>Ga0116186_1000013_pt1 | contig 208395 bp, 180 predicted proteins | sample AD_JPNNA4_MetaG_FD_89806 | JGI IMG/M metagenome (GOLD analysis project Ga0116186, IMG submission 89806) | Active sludge microbial communities of municipal wastewater-treating anaerobic digesters from Japan - AD_JPNNA4_MetaG | ecosystem: Engineered > Bioreactor > Anaerobic > Digestate | place...
GCAATAACCGCATGTATGCGAAAGTTCATCGTGATCTTGAACACAATGCTAAAAACTGGTGCCCCATGGAATGACATGTTGGTTGCCGAAAATCCTTGACAAGAATCACGGTTGCTCACAAGATTGGGAGTATCTATGACCTCGCATCGTCTCGAACGGGTCGAATCAACGATCCTTCGCGAACTGTCCATCATCCTGCAGCGCCGCATCAACGATCCGCGCGTCCGCGGCGTTCATTTTGTAGGCGTCAATATAAGTCCGGATTTCCATCTCGCCCGCGTCTCGTTCAGCCTGCTCGAGGAAAGTCTCGATCCCGAGGAAGCCCAGCGCGGTCTCGACTCGGCCAAGCCCGTTCTGCGCGGCGAGCTCAAGAAGGCCGTCCAGCTCCGAAAGATCCCGGAACTCGCGTTCCGGTACGATCCCTCGATCAAGGAAGGCGACCATATCCTCGACCTGCTCCGAAAGATCGAACGGCCGAAAACCCCTCCCGCCGATTCCGAACCGAAAGACTGACGGGTCCATGCATCGCCCCACCGACACCGACTCGACGCTCTTGGCACCGCCGTCTCTTTCCGGTATGGCGACCGACACCTGGGGTAGCCCGGCATACGACGCGAAGATCGCCCTGATCCGCGATCATCTCGGGAAGGCGCGCCGCGTCTTCTCCATCGCCCACCCCTACTCCGACGGAGACGCCCTCGGGTCCCAGCTTGCCCTCCACCATTGGTGTCGCGCCGCCGGGAAAGAGTGCGTCACGCTGAATTTCGATCCGATCCCTCCGCAGATATCATGGCTCACGGGCTCGGAGGCCCTGACCGACACGCTCCCCGACCGGGAGTTCGATCTCGGTTTCCTGATGGAGACGACCGAGGCCTCGCGCATGGGGGACCGCACGCGGTTTTTCCGCCGCGCGAAACGGTGCATCCACCTCGACCATCACCTCGACGTACCCGGACTCGGTGAATTGAACCTGATCGACCCGACCGCGAGCTCGACCTGCGAAATACTCTACAATATATTTTGTGGAATGGATATTCCGCTGAACGACGACATCATGTCGGCTCTGTATATCGGCATCATGACGGACACGGGGAATTTCCGATTCCCGAGCACCACGCCGCGCGCGCATGAGATCGCCGCGACGATGATCTCGCGGGGACTGAAGGTGGCCCCGATCTTCAAGCGGGTCTACGAGACAAACGACTGGCGCCGCGTCGTCCTGCACGGCATCTCTATGGAACGGGCAACCCGTCATTTCAACGGGCAGCTGATCACCTCGTGGCTGACCCTGGACGATTTCTCCCGCCTCGGCGCGACGGAAATCGATGCGGACGGCTCGATCGCGCCTCTGACCACGATCGCCGGGGCTGAAGTCATCGTGATGTTTCGCGAACTCGATCCGACGACGATCAAGGTGAGCTTCCGCTCGACCGGCCGGATTGACGTCCAGGCGATCTGCAAGACCTTCGGGGGCGGCGGGCACAAACTCGCGGCCGGCGCCAATTTTCAGCATACCCACATGCAGACGGTCATCGACGACGTCATCTCGGCGATCGGACCGGCGCTCGCGGCCCTTCGCACGCCATGACGCGGAAAGGGCTCACAGCATGAACAGCGACGGATGCCTCGTGGTCTACAAGCCGGCCGGCCTTTCCTCGCACGACGTCGTCGCGATGGTCAGAAAGGCCTACGGGGTCAAGGCTGGCCACGGCGGCACGCTCGATCCGATGGCGCAGGGCGTTCTCCTGATCTTCATGGACAAGAGTCTGAAGGTCCTCCCCTACATCCCGCCCGCGTTTCTCGACAAGACCTACCTGATGCGCGTCACGCTGGGCCGGGCCACCGATACCTACGACGCGACCGGCCAGGCCACCTACGAGCATCCGGGCCCCGTAACCGTCGATCGCGACGCGATCCTCACGGCCCTCCGCCGCTTCGTCGGCACCTACGACCAGAAACCGCCCGTCTACTCGGCCATCAAGGTGCAGGGGAAGCGCGCCTATGCGCTGGCGCGTGCCGGCGAGACCGTCGAACTGGCGAGCCGAAAGGTGCATGTCACCTCGATCCGCCTCGTGCGGGACTTCGAATCGGGCGGCTGCCGCCATCTCGTCCTTCGCATTCATTGTTCCCGCGGCACCTACGTCCGCTCCGTCGCGCACGACCTCGGCCAGGAACTCGGCTGCGGCGGCCACCTGTCGTATCTGCTGCGCGAGCGGGTCGGCTCGTGGACGCATCTGCAGGCCTTTCCCGCCTGGAAGATCGAGAACCGCCTCTCCTTCGACGAGACCCCGGCTTTCATGCCGTATTCGGCCATCCTGCCGTTCGCGCGGGCGACCGTCCAGCCCGGCGTCGAGGCCCGCATCAGGAGCGGCACACCGCTCGAGGCCAAAGACCTCCTGAAAATCGAACCCGGCCACGTCGACAACGCGCAGGACAACGTGATCCAGATCGTGTCCGCCACCGGCGAACTGATCGCCCTGTATGGCCCGCCGGCGGCCAACAAGCCGAAGAACGGCCAGAAGCTCATGCCGATCCGAGTCTTTTCCTGACGTTTCCGTTCGGGTGATGCGATGAACCTGTATAACCTTCTCTCAGGCCCGCTCCACACCGGCCCCTGCGTCATCGGGCTCGGCACGTTCGACGGGGTCCACCTCGGCCATCAGGCGCTGATTTCCGCCATCATCCGCGAAGCGAAGAAGGAAGGCATCTCGTCGGTCATCTTCACCTTCGATCACCCGCCCCGCCGCCTGCTGGATCCGACGAATTTTCCCGGCGAAATCACGACACCGGAAGAAAAGTTCCGGCTCCTGCTTCACACGGGCGTCGACAGCGTGGTCTTCCGCCCCTTCGATGAAGCCTTCGCGCGAACTCCCCCGGAGGAATTCATCCGGAACGTGCTGATCGAGCGCCTCCAGGCGCGGCACGTGTTCGTGGGGTTCAACTTCGGATTCGGCATGCACCGGCGCGGCAGCGCCGAGTTCATGCAGAAAGAACTTCGCTCGCTCGGCCGGGAATGCACGATCATCTCCCCCGTCACGGCGGCCAGGCATCTCGTGAGCAGCACCTTGATCCGCGAGTCTCTCGCCGACGGGGAGATCGAACTCGCGTCACGGCTGCTGGGCAGACATCCGTCGATCAGCGGCGAGGTCGTTCACGGCGACCACCGCGGCCGCGACATGGGTTTTCCGACGGCGAACCTGCCGCTGGAAAACTCGATCAAGGTCCTGCCGCCGAAAGGCGTCTACTACTGCATCGTCGACACGCCGCTGGGGGCGTTCGACGCTCTCGTCAATATCGGCACCCGGCCGACGTTCGACCGCAGCATGCTCCTGCTGGAAGCGCATCTGCTCGATTTCTCGGGCGACCTGTATCACCGGACGATCCGCGTGCGATTCGTGAAGCGGCTTCGCGATGAAATCCGCTTCCCTTCGATGGATTCGCTCATTTTCCAGATCAAGGCCGACCTGGCGTCGGTGCGCAGCCTGGTATCGAGTGATACGCCGCGATCGGCAACGCTCGACTGAACCTCCCCCGTCAGAGGAACTCCGTTTCCCGAAGGTCCGCGAGATTCGGACCGACCGCCGCGTCGCATACAAGCGGTACGCGCAGGTCGACGACGCGTTCCATGACGCCGCGCAGGCGCGGGCCGACATCCGGGAGTTCGCCGGCCGGCACGGAGAAAACGATTTCATCGTGGATCTGGAGGATCAGCCGGGTCTGGAATCCGGCGCGACGCAGCTCGCGATCGGCGTCGAGCATGGCCTTTTTGACGAGGTCGGCCGCCGTTCCCTGGAGGGGCGTGTTCCGGGCGACTCGCTCGCCGAACGCCCGCATCGTATGGCTCTTTTCCCGAAGCTCCGGAAGCGGCCTGGTCCGACCGAACATCGTCGAGACCTGCCCGTCGGCCTTCGCTTTCGCCAGATTCTCCTCGAAAAAGGCCGTGACGCCGGGGTAGCCTGAAAAAAAGCCATCTATATATTTCTGCGCTTCCGGTCTCGGGATGCCGAGCTGTGAGGCGAGGCCGTGAGCGGAGATTCCGTAGATGATACCGAAGTTCACGGTCTTGCCGATCTTGCGCTCGGCTTCGGAAACCTCGCCGACCGTTTTCCCGAAGATGCGGGCGGCTGTCATCGCGTGGATGTCGAGCTTGTTCCGGAACGCTTCGACGAGCGCGGGATCGTCGGAAAAGTGCGCCAGAAGTCGAAGTTCGATTTGCGAGTAATCGATCGAGAGCAGAACGTCGCCGTGGCGTGGAGGAACGAACGCCCGCCGTACTTTTCGCCCCAGTTCTGTTTTCACCGGGATATTCTGGAGGTTCGGGTTTGAGCTGGAAAGCCTGCCGGTCGCCGTCACAGTCTGGTTGAAGCAGGTGTGGACCAGGCCGGTTTTCGGGTCTGCCAGAGTGGCGAGCGTATCGACGTAGGTGCTCTCGAGTTTCGCGAGCTCCCGGTAATCGAGCAGGTCGCGGCAGATCGGATGAAGCGGCGCCAGTTCGGTCAGCACGTCGCTGTCGGTCGAAAAGCCTGTTTTCGTCTTTTTCGTCGGGGTAAGCCCCAGTTTCGTGAACAGGACCTCCTGCAGTTGTTTTCCCGAGTTCACATTGAACACATAGCCGGCATGGGTATGGATCGACGCCTCGAGCTCGCGCATGCGGTCCCGGATGTCGGCTGCGAGTTCCTTGAGATACGGCCTGTTGAGACCGATGCCGGTCGTCTCCATCTCGAGCAGGAGGGGCAGCAGGGGCAGTTCGAGATCGGAATACAGCCCGCCGAGAGGGCTCTCAGCGAGCCTGGCCGTGAAAAGCATGAACAACTTCATCGTGAGAAGGGCGTCCTGGCAGGCATACGATGCCGCCGTCTCGACCTCGACCTCGGAAAAGGGGCGTTTTCCGGCGACATCGGCGTATTCACGGGTTTCGACCCCGAACACCTTTTCAGAGAGCTGCTTGAGACCGTTCGACATCGTCGGATCGAGCACGTATGCCGCGAGCATCGTGTCGAATATCTTCGTCGGCAGCGGAACTCCCGCGGTTTTCAGAAACGCGAGGTCGAATTTCAGATTGTGCCCGACGACTCTCCGATCGCGCCATGCTTCGGCGAGCAGCCTGTACACTTCCCCGGCGGGAGGCTGAACGATCACGCCGAGATAGGAGTGGTTCAGCGGAATATAGGCGGATCGGCGCTCGTTCACGGCAAGGGAAACGCCAACGATCCGGTCCGTCCGGGGATTCAATCCGTCCGTTTCAATATCAAGAGCAATATCATGATCGGCCTCGGCGAGGAACGAGGCGATCGCCTCGATATCCGTGAGGAGAAGCCGATCACCCTCGAGGGGTTTCAGCAAAGTTTTCGGCTGTGCGCTCGCATCCGGAGCTGGATCGCCCGCCACGAATGCCGGGCCGGGCGAGGCGACGCCGTCCGCGAGACCGGCAGCCAGGCTCGTGAACTCAAGTTCCCGAAGCATGTTCGCGAGTTCCGGCGAATGCAGGCTCGAGAGATTCCACGCATAGGCGGCTTGGTCGTCGATTTCGGGAACCGTCCGGCAGATCGTGGCGAGTTCGAGGGAGAGGAGGGCCGACTCCTTTCCCGCAGCCAGCTGTTCCCGCATACGCGGGTTGCCGATCTTCTCGAGATTCGCATACACCTGTTCGAGAGAGCCGAACTCGCGGATGAGGCTCAGGGCTTTTTTTTCTCCGATGCCGTCGACGCCCGGGATGTTGTCCGAACTGTCGCCCCACAGCGCCTTCATGTCGACGATTCGTTGCGGCGGAAAGCCGTATTCGGCCTCGAACGATGCCGGGCCCATCGTGACCGTCTCGGTGATGCCCTTCACGCACAACTCGACGACGACGCGCTGGTCGATCAACTGCAGGAGATCGCGGTCTCCCGTGACGATCGTCACCTCGGTATCGTGCTTGAACCGTTCAGCAAGCGTCCCGATCATGTCGTCCGCCTCGTATTCGCGGCCGGCGGCGATCTTAATTCCCATAGCCTCAGTTATTTTATGAGCAAGCGGCAGCTGATGCAGGAGGTCTTCCGGCGTCGGCCGGCGATGAGCCTTGTATTCCGGGGATCGGCGGTGGCGGAACGTCTCGCGAGCGACGTCGAAAGCGACGCAGGCGAACTCCGGGCGCCGCTCGCGCAGGAGCTTGAGGAGCATGCGCGCGTAGCCGAACAGGGCTCCCGTCGGCTGTCCCGAACGGGTGCGCAGATTCTTGCCATCGAAAGCATAAAACGCGCGAAAAACGATGTTGTTTCCATCGATCAACAGACAGCCGGGCATGTTCTTTTCTCCGTGGCGCAGCGGCGCGGCGACAAGTATACCCTACCGGCCCCTTTCGCGCCCGGGCGAAACGCCCCTCACTCCCAGTCGCCGGTGAGAATGAAAGGGGCCCAATGGAACGGGGAGGGATACGCTGCCCGCAGCTCCAGCTGGGCGCCGCGAAGAGCCTCGTCTTTTCCGGCACCTGCCATAAGCCGAGTGTAAAAGCCTTTCATCAGCTCGGCGCAAGATGCATCGGCGACGGGCCACAGGCTCGAAAGGACCGTCGGCGTGCCCGCATACATGAACGAGCGGGTAAGTCCGACGATCTCATCGCCTCCGTATATTTTTCCCATGGCTGTCTGGCAGGCGCTCAACGTGACGAGCCCGGCATGCAGTTCGAGCGCCGCAACGTCCTTCACCTTCATCGGCGCCGTCCCGAGCATGACGGCCGATTCCATGGGCATCGCCGGATTCAACAGACCGTGAGTCGCCAGATGGATGACATCCCGGCCGCCCGCCTCGAGCGCGAATGTTTCGGGAGACATGGAACCGGTCGCGATCACGCATCGCCTGTCGGGAGAAAAGAGCGATCCCACCGCCTCGACTTCGTGAATCGTGTTCGGAAGCTGATCGAGATTGTCCATCCGACATGCCCCAAAGGCGAAGGCAAACAGCGATTCGCGTTTGCGCCGGTTCTTCTGCCGGCAGAACCGGAAGGCGTTCGCCGAAGGAAGATGGATGAGGGAGAACCGCTCCACAAGGGCGCGACCGTTTTCATCTTCGAGCGCGGCGAACGGGAGGAAATGCAGGGTTCCATGGAGAACGAGCACCAGGCGTTTTTTCCCTGCGAGGAGAGGTTCGACAGGAGCGATCAGAACGTTGTACAGCGATTGTGATTTTCCCTGCACGTCCTGCGTATGTGAACCGGTCTCTGCCATGATAAGATTTCTGAACGCGGCCACTTCCCGGGTGAGCCGATCATCGGGCCAGGCGAGCGAAACGACAGCCGGACGTTTTCGTTTCAACTCCTCCGCCCCCAGCGCGAACGCCCACACCACGTTGCCCGACGGGCTGCGATAGTATTCGATCAGCGCGGTATCCGCATCGATCAGCCCTTCGATTGCCTCGAGAGGAACCGTGTTGACCGTCGAAAAGGCGGCAAATTCGCTTCCTGCAAGATCGAACAGGCGGTCCTCGTCCCTTCTCAATTCGTCCGCCTGCCGGCCGAGCGTCTGGATGAATTCCAGTCCGCGGCGATCAGCCGGTGCGCCCGGCACGCCCCTCAGCTGTCGGTCGATCTCGTTCTGGAACTCGTCAAACTGCATGCGGTGCTGTTCGAGCCGGTCGAACTCAGGCTCGAGTCGCTCGCGCTCGTGCGGTTTCAGTAAGCGCCGTTTGTCGGTGGATCCAAAAAGGTCCACGAAAGCCCTCGCTCTCGCGCGTTCCACATACGACAATGCCTCATACGGCCGCCCCAAGTCGAGAAGCACGCGCACCATGGCCTCGTAGACGCGCGTCCTGGTGGCCATGTAATCCCGCTTCAGGCGCTCGAGGGTAAGCTGGGCGCGAAACGTCTCGATCTGCTCGATCGACTCCGCGTAAGCTTCCCTGGCCTCATCCAACTTGCCCCGAGCCTGGCATGCCCGTCCTTTCAGGAACAAGACGTCCCACAACTGCCGTGGCTCGTCGATGAGCCGGGCGAGTTTTTCAGCTCGGGCAATCCATGACTCTGCATCGTCGATCCGATGTTTCTCGATCAGAGCATCGGCGAGATAGATGCACGCATAACACTCGGCCATCTCCCGGATGCCGGCGCTCATGCTCGACGTCAGTCCGACGGCCTCCCGGAAAAGTCCGATCGCCTGGTCGAGGCGGCCCGCTTTCTGAAGCGTTGCGCCCCGCAGGGTCTGGATCGAGAAACGCACCTCGGCAAACCCATGATTCCCGATCAGGGACGAAGCCGACGCAAATTCGGCGAGCGCTTCCGCATGCCGTTCAAAGCGCTGCAGAACCGTTCCCTTCCCGATGTGGTAATACGCGGGAAACATTTTCGCAGCCCATCCCAGGAAGGCCTGTGGCGAACCGTCGTCGGAGGGCGAACAGGCGTCGGCGATGTGTTCCAGCCAGTCTCTCAGCCGGAGAAATCCCGGCATACCATAGATCCGGAGAGCGTTTTTCGGATCGTTGATGAAGGTATACAGGCTCGCAAGCTGGATATAAACCGACCAGCAGGTCAATGCTTCGGTGAGATTCGATGTCTGTTCCAGAAGATCAAAACCCCTGTTCCCTTCGGGCGCGGGGGAAACGCCCCACCGGGGGTCGCTCATGACTCCGGGTTCCTGCTCCCGCAGCAGGCGTTCGTAGAGCAAACCGGCCGCAATAAAATTTCTGCTCAGCCATTTGAGATCGGCCAGCTTGAGAACGCACTGGCGGCGAATGAGCTGATTATCGCATGTTTCCGCCATCAGGCCAGCTTCGTTCAGGACCGACTCGGCCTTGTCGAATTTCTTCTGCTGGCAATAGATCGATGATGCATCCAGCATGGACGTGATGATCGATTCCGAGGCCATTCGGGCGGTCGGCTCGAACAATTGCCGCTCTTCCGGTCGCAGCGCCTCGTAGATCCGAAGTGTTTCCCGGCTTATGGACGCGATATCGAGATAGGCACTCAGCGCCCCGTCGAGATTTTTCATGGACATCGCCGCGAGGCCTTCCCCCTGCCGCTGGATCGCCCTGAACTGCATGGCGAGAATCGGGTGCGTGCCATCAACAGGTTCCGCCTGGACGGTCACGGCAAGAAGGACTAGGAACACGAAGCAGCATCGCCTCGATAGCATTCGCCGGATCATGAGTTCCTCCCCGTTCACAAGCTACCGGAAGTTTTTTCCAATCTATCATGCGCGGTTCGGATCCGCCCGATGGTATGATTTTCACGGGTGGCAAAGTTTCGAAAAACCCGATATAACGAATGTCATTCGGCTTGCTCCCGGGGAGGAACGGACATGGCAGCTTTCGGTCGTCGCATTCTCGGTGATCTCATGCGCGCTTCTCAACTCGAGTGGCTCGTCACGAACGGACTCGGCGGCTTTGCCGGCTCCACGGTCATCGGCTTGAATACCAGGCGCTATCACGGCGTCCTCATCGCCGCCAGGAGGCCACCCGTCGAGCGGATCGCGCTGGTGTCGCGCATTACCGAGACGCTGCTGATCGACGGTTGCGAGTATCCCCTGTTCACCGCCCGCCCCGCCGGCGGCGCCCATCCGCTCGGCCATCTGCACCTGGAGCGGTTCACCACGGATCCCATTCCGACCTGGACCTGGCAGCTCGGAGACGTGCTCGTGGTGAAGAGCCTCTTCATGATCTACGGCCAAAACTCGACCGTCGTGACCTACAAGATCATGAACGGCGGACACGAGATCGAGCTCCGCCTGCGCCCGCACTTCCTGTTCAGAGATTTTCATGGCACGACCTACAGGAACGCCGGCTTTCTCGACAACACGCAGGTCACCGACAACTCGCTCAAACTCCAGCCGTTCGCCAACGCCCCGACCGTCCACATGGCATGGGACCGTGGCGGATTCGTTCCGGATGCGCGCTGGGAAACGGCGAATTTCCTGTCGGAAGAGGCCGCCCGCGGTCTCGAGTCCCATGAGGACGACTTCTCCAACGGCTATCTCCGGATCCAGAACCTGCACGGTTCCGCCTCGGTGCTGTTCTCGGACGAACCGATCCATGCGTTCAATCCGGTGGATCTGCGAAAACGCGAGGAACAGCGGCAGGAACAGATCATCGAGATGTTCCCGACGGAGGATCCGATGATCCGGCGCCTCCTCCTGGCGGCCGACCAGTTCATCGTCGACCGCCGCAGCACTCAAAGCCGTTCGATCATCGCCGGGTATCCGTGGTTTTCCGACTGGGGGCGAGACAGTCTGATCTCCCTTCCTGGACTGACGCTGGTGACGGGCAGATTCGACGATGCCCGTTCGATCCTCAGAACCTTCGCCCTCTCGATACGAGACGGTCTCGTCCCCAACTGCTTCGCCGATCATGGATCCGATGCGTTATATAACAGTGTCGATGCATCACTCTGGTTTTTTCACGCCGTCCACCGTTTTCTCGAATATACCGAAGATTATGATTTCGTCAGGGAGCATCTTCTCGCATCGATGCAGGCGATCATAGAAGCCTTCATCACCGGCACGCGGTATGACATCGGCATGGACCACAACGACGGCCTCATCCTCGCAGGCAACGAACTCGTCCAACTCACCTGGATGGACGCGAAAGTCGACGAGTTCGTCGTCACCCCCCGGCATGGGAAAGCCGTCGAAGTCAACGCCCTCTGGTATAACGCCCTGCGCCTGCTGACGCATCTTCTGGACACGTACGGCATGCCCTCGCACGACATCTCGGCTCTCGCGCGAAAAGTCCGCGCCTCGTTCAGGCGCCGGTTCTGGAATCCCGAGACGGAATCTCTCCACGACGTGATCGCCCACGACGGAACTCCCGACCGCTCGCTCCGGCCGAATCAGATTTTCGCCGTATTCCTGCCGTTTTCGGTTCTCGAGCAGGCCGAGGAACGAAGCGTCGTGGACACTGTCTATAGACATCTGTATACTTCGCACGGACTGAGGAGCCTCGCCCCCTTCGAGAGGGCGTATACTCCGAGGTTCGGCGGTGACCGCCTCACCCGGGACAAGGCCTATCACCAGGGAACCGTCTGGGGCTATCTGATCGGCCCCTTCATCACGGCCTATCTCAAGGCGCACAACGCCTCGATGGAAGCTCAGCTGCGCGCCTCCCACATGATCGAGCCGTTCAAGCTCCATCTCGAGCAGGAAGGCTGCGTCGGCAGCATCTCCGAAGTGTTCGATGCAGACCCGCCGCACGCAGCCGCGGGCTGTTTCGCTCAGGCATGGAGCGTCGCGGAACTCCTCCGCTGCTACGTGGAGGACATCAAGGGTCACCGTCCCACCCTCGGAGTCGCGAGCTGACTTTCTCCTTCAGCCTTCGGTTTTTCGCATTTCCTGCCGATGCTTGAGACGTAGTGAAAAAAGCGGAAAACCAATTCGAGGTGGGCTCCCGTCGCACATGATCGTTCAGGGCCGTCCTGGAAAGAACGGCTGGCAGAAATGGGCCCCGTTCTCACGCTCGGGATCAACATCGGAGTTGCCCTGGGCCTGGGAATAACCTTCGGCTTCGCGTTCGACCGGTATGCCGGGACCGATCCGTGGGGCTTGTGCATCGGAGCCGTTTTCGGGCTTGCAGCCGCGATCCGAAACGCGTGGCTGGTATTGCGAAGGAGCATGGATGTCCGTGGCCGGTGAAAACCCCGTTTCCCAGCAACTGATCGTTCGTTTTCAGCGTACGGTCTATCTGCTTGGGCTCGGTCTCAGCGTCATCATCCTGACGATCGGGATGGTGGGCTGGAAGCAACTCTGGTGGGGCACGCTGATCGGTATGGGACTCGGACTCGGCAGCTTTCACATCCTGACCATCACCGTCGGCAACATGCAGCCCGGGTCGAACCGGGTCGTGATGGCGAAGGGTGCGATGTATTCCATGTTCAAGATCATCGGTTTGTTTCTCATCATCTTGGTTCTGTACGGACTCGGGCTGAATCTGATTCAGGTCCTCGGCGGGCTTCTGTCGAGCCAGCTGGGAATCGTCGGAGCAGCCGCAGTCATCATGCTCGACTTGAAAAAGTCCGATTCGGGGACGACACATGCATGAATTAGAGAGCAAGATATTTTATCTTCTCGGCTTCATTCCCCTTCCCCCCGGAGTTGTCCTGCCGCTCCTCATCACGGCAACTCTCGGCCTGTTCGCGCTGCTGGCGACGCGGCGCGTCGATTTGGTTCCCAGGCCGCTCCAGAACCTGGCGGAGTGGATATACGAACAGCTCGAAGGGTTTGTCACGACGATCGTCGGCCCCGATCTGGCGGCCGAGTTCGTTCCCTTCTTCGGAACGGTCTTCCTCTACATCCTCTCCGAAAATCTGCTCGGCATCATCCCTGGGCTCAAGTCGCCCACAAGCGTCTTTTCCAACTGCCTCGCGATGGCACTGGTGATCTTCCTCATGACCCATTACCTCGGTTTCACCCGACAGGGCCTCGGCTATCTCAAACATTTCTGGGGTGACGTCTGGTGGATGGGCCCACTGATGTTCCCGATTCACGTCATCGGCGAACTTGCCCGTCCGATCAGCCTGACGCTTCGCCTGTTCGGAAACATCATGGGCGAAGACGTCGTCATCCTCGTCCTGACCATCTATCTCTTCCCTTTCCTCGTTCCGCTTCCCATGATGTTCATGGCCATCTTCACCAGCGTCATCCAGGCCATGGTCTTCACCATTCTTTCAGGGATCTATGTTTCCGGAGCCGCCCATCATGCCGACGGGCACGCCGGAGACGGTGACAAATCTCACGCAACTCATCCAGTCAAGGAGATATAAGTATGGAACCCATCACCCTCCTACGTGTTGCCGAAGCCCTCAGTGCCGCATTTGCCGTCAGCATCGGCTGCAGCGCCGCCGCCATCGCCCAGGGCATGGCCGTCAAGCAGGCCTGCGACAGCATGGCACGCCAGCCCGACCTGGTCGGCGAACTGCGCTTCACGATGATCATCGGCCTCGCCATGATCGAATCACTGGCGATCTACTGCCTGCTCGTCTCCCTCATTCTCCTCTTCGTCCGCTGGTGACCGGCGTTGCAAATCCTCCCGGGAATTCTGATCCCGGACGGAGGTTGATCATGTCTCGAATTCGACTGCCGTTAGGCCTTCTCATCGTCCTGTTCTGCCTCGTCAGCCCGTTCCAGATGACGCTGTCCGCTGCTGAACTGGCCCCGACTTCAGCGATGACGGCTGAAGCCTCGCACGGAGCCGCTCAAGCCGGCGGACACGGTGAGGCGGGGATGTTCGACATCGACGTGCGCATTCTCGCGTCGCAGGTATTGAACTTCTTCATTCTCATGTTCGTCCTCAACCGTTTCCTGTTCACGCCCATCAGGGGTGTTCTCGAGGAGCGTCGCCAGCGGATCGGCGAAGCGATGGACGCGGCCGAAGGCAAGAATCGAGAGGCCGCCGAGATCAAGGCACAGTACGAGAAAAAACTTGCGGGCATCGAACAGGAAGCCTATCAGATTCGCCAGAAGGCGATCAGCGACGCTCAGGCTTCCCGTGACGAGATCCTTGCAGAAGCCAAGGCCAAAGCGGCCGGGGTTCTCGACAAGGCTCAGCACGATATTTCCATCGAACGTCAGAAATCGTGGGTTCAGCTTCGCGAAGAAGTCGTGCGCCTGACGATGGCGGCGGCGGAACGCGTTGTGGAAGCCTCGCTCGACGACGAGAAACACCATGCCCTCATCCGTCGCACGATCGACCAACTGGAACGCGAATCGGCCGATGGAGGCGCAGCTTGAAGACGCTCGTCGTTGCAAGACGGTATGCCGAGGCGTTCCTGAACGCCCTGGGCGAACCCAGGCTGGATGCCGGATTCGCCGGCCTCAAGGCGTTCATGCAGGCCGGCTCCCAGGAACCGCAGCTCCTCGCCGTCCTGCGCCAACCTTCCATTCAGCTCGAGCGCAAACTGGCCCTGATTGACAGCCTGATCCCGGCCGCCGAGGCGCCGCTTGTGGGAGAGTTCCTCAAGACCCTGCTCAAGCGTCACCGGTTCGACCTGTTCCCGATCATCGCCGAAGAGGCCGAGAATCTGTACAATCAGCGGCGCCGGATCACGCGCGTCCATGTCCGCTCGGCCGTCGCCCTGCGGGACGAGGAGCGGAAGCGTCTCAGCACGACGCTGGCAAAGCGCGTTCAGGGCCAGGTCATCCTCCACGAAACGATCGAACCCCATCTCATGGGCGGAATCGTTTTGCGGTTCGAAGGCCGCGTGCTCGATGCGTCGATCCAGACGACCCTCAAAAACCTCAAGGAACGCCTCAATTCCCTCAGCAGTAAATTCATGAGCGGTGACGCTCCGGCGACGACCGTCGCCTGAGGAGGAATCATGCCAATCAAACCTGAAGAAATCGTATCAGTCCTTCAGAAGGAAATCGGTTCATTCTCGAAGGAGTCGAAAACCGTCGATGCCGGCATCGTCCTGCAGGTCGGCGACGGCATTGCCCGCGTGCATGGTCTTCAGCAGGTGATGGCCGGCGAACTCGTCGAGTTCGCGAACGGCGTGCGCGGTTTCGTGCTCAATCTCGAAGAGGACAACGTCGGCTGCATCATCATGGGTTCCGACAACGGCATCCGCGAAGGCGACCTGGTCAAGTCGACCGGGAAGATCGTTTCGGTGCCCGTCGGCGACGCACTGCTGGGCCGCGTCGTCGATCCACTGGGACAGCCGCTCGACGGCCAGAGTCCGATCGTGACGACCGAAACCCGGCCCACCGAGATGAACGCCCCGAACGTCGTGCAGCGCCAGCCCGTGAAGGAACCGCTTCAGACCGGCATCCAGGCTATCGACGCCCTGATCCCGATCGGAAGAGGTCAGCGCGAGCTGATCATCGGCGATCGCCAGACCGGCAAGACCGCCATCGCCATCGACACGATTCTCAACCAGAAGGACACAGGCGTCATTTGCGTCTACGTCGCCATTGGTCAGAAGTCGTCTACGGTCACACGCATCATCGAGACGCTCCGCAAGCACGACGCCCTCAAATACACGATCGTCGTCAGCGCCTCTGCGGCAGACCCTGCTCCTTTGCAGTTCATCGCCCCCTACTCCGGCTGCACGATGGGCGAATATTTCCGCGATAAGAGCAAACATGTGCTCTGCGTCTACGACGATCTCTCCAAGCATGCCCAGGCGTATCGTCAGGTCTCCCTCCTGCTTCGCCGTCCGCCTGGCCGCGAAGCCTATCCCTCGGACATTTTCTACCTGCACGCCCGCCTGCTGGAGCGAGCTGCGAAGCTGAGCGACGAGCTCGGCGGCGGCTCCCTAACGGCGCTTCCGGTCATCGAGACGCAGGCAGGCGACTTCTCCGCCTATATTCCGACGAACGTCATCTCGATCACCGACGGTCAGATCATTCTCGAAAGCGGCCTCTTCAACAGCGGCGTCCGCCCAGCCATCAACGCGGGTCTGTCGGTCTCGCGCGTCGGCGGCAGCGCCCAGATCAAGGCCATGAAACAAGTGGCAGGCCCCCTCCGGCTCGAGCTGGCCCAATATCGAGAATTGGCCGCATTCGCCCAGTTCTCGAAGGACCTCGACAAAGCGACCCAGGCGCAGCTCGCGCGCGGTGAACGTCTCGTGGAGCTTCTCAAGCAAGCCCAGTATATGCCGCTCGAGGTTGAGGACCAGATTCTGTCGATCTTCGCAGCAACCCGCGGATATCTCGACAGTTTCGATAAAAAATATATCACTCAGTTTAAAAAACAGCTCTGCGTCTACATCCGGGAAAAGCACCCGGAGATCGGCTTCAAGCTTCATAAGACGAAGGCCATCGACACGGAGCTGGACGCGGCAATGCATGCCGGGATCAAGGAATTCCTCGAGCAGGTGTTCCTGCCGAGTCTCGGCACGACCACATCTGCAGAAGGCGGAACCCCGAAGGCAGAGGCGTAACCCATGGCCACGCAAAAGGATATTCGGAAAAAGATCGGCGGGGTGAAAAACACCCAGCAGATCACCCGTGCGATGAAGATGATGTCCACGGCGAAGCTTCGGCGGGCGATGGACCGGCTGAACGCGATGCGGTTCTATCTCGTGAAACTGGAACAGATGGTCGCCGCCCTCTGCTCCGCCATCGAGAAACCCGACCTGCACCCGATTTTCCAGCCACACAAGAGCCGGCGCAACTGCGGCATCATCCTCATCACCGGCGATCGCGGCCTGTGCGGCAGCTTCAATCAGGATCTCATCAAGCAGACGCAGGCTCTTGTCCGGGAACGAAAGGACATGAACTGCCGGCTGTTCCTCGTCGGACGCAAGGGGTACGAGTTCTTCAAGCGGCGGCCTTCCGACAAAATCAGCATGGACTACTTTCCCGAACTGCTGGCACGTCCGGAACCCGATTCGATCCGGCTCGCGGCGAAGAACTTCCTCAGTTTTTACAACAACAACGCGATCGATGAACTGCTCATCGTCTACACGGGATCTGTGTCGGCGCTCGAGCGCAGAATCGAAGTCAAGAAGATGCTTCCCTTCGAGTTCAGCCATATCCAGAGCAAGAACGCGCACCACCCCCATGCGACGATCGAGTTCGAGTTCGATCCGTCCCCGGACGTCATCCTCAACTCACTTATACCACGGTATATAGAAGGCATGTTCCTTCGCGGCATTCTCGAGTCGTCGGCCGCCGAGCAGGGAGCCCGCATGGTAGCCATGGGCGCTGCGACGGACCGCGCCGAGGAGATGATCTCGGAAATGACCCTTCTGTACAACCGCATTCGCCAGGCAGCCATCACCAAGGAACTTTCCGAAGTGATCGGCGGCGTCGACGCTCTGGCAGACTGAGCGCCGGATAGACCACACAGGAGCAGTTTATGAATCAAGGCCAGATCCTGCAAGTCATGGGGCCCGCGGTCGATGTGAAATTCGAAGCCGGCTCACTCCCCAGCATTTCCAACGCGCTTGAAGTGGTCAATTCCGCGACGAAACAGCGCCTCGTGCTGGAAGTCGCCATTCACCTCGGCAACGACGTCGTGCGCACCATCGCCATGGGGCCGACCGAAGGCCTCATCCGGGGCCAGGAGGTCAAGGACACCGGCGCGCCGATCAGCGTCCCGGTCGGCCATAACGTGCTCGGCCGGCTCTTCAACCTCCTCGGCGAGACGCTAGATGGAAAGGAAGCGATCAAGAGCGGCGAGCGCTGGCCGATCCATCGTGCTCCGCCCACCTTTGCCCAACAGGGCAAGACGACGGAAATTTTCGAAACGGGTCTGAAGGTCATCGACCTGCTCATCCCGTATGCCCGCGGCGGCAAGATCGGCCTGTTCGGCGGCGCCGGCGTCGGCAAGACGGTCCTGATCATGGAACTGATCAACAACATCGCCAAGCAGCACGGCGGCGTCTCGGTGTTCGGCGGCGTCGGCGAGCGAACCCGCGAAGGCAACGATCTGTATCTTGACATGAAGCAGTCAGGTGTCATCGACAAAACCTGTCTCGTGTTCGGCCAGATGAACGAACCGCCGGGTTCCCGTCTGCGCGTCGCGCTTTCGGCGCTGACGATGGCAGAGTATTTTCGCGACCGCGAAGGTCAGGACGTTCTGTTGTTCATCGACAACATTTTCCGCTTCGTGCAGGCCGGCTCCGAAGTCTCGGCCCTCCTGGGGCGCATGCCCTCGGCCGTCGGCTACCAGCCCACTCTCGGCACGGAAATGGGCGCCCTCCAGGAACGCATCACCTCGACGACACGCGGATCGATCACTTCCGTCCAGGCGATCTACGTGCCTGCCGACGACATCACCGACCCGGCCCCGGCGACGACGTTCTCGCACCTCGACGCGACGACCGTTCTCTCGAGAAAGATCGTCGAACTCGGCATTTACCCGGCCGTCGACCCGCTGACGTCGACCTCCCGCCTGCTCACGGCGGAAATCCTGGGCGACGACCATTACAACACCGCGCGCAGGGTGCAGGAAATTCTCCAGCGGTACGAAGATCTGCATGACATCATCGCCATCCTGGGCATGGAAGAACTCTCGGAAGAAGACCGGTTGATTGTCAACCGCGCCCGTCGCATCCAGAAATTCCTGTCCCAGCCGTTCCACGTCGCCGAGCAGTTCACGGGCTACAAGGGCAAATACGTTCCCCTGCAGGAAACCGTGGCCAGCTTCAAGGCGATCGTCGAAGGCAAATACGACGAGTATCCCGAACAGGCATTCTATATGGTAGGAAATATCACCGAAGTCGAGGCGAAAGCCGAACAGCTTCGGGCGACCGGAGAAGCGTGATGTCAGACTTCCATCTCGTCATCGTCGCCCCCTCGAAAAAGATGCTGGAGTTCACCGCCAGAGGGATCTCCGTGCCCGGAATGGCGGGATACATCGGCGTGAGAAAGGACCGGGAGCCCCTGCTCGTCAGCATGAAGGTGGGCGTCATCCATGTGATCACGTCCGACGGCGAGGAACTGTTTTTCGGCGTGACCGGGGGGTTCTTCGAAATGATCGATAACGAGGCCACAGTGCTGGCCGATGCTCTCATCCCGCAGGATGCTGCTGAGATAAGCGAACATCTGAAGGGAAAGAAGCTGACGATACCGGCTGAGTTCGCCAGCGAGATACAGAAATGCGATCTTGCTTCGGCTCTCCTGTACAAGCGAATTCACCACTGACCCCCGAAACGAACGCGGGTGCAGCCGGCCCGGCCGCACCCGCGTTCGTTTTTTTGTTGGCCGGAAGGCATTGTTGCGATAGAATGATATGCAACACCGTCCGTGAAGGAGTATCGAGAATGCGACGTATGTTTCTTGCCTGCGTGCTGTTGTCTCTGGCCGCCATCACTGTACCGGCGTTTGCGCTGAGCGGCGATGCCAAATCCGAGTTCGACGAGTTCATCCGGAATATCCGCGAGGAAAAGCGGGTCGACCAGATCGGGTATCTGATTCTCGCGAAGCTTCCCCCTTCGCGGCTGAGCGAAGATCAGATTCTCCGAACGGCTGGCAAATATTATTACGCCTCACCGGAAGGGTATCTGACGCATGTGAATTTCGTCCGGCTCGAACGTCTCCGCCAGGCGAAAATCCAGTATTCGATTCTCGACAAGAAGCGCCTCGACGATGCGACCGAGTCATGGAAGATGGTCTGGGTTGAAACGTCGGCTCAGGAAGCAGCATTGCGCGACTTGTTCGAACCATTGTATTCGCACAAAAATACATTTTTCATCAGAATCCGGCCCGAAGACGAGGCGAAGCTCATCGGGCTCGAGCTCCGCTACAGCACGCTCGACGAAACCCTGATCCGTCAGCGCGTGCCGGCATGGCCCTCGCCCCTCAAGGCGGCAAAATTCGATCCGGCCGTCGCCGACCAGCTCGCCTCGATCACGGCTTCTGACATGGCGGCAACAGTTGAAACCCTCCAAAATTTCAAGAGCCGCCAGGTCAGCCAACCTGGGAATGCCGAGGCGGTCAAGTGGCTCGCCGAGCAATTCGAGGCGATCGGCGGCCTCGAGGTCACCACGCCTGAATTCACCTACAGTTCGAAAAAGTTGATGAACGTCGTCGCCGTCCAGAAGGGCACGGTCGATCCCAATACCGTCATCGTCGTATGCGGGCACATGGATTCCACCGTCTCCAGCTATAACTACGCGACGGCACCCGGCGCGGATGACAACGGCAGCGGCGCGGCCGGCGTTCTTCACGTCGCACGGGTCGCAGGCAGGCTTCCCCTTCCCTATACCGTGATTTACGCAGAAGTGAACGCCGAGGAAGTCGGCCTGCTCGGAAGCAAGGCTGTAGCAAAAGCCCTTGCCGCTCAAACCGGCGTTCAGATCAAAGCAGTCCTGAATATGGACATGATCGCCGACAGGGACGACAACGAGGTCGCCGTCATCGGCAACACCCGCAGCAACTGGCTGATCGACGTATTCAAGGACACCGCCCTCACCTACACGGGGCTCAAAAGCAAGACGCTGTATGACTCGAACATCTGGTATTCCGACCATTCCTCGTTCTGGAACATTGGAGCATCGGCCATCCTGACGATCGAAGGGTATCCGGAGATGTCGAAGCATTATCACAAAACCACGGATGTCGTCGCGAACATGGAGCCGACGCTCATGGAAAAGATCGCGCGGAGCCAGCTCGCCGTTCTTCTGACGCTGAACAGGGCGACCAATTTCAACTGATGACATCCCCGACCCTGGCGACCTTTTTCACCGGCAACGGAAGCCGGCCGTTCGACCGGCTTCCGGCTGACCGGTGCGGCAAAATCTACGTCGACCTCCCCCATCGTTTCTTCGCCGACACCGCTTCGATGTTCGAGTATTTGCGAAGCGCGCGCGACCTCGGCGCGAACGTCATGCTGCTGCTGCCGCATTTCCTTCCGAGCTTCTCCGAGTACGTCGTGAAGGATTACGAACGCCCCTGCGCGTTGTTCGGCACGTGGGACCGGTTCACCTCCTTCATGGCCGCGGTGCGGGATCTGGGAATGGACCGCATGATCGATATTCCGTTCAATCATGCGGACCAGCAGGCGGAACATCTCGCGAAGCATTGGTTCAAACAGCATGAAACAGGCGGGACAGAAGCAGGCGCCGACGATGTCGACGCCGATGGCAACCGGGTGCGGATCAACTGGGGAGCGTATGTCCTCGAGAACGGCAACCCGGAATTGATCAGATACTGGCTCGACAAGGTGATCGTGCCCCACGTGGGACACAGGAACGTGAATGCGATACGGATCGACGCGGCCTGGGGCCTCGACCGGAACGGGTTGGCTTCGATCGTCCGCGAGACGAAGCGGAAATACCCCGACACCTGGTTCGTCGCGGAAAACCTGGGAATGGCGCGGTTGATCGACCTCGCCGAGTCAGGTCTCGCTGCCGGCGCCGAGCGGTATTTCAACAACATGTACTGGTATGACGGCGGAAGATATATTCCTTCTGATATATATCGATTTTACAAGAGATCTGGCCGCAAGCCGAGCTGCGCCATCTGGTCGAGTCACGACGTCCTGATGCCGGCCATGAAGGCGCTCGCCCTAGCCGATCGACAAAAATACGGCGAGATTTCGAACGACAAGGCTCTGCACAGGGAGATCGTCGACAGGGAGGGCATTCGCAGTCTGTCACAGGTTTCGGACGACCTTCGCCGGAAGGTCATTACCCTCATGAAACTGGATTTTCTGTTGACCTGCTTCATGTCGTCAGATCTGATGTTTACGGCGGGCAGCGAGTATGCGCTTCTCGAACGGATCAACGTGCTAAAAACGGGCCCTGGCGAGTGGGCACGGGGTATTCAGACGGATTTTCCGACGTTCATGAAGCAGCTTCTGCGTGTGCGTGCCGGCGACCCGCTGTTCAATAGCGATGGCGTTCTGATTCCGTTCGGAACCTGGAAACGTTCTCCAGCCGACATCAAGGGGTACGTCAAGCGCGTGCCCGGCCGCGATCTTCTCGTGGCGGCGAACATGAATCTCGATGAACCTCGACCGCTCCGATTGCCGAACTGCATCAGGCGCTCGGAGCGCGTTCGCGAAATCGTCGGAGACCATTTCCGGGAAAGCGACGGCAGAAATCTGTCCGCCGAGGTCATGCTGGCGCCAGGCCAGGGCTGCGTCCTGTACACGGTCGGATAGGAGCGCGGCGTTCGCCCGCGCCCGTTCTGCGATTCTATATGTTCACATATAATTTTATGATGGAGTGAGAGAGACATGTTGATTGAAGAGACGGTGAAAACACAGCATCCTCAAACGCTCGTCGACGTAACCGAACTGGTTCGCAGCGCGGTGAGAAAGTCCGGCCTGAAGGAAGCCCACGTTCTGGTCTCGGTTCCGCACACCACTGCGGCGCTGACCATCAACGAGAACGCTGATCCCGATGTCATAAACGACATCCTCAGGCGCATCGAGCGGATCGTCCCGACCGACGACCATTCCGACCGGCACGCGGAAGGGAACAGTCATGCACATCTGAAATCGAGCCTGTTCGGGTCGTGCCACCCATTCATTGTGAAGGACGGCGACCTCGTCCTCGGCACTTGGCAGGGCATCTACCTGTGCGAATTTGACGGCCCGCGCACACGCAAATTACTGATCAGTGTTTTAGCATCGTGAAACGCACGCGGGGGCGCATTGCGATGCGCCCCCGCGTAAACTGTTATATCCTGATTAGTATTTGTAGCAACTGCCGCCAATATATTCGCGAATGAGAGCGTTTTTCGGGATGACGGACTCATCTTCCCAGACCGTGATGGATTCGAGCAGGTCGTGAACACGCTTGGCCCGGATATAGGCATCCTGGCGTTTGGGCTCGTTGCGGTATGCCTCGAGGAATTCCGGGAACCACTTGAAGAGATGCTTCTTGTATATCGGCAATTCGTAGGCCAGCGAGCCATCGATGATGTGGTCGACCGTTCCCAGGAAGGGGATGATGTGCTGGATCTCGGACCGGCGCACGTAGTGCCAGTGTTCAAGCGTCTGCTTCGGACCGTAACTGCGATGCCATGAATCGCGGACCATCCGGCGCAGAAGCCGGATGTCCGTCCAGCGAAGGAATTCGCCGTCCTTGTTTTTGATCTGGCACAGGGTCTCGATATACAGCTTGAACTTTTTTTCCGCCGGCACGCTGTCGGTCATGGGGCCATAGAGGCCGTGCAGGCTGTCGAGCAGCAGGATCTGGTTCTTCTCGAGTTTCAGGGGATCGGTTTCCGTTTCGCGTTTCCCGGTTTTGAAATTATAGCGAGGCATCTGGATGGTTTTGCCATCCATCAACTCGGCCAGGTGGCGGTTGATGAGTTCGAGGTCGAGCGCCTGGGGCGTCTCGAAATCGTAATCGCCAAACTCGTCGCGCGGATGATGCGAAAGATCAAAGAAGTAGTTGTCGAGGTTCATCGCAACCAGTTCGAAACCATGCTGCGACAGGAACTCGCCCATCTTGATCGTCGTGGTCGTCTTTCCGGAACTGGACGGGCCCGCGATGATCACGATTCTGACCTGGTCTTTGCGTGCGATGATCTTATCGACGGCGGCTTTGAGATCAGCCTCGTATTTCTCGGTCACTTCCTGAACGAGCCGGGGATACGTACCGTTCGCGATGCGCTGGTTGATGCGATCGATGCTGAAGCAGTCATGATCGATCGCCCAGGTGAGGACCTGCCAGATCTTCTTATACGGAATGTTTCCCGAGGTAGCCGTATATTGCTCGCGTCCCTGGCGGAGTTTCGCATGCTCGTATCGATACAGAATGAACGCCTTAGCCGTCTTCGCATGCCCTTCTTCGATCAATTCCTTCTCGATCAGATCCTGTACTTCCTCGACGCTGGGGAGTGCCGGCGGCTGTTTCGTCAGTTCGAGCTGATGGACGATCTTTTCGGCGAGAATTTCGGCCAATCTGCGATCCTCACCCCCGACCTCCGTCGCGGCCTGAAATATTGCATTAACGATTTTATCCTTGTCGAACGGCACGACGAGGCCGTTCCTTTTCACGATCTGCTTGATCGGCTCCAGATGTGGACTCATACTCGATTCTCCTCTATGATTTCCTAGTTTGCGTTCATGACCACTTTATAGACGACGGCAAGATTTCCGAGAATCTGTGCAATCTGCCCGCTTTCCTGCAGTTTGTTCCGCCGCACCAGTTGCGGTTTTGGCGGCACCAAGATAATATCGCCGCGTTTGATCTGCCCAACCCGGTGGAGAGGGAAAACCTCTCCATTCGCGCGAACGACAACGGTCTTTTGATGATTCGAATGTCCGGCAAACCCTCCGACGCTGTTGATGTATCCACGGGCGCTCATCCCCTTGCGATACATCAGGGTCGACGGATTCACAACGGCACCAACGACCGAAATCGTGTCTGGAATGGCCGGAATCGTTATCTCATCGCCATTTCGCAACACAACATCGTCGCCATTGCCTTTTCCCCGGTCACGCTCTTTCTTCCCCTTCAGGCGAACGGGAATTCTGAGAACATCCTGGCGAATCGATCGAGAGGAAAGCTCAAGCGAGCCATATTTCTGCTGCTTATCTTCTGGGATTCCCCGTGTTGTCTCTTCACGGGGTGTCGGCCTCTGGACAAGAACCGCCGATTTTTTCCCCGACACAGTCTCCGCCTGGTCGGATGGCGCTCCAAGAAGTTCGTTTCTCCCCTGCGGACTCGTAACGTCAATTTTCGCACCCGCACGAAGCAGATCAGCCTGCAAATCGATGTTAGCCTGGCGGAACAACTCCTCGCGCACCTGCTCGGCAACTTTAAGCTGTTCATCGTCGGCTATATTCGCGATTTTCCGCATGAAAATCGCACCTTCCGGGAAGGCCTCTTCCGTGAGGCCGCCGGCGCGTTCGATCAGATCTTCCAGTGTTTCGCCGCGTCGGCGGATGGCGTATGGCCCCGGCCGCCTGACTTCACCCTTCAGCACGACGACTTCGGATTCCAGCAACGCGTCGCCGCGCGCCAGGATGTTGACCCGGTCGAGAGGCATGATCGAAACGTTTTCCGGATCTTTGGGAGTGTTCAGCACTTTATTTAGATCGATATGTTTCGTTTCGCTGGTGCGCCCTTTCGCGACGCGCGCGACTTCCGCCTCTCCGGCAGCGTCAGCGGTAAGCCCCTTGGCACGCAGGATGAGATCGCGGATCTTCATTCCATCGCGAAAGATATATTCCCCAGGGCGACGCACAGCGCCGGAAATCGTCACGACACGCGTATCCGCCTCAACCTCTTTGTTCGAGAAAATCCTTATGGTATCGAGCCCATGAAGGGGAATCGCGGCGTCCTTTTCCCCGGCGAGAGCGGCAGCGGGATCGAACGTGACGATGCTCTCGCGACCGCCCTCGAGTTTGCGGATCAACTGACCGGATGCCGCTGCTTCCTCGCTTTTGAGGCCACCGGCGCGCTTCAGCAGATCACCAAGGGTAAGGCCTTCGGTGACAGCGTATTCGCCGGGGCGAAGCACGGCTCCATCCACCGTAACGCTGTTGCCAACGTCTTCGGTGGCGCGCTCGACGTCGATTTCATCGCCGCCGCTTATTTCGAATGAGGCAAGGGCACCCGCCCCATCGGTTGCACCGGCATCCAGGATTTTCCTGCGCTGATCCCCCTGCCAGCGATACACTTTCATCCGGCGGGGATTTGCCGAAGGCTGGATTCCGCCGGCCATGGCGAGCACGTCCGCCAGCATCTTCTCATCATTCAGTTCGAATCGGGCGGGTCTGACGACTTCCCCGCGAACGACCACCTGCGGTCCGACGGGGGGAACGAAAATGGTGTCGCCGCTTTCCAGCGAGACGTCCTGCGACTTGTCGCCGGTCATCAGATATTTATATAGGTCGATATTTGAAATGACGTCCTTCCCGCGCATGACCCGAATTTTCCGCATGGAACCACGCGAATTCGGGCCGCCGGCCTGATAGAGGGCCTGGAATGCCGTCGACAGGGCAGAAATCGTCATCGCACCGGGTCGTTCGACTTCGCCGGTGACGAAAATCTGGAGCATGCGGACTTTCGTAAGCGTCACCTGCCCCTTGAAATGGGCGAACTTCCCGGTAAGACTCCCCAGCACCGTCTGCTCGAACTCCCCGACCGTCGATCCGGCGACCCGCAGCAAACCGATGATCGGGATATACACCTGGCCTTCGGGATTCACTGTGACGTCGTAGACAGTCTCATCGCCCATTTCCGACCAGATGATGATCTTGAGATCATCCCCGGGCCCAAGGATGTATGCGGACGGCACCGACACCATGTCGGGAGTCGTCAGGACATCCCGTCCGGCAGTGAAAAAATCGAGGCCGTACGGTTTGTCTGCCATTTCACGGCCAAGAAGCTGGTCCGTCCGGCGCCTAATCATTTCCTCGTCGACCAGCGACGGCTCGCGCGGAGCGAGTTCTTTCTTCTCCTGGTAGGTTTCGCCAAGGGCTTTGAGCATCTCTTCATCTTCCTTGGCTTCCTGCTCCAGTTTTTTATATTCCTCCTCGGTGAGTTCCTTCTCGATCCTTTTCCGCAAAAGCTTTTCGAGAATGGCAACCCGCTTTTTCAGCTTCGCCGCGGTTTCCTTTTCGGCAGCTGCTTTTTCGGCGCCGACGATCGCAATCTCGTCTTCAACCGCCAGCTCTTCCTCGAAAGGAACCTCTGTCGTCGAAGGGGGGGTCTGCTTTTCGTCAGGTTTCCGTTCGAGCGTCCCTGGCGTCATCCGGTTTCCCGGAACCGATTGAGACGAAGAGGTAGAGGAGCGCAATCCGGCCAGGGAAGCGGCGGACGGCCTCATCTGACCGTTCGCTGATGCCCCAGTCATCAAGCACATCACGCAAGTTGCTGCAACAAACGAGCGGAACCTGATCATAGTTTCACACCTTTACGATATTTGTATACATTGATATATTATTTGACGATCGCGCAATAACGAGCGAGAACCCGTTTCGTCGCTCCAAAACGGGTTCTCGCAGTATCAGACTTCACATCCCAAGAACGTCAGCCCTTCGCTTTGCCACTCGGCGGGGCGTTCGGTGCCGGCTTGGGAGGCTCGCCGGCGACGACGCCCTTCACCTTGCCGAGCATCTCGCGCATGTCGACGCCGGTGACGGCTTCGAGCATCGGGGGAACTTGGGTGACGACGTCGATGATTTCCTTCGTGATCTTCGAGGCTCCGACACCGTCGCCGCCGTTGCTGATCATGATGATCTTCTCGGTCTTGCTCAGCGGCTCGGATACGGCACGCACGATCTCGGGGAGCTTCTCGATGAACATCTGGCTGATGGCAGCTTCGTTGTAGGATTTCCAGGCCGCGGCCTTCTTTTCCATGGCTTCGGCTTCGGCGAGACCGATCGCGCGCCGGGTTTCGGCTTCGGCAAGACCCATCGCCTTCACGCCTTCGGCCTGCGACATGGCCTTCGCCCTGATGATGTCGGCGTCGGCGAGACCCTGGCTCTTCTTGACCTCGGCTTCGGTATTTCCCTTGATCTTGGAGACGTCGGCAGCGGCGGTACCTTCGGCACGCTCGACGTCGGCGCGGGCGAGACCGCGCAGGCGGGCCGACTCGGCCTCACCTTCGGCGGTGGTCTTCAGCTTGAACTGCTCGGCCTGGGACAGCGTCTCGACCTTTTTGCGCTCGGCCTCGGCCGGGCGTTCGACGGTGGCGACCAGTTCGAGTTCGCGCCGCTTGATTTCCTGCTGCTGAATCTCGATTTCCTTTTGCTTGGCGATGACGGTGACCTGCAGTTCTTCGGCGCGAACCAGCTGGTCGACCTTGAACTTCTGCAGATCGTAGGCCCTGTCGGCATCGGCCTTCTTCTGGTTGACGGCGGCCTCGTATTCGGCAACCTTGATCTTGTTGTTGCGATGCGCTTCGGCGACGACGGTCTCGTTGGCGAGCTTGGTGACCTGCGCCTGCTTGTTGAACTTACTCGACTCCTCGACGGCCTTGGCGGTCGCTTCGGAGCGCTTGATCTCGGCGTCGCGCTGGGCTTCGGCCTGGCCGATGGCGGCGTCGCGCTGGCGCTCGGCGATCGCCTTCTTCCCGAGAGACTCGAGGTAGCCCTGCTTGTCGCGGATATCCTTGATCGTGAACGACACGATCACGAGGCCCATGCGAGCCAGGTCGGGCGCCGATACTTCCTGGACGTTCGAAGCGAACTTGTCCCGGTTCTTGATGATTTCCTCGACTTCCATCGTGCCGAGAATCGCGCGGAGATGGCCTTCGAGGGTCTGATGGGCAATTCCCATGATCTCGGACTTGGATTTCCCGAGGAACTGCTCGGCGGCGGTGTGAATCGCGAACTCCTCGCTCTTGACCTTGATCTGCGCGACGCCGTCGACCATGACCGGAACGCCGGAGTTGGTCATGACTTCGGGGGTCTGAATCTCGAGCGTCATCAGTTCGAGCGACAGTCGTTCGGCTCTCTCGATGATCGGCCAGACGAAGGCGCGACCGCCCTTGACGACCTTGAAGCCAAGCGTGTGCTTGTTGCCGTTCGGATCGACGACGGTGTGAGAACCGCCGGAAATGATCAGCACTTCATTGGGCCCGACGGTCTGCACGCGACCGGCCCAGAGAATAAAAATGAGAAAAACGAACAGCAGAATTCCGAGCACGCCCACGATGATCATCGACGTCATTTCCATGAGTCTCTCTCCTCTTGTATAGGGGTAAGAACGGCGTCAGAAAATCTTATCTCAGGGCTCCGACACCGTCAAGCAAATCCGCATCGATCGAGCAACGCCGCCAAACCCGTTCCATTACAGAGCCGGCGGGGGTTCGACGGGTTTCACATACATGACACTTTCCTTGATGGCGACGATCTCTACGCACTGGCCTTTCTTCACCGGCTGCGAGCCCTCGACCAGCATTGCCATGCCGTTCTGACGGCTTCCGCCATGGAGATAGGTGATTTCGCCCACCTTCCCAGGCGTCATGTCCAGGCTCGCCTCGGCCTCGCAACCGATCAACCGGCTTGTGGAGGTCATTCCGCCCGTCTCGGTCTTCACGAACAGCTTGACAAGAAAGAACGAGAAGTAACTCGACAGAATGACGGCCAGCGCCGCCGAGATGATGACGCTGACACCGTTCGACACGACCTGCGGCATCAGCGGAATCGACCCGAAAATCCCAAGGGTGATGAATCCGAGGCCGCCGAACAGCGTGGCGAAGGTCGCGATCATCAGCGGGCTGAAGGGCGACAATCCCGCGCTGCTCTCCCCCGCCTCTCCCGAGTCGCCGGGAGCGGCATCGTGTCCGCCACCGACATCATGGCCGACATCGAGATCGCCGGCATCTCCGGGGGCATCGCCTCCGTGGTCGCCGCCAAGATTGCCGAGCAGCGTGACCAGGACGGCATACCCGACGCCAAACAGCAAAAACGCTCCGTAAATATGCACAAGCCCTAATCCCATCATGTTCATCACCCCCACATCCGGTAATAGCACGTTCCGTACCGCCGCCCGGAACCGCGTGTTTCAGACATTCTACCAGAATCTGCCTGCGCCAAGGGTGGCTTTCTTGCCGCCAACCGCGTCATTCGTGTCACACACCGTTGGTATTCCGGTATTCCACCCTCTCGATCATGTATACAAGACATTTTTCAGATGCTCAACCACCCAATGTCCGGGTTCCTCGCAGACAATCGCTATGGCATCGAAACGGCAATCGACCGTATCTCCGATGTTGCGCGCGTGCAGATACCAGCGGGCCATCCCGATGAGTTTCTTCTGTTTCCCGGGTCCGATGGTCTCGAAAGGGTGGCCGTGCGTCGTTTTCGATTTCGTTCGCACCTCGACAAAGACAAGAACCGAGCCATCGCGGGCGACGATATCGAGCTCGCCATAGCGAGTCCGAACGTTCCGTTCGACGATCGAATACCCGAGCGTTTCGAGGAAACGCGCCGCCTCGCTTTCCCCCCATGCGCCGAGCTGGTGGCGCCTGTCAGTCATTCCGCCTGCTTCCGTCGAGAGCGTAGACGTGGGCGAGCACTTCAGCCATGGCTTCCCAGAGTTCGGCCGGAATCTCGACCCCGACCGGGACTTTGGCGAGGGAATCGGCCAGCGCGGGCGACTCGTGCAGCGGAACGTCGTTTTCGCGCGCAAGCTTCACGATGCGCTGCGCAAGCAGACCGCGGCCCGATGCGACGACTTTCGGCGCCTCGCCTGCCACGCCGAACTGGTATTTCACGGCCACCGCGATCTCGTCGAACGGCCGTCGCTTCGTCGTCATCGGGCCAAGAATACCATATCTGCCGCCATGATCATGCGCGAATGTCGAGTGCCCGGCGCCGCGGCGAAGTCCCGGATTCCATCCTTTCAGCCGCCGTTTCCGCGACTGAAGGACCGAGAAAGGTCGTTCGCGCAACGAGATGGCCCACGGTCAGTTTGACCGACGCCCAGGAAAGTTCGCGCAGACGCGCCTGGAGCGCGGGAAACATCCCGCCCAGGGCCGCTCTGGACTCGGGATTCGATGTCGAAAAATGCACCCACAGACCTTTTTCCACCTTGTGTAGCGCGATTTCCATATCGCCCAGCGTCGGAGGATGGACGAGGATCCGGAGGCTGTAGCCCTGCTCTTCGCGGCCTTTCGGAGGCACGAACGCTTCGCCCTCCAGGGTATCGGGAAACTCCTGGTCTTCCCAGAAGATCGGCCACTGAAAATACACGCGACCCTCGTCGACTCCCTGCGGGGCATTCGAAAGCAGTTCCTGGAGTACAAGATTATCGACGAGCGAGGCGGGAAGCTCGGCAGCCGGCTTCGTCGATAATCCCGGCCCACCGATCAGTTTGAGAAGGTGATCGAGCACACGACCGGCACTCCAGTTCGCTTTCAGCAGCTCCGCTTCTCCCGCACCGAGGTTCGAAAGGAGGGCGGCGAACCGCATATCCCCGTTGACGTATGCCTTCAGCAGCGGAAAGCCGGACTCTGGAGCGCGGAAGCGCAGCAGCAGCACGAGCGCGTCGAGAGCTGCACGATCACCGCTTCCCGTGCCGAGTTTCAGCATCATCTCGCTCACCCGGCGGAACCAGTCGCCCGTCAGGGGAATGCCGTGGCGACGAAGCGCCTGGGCGATGGCGAGATCATCCTGTCCGGGAGCGACGCCAAGAGACGTGAAGAATTTTTCGATGGCGCCTTCAGCCGTGACATCGGCTTCGGCGCCAAGGGTGAGGACCGCCTGGCCGCCGGATGTTCGTTCTATACGACCTTGTATACTCTGCCCGGCTTCCAGCTTCTCCTTCACTCTCGTCGGAACGCCGTTGAGAAGGATGTTGCTGCCCTTCTCGTCGCTGCTGACGACTTCCGCCCTGACAGACTGCCCGGGGGAGAGCGCGAGCGACGGAAGATCAAAAGAGAGTCGCATTGCGGAACTCCGTCGATGGAAGCAGGGCCTTGACCGGCTTGAACGAGCGCCGGTGGATCGGGCACGGTCCGAGACGCTGGAGCGCCTCATGGTGCTGCGCGGTTCCGTATCCCATGTGTTTCGCGAAGCCGTATCCGGGATACTGCCGGTCGAACTCCTCCATCACCAGGTCGCGAGCCTCTTTCGCGAGTATCGACGCCGCCGCGATCGAAGCGCTCAGGGCGTCCCCCTTCGCGTAGGCCCGGTGCGGCAGCCTCAACCAGGGGAGTTTGATGTAATCGAGCAGAACGAAGTCCGGCACGGGCTTCATCGCATCGAACGCCCGCCGGAACGCGAGTCGTGTCGCCTCGAGAATATTATAGCGATCGATTTCATCAGGCTCGGCACGGCCGATTCCGTAGCCGAGGGCTTCGGCCTTGATCGCTTCGAAAAGCCGTCGCCGCTCGTCACGCGAAAGCTGCTTCGAATCGTTCAACCCGTCGATCGGGCACGGATCGGGGAGAATGGCGAACGCGGCGAAAACCGGGCCGGCCCAGGGCCCGCGGCCGGCCTCATCCCCGCCGGCGATGAGGCGCCAGCCTTCGCCCCGCGCCTCCTTTTCGAGAGCATACATGTCACATACGTGTTTCATCCGTCCGTCTCCTCGAGCAGATCGAGAAACGTGACGGTTCGAATCCCGTGAGCCCGGAGCCCATCGGCAAAAACATCGCGACAGCGGCCGCAATGCGTGACAACGGTGTCCGGGGCAAGCCGACGCAGTTCTTCGATCCGGTCTGAAGCGATCCGGTTCGCAATGCCCGGCGCCGTTCGAACGAGTCCTCCACCGGAACCACAGCAGGCTCCATCTCTGGCGGCATTGACCGGTTTGGTCGACACCACGCGCTCCAGCAGACGGAACGGCGCCATTTTGTCTCCTCCTCCGCGGGCATACAGACAGGCTTCGTGGAAAACGACGCGGTTTTCCAGTTGATGCCCCGGCTGCCAGCCTGTTTTCGAGAGAGCAGCGAGGAAATCGTCACCGTTGTTCCAGATTGCCTTCGCCGCTTCGCTCAGATCGCACAACTCCGGGATCATGCGCCAGGCATACCAGCACTCCGGGCAGAGAAACAGGATTCGTTTCGGCGATCGTCGGCCGATCTCTTCGAACAACCGTCTGACGGACTCGGCGTATCCTTCGAGATCCCCGTCCGTCAGCGCCGGAAGCCCACAGCAGCCGATATCGGGCGCAATGGCCGTCCCCAGTCCCGCCCGCCCGCATAGTTTTATAGCTTTCGTTATTTTTTCCTGGCGCGCCGAAAGCCGGCATCCGGGAACGAGGAGAACATCGATTCGATTCGTTTCGGCAGAATCGGTGGCGGGGTGTTCCGGCGAATACTCACGCGATGTGCGAACGGCGCGTTTCAGCATCCCGAGGATCGTTCCAGCGGGTTTTCCGTCAGGCCGGCGGGATGGCTCCGGCATATCCAACAATGCGAGCAGTCGTCTTCCGACCGGGTGCCGGCCGACGAGACGGCGAAACCAGCGTCGCACACGGGCCTTCGGCGAAGCATCGGCATGCAGCGCCCGGCCGATCGTGGTCGCCAGGCCGGTTTCGACTTTGTTCGGGCAGGTCGCGCGACACGTCAGGCAGCCGGCGCATGTTCCGAGCGCCGCATCGACCGCATCGGCGGGGATCTTCCGGCCTGCTTCGATCGACTGGAGCAGCGCCAGGCGGCCGCGCATGTTCGCCGTTTCGGTGCGTTCGACGCGGTACACGGGGCAGAAAGCCATGCACGCGCCGCATTTCACGCAGTTGGCGAGTTCCCGCCGGAGTCTTTCGCGAAGGGTCTCCCGCGACTTCAATCGTATCATCCAGCAAGCCGCCGATCCCCGGAAACAGATCGAGACGATTTCGTATATTTTATTTTATATACCATATTTGATTTTTCGTTCCAGGGAGAACATCCACCTGTTCGCCCTGAGCTTGTCGAAGGACGAACGTCTCTCGTGCTTCGACAGGCTCAGCACGAACGGGAATTCGGAATCGGCTTGCGTCATGCGGAACTCAATAGAACATTTTGCCGGGGTTGAGGATGCCGTTGGGATCGAACATTTTTTTGATCGAGCGCATCAGATCGTAGCTGACGGGATCGAGATTCGCGGGAAGATAGCGTTTCTTGGCGATGCCGATGCCGTGCTCGCCGGAGACGGCGCCGTCGTATTTGTTGACGATGGCGAAAAGCTGCGTCAGGCCGCGCTCAACGCGAACGCGCTCATCAGGGTTTCCGCTGTCGTACATGATATTCGTATGGATATTCCCGTCTCCGATGTGGCCGAAACTGATGATATTGAGTTTTTCGCGGTCCGCGAGTTCGCGAAGTTCGCGGATGCAGGCCGGCACATTGCGGCGAGGCACGACGATATCCTCGTTCGCTTTCTTGTTGCCGAATGCGCGCATCGCGGGACTGGCTTTGCGGCGGACTTCCCAGAGCTGGTCCTGTTCGCGCTTGTCCGTTGCGACATTGATTTCCGCGGCGGTTTTCGACAGGCACTCTTCCGTGATCCGTCGGAGATGCGGCATTTCATCGGACCGGCCGTCGATCTCGACGATCAGAACGGCTTCGTGGCGGGTATTGATGCCGAGTTTCGCATACGACTCGACCGCCTGAAGAGCCGATCTGTCCATGAATTCCAGCGAGGAAGGGGCGATTCCGCGTTTCAGGAGCGTATTCACCATCGCGGTCGCATCGTTCAGGTCTTCGAAATAGGCGGAGAACAGGATGCGATCTTCGGGCCTGGGCAGAAGCCGGAGGAGAATGCCCGTGAAGACGGCGAGCGTGCCTTCGCTTCCGATGAAGAGGTGTTTCAGGTCGTAGCCGGCCCGGTCCTTCAGCGTGCCTTTTCCGGCGCCGAAGGGCCTGCCGTCTGCGGTGAAGCCGTCGAGCGACAGGACGTAATCGCGCGTGACGCCGTATTTCAGGCAGTGAGGGCCGCCGGCGTTCTCGGCGATGTTGCCGCCGATCGTGCAGATTTTCAGCGAGGCCGGATCGGGCGGGTAATAGAGTCCGCGCGCCTCGACGGCCTCCTGGAGGTGGAGGGTGACGACGCCCGGTTCGACCCGGGCCGTCATGCTTTCTTCGTCGATGTCGAGAATGCGGCTCATGCCGAGAAAGTCGATCACGACGCCGCCGTCGACGGGCAGGGAGCCGCCCGAGAAGCCGGTACCGGCGCCGCGCGGGAACAGGCTCACTCCGTGCTCGTTCGCCGACGTCAGGATGGCCGCGACATCCGCAGCGTTCCTGGGCCTGACGACGCCTGCCGGATAATGGAACTCGTTCGTCGCATCATACGCATGCGCCGCGATCGTCACCGGGTCGCGTTTGAAGATGCTCCTGTCGATGCCGGCGAGGAACCCGTCGAGATTTCCGATCTTCCGAGACATGCCGCCATGGTATCACAACCGGCCATGGCACACAGTGCCAGTCGGGGCATTCCGGGCGTATCACGATGCGCCCCTACGGGCTGATGAGGAGCACCTCGACGACGTGATCGGCTCCTCCGAGCTGGCTGATGAGGTGAGGCTCGGGCCAGTGGAGAATATCGACGAGCAGCTCGGCGCCGTCGCGCGGCCAGCGTATTTTCGAGATTCCGCACTTCTTTGCCTGGCCGGCCTGAATTTCCCAGTGCAGGAACTCGCCGCGCCAGAGCTTCTGATGCTTGTACCGGTATTTCGCCAGCATCCCGTCGATGCGCTTCGAAATCGATGCGCGATCGGTCTGCGGGCCGAGATGAAATCGCAGGAAGAACGGCCGCGAATCATCGGCGATGGGCTTGCCGGCCGGCTTCACGCTCAAAATTCGGAGAGCCGACTCCACCCCGTCGGGCGCATCATCGACGAGCGGCCAGGCCATATTCGCCGGAACGGCGGGAGAACCCCTCAGAAGCACGTCGGCGAAGCAGACTCCGAATGCCTTGTGCCTTTCCATCACGGATTCGACGCGAACGAACGGCTCGAGCCAGCCCGGCAGCTTCAGAAGGAGAAGGCGCGAGATCGCCGCGCCGAGAAAGCCGTTTCCCACGGCTGCCCATCGCCGCGGGACCTGTGACTCCACACGGAACCGAACGAATTTTGCGGAAGCGACAGGATGGGCGGGGGATTTCGACATCTCGCCGGGACCGGCTTCGAGCGTTCTCGCTCGTTCGACTTCCGAGCGGCAGGCGCCGCAACCGCTGCACTGGCTGCTTCCCCAGGGCGGGCGGATGCACGAAGGCAACTCGCGGCCCTCGCGAAGCATGTTCCAGTTGCTGAGAAGAAACGCCTTCGTGACCCCGACGTCGATGTCGTCCCACGGCAGAACCTCCCCGGGTTCGCCACGCGGAAACAGGACATCTGCAAGATTGGCCCGCTTCACGGCTTGCGTCCAGAACGCAGCCGTCTCACGGTCGATCTCGCCCCGGTATCGCTGGTTGCGCACGATCGAGGCGGACACGAGAATGGGCGTGCACCGCCGATCTCCGTAGGCGAGATACTCCGACACCACCGCATCGGAAGCGCCCGCGCTCGTTCTCGTCTCGAACCCGGTCTTGCGAACCAGCGCCGCGAGGCTTTGCTCGATACGTTCGAGTTCATCTGGAGCGGGCCTGGGAAACGCGTATTGCAGCGGGGTGTGCGGCGGTCTGAACAGCGTCGCGAACGAGAACGTGAGAACCGGCCGGCCCTTCATGCCGTCGAGTTTTTTCCGGATTTTCGACAGGAACGACGCGAACTCGTCGAGATCCGCCTGCTCCTCGAAGCCGGTCACGATGACGAACACCTTCATCTGCCGGACATTCCTTCTGAACAACTCGTCGAAACCGGCCATGAGGCGGGTTTCGGACAGGCCTTTCTGAAGCAGCGTCCGGAGGCGGTCGCTGATGCCCTCCAAGGCGCAGGTGTAGCTGCGCTTTCCGGCGGCGAGCTGACGTTCGAGCAGCGCCGGTGCCTTCGCGATCGCGTCGAACCTCTGGCTCTTGATGGCGACACGTTCGAACAGGGGATCCAGCCGGTCAAGCAGGGGCATCAGCCCCGTATAGGTGTTCGCATTGAACGTGTACAGGGCGATTTCATGAAGCCCGAGCGCAGCCTTCAGTTCGAGCGCGTCGCGGGCGACATCGTCGACGGGACGCTCGCGATACGGCTTCTGCTCCCACGATTCCTTGCAGAACGAGCAGACATACGGGCAGCCCGCCGTCACGACAACATGCGACGCCCCCGCGGAATCCTCGTCATACCAGATCGGGCTTTTCGCATGCGCCCGCCGAAGCCTGGACAGGTCCGCACGGTTCGCTTTCACGGGAAACGGCGCGCCGGCCTCAGGCACGATCGCGGCGAGCCTGCCGGATTCTGTATACTTATGATTATATAGTGATGGATCGTAATACCCTGCGACGTTCTCCCGGACGCGCGCCAACCGCTCGACCCGAGATGCGGTGCGATGCGCGACCAGAATGCGCAGCAACTGACCGAACGCGTCGTCACCGTCGCCGACGACGACCCCGTCGACGAGCCCCTCTCCCGGCTGAAGCGCGCCCGCGGGGCCGTGAAGAATGGCCGTCGCTGAGGAGTTGCTCCCGCCGAGAACGATCAGCGGTGATTTTTCCCCGGTGCGCCCCTGGCGGGTCAGCGGTATTCCCGAATGGTATAGAAGGGCGGGCAGGTTCAGCAGTTCCTGGACGATCGAGTTGCTGATCGCAATCAGGTCGAACTCGGCGGCCGGGCGTTTCGAGGTCGTCCCCGTCAGCAGGGGGACGCCATCTTGCCGCATCAACGCTTCGTCTCTGTGCGGGGGCAGAAAGGCGAGGTCGGCAAAGACGCCGTCGACGTCACGCGCCATCTGGTACAGGTAGGAATGGGTGATGCCCGTCGCAACGTCGTGATACCCCGACAACCGGACGATCAGGACGCGCAGCTTCGCTCCGGCCCACGCGGCCGGAGACTGGGTCCCAGGCTCACCGCCCAGAAACCAGACGCCGTCGTTCGTCATCTCGGCCCGGTGGGATTCATACCATCGAAGGATATCTTCACGATCTTTCAACATATATTCTATTGGTATATCTATTTATTTTTCGTTCCCGCTTCAACCGGACGTTCCGGTCCGGCAAGGGCGGCGGCCGTCAACCGCCGGAATCCAGCCCCGCCCGACCTGCGGTCGAGAGGTCGCCGATGAATATCGAGAGTGAACACCCAGAGCGGCCCGATGCATGTTGCAGGAAGTTCGACGGGTTCGTCATTCCCCGTTTCGTCCGGGAACATGAAAGATGCCGCAGAGCCGCGAACAGACGGTCGCAGCGTCGTCACGAGAAAGGCATCAACTCCGCCGTCGTCACCGCGCACGAGATATCCGCACCGACCGTCCTCATTCACCCTGATCGCTCCGTCCTTGCCGACCATCATGGGAAACGGGAGCCACGTCTGCGAATCGTCAATTGCCCGCACGTAAAGCAGGCGCCGATCGGCCGAAACCCGCACGGGAAATCGTATGGCGCTATCTCCTTTTCCATCGCCAGCCTGGGTCAGCGCACCGATCCTGGAAAGGACGAGCGGCACCTGGACGTCCAATGCGTTTGCAGGCCAGTGAGCGATTTTTTCCAGGCGACAGCCGTCGGTCGGCACTCCCCCCAGGGATGTCAGGCCTTCGAGCACAGGCCCCTTTCCGGCTACGGAAATCTGTACGCTCATATTCCGCCATGCCGCCGGCGGGCCAGGACGCCCCCAGGCAGGTCGGATGACCAACCTGTCACCGGAGAGACGCCATGCGCCACCGACCGGACACAGAATCGCCGTCGAATCAGAACCGCCAGGCGCCGGGGCAAGTATCGCTCCCGCAACGGTTCCAGAAGGACCGAGGATGAGCAGGACGGTTCCGATCTCGTCGGTTCCCCTCTTGTCGGTGCGCTTCGACGCCAGGAATGCCCCGCCATACACGCCGGGAACAGATGCCAACGTCGCCGGTTTTCCGGCATGTTCTGACCAGCCGTCGCCGGGCGCAGCCACGGGGGCCCGCAGTTTCATACGAAACGCAAGGGTTTCCAGCGGGTGTGGAGAAAATTTCAAATACAGTTCATCCCCTTCCCTTCTGCCGGTCAGGGTTCCAGAAATATCATCGCATCTGAACGAGACATCCGCTCCCGCGGCATCGCACCGTTCCATCGTCCATGACCCGCGCGTCCAGATCGAGTTTCCGCCGGGTCTCAAGGCGGCGAACCGGAAACGGCCGTCGGCGTTCAGGATGCACTCGGCGATTTCGCCGGGTCGAAGAACGGGGTCGCCCATCCGCTCGACGATTTTCACCGACGTGCCGGCAAACACTCCGGGAACGGTCGCCGCATCCTGGGCGAATCCCGTCGAACCGGCAATGAGGAGCAGGCATAAAAAAATCGCCATGGCGTGCCAGGGCGAAGAGCGGCTCTCGAGGGAAAAATACCGGCGAGATCCCGCGGTTACGTCCGCGAATACCCGCTTTTGCACCGGAGAATGCGAAGCAGGGTTCCGGCGGATTCTTTCTGGTTCGCGAAGCTCCAACTCGTGATTGGAGATGTGCATACGGCCTTGTCGGGGCAATTTTTGCAATTCATGCCGGGCTCCTGATGATTCATGTCCGTTTGCGATGGTTTCATATTCCAGATATCGGCAATCCGCACAAAAAAGCGGAGGCAGGGTCCCCGTCCCCGGTGCGTCATGCAAAATTCGACGCATCTTTCATCGCCCCTTGCGGGCAGGCGGCAGAGCCTGCGCCAGGAGGTCCAGGACCATCCTGATCCGGTTGTTGAACGGAGCAAGCTCCCGGTTGATCTGGCCCGGATTCTGACGAAGCCACAGGGTGATCGTGAACGCAAGCTGCCTGAGCTGGTCGTTCGCCCCGCGGGCTTTCTCGAGCCACTCCTCATGGTCTTTCCAGATCATCGATTCGAGGCTTCTGAGCCGGTCGACCGCCCGGAGGTTTTCCTCCTGCAGGACGAGTATCCGCCTGTGATACGGCGTGAACGCGTTCGCGACATGCCAGATCTCGTCGTTCCGGCGGAGCATCTCCTGCATCTCGGTGAGCCAGAGGGTGGCTGACGCATACTCGTAGTCCGGCGTCTCGGTTTCCGAAGCCGTCGCCGCCGCATTCGACGCCTCCGGGGGCTCTGAGACCGTCTCCGTCGAACCCTGGGAAACAGCTTCGAGTCGGGCGGCAGGCTGGGAATCCTCAGCAGTTTCCGGTTTACGTCGTTCGCCGATGGTTTCGATTCTGAGCGTTTTCCTGCACTCCTCGGGAACCTTATCGAGACTGCCGACGATGACGACGCGGCCGTCGAGATCGACGTATCGGTACAAGGTCAATCCATTCGCCGAGGTCGAAACGACAAGAACGGAAACAACGATCAGGAGATGTCGCCATAGCATGCGCATGCCCCGACCCTACCCGATTTCCCTCCGTTCGGCAAGTCGGCGCGCATCACCGAAACCGGGCCGGCTCCATAGCGGATGCCGGCCCGGTTTCGGGGTCGAAGAAGACGCCTAGAAAACCACCGACCCGCCGAACGTGACGTTCCTCATGCGTTTGTGGCTGATGGCGCCGGGAAGCCGCTCGTAGTCGCCGTCGGAAATGTAGGCCGCGTCGAAGTAGACGATCTTCTGGTAGTTGAATCGGAAGCCAAGGCTGAACTTGTCCCCGTTGAAATCGTAGACGAAATGGGCGCTGTCGCTCATGGGCACGGCGCCGCCGACCATGAAGAAGACGGGGTCGGCATAGCCTTTCCCTTTATTATAGTCATAATTATATCCGCCGTATTTCGCGCGTTTCAGCTTGTCCCAGCCGCTATAGTAGAATTTATAATCGTTCGCGCCGAAGTTCGCGCCGACCCCGACCCAGGCAACGGGCACGCCGGCGTTCACCCAGACCGAGTGGTATCCTGCCTGAGAATCCGCGCAGAAACTGCCGCCCAGCGTGAGATTCCCGGGCACCTGATATTTTGCATTGACGTAGACCGGCTCGTTGACGTCGAACTTGTCCTGGTTTCCGAAGCCTTTGTCGATGCCGAACTCGAAGCCGTCCATGACGCCGTATGTCACGGCGACATTGGTATCCATGTAGTTGCCGTCGCTGTATGTCTCGTCGTTGATCCCCTTCAAATCGAACGGGAGGATATGCACCGAAACCGCGCTTTTATTCGGCTCGAGCACGCCGGGCGACGGAATCAACTGGGCGCCGCTCATGCCGCAGATGCCAACTCCCTGGCGGGGAGTCTTCCGATCGGTCATCAGAGGACGCAACCCTTCCGGGATCCGGGTTTCCGGCGGCAGGGAAAGGGAATCGCGAGGCCCCTGGTTCGAATTCCCGAGGGTCACGAGCCGGCTTTCCTGCGAGTAGGATGCATCGGCATCGCCCCCGAGGGTGCGAACCGGTTGAACGCGAGCGTTCTGCGAAACGGACGTTCGTCCCTGTTCCGGGACGCCCGTGGCAGATTTCATGAAGTTCCGGAACGCTGACAGGTCCAGACCGAAGCCGCTGCCGGCGCTCCAGAGCAGGAGCGCCGAGATTCCGAGGCAGGCACGTCTCATAAGGCGTTTCATGGGCATTTTTATCGGCGCTGCCCGCGCACCGTGCGGTGGCGGGATCACGCGATACTCCGCTTTGTCATTTGAGAGAACGAAAGAGTCTCACCTACCATCGGCAGGTTCGGCCTGATGTTTAACGATGCCGCTTGCCGAAGTTTTCCCGCTCCGCCGTCGGGGTTTCTTGACAAGCCCCCCCTCCCCCCATATAATGGCCCGGTGATCTGCATCCCCGCTGAATCGGAGAGGTGATGGAACAGTTCGCCTTCGAGGCGCTGCTCTACGCGGAAGGCCGCCTGTCGCTCGGGAAAGCGGCGCTTTTGTGCTGCATGGTTTCCAACGATCTCGACGAGGCGCTCGTCGCGTGGCTGGCCAAGCGCGACATCCGCGCCGTGATCACCCGGGCCGGCGGAAGCGGCGACAACCTGAAAAGCAAACTGTTGCGGAACGCGTTCGGCGCCGCGGAAAACAGCGGCCTGCTGGCCGTTTCCCCGCGCAACCGGTATGCGATCACCCGGCTGGTCGAGGACGTCATGCGATCGATCGACAGCCCGCTGCTCGACGTCGCAGGCGGCGGAATGAAGATCGGCCTGGTCACGCACGGCAAGGATCTCGCACTCGGCATGCACGGCAACCTCGGCATTCCGGGCATGGACGTCGATTACGAAGTATCCGTTTCGCGCACACTCAATCACTATCTGGAGGCCTGACCTTGATCGGACTCGTGCTCATAACCCACGGAACGCTCTCCCAAGTGCTCGTCGAGACTGTGAGCATGATCATGGGTCCCCAGACCGATCTCACGGCGATCACCTTCTCGGCTCGTGAATCGGTTGAAACCCTGCGTCAGAAAGCGTTCGACGCGATCGCCCCCTACCGCGAAACCGGCTGCCTCATCATGACGGACGTGCTCGGCGGAAGCGCCACCAACATCTGCGTCGAACTGCTGAAAACCGACAACATCCGCGTCATCACCGGCGTGAACCTCCCGATGGTCATGGAGGCCGCGAACCACCGCAACACGACCGACGTGACCGCTCTCGCCCAGCGTGCCCGCGAGGGGGCGATGCGCGGCGTCATCGATCTCAAGGCGTTCTACGAAGAGCGCATGGCAAAAAAGAAAGCCCCGTCCGCATGAGCAGACCGGTTCATTTTCTCAGAATCGACGACCGGCTGATTCACGGCCAGGTGATCGTCGGTTGGCTTCCCGCGCTCGGCTCGACCCATATCCTGATCGTGAACGACCGTATCGCGGCGGACGGCGTGCGTCAGGAGATGATGGGGCTGAGTGTCCCCCAGTCCGTGACTCTTCAGTTCTGTTCGACCCGCGATGCGAACGCGCTCGGCGCAGCGGTCATGGAAACGCTTGTATTGGTCGCGTCGCCACGCGATGCATGGCTCTGCCTCCAGGCGGGTCTCGCCCCTTCCGTCATCAACGTCGGCGGGCTCCACGCTCGTCCCGGCAAGACCGAACTGCGGGAGGCGCTTCACGTCGACGACGACGACCGTACCCACTTCGACCTGATCATGAAATCCGGCCCCATGCCGGTTTTCCAGCCCACTCCCCAGAACGACCCCCTGCCGCTGGGCGAGATTCTCTAAAGCGAGGACATTCATGGCTTCCGTCACATTCACGAAGATCGTCAAGACCTACGAAGGGGCATCGTCGCCGACCGTCAAGGGCATCGACCTCCACATCAACGATCGAGAGTTCGTCGTTCTCGTCGGCCCATCGGGCTGCGGCAAATCGACCAGCCTGCGCATGATCGCCGGCCTCGAAGACATCACCGACGGCGAACTCCGCATCGGCGACGTCGTGGTCAACAACCTGCCGCCCAAGGACCGCGACATCGCGATGGTGTTCCAAAACTACGCCCTGTACCCCCATATGAACGTGGCGGACAACATGGCGTTCGGCCTTCGCCTGCGCAACCTGCCGGAAGCCGAGATCCAGAAACGCGTCAAGGACGCCGCTACCATTCTCGGCCTCGAGAGCTACCTCGAACGCCTTCCGAAGCAACTTTCCGGCGGCCAGCGTCAGCGCGTCGCTCTCGGCCGCGCAATCGTACGCGAGCCCAAGGTGTTCCTCATGGACGAGCCGCTCTCGAACCTCGACGCGAAGCTCCGCGTGCAAATGCGCGCCGAGATCAAGAAGCTCCACCAGCGGCTGATGACCACGTTCGTCTACGTGACGCACGACCAGGTCGAGGCCATGACGATGGCCGACCGCATCGTTCTGCTCCACAACGGCGTGATCCAGCAGTATGACATTCCCGACGTGATCTACAGCCGGCCGGCCAACACGTTCGTCGCCACCTTCATCGGCTCGCCGCCGATGAACATCCTCAAGGTCACTCGCACCGCCAAGGGCATGGATCTGCAGGCGAAGGAAGGCACCGGCACGGCCGCCTGGGAAATGAACCTCGCCTCCAGCTTCAAGGGAATCGGCGACGCAAACGACCTGCTGCTCGGCATCCGACCCGAACACATCCTGATCGGCGACAAGGCCGCCGGAATCCCGACGCTCCAGGTGCCCGCCCGCGTCGACCTGATCGAGCCGATGGGCGCCGAAACGTATTTGTATCTGCAGGCGCACGGCCACAACCTGATCGCCCGCGTCGACCCATCGACGCACGCGGAAGTCGGCCAGACTGTCACGGCCCATATTCCGCAGGCGCGCTTCCACCTGTTCGACGAAAAGAGCACCAATCGGATCCCGCGCCAGAGCGAGGCATGATGCTCCTTTCCTCGGGCCGGTCGACCGGATCCGGCCTCGTAGCCGCCGCCGGCCGTCGAGGCCTGGCGGCGGCGCTGTTGTGTCTGACCCTCCTCTTCGCGGCCCTTTTCGCCGCAGGCTGCGGAGGCACCGGAAAGCAGGGCTCCTCCGGCACCCCAATCGTTCCAGGTCTCGGAAAGGCGCGCCTGAAGTTCTGGAACACGATGAACCAGGCCGAGTGCGAAGCGTTCGCCGGCGTCCTGACCGAGTTCAAGCTCAAATATCCCGATATCGCCGTCGACGTCGAAAACGTTCCGTTCAGCCAGGCCCGCGCGAAATACGAGCAGGCCGTCAAGTCGGGCACCGCCCCGGACGTCTTCCGTTCCGACCGTTTCTGGCTCAAGGACTTCGCGAAACAACGCCTCGTCGAGGAGTTCAATACGACCGGCATGCAGGAGGAACTCGAAGACCTGCTTCCCCTCGCCCGCGACGTCGTCACCATCGACGGCCGGACGTGGGGAATCCCGCACACGCTGGACTGTCTCGCCCTCTTCTACAACAAGACTCATTTTAAAGATGCAGGTATAGAACGTCCGCCCGAAGACTTCGACGCGTTCCGCGAGACCGCGCGAAAGCTCACCGATCCCGGGAAGGGGCGCTACGGCTTCTTTCTCCACCCGGAAGGCTGGTGGTTCGAGCCGTTTCTCTTCGGCTTCGGCGGGCGCTACGTCGACGAGGCGGGCAACCTGACCATCAACTCGGACCAGACCCTGAAAGCGCTCCACTACCGATCGACCTGAAAGAGGTCGACAAAGCCGTTCCCCCGGTGAACGTCCGCAATGACGCGTATTCGATCATGATGCAGGGTTTCAAATCCGGCCAGATCAGCATGATCCTGAACGGCCCCTGGGCCATCCGCGACATGCTGGCCGGCCAGGAGTTCAAGGAAAAAACCGAGAATCTCGGGGTCGCCCCGCTTCCGCGCGGCCCTTTCGCCCGGCACAGCCCGGTCGGCTGCCAGAGTCTCGTCGTCGGCAAGGGCAGCAAGCATCGGCCGGAAGCCCAGGCGTTCGTGCGTTTCTGCTGTTCCCCCGAGGGGCTGGCGATTTTCGTCAAGCGCACCTATGGCCTGCCCGCCCGCCGTGCGCTTTTCACCGACCCCGAGGTCAAGAACGACCCGTTCCTCTCGCCCTTCATCATGCAGCTGCAGATGCTGAAAAACACGGAATATCAGCCCCGCAACGGGAGCATGTATGGCCCGATCGGCGACCATCTGTCGCTCGTGATCAACGGCGATGTCGCGCCCGAAGATGCGGTCCGCGACATGGAGGCGGTGCTGAAGAGGCGCCACTGAACCCATGCCGAACGACCACCTGATATCCTCGCTGCTGATCGGGCTCATCGGCGGCGTCGTCGACCTCGACTCGACGGCGACCTGGCAGTTCATGATCTCCCAGCCCATCGTCGCGGCCCCGCTGACCGGCCTTTTCCTGGGAGCCCTCGTCGGCCAGGAAGCCGCCGGCCTGAAGCTCGGCCTCATGATCGGAACGATCCTCCAGCTCCTCTGGATCGAACAACTCCCGCTCGGCATGAACGTGCCCCCCGACGCCGCGCTCGCGTCGGTGCTCTCCGTCGCCCTGGGCTTCCTCGCCGGCCGCGACTTCGACACCTACGTCGAACGCGAAGTCTGTAATACGGTCGCGCTTCTGGTCGCCGTCGCGCTCGGTTTGCTCGGCCGCGCCCTCGACCGAGGCATCCGCCGACTCAACACGCGCATGGAGAGCTGGGTAACAGCCCGCCTCCATGCGAGCGACACCACCTGGGCCCTTTCGGTCGGCCATACGGTCGGGGGCCTGTATACCTTCGGAAAAGCCTTTCTCTTCTGTTTCATCGTCACCTGGCTCGGCGTCGAACCGCTCCGTGCGTTCACCCGCTCACTCAGCTTCGGCCAGAATACCGGATTCATCGTCATCCAGGGCCTCCTCCCCTCCGTCGGCTTCGCCGTTCTCGCCGGCATGTGCATCAAGGACAGACAGGAACTGAGATGGTTCGTCGCCGGAATCGCCCTGTTCACGATCCTTCCGGCCAATATTTGGGCGGGCTGGCTCGCCGCGGCGCTGATCGCCGCCAGAACATACCGGACAGCGCATGGCTCAGCCTGAAACCACGACGATGCCCGCGGAACGGAAGAACGGAACGACGTTCGGCAGGTTCATGCTGCTCAAGATCGCTTTCCGGAGCTTCTTCCTGCAAGCCTCCTGGAACTACCGCGGCATGATGAACATGGGATTTCTGTATGCTCTGCAACCCGCCCTCGACGAGTTGTATCCGGCCGGCCCCGCGCGCAAGGCGGCGTATGAGCGGCATCTCGAGTATTTCAATACGAACCCCTATTTTTCCTCCCTCGTGATGGGAGTCGTCCTGTCGCTCGAGGAGCGGCTCGCCCGCGGCGAGATCGACGCCGAGATCATTCACGACACGAAGGAAGGCCTGATGACGGCTTGCGCCGCCGTCGGCGACGGCTTCTTCTGGGACTCGTGGCGCCCCTTCGTCGCCGCGGCGGCCCTGACGCTGGCGTTCGGGAATTTTTTGCTTACCCCAATTCTCTTCCTGGTCGTGTATAATATGCCCCACTTGTATTTCCGATTCCGCGGGATATTCTGGGGGTACCAACTCGGCACAGACGTCATCAAGCTTCTCAAGACGTTCAACATCCAGCGCGCGCGGCTGGCGTTGCGGTATGCCACCATCGCCCTGCTCTGCTACCTCGTTCCGAACCATGTCAACCTGCACACGCCGTTCCTGCTGTCCAACCTGCCGCTCGAGTATTTCTACATCGGGGAAAAACTCGTGCAGGGAATCGGCGCCGCGTTGCTGGTCGGCCTGGCGGCAGCCGGATATCGCGCGAAGGTCGACGTGCTGATGATCTCTTTTCTGCTCATGGTCATGGCCCTGGTGCTCTACCACTGGGGAATTCTCATTTGAAGGGTCCGGGATGAAGCGCAAGGAAGTCGAGATAAAGAACAAGTTCGGACTGCATGCACGGCCGGCGTCGATGCTGGTAAAGCTGGCGACGACGTTCGAGTCTGATGTCCAGCTCGTGAAGGATGACACCGAGGTCAATGCCAAGAGCATTCTCGGCGTTATGATGCTGGCCGCCGGACCGGGACATACCGTCACGATCATCGCCGACGGCGCCGACGAGGAGGCCGCCGTCGAAGCAATCAAGGCCCTCATCGACAGCCGGTTCGGCGAAGAGGAGGCCTGACCAGGTCCATGAGCGAACCCAGGTCGCCAGTCCAGTTGTCCGGTATCACGGGCTCCGTCGGCGTCTGTTACGCCCGCGCCTATGTGTACCGCCGGCGGATCGAGGTCGTGAAGACGCTCGTCCCGCCGGAGCGTCTCGAGAGCGAACTCGAGCGCCTCGAGGCCGCTGCGGCTTTGACCCGTCGCGACATTCTTGCCGCCCAGAAGGAAGCCCTGGAGAAGCACGGCGAGAAATACGCCGCCATTTTCGAGTCCCATCTCCTGATGCTGACCGATCCCCAGTTCAAGCCGCAGATGGTGCGGCGACTCAAGGCCGAAAAGGTGAACGTCGAAAGCATCGTCCGGGAAACCGTCGACGCCCTCCAGGCGGCGTTCTCCGCCATCGAAGACACGTATCTTCGCGAGCGTGCCATCGACATCAAGGATGTCGGCGACCGGCTTTTGCGCCACCTGATGGGCCTCGAAGGCCCGGCGAGGGAAATCGGCGACGAGCCGTTCGTGCTGATCTCCAACGAGGTGACGCCCTCCGAACTGCTCGAGTTCGCCAAGGGAAAACTGCGCGGCGTCTGCCTCGAGTCCGGCGGCGCCACTTCGCACGCGGCGATTCTCGCCGGCGCCCTGGGCATTCCCTCGGTGTTCGGCCTCGTCGACCTGGCGCGCGTCGCGCGCACCGGCGATTATATCCTTGTCGATACACGCCGGGAGGGCCGCGTGACGCTCCACCCCGACCCCTCAATGATCGCTTCGATTGCGCCGGCGGAGCCCGAAGGGGCGGCGGAGAAACCATCCGAGGAGAGCGGCGAGACGACTCGCGACGGCGTTCGACTGGCGCTGGGTGCAAACATCGCCCGTATCGAGGAACTCGCGGCGATGAAGAGCCGCGGCATCAGCAGGATCGGCCTGTTCCGGAGCGAGTTTCTGTTCATGGAAAGCATGGACCTCCCTTCCGAAGGTTTCCAGGAGTCCATCTACCGCCAGGTGCTCGACGCTGCGCCGGACATGACCGTCTTGCGCACGATGGACATCGGCTCCGACAAGCCCGTCAAATATCTTCCCTTTTCCCATGAAGTGAATCCCGCGATGGGGTTCCGCTCGATCCGGTTCCTGCTTTCGAGGCCCGACGTGCTCGAGCCGCAGCTCCGCGCGATGGTCCGAGCCGGCGACGGCCGCAACTGCCGCATCATCTTCCCGATGGTCTCGGCGCCCGAAGAACTCGAGTCGATTGCGACGGTCTGGAAGCGAGTGCTGGACCATGTCTCCCCGTCGGCCCCCCCGGAATGGGGCATCATGGTCGAAGTGCCGTCGGTGATGTTCATGATGGAATATATCGCCCGGCATACGCGCTACATCAGCCTCGGCACGAACGACCTGCTGCAGTTCTTTTACGGGATCGACCGGACGAACGAGCGGCTCACCCGGCTGGCGTCCCCGCTCTGCAACCCCTTCCTCAGGTTCCTGTTCTACTGCGTCGCCGCCGCTCGCGGCGAAGGGATCAGGGTCGGCATCTGCGGCGAGATGGCCGCCGACCCGGCAGGCTTTCTGACCCTCGCCGGCATCGGCATCGAGGAGATGAGCATGCGGCCGGCCGCTGTCACGACGATGCGCCGCATCATTCCACATATAATATTGAGAGATGTAGTCATGTTCGTCCAAGAGATGCTCGCCGAGGGACGACAGGTGGATTTGGCCGCCGAATACGCGCGTATGTTCCCGGCCCTGGGCGAACTGACGGCCAACCCGGGAGGATGAATCCCGGCTCGCGATTTGATCCTGCTTTGCCGGCGGGAGGGCATCGCGAGAAAATGCTTTTCATGGTCTGAACAGATTGGTAGAATACTCGCAAGATCCCGGTGCGGGGTCAAGAAAAGACGGAGGTCCATATGCAGTGTCCCGGCTGCGGTTTTGAAAACGAAAACGACAACAAATTCTGCAATATGTGCGGAATGTCCCTGCCGACAAGCGGCGGCGGCACCGCAACTCCGCTTGAACGTGCCCCGCTCGATCTCGATCTGTCGCTCGATCTTTCCGACGCGACCGGCACGGCCGCCGCGGCCGGCGAAGGCAAGACCCCGGCCGGAACCCTCGACCTGGGCGGCTTCGACCTGACGCCTCCGGCCGCCGGCGTCCCAACGGGCGGCCTGTCGCTCGATTTGGGCATTCCGGCCGGCGGAGCGACGGAATCGCCTCTCGACCTCAATCTCGACACGTCCGCAGGCGCCGGGGGCGGCTTCGACATCTCCTTCGACTCCAAGGCGACGCCCGCCGGCCTCGAACTGGACACCCCCTCGCCCGCCATCCCCGACCTGAATTTCGGCGGCACCCCCGGTGGCCTCGCCCTCGATCTCGGAAGCGACCCCGGGAACCTGTCTCTGGATCTCGGCTCCGGACCCGCCGGAGGCTCCACGGAACTCGATCTCAGCGAATTCGAAATGAAAAGTCCGGCCCAGGCGGCACAGCCGGCCGAGACTCCGGGCTCGGCTCCTTCCGACGTCGGACTGGATCTCAATCTCGATACCCCATCCATGCCGGTCGATCTGGCCGCCTCCGAGACGATGCCGGCCGCCGAACCCGGCCCCCAGCCGGAAGCCCCCATCGTTCTGACGCCTTCCACAGAGCGGCTGCCGACGACGGAGACCGTCGAGGAATTCTCGCTCGACATGGGGGGCGGCGCAGGCGAATCGGCCACGTTCGAGTTCGGCGACCTCGACGCCGCCACGGCGGCTCCCGCCGCTACCGACTCTTCCGGAGCGGCCGCTGGACATTCCGCCGCCGAAGAGTCGGATTCGGCCTTCCTCGACCAGTTCATTCTCCAGACACCCGCGACCTCCCAGCCGAAACAACAGCCTGCTTCGCCTCTTCCGCAGGCGCGGCCCGCCCCCGAGCCCTCCCCGGACTTCACGCTCAACGATGAAACGCCGGCTTCGACCGAGGAGTTCGGCATCGCGGCCGAAACCGCGGAAACCGCATCCCCGGCCGCCGATGTCGACGAGGACCTCGCCGGCCTGTTCATGGGAATCGAAGGCAAAGCCCCCCCGGCGGCGCCCCCCCCCGCCCCCGTCCAGTCGCGCCGCCCAGCCGCTCCGGCGCCAGCCCCCGAGCCGGAAGAACTGCATGTCGAGTTCGACTCTATTTCTGTAGAAACAACTATAGATTCAAAGGAGCAGGGCGCCGTTCCCGTCGCTCCAGCAATGCCAACGGGAGCCTCCCTCCCTGCCGCGGAATTTCTCGCCGCCGAGGAAAAGGCCCCCACGCCGGTCCTCGAAGAGATGCCGCCGCTGACGCCAAAGCAGGAACTCGACGAGTGCCGCCGCCGACTCGCCGAGACGAAGGATCCCGACGCTCGGTATTCCATCGTTCTCGAGATGAAGGAACTCAACCAGCCGGACGGGTATCCCGACTTCGTGAAACTCCTCGGCGACGAGTTGAAGGACATCCGGGAAGTCGCGGCAGAGTATCTCGGCGACGCCGCCGTCAAGGAGGCCGTCCGGCCGTTGATCCAGTGTCTTTCCGCGGGCGACGCTTCGCTCAAGTTCATCGCGGCCCGTTCGCTCGGCAACATCCGCTCCGACGAGGCCGTCATTCCCCTGATCAAGCTTCTCGAAGAGGACAACGACGATCTTCGCTACGTCGCGCTCGAGGCCCTCGGCAAAATCGGCGTCACATCGGCGCTCAAAGCCGTCTCGGCGTTCCTCAAGAGCCGCAACCACGATCTGCGCTTCATTGCCTGCGAAGCGATCGGCAACATCCGCGAGCCGCAGTCCGTCAACATCGTCCTGCCGATCCTCAAGGACCCCGACTTCGAAGTCAGGCTCAAAGCCATCGAGGCCCTCGGCAAGATTGGCTCCACCGCCGCCTGCGACCAGCTCCTGGTCATGCTCGGCGAGGACAACGAGCGGCTCCGGCTCGCGACGATCCAGGCGCTCGGCCAGATCAAGAACCCGAACGCGGTCGACGCGATGATCGATATCTTCCAGGTCAGTACGCCGCAGATCAAAGAAAAGATCATCTGGTCGCTCGGCGAGATCGCGAGCGACCGCGCCGTCGACCCGCTGCTCAACCTCTCCCAGACGTTCAACGCGAAACAGATCCAGCTGGCCATCGAGGCGTTCTCCAAGATCAAATCCCCGAAAGCCTGCCGGTTCATCCTCGGCATCCTCGACCGCGCCGACAAGACGGTTCGCATCAAGGCGATCGACGCACTCGGCGAAATCGGCGAAAAGGCGACGGCCGGCAATCTCGTGCCGTTCCTCGACGCTCCCGAGCCCGAACTGAAGATCGCCGCCGCCCAGGCCCTCGGCAAGATCGGGAACCCGGTCGCAATCGACCCGCTCGTGAACCGTCTTTCCGACTCCGAACGCGACGTCCGCCTGCATGCGATCGAAGCCCTCGGCATGATTCGCGGAGCGAAGGCGATTCCGGCGCTCGTACGCTCCCTTGGCGAGCAGGACGAACAGATCGTCACCAAGGCCGAGTGGGCCCTGTGCGAACTTCAGGAGATGGCGGTGGAGCCCCTGACGAAGGCGCTCTCGACCGAGTCGGCGGCGGTGGTTCCCTCGCTGGTCCGCGTTCTCGGCCGCATCGGCAACATCCGAGCCATTTTTCCTCTCATCAAGGTTCTCGAGACCGCCGGCGCGCACCTCAAGCGAACCGTGGCGGACAGCCTGCTCGCGATCGACAAGCACCTCACCGAAGAGAACCCGATCTCGGTCATTTTGAAGGAAGGATATTCCTGGGCGCAGTTCTCGATCGCGGAAGCGCTCGCCGGCATGGATGACGAGCGCGCGTTCGACCTGCTGATCAAGATCGCGCGCGACACGCTGACCGATAAGGATTTCAAGAAGCTCGCCGGCATCCCTGACAAGCGGATCGTCGAGTGCAGCATGCAGATCCTGCACCTGATCAAACTCAACGTGGCGCAACTGTTCGCGAAGGTCGGGAACGACAAGGCGATCCCGGTCATCCGCGATTTCTTCGCCCAGGGCGACAACGCCCAGCGCCAGTGGTGCGTCGAGGCGCTCGGCGGCATCCAGACAGAAGGCGCGCTCGACGCCCTGATCGACATTCTCAAGAAGCCCGAATACCAGATCCCACTCGACCTTCTCAGCAAGCAACTGATCGCGAGCAAGAGCCGGAAACTGGTCGAGAAACTGCTTCTGGCGGCCTCCCACCCGGCCGAACCGGTGCGGTACGCCATCGCCTCGGTTCTCGGCGAGACCCGCGATCCGCGCGCGATCCGGACGCTGTCGCAGCTGGTGAAAGACCCGGCCGACAAGGTTCGCGGCGCCGCCATCGAGGCTATCGGCAAGATCGGCACCACGGCCGCCGTTCCGCCCGCCATCGAAGCCCTCAAGGATGCCGTCGAGGCCGTCCGGGCCAAGGCTGCCCAGGTGCTCGGCGAGCTCAAGGACACGGCCGCGGTCGAGTTTCTCGAGAAGACGACCAGCGACACGTCGGAACTCGTGCGCCAGCTGTCGGTCAAGGCCCTCTCGCAGATGGCCGATGCGCGCGTGCCCGACATCATCATCAAGTCGCTGAGCGACAAGTCGGCCGTCGTCCGCGGCACCGCCGTCGAGACCCTCGGTCAGCGCAAGGAACGGATCGCCCTGCCTCATCTGATCAAGTCGCTCGAGGATTCCGCCGAGTCGGTGCGGGAAAAGGCCGCCGCCGCGCTCGCTCTGATCGGCGACACCCAGGCGATCCTGCCCCTGCTGGCCAGGCTCGACGATCCGTCCCCGCTCGTGCCGCTCGCGTGCAGCGAGGCGATCGTCAGCTTCAAGTCCAGGGCCTATCTCGTCCTCGTCGAGGCCCTCAAGCACCCCGAGGAACGGATGCGTCGCCACGCCTGCGACCTGCTGATCCGCATCGGCGAGGATACGCTGGTTCAGCGCCTGCTCAAGCTCGCGAGCGACCGCAACAACAACCTGCGCGAGAACATCGCCCGCATCCTCGGCCGCATCGGCGGCGAGAAGGTCGTCGACACCCTCGTCCAGCTGCTCGCCGACCGCAACGGTTCGGTGCGGCGCACCGCGGCCGAGGCGCTGGGTACCCTTCGCGACATTCGCGCGATCGTCGCCCTCAAGAAGGCCGAGCGTGACCAGACCCGCGAAGTCCGGCAGGCCGCCTCGACGGCCATCCAGGAAATCTTCAAGGCCAACAAGCTCACATGATCCACGCACCCTCTGCGCCGGAGCCGGAACGGAGAACCGTTCCGCTCCGGCGTGCGCTTTCCGCTCGTCCCTGTCCGACAAGTCTCGGCCGTCTCACGCAGCGCCTATAGAATATCTGATGTTACTCTTCAATGCGGCCGGCGAACCCGCTCATGAATAGTTATAACAATACCATCATCTGGTTCGTGCGTCTGGGACTCGTCCTGCTGACGACCGTCGCGTTTTTTCCGGCTCTCGAGGCGGGGTTCATCACCTGGGACGACCCGGCCATGGTTCTCGATAATCCCTATTTTCACGATCTTTCGCCGACATCACTCCTGAAGTTGTTCTCACAACCGTACATGACGGTGTATCAACCCCTGACCGTCCTCTCGCTCGCCGTTCAATTCCGCGTCGCGGGCATGGACCCGTTCTTCTTCCATCTGGGCAACCTCCTGCTCCACATCGCGAACGTGCTGCTGGCCCTCGAACTGTCGCGCAGACTCGGCTTGCGCCTCACCTGGGCGTGCGCCGCCGCCGCGCTCTTCGCCGTTCATCCGGGCCGCGTCGAGTCCGTGGCCTGGATCACGGAGCGAAAAGACGTCCTGTTCGCCTTTTTCTACCTCCTCGGACTGCATCTGCAGCTTGCCGGCCCGGACACGAAGGCGCCGCGCCTCCGGCTGTCGGTCACCCTCTGCGTTCTCCTCAGCCTCCTGTCGAAACCGACGGCGATCTCGTTTCCTTTTGTCCTGGCGGTTTTGAACCATTTCAAGAACACCGGTACCGTCCTCGAAACCATGAAGCAATGCCGATTTCTTTTTATCATCATCGGCATCGTCGGAATCATCGCCGTGTCGGGAGCCGCGGCGGAACCGCAACGGAATCAGTATCACGACGCGGCCGACAGCGGCGTCGCCGACCGGATCGGACGCGTTTTCATCGCCACCGGCGCCCTTTTCCGCTGCGTGGCGGTTCCGATCGACATTCCCCTGTTCATTCCCTATGTTCCTCCCGGGCAGTGGCCTCCCCAAGCGCTTTCCTGGGGCATCGCCTCAGCGCTCTTCTGCGCCCTTCTCGTCGCTTCCCGCAAAGCACCTCTCCGATACTGCGGCCTGCTCTTTTTCCCGGTCGCCCTTCTGCCCGTGAGCGCAGGCATTTTTTTTCACGGCCTTGGTCAGTTTTTCACGGCCTCCTGGCATGCGTATCTTCCGGCATTCGGCCTGTTTTTGTGCGTTGCCGATGCGCTTCAGTCCGCCAGCGCCTTTCTCCGCGAACGCAAGATGCTGATCTGGGAAACGGTGTTGCTGGCCGCTGCGCTCTGCGCAGGCTCGTGGATGGCGCACGAAACCGCCCTCAGATGCGCTTTTTATCAAGACGCGATCACGTTCTGGAACGAAGTCGTCAGGCAGACGCCCCATTACATCGCCTTCAACAACCGCGGGATGGCGCAGTTCCTGGCTGGCGATGCCGAAAACGCCCGCTCGGATTTCCGCATCGTCACGAGGCTTCAGCCGCGCTACGCCAGGGGCTGGGTTCATCTCGCCGCCGCCGAACTCTCCCTCGGACGGCCCAACGATGCCCGGGCGATCCTCGAAAAAGCCGTGGCGGAATGGCCGGGCGAACCGATGATTCACGACTATCTCGGCCTGATCGCCGCGGGCGCCTCCCGGACGGCCGAGGCCGTCGCCCATTATTCCGAAGCCCTGCGCCTCGACCCGGGATACGTCGCCAGCCTGAACAACCGCGCCGCCCTCTACCTGAGGACCGGCGAAGTCGGGAAGGCCATCGCCGACCTGGACGCCGCTCTCCGGATCAAGCCGGGAGATATGCGGCTGAGGAATCTCCGAAATTCTATCGTTTCAGGTATATCTCGAGGCGGAGGCGACTGAGGGCCCGGTTTCGCCGGTCGTTCAATGGTGGGGATTCTTCGACACCAGCGACAGAGCTTTGATGACAGCCTGCTCGGCAAGGAGCCGGTTGTTCGCATCGGCCAGAAACACGTCGGGCGGCATGAACGCGTCGTATTTGCCCCCGACCCAGTATTTGGGCGGCAGGCTGTTGAGAGCGAGAGCGACGGTGTCGAGCACGCAGTCGTGACACTCGCACATCTCCCAGCGCTCGATCATGCCCTTGATCACGTCGAGAATCAGCGGCAGCCACATGTTTTCGAGGCGGGAAAAGTCGTATCGGTTCAGGGGAGGGTGTTCATAATTGATCATATCGGCATCCCTTCCGGCTCCACGGCGACGTTGTCGACCAAGGCCGGCATCTCGGCAGGCTCAAGGACGCGTTGCCCGGGGAATGATACATCGTACACCACGACCTGCGCCGAACGCACGCCGTTGTAATCGTTGGCATCGACGCTGAAGACGAGGTCGCACACCCCGTCCGTCACCTGATCGACGTCGAGAAGCTTGCCGAGCCCGAAGCCGATTCCGAAGACGGCAGCGCCGGAGCTTTTCCGGAACTTGAATCGCAAATGACTCCTGGTCTCGCCGACTTTTCGTATTTCGTAGAACGGGATGCGCCGAGCGACGAAGAGAGGCGCGGGGTTGTCGATTCCGAACGGCGCGAACTTCAGGAGATCGGCCAGGAGCGACTCATTGACAATGTCGATGGACACCTCGGCGTCGATCAGCCATTCCGCCTGGAGATCGGCCTCGGATATCCCTTCCGCCGCGTAGGCACGAAGCGCACGTCTCAGGAGTTCGATGTTGTTCAGCGCGACGGTAAGCCCCGCCGCTCCCACATGACCGCCGTATTTCTCGAGATGCGGGGCCCCCGCATGGAGGGCGTTCATCATGTTCACGTTCTTGAAACTGCGCGCCGAGCCGAGCCATCGGCCGTGGTCCTCGAGCAGGACGATCACGGGTCTGCAAAACTCGAGCATGAGCCTCGTCGCCACGATGCCGGTAACGCCCTGGTTGGGGAACGGCGCCGCGACGAGGAGCAGCTTGTCCTGCCGCACGTCGTTCTGGCGAAGCAGGTGCTCACGGACATTCCGGTATCCTTCCTCGGCGAGTTTCTTCCGCTCGATGTTCAGCTCGAACAGTTCCCGCGCCAGTTCTCTCGCCCGGTCGGGAGAATCCGTTGTCAGCAGATCGACGGCGATCTGGGCGGTGCGAAGACGCCCGGACGAGTTCAGGATTGGCGCGATGTTGAAGCTGATGTCGCGCTCGCTCACCTGCCGCTGCCGCCAGCCGAGCAGGGTATACAATTCCAGCAGACCGAGGCGTTTCGTGTTCGAGACGAATTTGAGCCCCATCTGGGCCATGGTCCGGTTCTCACCCCGCATCGGAACCATGTCAGCCACCGTTCCGATGGTCAGGATGTCCAGGGCTCTCTGCCAGAGGGACCGGACGCCCGTATCCTGCGCCTCCATGAGTTTCAGATACATCACCACGAGGCGCCGTGCCCCGCCGACGTCGGTCGGAAGAGAAAACGCCGACGTCAGCCGCTGCTTGTCGGGAGACGGGATGTCCGGCAGCACCATCTCGGCGAGCGTGGTCAGGCAGAGCTGCCCCGACCGCCCGTCGCTCATCGGCAGTTTTTTGAGTTCGGGAAGCAACTCGACGATCTGCCGCCGCTCCTCCGGGCTGAAAAAAAGGATCGTGGCGCCCTGCATCGCCCCCAGGTTGACGTGCTTCAAGCGAACGAACCCTTCGCGCGGATGAAAGCGGAGAACGTCGATCTCGGGGCCGTCCAGGTCGAACGCGATGAGGGGCCGCCCCATGCCCTTGCCGAGCGCGAGTTCGAGGGCCAGGGCGAGCTTCAAGGAAACCCCGACGCCGGCCATGTCCTTCTGGGGATACACCGTTCCGGGGAGTTTCGGGTCGATCAGCGCAACGGCCCTGGGGAGAACGGCCGGCGGCTCGTGGTGATCGGTCACGATCACGTCGATGCCCAACTGCCTCGCATACTCGACCTCATCGACGTTTCCGATGCCGCAGTCGACGGTGATGATGAGCCCGACCCCGTCGCGTTTCGCGGTGTCGAGATAATCGCGGTTCAGCCCGTATCCGTCCTCGATGACCGGAATCGTGCAGTCGGCGCGTTCGGTGTACCGTTTCAGAGTCTCGAGCAGAAGGACGGTGGATGTGATCCCGTCCACATCGCGGTCTCCGTAGACCCGGATGCTTTCGTCACGTTCTATAGCAAAAACAATACGATCGACGGCGCGGCAGATGCCGTCGAGCAGAAAGGGGGTCGCAAGCGTCCGGCTGCGGGGTTCGAAATACCTCTCGATCGAAGCCTCGTCCTTCATGCCGCGATTCCAGAGAATGCGCAGCAATAACGACGGGAACCCCGTCCGGCGAGCCAGCGCCTCGATGCCGGCCTCGTCCGCCTCGATCAATTTCCAGTGACGTATCATGAATACCCCAGCCCGAGAATGGATTCGACGGTCTTCTCATCCTGCAGCACTTCAATGAAGGCGGCGACGATCTTGGGATCGAACTGCGTTCCGGCGCATTTCAGCAGTTCCTGCACGGCTTGTTCCTTCGGGACGACGTTTCTGTACGCACGCTTGCTGGTCATCGCATCCCACGAGTCGGCGACACAGACGATGCGCGCGAGAAGAGGGATGGCGTCACCGCTCAGGCCGTCGGGATAGCCCTTTCCGTCGAAGCGTTCGTGATGGTGCTTGATCAGGGGCACCTTCTCCTTGAGGAAACTGGCCGGTTCGATGATGTTCGCGCCCCGGACCGGGTGGGTCTTGATGAGCTCATATTCGTCGGGGGTCAGCCGAGCGGGCTTGTTGATGATGTTTTCCGAGATGCCGATCTTTCCGATGTCGTGGAGAAGAGCCCCGATCTGGAGGTTCTTGATCGCTTCGGGCTTCAGCCCCATGCGCCGGCCGATCTCGACGGAAAACGCCGCGACGCGTTCGCTGTGGCCGCGCGTGTATGCATCTTTCGCGTCGAGGGAGTTCGCGAGGGCGCGCACGGCCGACAGGTAGCTAGCCTCGAGGTCTTCGTACAGCTTGGCGTTGTGAAGGGCGATCGAGATCTGCGACGCAAGCGTCACGAGCAGACTCAGATCGTTGTCGTCGAAAATCTCGCCCGAGAGTTTTTCGGAAACCGACAGCACGCCGATCGCGTGTTCCTTTACGATGAGGGGGACGCAGAGCGAACTGCGGCCGCTCGGCGCGGAGGAGTCCTGCGGGGTGTCGGACGGCAGGTCGTTGATCATCAGCGGTTCGCACTTCGCGAACACCTTCCCGGCGATCCCGTCTCCGATTTCGATCGGTCGGACGGCATACTCGGGGCTCAGGCCGCGGTGAACCCTCACGTGCAGCTTTCCCGTCATCTCGTCGTACAGGATGAGCGATATGGAACGGACGCCGCCGAGCACGCGCGACGTCTGGTCGACGACCATCTCGAGTAGTCGTTGTATATCAAGCACAACGCTAAGGTTCCTGCCGATATCGTGCAGGGTGTTCAACTCGAGGATCTTGCGGTTCAGGTCCTGATAGAACCGGCCGTTCTTGATCGCGATGCCGCTCTGCGTCGCCAGCGTTTCGAGAAGCGCCTGATCGTCGCTCGTGAAGGGCTCCCCCGAAATTTTGTTGCTGGCTGACAGCACGCCGACGACCTCGTCGCCGATCTTGAGGGGCACGCAGAGCGAACTCCGCGGAATTCGGGCCACCTCGAGTTTTCTGGAATCGCCCTCCGGCACGTCGTTGATGATCACCGGTTCGCCGGAGATGCACACCCGCGCCGCAACGCCGTCGCCGATCGGAACTCGCCGCGTGGGGGGAAGCAGGCCGACGTCGAGCCCCTTCGCGACCCGCACCATGAACTCGTTCGTTCGCCTGTCGATGAGCATCAGCGAGCAGCGTTTGACGCCGCCGAGGATCGATATCGCCGTATCGACGATGCGCTCGTACAGCTGGTCAAGGTTCAGGACGGAATTGATCGCCCGGGCGGCCTGGTGCAGGGTCGAGAGTTCGAACACTCGCCGGTCGAGCGCGCCGTTCTTCTGCCGCAGATCTTCGAGATGCAGACCGATCGTTTCGGACATGCGGTTGAACGCGGTCACCAGCGCGACCAGCTCGGAATCGCCGCCCACGTCGATGCGGGCTCCCGTCAGATCGCCGGCGGAAATACGCTCGGCCGCATCGAGCAGAACCTTGACGGGCCGGACGATCAGCGAGGACAGATACCATGCCCAGAAAAAGGCGACCAGAGCCATCAGCAGCGCCAGCACAAGATTGTCGAACACGACGGCCGAGCGGGAGCGCTCCAGATCGGCCATCGAGAACGTGAAACGCAGATACCCCACGGCCTCCTGCTGGCCGGGTGTCTTGATCGGCTTCTGCACGATGAACGTCGGAGGCAGCTTGAGAGAGCCATCGTGGCGCTCGCGCCAGCCCTGATCGGCGAACGCGATCTCCTGCAATTGTTTGTCCAGGATCGCGACCGAGACGATCTCGTTCCCCGGCAGTTCCGGAGAGGTGATTTTCTTGGCAAGATCGTTCAACCCGCCCGTGTCATGCGTCATGATCATGCGCGGGAGGATGCCCTCCAGCGTTTTGCTGAGCCGCTGGCTCTCCCTGGACACGTGGTCCCCGGCGGCGTCGTTGAGCCGGTTGAGTTCGAACCAGGTGGCGATGGCCAGCACGGCGAACACGAGAGCGATATTGAAGATGAAGATCCGGTATTTCAGATCGAGACCGACGGAACTGGTACCAGCGCTCATGAATCAATCACCTCGGCATTCGTTGTCTGCGCTGGGGTGCCGTCGCCTGCGCCACTTCCCCGGTCCGGGGTCCCCGCAGACGCGCCGGCGGCCGGCACCTGGATTTCCCGGTGCAGGAACACGACCATCGCCTCGACCATCGCCTGGAGCGCCTGCCAGGGCGGCTGGGGAATGGCCGTCCCGGCGCCGCCCGGACATGCGGCCCGATGGGCGGCAAGGAACGAAGCCGGCGCCTCGCCGGGATTTCTCGACAGATAGGTGATTCCGGCGGGAAACCGGGACGTCGTCGAACCGAAGTTCGTCGTCACGAACGCTTTCCCGTCGACCCAGGAGATGAGCGTGCAGTGGGGCCTGGGGCGGACTTCCGATTGGAGTATGAGCAGGAGCGCCGTATTGTCAGGCGCTGCAAGCGCCGTTCCCGCCGCCTCGAACAGCGGCATTTCGAGAAGAGGCATCCGGACGTCGGATATCGTGACGAAGCCGTGTTCCGACTGCCATCGCGCCTCTTCACCCCTGACGTCACCGCTGATTGCCGGCTGGACGACTCCTGCGCGAAGCGGCTCGACGACCAGTTTCGGCAGTTTGCGGCCGGAACCGGCGGGATGGAAAACCGAAAACTTCGACGGAAGCGGCTGAAGCCACCCCGAGATGAGGAAAAACGCGCACCCGTGCAACGGCACGCTCCACCACGCGAAGGGGGCGTGGGGGCGCGTCAGCAGCCAGCCAAGCCAGAGAGCGCCGGCAAGATACGCCCACACGGCGCGTTTGAACAGGGCAGCGCCACCGTACGACGGCAACCGCGGAGCGATGTAGGTTCTGATGGTATAGAGGCATCGCGCGGCATGAATGAACAGAAGCGCCGGAAAGACATACCGGACCCACGCGTACGCGGCCGGCTCAGGAGCGCGAGCGACGAGGAAGATCGCCGCCAGGCTCGTCGCTGTCGCAATCGACAGCGCTCGCCAGGGTAATCGTAACCGGGAAAGCGCGCGCCGGCCTTCTTCGGTGATCTGGACGTCGTCCCAGCCGCGCCTCGTATCGAGGTCGATCCGGCCGAGAACGTAGGCATTCATCGCATCTCCCAGGAAGACCGGGGCGAGCAGGAATGCATGGAACAGCTGTCGCCAGAAGCCATCGACCCACCCGGTGCGGGTCAGGAAAATCCATGCGGCCAGCACGCCGGCCATCGTCGAGAAATTGCTGCCGATACCGAGCGTGAGTGTTGCCGTGATCTTATCCGCCGGTGATGCCGGTGCGGCGGAGGCGGCCCGAGGCTCTGGACTCATGATGTTCCATGGTATCACTACCCGTGACAATTTGCATCGATTGCAAGCCCGCTTTTTCAGACCTTCGCCATTCGCCATTTTCTCGCCGATGCGGAAGGTCCGCCGCGATGAAATTCCCGCTTTTCGCATTTCCCCACTTGAAGTCCGGATGGAAGTGTGCTAGGATACCGGCACGTTCCACGGGGCGTAGCGCAGTTGGTAGCGCGCATGGTTCGGGACCATGAAGTCGCTGGTTCGAGTCCAGTCGCCCCGACCGGACAAATCCGCCCGGCTTTCCAGCCGGGCGGATTTTTTCGTCGTTCGGCATGATGCCTTTGCCGTACCAGCATGATTGTGGTACCATCCAGCGACACTCTGGAAACCCAAGGAGACGGACATGACTCTACGCTCCCATCAAAATGCGCATCGGATGTGCATCTGCGCAGTCGCGCTTCTTTTCGCAACCATCGCCCTGGCCTCCTGGGCAATGCCGATCAGGGTCATCGGGAAAGTCGAATCGCTGTATCGTGACCGGGCTTCGATACGCATCCTTGAGGTGCCGAACGCCGCATCGGCCCCGGCCCAACTGGCTGTCGGCAACTATGTCAGCTTCAACCTGCCGAGCGCCAAGCAGCAGAGCCGTCCGAAGCGGCCGATCCAGTATGGCAACGTCATTCTCGTCGATCTCGCCGGCAACGTCGCCACAGAGTATGCCGACGAGACCGCCGTTGCGACCGATTCGCAGGTCATGATCTGGAACGCCCTGTATGCCGAACGCGTCAAGAACCCCAAGCAGTATCTTCCCGAAGAGGAAGGCGGCAAAAAGGGGAAAAAGGACAGGAAGGACAAAAAGAAGCGGGAGAAGGAACAGCCTCAGATCTGGACGCAGGAAGAATCCGTCCGGGCAAAGGTCGTTCTCAAGAAGAATCGCGTGTATCTCAAGGAAGACCATCTGAGACCCCGCGATCTCGGTCTCGACGTTCTCGACCCGGTCTGGTGCGAGAAGCTGACTCCCCTCCAGAACCAGCAGGTCGTCGTCTACGGCACGACCCACCGCGTCAGCGCGGCATCGGGAACGATGGAGATCAAGAACGTCATCAAGATCTATCCCAAGTAATATCGTATTCGAAAAACAGCCGCCGCCCGGTCTCTTCCATGGAGCCGGGCGGCGGTTCGTTTCGGATCAGCCTTTTCGGAATCCCAGGAGGAAGCCGGCGGCGAATGCCCCGGCAAACGGGAAATTGTAGGTGAACACCGACATCAGTCCCATCCAGATCTGTTGCAAACCGCTGTCCGGCACGGTCTGCCGGATTTTGTCCCAGTCGACGGTCACATACTGATTGTAGGCCAGGTATTGGATGGCGATGAAGACGGTTCCGACGACCAGCGCGGCCATCTTCGCGAACTTTTTCAGCGTGAATCCGACGCACCAGCCGGCAATTCCGCCGAACCCGAGGGTGGTGATCGCGAAGTTCACTTCCGGCGGCAACTGCGAGAAAAAGCCCGAACCATCGGCGGGTCCCGATGCGACCGCGCCCCCCGTTCCGGCCGCCCACGCATCGGCGGCGACGAGCACCACCAAAGCGACGGCAGCGCCGATCCGTCCAGCCGCGCCTCGTGTCATTTCGTTCCCTCGGCTCCGATCAAGGACAGGAAGTCGCGTACCCGGTACAGGCCGTTCTGCGTGCCGACCCACAAATGGGCTCCCTGGATCGCGAGGGCGGTTATCTGGTTTGATTTTATATCGCTCAGTTTACCTTCGAGATCGACCCACGTCGCGTCGCGCAGAACCGCAACACCGCGGTTCGTGCCGATCACCAGCCCCGCATCGCCCGGCAGAACCGCCAGCGACGTCACGAGGTTTCCCGGCAAGGGACTGTTTCCGGGCATCGTCTCTTCGACGATGTTGTTGCCCCGCTGGACCCACTCCTTGTGCGCCGCGTTGTAGTTCGTCCAGGCCATGCCCATGTCGGTGATCGACACGCCGGACGTCGTTCCGATCGCCATCATTCCCTTGTATGGGACGATGGTCGTGATGTTGTTGCCGATCAGCTGACAGGTGGGCGGGTTCGCCTTCACGTCGACGAGCGAGTTTCCCATGACCGTCTTCGCCGGCCCGCTGTGGTTGATGAACATCTGGCCGTTGAGCTGGGCCATGCCGAGCTGCAGCCCGACCCAGACGTTCCCCTTCCCGTCGAAGCCGACGGTCGTGGCCTCATCGCTGGTCAGGCCGGCGTTCTCCTTGCCGAAGGCCTGAAACTGTCCGCCCGTCGAGTATTCGAGGCCGTGCGCCGTCGCGACGGCCATCTGCGCGTCTTTCGCGGCGACCGACCGGGCGCGGGAGCCCGACATGACCTGGCCCCAGTTTTTCCCGTCGTACCGGGTCACCCCATTGTCGGTGCCGATCAGAATGTAACTGCCCGCGGCGGCGAGAGAGGTGATCTCGTTCGAACCGAGCGAGTTCGTGTTCTTCGTGACGTGGACCTGCCAGTTCACCCCGTCGTATCTGGCGACGCCGCTTTTCGTGCCGACCCAGATCTGGTTGCCGAACACGGCCAGGGCGGTGATGACGTCATGCGGAAGCCCGTCGGCCGCGCCGAACCGGTCGATCTTCGGAGCGGCGGGGCCCGCCGCGGGCTGTTTGTTCCCACAGCCGGTGCAAAGCGTCAGGGAGATCAGCGCAATGACTGCCAGGAAGAGTCCCGCGGCACGCGTCATCTTCGATTTCACTCGTTCAGTCCCTCCTCGGGCCGACAGACTCGGGTCCGTCAGGCAATGCGAACGGGCTCAACGATACCAGAGGCCGCACCCGCCGGTCAAGGGGCAAATCGGCATGGGAAGCCGCTTGACGTCCCCGGTTGCCGGTGCTAGACTTCGTCGGTTCGCGGAGGGACCGATCAGGACATGACGAAAGAACACAAAAAGCCGCAGTTGACCTTTTACCCGATGGCCGAGCGCCACAACCTCGTAAAGCGCTCCGATTTCGGGGCGGCCCCGGACCGGCCGGCCTCCGTGCAGGGTCTCCTGGACTGCATTCCCTCGATCCACGCCGGGAAAACCGTTCGCCAGGCCATCGACGCGATCGTCGCCGCCCGCAGAAATGGCAGGCCGGTTCTGCTGGGAATGGGCGCCCACGTCGTCAAGTGCGGCCTCGCTCCGCTGCTGATACGCCTGGTCGAAGCGAAGATCGTCACCGGCATAGCCCTCAATGGCGCGGGATCGATCCATGATTTCGAACTAGCCGCGTTCGGCGAAACCTCCGAAGACGTCGGCAAGGAACTCGCGCGCGGCCGGTTCGGCTTCGTCGAGGAAACCGGCGCCTGGATGGGAAAGGCTATCCATCAGGGAGCGGCGGCGGGTCACGGCCTTGGACGCAGCCTGTATGAGGCGATGAACACCTCGCAGGAGCGGTTTCCCTACCGCCACGAAAGTCTCCTCTGGCAGTGCGGAAAACACGGAATTCCCTGCACCGTCCATGTCGCCATCGGAACCGATTTCATCCACCTCCATCCCGCGGTCGACGGCGCCAGCCTCGGCGCGACGAGTTTCCGCGATTTCGAGATCGTCTGCGACCAGGTCGGCGACCTCGAGGGCGGCGTCTACTGGAACCTCGGCTCCGCCGTCGTCCTGCCCGAAGTGTTTCTGAAGGCCGTTTCCAGGGCACACAACCTCGGCAGGCATCTCCAGGGTCTGACGACGATCGACATGGACATGCTGATCCAGTATCGCGCGACGACCAACGTCGTGAAGCGGCCGAGCATCGGCGTCGGCCAGGGCTTCCACATCACCGGCCATCACGAGATCATGGTTCCCCTCGTCTCGCTGGCTCTCCTCGAAAGGCTCGCCAACAGATGATCACACGCGCCCGTCTCAAGAGCGTCCTCGCGAAGTTTTCCAGGCTTCATATCGCCGTGCTCGGCGACGTCATGCTCGATGAGTTCGTCTGGGGAAAGGTCGAGCGCATCTCCCCCGAAGCCCCCGTTCCGATCGTCCAGATCAAGCGCGAGACCTGGCGCCCCGGCGGCGCGGCGAACGTCGCAAGCAACCTGGTCGCCCTCGGCGCGAAGGCCGACATCTGCGGCATCATCGGCGACGACGGCGCGGGAAGGCGCCTCACCGAGGCACTGAACGCCGAACGAATCGGAACGTCCGGCCTCATCGCCGACTCCGGCCGCCGGACGACCGTGAAGACGCGCGTTCTCGGCCAGAACCAGCAGATGCTCCGCATCGACCGCGAGTATACCGACCCGATCGACTACCAGTGCCAGAAGAACCTCGCGAGCGAGCTCTGGAAAAAAGCCCCCGATCTGAGCGGCGTGATCGTGTCGGATTACGCCAAAGGCGTCGTCGTCGCCGAACTCCTGAGCCAGGTCATCGAACGATTCAAGGGCGCCGGGAAACCCGTCACGATCGACCCGAGGCCGAAAAACGGACCGTTATATAAAGGTGCATCCATTATCACGCCCAACACCCGCGAGGCCGAGGAACTGCTCGGGCGCAAGTTCGAGAACGAGGCCGACGTCATCAAGGCCGGGCTCGACCTGGTCAAGCAACTCAGGCTCGACGCGGCGCTCATCACGCGGGGCGAGCATGGCATGAGCCTGTTCGAGAAGGGCAGGCAGCCGATGACGATCCCAACCCGTGCGCTCGAGGTGTTCGACGTGACGGGCGCCGGCGACACGGTCATCGCGGCCTTCAGCCTCGCCCTCGCTGCCGGAAGCCCCATGGCCGAGGCCGCCGAGATCGCGAACCTGGCGGCGGGCGTCGTCGTCGGCATCGTCGGCACCGCCACGGCCACTCCCAAAGCCGTTCTCGACCACTACGACCGCATCAATATGCAGCCCGTCGAAAACGGGCTGAACGCGTAAAAGGACCCCCGACGACGATGACCACCCAGTCTCAAGCCTCCTTCTGGGAAGCGGATCTCGCAGCTCTCGTTCGCACGCTCGGAAGCGCATCGCCCGCGCTGAGCGAGTCGTTCGCGCGCGCCGCCGCCCTCCTGTGCGAGTCTCTTTCCGGGGGCGGCCAGGTCCTCGCCTGCGGGAACGGCGGGTCGGCCGCCGATGTCGAGCACATGATCGGCGAACTCACCGGCCGGTTCCTCTACGACCGCCCGCCGCTGGCCGGCGTCGCCCTGACCTGCGGGTCGGCCGCCATCACGGCGATCGGCAACGATTACGGCTACGAAGAAATCTTTCGTCGCCAGGTGCTCGCGCTCGGCCGCCGGGGCGACGTCCTCGTCGGCATTTCCACGAGCGGCACCTCGAAGAACGTCGTCAGGGCGATCGAAGCCGCCCACGAGAAAGGCATGAAGGTCGTCGCCCTGACCGGCCCCGCCGATTCGGCGATCTCGGCGATCGCCGATGTCACCCTCCGGGCGCCGAGTCCCGAGACGCCGCGCATCCAGGAAGTCCACGCCGCACTCATTCATAGCCTCTGCCGCGCCGTCGAGACGACGTTGTTCCCGGAAAAGGCCAAGCCCGCCATGCCTTCGAACCGCATTCTGAGCGGAAGCGAGATCGACCGTCTCGCGACGGCCGCCGCAGCGGCGAAGCTTCGCATGGTGTTCACGAACGGCTGCTTCGACATCCTCCATCCCGGCCACGTGGCGCTCCTCCAGGCCGCGCGTGCCGAGGGCGATTTCCTCGTCCTCGGGCTGAACACCGACGATTCGATCAGGCGCCTGAAAGGCCCGACCCGGCCGTTTCACACGTTCGAAGACCGCGCCTCCGTCCTGGCGGCGCTCTCCTGCGTCGATTACGTCATCGGCTTCGACGAAGACACGCCGCTCGAGTTGATCAGGCGCATCGTTCCGAAGGTCCTGGTCAAGGGCGGCGATTACACGCGCGACACGATCGTCGGCGCCGACGTCGTCGAGGCGGCGGGCGGCCGCGTGGTCGTGTATCCGCTCGTCGAGGGCCATTCCACCACGAGGATCCTGAACGGCAATGGGCGCTGAACGCACGTATTCCGTCCTCGGCGTCGTTCCCGCTCGTCTCGCCTCGACGCGGCTCCCCGAGAAAATGCTCGCCGACGTCGCGGGCAAGCCCCTGATCGTGCGCACGGCCATCGCCGCCGCCGAAAGCGGCGCGTTCGACCGGGTAATCGTCGCGACCGACAGCGAGCGCATCGTCGCGGCCGTCACGGCCGCCGGCTTCGAGGCACGGATGACCGATCCGGCCCTCCCGTCCGGGACCGCCCGCACCGCCGTCATATCTAATGATATACAATACGACGTCTACGTCAACGTCCAGGGCGACGAACCGCTCATCGACGCCGAAGGGCTGAAGCGGCTCACGGCGTCGTTTGCCGATCCCGACGTCGACATGGCGACCCTGTGGTATCCGCTGGCCGACGCAGATCGCGACAACCCGAACGCGGTGAAAGTCGTCGCCGACGCCCACGAAAACGCGCTCTTCTTCTCGCGCAGCCTGATCCCCTACCCCCGTAACGGCGAGGGGTTCGCGCCGCGTAAACATATCGGCGTCTATGGTTACAGGCGCGACACGCTTCGCCGCCTCGTTTCCCTGCCGCCGTGCGATCTCGAGAGAATCGAGAGTCTCGAACAACTCCGCGCACTGTATCATGGAGTCCGCATCCGTCTCGTGGCCGCTTCGCGTGAGACCCTCGGCGTCGACACCGGCGCCGACCTCGAGCGCGTCAGGGCCGTCTTCGAAGGGAGGCTTCGCTGATGTCACGCTTCGTTTTCGTCACAGGCGGTGTTCTGTCGTCGCTCGGCAAGGGCATTACGGCCGCGTCGCTCGGCTGTCTGCTGAAGGCGCGCGGGTTCAAGGTCACGATCATGAAGTGCGACCCGTATCTGAACGTCGACCCGGGAACCATGAGCCCCTACCAGCACGGCGAGGTGTTCGTGACCGAGGACGGCGCCGAGACGGACCTCGATCTCGGCCATTACGAGCGGTTCATCGACGTCAACCTGACCCGGTATAACAGCATCACCACCGGCCAGGTCTACTCGCAGGTCATCGCGAAGGAGCGCCGCGGCGACTACCTTGGCGCGACGGTCCAGGTCATCCCTCATATAACGAATGCGATAAAAGAGATGATCACCCGCGTCGCCCACATCAACGACGCCGACTTCACGATCGTCGAGGTCGGCGGAACGGTCGGCGACATCGAGGGCCAGCCGTATCTCGAAGCGATCCGCCAGATGCGAAACGACATCGGCCGCGACAAGGTCTGCTACGTCCACGTGACGTTCATCCCGTATTCGAAGGTGATCGGCGAGATGAAGACGAAGCCGACCCAGCATTCGGTCCGCGAGATGCGCGCCGACGGCCTTTCCCCCGATATCATCGTCTGTCGCACGCAGAAACAGCTCACGGCCGACGCCCGCGCCAAGATTTCCCTGTTCTGCGACATCGATCCCGACCATGTTCTCGAAGCGCGCGACGTTGACTGCCTCTACGAAATCCCCCTGCTGATGGAAGAGCAGAAACTCGCCGACCTCGTCCTGCGGAAAATGCGCCTCGAAGACAAGGCCCAGCCGCCGGCGCCGGCGCTCGAAGCATGGAAACAGACGATCGTCGACCCGTTCCGGCGCAAGAAACCGGCGAAGGTCCGCATCGGCATCGTCGGCAAATACACGAGAATCGCCGATGCCTACCTGAGCGTCGTCGAGTCGCTCATCCATGCCTCTCTTCCGCACGAGGAGGCGGGTCTCGAACTCGTCTGGGTCTCGGCGGAACAGCTCGAGCAGGAAGGCGCGGAGCGGCATCTCGCCGGTCTTCACGGGGTCCTGGTGCCAGGCGGGTTCGGCGACCGCGGAACGGAAGGCAAGATCCAGGCGATCCAGTACTGCCGCGAACGGAAGGTCCCGTTTTTTGGAATATGTCTCGGTATGCAATGTGCCGTCATCGAGTTCGCGCGCAACGTCGCCGGTCTCAAGGATGCGCATTCGAGCGAACTCGTGCCGGAAACGCCCCACCCCGTCATCAGCCTCATGCCCGACCAGGACGGCGTTCTCAAGGGCGGAACGATGCGGCTCGGCACGTATCCCTGCCGGCTCGCCGAGGGAACGCGGGCAGAACGCATGTATGGCACGACGCTCGTCTACGAGCGCCACCGCCACCGGTTCGAGGTGAACAACGAGTACCGTGCGAGGCTTGCGGGACGCGGGCTGACCATCTGCGGCGCCAGCCCCGACCAGCGGCTCGTCGAGATGGTCGAACTGCCGGACCATCCCTTTTTCGTGGCATGCCAGTTCCATCCCGAGTTCAAGTCGAGGCCCGGCAAGCCCCACCCGCTGTTCGCCGGCTTTTTCGACGCGGCAGCCGCGAAGCGGGCCGAGGAGAAGTGACGCGCATGGCATCGTCGAACACGTTCAGCATCCGCGGACATGCTGGGAACGCCCCGTTCTTCGTCATCGCCGGCCCCTGCGTGCTTCAGAGCACCGAAGAGGCGCTCCTCATCGCCGGCACCCTGAAAAAGGTCGCCGCAAGCCTCGGACTGCCGGCGATTTTCAAGGCAAGTTTCGACAAGGCGAACCGCACGTCGGGCGAAGGCCATCGGGGCCCCGGCATCGACGCGGGCCTCGCGGCGCTCGCCGAGATCAAGGCACGAACCGGCCTCCCGGTCCTGACCGACATCCATCTGCCCGAGCAGGCGGTGCCGGCCGCCGAAGTCTGCGACGTCCTCCAGATCCCGGCCTTCCTGTGCCGCCAGACCGATCTCCTCCAGGCCGCGGCGGCGGCCGCGCACTGCATCAACGTCAAGAAGGGGCAGTTTCTCTCGCCCTGGGACACGCGTCATATCGTGGCCAAAATAAAAACTGTGCGCGCCGACGCGGAGGTCGTGCTCACCGAGCGCGGAAGCTCGTTCGGCTACGGCAACCTCGTCGTCGACATGCGCAGCTTCCCGATCATGAGACAGTGGGCCGACGCGGTCGTGTTCGATGCGACGCACTCCCTGCAGCTGCCGGGCGCCGCGGGCGATCGCACCGGGGGCCAGCGCGAGTATATCCCGTGCCTATCACGGGCGGCGATGGCCACGGGCAACATCGACGGCGTCTTCCTCGAAATTCACCCCGAGCCGGCCCGGTCGCCGTCAGACGCCGACAACATCCTGCCGCTCGACCGGCTCGAGCCCCTGTTGAAGCAGCTTCTGGCCATTCGCAAAACCGTCCTGGCCGAAGCCCACGACGTCATTTCCCTGTAGAAGCGGGCGCTTTCGGCATCTCCGTGCCGGTGACTTCCTTGATGCCGGCAAGTTCCTCTTCGAGCGAGGCGAAGCCCTTGCCGATGACCCGTCGCGCGTCGGTCACGATGATGAACGCCGCGGGATCGAGCTGGTAGACGAGCTCCTCGAGCTGCGGCAGCTGGTTGCGCCTGACTGCCGTCAGCAGCACGTCGACCGGCTTGTTCGAGTAGGCGCCGCGGCCGTTCAGATACGTGACGCCGCGATGCAACTCCTCGATGATGCCCCAGCAAATCGTCTCGGCCTGTTTTGACATGATCAGCACCTGCCGGTAGTCGCCTGAACCCTCCATCACCCGGTCGATCGTCTGGCTGACGATGAAGGATTTGATCAGGGCATACAGCGCCAGGTTCGGCCCGTACACCAGCGCCGCGACGGCGAGAACCACCGCGTCGCTCCAGAGGAACGTCGTGCCGACCGGCACGCCCTTGAACTTCATCAGCAACTGCGCCAGGATGTCCGTCCCGCCGAGCGTCGCCCCACCCTTGAAGATCAGCGCCCCGCCGATGCCCGTCAGCACGCCGCCGTAGACGCACGCGAGCATCGGGTCTTCGGCCAGTCGTGAGACATGGAGCCACGAGATGAGAATGTCGAGCAGGGCACCCTGGAGCAGGATCGTGACGATGGTCTTGCCGCCCGCCTTGATGCCGACATACCGTCCCTGAATGCCGATCAACAGGATATTGCAGACGATGACGAACAGGCCGATGGGAATCCCCATGCTATGATACAGCACCGTTCCGAGGCCGACGAGTCCGCTGGGCACGATATGGTTCGGCACGAGGAAAAACGCCTGCGACACCGTCGCCAGGAGGATTCCCGCGCCGATCGACACGATATTGTTCAACGTTACGTTCCGGCTCATAGGCTCTCCGTGGGGTATGATCAGATGCTGCGACGTGACGGGGCGCATCGGTCGGCGCCCATAGCCCCGAGTCCGAGAAACCGTCGGGGGTTGTCTTCCGTGAGGCGCCGGATATCCGTTTTCAGGAACTTCACGGGCGCCCAGAAAATGCGGCGGGCGCCTTTTGTATACCATTCGATATAACTCTTCTCGGACCAGAGGAACCGGCCCATGTACCAGTCGGTGCCGTACAGCATGCGGTCCTGGATCAGGGGGGTCCGCATCACGCGGAGCATGTTCGCGAAGTAGCGTCCCGGCTGCCAGAACATCTCGGCGTCGAACGAGATGTCCGAATACAGGTTCGGCCACCGCGGCATCATCCGCATGATGCGCTGCTGCCAGGCCGTTCCGGTCCGATCAAAATGGGCGAGATTCAGCACGAGCTCAGGGAACCGCTCCAGGACCGGCTCCCAGTGTTCCGGCGCGGCCAGGTCGTAGTATCCGGCGTGACCGGGCAGCCCGCCATTCTCGCAGTGCGTCGTCACCGGAATGCGGTGTTTCTCACAATACGCAAAGATCGCGCGAAGCCCCTCATCATCGGGGTAAAAGCCCATGACGGGATACACCTTCACCCCGAAGAACCGCTTCGATTCGAGATGTCCGATGACGAGATCCGTCACGCCCGGCCGGCGCGGGTCGGCGCCGATGAACGGCATCAGTCTCCGCCGTCCCGAAGCGGCGTTCACCGCATCGACGGCGGCGAGCGTATCCGCGATCTGGTCGCCCCATTCCTTGACCGCCCGTTCCGGATACGCGGAGTCGAACGCCATATCGACCATGAGCGGGGTCGCGAGCTCAACACCGGCTTCATCCATCTCGGAAACGAGCCGCCGCGCGATTCCGGTCATGTCGAGATGCGCGAATCCGAGCCAGGTTTCGAGCCGCACGCCGGGCATCAGAACGGCGCGAACGAGCTTGAACAGCAGCTTCTGCCGCTCGTTTTGCATGTCGAGAAGGAATTTCCGCCGGAATCCGAGCGGGATGCAGTCGAGTGAGAAGATGTGGCAGTGGCAGTTGATGATCATCTGGGGGTGTCACTTCCCGCCGGGCTGAACCGGGGGTTCGAGATGCTGAGTCGGGCTCGCCGGCAGCGACGGGGTGGCCGTCTGTGGTTCGCCGGAAGCGCCCAGTTCGTTCAGAAGCGATGCCATCGCCATGTTCCCCGATGAAACGGCCGCCCGCCACGGCGTCTGGCCGAGACTGTCCTTTGCCGTCAGGCTCGCCCCGTATTTCACCAGCAGTCGAACGAGTTCCTCCTGCTGTTTATCCGCGAGAACCGCCGCATGCAGCGGAGTGACATTCACGAAATTCACCGCATTCACCGGAGCACCGGCATTCATCAGGACGAGCGCGACCTCCGCGGCCCCGGTTTCCGGGGCTTCGGCGGCGAGGTGGAGCGGCGTGTTCCCCTTCGCATCCCGTGCGGCTACGAGTGCTCCGCGCGCGATCAGGAGGGACGCCGCCGAAGCGTTTCCGAACCGCGCGGCATAATGGAGGGGAGAAAGGCCGATTCCATCTATAGAGTTAATTATATCCGGACCAGAGGCGAGAAGATCGACGAGGGCCGTCCTGTCACGCTCGCTCATCTCGGGATTCTCGAAGGCGAACTGAAGCGGTGTTCTCCCGTCCTCCGTCCGCGCATCGGGGTCTGCGCCGGCACCGATGAGCTGCCGTGCCACCTCCGCATGGCCGCGAACGGCGGCGTAATGCAGCGGTGTCAGGAGCGTCGCAGTTTTCGCCCTCACCAGGCGGCTGTCGCTCGCAAGCAGGGCGGCGACGGAGGCCGTGTTCCCGGTGGCGGCGGCCTCATGGATCTCGGCGGCCCCGAGGGCCGATCCGGCGAGAACTCCACAGACGACGGCAAGGTTCCGCAGCAGGCTGGCGCGCATCTCGATTCATCCTTATCGGGCAGGTTGGATTCAACGTGCGAACACTGTATCACACCCGCAACAGGCGCGCCATCCGCGCCGTTTTCCGGGGGCATCGCTACCGGTTGCGGGGAGGGCGCGGCAGGAGTAAACTTTACCCAGAATGAGCGGTCGGCCCTGTCGGGCCGGGCGAAGAACCATCGAGGGAGGGAATCATGGAAATCAAATTCGGCACTTCCGGCTGGCGCGACGTCATCGCCGACGGCTTCACGTTCGAGAACGTCCGGGTCTGCACGCAGGCGATCGCCGACCATCTCAAGGCCAACGGCAAGACCGGCGGCGTCGTGATCGGCAGCGACACACGGTTCCTTTCGCAGAAGTTCATGGAAACGGCAGCCCGGGTGCTGGCGGCAAACGGCATCAAGGCATTCCTCTGCGTTCGCGACACGCCGACGCCGGTGATCAGCTTTGAACTGCTGCGCCGCAAGGCCGCCGGCGGCGTCAATTTCACGGCCAGCCACAATCCGCCTGAATACCAGGGCCTCAAGTTTTCCCCCGACTGGGGCGGCCCGGCGCTGCCCGAGACGACCGGCGACATCGAGAAGCGGGCCAACGCCCTGATGAAAAGCGGCCCGGTGCATGACCTCGACCTGGCGACGGCGCTTCAGAAAGGGCTGATCGAGAAGATCGACCCGATGGAAACCTATCTCGCCGATCTCCGCAAGAAGGTCGATCTGGCAGCCATCAAAAAAGCGAAGTTGAAAGTGCTGGTGAACCCCCTGTACGGAACCGCCCGCGGGTATCTCGACGCACTCCTGCGCGAAGCCGGCTGCGAGGTAACGGTCATGAACGACCGGCTCGACCCGTATTTTGGCGGCCAGCCGCCCGAGCCGTCGGAAAGCCATATTCCCGACATGATCGCGATGATGCGAACGGGGAAGTTCGATCTCGGCCTCGCGACCGACGGAGATGCCGACAGGTTCGGCATTCTCGGCCCCGATGCGCGGTTCTACGAGCCGAACCAGGTTCTCGGCATGTTGCTCGATCACCTCAAGACGACGCGGAAGTGGCCCGGCGGCGTTGCCCGCTCGGTCGCCACGACCCACCTCGTCGATGCCGTGGCGCGGCATCACAAGCTCGAGGTGTTCGAAACGCCGGTAGGGTTCAAGTTCATCGGTGACCTGATCAGCAAGGATAAGATCATCATGGGCGGCGAGGAGTCGGCCGGCCTGACGATCCGGGGCCACGTTCCCGAAAAGGACGGCATCATCGCCTGCCTGCTCGTGGCCGAGATGGTCGCCGTGCGCGGCAAGCCCATCCACAAGATCCTCGACGAGCTGTACACCAAGGTCGGTACGTATCTGACCCGACGCATCAATGTCAAGCTGACGACCGCCGAAAAAGAGCGCGCGGTCGAAAACCTGAAGACTTCGCCGGCCGAGATCGCCGGCTTGAAGGTCGTGAAAACCGTGAAAATCGACGGCACCAAGTTCCTGCTCGAAAACGATAGCTGGGTGTTGATGCGGTTCTCCGGCACCGAGCCGGTCGTCAGATACTACGCGGAAGCCCGCGACGCCGAGACGCTCGACAGGCTCTGCAGCTACGGGGAAAAGCTGCTGCGCGGCTGAGACACCGTTTTCCGACCACGCACGGGGCACGGCCGAACGGGCCGTGCCCCTTTGCTTTTGCCGATTTGACGCCGATAGTACAAGTAAAGATATTTATAGTATGCCGATAACACCGATCGATATCAAAACCAATCTGATGGCGAACAACGACGTCAGCCGGATCCGAGAGGGACAGAAAGCCCAGGAATCCGGCCTGGCCACGCAGGTCGCGCAGCACCAGGAAAAGGATCAGGAAAAGCTGGAAACCGTCCAGAACACCCAGGCTGCCGACCATCGTGCCATCCGCAAGGAGGAGGAGGGCGCCGAGCGCGAAAAGAGCCAGCCCGACACAGATCCCCGCCACAAGGACGAAAAGCCCGCCGAAGAGGCGGAAAAACAGCCAGAGCAGATCCCGGACGGAATCCGGGGCATGAAGATCGACATCAAAATATGAAACATGCCGGGCGCATCGCGTGCGCAGTCGCTCTCGTCCTGCTGACCCAGCTCGCCGCAACGTCTCCGGCCGCGCAGGCGGCACCGGAGGATGACGCGCGCCTCGAAAATCGCAAGGGCGTCAGCCAGGCGCGGCGCGGTAATCTCGAAGCTGCGCTGGCCTCGTTCGAAGAGGCGTGCCGGGTGAATCCCTTCGATGAAACCGCGCTCGCAAACCTCGCCTGCGCGCACAACAACCTCGGCGTGCTGCTGGTGAAGGAGCACAAATACGCCGAAGCAATAAAGCATTTCGAGGCCTCGAAAGCCCAGAAACCCGAAGACCTGCAAATCCGGTTCAACCTCCTCTCGGCACGCATCACGATGCGCGATACGGAAGGGGCCGCGGCGGAAGCCCGGGGCATCCTGACGCTCCGGCCACGCGATGCCGACACGATCCTGCGCATCTCGACGGCTTTCCAGAAGATGGAAGACGACGACTCGGCCCAGCATCTGCTCGAAGACCTTGTGTCGACGTCGCCCGACAACGTCCGGGCGCTCTACCAGCTCGGCCGCCTGCAGTATCGCCAGGGCAATTTCCCCGAATCCCGGTATTACCTGACCCGGGCCCTCGAGGTGGAGCCGCGGCATGCCGAGTCAAAAAACCTGCTCGCCCGCATCGAGCGCGAGGAAAAGGTCGAATCGACGTTCGAGCAGGACAACAGCGTGCATTTCAACCTCACGTTCGAGGGAGTGTTTCCGAGGGAATGGGCCCGCGATCTGCTCGATCTGTTCGAGACGGCATACCAGAAGGTGGGAGATTTTCTGGGTCATTTTCCTGCCCAGCGCGCGCAGGTCATCGTCTACTCACCGGCCGATTTCAGGCGAGTCAACGACCTTCCGGACTGGGCGGGCGGCGTCTATGACGGGAAGATCCGCCTGCCGGTCCCTCCGGGGACGAACAGTCCCGATCAACTCGCCGGCGCCGTCTTCCACGAATACTGCCACCATCTGATTTTCCTGCTGACCGACGGGGCCTGCCCGACCTGGCTGAACGAAGGACTGGCCCAGCTTCTAGAAGGGTTGGACCCGAATCGTGCCCGTCAGATTCTCAGTTCCGATGAGACCGCCGTTCTGATGCCACTGAAGAGGCTGGACGGCTCTTTCGCCCGCAACACATCACGCAATCAGGCGGAGCGCCTGTATGCTCAGTCGCTTGTCACGGTCGCGCAGCTGATCGACGACAGGGGAATCGCCGCCGTCCGGGAGCTGCTCGGCCATCTCGGTCGCAAACGGCCCTTCGACGAGGCGCTCAACATGACTTTCAGCCTCACGCCGACCGCCCTGGAGGACATGGTGCGCCAGTCGCTCGAGTGAGTCAGGCGAGCTGGATGAGAACTCGCGAAATGCCCTCGATGAGGAACAGGGCCAGCATCGGCCCGAGGTCGAGGTAGGCCGGTCCCATCGGGATCGCCACGGAAAACGGCTTCAGCAGGCGATCCATCGGATCGGTAAACCATCGCAGGCTCCGCATTGCCGACGGATCGGGAGCGACCCAGGTCAGCATCACGCGCAGAAAAATCGCGAGCTGCATCAGCCGCAGCACCCACAGAACGAGCGGGATGATCATCGCCGTCAGGCCCCTTCCCCGGCATCGGCGTCGTCGAAAAGCGCGGTTCCAATGCGGACCATGGTCGCCCCTTCCTCGATGGCGATGGCGAAATCGTCGGACATGCCCATGGACAGTTCGCAGGCTTTGTAGGCCGGGCCCTCGAGGGACCGGCTTTCTGCGAGCAGGCCGGCGAGTTGCCGGAACGAGGCGCGGATGACGTCGGGATCGTCGACGTAGGGCGCCATGCCCATCAGGCCGCGGATGTCGAGGTCGGGCCTGTTGCGAACGCGTTCGATCAGCTTCAGCAGATGTTTCGGGTCGATCCCCTGCTTCGTCGGCTCGGGCGAAATATGCACTTCGAGCAGGAATGGGGTCTTGCGCCCCGTCTTCTGCGCCCACCGCCCGAACTCGTCGATCAACTCTTCACGGTCGATCGAGTGAACCATCTCGGCGATCGGGTAGACGTATTTCACCTTGTTCGTCTGGAGCGGGCCGATGAAATGCCATCCGATCTGCTTCCCGGCCAGGAGGTTGGCCCGGTCGCGCAGGGCCTGCGGCCGGCTTTCCGCCATCAGGCGCTGCCCGGCCTGGAGCAACAGGCTGATGGTATCGACGCCGACGCTTTTGGTGACGGCGATGAGCCTGATATCCTCCGGACGCCGCCCGCAGGCTTCCGCCGCGGATTTGATCCGGGAACGGATACGTTCGAGATTTGTCGCCAGATCCATGGTGTGAATCGTCCTTCGCCGCGTGTTGCGCTCCGAATGGGAACAGGCCGCATGTTACCCCAAGATGCGCGGAATGCCAAGACCCGTTTTCGCGCAGGTCTCGTCAATTCAGATGGATCGTTCTCAATTTCAGCAGGTTCGCCGTCAGCGGCTGCATGGGAAGCCGGTCCGCCAGGCCGGGGTTCCAGTGAACCTTCACTCCCTGCGGCGCCGCGTGGTCGATCCAGCGTCTGAGGTTTCCCTCGATGCAGGCGCCTTCAATATCAATAGTTATATTCCTTGCGCCGAGGATTCCGGCCGGTCTGACGTCCCTGCCGTCCGCGGGTTTCAACGACCAGGAGCCATACCAGCCGGCGCCGGGCTTGTACATGATCGCGCGGATTCGCCATTTGAGGGCGGCAGAGACGAAACTCTGCGAAGGCTGCTTTTCCGCCACGTATGATTCGAGATCGGCAAGCGAAAGGCCGATGCCGCGGCCGGCGACGAGGAACAGGTTGTAATGCCCCTCATCGTTTGTCGACCCGGTCAGGTAGATGTTCTTCGGGGTGACGATCATCACGTCGTCCCCGATCTCCCCGCGAAGAAAGACGGAACGCTCCGAAAACACCAGGCGCGCCCCGCGGAGCGCCGCGGCGTCGAGGTTGTTGCGTTCTCCGTATCGCATCGCCGTCGAGAGGACCACGTATCCTTCGTTGGCTTCGTCCTGTTCGAGACCGACCGACGTGGCGTCGATGTAAGTCTCGGAAAACACGTGATGCTCCCCGGGATGGTAATCGACGTCGGTCGCCTCACCCCGGTTGTATCCCTTTCCATCGGCATCGATATAGATACCCATTCGCTTGGCGGCGGCGCGCAGCGCCGCAAAATCCGGCCGCCAGGGGGCGATGAACGAGGAGTTGGGCTGCGAATCCTGATCGACGCAGACGCCCGCCGGCATTTCTCCTTCCAGGTTGTCCGTCGCAAGCTGGATTCGACGGCTGGACGTCAGGGCCACCACCATCTGGCCGTCGTCGATCACGGGTTTCGCCGAGCCGCGCCGGAAGAACCAGCCGGCCGTCTGCACGGGACCGAAAAACCGGTGCGAATCGACGACGACGGAAGTCTGGCAGTAGAGGGGTCCAAGACAGGGCGACTCGCCCTCCCTGAAGTAGAACCGACCGTAGGAGCCGCCGACGGCCGCCGTGCCGGTCGGTAGGGCAAACGAGTCGGCTTCGGCAGGCTGGAACACCCGCGAGATCAGGCGAGCGTCGAAGATCAGGCCGCGCGGCGACACGAGATCGCGCCGGAACAGCTCGGGGTTCGCCGCCATCAGGGGGTCGAGACCTCCGGCGTTCCGAATCCACGGCTGCAGGGGAGTTCCATAGTAATACATATTCAAACTATTGACCACCCCAAACCGCCGCACGAGGTCCGTCAGAAGGATGATTCCTGTGGAACGGGCGAGATGGCGTCCGCAGCGTCCCTCCGAAATGATGCGGAACTGGGCTCCCTCGTCGAGCAGCGGCGTCTCCCTGCGGTCGGGAACCTGGATGCGGCGGATCTCTGTGACCCTGAACCACGCTTCCGTCTGGCCGCCGATCCGGCGCCATCGCCCGAGCTGAATGGCGGCCTCGAACGCCTGCGGCACGGCAGTTTCGGCATGGATGGGGGGATCCGGCTGGACGAGGGCGTGCCTCATGCGGGAAAGGGCGAAGTTCACGCCGGACTCGGCCGCGAGCAGCGCCTGCTGTTCCCTCACCCGGTCCATCGCCAGATCGCGGTCGGCGAGATACACCCTGGCCGCCAGGATGACGAACAGGAGGCCCGTGAACCCCGTCATGATCAGGACGGGATACGTGGCAAGGCGTTCGGCCGATCGTTTCAGACTCATTGCGTCAACCTCACCGTCCCCTCAGGAAGATGCGCCGCTCGAACGTCTGCTGCTCGTCGGACTGTCCGGGCGGCTGCAGGGTGACCGTGATCGCGAGCAGGTTCGACGAACGCCGCTCGAAACTTCCCTTTCTCACGTTCTTCAGAAGGGGATTCTCGATTCCCTGGAACGCCCGCAGTTTCGTCGTTTCGGAAGCCGTTCGGTTGACGTATTCCAACTGGCCTTCGCTGAAAACGAGCCCGTGCTGGACGAACGACGCCTCGAGCATATTTCCCGGAGAGGGCCGTCTGAACCAGCACTCCTGCGACTCGCCATCGAAGGGATGCTCGATGCGGGCTGCATACGCAAGTTCCTCTGAAAGCCGATCGAGCGTCGAGTTCACCTCGAGCGACCAGACGTAGCTGTCCTGGGCCGTTTTCACGTCCCGCGACGAGAGAAAAAAGAAAAAGACCGACGCGCCGCCGGCAATCGCCAGAAACATCAGGAATAACAGGAGCTCCCGAGAATACCATCCGGTGCGCTTCATGTCCCGTTTCTCCCGGCTCCGTTACGGCCGCACGCGTGCCAGCGCCGTTTCCAGCGTCAGCGTTTTCCTGAACAGCACGACGCCCCACCGCACCTGTACGCGGACGAGAGTCATCTCCGCGAAATCCGGATGGGGCATGATCTCGGTCTTGCCTTCGAGGCCGATCGACTCCATTCCCGGCACCGGCTCGAAAGAGGTCGTCGGGAAGTAGTCGCGCTGCGGCTTCGACACCGCCTCTTCCATCATGTTCACCAGCACCGCGGCGGCTTTTTGCTGCGTCTCGGTCTCGATGAGCGGGACGGCCTGAACGCTCCAGAGCTGCATGAACGGCCAGAGGAAGCTGGTGGCGATACCGATGATCAGCAGCCACTCGATTGTGCTCCGACCGCCCATGCCCTGCCCTCCCGTCACTGATTCAGCGCGGCGAATTCTTCGAGTTCCCTCACGTACCGTTCAGCCATGGCGATCTTCTCTTCGTCCTTCGTCGCCTGCATGAACTTATGCCAGGAGGCGATGGCGTCCTGATGCTGACCCAGGCGCTCGTAGATGATCGCAAGATTGTAGATGGCCTTGTCGAGGAAGGGATCGTCGCGCAGGGCGGCCTGGTAAGCGTCGATGGCCTCGTCATATCGGCGCTCCATGTCGAGCAGACAGGCGAGGTTGTAGAGGGCCTGCGTGTTGCGGGGGTAGACGTTCAGAATATCCTGATAGGCCCGGATCGCGCCGTTCACATCGCCCTGGCGGAAGATGCCGTAGGCGGCGTTGAGCTTCTGATTGAGCGCGGAATGGGGCGCCGGAATCGCCCGGGCGACCCGCGTCTGGCTTTTGGCCGCGATGGGCAGACCGGCGCGGAACTGGCGATAGTAGTGATTCACCTTCGTCACGTAGTTGCGCGTCTCGCGGAAGGGCGGAACCCCGTTATACTGCTCGACGCGCCCCGGACCTGCGTTATACCCGGCGAGCGCGTAGTCGAGAACGCCGTTGAACCTGTCGAGCATCATGCGCAGGTACCGCGTGCCGCCCATGATGTTGTCGCGCGGGTTGTACGCATCCCGGCAACCGACCAGGCGGGCCGTCGAGGGAATCAGCTGCATCAGGCCGCCGGCCCCTTTCGAAGACATCGCGCTGGGATCGAAATCCGATTCGACCTTGATGACCGCCTTGACGAGATACGGATCAACCCCGTATCGGCGGGCGGCTTCATTGATGATCTCGCTGAACGACTCGTCGTTCGGCAGCATGATCTTCTGGGGCGCCATCGCCGCCATTGCCTGGACCGAAGCGACGGTCCCGGGCAGATCGGGCGCGGCACGGTCCTTCTGCGTCGTCACGACGATCTTGTAGCTGTTGTTGGGCGGATTGTCCGTGAGGAACAGCCGCCCCTTGTCGTCGCGATAGGAATAAATGGCTGCCGATGCGCCGGAGGCGGCGAAAAGGCTCAAAAGCGCGGCAATCAGGACCGGTTTGCGTCCCACGCGGGCTCCTCCTCGGGGGAATATAGGGCTGCCAGGGTCATCTTCCTGTATCGACGTCAGGCGATGGTTCCTTTAGCCGGAACGCGTTTTTTCTTCCGGCCCAGGCAAAGAAACATCCGCCAATCGCCAACAGCCATCCGAGGTTCCGGAAGGGCGGCGCGGCTCTTTCGAGCCTGTATTCGTGAGTTCCGGCGGGAAGCCAGGCGTTCATCGTGCCGCACGGCCGCTCCGGCTCGAGGGAAACGGAGCCGGCGGAGGATTCGAGTCGCCACGCGCGGTCGAAATGCGTCCCGATGGCGAGACGCGCCCCTTCAGACGCCGTGACGGAAACGGTATACCGGGCCCATGAAAAACCGGCCTCGAACGCTTCGATCGTCCCGGCCCCCGTTGCGAGACGCGGGAGATGCGGCTCCCCGGCCTTTCCGGAGAGCCTGCCGGGAAGCTCGCAAACTGCCGGAGCGAACTCCTGCGAAACGCCATACCCTTCGCGAAGCATTCTGAAGCCGTCGTCGTCGAAACTCGCCGTGAGCAGGTGGAACACCAGTGTCGTGCAGACCATACCGGCGAACGCGGCGATTCCGACCGGGCGAAGCCTTCCGAACGGGGCGGGTCTGTCGCCGGACGAGTCGCTGTCCGGGGAAACCTCCTGCGAAAAAAGCCGCGCAACGGCCGGGACGATAAGGACGTGAGCGGGGAGAAGCCATCTGAACGGGAATTGGAGAGAATACCACCCGGGACACACAGCCCAGAGAGGGGACGAAACCCTGAGCGTGAGGAGAAGCAGGACGATCCCTGCCGCGAGAAACGGAAACGGTGCACCGCCGGCACCCATCGTAAAGGACGCCAGCGCAGACAGGGAGACGGTCCCGAACGTCGCCAGAACGATCGGCTGAAGTATTTCCCAGGGAAGCATCTCGTTTGGCCTGATTTGTCCGGGTTTTTCGAGGGCACCGGTACATCCGCATGCGGCGCGTATCTTCCAGGCCAGAATACCGGCGATGTCGGATGCAGCCGAGGCCGCGGAAACGGCCCTTCCCTCATGGGTCGCGAAGGCGTCGTCGACGAACCGCGTGTCCACCCCGACCTTCATGCCCGCCATCACCCGGTTCAGATGAATGTCGCCGATCGTCGCGACGAACGGGAGAATATGGGGAGCCGCCAGGCATGCTCCCGCGACGATCATCACCAGCAGACGTCGGAAGGGGAGCGAAGACCGGGTTGCGACGGCCTCGTATACGGCGAGAAATGCGCAGACGTAGGCGATCATCATGGCCGATTGCAGGTGCGTCCAGCAAATGAGGCCAAAGCCCAGCGTCAGGGCGAAAGGATACCGGGGGATCGCGCCTGAAACGGCCCTCGACTCGGACCACCCCGCGAGAATCAGCGGGAAGGCCAGCATCGCGCAGAGATTCTGAAAGAAAAAGAAGAAATCGGCATGCAGCGCGATCGGAGCACCGGCCAGCCAGACCAGGATTCCCCACCCCGCCGCACGTTCGAGACCGAGGGCGCACATCCAGCGACGGATGCCCCAAGCCCCGAGAAGGGCGAATGACACCACGGTCAGCTTCACGGCGACTTCGACACGTGCTCCGAGCAACTGCCATGCGCCCGATACGAGATAGGTGAGCGGTGCGATGCACCGGAAAGCCATCGAACCCCGGCCGCCGTATGCCAGCGCGTCCCAGTCGGGATACCCGGGGGAATCCATGAACGCGAGGAAGAAATCTCCGGCCATTCGCAGATGGTGGGGAGCATCGAGCGAAACGCAGAACGGCTGCAGCAGGAACGCGGCGAATCCGAGTACCATCCCGGCTGCCAGAAAAAGCCACGGGAAGCAAAAGCGGGTATCGACGGCGCGCTCAGATGCGCCGGGGGTTGAAGGAATCATTCGGTCAGTATACACGAGCGCCAAAGAAAACACCGCGACGGACCGATGCGCCGACGCGGTGTTTCTGTATTCTTGTCGCTATATCAGGGGGTCGGCAGGTTCGCCCAGCTCAGAACGCAGGTCGTAAAGTGCCACATGTCGTCTTCGGACGCATCCTTTCCGGATTCAATAGCGCCTGCAATTTTTGCGCAGAGCCAGCATTCGCGCGTCTGTGACTTATAGACCCGGAGAAGAGAGTCTTTGTCAATCGCCGGCTCGGCGACGCCGCTGTCTTTTGCCTGCACGGGCGGAGGAACGAGCGTGAGATGAGGCTTTTCGACGATCTTTTCGACGGGGGCGACGACCGGAGCGACGACTGCGACGGGTTCTGCGGCTGGCAACGGAAGGCTCATCATGACCTCTCTTGGGGGGTGGCTGTGGAAAGTTCGGCTATTATAGGACCGGGCCTCCGACTCCGCAAATCCGGACTCATGTATTTTTTTCTGGACTCATGCGGATGTAGCGGTCGATCACATCCATCCGGCGTTGTCGTCAGGCCAAACCGCACTTTTTTTTCGTGCCCCGTGATATTTTTTTCTGGACTCACTGATTACACGATCTGATCGGGATCGGAAGGTGTCGTTTCGCTGTAAAACTTCTCCAGGGCCGCAACCAGCTGTTGCTGAAGGTGCTGCCGGATGCTCCCGCGCGACTGGGCGAGGAGCTGGTTCCGGCTCGGAACGACTCTGCCGGGAGGTGTGACCTCTTCTTCCGAGTCGGACATCTGCCGGCGAAGAGCCAGGTATTCCTTGAGATCGATCATGTGTACCCCCAGAGATGTGGTTGAACGAACGGCAGAGGGTATATCGGCTCGAAACGCCAGAATTTTCACATGATTTGACAACCCATGCCCGCGAATTTCAAAAACCCGGATATGCGGAACATCGATACGAGAATTTCGCGAGGGGGCGTCGTGTCTTCGAGTCCGCGTGGCGAAACGTTCTCTGTGTTCCTGGGGCGCCGTGGCGAAGCGGTTTTGGTGAACCCGCGGTTCAGCCCCGATACCGCTCCCGGCGGACGAAGGCGAGGAGGCGGTCGTGCAGGTCGCGGTCGCAGGAGGCCAGAAGTCCGTGCCGGTGCCGGTAGTCGATCACGTCGTATCTGAACGGTTCGCCGCGCAAATCCGTGACGATCCCGCCGGCTTCGGTGAACAGGATTTCCGGGGCGGCGATATCCCAGGCCTTTGTGGAGTTCGAATCGTTCAGGTAGTAATGCGCCGCGCCCGAAGCGATGGCCATCAGCTTGAGGCCGACGCCGCCGCGTTCCAGCTGCCGTTCGCAACCGAGGTCACGGCTGGCCTTCACCGCAAGCATGCTCGGGTGGGATCGGCTGATCGCCAGCACGAGCGGCCCGTCTCCGCGCGGCGGAAGCACGACCCGCGACCAGGCGCCGCCCGGGGCGCGGTGATGACACCCTTCGCCCCGCGCGGCGAGCCACGTGTCGCCCGTCGCCGGCTGAAGCACGATGCCAAGGTCGAGCACGCCATCGACGGACATGCCGATCTGGACCGAGAATTCGCCGTTCCGTTTGACGAACTCCTTCGTTCCGTCAACCGGATCGATGAACCAGACGCGGCGCCCGGCGCGACCGGAAGCCTGGAGGCCGTTTTCCTCGCTCAGCACCGCATCTTCCGGGAAACGCGCCTTCAAGGCTGCGACGATGAGCGCGTCGGCGTTCCGGTCGGCCTGCGTCACCGGCTCGACGCCGGCCTTCATGTCGACCGCGAACTCGCCGGCGTAGATGCGCATGATCTCGCGCGCAGCCGACTCCGCCGTTTCCAGCAGGAAGGCGGCGTCGGGATGGCGCAGAGGAATCATGCCGTATCGGCGCGGAAGCTCAGACGGCCGCGGCCTTCTCCTGAGGCAGTTCGACGGGGTGGACCCAGTTGAAGGGATCGGAAATGTCGCCGTACTGAACGCCCATCAGGGTGTCATAGAGTTTCTGGCTGATCGGGCCGACCTTGCGATTCGCGACAACGTAGTCGCGGTCGCGATACTTCAGGCTGCCGACCGGCGAAATGCTGGCCGCCGTTCCGCTTCCGAAGATTTCGGTAATCGAGCCGGTCGTGATGCCGCCGATGACCTCGTCGATCGAGATCGCCCGCTCCTCGGTCTTGAGCCCCAACTGCCCCGCGAGCTGCAGAACGCTGTCGCGGGTGACGCCGGGAAGAATGCTGCCGTTGAGTCTCGGCGTCACGAGCTTGCCGTCGAGGACGAAGAAGATGTTCATCGCACCGACTTCCTCGATGAAGCGGTGCTCGGCGGCATCGAGCCAGAGCACCTGCGCGCAGCCCTTCTCGCGGGCGACGCGGCCGGCAAGCAGGCTTGCGGCGTAGTTCGCGCCGGTCTTCGCCTCGCCGAGGCCGCCCTTTGCGGCGCGCACCAGGTCGTCGATGACGTAGAGACTGACCGGGTTGAAGCCTTCCTGGTAATAGGGGCCGACGGGGCTCAGGATGACGCTGTAGATGTAGTTCGACGAGGCGCGTACGCCCAGCGTGGTATCGGTCGAGAACATGAACGGACGGATGTACAGGGCGGCCCCGCGGCCGCGCGGCACCCACCCATGCTCGAGCCGGATCAGGGCTTCGATGCTCGCGATGAAGTCGTTTTCCGGAACCGACGGCATGCAGAGCCGGGCGGCCGAACGGTTGAACCGCTTGGCGTTCATATCGGGTCGGAACAGCTGAATGTGATCGTCTTTCGTGCGATACGCCTTCAGCCCCTCGAAAATCTCCTGCGCGTAATGCAGAACGAGGGTCGATGGCTCGAGCTGGAACGGCTGGAGCTTCTTGATTTCCGCATTGTGCCAGCCGTCGACTTCGGAATACTGCATCACGAACATCAGGTCCGTGAAATACTTGCAGAAGCCGAGTTGCTTGTTATCGGTGATGTGAGGTTTGCGCTCGCTGTCCTTAACGGGATGAACCGTGATCTTCATCCGACTTCCCTTTCCTTGTTCCTCCGGCTTTTTCGCCTGTGATTGTGGAACACAGTAACGGGGAGATTATACTCCCGCTCCGCCACGCCATGCAAGAAAAGATGCACCTTTGCCGATGAGGTATGCATGATCACACGCACCGGAGACACCGCCATGATCGACATCAACCTGCCGGACATTCCGACGGCTCCAACGGCATGATGCCATCTCCGACAGGCAACGTAAAAATCCCGCTCAGGGAGATATTCCTGGTCTTTTTCCGGGTGGGCCTGTTCACGCTCGGCGGCGGACTCGCGATGGCGACGGTGATGCGTCACGAACTCGTCCTGCGAAAGCGGTGGTATGACGACAAGGAGTTCATGGCCGAGATGGCCAACGCCACGATCGTTCCGGGCGCGATCGCCGTCAACCTCGCTTTTCTCCAGGGACGCCGGTTGCGCGGCAGGCTCGGCGCCTTGACCGCAGTCCTGGGAACCATCCTTCCTTCATTTGGAATAATCCTGCTCGTGGCCTGGGTTGCCGCCCCCTACTTTGCATACCCGAAGGTCGCGACGTTTTTCCAGGGCTGCGCCGTCGGCGTCGGCGGACAGCTGGCCTTTGCCGGGTATGCCTTCGGCAGGAAACTTCTGCGCGACACCAGAAGCCTGCTCATCTGTTCCCTCGGCTTGGCGGCCGTCACCGGCCTGCGCCTGCATCCGATCTGGGCTGTCGTGACGACGGGACTCCTCGGGCTCCTCCTCTACCGCCCCGAAGCCGCTCCCATGCCGGCCAACCAGCCAGAGTGACCGGAGATGACCATGTTCACAACGCTTGTCCAGCTCGCCCTCAGCTTCGCATTGATCGGCCTCGGTGCATACGGCGGGGGGATGGTCACCATTCCTCTCATTCAGCACGAACTGGTCGATGGCCGCCACTGGCTGACCTTCGCGGAAATGGCTCGACTCGTGGCGATCGCCCAGATGACGCCGGGACCGATCGCCATCAACGCGGCAACCTACGCCGGCTTCGGCGTTGCGGGAATCGTCGGTTCCGTCGTGGCGACGGCGTCGGTGGTGCTACCCTCGCTGACCATCCTCGCCTGGCTGGCGCCGCTGATCGACCGGGTGCGGGAACAGCCTCAGACGCGGGCCATCCAGTGGGGGATCCAGCTGGGCGTGGTGAGCCTGATCCTGTTCGCCACCTGGTCCTACGGCAGATCGGTCATAACGGACGGCTGGTCTCTGGCCGCCGCCGCGGGGAGCTTCGCGTTGCTGGTCGCTCTTGAAGGGAAGCTGCATCCGATGGCGGTCGTTCTGGCCATGGGATTTCTGTGGCTCGTCTGCGTCTGATGCCGCCCGCCGGCGCGACAACGCCCCGGCCCATCTGCTGATCAGCCCGTTCGACGCACCCCGGATGGAAGCAGCGGCACGATCAGCTCCAGCGTCCGCGCAAGGGCTCCCCGATGGCGCACGAGAACGGCCTCGGCCGCCGTTCCGAGCTCGGCAGCCCGTTGCGGGGCTTGGAGAATGCCTTCGATGCAACGCTGAATATCCCCGGCATCGGCTTGGCGCTCCATGCCTCCGGCGGCGACCAACTCGTCGACGAGATCGGCGAAGTTGCGCGCGTGAGGCCCCATGACGAGCGGCACCCCGTGGTTGAGAACCTCCAGGGGGTTGTGGCCGCCGACGGCCGGATCGAGCGTGCCACCCACGAAAGCGACAGCGGCGAGACCGTAGAGAGCCGCCAACTCGCCCATCGTATCGAGGAGCATCAGACGCGCATCTGCCCCGGATGTCGAAGGCGCGGCAAAGACGCTTCGCCGGACGCTCGGGATGCCTGCCGAAGCGAGACGCCGCTCCCAATCGGCCGCAAGCGCGGGGTTTCGCGGGGCCACCAGGATTCGGCAGCAGTCTTGCTCTTCCAGCAACCGTTTCCAGATGGGCAGGAGCAGCTCGAACTCGGCGGGGTGGATCGAGCCGAAAACGACGAGCCTGTCGGAACCAGCCCACTCCCGCGTCCGTCGTGCGGCGTCGGCCGAAGGCACGGCGGCCAGGTCCGCCTTCACGTTGCCGGTGACCCGGATGCGCCCGGGGCACGCTCCCATCTCCCTGAGCCGTTGGGCATCCGTCTCGCTCTGGACAGCCAGCAGCGTGAACGGCTCGAAGACCGCCCTCCCGAACGCGGGAAACGCCGTGTAGAACCTGTGAAGCTTGTCGCTGATCCTGCCGTTCGCCAGGACGAGCGGAATGTCTCTCGCATGGCACGTCCGGGAAAAGACCGGCCAGAAGTCCGTCTCAGAAACGATCGCCATGACGGGGTTCCACCGGTCGAACGCCCGCGCCATGCCCGGCCACGTGTCGAGCGGAAAGTAGGCGGTCACGTCGGCCCGCTTCCGGCGCCGCTCCGTCGCCAGCACGTCCGGATGGGTCGTCGTGAAACCCAGCCGCAGCTGCGGCGCGCGCCGTTTCAGGCCGTCCATCAGCGCCCCGGCGACGGCCGATTCCCCCATCGAAACCCCGTGGACCCAGACGAGCGGTCCGGAAGGCGGGCACGGCAGGCCGCCGAAATACTCATGCAGTCCCTCCCTGACCCGCCTGGCGCGGCCGGCGAGGAAGGGGGCGACCGCGGCGGCGCCCATCAGGGACAAACCGTATATAGATTGATATAGAAAAAGGGCAACCGTCAACCGGGCGTCCGGGACGCGTTTCATCAGCTTCTGTCCCCGATGCCCGGCTCGCCCACCGCATAGGCGGTCCCGCCCCGCCGCATCGCGACGCCGGCGCATTTCATGCGCGCGGTATAGGCTTCGTGGCGGGGCTTGAACCGGTCGTAGAACCAAAGATACTGCTCGGGATGCTCGAGAATGACCGATTCGAACCACCTCGCGATCTCGACCGTCCGCGCGACGGCTTTTTCGGCGTGATCGGCTCCGGCCGGCTCCGCGAGCGCCGGCATGAACCAGCCCGTATACTTGCGCGACAGACCGTTCCGCAGGCCGAACAGCGGCACGACGGCGGCCCCGGTTTTCAGGCTCCAGTTGGCGATGCCGGCCGGCATGCTCACCCAGTGGCCCAGGAAATCCATGTACACGCCGAGGTTTCCTCCGTCCTGGTCCGCGATCATCCCCAGGAGTTCCCCCTTCTTCAGGGCCTTGAGCGCGCTCACGCCGCCCCGGTCGCGGTCGTGCAGCACGATGCGGGAGTGAACGCGGAACCGGTCGAGCAGCCCGCCGACCTCGTCTTCCTTCTGCGCGAGATAGAAAGAGTGCAGGGGATACCCGCGATGGGCGATCGAGGCGCCGAGCAGTTCCCAGTTGCCGAGATGCGGAACGGCGAGGATGACGCCCCTTTTCCGCGCCAGGGCCGCGTCCAGGTGCTCCAGGCCCTTCAGGTCGAACGTCTCGACCAGCTCTCCGCTCTTCAGGACTGGATAGCGTAGCAACTCGTATATATTCAGCGCGAAATGCGCGAACATCCGATCGATGATCGGATCGATCGGTCCGGGAAGGGGTCTGCCGAGACGGTGGTACACCCGCCCGATCGTCTCGCGAATCCTGGCCCGCTCGCCGCGCCAGACGCGGGATGCCATCCACCCGGCGGCGACGACGGCCGTCCGGCCGACACTCTCGGGAATCGAGCATGCCACGCCCGAAACGACGTCCACCAGGCGGCTCAGCAACCCGGGAAAAACCGTGCGCCCCGTCTGCATCCCGTTCGTGTCAGGCGCCCTTCCGGCCGGCATGCGTATGTTTCGCGGTTTCGAGCAGATTCAGGGCCATCTTCGCAATGCGCCCGCAGGCGCCGGAAGTGCCGAGATGCGCGATGGCCTCGGCCATGTCGCGCTTCTGCCGCTCACGCTTTTCGGGGTTTCTGAGCAGATCGATGGCGGTCGAGGCGAGCTGTTCCGCGGTGAAATCGCGCTGGATAAGTTCGGGGATGGCCATGCGACCGAGCAGGATGTTCGGCAGGCCGATGAACTCGGGCAGTTTGTTGAACAGGCGCGCCATGATCTCGGTGAAGAGAGAGACGCGGTATACGATCACCATCGGCGTGCCGATGCGCGTTGCCTCGAGCGTGGCCGTGCCGGAGCTGATCAGCAGGACTTCGGAGATCGCCATGACATCGTAGATGCGCCCTTCGACGATCTTGACGGGGAGATTCGCCGACTCAATCTGCTTCCGCAATTCCGCTTTGGGAATGCCGTAGACATTCGGCCCCTCGGTCGCGATGACGGGCACGACGAACTGAAGGTTGGGCTCTTGCTCCAGAAGCAGTTTCGCCGTATCGAGCATCAGAGGCATCAACTGGTCGAGTTCGCTCTTCCGGCTTCCCGGGCAGAGGCCGACGATCGGCTTTTTCGCATCGAGCCCGAAGGTCCTGACGGCCTCGTCGCGGCTCATGGTGGGCCGCGCGAGGTCGATGAGCGGGTGGCCGACGAACTCGACGTTGGCCCCGGCTGCCTTGTAGACTTCGTACGTGAAGGAGAAGTTCGCGGCGACCGCCGTGATGTTCCGCGCCGCGTCCGCCACGTCGGCCGGGTTGGTCGCGAACTTGCTCGGCGGAAACACATACAGGGACGGGATGCCGAGGCGCGTCGCCTCACGGGCCAGACGCATGTTGAATCCCGGGTAATCGAGCAGGATCAGCAGATCCGGCCGCTCGTCGGCGAGAAACTGTTTCAGGTTTCGCAGGACGAGAAGCAGTTTCGGCGCCTGCTTGATGGCCTCGATATACCCGATGGCGGCCCAATTCTGGCTGTCGTACAGGATGTTCACCTTCCGACGGGCCGTCTGGGTGCCGCCGACCGCGTGAATTTCGAAGTCGCCGCATTTGAGCAGCTCGTCGATGAGCGCCGCCGCGTAGATGTCACCGGACGTCTCACCGGCGCTGATGAGGATTTTCATGCGCCGCTTCCCGTCGGTCACGCCGCGATCCTCCTTTCCGCCTCGGCCACGGTCTCGGCGATCCGGGCTTCGATCAGCCGCGCTCCGGCCTCGAGATCGAGATCCGAACCAATGTCGAAAGGCATCCCGGTCGCGACGACCACCCGCGAGAACGGAAGCGGGATCTCGAACCGGTCCCAGTTGTTCAGCCGGATGACGTTTGCGTATCCGACGCCGACCGGCAACACCACGGCCCGTGTCTTCTGCGCCAGAAGCACCGCGCCGGGCTTCGCCTCGTGATACGGCCCGCGCGGCCCGTCGACCATCAGCGACGCGCTGATGCCGCGGTTCATCTCGCGGACCATGCCGAGAAGCGCGCGGGCGCCGCCGCGCGAACTCGAGCCCCGCACCGTGCGATATCCGAGGCACGACATGCTCATCGTCTGAATATCGCCGTCACGCGACAGCGACGTCATGATAAGGATCCCGCGGTTGCTGAACTCGAACAGCGGGACGACCTGCGAGCCGTGCCAGGCGACGTACAGGACCGGTCTGCCGCTCGCGATGGCGGCCTTCTCGTGCTCTCTGCCGATCCGTTCGAGGCGCACGGTGCTCGACCAGAACCGCACGAACAAGGCAGCCAGACGCCCCTTGAAGCGGACCTTCGGGAGATACGCCGGTTCGCTCCACCGCGGATCGTCCTTCACGGAGACGTCCGGTTCGAGAGCGGGCGGGAATCGTCGTTTCACGAACACGCCGCCTCCTTTTCCGGCATTTGCCCGGCAAACTGCGCCGAGAACTGGGAATGATACAGATGCGCGTAGAGGCCCTTCCGTTCGAGGAGTTCCCCGTGAGTGCCCGTCTCGACGATCTTTCCGCGCTGCATCACGACGATCTTGTCGGCGTTGATGATCGTGGAAAGGCGATGAGCGATGATGAACGTCGTGCGGTTTCGCATCAACCGGGCAAGCGACTCCCTGATCAGGTTCTCGGTCTCGGAGTCGAGCGCCGAGGTCGCCTCATCGAGGATCAGGATTCTCGGGTCTTTCAGAAACGCCCGGGCAAGCGCCAGCCGTTGTCCCTGGCCGCCCGAAAGGTTCACGCCGCGCTCGCCGAGGTGGGTCCGGTATCCTTCGGGCTGGCTCAGCACGAAATCGTGGGCGTTGGCGAGTTTCGCCGCCGCGACGATCTCATCGTTCGTCGCATCGAGCCGGCCGAATCGTATATTATCCTCTATTGTTCCCGAGAAAAGCAGTGTTTCCTGTGGCACCAGGCCGATGTTACCGCGCAGGGAAGAGACCGTCAGGTCGCGGATGTCGATCCCGTCGATTTCGATGCTTCCGGATGACAGCTCGAAAAATCGCGGAATCAGGTTGACCAAAGTGGTCTTTCCGGCCCCCGACGGACCGACGAGCGCCACCACTTCGCCGGGATCGACGGTGAGGTTCAGATGTTCGATCACAGGCTCGTTTTCGCCGTACGAGAACGTGACATCCTTGAACTCGACGCGGCCGCGACACTTCGGAAGGGCGCGGGCACCGGGGCGGTCCTCGATGTCGACAGGGGCGTCGAGGATCTCGAAGACCCGGTCGCCGGCGCCAATCGACTGCGAGAGCACGTTGCTGAACTTCGATATGTTCTTGATCGGGGTGAACAGCCCGACGAGAGCCGTCAGGAAGCTGATGAGCTGGCCGGCGTCGAGCCTGCCGCTGATGACCTCGTAGCCGCCATACCAGAAGATGATCGAGAGACCGACCGTGTTGATGAACTCGATGACCGGCGATGTGGCGGAGTTGATGCGGTTGCCCTTCATCGTCTCCTTGAAGTTCTCCTCGTTCGCCGTCTCGAAGCGGCCCCGGACGAACTCCTCGAGGGTGAACGACTTCACAACCTTGACGCCGGTGATGTATTCCTGCAACACCGTCGCGATGTCGCCGATCCGCGTCTGCATGCGGGTTCCGATCTTCTTCATCTTGCGCGAGAACTTGTTGATGATCGCGCCGATGATCGGAATAATAATGATCGATATAACGGCGAGCTTCCAGTGGAGCCAAAAGATGTAGCCGCAGAACCCGACGAAGGCGATGATGTCGCCGAGCAGCCCCGTCGAGCCCGACAGCAGTCCCTGCAGCACGAGAACATCGCTCGTGATGCGGCTCATCAACTGGCCCGTGCGCTGTCGCTCGTAGTAGTTGAGCGACAGGCGGAGCAGGTGGTCCATGCACTGGGAGCGGATCGTCGTCAGGATACGCTGCGACACCCAGGTCATGATATAGCTCTGAATGAAGTTCGCGATGCCCTTGATCCCCATCACGACGATCAGGGAGATCGCAATGATGTTGAGCAAGGCGACGTTCCGGTTGACCAGCACGTCGTTGACCACGCTCTTCATGATCCAGGCCGGGTAGATCGTGCACAAGGCCATCACGAAGCTGAAGAAAATCCCCGCGAACAGATGCGGCAGATAGCCCCGGAAGTATCCGAGCAGGCGGCTGAGGGTATTCATCGCTTCGCCACCTCGCCGAGCCGCCGGAGGAGGTGTTCCGCAACCCTGGCCGCGGCTCCGGGTTCCCCGAGCCGCTTCCGGACCTCGCGCAGATCGTTCCTGATGCGGGCCTGACGTTCGGGCGACTCGAGGATCGACACCGCCTCCCGCGCGATGGTTTCGGGGTGGAAATCCCCGCGGATGAACTCGGAAACGACCTCGCGGCCGGCGACGACGTTCGGAAGCCCGATATGCGGCACCTGGATCAGATATTTGGACAATAGCGACGTAAACCAGTTCGTCTGGTAGACGATCAGCATCGGCGTGCCGAGAATGGCCGTCTCCAGGGTCGCGGTCCCCGAGGCGACCATCGCAAGGTCCGATGCGGCCACGGCTTCGTAGGTCTGGCCGCGAAGCACCGTGATGGGCAGATTGCAGTCGTTCAGGTGCGGCCGGAGGACGGCGTCGCCGATCGAACCGGCGACCGGAAGCAGGAAGCGGGTGTCGGGCCGCTTCGCGGCGATCGTTTTGGCGGCCTTCAGCAGGGGCGGCAGGATATAGTAGATCTCCTGGTTCCGGCTGCCGGGCAACAGAGAAACGAGCTGCCCCTCGCCAAGACCGTGCTGCGCCCGGAACTCGCCGGGAAGCATCCGGCTCGCGGCCGTCCCGATGAGGGGATGGCCGAACCACTCGACCGGGATGCCCGCCTGTCTCCAGATGTCGACCTCGAAGGGAAAGACGACGACGGCTTCGTTAATAACGCTCGCTATCTTACGAACCCGGCTCGAATGCCATGCCCAGACCTGCGGCGTTATATAATAGACGACATGTATTCCAAGGGCTTTCGCGGCCTTCGCAACCCGCACGTTGAAGCCGGGGTAATCGATCAGAACCAGCACGTCGGGCCGCCGCTCGGCAAGGATGCGGCAGGTGTCCGAGTAGATGCCGTATAGGTGCCGGAAATTGCTCAACACCTCGACGAACCCGATGACGGCCAGTTCGTCGATGCTGTGAATGCACTCGAAGCCGGCCTTGCGCATCAGCGGGCCGCCGATCCCTTCGGCGACGATGTCCGGCTCGAGCTTTTTCATGTGGGACAACACGAGCGATCCCTGCAGATCGCCGCTGTGCTCGCCCGCGATGAAAAAGATGCGTTTCGGACTCACGCCGTATTCTCCCTGCGCGCCAGGCATGCACCCGCCAGCGCCGACAGGATCAGGCCGGTCGACGTGAACGTGCGGCGCTCGGACCGGAAGGCTTCCCCCCAATCCCATTTCGGGTGCGTTTCGGCGTTTTCGTCGGCTTTCTCCGGTCGCCGCGGGATGAACGCGGGCGTCCGCGCGGCCCAGGATTCGAACGATTCGGGGAACCTGTCTTTCAGGAACGCCTCTTCGTACGGGATCATCGTTGTAAATTCAACGGTATAGAATATCGTCGCGAGGACGCCGGCCGGCAGATTGCCGGCGCAGAGCAGCATCCCCGCGACCTTCAGGGCGTTGGCCAGATAGAGCGGATGCCGCACCCAGGCGTAGGGGCCGCTGGTGACGAGACGATCGGCGCAGATTTCGCGCGTCCGGGTCGTCGGCCCGATATGCCTGATCGCCGCCAGCCGCAAGATCTCCCCGGCGGCGACGAGGGGCAGGCCGAGCAGCCATCCGAGCGGGCGGAACTTCGCCCGCGCCACCAGGAACAGGGCGATCGGAACCGGGAGAACGTCGCGCCAGCGGAAGAAAAAGCCGCCAATCCGTTCCCGCAGGCCGCCCGGGACCGGGCTTCCATTCATTTGCGGGTCCACCCGGTCTTTATCTGGGCAAGAATTTCGAGCGCGACTTCGAGGGCGTTCTTCCCGTCCTCGATCGTCACGAGCGGCTTGCGTTTCTCGCGGATGCAGGTGATGAAATGCTCGAGTTCCTGGCGCAGGGGCTCCACACGCTGGATGTCGAGCTGCTCCTTGATGATCTTCTCCTCGCGCTCGTCCTTGCGGCGAAGCGTGATGGCCTGGTTGGCGTAATCAAGCGAGCAGTATTTGTCGAGCTCGAAGATCCGCAGCTTGCGGATCACCTCGTCGCTCACGCGCGAGGCGGTCAGGTTCGCGATGCAGCCGTTCTCGAACAGGATGTGGGCGTTCGCGATGTCCTCGTTTTCGGTGAGGACCGGAATGCCGACCGCGTCGATGCGGGCGATGGGCGACCGCACGAGGGAGAGCACGATGTCGATGTCGTGGATCATCAGGTCCTGGACGACGCCGACGTCCGAAATGCGTTTGGAGAATGGCCCCATCCGCTGGCACTCGATGAACCGCGGATACTCACAGAACGACTGGAGCCTGATGATGGCGGCGTTGAAGCGCTCGACATGGCCGACCTGGAGGGTCAGCTGCTTGGCGCCGGCCAGCTTCACGAGGTCGGTCGCCTCGTCGAGCGTCTTGGTGAGGGGCTTTTCGATGAACGTATTGACGTTGCGCTCGAGGAAAAACCGCGCCACCTCATGGTGCAGGAACGTCGGAACGACGACGCAGACGGCATCGACGTTCCCGCCGAGTTCCCGGAAATCGCGGTGGTAGGAGACGCCGTACGTTTCGGCGATCGCGCGGCCGACCTCCTCGTTGACGTCTGAGACGCCGACGAGTTTCGCCCCCGCCATATCGGCGAGAATGCGCGCATGGTGTTTTCCGAGATGCCCGGTCCCGATGACTCCGACCCTGACTGCCTCGCTCATATCAGCCTCCGTTCACACCACGACGATTGCCAGATCGGACGCATCGGCCATCGCGACGACCTCGGCCCGGTCGAGCAGAAGCGTTTTCTGCTCCTGGAAGGCGAGACAGCGGGCCTTCGCCTGGATCAGCGTCCGGATCGTGTCCACGCCGATGACCGGCAGGTCGAACCGCATGTCCTGGTCCGGGCGGGCGACCTTGACGACCGTGACGCCGCCGTTGCCAAGCTTGCCTCCGCGCAGGATCGCCTCGTCGGTGCCTTCGATCGCCTCGACGGCGAGAATCGCGCGATTCTTCACGACAACGGTCTGGCCGATGTCGAGGCCGGCGATCTTCTTCGCGATCTCGTGGCCGTACTGGATGTCGAGCCACTCCTCGGTGGTCGGGTGCCTGCGCGTGAGCGGCCCCTTCTGGGGAAGCAGCGACGCCAGGAACATCGTCGAGTCACAGACATGGATTCCCTCGCTGACGAACTCCCCGGCAAGGGCCTTGAGCAGCGCATCGTCGTTGCGGATGGGGGTTTTCTCGAAAACGCGCATCAGGCGTGCGTCGGGTTTGAGCTGGTTGAACATGCGGGTCTTGGTGATCTTGCCCGCCATGACGACCCTGTCGATGCCGTGGCGAAGGAACGCGTCGATCATGCCCTGGAGCTCGCCAACGTGGAACCAGTAGACCTGGTCCGCGTTCTTTTCCAGCTCGGGCGAGGTTTCTTCCTTGATGGCGACGGCAATGACTTCGTGGCCGCCCTGCCGGGCCGCCTCGGCGAAATACAGGGGGAATCGCCCGTTCCCTGCGATCAATCCGATTACTGGCACGCTGTTCCCTCGTTTCTGCCCGGCGGCTCGGCCGTCTTCAGCCTCGCCGTCGGGGGAGTGATCAATTGCTGGTTTTATCTTTGTCGCCGGCGTCCGAGGCCGGCTGGTCCGCGGGTTTCCGGAACGACCGGTCGCCCCGCTGCCCCGGTCCTTGTCCCTGGTTTTGCCCCTGCCTGGGCGGGCGGGTCTCATGGCCCTGCTGGCCGGGCCGGCGATCGCGATCGTTCCGCTGCTGGCCTTGATCGCGCCGGGGCCGGTCGCGGTCGGAGCCGGATCTGCGTCCCTGGCCGCCGCCGTCGCGATTCCGGTTTTCGCCGGCCAGGCGGCCGTCGGGCGGCCGGGAAGGGGCCGCCCCGTCAATCTTCGCAAGCTCTTCGACGGAGTCGGCAGGAACGCTGTCGTCGGCGAGTTCGGCGGGAGCCCCGCCTTCAGCCGCCAGAGGGGCCGGAGCCTGCCCGCGGGCCGACGGCGATTTTGCCCCCTCGCCGTCGCGAGGTTTGTCCCGGCCGCGATTTTTCACGGGCGGGACGATCTGCTGGAACAGGATGCCCAGGTCGGGCTCGGACTGGCCTTCCTCCTGAACCCACCACATGTTGCGCCCCGTCGCCGCATCTTTGCGACCCTTCACGATGTCGAGCGACACCGTCACTTTTCGTCGGTCCCAGAATCCGATCAGAAGCGTGCGCGTGATGTAGTTCAGATCCATGACGCGTCCCTTCTCGGGCCCGACGACGATCTCGGCCCCCAGTTTCGGGAACTTCCCGTGGAAGGAGGCGTAATACTCGTATTCGTGGCCGAGGCAACAGAGCAGCCGGCCGCAGATACCGGACAATTTGACCGGATTCAGGCTCAGGTTCTGATCTTTGGCCATTTTCGTCGAGACTTGGGTGAACTGGGTCATGAACTGGGCGCAACAGACTTCCTTGCCGCAGCAGCCGAGGCCGCCGAGCAGCTTGGTCTCGTCGCGAACGCCGATCTGCCGCAATTCGATGCGCGTGCGGAAAGACGTGGCGAGGCTCTTGAGCAGATCGCGGAAATCGACCTTGATGTCCGACTTGTAATACAGGATCAGCCGCGTCTGGTCGAAGAAATACTCGGCCTTGAGCATCTTCATCTCGAGCTTGTGCTGGGCGACCAGCTCCCGCGAGCGCAGGAACGCCTCGCGTTCCTTTTTGCAGATTTCGCTCATCGTCACGCGATCATTCTCGTCGACGACCCGCACGATGTCCTTCACGAACGGTTCCGTGGGAGTTTTCGGCTCGGTGTTTTCGGCCAGCACCGCGAGAACCGTGCCGACTTCCTGACCGTGGAGGGTCTTCGCGACAACCTTCTGGCCGGGGGACAGGTCGAGCTGCGGCTCGAGGTGCCAGTGCACCACGGGCAGCTTGCGGAAACGCAGAGAAACATACCGGCTCACGCGATCGGTCCTCCGATGTCAGTCAAAACGTTTTCCAGCACCAGGACGGGCTGGACGAACCGCCTGAGCAGTTCGAGGCTGTGATGTAAAAGTTGCAGGCGCGCCCGGATACATGCCGGCCCCCGGGCCGCGGTGACAGCCATGATATCGTCTTTCCGGTCAAGGTTCAAGAGACACTTCTCGTCTTCCGTGAACCCCCAGTGGTATAGATCCTCGTGCCAGCGCATCAACCCTTCGAGAAACGCCGCAGGCTGCCGGGAAGCCCAGGCGCCGATCGCCGCGCCGCACTGTTCGTCGATCTCCTTCAGCAGGCCCGGCGCGTATGCCTGCTTGTGCTTGCCGATCAGGCCTTCGACCGCCTTTTTGAGTTCTTTTTTGACGCCGTCGACGGCCTCGATGAACAGGCGCGTGAAGAGAATCGGGAACGCAGCTGGCAGGCTCACGCTGACGACCAGGCCCCGGACCAGCTCGCGCCGCGCCGTCAGCAGGGCCGCCGAAGCCGTCGCGTGGGCAGCTTCGAGGATCTGAAGAGCCGCCTCGAGGGAGGGCGCCGATTCGAGACGGGCGTGCAGAGATGCTCCGACAGCGACGATCTCCGCAATGAACCGCGTATGCGCCGTTCGGAGCCCCGCGAACTCCTCGCGAGGCGGCAGTCCCTCCGCGAGCAGGCGGCCTGCCGTCCCGAACGCTCCGTCGGCGAGGGCGTATCCCCGCATGACCATCCCGGCCTCGAGACCGGTCATCGCCGCGAGCGCCTCGCGGGCCTCGTCGTGAGACGGGGTGCGGAAGGCGACCAGTTCGGACCGGCTCCTGACCGTCGGCAGGATCCGTTCGAGGTTCTCGGCAAGCAGGATGAACACGACACGCTGCGGCGCCTCTTCGAGAATCTTCAGCAGGCTGTTGGCCGAGTATTCGTTGAGGCGGTCGGCAGGATCGATGATGAAGATCCGCCATTTGCCCATGTTCGGCTGGAGGACGGCGAGCTCCTGGAGCCGGCGCACCTGGTCTACCCGGATGTCGTTTCCCTGGAGGGTGACCGTCGTAACGTCCGGGTGCGACCCCGCGGCGATGCGCCTGCAGGAGAGACAGCCGCCGCACGAATCCGGAAGCCCGTCTTCGGCCGGCCCGGCGCTTTCGAGGCACTGAAGCGCCGCTGAAAACGCCAGCGCCGTGCGGCCTTTTCCCACCGACGGACCGCCTGCGAAAAGATACGTCTGGGAGATGCGGTTCCGGGCGAGGGAGCGGCGCAGATGGCCGACGGCCGCATCCTGCAGAAGGACGTTACGGAAGGTGACGGTGTGTTTTATCATTGGTTCGATTGACGAAGAATACCACGCAGGCCGCGATCATCAACACGAGGACGGCCATGATCACGACGTCGAGGCCGCGGTGGCGCAGGTCAGCCATGAGAAGGGCCAACAGCCCGAAACAGCTCGACACCATCCACATGAATCGCGTCGTGTCGGCCTGGGAAAAGCCGAGCCGGAGCAGGTGGTGATGCAAGTGCTCCTTGTCGGCCTGAAAGATCGGCGCGCGCCGGAAGAACCGCCGCAGGATCGCGAACACGACGTCGAGCACCGGCAGGCCGAACGCCACCAGCGGAATGACGAGCGGCAGCAGGATCGTGCCTTTCGCGGCCCCGGCGACCGAGAGCGCCGAGGTCATGAAGCCGAGGAAATATGCGCCCGAGTCGCCCATGAAGATCGTGGCCGGATGCACGTTGTATTTGAGAAACGCGAGCAGGGCGCCCATGATCGCGGCGGTCAGCACAAGCACGTTCGTGATCATCAGCGCGTCCTGCGTGTGGTGCGTCAGCAGGCGGACGCCCATCAGGGTGGCGAGGGCGATGAACACGATGCCGCCGGCGAGGCCGTCGACGCCGTCGACGAGGTTGACCGTGTTCGTGAGGCCGATCACCCAGAGAAACGTCAGGGGAATCGTGAGAAGGCCGAGCGCGACGAGCCCTTTGCCGGCGATGAAATCCGTCATGAAATCGATTTTCACGTGGAAGGCAATTAATATAGCACATGCTACCATTTGCCCCGCGAGCTTCACTTTCGCGGGCAGGTCGATAAGATCGTCGATCAGGCCGACGAGAAAGATGAACGTGCCGGCGAACATGACGCCGGTGGTTTTGATCTCGTCGGCCAGGAAGGGCAGCGCCCCCATGATGGCGGCGGCGAAGATCGCGAGGCCGCCGATGCGGGGAACCGGCATGCGATGGATTTTGCGCGTACCGGGGCGGTCGACCAAGCCGAGCCTGATCGCCATCCGCCGGACCATCGGCATGAGAATCATGCCCAGCATCCAGGCCAGAAAAAACGCCCCGATAATCGCCTTCATAGGCCGTCGAGTATACCAGAATCCCTCGCGGCCAGCCACATCACAACAGGCAAAATCCGGAAGCGACCGCATCGCGGGGGCATCGCAAACCGTCCGCGTCGCCGTTCCAAAAGCTCTTTTCCGGAAGCGGTCCCTCGCCGGTCAGTCGGTCGTTCTGCGCGGAGAGGCGCCCGTCTCGACGGTGATGCCGAGCCGCTCGCAGAGGGTTCCGTCGCAACGCCACAGGTCGTTGAGGGCGTTCATGTACCCGATACGGGCCCGCATCTGCGCCGTCTGGCTGTCGGCAACGTCGCGCTGGGCCTGTGCAACCTGGAACGCCGTGGTCTTCCCCAGGCTGAACTTGATCTGCTCGACGCGAAGCTTCTCCTTCTGCTTCTCGACGGTCTTTGCCGTCGCCTTCATCTGCTGATGCGAACGCTGAACCTCGAGATACGCCTTCAGCACTTCTTCCTGCACCAACTGGCACAGGTTACGCAGAGCTTCCTTCTGCCGCTCGACCGAGAGGCGCGCCCGCTCGTCCTTCATCCGGGCGGCCCGGCGGCCGGGGCTGATTTCGAATTCGAGGCCGGCGGCGAGATCGTATGCCTTCATCCCCAGTTCCGAGGCGCTTTTTTCGAAGGTCGAGGCATATCCTGATTTTCCCAGGGTCACGAAGAAATCGAGGCGCGGCAGGAGGCCGTTCCTCGTCTGGACGCAATCGAGTTCGCCCTTTTCGAGCAGAACGCCCCCCTGCAGAAGCTCGGGCCGCTTTTCGAGCGCCATCTCGACGTGCTCGCGGACATTCCCGATCAGCGGGTCTTTCACATCCGGGACGTCCGTCAGCTCGAGGTCGAAATCCCAGAACGATCCCGTTCCGGGGTTGGTGATGCGAAGGAGGGCGATTCGTGCCGCCTCCAGGCTGCTCTGGGCATCGATGATCCCTTCCTCGCGAAGCGCCACCTCGGCTTCGGCGGCAGCCAGCTCCGACTCGGGAATGCTCCCGAGGGCGATTTTCTTGTGCGTCTCTTCGAGCTGCATGACGGCGAGCCGGTGAGATTCGAGCATGATGTCCAACTCCCTGGCCGCTAGGAACAGGGACCAGTATTTCGCCTCCACCTCCGCGACGAGGGCCAGAACGAACCCCTCGAGTTCGTGCCGCGAGGCCTGGAAGTCGAGCTTCGCCTGGTCGACCGCGATGGTGTTCACGGTTTTTCCCGCGCCGCGACGGAGAGGGTGCGTGATATCGAGCCCCAGTCGCGTTCCGAAAAGGTTGGGCGCCCGCGCCGACCGCGTCCGGGTGTTGGTCAGAGACAGAGACGTCTTCGTTCCGGACGTCGAACGGCTGCTCCAGTCCACCGTTCCGTCCGTCCGGTTGCTCACGTTGTCGCCCAGAGCGCCCGTTTGCATGATCTGTTTCCCGAGGCGGTCGGAATTCGACAGCGACGCCGAGAGGACGGGATCGAACGCCGCCCGTTCCTCATCGATGGCGGTTCCGGTCATATCGACCTCGAGACGCTGGACGGCGAGTCCCCGGTTCCGCTGAAGGGCGGAAAACACGGCTTCACCGAGGCTCAGCCGGAGTTGCTTTCCGGGAGAAGGCATGCCTGAGGCGAACAGGGATGCCGTTTTTGAGGCAAAGGCAAGCGTTTCCGATGCGATCAGGATCTGCGGGATGGACACGTCGGAATCGTTTGCCGCTGCTGAGTTGGGAGATTCCGTCGCGACATGCTCCGTTTCGGAAGCGGACATTCCGGAAAATCCCGCGGTATCGGATGCGGCGAGGTCGGCTCCCGCGGCGGAAAGGGCGGTGAAGAGGCCGAGGATGGCGAGGGCAATCACGGAAACCGGTTTCGTCTCAGGCATCGCAACGTCCTTCTGTAGTTTTTGATGTATAGAACAACGAATAGACGACGGGAATGATCGTCAGAGAGATGATGGTGGCGCACAGCAATCCGCCGATGACGACCCGGGCCATGGGCGCCTGAACCTCGCCTCCTTCGCCCCATCCGAGGGCCAGGGGCCCGAGGCCGAGGATCGTGGTCAGGGCCGTCATCAGAACCGGCCGAAACCTGTCGCGCCCCGCCTCGATCAGCGCGGAGTCAAGATCCATTCCGCGCTCGCGATGGAGCATGTTGGTGTGATCGACCAGCAGGATCGAGTTGTTGACGACGATCCCGCCGAGCATGATGCACCCGATGAAGGACTGGACGTTGAAACTCGTTCCCGTCACGAGCAGAGCCAGGATGACGCCGATGGAGGAAAGCGGCACGGTGGCCATGACGATCAACGGATCGAGCAGGGATTCATACTGCACGGCCATGACCATGTAGACCAGGAACACCGCCAGGACGAAACTCAGCAGCAGTTCCCGGAAGGCGCGCTGCTGCTCTTCGTAATCTCCGCCGAGATTCAGGCTGAAACCGTTCGGCAGGGGAACGCTCCGCAGGATCTCACCGACTTCGGCCAGGACGGTGCCGAGGGGTCTGACGCCGGGGTCGGCGGTCAGGTTGACGACCCGCTCCTGATCGACGCGTTCGACCAGGATCGGCCCCTGGCGTTCGACGATCGATGCCACGTTCCGCAGGGCGACCCGCCGGCCCGCCGAGTTGAGAACGGTGAGATCGAGTATGTCCTCGAGACTCATCCGTTCCGGCTCTTCGCCCTTCACGAGAATCCGGTATTCGTCACCGTTGTCTCGGAAATTCCCGGCCCCTGTGCCGGAGAGAACCGTTTCGAGATATTCGGCGATCTTCGACACGGTCAGCTTCTGATCGGCCGCCCGCTGCCGGTCGATCGAGATCAGTCGCTCGGGCGCACCCGATTCGCGGCTCAGCCGGATGTCCGATATCCCGTCGATTCCGGCGAGAAGTCTCTCGACCCGCTTGGCAAGGCGATCGGCCGTATCCAGGTCGTTCCCCCGGATCTGCACCTGCACCTTGTCGGCACTGCCCGCCCCCATTCGCATGAGGAACATGCCCGTTCCTTCCCGGGTCCTGATCCTGACGCCCGGAATATCCGCCAGCACGCTCCTCAGATCGACGGCGATCCGCGCGCTCGAACGCGTCCTTTTATCTTTGCCGACGAGCGGGATTCGCATCTCACCGGTGTTGACCGCCCCGTGGCCGCCACCGCCCCCCCCTCCGGCTCCCTGACCGACGCTGTACACGATATCCACGAGTTCCGGAACGGCTTTCCGGATGCGGGATTCGATCTGGGCCATCCTCTCTTCGACCAGCGAGAGCCGCGTCCCAACCTCCATTTCGGCCGTCACCCGCACTTCTCCTTCGTCGGCGGTCGGCATGAACTCCGTGGGAATCCCCTTGGCGAGACCGAGACAAAGGCCGAGCATGACGATGACGCCCGTCCCTGCCGCTTTCGGCCAGGCAAGCACCAGCCGGAGAACCTCGAGATACCGTCGTTCGAAAAAGCCGATGAATCGTCGCGAAAGCCGCGTGAGAAGAGACACTGAACCGCCCTCGCCTTTTCCCGAGATGCGGATGAACCTCGCGGAGAGCATCGGTACGAGAGTAATGGCCACGAGAATCGAGCACATGAGGGAAAAACTGACGACCCAGGAGAGCTGCTTGAACATGACGCCGGTCATTCCCTCGACGAACAGCAGCGGCAGGAAGATGACCACCGTGGTCATCGTGCTGGCGAATATCGGCGCCGCCACCTCGCCCGTTCCACGGATGGCGGCTTCGTTCGGCTCGATGCCGTTTTCCCGGAGCCTGAAAATGTTCTCGAGAACGACGATCGAGTTGTCGACCAGCATGCCGATCCCCAGCGCCACGCCGCCGAGCGACATGATGTTCAGCGTGAAGCCGTTGTAATACATCAGGGCGAATGTCGCGATGATGGAGAGAGGAATGGACGTCCCGATGACGAGGGTCGTCCAGATGTCTCCGAGGAAGACCAGCAGGATGAAGATCGCAAGAAATCCGCCCTGGACCGCCGACGAGCTGACGTTATTTATCGATCTTTTTATATATTTTGAGCTATCCATAATGGTCGTCAGCCGGAGTTGGGGGATATCCTGGTTGATCTTCTGGATCTCGGCCTGGACGGCGTCAGCGATCTCGACGGTGTTCTTTCCGGACTGTTTGTTCACGGAAATGCGCACCCCGGGCCGCCCATTGATGCGGATGATCTGGCGGGCCTTTTCCCACCGGTCCTCGATACGCGCCACTTCGCCGAGCCGCACGCGGGAGCTGCCCGTCTCGAGAATGACGATATCCCGGATCTGGTCGATCTTGGAGAACTCGCCGGGGGTCCGGACGGTAAGCTCGTAGTTGCCGGCCTCGATGATGCCGGCCGGGAGGTTGATGTTCTCCTGTTTCAGGCGGGATACGACCTGGTCGACCCGGATGTTCAGCGCCTTGAGTCTCTCGGGAAGCAGATTGACGTGAATTTCCCGCTTGCGGCCGCCCTGGATGTCGATCGAAGCGACGCCGGGGATGCGCTCGATCCGGTATTTCACCTGGTCCTCGATCAGCTTCAGGAGCTGAACGGGGTCGAGTTGCGCGGAGGCCCCCAGCATCAGGATAGGCACCGCCGACATGTCGAACTTCCGTAGGGTCGGACGTTCCACCCCGTCGGGAAGGCGAGAGATGATGCGATCGAGCCGGTCTCGGATATCGTTGGCCGCCGCGTCGAGATCGGTGCCCCAGTTGAAGGAGACGCGAACTCTGCTCCGTCCCTCGGTGGATTCGGAGGAAAGCTCGTCGACCCCCGGAACCGCGCTGAGGGCCTGTTCGATCGGTCGGGTGATCAGGGTTTCCACTTCCACGGGGCTGGCGTTCGGATAGGTGGTGGCCAGGGAAATGGTCGGGTACGTCATGTCCGGCATGAGGTCGATGGGAAGGTGATACAGCGAAACGAAGCCAAACACGGCGACCATCAGCGTCATCATGGTCGTCCCGATCGGACGACGGACGGACGTTTTCCAGACGCTCATGGCTTTTTCCGGCCTTTTTTCCCGGCTTCGGCGACGGGCAGTTCAGTCTGACCGCCGGCCACGAGAACGGGGGAGCCGTCTTCGAGAAGGTGTTGCCCCATGGTGACGACGGTTCCGTCGAGGGACGGGGAAGCAATCTCCACGAAATCCCCCTGGACGATACCGGGCTCGACGTCGATCAGATAAGCCTTCTGCGCTTCCGGATCGATCCGGAACACGCCTTTGCGCCCGTCCCGGGACACAAGGGCTGAAGACGGAACGGCCGTCACGTTCGGGTGGCGCGCGAACCGGATGCCGGTCGTCACGAACATTCCGGGCTTGAGGAGGAGATCCTGGTTCGGAATTTCGATCTCAACCCGCGCCTGTCGCGTTTCGGCATCGAGGGCGGGAGCCATGCGGACGATCGTTCCCTTGAACTGACGGCCAGGGAGGGAGCCCGTGGTGACGACCGCCTCCTGGCCGGGGCGGATCCTGAAATAGTCGCGCTCGACAACATCGACGACGGCAATCACCTTCTCGATGTCGAGCAACGAAAGGATCGGCGTATTTGCGGACAACATCGCTCCGACGTCCTGAAACCGCTCGCCGACGAGGCGCGTGGAGGTCTTTTCGTCCCAGATGGCCTGAATTTTCGTGTATGAGAGCCTGATCCGGCTCGTTTTCAGAGCGGCTTCCTTCTGGAGCACCTGCGCCTTATTGACTTCGGTTTTCGCCTCCCGGCTTTTGTATTGGGCCTGGGCGGCATCGACCTCCGCCTCGGAAGTGACCTTCTGCTGACGCATGGCCTTCACACGCTCGAACTCGCGTCGGCCGATATCCAGCATCGCCACGCTTTCCGTCAGGTTCGCCCGGGCGATCGCGAGATCGGCTTCCGCCTGGGCAACGTCCTGGACGAACTCCTCGTCTTCGATTTCCGCGATCACCTGCCCGGGAGAGACGGAGTCGCCCACGTCACATGCGAGCTTTTTCAGTCGGCCCGCCACCTTCGGGGCAACCACGAACCGCGCCCGGGGAAGGAGGGAGCCGGTGAACCGCCCTTCGTCCTCCATATCGAGCACCCTGACCGGTGCGACCTCGACGGCGACGGCGGCGGCGCCGGGCGCCCCACGCCTGGAAGCCGTCCCTCCAGACCGCCCCGCCATCTGGGCAACGACAAATGCGATCGCCACGATCATCATCAACTCGCCGATATAGAACAGGATTCGTTTCATACAGTCCCTTTCATCGAATTCCGCGAGTGAGGCGCCTACGGGAAGAGTCTCCCCGCGAGTGCGAAAAGAACGGGGTCACGAGAAATCAGCCACGCGGTACGCCGCACCGACGAAGCGCTGACGCCCGGCTCCACGAAGAGAATGTTGATATATTATTTTCACTATTTTTATCCACGTTCATGGGAGTTCCAGTGTAGCACCGACGGCGCCCTCGGACAACCCCCCTTCCGGAGGAAGATCCATTTACAGGGAACCGACAATCTGGTATATACAGGGCACCCCGCCATGATGAACGCGACTGATTTCCAGCGCGCCTGCGCGCGCATCAAGCTCCTGCTTTTCGACTGCGACGGCGTCCTGACCGACGGCCGGATCGCGCTCGGCAACGGCCACGACGAGTTCAAGTTCTTCTCGACGAAGGACGGGATGGGTCTCGCCCTGTGGCACAAGGCCGGCCTTCTCTGCGGGGCCGTCACCGGTCGAAGTTCCGAAGCGCTTACCCGCCGCGCCGCCGAGTTGAAATTCGACGAACTCCACCAGGGCGTGGGCGGCAAGGCCGCCGTCATCGAGGAGATTCTCGCGCGCCGCGGCCTGAAGCCGGAAGAGGTGGCATTCATCGGCGACGACTTCAACGACCTGCCGGCGAAACGCCGCACCGGCCTGTTTTTCGCACCCGCCGATGCGCACCCGGTGGTCAGACTGTACGCGGATTTCGTGCTCGGTTCGGACGGCGGAAAAGGGGCCGTCCGCGAAGCCGTCGACCTGATGCTGACGCACCAGGGGCGCCTGGAGGCTCTGGTTGACGAATACCTGGCATGACCGTTTCAAGACGTTCCGCCGGAACGTGCGCGCTTGGCTCGTCGAGCTGTTGTATCGCGGACTCGTGCGGCTTCCGGTGCGCGCCATTCCGCGCCTCGCCCGCCTGCTGGGCAAGGCGATGCGCATCGCATTCCGGCAGCAGATACGGCGCGCCGCCGAACTTCTTCCCGCCGAGTTCGCGGACCGCCGAGATTCTATTCTTAAAGGTATAGAAAAAAACCAGTCGTTGAGCCTGCTCGAAATTTTCTTCTACGAAAAACTCCTCGAGGCGGATCCCACGTTCATCAGCGTCACCGGCCGGGAACACCTCGATGCCGCCCTTTCGAAGGGCAAAGGCATCGTCCTGCTCGCCAGCCATTTCGGCAACTGGGAGCTGATCGGCTACACCATGGCCAGGCTCGGCTACCCGATTTACGCGATCGCCCGGCCCCAGGCCGTCAACCGCATGACCGAGTTCATGAACGGCTTCCGCGAGAACCGCGGCGTCCGGATTCTGATGGACCACAACCTCGCCGCCTCCCTCCGTACGCTCCGCAAGAACGGCATTATCGGCGTGCTCGCCGACCTCAACGCCCGCGAGCGCGGCTACCTGACCACCTTCTTCGGCCGCGAAGCCTCGTTTTATCCGACTCCCGTCCTGCTGTCGCAGCGATCGGGTGCGCCGATCATCCCGGTGTTCAACGAGCGCGACGCCGCCGGCCGCCACCACATCCGGTTCGAGCCGCCCGTCGACGTTCCGGCGGAAGCCCCCATGCCCGACCGCATCGCGGCCTACGTAGCCAGATACGAAGCCGCCTTCCGGCGCCGCCCCGATCTCTGGGTCTGGTTTCACGAGCGGTACGAGCACGCGGACCTGGGGCGCCGTGCATGAAACAGCCGTTCTACATGACCTTCTGGTTCTGGGGCCTCGTTTTCGCCGGCTTCCTCGGAATTATTTTCTGGGGGGAAGATCTCGAAAAAGACGCCTTGAGTCGGTATGCGCGCCAGAAAATGCGGCTCACGCACGTCAAATTCGACGAACTCGAAGCCGGATTCGAGAATGCCACCTTGTATGCGGATGTGGTAGATATGGATGATTCACAGAGCAATATGACCGCCACCAACATTCACGCATATTTTTTCGATCGGAAGATCGCGACGCGAACGGGCGAACTCGTCGCTTCGTGGGGTTTCAAAACCCCATTCGAAGCGCGTCTCTGGGGCGACGTGCGACTGCACACGTCGACCCGTGAGCGTTTTCGCGGCGAAGAGATGAGGTATTTCTTTTCTCGCAATGAGATATTCTCCTCGATGCCCGTCACGCTCTGGAAGGACGACATGATCGTGACGGGCCGCGAACTGCGCTACAACCCGAAGACAAAAGAAGGCTCCCTGGCCCGCGACGTGCTCATCAGAATTTGGGAAACGGCCTCCCAGACCGCCTCGGCAACCTTGAAAGCCGTCGCTTCGGCTGCGGTGCGTCTTCCCCCGGCGGCGTTCCCCGCCGCTCTCCCCCCCGCCCTGCCTGATGCCGGAACTCTCCAATCGCTCCTGAAATCCGTGACGCCTGCCTATTCGCTGGTAAAACGTTGTTTTTTCCGCGACTCCGAGACGGATTCCGAACGATCCGCTCCGGCAAAACAACGGCCCGCAGGAACCGCACGGCAAAGAACGCCCGAACAGCTCGCTTCCGCCCCCCTTTCCGAGATCGCCGCCCCCGGAGCCGACACGCCATGAACCGTTATTGCATCCGCCGATCGCTCGTTCTCGCGCTCATCGCCGTCGCGGCCTGCGCCGTCGCCGCCTCCGCCCTCACCTCGATCATGGCGGGCGACATGGAGATCACCAGCCGGTTGATGACGTTCGAGAACAACATCTACGTCGCAAAGGGCGGCATCAAGGCGACCCGCGCCGACTCGACGCTCACCGCGGACCGAGGCATCTACGACCGTTCTCTCGAACTGGTGAAGGCCATCGACAACGTGGTCGTCACCCAACCCGGCTCGACCCTGACCTCGGACTACCTCGAGGCCTACGTCAAGGAAGACCGGATGCTCGCGAAGGGCAACCCGAAGCTCGAGCGCATCGTCGAACGCGAGTCTCGCGACGAGACGGGCATTCTGACCAAGAAGAAGTCGCGCGTGATCCTGACCTGCAACGAGGTCGAGGCGTTCAACAAGGAAAACCGCTTCCTCGCCAAGGGCAACGTGCACGTGATCGAGATCCCCTATCGCGAGGGCGAGACGCCCGAAGAGGCGAAGGAAAACGAGAAGGACCCGACCTCCGACCTGGTCTGCGACACCCTCGAGCTGTTCTCGTCCGAAGACAAGGCGATCGCCCGGACCGACGTGGTCATCAAGACGAAAACCCTCAAGGCCACCGGCGACAAGGCGATCTACCTCGACCGCGAGAACCGCATGATCATCGTCGGCCACGCCCACGCCTGGCAGACGTCCAAGGAATCGGCGGGGGCCGAGGAACAGGTTTCGGAACTGTACGCGAGCAAAATCATCTACTACCCGAACGAGGACCGCACGATCGCCGTCGGCGAGGTGCATGCCACCGTGTATCCCAAGGGCCAGCGCGGTCCCGATGACGACAAGGGCAAGCGCAAGGAACGCAAAAAGAAGAAGAAAGCCGGAGAAGAACCCGGAACGGCCTCCGGAACCGCGGAGTCCGCATCCGGGGAAGAAGCCGCCGTCGTCGAAGCCGCCGAGGAGGAGTCTTCCGATTCCGTCGGAGAAGGCGCCGTCCAGCTTTCCCCACCCGCCGGCCTCCCGCCGGGCGATTACACCCCCGTCGGCGGCGATGCCGGCGTCGAGAGCCCCGAGTGAGCCTCCGATGAAACACACCCAGTCGCTCTTCCCCACCCCAGACGTCGATCCGGCCGGTGTTTCACGGGATTCCGCCGTTTCTTCGGCGGCGCCGGCCCCGGTGCAGGAAAACCGCGGGGCCGAAGGCTCCCCCGCCCCCGACGGCCGTGACGAGATCCGCGCCTGCAACCTCTGCAAATCCTACGGCGGCCGCAAGGTCGTCGATGACGTCTCTTTCTACATCCGCAAGGGCGAGATCGTGGGTCTGCTGGGCCCGAACGGCGCCGGCAAGACGACCTCCTTCTACATGGTGACGGGGCTGGTCAAGCCGGATTCGGGCGTCATTCAGTATAACAACCGGGATATTTCCCAGATGCCCATGTACAGGCGCGCGCGCCGCGGCATCGGGTATCTGCCCCAGGAAGCCTCCGTCTTCCGCAAGCTGACCGTCCGGCAGAACATCTGGCTCATTCTCGAAAACATCGACATCCCGCAGGAAGAGCGGCAGCGACGGTTCGATTACCTGATCCAGGAACTCCACATTCATAAAATCGTCGACAGCATGGGCTACGCCCTCTCCGGGGGCGAGCGTCGGCGCGTCGAGATCGCGCGCGCGCTCGCTGCCGAGCCCAGCTTCATCCTCCTCGACGAGCCGTTCGCCGGCGTCGATCCGATCGCCGTCCAGGACATCCAGTCGATCGTGCTCCAACTCCAGCGCAAGGGCCTGGGCCTGCTTATCACCGACCACAACGTGCGCGAGACGCTCGCGATCGTCGACCGCGCCTACATCATGAATCTCGGCCGGATTCTCGTCTCGGGCACCGCCGAATACGTCGCGAACGACGAGACGGCGCGCAAATTCTATCTGGGCGAACGATTCCAGCTCGACCAGATCGAGAAAGAGCGGCCGCAGCAGTGATCTACACGCTCGTCCTCCTCGTCGTGAGCGGCGTCATCGCCTATATCGGCGACTACCTTGGAACGCTCGTCGGGAAGCGGCGTCTCAGCGTCCTCGGCCTTCGTCCGCGCGTGACGGCGCTTGTCGTCGCGGTCGGCACCGGCATGTCCATCACCCTCCTCACCCTGACCGTCGCAGCCATCATGTCCGACAGCGTCAAGATCGCCCTGTTCTCAGTCCAGGAGCTGACGAAGGACGTCGAGACACTCAAAACCGAGCGAAAGCGGCTCTCGGACGAAATCCAGGATCTCCAGACGCGAATGCGCTCGAAGGAGCAGGAGATTGTGGTCTTCCGGAAGAACGAGCCGATCTTCGCCCGCGTCTTCCCCAGCGGCCGCCGCGCCTCCGATGTGCGAGCGGATCTCGCCTCGTTCGTGCGCGAGCTGTCGGACAAGGCCCGCTCGCGCGGCCTCATCGTGAAGGACGGTTCCTCCTTTTTCGCGGACAACGATGCGCAGATCGACAGGATGGCGGACCTGATCGCCACGTCCCCGGCGGACATCGTCGTGGGCGCGATCGCGGACGAAAACATCGCCGTCGGCGAGTCGCTGGGCAAGGTCAAGTTCATCGTCCGGCCCAACAGTCTCATCTTCAAGGCCGGCCAGGAGATCGCGTCACTCGAGGTGGACGGCTCGCGCGACCGGACGGAAATCGCCAGAACCATCCAGGACTTCATGGATGAGATCAACCATGAGGTCGTGCGCGCAGGAATGATCGACAATCCGCTCACCGGGCGGTTCGGCAATCTCTCCTCCGAGTCGATGCTCTCGTTTTTCGACATGGTGAACCAGATTCGCAGCCTCGGCCGCCGGTTGAATCTGATCGCCGTCGTCAAGGAGGATACGTACGCGATCGGCCCTCTCAACGTCTCATTCCGGATCGAAGAAGAATCAGGCAGCGATTGACGGGAGGCTCTCATGCATCTGGGCGAGTTCGACATTTCGATTCTGACGGAAGGCACGCGAAAACTCGACGGCGGCGCCGTGTTCGGCATGATCCCGAAGGCACTCTGGGAAAAGCGCATGACCCCCGACGCCCAGAATAGGGTCACCCTCGGCCTTCACCAGCTGCTCGTGCGCGGAAAGGATTTCGTCCTTCTCGTCGATGCCGGCATCGGCGACAAGCTCACCCACAGACAGCGCGAATACGGCGAGATCACCCGGCAGACGTCCTGGGAAGAGCGGCTGGCGCCGTTCGGGCTCACCACGTCCGACGTCACGCATCTCGTCCTCACGCACCTCCATTTCGATCACGTCGGCGGCGCGACCCGCTTCACCGACGACCGTCGCGACTGCGTGCCCGTTTTTCCGCAGGCCCGCCACATCGTCCAGGTCGGCGAATGGAACGATGCCTGCAGGCCGAACGAACGAACGCGCATGTCGTATCTGCCGCATGCCGTGATCCCGTTGCAGGAGACAGGCCGCCTCGAACTGATCAGCGGCGACGTAGAAATTCTTCCGGGCGTGCTGCTGAAAGTCACGGGTGGACACACCGCCCACCATCAGATGGTTTTCCTCCAGAGCGGCGAACAACAGTTCGCCTGGCCCGCCGACCTCTGCCCGACCTCCTGCCATCTCAACGCGATCTGGCAGTCGGCGTTCGATATCCGTCCGCTGGAAAGCCTCCGGTCGCGTCAGCGGTTCATCGACCAGGTGCTGAACACGAAAACCATCGTGGTTTTCAACCATGACGTCGCCGCGCGCCCCTGCGTCATCGCCGGCGACCTGGACGATCCGCACGCCGTAGAGATTTCATGAGTCTCCGCAACGTCGTCCTGATAGCCAATCCCGGCGCCCGGGGACGGGATCAGGCTGGATTGCGGGCGGCCGTCGACCTTCTTTCGGCGCATGTTCCCACCGAACTCGTCTGGACCGAACGGCCCGGCCACGCGACCGAACTCGCCCGCCGTCACGGAAGCGATCCCGACACGCTCGTCGCCGTCTGCGGCGGCGACGGCACGCTGTTCGAAGCGATCGCCGAGTTTCCCTCCGCGGGGGTGATCGGCCTTCTGCCGGCAGGCACGGCAAACGTCGTCGCCAAGGAGCTCGGCATCCCTCTCAACCTGCGGGAAGCCGCCAAACTCCTCCTGACCGGCACGGTTCAGCGGCTCGACACCGGGCGCATGAACGGCAGACGTTTTCTCATGTCGGCCGGCTTCGGGTTCGACGCCCACGTCGCCGGCCACGTTCCGGCGCGGTCGAAGCGCCTGCTCGGCCAGTACGCGTTTCACCTCGAAACGGCCCTGCGGTATCCGTTTTACCGGCCTCCGACCCTCCGCGTGCGGGTCGACGGCGCGGAGTGGCGCACCGGGGCATACCTTCTCTGCGCGAATCTCCGCCGGTACGGCGGCAACCTGTTTTTCGCGCCGGCGGCCCGCCCCGACGACGGCGTGATCGACCTCGTCCTGTTCGAGAGCCTCTCGCTGAGACCTCTGTTGAAGGGCCTCTGGGGCGCCAAAACGGGCCGCGGCCCGCCGCCGGATGCTGCCTGCCGGGCGACGGGCCGCCGAATCGAGATAGAATGCCCCGAACCGGTCGGCGTCCAGCTCGACGGCGAGGTCCTGCCGGCCGTGACGCGGGCGGTGGTCGAAGCCGGCCGCGCGGATCTCGCGATGGTGGTTCCGTGATGACGGCCAGAGACATCGCGCTGCCGGTCGCTGCGATATGCGCCGCCATTATATGTTATCTGATATACATTGAACAGTTTATTGCTTTCGCCGGGGCCGCGTTCGGCATCGGGTGGCTGCTGTTCAAGATTGCACTTGCGGCGACCCTGGTGGTTTCGGCTTTTTTCCTCCTCCACCCTCTCACCTTCATGCTCCGTCTCCGGGGAACGCCCGCCGGCCAGCGGGGTCACGTCAGGTTCACCCACCTGTTCGGCCTTCTCTGGCTCGACGCCGGCCTCGACAGGCGTGCCCGGAACGTCCGCATCGGCTTCTGGCGCTGGTCCTGGCGGATCGCCGGCGGCAGGCCGCCCCGCCCCGAGCGCAAATCGCCCTCGTCCCCTGCTGCCCCGCCACCACCCTCCCCTGCCCCGACCCCAACCTTCTCGACCGCCGCACCGGTTCCAGCCGAGAAGGCCGAAGCTCCATCGGCCCCTCCTGTCCGCCCTGCGGCTCCTCCTCAGCCCCCACCCATGAAATCAGCAGACAGTACCGCGTCACCGAAGGACGACATGCCGCAGAGCGTCGAAGAGAAGGCCGCCGAGCCGGTCCTCTCCGTTTCTCCGGCCGCCGCTGAGAAACCGGCGACAACGGCAGCTCCACGCCCACACCAGGAACCTCCGGAAAAGGCGCCATCCGCGCCGGTGTCCCCCTTCAGCGAGGAAGAGTCCGTATCCCCTTCTTCCGAGACCTCAGCCGCCTCCCCTCGTTTCGAGCCTGCATCTCCGCATACGACGCAGGAAGAAGAATCTCCCTCACGCGAAAAGCCCTTTGGCGACAGAATCCGCACCGACCTGCGGCGACTGCGGCGCCGCGCGGCCGAGGGCTGGCGCACGGCAAAAACCTGGCTGAAGCTCGGCATGAAAGGCTGGCGACGCGCTTCCCCGTTGCTGAAGCGACTGGCGGCCGATCACTGGAACGGCGTTCACCTGCGCCCCTCCGTCTGCCGCGTCCGCTACGGCCTCACCGAAGCCCATCTCACGGGAATGACCCAGGGCCTCGCGGCCCCCTTCGCGGGCCTTCTGGTCCCGTTCTCCGTCCGTTTCGAACCGATCCCCGTCTTCACGGGACCAACCCTGCACGTTCTCGTCGACGGCGGCATCCTCATCCAGCCCTGGCGCATCCTCTGGGCCTGGCTCGTCCTGCTGACGACCCTCGATTTCTGGAAAGCCCTCCGCGACCTCTGGCACTGGCACAAAGCCCGCTCAAAGACGAAAGCGTGATACAGGAGAACCAATCCCAAGAGGAATGGGATGCAGCAGATGTCGCAGATAGAATCCGGAATTGAGGTTTTCACGATCTTGTTTCACAAAACGGGGCAACTCTGGTAAGATGTGCTCACCCATTCTCGGAGGTAGATCCATGAGTATCGATTCACTCATCAAGACGGTGCTGTCGGAGCTGCAGGTCGCGATCAACTCGAAGACGGTCGTCGGCGAGCCGATCACGGTGCAGAACTGGACGGTCATTCCCGTCACCAAGGTCTCCTTCGGGTTCGGCGCGGGCGGCGGCGAGGGCAAGAAAGAGTCGAACGCGTTCGGCGGCGGCTCGGGCGGCGGCGCGACCATCGAGCCGATGGCCTTCATCGCGGTGAATCCCACCGAGGTGAAACTCATTTCCCTCAAGGGCAAGGACACCGTCTGGGAAAAGCTGCTCAACGTCGAAACCGCCGAGAAAATCTACAACCGCCTGATGGGCATCGGCGATACCGCCGGCACAGCCCCGAAGACGCAGGAAAAACCGGCGGCGGACGCGGCATCGAAGCCGGCGGCCGAAACGCCGAAGACACCATGAAGAAACCTTCGCTCGCCGGCTGAAGCTCCGGGCAGCGATAATTTCCACGAGAGGAAGTGAGTCATATCAGTCTGCTGAACTCGATAGCTCTATTCGAAGGACTGGAAGAATCGGATCTCAAGAAGATTTCCGAGGTCGTGAAGGAACGCTCGTTTCCGAAGGGAACGGTGCTTTTCAAGGAAGGTGACATCGGAGACGCGTTCTACCTGATCAAGGAGGGCGTCGTCGAGATCCTGAAGAAGGAAAACGGCGAAGACAAGGTCGTCAACACGATCAAGGCCAGCGACAAGAACAATTTCTTTGGGGAAATGGCCCTGATCGAAGGCGCCCCCCGCTCGGCCACCATCCGCACCAGCGACATCTGCACGCTTCTCGTCATCTCGAAGACCGACTTCGACATGCTGCTGCGGCTGAACTCGTTCATCTCCCTGCGCATTATGACGGCGCTGTCGCGTCGTCTTCGCAGCACCGCCGGGGAAAAACCCGTCGAGGAGAAGCACGCCAAGATCATCTCCCTGTTCAGCCCGAAGAGCGGAGCCGGAAAGAGCGTGCTGGCGGCGAACCTGGCGTCGGGCCTCACGAAGGTCGCCGGCGAGAAAGTCCTCGTCGTCGATCTCGAACTCCAGTTCGGCGACATGGCCTTCATGCTCGGGCTCAACCAGAAACGCACCATCGCAGACCTCGTCGACAACCCGACCGACAACATCGACGTGCTGAAGGACTATTTCGTGCAGCATCCCGTGGGCTTCTCGGTCTTGGCGGCTCCGGTCAAGCCCGAGCAGTCGGAAATGATCAACTCGAGCCACCTGCGATCCCTTCTTGATCTCGTGCGCAAACATTTCGACTGGATCATCCTGGATCTCCACTCCTTCTTCCAGGACCTGACGATCAACGCCATGGATATTTCAGATTATATTTTCATGGTGATGCTTCCGAACGCCAATCACATCAAGAACATGCACATTTGCCTGAAGGTCATGGACAACCTGAAGTATCCGCCGGACAAGATCAAGCTCATCGTCAACCGCGAGGGCAGCGCCGGCGCCATCCCGACAACCGAAGTCGGAAACGTCCTCAAGCACAAGGTCGATTTCACCATTCACGACGACGGCGGTGCGGTCAGTCGTCTGATCGACAACCGCAAGACGATCTACGAATCCGACGACGCCTCGGTGTACCGGACCGACCTGCTGAAGCTGATGGAAGCGATCTCCGGCAAGAAATTGACGGACGCGGGGTCCGGCGGCCTCCTTGGGAAACTGAAGGGACTGTTCGGTTCCTGATCCCCGTCTTCACGGAACAGGCCGGCGCCCTGAGGCGCCGGCTTGTTTTATTGTAATTGATGTATTATTTTCAACGCCGAGCTTCTCTGACCATGTGGGGCAGCTCCGGGATGAGAAGCCTGACCGCCGCCAGCCTGACGGCCTTGGTCGAGCCGGGAAGGCAGACGAGGATCTTCCCCGAAGCCAGTCCGGCGGTCGAGCGGCTGAGCATTCCTGCGGGGCCGATCTGCTGGAAGGAAAGAAAACGGAAGAGTTCGCCGAATCCTTCGAGTTCCTTCTGCATCAGGCGGCGGGCGACCTCGATCGTCCCGTCGCGCGAGGTGAGGCCGGTCCCGCCGTTCGTGACGATCGCGTCGAGAGGCTTTGAGAGCCACTCGATCAGCGTCGCCTCGATAAGCCCGGGATCTTCGCGGATGACCGCGTACGCATCGATGTGATGGCCGGCGCCCGACAATAGGTCCTTCAGCAACGCTCCGGACCGGTCTTCCGCCACCCCTCTCGTGTCCGACAGCGTCAGAACGCCCAGAGAAAGGGATTTCGGCGCTTCCGCCTCGTGGTCATGATGCGACATCGATGTTCGTTCCCGGGTTCACCGCAGGCCGACGGCCAGCAGGGATACGTCGTCATGGAAACCGGCCTTCCCGCACCAGGCTTCCGCCGCGGACATGAGCTTCAGCACGCTGTCCTTCAGATCGCACGAGTCGATGCCGCCAAGGGTCTGGAGCATGGCGAAGGGGCCGAACTGGCGGCCGCTCTCGTCGCGGGCCTCGCTGAGGCCGTCGGTGAAGACGAAAAGCCGGTCGCCATGGCACAGGTCGATCTGGTGCTCTTCGTAGACGGCATCATCGACGAAGCCGATGGGATACCCGCCGCCGATGAGGTATCGGGGAGGCATGCCGGCATGCGTCAGCACCGGCAGAGGGTGTCCGGCGACGGCGTATCGGAGGTTGCCCGTCTTGACATTGAGGATTCCATAAAACATCGTGAAGAATTGAATGCGTTCGGAATCGAACGGGAACGTCCGGTTCAACTCGCTCAGGACTTCCGACGGGGGATTCAGCCTGTATCCCGGCGCTTCCTTCACGAGACTTTTCAGGAGCGTCGATTGGACGGGAAACGGTGAAATCTGGCGGCTCAGAAGCACCGACAGCAAGGCGGCCGGCGTGCCGCTTCCCGAAACGTCGAGCACGTAGAAGCCAACGTGCGCCTCGTCGAGACGGAACACGTTGAGGCCGTCGCCTGCCACTTCCGCGCGGGGCTTGTACGTCCAGGCGAATTCCGCCTCCGAGATCGCCGGCAGCGAACTGGGGAGCAGCGCAGTCTGGATTTTCGCCACGGCGTACTGGTCCTGCAGCATCTGGCGGTTGCCCCGCGCGATGATCCTGTCCGCCTCCTCGACGCGGCTGTTGCTCCGGCGAAGTTTATTTTCGAGCTTGTACAGCCGGTCAGCGACGGCCAGGCGCGCCTGGAGTTCCGCAGGCCGTATGGGCATGGGAAGAATATCGTCGAAATCGTTGAGCCAGGTGGCCGGCAGCCTGTCCATCGTCTCCTGGCCGATCGCAACGATGCGATGAACCCAGAGTTGCTCGAGCCGGCGCGCGATCCTGAGCGACGCCTCCAGGTCGGCCTCGCCGTCGAAGACGACCAGGCCGGGACTGTGTCTGACGATTCTCTCGTACAGCCCCTCCCCCGGATTCTCGAGCTGTACGGCATATCCGGCCGCCATCACCTGGTCCGACAGGGTGGATGCAATATGATACTGCGCGATACAGATGACGGCCGTGCGCGTGGCGTTTTCCTGCCGGCTCTGCGGAACGCTCATCGGCGGTCTCCCTCGTCGAGAAGCAGGCCGATACTCGCCACGATGTCGATCAATTCGGCATCCTGGAGGGGCAAAAACGCGAGACTTCCGCGATCCGCCACCTGGCCGGCATGTTTCTGGGCGGCATCGCCGAGACAGCGCTCGAGAGCGGCGAGATCGGTCTCTGGAAGCGGCTCGACGCCGATGCAGAGTTCCCCATTTTTCTGGCCCGGAAAAAGCGCCTCGAATAGCCAGGCACGTTTGAACCTGCCCCCCGAGCGCAACGCCGTCTTCAGCGCATCGAGGAAGGAGGCGGGCGGAAGAGGTTCGGGGGCAGCCAGCGCCAACTCGCTGCCGGTCGCACACTCCACGGACTCGGAGCCGCCACCCCGCCGTCCCGAAGTCTCAACCTGCGTGCGGAGAACCTCGAGGTCTTCTCCCCGGATCGGGAGCTGATGCGGGAGGCCCGGGTCGACGACCAGGCTCCCCTTTCCCTCCCGATCCATTCGGGCGAGAATTTCAGCCATCGTCATATCCGCGTATTCGCCGGCAGGCTCCTTCAACGAGTTCAGGCCGGGAGCGGTATAGATCCAGAGCGCTCCCCCCTCCGGGTCGGAGCAACCGGCCGGCACGAACAGGGTCTGCGCCGCGAGCATCGGCAGGAGGCAGTGAGGAACCGCCGTCACGCCAGAAATTGCATCCAGCGCCTTCACGAGGTCATCATGACGATGTTCGGCTTTCATACGGTCTTCTCCATGGAACTCTTCATTTTCTCGGGAAGCAACGGCCCCAGACGGGCTTTCACCCAGCATTCGAGATCGCTGACGGACGTTTCATTGTCGCAGAAAATCACGCGCCCGTCATCCACAGGCTCGCGGTCCTGCGCAAGGAGGCGTGCCCGGGCCGACTCGACGGGCAGTCCGCGGGTCGACACGATCCGGTCGAGGCGGATGGCGTCGGCCGCGCGAACGTAGAGGACGACTCTGCAGAGCCGATCGAGTCCCATGGTGTACAGGAGAGCGGCGTTCAACAGAACGAGCGGCGTTCCCCGTTCGCGCTCGTCGCGGAGAATCCGCTCCACGTCATCGATCATGGCCGGGTGCATGATTCGGTTCAATCGGGCCGTCGCTTCGGATGATGCGAACGCCAGCTCGCCCAGCCGCCGCCGATCGATTCCGGCATCGGTCACGATCGTGTCGCCGAACGCCCGGATGAGACGTTCCTGCACCTCTTTGCGTCCGAGAAGCGCGTGCCCGATCCGATCGACTTCGAGATTCATCGCGCCCGACCGGGCGAGGATCTCCGCCAGCGTCGTCTTGCCGGCTCCGATCGGGCCGGTGATGCCCCAGACGGGAAACCGCGGATCATGCATTCGTCGACGCTCCGTTCGCCTGGGGCGGCAGGGGCAGGCAGACGGAGAACGTCGTTCCCTGCCCTTCGACGCTGTCGACGTCGATGCGGCCGCCGTGCTCTTCGACGATGCGCAGGGCGACGGAAAGGCCAAGACCGGTTCCGTCCTCCTTCGTCGTCATGAAGGGGTCGAAAATCGTCCGAAGTTTCCCTGCGGGGATGCCGCAGCCGGTGTCGCGAACCGCCGCCACCAGCCCTTCCGGCCGGGGTTCGATGAGCACGTCGAGTTTTCCTTCCGGCTTCGTCGCGTGAACCGCGTTGGTCAGGATGTTGAGAAACACCTGTTTGAGCTGGTCGGGATCGCCGATGACGGTCGGAAGATCTTTCGGAAAATGCGTTTCGAGGGTGAGGCCGGCCTTGTTGATCTGGTTGTGAATCAACAGGAGACAAGCGTTGAGGATATCGCGAAGGTCGATCGGGATCTCCTTGGGCTTGCTGGGCCGTGCGAAATCGAGAAGATTGGCGATAATGCGCTCGAGCCGGTCGATCTCGTTCTGGATGATGGAAAGGGGTTCGCGCTTCGGGTCTTCCGTGCCCAGGTCTGCCGCGAGCAGCTGGACGATCATTTTCATGCCCGTGAGGGGGTTGCGGATCTCGTGCGCGACGCCCGCGGCCAGCACGCCGAGGGCGGAAAGCCTGTCGGCACGCTTCAACTGTTCCTCGAGACGCGAAACCTGCGTGACGTCCTTGCAGAAGAACGCCGTCCCGAGAATGCCCTGTTCGTCGCGGAAGGGGAACGCATGCACTTCGAGGATGCACGGCGGAGAGACGTGCTCCAGGCGGACCTTGCTGTTTTCGAGGGTGATCTTGTTTTCGAGCACCTCGGCGATCAGCGCGAGCAGCGGCGGGGGCATGACGTCCCCGCCCTTCGCCGCCGTCCAGTTCTCGGGAACGGGCCGGTCGAGAATGCGCGTCATCTCGTGGTTCGCGAAGGTGACGACGCCGTTGTTGTCGAAAATGAGGACGCCCGACGTCATGGACTCGAGGATGTGCTGCGTGAAGCCGCGCAGCCTGAGGAGATCGCGGAACAGGTGATCGATCGAGGCGATCTGTGTCGTAATGATCCGCAGGCCGATGATGTCTTCGTCGCGATAGGCGTAGGATTTTCGGCTCGCGACCGTGACGACGCCCATCAGTTTTCCCGAGACGACGACGGGAAGAATAAGAACAGATTTATATTCTTCAGTATATGTGAGATACGGTTTTTGTTCCCGGGCCGCCTTTCCGATCTGGCCCTCGCCCACCGCGATCCGGATGGGGTACGGGGCGTTCGGAGCGGTCGAGCGGGCCTCGAGCATCGTGCCGTCGGGGCTCAGCAGGTACAGCAGGTAGGCGTCGAAGTCGATGAAACTCTTGATGACCTTTCCCAGGGCGTCGTAGACGTCGCGCAGATCGATCATCGACTCGGTCCGCTGGGAGATGTCGTAAAGGGCCGAGAGACGCGAGTTTTTGTGAATCATCTCGGTATGCAGCCGGAAATTTTCGAGAAGCGAGCCCAAAAACGGCGTCAGGATCTCGAGAAAACTCTGGTGCTCGGGCGTGAACTCCCCGTCCTCGGGGTGCCGGAAGATGAACAGGAGGGCGACCGGCTTGCCCGCGAGTTTGACGGGCATGATGAGCGCCGACCCGGCGTTCGGACTCGGTGAGAGATCGACCGGCAGGGGGCGCTCGCGGGAGTAGCGTTCCATGATCCCGTTGAGGAACGTCTTGTAGCAGGCGCCGAGAAACACGGCGGACCAGGCGGGCCGGTCCTGTTCGTGCTGAAGGCTCTCGATCATCGGCACCATCTCGCGCAGTTTCTCGTGCGGAGTCAGGAGGACGCCGCCGCGGGACTCGGTGACCGCGACCGCGCTGTCGACGAGGAACCGCATCGCGCGGTCAGGGCTGAGATGGGAAATGGCCTGGGCGATCTCCCGGAGGAGCGAGATCGCGATGACCGGCTTTTCACTGCTCATGGGCTGAACACGTGCCTCGTTCGAGAGATGGAATCCGTTGCGGTGCAAGATCAGGGTATCACATCCGACGTCCCCGCGCGATTGGAAATTCGACCGGCGGGTTCGCGACCCGACGCGGTCGTGTGGTATACTTCGTCATCATCCGGAAGGGGAGAACCCGATGGCAACCGTTTCCACCCGGAAATCGCCTTTTATATTTTTTATAGTATATATTTTTGCCGTCTTCGGAATTGCGTCAGACGCATTCGCGGAAGGAAAGACGGTGACGATTCTTTACACGAACGACCATCACTCGCACCTGCTGCCGGCCGACATACCCGACTTCGGGAAGCAGGTCGGCGGCATTGCGCGCAGGCACGAACTCATCCGGTCGATCCGGGCGAGCGAGTCGTGCGTGCTGCTGCTCGACGGCGGCGACATTTTCCAGGGAACGCCGTTCTACTCGTATTTCAAGGGAAAAACGGACCTCGAAGCCTACTCCCTGTGCGGATACGATGCGACGACCCTCGGCAATCACGAATTCGACGACGGTCTCGGGAACCTCCTCGAACAGTACAGGCACGCCTCGTTTCCGCTCCTGTGCGCGAACGTCGTGAACGCCTCGAGCGGCGCCCTCGTCTTCCCGCCTTACCGGATCATCGAGCGAAACGGGCTTTCCATCGGCGTTGCAGGCGTCATCGGCAATGCCGCATGGGATGTGATCTCGGTGACGAACCGCGCCGGGATGCGCCTGATCGAGCCGGCTTCCGCGGTCGCATCGCTGGTCGCGGAGCTCGGACCACGCACCGACCTGTTCGTCCTCCTCTCGCATTCCGGCTACGAGCATGACCTGGCTCTCGCCTCGCAGGTTTCGGGCATCGACGTGATCATCGGCGGCCACACGAACACCTACCTCGAAACGCCGACCGTCGTCAGGAGCGAGCCGACGGTCGTGCCCCCGTCGACGGGCAAGGGAGCCGGGACCGTTGTCGTCCAGGCCTTCAAATGGGGCGTCTTTCTCGGCCGCCTCGATCTGCGGCTGGCCGACGACAGAACCGTCACCGGCGCGGAGGGCAGGCTGATCCCGGTCACCGCCTCCATCACCGTGCCGCTGGATTCGCCGGTTCATCGCCTCGTCGAATCGTATGACGAAATGATCAGGGCGCGAACGTCGCAGATCGTCGGCAGGAGCGACGTCGAATTCCTGTATCCGGAAAAGCGAAAACATCTCGACACTCTGCCGCTCGGCTCCCTCGTCGCGCAAAGCCTCGTCGAGTTCACCGGCGCCGACATGGCGATCGTCAATTCCGGCTGCATTCGGGAAATCCTGCCCAGAGGCCCGATTACGCTCGGCCGCATCTTCAGCATGCTTCCTTTCGACAACACCGTCGTCACACTCACGATGGACGGCCGAAGCCTCATCGCCATGTTCGACTACCTCTGCAGGCACTACGGTGCGATTTCCGGGTTTCAGTACAGCGGCGTCACATGCACGTTCGACCTCGAGAACCGCGTGGTCACCGATCTGAAGATCGCCGGCAGACCGGTCGAAGCGGGGAACACCTACCGCGTGGCCACGATCTCCTATCTTTCGGACGGGAACCAGCACGGGAACGTGCTGTTCAAGGATGCCACGAACAGCAAGGACGACGGCTACTTTTACCGCGAGGCATTCCTGGACTACATACGACGGCATCCCGTCATCACGATGCCCGCCGTCCCATCGCCGATCAGACTCGTCAACGCCGATTCGTTCGTTCCGACCTACGACTGAACCCGCGTCTCAGTAATACCAGAGATTTGCCGCATAGACGGCGGCCGACGAGACGAGAACGACCGCCATTCCCATGCGTAGAAACGCCTTTCGGTCCCACGTCTCGAGCCGGGAACGGCCAATGGCCCAATACAGACGGTCGGTGAGCCAGGTTCCGGCGATGAAGGTCGTCGTCGAAAAAGCGACGTTCAGACCGAATCCGCCTAGGAGATGAACCGGGAGGAATACCAGGGCGAGGATCGCGGCCCGTCCGACCGGCCAGGCAAGAACGAGTCGCCGGGGAAGCCGCGACCCGCTTCCGTCGGGATGCGTTCGCTGATACCAGGACCATCGGACGCTCAGATTGCCTGCAATGCTGACCAGATAGGGAACCACGTAGAAATGGTCCGTGCCGGTGCCGAACTCCATGTTCGCCCCGAGCACCCAGAGAAACGACGTGATGAAGGTATAAAAGACCGGCCTGATGCGGTGCAACTCGGTCTGCTGCCCGGGTCGCTCGAGGAACACATCGACCCAGGAAAGAAGAAGCGTCGCGATGAGAATGGGGATATACCAATCCCAGGTGACAAGGCTCCAGGCGGCGTATCCGGCAAGCGCGATACCGATGATGCCCGACGAACCGAGCTTTTCCGAGGGCCGCGCGATAAGATACGTCGTGAAATAAATGATGCCCATGAGGCAGTTCTGAAACGCCATCTCGGGAATCGACTGGCGCGTGATCTTCATCAGCACGAACAACGTTCCGACGGGCACGACCAGGTTGTCAGCCCCGTCGAGCGCAACGGCTTCGAACGCGGTCGCCAGAATGGCGATCAGAAGGGCCGCGAGCACGCTTCCCGTGCGGTCGATATCCGTGGCCAGCAGCAGGGTGAGATGGACGATCAGAAACGTCGACAGGAAGAAGATGATCGAGCCTTCGACGCTCTTCCTGTCTTCCTCGACTTCATACAGCTTGAATCCGTACGATTTCCCGATGAGAGCCGCAAGCGAATCCGAGACCGAGAGTACGGCGATCGCGATCGCATAGAAATGCGGCTTGTCGAACCTGGTGGCGAAAAGATACGTGATGAAAATCGCAAGCGGATGCAGGAGATCGCCGGCTGACCGACGATCGACGCCGTGAACCGCCGTCATCAGATGCCAGCGTTTTCCGAGGGTCATGGCCGCGACGAAGCCCACCAGCATGACCAGCAGGGTAATCGGCGATTTGAAGACATAGGCGAAGCTCAGCGAGACAAGACCGGCGCCGAGATGCACGAATTTTCTGGTCACTTCCTGCGGGGCAAGGTCGAACCCCCGAAGCAGTTCGGCGATCCCGAATATGGCCATGAACACAGCGCTCACGCTCAGCGCGGCCCCGCATTCGGCCATGAGAATCTGATAGGAGTCCATCATTGCCTCTGGCATCTCGCCCTTCGACGGATTCAGGGTGAACGGTCGATCATCGTTCTGGAGAGATCATCGGGGACAAGGGTAACCGGTTCTCGCGTTCTCCCGCAACATTCGCAGCGCATTGATACCGAAAAAAACTCGCCGCCTTTTTGTGTTGACCTCCGCCCATGGAGGTATCGTATAATATGCACCGAAAATGAAAACGCTTTCTTGTGAGCAGTATCTTCGGACGTTTTCCCGGCGCGCGCTGATCTGGTTGCTGGGAATTCTGTCGTTCGTCTGCGGTTCGGCCGCTTCGGCCCTCACCCCCGAAGCGATCAGCCGGGCCGTATTGATCGTCCCTACCAGAACCGTCGACGGGGTGGCTTCGCCCCGGAACATCTCGAAACTGCTCCTCGGCGTGTGCAAGGCCGGGGGCGCGGACTCCTTCGCCGAGCGGATGCGCATGGCCGGCGGCGAATGGCGCCTCATCGAAACTCCGACGGCGGCGCATCTCGTCATGCTCCTCCCGCAGACGTCCCCGGAAGCCGAGCTTCTTCTCGGGAACCTGTTCGACCAGATCACGGCCGGCCTGAGACAGCCCCTCACCCCGCCGTCCCAGCCCCAGCTCAACGAACTCCTGCTCGCCACGGCCATCGGCGAGTATCATGACAACGAGGCAAAGGCAACGCTCTGGATCGACGGCCCGCTCGCCGAGGCGCAGTTCAGGCTTGAATCGAGATTGTCGACCATCCTGCCTGGCGACGCCAGCCCGCTGGCCCCGCCCCAGGATTTCCTTCGCTATTCGGGCGCTTCCGCGGCGGTCGCGCGCGTTCTGACCTGGGAACCCTCCACCCCCGACGCTCATTTCACGGCCCGACTATCGGCGAATCGTTCGTCGCCCTGCCCAACTTTCCCCAGGGCACCACCGCGTTCGACGTCTGGGATCTCCCGACCCGCACGGTTCTCGTCCTCGTCGCGTCGGCGGCCATCCACGAAATCGACCAGCGGGAACGCATCATCGACGCCTTCCTCAAAGACCGCACGTTTCCCCGCGCCAACGATCCCCGCTGGACGGGCTTCGCATCGGCCTCGGTGGAGCTGCTCTCCTTCGATCGCCGCGATCTCGCCAAATCGGCCCTGATCGCTGCGCAAGCCAGGCGAAACGGCTGGAACCTCCCGGAACGCCCCGCCATTCGGTTCGTTCCCCCCACTAGCAGTAGACTCATCCTGATCTTCCCCGACGAAACGCTGAATCAATTCATGATCGAGCGGACAACTCGCCCGGAAATCGTGATAGCCAACATCGGCAGCGCAACGGTCGGGAACCGCGAGTTCGTCGACGCCGCACTCCTGATCAAGGCTCCGCTCGCGAGCATGCCCGAACAGTTGTCTTCGCTCAACAAACTCCTCGAGGACGACAACATCCCTTCGCTCCAGCTCATCGAGCAGACCGGAAGCGAAACGCTCATCGCATGGAGCATGCCGTTCTCGGAGATGACTTCCACCCTCACGGCGATTCGTTCCGACCTCTCGGCATGCTTCCAGCCGGAGTATCCGGATGCGTCAGACAGTTTTTTCGCGAGCATGACCATGCATCTCGCCGTGGTCGGCGCCTATCCCCCGTATCGACTGCTGAACCGGGTCCACGAGGCATGGCCGATCGCCGCGGCAACCGAACCGACAAGCCTTCCTCTGACGTCCGAGAGCCTGAAGCACCTGCTGAAGGCGAAATCCTCGGAGATCAGCCAACTTCGCGGTCGCTGGAAACTCTGCACCGCCTCCCAGAGCGGGCTGGCGCGATTCCTCGCCAAGCTCGCCGGTGCCGGCATTTCCATCCGCAATCTGCGCGAGGTGGAAAAGCTCCTCGAGATCCGCTGATCTGCGACGTTGTTTTCAGCGCCTGGCAGACCGCATCGGGTGCGTTTTTCCGTTCTTTCCATTTTTTTCTCGATGATTCGTCGTCCCATGCCGATACATGATAGCGGACACGTTCTGTCCGTCAGGCATGCAGGAGGACACCCGTGGAACAATCCAATCGTTCAGGTCTGAGAGAACTCCAGATCGCGCAGGGTCTCGTCACCCTGAGATGGGCAGCCATACCGATTTTGTTCGGTTTTGCGCTGCTGTCGACCAGACTCCTGGGAATGAGCTTTCAGATCGCTCCCATCTACGTCCTCTGCTGTCTCCTCGCCTGCCTGAACATCTATTTCACGGTCCATATTTCCGTCCTGACCCGCCAGGTCGGTCTTCGCCACGGCGTTCCGGCGCTTCGCCGTCTTCTGAATCTGCTTCTGATCAGGCATCTCGGCGAGATCAAGACCGCCGGACCTCGCGCGGTCACGATCCTGCCTCGCCTGCTGTTCAGACTCGTCACCACGATGTATCTGATGGTGCTCGAACTGTTCCGGGGCGTCCGGTTCAACCTGCTGGCCCTCGACAACGTCATGCACACGCAGGTGATCGTCGATCTCCTCATGATCACCCTGTTCGTCCGCTACACCGGCTCGCCCGAAAGCCCGCTGATGATTCTGGCCGTGATACCGATCATCGTCGCCGGCGCGGTGATGGGCTTCTATAAGGGCGCGATCTACGCCGGGCTGACAGGCAGTGCCTACTTCGTTTTGTGCCTGCTCGTTCATTTCAAGGCGCTGATGCACATCAAGTTCTATAGTCCTGAGTATGGCGACCTGAGCATGTCGCTCGGCTGGGCGGTCGCCAGCTTCGCCGTGATGGTCGTCGCGTTTCTCGGCACGACGTATCTCGCGCACAATCTCACCGCCATTTTCAAGGAGCGCATCTACTTTCTCCAGCGGCTTCTCGACCAGAGTCGCCTGGACGGCATCGCCGAGAACAATATCGCAGAAAATATTTCGACGGCCTGGTTCATCCTCAACGCGGAAGGCACCGTCGTGAAATACCGCCGAGGTGCCTCCGGCCTGTTCGCGAACGATCTGACGGGCCGGAACATTCTGGACGCAATCCCGGCGTTTCGGCAGTACGGCATGGGCTACGTCATGCAGTCGGTCCTGACTGGCGGCCGCGTGAAGGAAATCGAACGTATCCGCATCCAATCGGGCGAGGGCAGTATCCACACCGTTTCGTGCCGGCTCGTGCCAATGACGGGAAACGAGCATCAGCCGATGATCCTGCTGATCGCCGACGATCTGACCGAGCCGATCTTCCTCAAGGCGCGCGTCGACGAACTGAAACAGGCGCTGGACACGACCCGCCTCGACCTCGAGAAATCGGTCCTGGACGGCAAAGAAATCAACCAGCAGTTGATGAAGAGCCTGAAACAGGCCAACGAGCGGTCGCAGGAAATCGACGATCTCACCGACAGGCTTCGCCTTCTCGAAAACAAGCGGTCGGAACAGGACAATCACATCTCTGCCCTGAAGTCGGAACTGGCTTGCGTCAAATCCTCGAACGACGCTCTCACGGTCGACCTGACTTACAAGCAGATGATTCTGGAAGAGGTCACCGAGCTGCTGAAGAACTGCAACCAGCTCGACACGCTTGTCTCGATGATCGAGCGCCGGACCAAGGCGCTGTTCAAGCTCGACGACGCCTGCCTGCACATCTTCCTGTCGTCGAACGCGCCGAACCGCCTCAACGAGATCCTCGATACACGGAAAGCCTCCCCCAGCCTGCTCGACGTGCCGCGCAAGAATCCGAAAATCCTCGAGCCGGTCCTCAACGAGGGCCAGCCGGTCATCATCAAGGCGGAGATCCATCCGGAAAAATCCGCAACGCTCGAGATCTCGAACGGCCCGGTCCAGCGGATGGTCGCCTACATCCCGGTGCGGCACGAGTCGGAACTGCTTGGCATGATGATGTTCGACCGGTTCGGCGCCGAAGAAAACCCCGAAAAGATGATCTCACTCCTGACCTACTACCTGTCGCAGACGGCGATCGCCCTCAAGCACGCCATCGCCACACAGGATCAGTCCGTCCAGCGGCAGGGGCTGAAAGCGACGATCGCGACTCTCGACGCCCAGATCAACGGCCTGATGGACCTCATGCGCCTCTCACCCGGTAAGGGCGAACTCCCTTTCCAGAGCTTCAGCAAGTCGCTCGGCAAGCTCACGAACGCCTCCGACGTCTCGGTGTTCCGCGTCCATACAGACGGTATGGTCCAGCCGCTGGCGCGCCTGGACACGAGCCGAAAATTTGAGATGCGTTCGATCGAGGAACGCGTTTTCAGGGCCCTTCAGACCAATCCGGCCCACAAAGCCTCGGTGAAGGACCAGATCGACTCGTCGATCCTGATCGCCTTCCCGATGAACCAAGGCGCCCGCATGCTCGGCGTGATGTTCATCCAGCTTCCCGATGCGGCGGCCGCCACGATGCCGCTGATCGACCTCGCCGCGAAACTCGCAACAGACCACCTCGCTCTCATGACCCTGAACGAGGAAAAGGAACTCTGGGAAAACTTCTACCGCGAGAATCTCGTGGCGTAGCGCCCCGACGTCCTTATACGAAGCCCCCGAACGGCACGCCGTCCGGGGGCTTCGCTTTGGAATAGCCAACTCAGCCTTCCCGTTCGTGCTGAGCCCGCCGAAGCACGAGAGATCTTCGCCCCTTCGGCAGGCTCAGGACAGGCTTCGACAAGCTCAGGGCGAACGGGTGGTCTTCAGCCTGCAGGGCTCATGAGATTTTATAGTATTCTCTATACCAGTCGATGAACCGGCCGATCCCGACTTCGAGGGGCGTCGCGGGAGCGAAGCCGACGTCGCGCTGGAGGTCGGAGACGTCGGCGTAGGTCGCGGGCACGTCGCCGGGCTGGATGGGCATCAGCTTTTTCTCGGCGGTGCGGCCGAGCTTTTTCTCGATGATGCCGATGAACTCGAGCAACTCGACGGGCTGGTGGTTTCCGATGTTGTACACGCGGTACGGCGCGAGGCTGGTTCCCGGATCGGGATGCTCGCCCGTCCATGCGGGGTCCGGCTCGGGGATGCGATCGGAGACGCGAACCACGCCTTCCACGATGTCGTCGATGTAGGTGAAGTCGCGCCGCATCTTCCCCTGGTTGAACACCTCGATCGGCTGGCCGGCCAGGATCTTCTTCGTGAAGCCGAACAGGGCCATGTCGGGGCGGCCCCAGGGGCCGTAGACGGTAAAGAACCGCAGGCCGGTCGTCGGGAGCCGGAACAGATGCGAGTAGGTATGGGCCATCAGCTCGTTGGCCTTTTTCGTCGCGGCATACAGGGAGACGGGGTGGTCGACGTTGTGGTGGACCGAGAATGGCATGCGCGTGTTGGCGCCGTAGACCGAGCTCGACGAGGCGTAGGCCAGGTGAGGAATCTTCGCGTGCCGGCAGGCTTCGAGGATGTTCACGAAGCCAACCAGGTTCGCCTCGACGTAGGCTTCGGGGTGTTCGAGACTATACCGCACGCCGGCCTGGGCTGCGAGGTGGATGACGCGGTCGAAGCGGTGCTCGGCGAACAGACGATCGACGGCGGCCTTGTCGGCCAGGTCGGCACGAACGAAGCGAAAACCGGGCTTCCCGGTCAGGCGGGCCAGGCGTGCTTCCTTCAGGGAGACCTCGTAGTAATCGTTGACGTTGTCGAAGCCGACGACGGTGTCGCCGCGGGCGAGCAGTTTTTCGCTGACGTGGTATCCGATGAATCCGGCGGCTCCGGTGACAAGAACGTTCATGATGCCGACTCCCTGCGTCTGGTGATGATGCAGGGATGATACAGGGACACCGGAAAAAAGCCAACTCCCGAAAATGTGATATAATCGCGGCGCTCGCATCACATGCCCGCGCGCAGACGAGCGCCCTCCGCTCCGGGCGACGGGCCTGAGGAGAAAAAAGAGATGAAGACTGGTTCCAGGGAAAGGGCCTTCCTGTCGGGAAACGCCGCCATCGCGCGCGGCGCATGGGAGGCGGGCGTGCGGTTCGCCGCGGCCTATCCCGGCACGCCGTCGACAGAGATTCTCGAATTCTGCGGCGGATACGACGAGATCGACGCCCAATGGTCTGTCAACGAGAAGACGGCCATGGAAACGGCGATCGGGGCAGCGTATGGCGGGGCCCGCACGATCTGCGCCCAGAAGCACGTCGGCCTGAACGTCGCCGCCGACCCGCTGTTCACGGTCGCCTACACCGGCGTCAACGCGGGACTCGTCATCGTCACGGCGGACGATCCCGGCATGCACAGCTCGCAGAACGAGCAGGACAACCGGCATTACGCGCGCGCGGCCAAGCTCCCGCTGTTCGAGCCGAGCACGAGCCAGGAAGCGCACGACATGACGATCGCCGCGTATGCGCTTTCCGAAGAACATGACACGCCGGTGATGCTGCGCACCACCACCCGCATCTCGCATTCCGAGGGCATTGTCGAGCTCGGCCCGCGAACCGAGGCCCCGGCCCGTGAGTTCGTACGCGACATGGCCAAATACTGCGTCCTGCCGCATAACGCCCGCCGTCTCCATGTGAAGGTGGAGGAGCGGATGGCGAAGCTGGCGGCGTGGGGCGCGAACTGTCCCTGGAACCGCATCGAAGCGGGCGATCCGGAGATCGGCATCATCACCTCGGGCATCAGCTACACGCACGCCCGCGAGGTGTTCCCGAACGCATCGTATTTGAAACTCGGCTTCACGAACCCCCTCCCCGTCGAACTCGTGCGGAAGTTCGCGGCCACGGTTAAAAAAGTTATCGTTATAGAAGAGAACGAGCCGATCATCGAGGAGCAGGTCCGGGCGCTCGGCGTCGCCTGCATCGGCAAGGATCGCATCCCGATCTGCGGCGAGCTGAATCCCGATATCCTCCATGAGTCGCTTTCCGAGTTCGTCGCGGCGAAACCGCCGGCACGCGTGAAACAGCCCGTGGTCGCGATTCCCCAGCGGCCGCCGGTCCTCTGCCCGGGCTGCCCGCACCGCGGCGTGTTTTTCATTCTTCGGAAACTGGACTGCACGGTCACCGGCGACATCGGTTGCTACAGCCTCGGCGCCTTTCCGCCGCACAATGCGATGCATACGATCGTCTGTATGGGCGCCTCCGTCACGAACGCGCTCGGCATCGAGAAAGCCATGAAAGAGAAGATTCACGGCAAGCTGGTGGCGGTGCTCGGCGAGTCCACCTTCATGCACTCGGGCATCACCGGTCTCCTCGACACGGTATATAACCAAGGCCGGCATCTGACAATGGTGCTGGACAATTCGATCACGGCAATGACGGGCCATCAGCCCAACCCGGCCAGCGGCACGACCCTGAAGGGCAAGCCGACCAAAGCGCTCGACTTGAAGAAGATGTGCGAGGCGACCGGCGTCTCCTCCGTCGTCGACGTCGACCCGTTCGACCTGAAAACGCTCGAGGAACAGATCAAGGCGGCGCTCGCGAAAGACGAACCGACGGTCATCATCACCCGCCGCCCCTGCATTCTGCTCAAGGGCTACAAGCCCGAACGGCATATCGTTTCGATCGACCGCGCGAAGTGCGTCAAGTGCGGCCAGTGCTGGAAGCTCGGCTGCCCGGCCATCGAGCGCGACCCCGCCGACGGCAAGACCCTCATCAACGCGACGCTGTGCGTGCACTGCGGCCTGTGCGCCAAAACCTGCAGGCCCGGCGCGATCACACAGGCGAAAGGAGCCTGACGATGACGATCACGAACATTCTGCTCTGCGGCGTCGGCGGCCAGGGGACCCTGCTGGCCAGCAATCTGCTGGCCGAATGCGCCATGGAAGCCGGCTTCGACGTGAAGAAATCCGAGGTCCACGGCATGGCCCAGCGCGGCGGCAGCGTCGTCAGCCATGTCCGGTTCGGGCCGGCGATCCATTCGCCCCTGATCAGACGCGGCGAGGCCGACATCCTGCTCGCGTTCGAGCAGCTCGAGGCCCTGCGCTGGGGTGAGTTTCTCAAGCCCGGCGGCATCGTGCTGATGAACACCCAAAAAATCCTTCCGATGTCGGTTTCGGCCGGTGACGGCGTGTACCCGTCCGGCATCGCCGACAGCATCAAGGCGTTCCCCGCCAATGTTTCCGCCGTCGACGCCCTCGGGGCCGCCCAGTCGCTCGGAAATCCGAAATGCCTGAACGTCGTCCTGCTCGGCGTCCTCGCGAAGCGTCTCCCGATGATCGGCCGGGAAATCTGGCAGGATGGCCTGAAGAAGCGCATCCCCGCGAAGCTGCTCGACCTGAACGTCAAGGCGTTCGAAGCCGGATGGAACCTTTCGGCATGACCCTCTTCCACGGCCGGCCCGGATTACGACAGACTCTCGTTTTTCTCATCGCGCTGCTCGTGGTCCTGGCCGGCTCTGGTCTTCAATCTTCGGCCGCCCAGCCGTCCGCCGCCGAACCCAGCGTCGTCTGCACCGTGTATCCGGTGTATCTGATCGCGAAGGAACTCGCCTCGGGAACGGCGCTACGGGTGAAGCTGCTGCTGCCCGCCGAACTCGGCTGCCCCCATCACTACTCCCTGACGCCGACGGATATGGCGGGCCTGGACCGGGCGAACCTCATCCTCGCCAACGGTCTCGGGTTCGAGCCGTTCCTCGACCGGCTCTCGGAATCCGGCTTCGCCGCCCGCATTCGCCACATCGCTCCGGCCTCCTCCGCCCTGCGGTCGGAACACGGAGACCAGCCGAATCCCCATCTGTTCACGACGCCGGCCGGCCTATCGGCCATGGTCGACGCGGCCGCCAGCGCTCTCGGCGACGTGGTTTCGTCCGATTCGGCGACGCTTTTGCGCAGAAACGCGGAGAATCTCCGGGCCCGCCTGGCCGAAGTCGGGAAGGAATGGGCGGAGGCCGCCGGAAAGCTGGCGGGGACGCCGGTCGTCGTGACGCACAGCTCTCTTGATTATATATCTTCTGCAATAAATCTTGACATCGTCGCCCGGTTCGAGCTCGACGACGAGCATCAGCACTCGGCCCATTCGCGGCTCGGAATCGAGCAGGCGATCCGCGACCGGCGACCGGTCGCGATCCTCACCGACGCCCTCGAGGCGTCGGAGGAGATCGAAGCCCTCGGCCGTGAGCACGGCATTCCCGTCATTGCACTCCAGACCCTCACGAAAGGCAGCGATGCCGACGCGCCGAACCATCTCGAGTCGGCGATGAAGGCCATATCCGCCTCGCTCGTTCCCCTCGCGTCGGGAGCCTCCGCACTTCGATGAATCCCACTCCAGCCATCGTTCTGTCCGGCGTCTCGGTAACCGCCGGCCAGAACACCATTCTCGAGAATATCGACGCGCAGATCGTGCGCGGCTGCATCACCGCCCTGATCGGGCCAAACGGCGCGGGCAAGACGACCCTGCTCCAGGCGATCCTCGGCCTGCGGCCGTATTCCGGACGGATTGAATTCGTCACGCCCGAAGGAAAGCCGCACAAGCCTCGCATCGGGTACGTTCCGCAAAGTCTGGAGATCGACCGGCAGGCGGCGGTCACGGTTCTCGAGTTCTTCGCCTTCGAATTCCAGCGACGCCCCGTCTGGGTCGGCATCACCGCAAAAGCCCGTGAAAACGCGGTGTCGGCGCTCGAGCGGCTCGAAGCCGGGCACCTCCTCGACCGGCCGCTCGGCCGGCTGTCCGGCGGCGAGATGCAGCGCGTTCTGCTGGCAATGGCCCTCCACCGGGACCCTGAAATCCTGTTCCTCGACGAACCGGTTTCCGGCGTCGATATCGCCGGCGGCCATCTGTTCTGCGATGTGCTCGAGTCGCTCAGTTCGCGCCAGAATCGCACGATCGTGATGGTCAGCCATGACCTGTCCGTCGTCTCCCAGCATGCGTCGCACGTGCTCTGCCTGAACCGCACGATCGCCTGCCAGGGCGAGGCCCCCGAGGTGCTCACCTCGGAAAACCTGCTCCAGATCTACGGGCTCCATTCAGGACTGTATGAGCACTCCCCGGCTCGTCACCAGGCCTGCACGCACCACCACGACCACGCGCACCACGAGGCCGGCCATGATTGAATCGCTCCTCGCCCCCTTCTACCGGCTCATCGCCTTCCTCCCGTTCGAGTCGCTTCAGGCGGGCTTCATGCAGCGCGCCGTCCTGGAGATCCTCCTGCTGACCCCGCTCTGCGCCCTCTGCGGCAGCCTCGTCGTCCAGTACCGCATGGCGTTTTTTTCCGACGCCGTCGCGCACTCGGCCTTCACCGGTGTCGCGCTCGGCCTCGTCCTCGGCATCGATCCCTGGCTTGCCGTCATCGTGTTCGGCCTCGGAACCGGCATGGCGGCCATCCAGTTGCGCCGTAGAGGCGAAATGGCGATGGATACCACGCTCGGCGTCCTGTTTTCAAGCGCTGTCGCCCTCGGTCTCGCCATCATCAGCACCCGGAAAGGCCTCGCCAAAACGCTTCCGGGCTTTCTCTACGGCGACATTCTCGCGATCGGCGACCGCGACGTTTTCCTGACGGGCCTCCTCCTCGCCGGAACCGTCGCGTTCCTGCTCAGATTCTACAATCAACTGGTCTACACGAGCTTACACGAGCATCTCGCGCGCATCAGCGGCATCAGAACCTCCTGGCTGGAAACGGCCTTCGCGGCCCTTCTCGCCCTCGTCGTCGCCTTCTCGATCCGCGCGGTCGGCATCCTGCTCGTCACCGCCCTGCTGGTCATTCCATCAGCCACCGCCCGGAATGTTGCCGGCAACCTGCGACGCCAAGTCTGGTGCGCCATCCTGATCGCCCTCGTCTCCGGGCTGACGGGTCTGGCGGCCTCTCTCACCTGGGATATGGCCACCGGCGCCGCGATGATTCTGTGCGCATCGGGCTGCTTCCTGGTCTCGCTTCTCGCGCGTCCGGCCATCGGAAAATAGACAACAGCGCGAAATTTTGAATTCTGGGGACGTGATACCAAATTTCAGGGTCATTTACCCAAGAATGGCGGTTTAGGAAGATACCGACATTCGCTTTCTCTGGGGTCTCCTCTCTTCGGAAGGAAATCAATTTTCTGAATTCGGTATCACGTCCCCCGAATTCCAGCGCCTTTGTCGAAGGGTACGCGGTACCGCGCGGGATGCGGTTTCCCGTGGAACTTTTTCTGGGGAGGTCAGCCTTTGAGGCGTTCCAGCAGGTCGCGCAGGTTGCGTTCGCCGGGGGCGCCGGCCGGGGTGGCCGCCAGCGCCTTTTTCAGCACGTCACGGGCCTGGTCCTTCCGCCCCTGGCGGGCGAGGATGAGGGCCCAGTTGTAGTGCAAGCCGGGATCGTGCGCATCCGCCTTTGACGCCTCTTCGTAGACGGCAAGCGCCTTCTCATACTGGCCGGTCTTCTGATAAGCGAAACCGAGATTGGCGAGAATTTTCGGCGAGGCAGGCTGGCGCTTGCGACCTTCCTCGAAATGCTTGATCGCATCCTCCCACTGCTGTTCCTTCAGGAGGAGATTCGCGAGGTTGAAATGCAACGTCGACAGATCGGGCTGGATTTTGAGGGCCTGCCGGAAATAATGGACCGCCTCCTGCACCCGGTTGCAGCGATGGCAGCAGAGGCCGAGATTTGCATATCCTTGAATATGGAATGGATCGATCTCGACCGTCTTCCGATAGAACGGAATCGCCAGGTCGAATTTTCCCTGCTGCTGATACAGGTTTCCGGCAAAGAAATTGGCCATGAGATCGTGCGGATAGACGGCGAGATATGCCTGCACCTGCTCCGTCGCCTCGTCGATTCGGCCGGCTTTGTATGCAGCCATGAACCGCTCACGCATGACTTCCTTTCCGGCGCCGTCCTTCGCAACGGAAGGCGGCGGTGCCGGCTGTCCGGCGGCCGGAATGGCGATCTTCTCCGGCCGCAACGCTTGGGCATCAGGCAACCGAACACCGGCAAGCGCCTGTTTCAGGGGGGTCGAGAGCGGGATCCTGTCGATGTCCCTGAGCGCCCTGCCAATTTCCCCGACGGCGTATGCAGCGGAAATCCTCACGGTGTTCTCGGGATCACCCAGCATCCGCTCGAGCTGAAACAGGACCCCGACCTCGCCGATACGGAACAACGCCTTCGCTGCGTTTGCCCGCGTCCGGTTGTCTGGATCCTGTAACAGAGGCTTCAGCATCAACGCGCCCCCTTCCCCGAGGACCGCCTCGAGCGCCTCGACGGCGTTTGCACGCACGCGAGAGTCCCTGTCTTTCAGGGCCTTTTCGAGCACGGGAACCGCCGACGCGTCGCCGATCTCCCCGAGGGCCGATATGACGGCCGACCGGATCTTGAAATTCCGCTCCGATGCGAACAGCTTCGCGAGCATCGGGACGGCAGGCGCGGAACGAAGTCGGCCCAAGGCGGCGACGGCGTGCAACCGGACAAAGGATGCCGCATCGCCAAGGAGCTTCAGAAGCAGCTCAAGATCGGCCTCTTCGGCCCGGGCGGACAAGGCCCGCGCGGCGTTCTTCCTGACGTCGCCGTCCTCGTCTCGGAGAAGTTCGACCAGGAGCGGAAGAGCCCGCGGGTGCGGGAACATCGACAGCACGTAACCGAGCGTCGAGCGAACCCACTTGTCGGGGTCGTCCCGCATTTCGTCGAGAAGGGGCGTCAGATCCATCGCGCCGGCCAGGGCCACGGCGATGATCGCATTGCCGCGAACGCGGTGATTCGCGTGCTTGAGGAACGGCTGAATCAGCGAGAGCAGTTTTTCCCTCGGCAGTTCCAGCCTGCGAAGACTTTCGATCGCGTTCGCCTTGACGCGCTCATCGGGGTCGCGTAACGCCCGGGAAAGGGTGGGAACGGCCGTCAGGTCTCGGAGCTGGCCGATCGCCGTAATCAGCGCCGAGCGTTTCCGCTCGTTCGGTTCCTTGAGGAAAAATGCGGTGAGCGGGTTGGTCGCGCGGTGGTCGCCGATCCGGGCAAGGGCATCGACGACACTCAGGAAGATCCATTCGTTCGCCTCTCCCAGGCATCCCAAGAGAGGGGAAATGGACGAAGGATCCTTGGTCTTTCCGAGCGCCGTTGCGCATTGGAACCGGATATTCGGATCCGTGTCCGCAAGTCCCGCGTTGAGGGCCGCCGTGACCCTGGCATCGTGAAACGCGCCGAGCGCGGCCACGATATTCGGCCTCGCCTCGCGTTCGGCATCGCGGAGCGCCGCAAGAAGGGGTTCGACAGCCGACGAATCGCCGATTTCGGCAAGAGCGCCCGACAGCGAATCATCGTGCGGCTGCCGACGCAGAGCCTCGATCAGCGGAACGACGGCTTCCGAATCTCCCGTTCTGCCGAGTGCCCTCGCCGCCTCTTCTCGGACGTGGGCATCCTGATGATGCAAAAAACCGATCAGCCGGCGAGTGCATGACTTGATCAGAACCAGGCCGCGTTTCCATAATTCGTTTGCTTCAGGCATCCTCTCGAGACCCTCCCCGGCCCTCTCTCATCGGCAGGTTTCTTGTCTTTCCGAAGGAACGGGCTTCCGTTCATTCCGTCCGCAGGCCAAACCTGGAAGAGAGCCGGGGCACAAAAAATCACCGGAGCCCGTTGGTGCGGACTCCGGTGATCGGAAGAACTCAGGAGATCAGGAAGCCTGACCCATGCGAAGATTTTTGAGTCCAACCTTCTCGAAATGGACTTTCATCTTGCGGATGCCGTCTTCGGTGACGCCGACTTCGACGACTTCGCCCTTGTCGTCCCAGATCTTGTGGTAAACGACTTCGCCCTCTTCATACAGTTCGGCTGAATCGTAATCCCGAGGAGCGCCCTGGATCGCCTTGTCTTTCTTGCGGACCGGGGTTTCGACCGGCTTCGTGTCGGCCTTCTTGATGGTCTTAGCTTTTGCCATACCTACCCTCCCAATGGAAGTTCATGCAGGATTCTACTATAATCGCCCCGTCAAGTCAATCGTGCCGTGCCTTCTCTGAAGGCGCACGGGGCCGTCCCGCAGCCGGAATTCTGAACCGGATGCGGGACACTTATTCCGGGCTTCTCCATCCGTCTATTTTCCGTTCTCAGAGCCCCTTTCATTGACACTCCCTCCATCCGTCACTATAATCTTCAGAAAGCACTTCATTAGCAGCTCGAACGGAGGCACGGAACAGTGGCATCCATCTTCAAAACCATCTGCGGCAGAATTCCCGTCGTTCTCCTTCTCGCGTTCTGGTTGGCCGCATCGTGTACCCCCGGCGAAGCTGCCTCTCAACGACCTGCACGGAGAACCGCCGTCGCATCTGCCACGCGCGAAACAGCCACCCCCTCGGCCGTCAAAGACTGGACCTTTCTCGTGTTCATGGCTGCCGACAACAACCTCGAAGCCGGCGGCGAGCTCGATATGAACGAGATGGAAGCGGTCGGTTCGAACGAGAACATCAATATCGTCGTCCAGCTCGACCGGAACGGCAAGTATTCGCAGGAGTCCGAGATGAAATGGTCCGGCTGCCGGCGCTATTTCATCAAGAAAGACACGCAGCCGAAAAAAGTAACTTCCCCGATGCTCGAAGACTTGGGGCCAATCGACACGGCAACCCCCGAGTCGCTTCTCAACTTCGTGAAATGGGCAAAACAGCGGTATCCCGCAAAACGGTATGCCCTCATTCTCTGGAACCACGGCACGGGATGGAAGGAAATCCAGCCCGACATCTCGCCCTCGATCATGACGCCGCACGGCGCAACCGGGGACAACCCCTTCGACACGATTTCCTACAATATCTCCTACGATGACACGTCAGGCACCTCGATGGACATCCCGACTCTCGGGAAAACACTGATCAAGGTGAAGGACATCCTCGGGAAGCCCATCGATCTGCTCGGCTTTGACGCCTGCCTGATGCAGATGCTGGAAGTGGCGCACGAATCCTCCGCCTCGGCGCTGTTCCAGGTGGCTTCGACCGATCTCGAGCCCGAGCGCGGCTGGCCCTACGACGCCTTTCTCAAGAAACTCGCCGCCGCCCCCGATATGGACGGTCGCAGACTCGGCACGGCCATCGTCGACACGTACAAGGCCTCCTATCAGATGGGCTCTCAGGGGAACACGGCCGTCACCCTTTCGCTGCTCGACCTGTCAAAGGTCGATGACGTCACAAATAAGCTCAATTCGTTCGTAACGGCCGTCAAATCCGGCATTCGCGAGATCGACCGGATCGAACAGGCCCGGGAAGCCGCCCTCAAGTTCGTCTACAAGGACTACATCGACCTGGGGCATTATCTCGCGATCCTGAGTAAAACCGTGGAAACACCGTCGATCAAGGCGGCTGCGAAACAGCTCCTGGCAACCCTGACGGGGGAAGGCGGGCTGATCGTACGCCACGGTGCGGCCGGCGACAAATACAAGGACGCTACGGGAATCTGCATTTTCCTTCCTGACCGCAACGGTTTCCGGACGTACAAAAACCGGTACAAACTGCTGAGTCTTTCTTCCCATAGCGGGTGGTATAAGCTGTTAGAGGAGCTCGAAACCCCCTCCCTTCCGTACATCAAGCTGCAGGAAGTCGTGCTCGAAGACGAGAACCGCGACGGTCGGTTTGCCGCCGGCGAAGCGGTGAAAACGCACCTGGTTCTGCGAAACTTCGGCCGGGAGCAGGTCGCGAAGCTGAACGTCTCGGTTCAGACGACGAGCAGCCTGCTCGACAAGACCGAGTATGCGATGTCGCTCACCTCGGCGCCGGCGCCGGGCAAGCAGGCCACCGTTTCCGGACCCGTTTTCACGATCTCGCCCTCGGCGCCGGTCGACAGCGAAATCGTCATCACCGTTACGGTGTCGGGCGACAAGAGTCCCCCCTCGACGTTCCGCTCGACCTTCTACGTGAAGGCGGCGTTCCAGACCGGCAGTCACGTGCTTCTCGCCTTCACCGACGCGTTTTCGCCCGCAACGCCCGTTCTCCAAGCGATGTTTCGCGACGGGAACATCACCTTCGACCCATGGGACCGCATGCTCGACGGGGCCCTCAAGCCCGACGTGCTGAGGCGGTACGCCGACGGCTGGGTGTTCGTCTCAGTCCAGGACTCCTCCGACCAGCAGCAGTTGTCGGCCGAGGAAGTCGAGGCGCTCGCCGGGTATCTCAAGCTCGGCGGCCGGCTCGTGCTCAGCGGCCAGGATCTCGCATTCTCGCTCCGCGACACGCCGTTCCTGAAAGACTTCTGCAAGATCGGCTTCGTCCAGGACGACACGAACGTCCATGTGATCACCGGCTCAGCCAGCAGTTTCAAGGGCCAGACCTATCAGATCTTCGGCGGCGACGGCGCGAACAACCAGAAGTGGCCCGACGAGATCGATCCGCTGACCGGCGCCCAGACCGTGATGAAGTTCGACAGCGCCGCCCGCGACCGCGCCAACGACCGCGACATGAACGGCCCGGACCTCAAACCCAGTTCCCCCACCCGCGGCATCAAGTCGTCGGGTGCGGCGGCCGTTCAGGTCAACGACGGGTACCGGCTGATGTTCTTCTCGTTCGGCATCGAGGCGATCAACGACCAAAGCCAGCGAAACGCTGTGCTGAAGGCAATCGCGACGTATATGACCCCATCTCTCGACGCACAGGTTCGCGACCTCGCGGGGGCGGCGTCCCGGCGGCCCGCCCGACAGCGCAGTTCCAACTCTCGTCAGTATCTCGACGACGTCGATCTGCTCTCGAATCTCGAGAAATCGATCACGCGGCGCGCCGCCAAAGAACTGGAGCGGCATCCCGAAACGGGAGCATCTCTCATGCGGACGATCGACGGTCTTTCCCCGTCACAGCGCGAAAGCGTCTCGGATCTCGAAAAACAGTTGCGCTCCCTCTTGGAATTCCAACGCCAACATGGTACCTTGACGAACCGGTAAACGCTCTCGTTTTCACCGCGCAGGAAGAAACCCCCGGGTTTCTTCCTGCGGTTTGTACGTACATTCCGCCCGAAGGGGACAGGAGCTGACACGATGAATCTCCGCTCATGCCGGACCCGCATGATGTCGATGAGTTTCCTGTCACGGACGAATTCCGTCTTCGGCATTTTTCACCTCCAGGAGTCGGCATGACATGAAACGTTCCCGTTGGTTCGTCCCCCTCACCCCGGAATCGCCCTCCCCCCGCCTCTCCGACCGTGACGGCTTCGCGACGACGGCCGACAATCGCAGGCGGCGCATGCTCAGACTCTACATGACGGCGATTCTCCTCGTCAGCATGATGCTCACGATGTATATCTGGCAGCAGACGAAGATGGTCGAAATCAGGCTCCGGCTCCAGACGTCGGAAAAGCGCATCGACAGCCTCGAAACGAACAATGCCGTCGTGCGGGCCGAGATCTCGAAGCTCCAGTCGATCTCCCGGATCGAAATGGTTGCTCGAACCGAACTGGGCATGATTCCCCCGCGCCAGGTCTGTTATCTCCCGATTTCAAAGGAGGCGAAGCCGTAACGGCACGCCATGGAACGCTCCGGCCACATCCCCGTTCTGCTCGATCAGGTCGTCGCTCTCGCCTTTCCCGAGGGGGGCCAGACCTTCGCCGACGTCACGTTCGGCCTGGGCGGCCACACGAACGCGGTTCTCGCCCGGTATCCATCGATCCGGCGCGTCGTCGCCATAGACCGGGATATGGATATCCTGCGCCGTTCCGAGCGGACGGCTCCCGACGCGCGCATCACGAGGGTCCACGGCCGATCGACCGAACTGTGCGACGTTCTCGCCCAATTGGGCATCGGTTCCGTCGACGGGATTCTGGCCGATCTCGGCGTCTCCTCTCCCCAGCTTGACGAAAGCGATCGAGGGTTTTCCTTCACGCGCGACGGTCCGCTCGACATGCGCATGGACCGCTCGTCGGGCGGAGCGACGGCCGCCGATCTGGTCAACACGGTCCCGGAACGCGAGCTTTCACGGATTTTCCACGAATACGGCGAGGAGCGCCACTCAAGAAGAATAGCTTCTGCTATTGTAAAGCGGCGCGATGCGTCCCCGTTCGCGACGACGGCGGAGCTGGCGAAATTCATCGAGGGCGTCGCCCCCGCCAGGGGCTTCGGCGCGATCCACCCGGCGACGCGCGTATTCCAGGCGCTCCGCATCGCCGTGAATGACGAACTGTCTGAACTCGAGCGGTTTCTGCCGATGGCGCTTTCCGTCCTTGCGCCCGGCGGACGGCTCGCCGTCATCTCGTTTCACTCGCTCGAGGACCGCATCGTGAAATCCTTCTTCGCCGCGGAACAGAAGGGCTGCACCTGCCCGCCGAAGTTCCCGGTCTGCGTTTGCGGAAACCGGCCGACGATCGAAATCCTCACCCGCAAGCCCGTCACGGCAGATGACGCCGAAACGACCGCGAATCCGCGGGCAAGGTCGGCGAAGCTTCGGGTGGCGCGAAAACTTCCCGCGGAGGGCCGCGGGGCATGAGATGGCCAGCCCTGCGAAGCCGGACGATGCGGGCGCTGATCGTCTGCGGCGTCATCGGCGTCGTCCTGGGCGTCTACCTGGTTCGGCTGTTTCAATTGCAGGTCGTCCAGTTCGAGGACTGGTCGAGGCGCTCGCTCCAGAACCACCGGACCCAGCATACGCTCGAGATGAAACGGGGAACCATCTCCGACCGCAACGGCGTGGAGCTCGCCCTTTCCGTCGAGACCTACACCGTCTACGTGTTCACCCGCGAGGTGAAGTCGTTTCCCGAGCTGGCCGCGCATCTTTCGACGGTGCTGCCGATGACGCAGGACGAGATCCTCGACAAACTGAAGGGGCGAAAGGGATATATTCCCATCTATAAAAATCTCGAGCGACATCTCGCGATGAAGATCAGCGAACTGAATCTTCCCGGAATCACGCTCGAGGAAACCTACCGCCGCGTCTATCCGCAGAATTCGCTCGCCTCGAACCTGCTGGGCTTCACCGGGGGCGAGGGCCACGGTCTCGAAGGGCTGGAACTCTCGTTCGATCGGACGCTGCGCGGCTACGCCGGTCTGGCGGTCGAGGAGGACGTGAGCACGAGCGAGGCCGGTCCGGGCCGCATGAGGATCGTCCGGCCGCCGATGGGCGGCAGCAACATGGTCCTCACGATCGATTCGATCATCCAGCACATCCTGGAGACCGAGCTGGCCAAGCTCATGGCGCAGTGGAAGCCGATCGACGCGATGGCGATCGCGATGGACCCGTATTCCGGCGAAATCCTGGGCATGGCGGTCCTGCCCAACTACGACCTCAACAAGTTCGCCGATTCCGCCCCGGATTCGCACCGGAACCGCCCCGTAACCGACATTTTCGAGCCGGGGTCGTGCATGAAAATCTTCGCCACGGCGTGCGGCATCATCAACGGCAGCATCACGCCCGGCACGCGGTTTTACTGCAAGGGCGCGGGCGAGATCGCCGGCAAGCGGATCAAATGCCACGGCGCGCACGGCCTGGTCAACATCGAGGAAGCGATTGCCGAGTCGTGCAACGCGAGCATGGTCCAGATTTCCCAGGCGTTGGACCAGCGGAGCCTGTACCGCTTTTACCGGCAACTCGGATTCGGCGAGCCCACCGGCCTCGAAGTCCCGGCCGAAACGCCGGGCATCTTCAGTTCGCCGTCGAAGTGGTCCGCCCTGTCCGCCGCGTCTCTCTGCATCGGCCAGGAGATCGGCGTCACCGGCGCACAACTCGTCGCTGCGTATTCCGCCATCGCGAACGGGGGATGGCTGATGCGCCCCCACGTGATCAAGCGAATCATCTCGCAAAACGGCGACATCAGCGAGGAATACGCATCCGAACGGAAGCGCCAGGTCATGCCGCCCGACGTCGCGAAACATCTGCGCAAACTGCTGTTCGGCGTCATCGATCACGGAACGGGCGAATTGGCCGCCATTCCCGATTATACGGCCGGCGGCAAGACGAGCACGGCGCAGAAAGCCAACCCCGCCGGCGGCTACTACTGGGACAAGGTCGTCACCTCGTTCATCGGCATGGCTCCGGCGCTGGACCCTAAAATCGTGCTGTTCGTCGCGGCAAACGAACCGAAAGGCGACACCCGGACGCTTTTCGGCGGCAAAGTTGCGGGGCCGTATTTCAGTTCGATGATGGACAGGATCCTGAAATATATGAAGATACCTCCCGACAGAAAGGTCCAGAACCCATCCGAGGCGGCGGCGGCTGTCATCGCCTCGAAAAGCGCAGCGTCCGAACCGGCGAAGCCCGCCAAGCCCCGGCCGGAAGAGCCGCTGGAAGTGCGTCTTCCCCTCTCCGCCTTCGTCCCGCCCTCCTCGACCGCCTCGGGAACGTCGGAGGACGTCAGACCCCCGCTGTCGATCCTCGTCCCGGATTTCACCGGGATGACACTCAAAGAGGCGGCAAGCATGGCGCGACACCTCGAACTGGCGCCGACGTTCGAGGGGAACGGCGTCGCGATCGAACAACTTCCCAGGCCGGGAGCGCCGATTCCCGCCTCCCGCATCGTGCAGGTCAGGTTCTCTCCGACCCCCCGTCGTTGAATACCACAATGAATATATTTATATATACATATACGAGGCAGACATGAAGCGTTTGAGCATGCTCACGACCTTTCCCGTTCTCGAGCGGGCGGGGAATCCGGACGTCGAAATAACGGGAGTCGCGTTCGACTCGCGCAGGGTCGAACCCGGGTTCCTGTTCGTCGCGATGCCCGGCTCGGCCGCCGACGGCGCGGCGTTCATCGAGGATGCCGTCAGGCGCGGCGCCGCGGCGATCGTCACGCAGGCCCCGCTCGCCGGAATTCCCGTTCCCGCGGTGCGGGTCACGGATGCGCGGCGAGCCCTCTCGGCCATCGCACGCCTGTTCCACGACGACCCGTCGAAAGATTTGCATCTCGTCGGCATCACCGGCACGAAGGGGAAGACGACGACGACGTATCTCGTCCAGTCGATTCTCCGGAAGGCGTTCGGCGCGGCGTTCAGGTTCGGCACCGTCGAGTACGATCTCGGCTTTGACGTGCGGCCGGCGAAGAATACGACCCCCGAATCGCTCGACCTGAGCGCCCTTTTCGCGGAAGCCCGCGCGCATGGCGTACGGGCGGGCGTGATGGAGGTGAGTTCGCACGCCCTGAAATCCTGCCGCGTCGAGGATCTCACATTCGCGGCCGCGGGATTTTCGAACCTGTCCCTCGAGCACACCGAATTTCATCCGGACATGGAGGACTACTACCAGGCCAAGCGGCGGCTGTTTCTCGATCTGACGCCTGCCGACCGCGGCCTCGTCATCGGGATCGACGACGAGTGGGGCCGGCGGCTCGCCGACGAATGTCGCCAGGCGGGAAGGAAAGTCTGCACCGTCAGCGTGAGGGGGACCGCCGAACTGCACGCCGAGGATATCCGACTGAGCGGCATGGCGACGGATTTCACCCTCGTCGCGGACGGCGTGAAGCGGCCCTGCCGCATCGCCCTGGCCGGCGAGTTCAACGTGTTCAACGCCCTGATGGCCGCCGGCCTCACCCGGTGTCTCGGCATCGGCTGGGACATGATTCTCGACGGCATCACCTCGCTCGCGACGGTCCCCGGGCGATTCGAGAGCATCGCCAACGACCGGGGCGTGACGGTTATCGTCGACTACGCTCATTCGCCAGCGGCGCTCGAGAACCTGCTTCACGCCGTCCGGCCGCTGGCCGCCGGCGGCCGCGTCATCTCGGTGTTCGGTTGCGGCGGCAACCGGTCGACCGAGAAACGCCCCGTCATGGGCCGCCTTTCGGCGACGCTGGCCGACATCACCGTCGTGACGAGCGACAACCCGCGCAAAGAAAATCCAAACGATATAATATCGCAAATTATTTCCGGAATCGACGCGCTCCCGGCGGCGCAGCGGCGCGAGGTGCACGTCGAAGCCGACAGGCGCAAGGCCATCGCCCTCGCCATCTCGGTCGCCAGGCCGGGTGACGTCCTGCTGATCGCCGGCAAGGGCCACGAAACCGGCCAGATCTTCGCCGACCGCACGGTGCCGTTCGACGACCGGCTCGTGGCGAAGGAACTTCTCGAAGGAGCGCACGCATGAGCACCACCAGCGACTGGAGTTTCGGCGACCTGCTCGCGGCGACCGGCGGCGTTCACGCGGGCGGAACCCCGAAGCCGATTACCGGCTTCTCGATCGATTCCCGCACCCTGCTTCCCGGCGAGGTCTTCGTCGCCTTCAAGGGCGAGCGGACGGACGGCCACGCATACATCGCCCAGGCGCTCGCGAAGGGCGCTTCCGCGATCGTCTCGGCGCGGTGGGTCGAGGGGGCCTCGCCGGCAGACGGCGATGCAGCCTGGGTCAGATGCGACGACCCCCTTCGCGCCCTCCAGGATGCGGCACGGTTCCACAGGGCGCGCCACACGGCTCTGTTCATCGGCGTCACCGGGAGCAACGGGAAGACGACGACGAAGGAAATGCTCCTGCACCTGTTTTCCGGCGTTTCGAGCACCTGGGCCACGACCGGCAACTTCAACAACGAGATCGGGCTTCCGCTGAGCATCGTGCGGATTCCCCTTGCCACCGAGACGGCGATCATCGAGATGGGCATGAACCATGCGGGCGAGATCCGGTTCCTCGCCGGCATCGCCCGCCCCCATGCCGCGGTCATCACGAACATCGGCCCGGCTCATATCGGGAACATGGGAAGCCTCGAGAACATCGCCCTGGCCAAAGCCGAGATTCTCGAGGGACTCTCGGAACGAGGCCTGGCGGTCCTTCCGGGCGACGATCCCTATTTCGAGACATTGAAAGCGAAGACGAAGGCACGCGTCGTGAGTTTCGGCTTCGGCTCCGGCTGCGACTGCAGCGGCCAGGACGTCCGCATGGACGCCGATGCGATCTCGATGGAGGTCGTCACGAAAGGCGAGCGGGTCCGGGTCAGGCTCGGTCTTCTGGGCAAACACAACGCCCTCAACGCCCTCTCGGCTCTCGCCGTCTACGCGAACACCGGCTCGAGGCCGCTTCGCGAGGGCATCGCCCGGATCGAGCGGTTCCGGCCGGTGGCCGCACGCATGGAGTCGCACGAACTCGATGGAAAGCGCATCATTCTCGACTGTTACAACGCCAATCCCTCCTCGATGAAGCAGGCGATTGAATATCTTGCAGTATGCAAAGGCCGCCGCGTCGCGGTGCTGGGCGACATGCGTGAGCTCGGCGACCAGTCCGAAGCCCTGCACCGCGCGCTCGGCGAATCCGTCGCACGCGCGGGAATCGACCAACTGGTGGCGGTCGGGGAACAGGCCCAGTTCATCGCGTCGGCGGCGCTGCTGGCCGGCATGCCGCCCGCCGGCGTCCACTCGTGCGGCTCGACGTCGGAAGCCGCCACACGGCTGTTCACGCTGCTCCTGGCGGGAGACACCGTTCTGCTCAAAGCCAGCCGAGGCATGCACTTCGAAGAGATCGTCAAAGAACTCTGGCCTGCGCTCCAGTGCGATCTCCACTGATCAGCGCCTGATTTCGAAGGGAGATTCGCTACGTTCGCCTCCATTTTCAGCGCCATGACCCTCCGCATCCTGTTCGCCCTCGCGACGTCTTTCCTGGTCGCCGCTTTCATCGGCCCGCGCGTGATCGAACACCTGAAAAGCCGCCAGATCGGCCAGACGATCCGCGAGGAAGGGGTGCAGGAGCACAAGAAGAAAGCCGGCATCCCGACGATGGGCGGCCTGATCATCCTGATCCCGTTCCTGCTGACGACCCTGCTGTGGGCGCGCTGGCACCCCTCGGTCGGCATCGTGCTGTTCTGCACCCTGGCGATGGCGTTGCTCGGCGCAACGGACGACCTGACGAAGGTGATCAAGGCGCGCAGTCTCGGTCTCACGCCGCGTCAGAAGCTCGCCGCGCAGTTCCTGACCGGCATCATCACCGCCTACGCGGTCAAGACGTGGCTGGGCGCGAACAACGAGTTGCCGCTTCCCCTTGGCGCCGGCGGCGGAAGCCTCATCCTGTCTTCGACGTTCGTCCAGGTGCCGTGGTTCGGCACGATCGATCTCGGCTGGCTGTATCTTCCCTTCGTAGCCTTCATCGTCGTGGGGGCCAGCAACGCGGTGAACCTGACCGACGGGCTGGACGGACTGGCCGGAAGCGTCACGCTGACCGTGTTGATCCCCTTCCTCGTCATCGCCGTTGTGTCCGGTACACCGGGGCTCGCCCGCGGGCTCGGCGCGGCGTACATTCCCGGCACCGCGGAGCTGGCGATTCTCGCCGCCGCCCTGTTCGGCGGGTGTCTCGGCTTCCTGTGGTACAACGCCAACCCGGCCCAGGTGTTCATGGGCGACACGGGCTCGCTCGCGCTCGGCGGGGCCGTCGCGGCGCTGGCGGTCTGCACGCGCACGGAGGTGTTTCTCGCGCTCATCGGCGGCGTGTATGTGGCAGAGGCGCTGTCGGTGATCATCCAGGTCTCGTATTTCAAATACACGGGCGGGAAGCGGGTGTTCCGCATGAGCCCGATTCACCACCATTTCGAGCTGTGCGGCTGGGCCGAACAGAAAGTCGTGGCCCGGTTCACGATCGTCAGCCTCCTGCTCGGCCTCGCCGGGCTGGCGCTGTTCGCCATGCGCCTCGCCGGCTGATCGCGCGCTTCAGCAGATCGTCCGTAACAAGAAACCCCGGCTTACGCCGGGGTTTAACGATTGGGATGTTATGGACTTTTCATTGATCAGCGATAGTAGATCGAGAGCTGGACGTTCTGCATGCGGATATCGAGGGCCGCCTCGTTGCGGGCCGCGAAGAAGTAGGCGGCGCTAGGGTTGGCGCGGACGAAGTCGGTGACGTTCACGGTGTAGTGGGTCGAGGGCTGGGTCGCGGTGAAGTAGCCAAGGGCCGAACCCAGGAGGGCGTTGTTGCCAACCCACCAGCCGCCGAGGTTCTTGATCACCTGAACCTGCTGCGACGAACTGACGAAGGCGCTCATGCGGGCGCCGCCACCGAACCGGAACTCGGCATCGAACACCATTTCCGCCTTCACGAATGCCAGGCTGACGAAGTCGATGGCAACCGGAGTTTCGAGGGCCATTTCCGCGTAGGCGCCATTCGCGTCGGCATAGGGGAAGAACTGGGAGAACCAGCCGGTGTTGCCGACCGAACTGCGGATGACGGCCGGGTTCATTTCACAACTGATGTCGGCGATCTCGCCGCCCTTCACGACGACCGACGAGGATTTATCGAGATAGTCGGCGTGCGACAGTTTCACATTGTAGGTGCCGTTCGGAACCTTCACGAAGGAAAACACGCCGTTCGCGTCCGTGAGCCCGCTGAACGAGGTGCCTTCGATGCTCACCGCAACGCCGGAGATGGGGGTTTTCTTTACGTAGTCGAGAACCACCCCCTTCACGTCGCCGTCAGGGGCAGCAACAACCTTCTGGGTCAGGGTCGAGCTGATCTTCACGATCGGGTTGAGCAGATACTCGGTGACCTTCTGCTTGCCCATCTGCTTGACCTTGAGTGAGAGCTTGTTGAAGAAGCGGATCGAAACGTCCGTGGTGAAATTATCCTTGATCTCGAAGGAACCGAAGAAGCGAACACGGTTGCTGGGAATCTTGAGGGGGAACGATACGCCGCCAACGACGACCCTGCCGCTCTTGATGCGGAATTCCATGTAATTATAGACGCCATTGGGGAGTTGGGATCCCGCCAGTATCTCGGCGAGGGCGGTCGGATTCTTCAGATCTATCTCGTCGGAAATGATGGAGATCCCCCTGGGAGCGCCCTCCCTTGGCTTGACCTTCATGGAATCAAGAGTTATAAAGATATTATCCGCACTCGCGGCGGGGAGAACACGAACTTTCAGACTGCCGGGGCCGCCATTGCCATTTTTAACTTTGTGAACGACGACAAACGGCGGTTCAGCATACGACCAGCGGCTCTTTCCGAGGGTCTGTGGTCGTGCGCGCGCGCCAAGCACCTGACCGGAAACAAGGTCGTCCGACTCGGCGGTAAGCGAGGCGTTCACCTGGTCGGAAAGCGAATTGTCGGCCACGGGGTTGAATCCCCCGCTCCCCAGACACCCGGCCAACAGAGGAATGAGGGCCATCAAGGCCATCACTACGATCTTGTTGATAGTTGTCTTCATACTCATTTCTCCTCCGACCGATCGACAACGGCCGAGACTATTTCTCACAAGATTTACATGCAACCTTCGTACCCGCGCGGGATCATGTCTGTTTTCCGGCTTTTCCCCGCTCTACCACTCATTCTACACGATTTGTTCGTTTTCCGCACATCCTTCAGGCTAGGGATTTTTTCCCTTATCCTTTTTTCCCTGGGGATTTTCTTCCCAGCCCCCCTTTCCGCAATGGGTCCTGTACCCCTCGAGGCGACTGCTGATACGACGTTTGGCGCCACCTTTTCCTTCAATGTGCCGCCATTCGACACCCGCCGGGTGTACATCGACACGGCGTGCTTCAATGCGAACGGGAATCTTTCCACATCGACCGTCATCGCCCAGCCGCCGCCCGGCGGATACCCGGCATGGCAGGACAATTACAGCGTTGCTCCCTGGATACAGGTAAAAACGGCCATGAAATTTCCGACCGTCTTTCAGGCTGGTCAGATCCAGGTTTCCAACAACTCAACCTTCGCGACGGGAACTTTCGTGTATTCCGAATCGGATTTCATGGGCGGACTGACTGTCTATACCTACACTTCGGATCAAACGTTTCCCGACACACCAGCCGCAAGCGTCGTGGCAACATCGACAAGCTTCAAGCCTTCTTATTCTTATGGAATGGTCCCAACCCTCGGAGGCGTTCAGCTGTTCTGGAATCCCGGAACACCTTCAAATTTGTACCATGTAAAAATCACGGGAACATCCCCGACGCCAACAGCCGCCCCCTTATTCACAGGACTCGAAGTGGAATACGGCGTTTCAGCCTGCCGCATCGGGACATATGCCGACGGGATTCTGGGGGAACGGTCATTCCGGACAACAATTCCGGATCGCCCGCGACGCAGGCGGTTTTCTTCATCTGCCGCGAGGACAATCTCTCGATCGTGACGAGTACGACGGTCGATACGGGGGACATCAACTCCGACTGCGTCTCGATCGCGCAAAATCCCCGCACCGGGGTAATCGTCCTGTCATATATCTCGGGCACAACAGCAAAAACGAAGTATTTTCGTTATACCGGCGGCGTGATTACCGAAATCGCCGCCCCCGTCATCGGCTCCACCTGGAGCAGCGTCGGAAATGATGTCGAGGGGTTTTCGAATTTCGAGACAGCGTTCATCGGAATCGAGTCCGGCGGAACGTTTCTTCGCGACGCGTCTCTGTTCACCAGCACATCGGCGGTGACGAACACGGCCGTCACTCCCGGGCTGACGTCGCTTTTCTCTTACGAGCGCCAGGGGGAGACCAACGCCGGACTGATCATCCGGAAGCAGGATTATTCGAGCTTTGAACTCTGGCGCAGGCCTCTCGTCTATCCGACGGAGTGCGCCTGGGATGCGGCCGAGAAAGTCCTGCATCTCCAGGGACCGCCGTTTCCCAACACGAAAGTGACGGTCACGGCGTTTTTCCCCGAACCCCTGACGGCTTCCTGCACTGCGGAAGCGGCGAATGCGGCGGGCGGAGTCATTCCCTTCACCAGTTCCGACCTGCGTATCATCGCCAGTTCCGGAGCTCAGATCAGGCTCGCTTTCACGGGCGACATGATGACGGCGTCCTTTTCGAGCTGGGTCGGGAACACGGACGGGAAGCAGATACGGATGTTCGGACCGGCCAGCGCGCCGGTCTCCCTCGTTTACCAGACAGCCGATTCCCGCTCGGTCACCGTCGAGACGGGCGAGGATCTTCAGTTCAATACCACATACTACATACAAATCGCGAGCGACGTTCTGGCGGCGAACGGCACCCAACTCTGGGAGGCCGCGACCTATACGCTTCGGACACAGACGGTCAATTCGGGGGTGCTGGCCAGCGAGGTGCTGGCCATCGAGGCGTTCAGCGATGCGGCCAGGACGGTCCAGATCATTCCCGGGAGCGAGATCAACGCGACGACGACGCTGTATCTGCGGCTTCGGGCACGTGATCCGGCGTTCAATACGATCGATCTGGCGACGGCGACCTTCCTGCTCGACGGCGTCACGGTCAGCACCCTGCCCTTCTCGCAACCCGTCGCCGCGACCGAGACGTTCCTGACGCCGGCTGTCACGACGTCGGTTTCCTACGGGCAGCCTCATACCCTTGTTTTCCAGACGGCCTCGCCGACGGCCTCCCTGACGCTCACCGTCACATTCCCGGTGACGACCCCGGTTTCGCCGGCATCGGGCGCGACGGCCGTGCCGACGACGTCTTCGATCACGATCCAGGCCAGCGAACTCCTCGATCAGGCTTCGATCGATGCGACGACCGTCCGTCTGCTCCAGGGCGGGGCTCCCGTAGCCGTCAATCGCTCATGGGACGCTGCGACCCGCATTATCACCCTGACTCCCGTCGCGGCCATGGCCGGAAGCGCCCTGCATACCGTCGAGTGCGGCATGGTCAGGGATCTTGCCGGCAATCCTCAGGTCGCGACGCTTTCCTACACGTTCACGACCACCGACGTCACGCCGCCGACGCTCGTCTCGATGTATCCTGCATCGGGCAGCACCGGCGTCACAATAGATAAAAATATTATACTCACCCTTTCAGAACCAGTCGCGACGCCGAGCGTTACCGTCGCATCCGTCCGACTCCTCCGCACCGACGGCCCGGCGAGCTACAGCGTGAGCCTGAACGGTCCGGTCATCACGATCGATCCGGATGACGCGCCCGGAGGCGTCCTGCGCACCGACGCCTCCTATACGGTCGAAATCGGCGCCGGCGTGAAAGACCTTGCGGGGAACGCGTTCTCGAACACGCCGGCGACCTTCAGCGCAACCTTCCGGACCCAGCCGGCGACGACGCCGCCCACGTCCGCCGGCTCGTTCGTGCTGTTCCGTGACCCGACGCATCTCGACGCGTTTTCCGCCTCGGAGCGGGTTTCTGCGACGGCCGCCGTGTATCTGAAGTTCACGGGAACCGACGGCGCCACGCAGACGCGCGATCTGTTCGACGCGACCCTCCGCGCCTCATGGGGCCCGACCATTACGATTCCCATGACGGAATCCGCATCCGACTCGGGCGGACTTTATTTTGGTAATTATACATTATCAAATATACCTATTTTCACTTTTTCCGGCACGCTTCCTCCGGAACCCGTCGCCACGCTCAGCTGGGAGCCTTCGGTCGGGACGGGCATGGGCGCAACCCTGACCGTCGAGTTCCCCGCCTGGGTCCCGGCCCAGACGACGATCATGACGCTTTCCGGAAGTTCGGCCGCCAGCGGGGCGACGAACGTCCGGCTCGACGCGGCGATTCCCGTGGCCTTCTCGGCGGCACTCGATCCGGCCACGGTGGGAACGGCGTCGCTCCAGTTCACGGGGCCGTCGGGCACCGTCGCCGCGAACCGGACCGTGAGCGGCGACGGTCGACTCGTGACCATCACTCCCGCCGCCCCCCTTTCCCCCGCTGCCATCTACAGAGTGCAGGCTGAGTATTCCTCGACCGGCCTGCGGGGAACCACCGGCAATCCGATCTACCGGGGCTTCGCGTTCACCTTTACGACGCAGGCCGCCCAAACGAAGCCGCTTTCGATCGGTTCGGTCGGGTTCTTTCCCGACGCGACCTACGCTCCCTTCGCCCGACTCGCGACGGATGCCGACTGCGCCGCCACCGGCACGCTGTATCTGGAGATGCGCGGACAGGACGGCTCGGACCTGACGGTCGACGCCGAGACGGCATCGCTCTCGACGGGAGCCGTCGCAACTCTCGTGGAAACGGGCGCCTCGACCGGAGTCTATCGCGGCAGTTTCGCCGTAAGCGGGCTGGCGGACAATTTCCGGCTCGTCGCCGCCTCGACCGTCACCCCGGCCGCGAGCGCCTCGCTGGTTGTTACATATCCAAAACTATCGATCGTTTTTCCCGCCTCGGGCTCGATCGGCGTCTCGGTCTCGACCGACATCACCCTGCAGGCAAGCGAGGACCTCGATCCCTCGACCGTCTCCGCCGCGAACGTCACGCTCAGGGCGGGCGCCACGCCTCTCCCGACGGTTCTGGCTTACGCGACGGACTCGCGGCGCATCACGATCAGGCCGACGGCCCAGCTCGCCTACAACACCGACCACACGGTAAGCGTCGCCGGGCTTCGCGACACGGTCGGAAATCCCTTCGTCGGGACGCTCTCGTTCGGATTCCGCACCCAGGCGAGCACCGTTCCGCCCTCCACGATCCTGGGACTCACGGTCTTTTCCGATCCGGCGTATACCGCGGCGATCACCTCGGGAAGCGCGGTTCTTCCGGGCCAGGAGCTGTTCGTCAGGGTCACCGCGGTCGACGGTTCTCCCACGACGTTCGACGCGACGGGCATCAGGCTGTCCTCGAGCCTGAACCCGGCAAGCATCACCGCCTCCCTCGTCGAGACAACCCAGAATTCCGGCGTTTTCCAGGGTTCCATCGCCGCCCCCCCGGAATACGGCGCCGTGCTGACCGTCGAATCCATCACCGATCCCACGTTCCTGCGACAGTTCCGCACCCCCGTCCCGCCGCAGATCACCGGGCTGTTCCCCGCGTCCGGGACACCGAATCTCGCCTTCGACACGATATTCCGGGTTCAGACGAGCAAGCCTGTCGATGCCTCAACGCTGGTTCCGGGCGCAATACGGCTCGCCGACTCCCGGGGATATCTGATCGCGAGCATATCACTCGCCGCCTCCCAAACGATCGCGATCGAAGCCGACCTTGCGACCTTTTCCGACGTTCTCCTCGAAGTCACGCCTTCCGTGAGGGATACCGACGGGCTGAGCCTCTCCGCCCTCGCAGCCGGGTATTCGACGCTCTCGCCGTCGTACGGGCCGTTGAACCTGTATGCAGACGCCGGTTTCACCCAGCTGCTCGCCGACGGCACCGTCGTCGATCCTGGAGCGACTGTCAGGGTAAGGCTTTCCGGCACCGATGCCCGCACCAGAAGCCTCGAATCGCTTTCCGTCGCCTACTCCGATACAGCCGCAACATCCGCCTTCACCGTCACGGAAGTCACCGGCGGCGATTTCCGAGGGAGTTTCGCCGTTCCGAACTCGCCCGGCGCCACGCTGACGGTCTCCCTGCCGATCGCACCGGGTCTGTCGCGCACCCTCTCGATCCGGCAGCGGTTTTTCGTCACCCAAGTCTCGCCGGCGGACGGGGCCGTCGCCGTGCCGGCCGACTCGTGGCCGACGTGGCGATTCTCGCAACCGCTTTCGCCGGCGACACCTCTCACGACGGCGAATTTTCAACTGCTCCTGATGCCCGGGGCGGTCCCTGTCGTAGGCACGATCAATATTTCGAGTGACAGGAAGGCCGTCGAGTTCATTCCGACCGAGTTCCTGAATCTTCTGACAGATTACCGCCTCGTCGTGAAGGGCACCATCGCGGATGCGTTCGGACAGGTGCTCGGCAGCGATTACGTCACGAACTTCCGCTCGCAACCCCCGCCGGAGCCGCCTTCCGTCGTCAGTTCGCTCAGGCACTACCGGGATGCGGCTTTTGCGACCCCATGGCACGGCGTCATTCCCGGAGACGCGCTGTATCTCGAGGTCCGCGCCGAAGACGTTTCGTTCTCGACGATCGACTCGACACGGGTCCGCATCGACGCGTCGGACGGCTCGTTCATCGCCACGGAGGTCGTCCTGCTCGAAGAGACGGGGCCCAACACGGGCATTTTCAGGCGCGTGCTGCCTACAGCCGCCGGGGAAGGCGCAACGGTCAAGATCCGCTCCCAGGCCGACGCCGCATTCCAGCTGAGCCTTCCGGTCTTTTACCGGCCGCGCATCACGGGCGTCTCGCCGGCTTCTGGCAGCACCGGCGTGTGGCTCGACCAGACCTTCATTCTCTCTTTCGACAAGCGTCTCGATCCCGGCTGCATCGCCTCAGGCGGAATCACGGTGAAAACGCTCGCCGGCGCCGGCGTTCCCTTCTCAGCCGCCCTCGACCTCACGGGCAACGATCTTTCGATTGCGCCGTCCCTGCGCTGGGCGACCGGCACCGCACACATCATTGGTCTCCGACCGCCTCTGTGCGACACCGACGGCGTGCCGGTCACCTCCGACATCGCATTCACGAACCGCGGGACAACGGGGGCGACGTTCGAGCTGTACAGCGGCACCGGCAGCAGGGCGGGAACGGCCGTCTCGCCGCTCGGGGAGGCGTTGCCGGGCCCGGTCGCGATTACGGCGTCTGCGGCCGATCTCCTGGGGTATAATCCGGAAACGCGGCTGGTGAGCATCTCCGGAGCGACGGGCGCCGTCTCGGTCGTTCTGAGCGAAATCGCCACGGCACCCGGTCGCTTCCAGGGAAGCGGCGTCATCCCCTTCGCACGCGGCAGTCGCGCGACCGCGACGCTCGAACTGGGGCCGCGCCCGTCCATCCCCTTCCTGGTGGCGGAACTGCCGACGCTGTCCGGCGTCCAACCGGCGTCCGGCTCGCGCACGGCCCACGAGGCGTCGGTCATTTCCGCCTCGTTCTCGAAGGCGATCGACCTCCCGACGGCCGGACAGCTCGCGCTGACGGTGAACGGCGCTCCGGCACGGGCGCTTCTCGTCACGCCGGGCGCGTCTTCCCGCACCCTCCAGTGGCAGCCCGAAACGATCTTCCTGCCCGGCTCGCTCGTCGAAGTGGTTTTTCCGATCCTGCAGGATCTCCTCGGCCAATCCCTGCAGGTGCCGACCTACTCGTTCATCTCTGCCGGAACTCAGGGAATCACGATCTATACCGACGCCGGCTTCACCACTCCCCTGCCGGGCGACATCGTGAACGGGCCGAGCTTCTGGATCGAAGTCGCCGCATCGGGCGCGGCGGTCGTGCCGCCCGATCACCGGATTCTCGAGGCCTTCGCGCAACGAACCGCCACCACGCCCTATCTTCTCCCCCTGGAGCCTGTCGATGCGACCAGCCGCCGGTTCCGGGGCCGCATCGATCTCGAGGATGCGCGCGGCATCTCGAGCATCACCATTCCCGTCGTCCCCGGTGAACGGGTCGATCTCGCGTGCGGCACGCTTACATCGCAGTCGAAATATATCTATTACCGTACGAGCGGCGACACGCAACCGGTCAAGATCAGCGGCATGACGGCCTTTTCCGACCCGACGTTCCGCCAGCAGATCGACGGCGGCGAGCTGAACCAGGCGGTGGTGTATCTCGAGATCGAAGCCGACGACCTCAACTGGGTGAATGCCGACACGACCAGGGTCCGCATCGTTTCCGACAGCGAGCCGGGCGGGTTCGAGGTTTCGCTCGTCGAATCGGCTCCCCACAGCGGCCTGTTCCGGGCCAAGATCACGATCCGGGGCGACGGCGGGCCGGGCAACCCGGCGATGGGGCTGATCGCCGTCAGACCCGGGGAATCCCTGACCATGACGTCCGTCACCGATCCCCGCGTGCGCCTGAGACTGCGGTACCAGCCGGAGACTCGGCTGAACCATCTCTCGGTCTGGCCGAGCCCGGCCCGCGGCGACGTGGTGACCTTCCATTTCTGGCTCACCGGCTCGGCCGGCATCGAGATCAAGATCTACGACATGGGCGGCGACGAGGTGAAATGTCTCATGGAAGCCTGCCAGGTCGGAGAGAACCGGGTGACCTGGCGGATGCCGCGGCACATCGCGAACGGAGCTTATATCTACGTGCTCGAGGTGTATCCGGACACGGACGCCCCGGTCAGGAAGCGCAAATTCAAGGGCACGTTTGCGGTTTTGCGGTGAGAATGCTAAGATAAACACGTTTTCAACGCCATTTCACCCGTAAAGGAGCTATCGATCGATGTTTCCCAAAGGCGGAGCCAACCTCCAGGGTCTGATGCGCCAGGCCCAGAAAATGCAGGAAAAGATGGCCGAGACCCAGGAAGAGCTGAAGAAGCGCACGGTCGAGGCCAGCGTGGGCGGCGGCATGGTGACCGTTGTCGTCACGGGCGCGCAGGAACTGCAGAAGATCACCATCAACAAGGAAGCCGTCGACCCCGACGACGTCGAAACTCTCCAGGACCTCGTTCTCTCGGCCGTCAACACCGGCATCAAGAAGTCCCAGGAAATGGTCCAGGAAGAGATGGGGAAAGTCACCGGCGGCCTGAATATTCCAGGAATGTTCTGAGTTTCCCCGCGTGTGCGTCGGTTCGAGCCGGCGGGCATGCATGTTTCAAGCGAGTTCAAAAGCGGGCCTGGAAAGAATTCCGGGCTCGCGGTGTTGTTGTATGGCTCAAGGACCATGGTGCCTCCTCCGTTCGGGCTGAGCCTGTCGAAGCACGAGAAGTTTTCGCCCTTCGACAGGTTCAGGGCGAACGGATGGGTATTGCTCTGCAGGACTGCAAGTGAAGAAATGCTGCAACTTTTTCCCTTCTGCGGGTAAGATGAAGGTAGGACCGACATCGCAGACCATCGAACATGTGGAGGGCTCCTATGAACAGGTTTTCGCGAAAACTGATCTCCGTTCTGACGATGCTGGCCTTCGTTCTCCAGCTCTTCTCGCCGGCAATCACGTTCGCCCAGAGCGCCCAGACGCAGAAGGCGCAGATCGAGAAAGCGACGGTCGAGTTTCAGAAGACCTACGATGCGATCATGGCGATCAAGCCGGTCGAGCTCGGCGGCATGGCAAACTTCACGATCAACGCGATCGACGGGATCAAGTCGTTCGCGAGCGACGTCGGCGGCATTTTCAAAGGCGAATCGGCCGCCGAGCGTGAAGCCAGAAAAAAGCAGGAAGAGTACAACAAATACAAAGCCCAGATAGACCGGGCGAACAAGGACATCGAGCAGCTCAAGGCCGACGCCAAGGCGACGATGGCCATGCTCAAGAGCGGCGACATCCAGTCAGCCGCGAACACCGACCCCACCAAGAGCTACAACAGCATCGTCGAGAGCGGCGGTGCCCTCGGCGTCTATCAGAAGGCTCTCGGCGACGCCGGAAAGAAGCTGCTCGACATCGCCGGCAAGCTGTCGACGGCCGGAACCGTCATCGGCATCGTCACCGCGATCCTGATTCCGATCGCCGTCGTCTTCCCCGCCGTCGCGCCGGCGGTTCCGGTGATGAAAGGCGTCACCCTCGCCCTCACGATCGCCGAAGGCGTCATCAAGGCGGCCGGCAACACGCTCATCACGGCCTCCGAAAAGGCCATCACCGGCGACCAGGATTTCATGAAGACGATCGCCCTCGAAACGACTCTCCAGGCGGCTGACACGGCGACGGGCATCGTTCTCGGCAAGACGGGGGCCGGCGTCGCCGGCTCGGCCATCGCGAACACGGCCATCGGCGGCCTCACAGGCTCGATACGCGAGGTCAACCGGAGCGGCGCGACCGGAGCCGATGCGGCAAAGATCATCGGGAGGGAATTCGTCAACGCGGGCGTCTCCTCCACCGTCGGAGCCGTCTTCGAGGTCGGCATCGGCAAAATGGCCCAGGGGATGACCGCCGACATTCTGTCGTCTTCACCCAAGCTTGATGCGAAATTCTCGACGGACAAATCCCGCGAGGGAGTCACGGGCCTGATCGAGAAGGGACTCAGCCAGGGTCTTGATCCCGTGCAGTCGGCCGTGACCGAGGGGCTCAGCATCCAGGAACCGGAAGAACCGGAACGACCGAAGGCAAACGAACAGCCCAGCCTGGGCGGGAGCTGGTAACCCCGCGGCCCGGCTGGAAACAGCTGATTTTTCACAGTTCACAACGGGATCGTCCATGGACCGGCCGGACAAGCGATCGATCAGCAGGCCCCTGGCGGATTGCGGAAGCCGCCGGGGGTTTGCCGTTTTCTTCGTCTGCGCGTTCGCGCTGATGATGCTGATCCTGGTCATAAGCCTCTCCACCCACAAGACCGGCGAGGTCCTCCAGATCAGCCGCACGATCGACCAGGAGCGGCTCGTGTTGTTCGCCGAGGCGGGCATCAGCGAGATGCTGGCCGCCGTGAAGGCGGACGCCAACGATCCCGACAGCGGCATCGGCAGAGCGCTGTTCGACGCATGGAAAACCGGTCCGGCGGCGGGCGCGCGGGAGGTCTGCGTCGTCGAGTTTCCCCCCTTCCGTCTTCCGCTGGCGAACAGGCTCGCCGCCGAGTATTCCGGCAGGCACTCGGAGATAACGGGGCTTGCCCGCATCGTGATCCTCGACACGATCGGAGGGGCACGACCGTCGTATACGGGATTCGTGGAGCTGACAGGTTCGGCGAAGTCAAAGGGCCTGCCAGACATCAAGCTGAAAGAACGCCGCGAGATCAAAATCGTCGACCTGTCGTATCCCTTTCTCGACAAATACGTGCTGTTCGTGAAAAGCTTCTGCCGCCTTCTGAACAACCCGAAGAAGCGCATCGTCATCAAGGGGATCGCCCCGAGCGATCCGGCGATATATTCATTCGTATATCTCGGCAACCGTTCCTATCCGGCCTGTCCGGAGTTCCCGCAGGGGGCGAAGAGTTCGCAGCCACCGCCGATTCTGCTGGACCTGTCTTTCAGGGACGACCATCACCTGCTCGGCCCCTTCTACAAGCCCGGAGCGTTCCAGACGATCAACCCGGCGCACGCGCAGGCGAGCAAAGATAATTTATTCTATAGTATACCCCCATTCCCGTTCAGCACCATTTCCGGATCGTTTTCGAAAGCCTCGGATTTCCACAACACGCCCGAGATCGTCGCGATCTACAACAAGATCGTCGACTCCAGCACGAAGCATGCGGAGACCGAGGGGTCGATGGGGTACATGGTGGCGAAGGATTATCGAAAATCCGGCGGCGACCCGGGCAGGTCCGAGGTATTCAGATCGCTGGTGACCTCCCTGATGGACCACTGGAAATACCAGTACGGATACACCGATTACTCCAGTATCACCGGCGACGGGGGAAAGCCGTTCGTGAAGGAGCAGCCGTTCGGCGGCATCGGTCAGTATTTCAACTACTATATGAACGTCAACCCCCAGCGGGTTCTCGGCGGAAAGATGCCCCTGCTGTATGGGGAGCGACGCGACATTCCCGTGTTCGTCGAGGGGCCGGTGTATCTCCGTTTTTTCAAGATCGCCTTTCTCGACCAGGTCAAGGTTAGATTCGACCTGTACGGCGGCGCCTCGGTCGACGTCCCCTTTCCGCCCATCCCTCTGCATTACGAAAACTCGCCGCTCACGTTCGCGGGCAAGCCATGCACGCCCCCGATCGACGAGAGAACCAAGGTCCTGATGTCGACGGCGATCGATCTGCTGTCGATCAACCACCTGTTTTTCGGAACGGGCAAAACCGTCGTCCCGTCCCCGACGGCCGGGAAAGGCAGCATCCCCGGCCACGACGTGTTTCCGGCGTTCGACGAGTCGCTGCGCAGCGTGGCGCACATCTATCAGAACGCGGACGAGTTCGCGCGCGATCGCATCAAGACCATCGGCGGCAAACGAGTGCTCGACCTCGACGGCATCTCCCTGATCGTCAGCGCCGCAAAAAAACCTCTCGACCTCACCTCCGTGGAACACTACCGCGGCAGGGGCCGGATCGTCGTCCACGAGGGCAACTGCCGGCTCGGCAATCTCGCGCCGCTCAACACGAAACGGGATGCGCTGGGAATGTATCTGATGTTCGGCCATTTTCTCGTCCAGTCGTCCGCGCCAATCGTGAACATCTTCGCCTCGCTGGCCGCGACGACCAGCTTCAAGGATAACTCCACGGCGGCGGCGGCAGCCGAAAGCGGCATCAGCTTCGGCGGAAAAAGCGTCAACATTTACGGCAATCTGCTCGTCGACAATCTGTTCGAACTGAGCACCCTCCCCGACGGCGGACAACTCACCATCGTGCATGACCCCAATCTGTATTTTCCCGAATATCCGGTCCGGGTGAGCATCAGCGAGGCACGAACCATGCTGGCGGTCGATTACAATGCCGACTGACGAACGAGCGGGAAATCTGAACGGCGTCGCGGCCGGACTGCTCGTCCTGGCCGTGCTGTCCATGCTTTTCTTCGCCTTCTGGCTGCAAAAGTCCGGCGCGCGTGGTCGGCGACCGGACACGGGAGGTGCGGGGGCAATATCCGGCTCATCCGGATTCGCAACCGGCGGCGAGACGGATGCGGCCGCTCTTGAAGCCCTCATAAGGGAACGCACATCAGCCATCGGGCAACTCAGGCCCGGTGCGACCGAGTTTCTGCCCGCGGATGGTATCCCGCCAAGGCCAATCTCACGCGATTTTCACAAACTGCCGGACGCGTATTTCCTGCCTCAGGCGCCCGACGCGACAAGACGAGCGGTCGAGCGCATCCGGGAACTCAGGGAGACGGCCCCTCAATCGGGGGCGATGCATGATGCCCCCACGCCGGGTTCCGGTAAGACGGGAGGCATCCGATGATTCGACGAATCCCGCAACGCGGCTTTTCCCTCGTCGAAGTGGTCGTGGCCTTTGCCATAAGCCTGGTCTGTTTCGGCGGCTTGATCTATTTCGCCGCATCCACCCGGGCCGAAACCAGCAAGGCGGAGAATTACCTCCGGGCGCTCCAGATAGCCCAGGAAACGATCGAGTTGATCCAGTCGACGCCGTTCGAAGAACTCACGCCGGCCAAGCTCCAGATGTTCGAAGGGTCGCTCGTCAACCCGGCGACCGGGAAATCCGTTCCCCTGCCCGCGCACCCGGCGGCCGCATGGCAACCGGCGGATAAAACATATCCTGATCAATATACCAATGCATATTTCTACCGGAAGATCAAAATGAAACCGGCGGAAAGCGGCATCCCGAACTCACGGTTCCTGAAGCAGGTGATCGTGGAGGTGTTCTGGAACGAGGGCAAAAAGCCGGACAAAATCGAAGCCATCGGCGGAGACCCGGAGCGAATGCGCAAATTGTCCCTTCCGGCCGTCGTGTTCAACGAACGGGAGCCGTATTGAGATGAAAACGTCGCGCAGGAAATTCGGAACAACCGGTTTCACGCTGGTCGAGACGATGATCGGCCTGGTCCTGATGGTCGGGCTCTTCCTCATCGCCTACAAGGTGTTCAGCTTCATCGGCAACCAGCGTTCGCGCGGCTCGGTCGATCTGCAGGAGCTGCAGGGCGCCCGGCACGCCATCAACTACCTGCGACGGGATTTCCGGTGCGCCGTCCCGCGCATCCCCGGCTCCACGCCCCTCGCCAAGAAGAGAAGCGCCATGCAGCGGCCGGCGGTCGAAGCCGGCGCCTTCGCCGGCGACGGCACGACGCCGATCCTGGTATCGGGCTCGGAGATCCACTTTTTCCGGCAGACGTTCGACACGCCGGACGCCAGCCCGAGTCCGACGTTGGAAGAAGTCAATTACCTGATCGATCCCGAGCGGAAATGTCTCGTCCGGTTGAGCGCTGGCAGGGAACTGGTCTTCCCGGCGATCAAGGGGGCGCGGTTCGAATTGTACGGCCATCCCCTGAACCCCGACGTTCCGATGCTCCTGGTGAAACTCGTCATCGACGCCGATCCGAAAAAAACCGCCGACGGCCGCAATACGCTGGAACTGACATCCACCCTCTCGAGTTCCGTGGCGAACCAGAACATCAACCATCCGCACTGGAACAGGACGTATTACTGATTTTTATATATACAGCACTATTTGAAAAGCTCTTTCATCCGCCGGATCTGCTCTTCCTCGGCAAGGCTGGCATCGCCTGCCGCGCCGATCACCGGCTCCGTCGCCGCCAGATCGTCGGGTTGCTGGGAAACCCGATGCTCGCCCTTGTCCGGTTCGCCGCCGCTTCCGCTCGCGGCGGAGGCGCTCATCATCCGCTCGTAATTCGCGCGGTCGATGGCGGCGATTTTTTCGAGCGCTTCCTTCTGGAGAGGATTTCCGAACTCCCTGAGCACGTTGAAATGCAGGCGGGCTTCATCCAGGCGATCCAGGCGGATCAGCAGCGAGGCGAGTTCGAACCGCATCGCCGAATCCCGTTCGTTTTCCTGCACGTATGCTTCGAGCAGGGGAAGCGGATCGGCGCGCCTTCCCGCCGCCTCGGAGCAGATGACGAGGCGCTGAAGGAAGCCCTGGTTCTTCGGATCCGAACGCGCGAGTTCCATGAAATGGGGCGCGGCCTCGGCATGGCGGTTCAACTGGTACAGGCTCTCGGCCACCAGCAGCCTGAGATACGCGTCCTGAGGGTCGGCTTCCTGCAGAGGCACCAGCAGGGCCAGAGCCTCTTCATACTGACCCTGAGAGTAGCGGATGCGCGCGAGAGGCAACGGAGGAATCAGCGGCTCGTCTGCCTGCCCCTTCCACCCGTCGAGAATCTTCACGGCTTCGTCCGTCTTGTCCTGTTGTAGGAGAAGGTCGATGAGCGCCCGCGGCGCTTCGGGATCCAGCGGATACTCCTTCATGAGCGCGCGAAACATCGCGCCGGCGCCTTCGAAGTCGGATTCATCCCAGCGTCGATAGGCGAGCTTCATGAAGAATTTCCGGCGAGCGGCCGGATCAGCGCTTTTTCCCCTGCCCCGTTGGTCGAGAAGATAGTCGGCCAGCGCAGGAAACCCGCGCGGATTCGGAAGACGGTTCATCGTCCCGAAGATCCTCATCGCGAGCGTTTCGTCGCCGCGCGCAAGGGCAACCTCTCCCCGCAGGAACGCGAGCAGAACCGAGGAGGGGTGTTTTTCACGGAGAAGATCGAGACGCTGCTCAGCCCTGTCGAACCGCTCGATGATCCGGTCGATGAGCAGAATTCCGAGTTCGGTTCTGTTGCTGTTCCGCCCCTCGGCGATTTCTTTTTTGAAACTGCTCATCGCACGCGCCAGATCGCGGGCGCGAACGGCCTTCGACACGGGAATTCCGCCGAGGATCACAAACCGGTAGTATAACTGGACGCCCTTGAGGTGGTTCTCCTCCTCGAGCGCCTGGAGTGCCTGAAAATAGATGTTCTGGATCTTCTCGTTCCGGTCACCCGCCGCGAAAACCGGCGCGCTGCCGCCCAGCGCGAGACCGACGACGACCAGGATATAGACGAATTTTTGTATACTCACCGGCCGGAGTCCTCGAGGAAGTGATCCTGCAGAACGTCGGAAGGCGTCTGCGGAGAACCGGGAACGAGCTCGCCACTGGTGTCATCTGGGCGCACGGGTTCGCCGCCCGTCGGCTCCTGGCCGCCCGGCGTCAGGGCAGACGGGGCGTCGTCGGCACCGTCTCCGATATCCAGGCCGAGCCGCGGGGTATACTCCTGGACGCCGGTTTTCTCCGCATAGGCGAACCAGTCGGCCAGGCGGGCGACGGGCGGATCGGTCACCACCGTGCCGCTCCTCACCTCGACGCGCTGTCCGGCGACAACCGCGTCACTTTCCCCCGCGACTTTTGCGGTGCCGGCCTGAACAGTCACGATCATGCGGCCGTCCTCAGAGAGAAAGAAATCGGCGGCGGAGTCGCGTTCGAGATCGATCGTCGACGAGGCGGCCTGGATGCGGAGAGGCAGGATCGTCTTACCCTGCTGGACGCACAGTTCACCGCGCACCAGCTCGAGACGCAGGGAAAAAATGCGCAGAGCCGAGTTCGGGCGGACGCGCAACAGGGAGCGCTCGCCGAGCCTGATACGGGCGGTCTCGTCCGCGCCGGTCGAGACAAGCGAACCGCTCGGAATGAGCAGGTCGGACCGCAGGGTTTTTCCCGAAACGCGGGGCTTGCCGCCGGGAGCTTCGAGCGTGCCGCCCCCCGGAAGCAGGGCCGCCATTCCCGCGACATACAGGTCTCCGAAGCGGACATGCCCGGATTTCACGGCTTTCGTCGTCCCGCTCGCCGTCGTCTCGACCGCATCGAGTCGGGCGCCCGCCGGAGGAACCAGGCCGGTCATCGCCAGGAATGCGACGAACAGCGCTCCGGACCACTTTTTCGTGATTTCCGTTCCGTCTCTCATATCGGCCCCACTTCTTCCGGTCTATTTTATTTTGTCGATGAAGGCGCTTCCCGTCGGGTTTGCCGGGCGGTATCCCTGAACGAGCCTCGAGCTGCGCCGCAATCGCTTTATTTCCGCTTCGAGATCGCTCCGGGCCTCCCGGAGGCGCTTCGCGACCAGTTCGTCGACGTCGACGAGGGCTGCCAGAGCTGTCCTGAACCGAGCGGCATCTTCGAGGGCCGGCAGGGAGCCCGATTCGAGGGTCTTCACGACCTGCAGAAGTCCAGCGACGGCATGCTCGGAACCTGCGGCGCCGAGGGCCGAAACGAGTTCGAGCTCGATGGCCTGCACTTCCTGGATCACGAGGTCGCGATGATCGAGCATCTGAAGCACCCGGTCGAGGGAAAACTCGGTCTGGGCAAGCAGATCGCGCCCATCGTCGGCCAGTTCCCCATACAGGAGGGTCAGCCTCTGCAGACCCGCCTGCAGACGTTCGCGAAGCGAAGCATCGATGTTCATGCGGGGCGGTTCTCCCTGTTCACGCTCGCCCGCTCAATTCCCGTTTTTTGCGGCAACGAGCTTCGTCAGGCGCTCTTTCAGCGCGTCGAAAAGATTGTTCGAGAACAGGATCGTCTCCTTGTGCTGCGCGGAAACGGCCTGGCCGCGGCGATCGCAGCCGGTGAACGTCTCGATGATGGAAACGCCGGTCCGGCCGAGCTTGTGGATGGCGAGCAGGAATTCGAACGGCCAGAAGAACCCCCTGAAGCCTTGCGGCGCCCGGGGCATGCCCGGATCGCCGACCATGACGAAGATCGGGAAATCCTTCTCGTCATACGCGTTGAAAAACCAGGTGGATTCGTCCCAGGCGAGGTAGGAATCCTTCTGGTTGAAGGAGTAGACACGCTTCACCCGTTCGGTGAAGTTCATGGAGCCGACGATGATGTCGGAGCCGTCGGAGTGCGCGAGTTTCTGCTCGATCGTGTTGATGTTGAAGGGAACGCCGCGCTTCTCGAACGCCACCGTTTCGAGCTTGAGGATGGCATTGAAGCGATCGATGACGAGCGGCTGACTTTTGAATCCCAGAGCCATGGCGAGCTGCCCCTGCAGGCGCTCGTATTCGACCCTGAGCTGTTCGCACACGGCCTTGAGCTGCTCGACGTGCTCGGGATCGGAGCGGAGTTTGAGCGTGGCGGCGCGAAGCTGGTTCTTGGCCTCGACGTATTCGCTGCGAGCCTTTTTCACGAGCATCTGCTCGTCGGCGATGGTGCGTTTTTTGAACCCCCGGGTCGCCGAGATGGCGGATCCGGTCTCGCGGATGTCGCTGATGATGCCGGAGAGATTCAGGCCGTCGCGGCCGGTCCGCTGAATTTCGAGCAGTTTCTCCAGCTCGCCCTGGACCATGGCGGCCGTCGGATAGCGGCTCGCCGGATCCTTGGAGAGCAGCTTGAGAACGATCTGCTCGAGCTTCTGGGGAATCTCGGGAACGAGCTGGCGGGGCGGAGGGAAGTTCCATTTCGTCTGGGAAAGGAAGACTTCCATCTCCTTCTTTCCTTCGAACGGAAGGCGGCCCGTCAGTTTCTCGTACATCACCACTCCGAACGAAAACAGGTCGGAAACCTGGTCCACGGGCTTGTTCATCAGCTGCTCGGGACTGGCATAGACAACCGTATATAATTTTTCGCCCGGCTGATCGAATTCACCGGACTCATCGAGCTTCTTGGCGATGCCGAAGTCGATCAGGCGTGGGGAGTATTCCGGCCCGGTCAGGATGATGTTGTGCGGCTTGATGTCGCGGTGGACGATCCCCTGTTTGTGAACATATCCCAGGGCATCGAAGCATTTGATGAATAACGTCAGGTATTCTTCGATGGTCGGTATGGACTGCTTGACGCCGAGCGTCGTCGCCGAGTTGCTCCGCGGGAAGGCATCCATCGAAAGGCCCTTGACGTATTCCATCACCAGGTAGTGGTAATCGCCCTCCTGGCCGGCTTCGATGAACTTCACGATGTTGGGGTGGCTCAGCCCCTTGAGAATCTGCCCTTCGAGCTTGAACCGCTCGAGAATGACGGGCTCTTCCACGCATTCCGGGGAAAGCAGTTTGATGGCGACGAACTTCTCCGACTTCAGCTCGATGCCGATGAAGACGGACCCCATCCCTCCGCAACCGATCAGGTCGAGGAGCTTGTAGCGGGTCAGTTCGGGGGGGGCGATCATTGCCATCGTTCAGCGGTTCTCCCGGTCAGAAATGGATCACTTCTTGGTCGTGACGAAGTCGATGCGCTCCTGGGCGTTTTTGGCAATCTTGGAGCCCGGCTTGAGGCGGATCACTTCCGCCCATTCCTTCTGGGCTTCGGCCTGCATCCCCTTCTTGAAGTAGCTGTTGGCGAGATAGTAATGCTGGTTCTCGTTGCTGGGCTTGATCGAAAGAGCGCGCTTGTAGGTCTCGATCGCCTTGTCGGTCTCGTTGTTGCTGTAATACATAAACGCCAGCCAGTCGAGAAGATCGACGTTGTTCGGGTCGGAAACGAGCAGCTTCTCAACCTCGGCGATGCCTTCGCCGGTGCCGGACGTGTATTTCGTCAGGAGCTCCTCTTCCTCTTTCTTCATTTGGTTCTGGAGGTCGTTCCCCGAAAGAACCTGCTTGAAGCGCTTCGAGGCGACGGCAGCCCGTTCGTCGTCGGCCTGGCCGGCCCCCATCACGTCACCCGGCGACGCCTTGTCTTTCGACATGAGCAGCACCAGCACGATGGCGACGAGCACCACCACTCCAACGATAATCATCAAAGTTACCGCGTCCATACCTTTTTCCCTCCTGCACTCAGGATGTTTTTTCTTCTGTCGTATCGCGTCGGCCGCCCGGAACCCCGGTCAGCCGAGTATTCCCCACTCACCGAGGATCGATCTGAAGCGCTGCCACGAGTACCGGCCCGGATACGATACCGGAAGCTCGTCGATCAGCACGGCCACGGCCGTCGCGTTGTCCGGACCGCCGCCTTTGCAGGCAAGCTCGACGAGCCGTTTCGCCGCGCCGTTGAACGGCCTGCGGGCGAGTTCTTCCCGGATGATGTCATCGGATACGGGTCCGTAGATGCCGTCGGAGCAGAAGAGCAGAGTGTCGCCGACAGCCAGTTCCAGGACCGTCGTATCCACCGTGATGAACTCCCGGACGCCCAGCGCACGGCTGAGAATGTGCCTCGCCGGGTGGCATCGGGCCGCCGCCTCGTCGAGTTTTCCCGCCCGAACCTGCTCGGCGACGAGAGTGTGATCGGACGTCAGTTGTTTCAGTTGGCCGCTCCGAAGGAGATACACGCGCGAATCGCCGACGTGGCAAAGGATCATCCGGTTATCCGAGATGAACCCGGCCGTCAGCGTCGTTCCCATTCCCTGGCAATCGGCGTGTTTCTTGACATACTCCCAGATCGCAAAATTGGCCTCGAGAAAGGCGCTTTCCACCTCGGCCGGCCCCGCGACACGGTCGGGACGCTGGCTCGACAACCACGTCTTCAACGTCGCCGTCGCGAGGCCCGACGCCACCTCGCCCGCCGCATGGCCGCCCATCCCGTCGGCAACGCCGAACATGCATGCGCCGGCAGATATGGCCGGTTCCTGCCAGGGAGGAATCGCCAGCGAACTGTCCTCGTTATTCTTGCGAACGAGGCCACGGTCGGTGTGGAACGAGATCTGCAATCGACGGCCTTTCTCCGGCATCTCTACTACAGGGGGCATTATAAACGCGAACACAGGGCCGGTCAAGCAGGAACGGCGCGGGAACGGCCAGAGCAGGACCGCCCCCGCGGCGCGGTCAGGGAATGAAATTCTTCACGATGAGGGCGACGCCGCACAGGGACACGACTCCGCCGGCGATGAGCAGCCAGAAGACCCGCGACTCGGCGTCGGCGACCAGTTCCTCCTCGGATTTCGTCGTGATGACGAACGAGACGTCGCTCTTCACCCGTTTGGCGATGGTCGGGGCCTCGCCGCCGGAATGAAGTTCACCGAGAACGTATCCAGGCTGTCCGACCGGGAAGATGACTTCCTTGTGCTCGATGCCGAGGATGCGATGGTTGTTGTCGAGCTGTGGCAGGGAGCTGACGTATCCGGCCATCAGGCCGCCGGTCGCAAACACCTGGCCGATCGACGAGGCCGGGGCCTGGTCGAACCTGTCGACGACGGTGATGCCGTCGATCTCGGCGTCTTCCGGCCGCACCATTACGCGGCCCGTCGAGTCCTGGATCCAGAAAGGGACCATCGATTTCTCGGAACGGACGACGCGGTATTCGGTCTTCGTCTTGCGCTCCTGCTGCTTGGTCTGCTGGTTGGTCTCGAAATAGGTCACCTCGATCCGCTCGCGGCTCTCGCAGCTGAACCAGACGCACTGCTTGCCGGAAAGCGGTGCGGTCAGCGGGGAATCGCACTGGATGTTTCCCTTCACCTCGACCGCCTTCCCCGGCGAGACGGCCCCGTCTTTCAATTCCTGGGCCGTCGAGGTCCGGGTGCCCTTGATCTGTGCGACCTTCATCTGCTCGAGATGACGCCAGTATAACAGCGCAAGGCCTATAACGAGAACGAATATACCGACAGCTACCATCTTTTTTTCCTCCATCCTCTGCTCAATTGGTATTTGAGAACCGGCATGCCGGTATCATGTACCATTCTTTCCTCTCATGACAAGAAAAACATGCCGCGCGTGCGACAACGAACAGAGCGTCCCGGTTTTCTCTCGCCACGTGATACCATAGGAATCCGGAGGAAAACGTCATGGGGATTCCGTCACGCCTGCTACGGGTGGTCAAATCGTACGTCAACTCCTGGCTCGGCCGCTCTCTCCTCGATTTCGAAAACGGGGATGTTCCATGGCCGGACGAAGAGGAAGATGCCGACCGCGCTTCGGCCGGCCATCGCCGCCCGGGCCGTCCCCTCGACGCGCGCCTTCGGCGGTGCTACAGCCGCCTCGAACTGCCGCCCGGCTCGGATCTCGCGACCGTCCGCCGGGCCTGGAAGGAGATGATGATGCGGTATCACCCCGACCGGTATGGGAACGAGCCGGAGAAGATCGAAACCGCCACGCGCCTCTGCCAGGAGCTCACCGAGGCCTATCTCGAGCTCTCGCGTTATCTGAAGGAGACCGCCTCCTGAGGAGCTGGTGAGTCCCGAGGAAGACCCCCTCGTTTGCCGGCCCGTTCCCGATCCGCGCCGGTGGCGCTCCGGAGGGGGGTGTGATATCATCATGTTCCGCAGGCACCCCGGCTGTCGCCGGGTCGGTTTATATACTATATAATATATTTGGAAAGGAACACTGGCGATGGGAACAGACGCCCCGGACGTCTGGAAATCGGGCGCGCTCGTCGAGCACTACAACACCCTGTTTCCCTTCGACGAGCAGGAAATCCTCGAGTATCTCGCCCCCCTCGAACTCGGTCCCGATGACGTTTTCATCGATTTCGGCTGCGGGAACGGCTCGGCGTTGTCGATCGCGGCGAAGCTCTGCCGGCGCGCCGTCGGCGTCGACATCGCGCGCCAGCAGCTCGACATCGCCCGGAAGCGACTCGAGACGTATCCGAACGTCAAGCTTCTGGAACTGCCTTTTCTCGACTGCCGCCTCGAAGGCGAGACCTTTACCCGAGGCTCCTCCCGAAAGGCGCTTCACCACCTGACGGACCCCGAGAAATTCGACTTTTTCGCCCTGGTCGGAAAACGGTTCGCTCCGGGCTCGAGATTCGTCATCGAAGACGCGGTCTTCGATTTTCCCCGGAGCAGGCTCGGGGAGAACATGGCTCAGGTTCTCGCCGATGCGGAGCAGTGGTATGGCGAGCGGTGGTCGAAGGTTCGGGAGGACGTTCTGATCACTCTCAGGGAGGAATTCGCGACCGGCATCGACGCATGGGAAGAGGCATTGCGCGCCGGCGGTTTCCGCATCGCGGAGCGACGCCGCAGAACCTGCTTTCTCAGTCATCTGACGGCAATCAAGGAAGGATAAGGCAAAGGGAATGACGGACACGGAAAGGATTGCGCTGTTCACCCCCGGCTGTCTCGGCACCTGCTGGTACGGCAAGTATCACTATCTCGAGCCTTGGGCGGGCTGCGAGCACGACTGCGACTACTGTTACGCACGGTACCGCTCCGCCGTGACCGCGAAACTCGGCGAACTCGGCACGAGCTTCGACAAGCCCCTTCCCCTCGAGGAATCCGGGGCGTTGGTCGAGGATATCCGCGACAGGCTGGCCCAGGGCGAGATCAAGATCCTGAAGCTGTCGCGCTACACCGATGTGTTCACCCCGCGCTACGTGGCGTCGGGTTTGGCGGCGAAAATCCTCCAGGTCCTCGCCGAGTCCCCGATCGACCGGGCGATCGTCACGACCAAGGGTCTGCCCGATGCGGCTTGCATCGAGATCATGGGAGCACACAACGCGAAGTTTTCGTATAACCCGGTATTCAAGCCGGCGGCTCCCGTGACGCTCGAACAGCACATCGCCCCCGTGGCGGACCGGCTTCGCGCCGCAACTCGACTCCAGGCTCTCGGCGTGCGCGTCACGGTGCATATCGACCCGATCGTGCCCGGTCTCGAGGACGACGAGGCGGCCGTGCGCGAACTGCTGAACACGCTGAAGTCGAACGGCCTCGAGAGGGTGATGTTTTCCACCCTCCTCCTGACGGAACCGATGGTCGGGGACATGCGGAAGCGCATCGGAAGCGAGTATACGGAACGCATCCTGTCTCACTTTGCCGTCGACGCGTCCCGCCAGCTTCTGCCGAAACAGGGGGAAACGACCTACATCGAACTGAAACCCGAAGCGAAGCAGTGCATCGTGGATCTGTATTCGCGTCTGCTGCGGGAGTTGGGTTTCGATTTTGTCCTGTGCGGGCTGAAGAGCGCCAGCAAGGGACTTCGGATCGACCGCGCAACATGCCCGGTCTGCGACGGGACATTCTATGCCTAAACTCTGGTTTGCGAATATCGAGGAAGTATTCGGAGAGTCGTTTCAGGCCGACGCCGGCGACCTGATGTCGAAAGTCAGCGTCTGGACGCCGCGGTTCCTGTTCCATGCGGCGCCTGGTGACGCGGTCATCGTCGGGAACGAGGTCGACCCGCGATTCGTTGCCTACGCCGCCGCCGTCAGCGGCTTCACCTCGACCCTGCCGGTCCTGTTTCCGTCGGTCACCCCGCGACCGTTCCTTCTGGCCGATGCGTTCATGGCCGATGCCGCGCTGATCGAAAAGGCGCGCGACCTGTGCCGCGGCGGCGACTGGATGCTGGAGCCGTACATTCAGACGACAAACACGCTCCGGGTCGCCGCCGCGATCGGCGTTCCGGCGAATCCCACGCACGACGTCCTGATCGAAGAGGGTCTGTCGCATCAGCTCAACGACAAGCTCGAGTGCAAGCGCATCGCGAGCCATCTCGGCATCGAGACCGTTCCCGGCGTCGTCGCCGACGATGCCGCCGGGCTTCGGAGGGCGATCAGAAGCGCCTCCCAGTTCCATGCCGGGGAGCTCATGCTCCGCAACGTGCAGAGCGCGGGCGGGGTCGGCAACCTGTGCGGAACGCCGTCCGACCTGCTTTCCCGGATCGACGACTGGTACACCGGCGGAAGCATCCTGGTCGAGCCGCGGCTCGATCTCGAGAGCACGCTCGGCTCGCTGGTCGACATCGAGCGACACGGCCCCGAATTCGTCGGGATCGACGAGCAAATCCTCGAAAACGGAGGCTGGGTCGGCTTCTCGTATCCCTTCACCGATCCGGACATCGCGGACCAGGTGCGCGCGGAAAGCCTGGCGTTCGGCCGGGCCGCCTACCAGCTGGGCGCCCGCGGGTATCTCAACCTCGACTGGGGCATCGTTCGCAACGGAGACGGGGTGAGGCGAGCCGTGCTGATCGAGTCGAACTTCAGGCACAACGGCTTTTCGCACCTGATCGACCTGGGAACGCGTCTCACCGGGCTTTCCCGCGGCACCCTCCACGTCCGGTTCCTCGCAACGCTCCCCGTCCGTGAGGAGTACGCAACGTTCGCCGGTCTGCACGCGGCCCTTTCGGGCAAACTGTCGAAGCGGGCGGCGTCCCTGTTGATCGCCCCCGCGGCCCGCGACGCCGGGGCGGTCATCGTCCTGCCCCCCGACGGCGGCAAGGCGGGCATCGCCGTGTTCGCAGCCGACCGTCGCGAGGTCGACGCCCTCGATCTTGCCGTGAAGGAACGGGTTTCGTGAAGAACCATCTCGTCGTCGTCTCGTCGTTTCTGCTGATCTTCGGCTTTTCGACGATCGACAGCGCGATCTCCCCGATGGTCGCCGAACTCTCGAGGCACTTCGGGGTCGTGATGAACCGGGTGCTGCTGCTGATCTCCTGGGCGACGATCGGCACCGTGACCGGCGTCCTGCTGGGACCGGCCCTGACGACTCGGTTCCGGGTGCCGACCCTGCTCGCGACGGCGACCAGCGGCCTGCTGGCAGGCCTTGCCGTTTTCCTCTCGACGAACTCGATGATGCTCGCCCAGCTCTCACGGCTCGTGTTCGGTCTTTCGTCGGGTACCATCGCGGCCTGCATGTGGTGGATCACCTTCTACGGGGTGCCGAAAAGCCACTATCAGGCGATGATGGCCGTTCTGATGTCGGCGCGGCCCCTGGCGACGGCCCTCGGCGTGCCGCTGGTCGGGATGCTCACGGCCCACGCCGTTTCCGCCCGGACCGTCCTGCCCGCCGAGGCGTCGCCGGGCGCGGCCGCCCCCGCCCTCTCGTGGCAGTATTCCTTCTGGCTGTTCGGCGCCATCATGGCCGTCGCCGGGGTCGTTCTCGTCCTGTCGCTCCGTTCCAGAGACAGCGAGGAGAAGAAACCGCTCTCGGTCGGCGGCATGCTCATGGACTACGTCAAGGCGTTCCGCATTCCGAAGGCGGCCGAGTATTATATCGGATTCACAATAAATAGAATGTGCTATTTCGGCTTCTACTGCGTCGCGGGCATCTGGTTCATCACCCACTACAGACTCGATCTGGCGAGCATCAGCAAGGCGCTGTTCGCGATCGGCCTCGGGGAAGCGGTGATCAACTTCGTCGTTCCCGCCATCCGGAACAGGCTCGGCCATGCGCTCACCTTCACAGGCAGCCTCGTGGCTTCAGGCGTCATTTTTCCCGTCTTCATCACCGGCGACCTGCCCTACGGGGCGGCGCTGGCCCTAATCACCCTGTTCATGATCCTCGATCGCATCTACTGCATGGCGATGGTCATCACCCTGCCCGAGATGTTTCCGCAGGCCCAGAACAAGACGGTGTTCGGCAGCCTCAACACGCTCACCGCCTGGGCCGGCCTCACGGCGATCGCCTGGTTGCAAGGGACGTTTCTGAACCTCGTCGGTCTCACGGCGGTCCAGTATCTGCTCATCGCCTGCTACATCGTCGGCTCCCTAATGCTGTACCGGGTCCAGGCCGCCACCGTTCTGGCCGCCGGACCCGCGCCGGCGCCGGAAGCGGAACATGCGTAACCCGTCCGACGCCGAACGCATCCTCACGATCGGCCCCGCATCGTCCTCTCCCGAGATGGTGGCCGCTCTCGGGCGCGTCGCGACGCGGTTCCGGCTGAACACCTCGCACATGTCGGGCGACCGGCTCAGGGAAAGCCTGTCCGGAATCGGACGTGTTTTCCACGACACCGGGCGTGTGCTGCCGGTCGTTCTCGACCTGCAGGGCGCCAAGGTGCGCATCGGCCGGTATCCCGAGGTCTCCGGCGTTCCGGCACGGGTCGAATTGAGGCTTGCCGATGCCTCCGACGCACCGGCCGTCATTCCCGTCCCACACGAGAGCGTGTTCGAAAAGACCGCCGTCGGCGACGTGGTGCATCTGAACGACCGCAGGGTCATTCTGCGCATCACCGGCCGGAACGGCCCCGGCTCGTTCGAAGCCGACTGCGTCCGGTCGGGGCCGCTCAGCTCGAACAAGGGCTTCAACTGCGAGAACCGCGTCTACGAACTGGTCCGGCTTTCTCCGCGCGATACCGAAGCAATCCGAATCGGAAACGAATTTCCCTTCGTGGAATACGCGGTCTCGTTCGTCCTCGACGGGAGCGAAGCCGGCCTGTTCAGGCCCCTTCTTGGAAACCGCAGGTTGATCGCGAAGATCGAACGTCCCGCGGCCCTCGATCGGCTCGCGGAGATCGACGCCCTGTTCGACGAAACCTGGCTCTGCCGCGGCGATCTCGGCGCCGAAGCGGATCTGCGCTACCTGGGCCGCCTTCAGGCAAAATATATCGCAGCATTTTCACGTTTGCACAAGCCGAAAATACTGGCGGGTGAAGTGCTCGGCTCGATGGCCGCCTCCCCCCTGCCCTCGAGAAGCGAGATCGTGCATCTTCATGACATTTTCACCGCGGGTTTCGACGGCATCGTCCTCTCCGACGAAACCGCCTCCGGCTCGCATATATCAGATGTTATATCCTTTATGATTTATTATTTTCATCTCTCGACGGACACTCCGTCGAACGTCTGAACACGCATCCCGCTCCCGGCAGAAGGACGACTCATCGTTTGAAATACGGGATGACGGCACTCCCCGCGCGTTCGACCATCCGCCACGCCAGTCCAAGGCCGGCCAGGTACAAGACAGGATAGAGCGTCAGCGAGAAGATTCCAGCCAGATGGCCCCGGATCTCCCAAAGGAATCGAAGGGTGGCCCGGAACGACGGGGAGAGGAAGAAACCTGCAAGAAAGACGGGGAACGCGATCTTCACGTACCATGCCTGGGGGCGCTTCTCCAAGGAATCCAAAGCCAGGATCATTGATCCAAACCAGGCACAGCTGACACCCAATATGATCCGTAAGAGCGCGTCGACAGCTCCGATGTCCGGAGATTCCGCGATGTTCACTCCACGCCGCCCCCACATGGAAACGGCCTTCAGGAACCCACTCATGTCAACGCCCGTCCCCATGAAGTCCTGGTTGGGATTCCCCTTGACTTGATTCAGGAGCGTCAACCCCGCGCCGAGAAGGGTCACCGAAAAGAAGATCGCCAGCCAGCACCCAAGAGCGAGAACCATGATCCCCCCAACCGTACGATTCGTATCCATGGCATTTCCTTTCCGCCGCATGCTTCACCATGCGTCTCATATATCAGGCGACAAGTATCACGAGCAATATGTATAGTATCCGCATCACCAGGTGCCCCCGTTCGCCCTGAGCCTGTCGAAGGGCGAGAGCATTCGTGCTTCGACAGCCTCAGCACGAACGGTATCGAGCATGCAAGCGATTGTCGTGTACCGTGTGACGAGGAGCAATGGTGAACTTCGACCAACTCCCCCGGAAGTCTCGGATTCCTCGGGAATTCAGGGCATCGCCTGGCAAGATACAGAAATCCCAAGCGGTCACCCAGGCACGCCAAACCACGATGAGCCGTTCTGATGATACCCGAGGCGGCCTTCGATGAGAAGCTGGGATTCCACGTTGCCTTTTTCGACGAAGCTGAGCGTCGAAACCGCCGCAAACCGCATCATTTGAGAGGCTGGCACGGTCGTCCGTCAGCCGCAACTATTCTCTGGCCCCGACATCCCCAGGCATGATAGATATTATTGTGTTTTCCAGAAGGAAAATCAGCCCTTCGCCCCGAGCTTGTCGAAGCCATTCCTGAGGATGACAAAGGAGACGAGAGCTTCTCGCCCTTCGACAGGCTCATCGTGAACGGGGACGTCGAAATGGCTTGTGTTGCGGAGGAATACAGAATCGTGAAAAAGAGATGGCGGTCCGAGAAGAGCGAAGAAACATTCATGCAGCGGAAAAGCCGGGAGAAAGGCAGGAAACAATGACAAGAAAAACGTGGTTCCTTTGTATCGCGTTGTCACTCGTCTTCATGTTTCCGCATTCGGGGCACTGTCAAAACACCGAACGAATCAAGGCAGTACAACTGATTGCGGATTCATTTCCAGGGAAGGTGCTTCTAAAGCCGGATTCAGGCGGTTCTGCCAAGATCGAACTCGGTTTCACCGAACTGGATCCCGACGAAACAAAATCGCTCTTGGAAAAATGCGCCAAAGCCGAGCTCGGCGAGCAATCTTTCAGGATCAAATCCCTGAAAGCCGATGCAGGCCAACAAAACGATCCTCAGAAAAGCGTTCTTCTGTCGGGAATGATCGTGTTGGAACATGTTCAAGAGAAGCCATTGAAGCCAGAAGACCATTTCTCTTTTGCTCTGTTTTCCCGGATATTGGAGTACGGCGGGTTCAATCCTCCGTTCAAGAAAGGCGAGCAGCCGCCATCCGATGCCAAAGGCTGGTTCACGACGGTTCAGACAGACCAGGAAGGCTCGGCAAGCGTGACCGGCTATGCCATTGATTGGCCCCGCCTTTCAGAAATTGCAACTGCTTTTGCCCCGAATTCCTCCAAGATGGCTTTATCGGTTTTTCAACGAGCTCGAGTCGTCAGCTTCACATTTCAAATTCCCGTCATTTCGGGCCAAATCGAGAGCTCCGGAGAAACCAGCAGTTTCTGGCGACACATGCGGGGGGTGTTCTCAAAAATCGATGGCGCAAACCTGCGGCTCATGGATCTCAGGGTTTCACCTCCCCTCAAGGACGGCGAACAAACCTCTTATCCGCTGGAGGCAGGTTTTTCGTCCATCGACGACCAAATTCCTGTCGTTTTCAGAATCTTGGAAGAAAGCGCCTTCGGATTTCGCTCGATGTTCATTTCCGTTTCGGCCGAAACCGACCCCTCCTTTGGCAAACCGATTCTTTCTTCCATCCTCCTGGGGAAAATCTCATTTCCCAATCCAGCTCCCGAATCTCCTTCCAGATTTCCAAACGAGGAATGGGCGACGCTTTTCACTCACAGCTCCTTCACCCCCGGCGTTACGAGGAAGTCAGGTCTTGATCCCAGCAATGGCGTCTGGTTTACCCATGTGAGGGTTGATTTGGACCGGAAAATTTCCATCAAAGGCTACGCTCAGACGTCGGAAAAGTTGAAAGCATTCGGAATTGCGCTCAAGAAATCAAATCTTTTCCCCGTTTTGAAGATGGAAAAACCGACAAAAGTCCTGTTGTTCGACGTTCCGGTCGGGCAATTCGAGATCACGGGCGAACTCAAATAACGAAACTCGAGATATCTTCAGACGAGCTCCAGCCAGGCTTTCTCTCGGAGCCGACGGCGATGAATTTTATATATTTCATTATTTATATATCGATGCATTTGCGTCTGCCGGGCTTAGTCCTGCATCGTTCCTTCTTCTTCTGAGTTCAAAGGGGATTACGATGAACATCAAACTGTTCAAGTGGCTCGACCGACTGGTGCCGATCGCCGAACCCGCCCGTGAAATCAACACCCCCGTCCGAACCTTTTTCTACGGGTTGAAGCTGATTATGCGCGGATTGTTCTTCGTCGTCCTCTTCAGCGTCCTCGCCTTTCCACTGATGCTCTTTCTTCAAAGGCTTCTGGACTTACCCCCCGGCGACTTCTTGGATATCTATGGCGTCGGATTCACTCTGATGGCTCTGACCATCATGGACTTCTGGCGCGGCTTCCTGGCCGTGGTCATGGCCACCAATGGCAAGGTGTCCCAGGGAAAGCCGCCGGACGGCGTGGAAGCCAGCCTGTTCGTGGCGGCCGTCACGGTCTTTTTCATCTCTGCGGCTGGGTATGATATTGTTAAATATAATCTACAACAATGGCTGGCCACCCGGTCGGAGATCAGCAAGAACCTTGAACTTCTCAGCCGAGGCCGCGACTACTGGAACACACAGGTCCGCAACAAGCCCGTCGCCTGGGAAACGTTTGAAGGGACCGACCTTTCCGGCATGGATCTGCGGGGGTACTATTTTGCGGGCATCAATTTCCGAAAGGCCCGCCTGGTCGGCACCCGCTTCGATGACAGCTGCATGACATACGCCGATTTCAGGGGCGCCACTCTCGACGGCGCGTCGTTCAAGGGCGCGATTCTCGATCGCACGAGATTTGACAAGGCACGTCTGCGAAAGGTCGATTTCACCGGCGCCTGGCTCGATCCGAAGATATTTCAATCCGCCGCCGCCACCGAAGGCCTGATTCTCGATAAGCTTCAGCCCGTGAAAAACGCCTTCCAGCTCACCCGGCAACTTTTTCCGAACTGCCGCTAGGGCTTCCTGCGCACCAAAAGGCAATTGCGTGTCCCCTTTCGTGATACACCTCTCTCGGCCAACATCACCAGAAAGGCATGATGAGATTCGGGGCACGGCGATCAGTGGCCGATGACCGGATTACACAATCTTTGGAAACCCAATCTTGATGAAGGCACAACAGGATTTCGGCAAGGAGACGCCTAGAATTTGGCAGTCCTGCAGAACTGTTCTGAAGATGTCGATACATTTACTTGGCACGATGTTTGCTTGCCTTGCCGAGAGCATTCAACCTGTCTTTTGGAGGATTTCATGAAATTTCAGCGTTTTTTCAATGCCCTTGTGCTCGTATGCATCGCTTGCACCCTGACCGGTTGCGGCCAGGGAGGCAACGGCGTTTCCCCGGTCGCTTCCAGCATTTCGGAAAACGGTTCTTTCGTCATGGCTGCCGGTACAGCCGCTCCCAAAGAGACCGGCGTTGATCGAATCGTGGCCTACGGGATAGACATCGCCGCGCTGCCGTTCATCAAGGAGAACCTGCGCAACAGCTGTCAGGCCCACTTCAACGCGGTCGTGACCGCCTACGATCAGGAAGCCTACGACACGGCTCTCACGGCGTTGCAAGAGTTCGCCGGCTATCTTGAAGCCCAGCACCTGAAGGGTATTCCCGAAGAGACGTATCAGAAGCTGAAATCCTTTGTCGATGCTCTCACCCTGAACATCACCGCCGTTTCGATCTCTCTCGATCCGGCGGCCGTCACCCTCAAAACGAACCAGGTGTTCGACCTGGGATCGGTTGCAGTGACCGCCACACGCCCCGACGGCACCACCGGTCGCGTGACGCTGGCCATCATCTGGACCGGTTCATACGTCTCCGGCACCGCATTCTCGGCTCCCGCAACGGTCTGGAAAGGCGTTGTGACCTGCAGAGTCGCCAATAAAACCGCCGAGCTGAACGTCACCGTCGTCCCCCCCATCTCTTTCGATATGCCTCTCAACGCCGACTGGTTCAAAAACCACGGCATCTGCCAGGCCACGCAGGACCACATCGACGCGATTCGGATCGCCTACGAAGCCGGCGATCCGGAGACGGCAAAGCTGGCGCTGGCCGATTTCATCAAATTCATCACCATCCAGGCCACGCCGAATCCGAAACAGGAAGCCGGCATCATCCCGGCCGGGTTCGAAGCTCTCAAAGCATTCGCCGACTCTCTGAGCCAGTCTCTCGATTGATTCCCGAGCCCGCCGGGCGCGCCTGCCCGGCGGCTCCTCTCGTACGGCTCCGCGCCTGCCAGGCTCGGGGTCGTTCTTTTCGTCCATTGCTCCAAGGGCTTCACAGGCGATCGACGAAGATATTCTCCGGATGAGGCCCATACCGAGAGTACGAACGAACCGGCCCGTCATTCGAGCGACGGGCCGGTTCTGTATGTTTGAAACTATTTTTCCATCTCGAGCATGGTGAGGGCGAACACCTTGGCGTCGCCGATCAGATTGTCGAGGATACAGTATTCGTTCGGCATGTGAGCCGTCTCGTCCTGTTTCGAGTAGACGACGGCAGGCAGATTCATCTTGCGGAACACGGCCGCGACCGTGCCGCCGCCGATTCCCTTCGCCTTCGGCTTCGCGCCCTTGTAGATCTTCTTGACCGACTTGATCATGGCGCCGACGATCGCCGCGTCGACCGGAGTCGGCGGAGCCGCCTCGGCGCGCTGGAGGTCTTCGAAGCTGATCTTCACGTCGAACTTCTTCTCGATCTCTGCGGCGAGCCGTTTGATCTCTGCCTCGACCTGGGCCAGCGGATACTGGGGCAGTATGCGGGAATCGAGATAGAACACGTCGTCGCCGGGCAGGGTGTTGACGTTGGGCACGTTGGCTTCCTTCTTGGTCGGCTCGAAGGTGCTCATCGGCGGATCGAACAGCTTGTCCTTCGCCTTGAACGTCTTGTACAGGCTGCCGAGCTTCACGACGAACTCGCTCGCGGCGCGGAACGCGTTGCGGCCGAGATGCGGCATCGAGGCGTGGCACTGTTTGCCCTGGGTGCGGATTTTTTGCCACCAGATGGACTTTTCGGCGATCTCGACGAGCGAGGCGTCGGCGGCGCCCCCGTCGGGGACGATGAACATGTCGTTCTTGCCGAAGACGTCCGGGTGTTTCTCGGCCATGTAATGCGCGCCGTATTCGCTGCCGGTCTCTTCGTCGGCGTTGAACAGGAGGGCGACGTCGAACGGCATGCGCACGCCGCACTCCATGAGGGCGCGCACGCACAGCAGGCTGGCGACCAGCCCCTGATGATTATCCTCGGTGCCGCGCCCGTACAGCTTGTTGCCGTCGATATGAAGCTGGTAGGGATCGGTGTTCCAGAGAGAACGTTCGCCGGGCGGGACGACGTCGAGGTGGGTCATGATCCAGAACGTCCGGTCGGACTTCGTCCCCTTATAGCGGGCGACGATGTTCGGCCGCACCCCGCCCTTCGCCTTCGCGTGGGGGGCGTCGTACCGCTTGATCTCGTCGAACTTCAGTTTCGCGAGTTCGCCCTGGAGCCATTCGGCCTTGGCCAGCTCGCCTTCGCCGCCGTTCTCGGGACAGACGGCCGGGTGCGCGACAAGACCGCGCTGGAGGTGGATCGCATACTCGGAATACGTGGAGATCTTCTCGAGGATCTGCTTGTCAACGGACATGCTCTGCTCCTTAGAAGGGAATGTTGTCGGGAGTATACACCTTTTCGCGTCATATCATCCGTTCGTGACGAAATTTCCCATTTCCCGTCTGCACGCGACCCAGGCACCGGCGATGCCGAGGAACATCGCGAAGAGGGCGTGGTATGCCCAGGGTTGCCGGAACTGCAGCCGGACCGCACGAACTCCGGCGGGGAGGGAAACGGCCAGCCCGAACCGGTCTCCCCGGGCGATCGGCGAAACGAGGCCGTCGTCGAGGAAGAGGCGCCATCCGACCCAGGGAGTCACCGGCACGAACAGCACGGCTTCAGCCGGAAGCGCGTCGCCGGCCGGAAGCACTGCCGCTGCATCCTGTTTTTGCCAGCGCAGATCGACGGGCACGAGATCGGAAGACGCGGGCGACCGGCCCGCATCGAGGTTCTCCAGGGCGGTTCGACTCATGACAACGGCTCCCGGCGCGGGACCGGCATCATACAGCCTCGCCGTCCAGCTCCCGACAGGCGCGGGTCTCACCGCGACCTCTCTCCAGCCGTAGGCCGACATATCTATCGTCGTCATTATATATCTTACACCGGACAATCTCCTCAGCGCTTCGACCTCGGCCGTTCCGGAAGCCGCATCGAGTCTCGCCGTCCACTGAACGAGCGTGTCATGGATGAACGGCGGATTGTAGACATCCATCTGGTATATCCCGAAGCGGGAAAACAGGTTCGGATACCCGACGCTGACGCTCCACCTGAGATGCTCGTCGACCTTCGCCTGCGCCAGATGTTCCTTGTCGAGATACCGGTCGACGTAGTCATTCTGAAGGCGCAGTCTGCCGGAACTCCCGTCAATTCCCTCCGTGATTCGTGTCGAAACCGGCGCAGAATCGGTGATAGGCAAAACCATCGGCAGGAAGAGGAACACGTCGACGAGCGCGACCGCGAGCAGACCGGCGGCGGCGAGCCGCAGCCTGGCCGATTCCCAGGCGAGAACGGCGGTGACGCCGGCGATCAACCAGCCAAGCCAGCCTACCCTGAACGACTGGTTCCAGTAGGTCGATGCCGCATCTTCGAGCGCCCGTCCCGACAGGTGGAAATGACCGGCGACCGCGACCGCCGCGACGAGGCCGAACCAGAGCCATGCTCCCGCAGGCGTCCGGGACATCCGGATCCGCTCGGGATCATCCAGCAGCTGCCAGCCGACGGGCCATGCGAACAACAGGGCCCAGACGAACAATTGGATGAACGTGGCAGGATGATGGATCGCCTGGTTCAGCGGGACCGAGATTTTTCCGAGCCATCCGAGACCGAACGCCATCGCCAGCCCGCCGGCCCCCATCAACACCACGGCGGCCCGCTCCCTCGTCGGGCGGCATGCCGCATAGAGGCCAAGGATCAGGGGAACGACCCCGAAGTAGCAGAAGAGGCTCCAGGCGACGTCCGACTCGACGGGAAACGAGCTGATGCGGCCGTCGGCATGAACGAATTCGTAGGGGGCGATCCCGCGCGGCATCAGGAAAAACGACAGGTGCCACGGCTCGAACCCGGTAATGGGGAACACCCGGTCGCCGGTCAGCCCATGAGGCTTCGCTTCTCCGGTCAACGAGAAGTAGCCCATCCAGCAGGGTGCCGTCACGGCCGGCAGCAGGAGCGCCATCAGCAGGAACCGGCGACGCTCCGGCAGCGGGGCAAGAAGGACTCCGGCCGCCGCGAGGACGGGCGTCATCACCCAGAGATAGGCGTAGCCTGAAAAGATCATCATCGCAAGGCAGAACAGCCACCACCCGGGTGCGCCTGACATCGCCGCGAGCAGCCCCCAGGGCACCCAGGCGGTTCCCGCCAGCGTCGGAAGCCACTCGAGCTGGACGAGGGTGCACTGGGCCGAGACGCCGACGATGCCGGCGCAGATGGCCCCGACCGCGCGCACGCCTCGAAACCAGGCCAGCAGCGCGAATCCCATTCCCAGAAAGAGGAGGTGGACGAACTGCTGGAGCTTGAACGCCGCTTCCTCGGGAAAGAGGGCGAAGAGCCAGGCGGGCGGGTACATCGCCTGCGACTGGGGATCGGCGAGAAACGGCGTGCCGCAGCCCTGGCGGGGATGCACCCAGGGAATGAACCTTTCGCGGATGGCTTCTCCGAGATACTGCAGGTTCGGAAGCCCCATCAGGTTCGAATCTCTGAAGATGACGCGCGCCTCGGGGCGCCACAGTTCACGGCCGATCAGACCGATCCAGAGGCCGATCGCCAGAACGGCGAGGAGGCAGAATGCCCATCCGGGTCGACGGCTGCCGAGCAATGCGGAGTTTTCAGTCCCCGGCTGGAGAGTCGGCATTCTATTATTTATGCTATTTTTTCGAGCGTCGGCTGCCCGCGGGCGCTTCCAGATACCGACGCATGCACCGGTTTTTGAGAGCGTTTGACGGCGCGTCCTGCACCCCGCCCTTTTTGAACGGGATGTCCAGAATCATCCGCGGCGTGCGGAGTGGCGTCAGGATCTCGATATGCCGTGAGCCGCCACGCTGTTTTGAGATCGAGAGCAGTTGTCTGTCGGCAAGTTGCTCGAGGGTCCGTTCGACAATCTGGTTCGAATATCCGGTGCGTTCGGAGAGATCCTCGGTATCGAGAGGGATTCGCCGGTCTTCATCGTCTTCCTTCTCGAAATCGATTTCGACCAGCTTTTTCAGGAGAGGCCAGGCTTCGGGCCCGATCTCGTCGTTGAGCTGTTTCGGAAGCCCGGAATACTCGAGCCATTTCGGCGACTTGATGCACATCTTCGGGCCGTCAACGACGGGTGCCGAGGCAAAACGAGCGGGCCGAAGCATATTCGACAATTCCGTCTGGCTGATACGCCAGTCACTGCCAACTTTCACACCATTCACACGTCCGCCGCGAAGCCAGCGGCGAAGCACTTCCGGGTTCACATGCAGGATCTCGGAAGCTTCTTTGAGCGTCAACAGCTTCTGCGGGTCACCCATGGCTCTCTCCTTCCAACAGACGTGGGAAGATTCTACCACAAGCCACCTCGATGCGTCGGGGTCTGGTAGGCGGTTCATCTCATTCTCACATGATCCATCGACCTCATCCCACGCACGGAGCACAATAGCGACCAGTACCGTTTAGTAGCAGTTTTATCTATTGACAATACTACCTAACGTTATCTATCATTACTCTATGAATCGACTGAACGCACGGGGTCTCGTTCTCATCTCCCTGCTCGGAGCCTGCGGAGGCCTGAGCGTCATGACCACGAACCTGTTTCACGCGCTCATCCCGCTTCCGGGCTTCGGTGGCATCGCGACAATTCCCCTGGGGGCCGCCTGCCTGCTGATTGTTCGGGAAAAGGTCCCCTACCGCTGGTCCGCCACGCTGACGAAACTCGTACAGCAAGTCGTCATCCTGTTCCTTCCCGGCGGGCCGGTCTGGGCACACCATCCTCTCTTCGTTCCATTGATGTTGCTTGACGGCGTGATCATCGACGCCGCCGCCCTCCGCAATCCGGGCGAATCATGGGCGCGGCACCCCGTTCGCAGCGTCTCGATCATTGCCGTCTCGGGAGCGATATCGGCAGCCGTCCAGGGCGGCGTCACGTATCTGGTGCTCGGCCCGGCGGCTGGACTTCTGGCACAGGGCATTCTGTTTTTCACGCTGGTCTTCGTCGGCTTTCACACGGTTCTGCGGGCGGCGGGGGCCGGGCTCGGCGTGTGGCTTCTCCGGGTGATCCCCCAGCGGGGAGTGTAACGGGCGATGACAACGAGACATGCATCCATCAATCCGTACCCGGTCTGGCTGCGACTCGCACTGACATCCACCTTCCTTCTCTGGGCCGTCTGGGCACCCGACGCCATCCGTCTGGCGGCAGGGGCATTGCTGGCTCAGGCAACCCGCCCCATCTTCCGCTGCCCCTGGCTTGGCTGGCGCCGCGAGATCGGGTTCGCCGCGTTCGGCGGCCTGCTCGTAGCGCTCATGGCTCTTCCGCACATGGATCTTGCGCGGCTCGCCCCATTCACCGCCATGGCGATCCTGCGTTTCCATCTGTCGCTCACGCCCGGCCTGTGGTTCTCCTCCACGCTCAATTCAAGGGAACTCACCTACGCCTGCCGACGTCTGCCGCCGTTCATCGCGCTCTCGCTGGAACTGGCGTTCCGGTTCCTGCCTCTGCTCGGCCGGGAGTTTTGCGACATTTACGCGCTCCAGAAAGTACGTGGCGCCTGGCGACACGGCCCGCTTTCATGGCGAATCCAGGCGCTGCTGCTGCCGTTCTTCGTCCGCCTCTTTCGACTCGGGGACCGGGCCGCCTTCGCGCTGGCCGTGCGAGGCATCGACCCACACGCCCGGAGAAGCGCTGTTCCGCCCGACATCATTCACGAACTTCTCGCCGGGCGCACCCAAGGAGAAGATCCATGTCAAAAGTGATTGATGCCGTGAAACTGGCGATTCCGCCGGGACGGCTCGACGCAAAGGTCAGAAAAGTCGCCATTTACGCGTTCATGACGATCGTGAAGGCCGATCAGATGGGCATGAGCATGACCCTTCTCGATGACCGGATCTACACGAACGGCAACCACACGCCGGTGCGGCGGATGGGCTCGGTCGAACGGCTTCCCCTCTCGGAACTGGTTTCCTGGACAGACTCTCAGGTACCGCTCGAACGGTCGATTGGCATGGCGGCCCTCAACGCCGTCGCCCTTCCCCCCGTCCGAGACTGCGTTGCGGGAAATGCCATCGAACTTGCGGCATCGTTCGCGCGTGGCAAGCGCGCCGTCGTCGTTGGTCATTTTCCTCACCTGGAAGAGATCCGCGATGTGGCATCGGCGTTCCATATCCTCGAAAAGCGGCCCCAGCCGGGCGATCTGCCCGCCGAGGCTGCGCCGCAGGTGATCCCCGACGCCGATGTCGTGGCGATGACGGGCGTCACCTGCCTGAACGACACGATCGATGACCTGCTCCGCCTCAAGAAACCTGGATCCACCTGGATCGTCCTCGGCCCGACGGTGCCGCTCAGCCCGGTGCTGTTCGAGTTCGGCGTGGACGTGGTCGGCGGCGCCTGGGCCCAAGATCCCGACACCGTTGAGGCCATGCTCGCCCACGGCGGCACGGCCCGTGTACTGTCGGGTCTCACCTCCGTTCTCATGCCCCGCGACATGCGACTGGTCGGCAACCGGCCGGTCATTCGCCCGCCGTCGTCTCTCGGCGGCTGAATCGAACAGGAGCGACACCGATGGAAAACGCGCGCCCGCCCGTACATCCCCGCCCACTGTTTCCCGACTGGAACAGAGACGACGCCGACGACTTCAAAAATGTTGCTGATACTATATTTTCTCCGTTATACCGCTGGCTGATCGTCGACATCGAGGCATCGCTGGGCCGTCCGATCCGGGGTCTTCGCGCGCTCGACATCGGCGGAGGCCCGGGTCACATGGCGGTCGAATTGCTGAAGGCCGGCGCCGAGAGCGTCGTCGAGGTGGATGTCTCGAAGCCGATGCTCGAACTGGCCGTCGAACACGTTTCCGGGCTCGGGCATGCGTTGTCCGCGAAGTTCACCGCGCTTTCGGGCGACGCCGCGGCCATCCCGCTCCCCGCAGGGAGCGTCGACCTGGTGTTCAGCCGCGGCTCGATCCAGTTCTGGCCCGACCTCCCGGCTGCGTTCGACGAGATGAAGCGCGTCCTTGCCGAGGGCGGCGCCGCGTACGTGGGCGGCGGCTACGGTCTCCGGATTCCGGCGGAGGTCCGGGAAGAGATCGTTCGCCGGCGAGCGAAGCGGGACGCGGAAGTCGGCGCCCCACGCATTCCTCCGATGGATCGCGACGCCATGGAACGGCTCGCGCGTGAGCGGGGCGGGACGGTCGAGATGTTCGGCAACCCGCCCGGCTTCTGGCTGTTCTGGAAGCCATCCCGATGAATGCGCCGCTGGAGCTGGATATCAGGCGATTCGCCTGGTCCGGCGAGGCCGAGCCCCTGTTTTCGGATCTTCGGCTCCGTCTTCCGCGCGGCCGGATCACCCGTCTACGCGGCCCCTCGGGCTGCGGCAAGAGCACGCTCCTGGCGCTCCTTGCCGGCGAGCTTCCGGCATCGACGCCCGGCTGCGTCGTCGATCTCGGCGAAACAGCCCTGCCGGCGGTCCACGGACGTTCGAGCCAGGATCCTTTTCTCCATCTGCTAACGACGACGGTTCTCGACGAACTCCTGCTCGGTCCCGAGTTCCGGGAACCGACCTGGGAGGCGGCAGTGGATCATGCTCTCGCGACGGCGAAGAGGTTTGGCCTCGAACCGATGCTGGCGAACCCGATCGACCGGCTCTCCTTCGGCCAGGCGCGGTATCTCGGCCTTGCAGGCATGTGGCAGTATCCGCCCGAGCTTCTCCTGCTCGACGAACCGCTGACCGGCCTCGATATCGCGCACCGGGAACGGGTGCTGCACGCCATGAACAGCCTCGCCGAGAGCGGCGTCACGATACTGGCGACGGAAGCCGGCATCGAGCCGGGCGAAGACGTGTTCCTGCTTCCCGCCGGCGTCTCCGCGAACCATCCCTCACCCCCCCCGTCCCTGACACCGGCGGACGATCCGCAGCCGCTGGTCCTTCGCGGCCTTCGATGGGCCGGCGGACCGGCGGCCGCTTCCCTCGACCTGGAGCTGAACCGAGGCGAGCTTGCCATCGTGACCGGACCGAACGGTAGCGGCAAGACACAGCTGCTGCGCTGCCTTGCGGGACTTGCCGAACCTTCGGCGGGCAGCGTCAACGGTTCGGCGAGCCGCGCGTTCGTGCCGCAGCACCCTGACCAGGAGTTGTTCGCGCCGGACGTCCTCGCCGAACTGACGCTCGGACGCAGCGACCGCCGGCCCGACGCCGAAGCTCTCGCAAGGTATCTGGGCCTGGAACGGCATCTCGAAACCTCGCCCCTCCTCCTGAGCTACGGCGAAAAACGGCGCGTCTCGCTCGCCGGCGCATTGGCGCGCCACCCCGCCATCCTTCTGCTCGACGAGCCGCTGGGCGGCCTCGACCAGACGAACCGGTCGAGAATCTCGGCCCTCCTGTCGGCCTGGCTTGCCGCCGGGGGGCGCATCGTCGCGGCGACACACGAACCCGGCTGGTTCGAGGCATTTCCCCATACGCGTATAGACCTGGAGAACATGAGATGACGAACGCAATCCTCGACTTCCTGCAGAAGGGCGGCCCCGTGATGATCCCTCTCACGGTGGTCGGTCTCGTGATGTGGGCCATCGGGCTGTCGCGGATCCTCTGGCTTCTGCTGTGGCGGTTCAGACCCGGCCGTTTCGCGTGCAGCGGCGCGCCTTACTGGGTCGACCGCGCGCTCGCGATGGCGAAGGAACGGCGCGGTCTGCCCGGCATCGGACTGACCGATTCGATCGAGCTCGCCCTCGCCCGCCTCGAGGACTGCCTGACGCGCCGCGTGCCGACCCTGAAATTCCTCGCCCAGACCAGCACGATGCTCGGTTTCCTCGGCACCGTCACCGGCATGGTCAACACGCTCCGCGTCATCGCCGCGCGCGGTGTCGCAATCCCCCCCGAGCTGGCGGGAGGTTTATTCGAAGCGCTATATACCACGATCTATGGCCTGATCCTGGCCCTCATCGGGATCGGCCTTGCGCAGACGATCGAAAGCCTCGCCCGCAGCCGCCTCAGGGAAATCGAACGCCGGCTGTTCGAAACGCTCGATGCCCCGGACGCTCCCGGCCAGCCCGACGGAGAGGTCCGCTGATGGCCTGGAAGCGATCGGCCCGGACCGCGGGAATGTCGTTCGACATGACACCGGCATCGGACATCATCTTCACGCTCCTGCTGTTCTTCATCCTCACCCAGCAGGCCCTGCCACTGATGCAGGTCGAACTGCCCTCCGTGGGTGAGCATCGCCGGCAGGATACCGCCGTTCCGGTTCCCATCGAGGTCACGGCGGCAGGCCGTGTCATCTGGGATGGAACCCCACTCCCGGCCGAAGGCTGGCTGCCGGACGCTGCAAGCCGCGCACGACGGCTCCCCGCTTCCGCGCCCGTCGTCCTCGAAATCGACCGCAAGGCGCCGGCCGGCATCGCCCTCGAACTGCTCGACAGTCTTCAGGCGGCCGGCATCGCCAGACTCGCCATCGCGGGTCACGCTCGGGAGACGGCCGGACATGAGGCCGTTCCATGATGGCACCGGTATCGCCCGCTCCAGCGGAAGACGTCTGCCCCGCCGCTCTTGCCCTGGCCGGCTCATCCGTCATGCAGTTCGCGGTGCTGGCGGCTCTGGGCCTCTGGTGCGGCTGGAGTCCACTACGTCTTCCTCCGTCGCGGTCTTCCGTCACCGTCCTCGCGCTCGAGCGGCTGACGCCGGTCCGAACGATGGTCAACCCGCCGGCGGTTTCTTCCAGGCCCGTCATCGCGCAGATGGATTCTGCAACTCCGCCTCCCATGCCCACGCTCCCAACTTGCCAGGCTCCAACTGCCGCCCGTGTCATCAGGAATGCCGCTGCACAGCGCCCACGTCGAGTTCCGAGAAAGCCCGTCATTCCCGTTTCTCCGATCGTATCCGTATCCGCGGCCCCATCCCGGCCGGTTCATACCGACCTTCCCAGACCGGTGGCCGGAAGATCGGATCCGGCCCCGCCGGGGGATCGGCCCGGCATCCCGTGCCTTGCCGACCGGATCGCACGAATACGAAACCTGGCAACTGCAACCTCCTCGCGAAATACAACAACGAGTATATCTAGCACTATTCATTCAGTCCCCGCGCCCCCCCAAGCACCGTCCGGGAACGAGGTAACCGCTTACCTCGCCGTGGTCAGGGAACGGCTCGAACGGGCGAAGCGTTTCCCGGAATCAGCCCGGAAACGGGGATTTGAAGGAACCGTCCTCCTCGCGTTCCGCATCGGCGCCGACGGCACCGTCTCCGAACCGGCGGTGCAGGGGGTCGTTCCGGACGCACTCCGGGATGCCGCGCTGGCACTGGTTCGCGACCGCCGATTCCCGGCCCCGCCCATCGGATGGAATACGCATGCATGCGTTGAGATACCCGTCACATATTCACTCAAGGAGACAGGGCACAGATGAAACGCTGGAGATTCCTTTGCATCGGATTGCTGCTCGTTCAACAGGGTGTGCTGGCGGAGCCGCAGACCGCCTCGGGCACGAACGCGTATCGGCTCAGCGGTCTGACGATCACGGCCGAACGCGCCGGCCTCGAACGATGGCTCCCGGCCACGCACGAAGCCGTTCCGACCGCCACCGCGCAACTCCTGTATGCTCCGACGCCGAACGACATGATCCGGGCGCATCCGTCTGTCGCGCTTGGCGGCTCGATGAAGGGCATGGCCGCCGCGCCGTCTGTCAGAGGCTTTCCGAATCACACGACCCAGGTCTTGCTCGACGGAACACCGGTCAACATGCCGTGGGCCAACTGGGCGAACCTGACGGCCTACCCGCTTCGCGGCCTGAAGAACGCCGTGCTCGTGTCCGGCGGCGACGGGCTGCTGTACGGTGCAAGCGGACTTGCCGGCGCACTGAACCTGTCGCTGCCGACCGCACGCGACCTCGAGGGGCTGCGCATGTCGCAGGAGATCGGCAACCTCGGCGTGAACCGGCGCGAGGTGACGTACGGGCGCGTCTGCGACGCGTCGGAGCACCTGTTCACCTGGTCCGGCAACGAGACGCGCGGCCACCTGGAGAACGGATTCAAAGACACCGACTCGCTCATGTATCGCGGAAGCTATTCATTACCGCAGGATTGGCGCGTCCGGACGAGTTTCCTCGAACTGCGCGGCCGGTTCGGCCTGCCGAACCTGAATGACACCTCGATGACACCGCAGATCTGGGACACTTGGAACGTCTCGCACCGTGACCTCGTCGTCGAGAAGGAAACAGCCCGCGACGGCGTTCTGACGCTCCGTGCCTTCCGGAATGCGGAATTCTCGCATATCACCGATTACACCGACACCACGTATGCAACCCAGAAAGCCGAATCGACGCAGGACATGGCCGTCACGGGCCAGGAGCTCCTCTACACCTGGGCCCCCTCGTCCGATCACCGCCTCACCGTCGGGTGGCAGGGGCGCAGGGATACGATGGACGGCGCTTCCACCAGCGGCCACAAGGAGCTGGATACGCACGGATACCTGTTGAGCGATATCTTCGAGATCGGCAGCAACCTCCGGCTGAACGGGACGATCCGGCGCGATGCCCATTCGACGGCCGATTCCGAGACATCCTGGACCGGCGGCCTCACCTGGAACCCCGCGTCGAGATGGCGCTGGAACGTCAGCCGTTCCCGCGTCGCCCGCTTCCCCGTCATGCGCGAGTTGTACATGACGTTCATGGGACGTCAGAAGAATGACGGCACCTGGACCGCGACCGTGCCCGGCCAGGGGAACCCGGCCCTGAAAGCGGAAACGGCCGATACCACCGAAGGCGGTTTCGCGTGGCAGTTCCATCGCGACTGGGAAATATCGCTCAAGCGGTATGTCTCGACCGTCGAGGATATGATCGATCGCGAGTTCAGCGCGACGTGGCCGCGCACCGCCCCGCGTTTCCTGTGGGTGAACCGCGGCGAGGTCGATCTCTCCGGCTGGGAAACCCGCGTACAGGGGAAGCTCTGCGATACATCCTCGCTCTGGCTGGGCCATACTCGCATCGAGAAGGCGGACGATACCGCCACCGGTCTGCGGCTCGACGCCCGGCCGTCGTACAAGCTCAACGCCGGCCTGACCTGGGAACGCGGCCGCACGTCGGGGCTTCTGTTCGTCGAGCGGCTCGGCGACGCGCCCTACGTCTCGACCGGAAAAGGGCAATCGATCACCACGAAACTCCCCGCCTCGACCCGGCTCGACCTCACCCTGCGCCGCCGCATCACGGACCTCATGACGGCGACGCTCACCGTCAACAACCTGACCGATGCGGATATCGAAACGGACACGCACGCGGTCGGGGTGCCGGTCGTGTATGGCATCCCCCGCCAGGCGATTCTCGGACTCGACGTGAGGTTCTAACGCCGCCCCGGCGGGCCGACAGACTATCAAGGAAGATATATATGAAGATATTCACACCGGACATATCATGGAACGAGTATGAGCGCGGTCTCTCCGACGCGTGCGCCTTTCACGGCCACCTCTGCCCCGGCATGTATAACGGGGTGAAAATGGCGTTCGGGGCGCGGCACCTGCTCGGGTATGAAACTTACCCGAGCAAGGATCTGATCGTGATCACCGAGATCGACCGATGCCTCACCGACGCGATCATCTCGGTCACCGGCTGCCGTCTGGGCCGCCGCACGTTGAAATTCCGCGACTGGGGCAGGTTCGCCGCGACGTTCTGCTCGATCGAACGAAAAAAGGGGATCCGCATTTCCCAGAAAACCGAGGCGTTCGACGAGCTCGAAGCGGAGATGAAACGGCTCGGTATCGATCGTCACGACACAGCCGCCGCTTCCCGGGTCTTCTTCGGGTATCCGTGGGAGCGCCAGTTCTCCATCTCGGTTGCCGAGGTCGACTGGGCGGAAACCGATCTTCCGGGCTTTCCCAAAGAACGCGAGCGGTGCGTGAAATGCGGCGAATCGATCATGGATGGAAGGCATGTCATGGTCGCCGGCAGGCCGCACTGCCGCCCGTGCGCACCAGCGTGAACGCGAGAAAAATCACGGAAATGCAAAACCCCGGGGCAGGCTCGGATGGAGCCGCCCCGGGGTTTTCTGAAAGCGGTCAGCCCTCGGGCTTGACGCCGTATCTGAAGGGGATGACGCGGAAGGCGCCTTCGGGGGCCTTTTCGTAATCGACCTGGCCGAGCCAGACGCTCTCGGCGTCGAGGGGTTCGAGATACCGGTTCATGACGATCGGCAGCTTGATGTCGAGGATGGCGACCAGCTTGCCGTCGAGCGTGCAGCGGGCCATCTTCAGCGCCTGGAGGGGGGCGTTGTCGGGCGAGTAGGTGATGATCGCCTCGCCGGCCGGCGTGATGAACCAGAGTTCGGAGTTCGTGTGCGGGGGAAGATCGAGGACCTTGTTCAGCAGGGGCTTCCCGTCGAACGTTTCGGCGATCAGGTGAACGCGCTTTTCCTGGTCGTTCCATTCGAGATGGTATAGATTTTCATCCTTGTCGAGACAGAGGCCCGACCACTGCCAGGGCAGTTCGCGGACGACCTTTCCCTCGGGATCGAAAACGATGATCCGCTGGCGCCCCTTGTCGCTGACGTAGACCCGTCCCGAAGGGCCGGCTTCGATGCGGGCGATCTGGGCAAATGTGCCGGGCTCGTTTCCGGGGGCGCCGAACGTCTTCCGCTTCGTGCCGTCCGTTCCGTACAGAACGACCTGCTGTTCCATGCCGTCGGCGACCCAGACGCCGGACACCGTGCCGGCCGCGTCACGGACGAGGGCGATATCCTCGAGGACCGCGTTTTTCCCGGTCTTCCGGGTGACGATCGTGGCGAGCACCTTGCCGGCGGCATCGACCCGGTACACCCGGCCGGCCACGGTATCGGCGACCCAGAACTCCGAGCCGGCGTTCCTGAACGAGAGCGGGCCCCAGGGGTGAGGCTCTTCGGCGCCGGGGTTGTTCTTGTAGTTGAGATAGGCGACCTTGCCGGGTTCGTCCCCGAAGGGCAGCGTGAGCTCGGTTTGACCGAAGGCAGGCAGAGCGACCAGTGCAGCGAATATCAGAGTGATGAACGGACGCATAGTATTTTATACTCCTGAATATAAAAAGGAATCAGACCTTGCGGAGAACGTGACTGAGAGTCATCGCGTTGGCGGCGCACAGCCGAGGCATTCTCTGCGAACTGGAGTTGTTCATGACCTGGACGTTGTTTCCGCTCTCGACGGCGATGCCGATATGGGTGTCGGGATCCATCACGCCGTCGCCGGTGGAGTCGTAGGTCTTCCAGGTGACGACGTCGCCGGCGCGATACGGCGGAACCTGCGCGTATTTCCAGCCCTTGGCCAGCAGGTCATTCATGACGCCGTGGACGTTGAGGACGATCTTGCTCATGACGCCGGCGTTTTTGAGGGCGGTGGAAACGACCTGGGCGCAGCCCAGTCTGCCGCCGTTCGTCAGCGGGTCGTACGGGAAGTTGCGCATGCCGACGAGCGCCCGGGCAGCGCTCACGATGCGGGTCTGAAGGTCGCCAGCCGGGGGAGCGGCGCCGGCGCTCGAACTCGGACTGGAGGAAGAGCCTCCGCCCGCCCGGGTTCCGTCGATGATAGGCCCGGCGTAATCGGCCGGGAAGACCACCGGCACCTGGCCGGCAGGCTGTTTCGCGGTCGAGATGTAGTTCTGGTGAACGTAGGCGGTGCCGCCGCCGTAGGAGATCTTGTACCAGGGGTCCTGCTTGCCGATGATCTTGACCTTCTCGCCGTTGGTCAGGCCGCCGATGATCGAGCCCCACGGGCCGCTGCGGACGTTCAGGCTGGAGTTGACCTCGACGGTTCCATCTTCGCCTTCGACGGCGGCCTCGGCGCCCTTCACCTGGCCCTCGAGTTTCTTGATCAGCTCTTCATACTGCTTCACGAGAGCTTCGAGACTGGCGATGGTTTGTTCCATCTGGGCCGCGGTCTTTCCGGAATCGCCCGCGCCGGTTGCGGCAGGCTGATCGGAATCGGAGATCTCGTGACCCTCCAGCGTCGACTGCGGGCTCTGCGCACACACCAGCGCAGGACCGGCCATGCTGACGATCGCGACCAACGCCAGAAGAAGCAAAACAGCGGATGAACTCTTCATAATGCCCCTCCAGTTCGAATTTCCATGCCCTATCTTTCCCGGACTTCCGCCAAGGTTACATCAAAAATCAATGCGGCTCAGCGCAGGAACACCCCGTCGGAACCGATTTTCCCCGGGCCATTGAGAACGTAGATCCCCGCCGAGTTGGCTTTCACGTCGAACACCAGGCTGCCGCCCTCGACCTTCACCGTATTTCCCGTGACGGCGTCGCGATAGAGGCCGTTGCGAATGCCGACGACCGTGATGTGCTGGTCGCTTCCGGCGGCCAGACCGACGACAGCGTAACTCTTGCCGTTGTTCCAGTCGCGCACGAAGCTCATGCCCGAGCCCCATTCGCGGATGAGGCTCATCGGGGCCTTCTGCAGGGCTGGAACGGCTCGCCGGATGGCATTGAGCCTCTGAATGTGCGTCCAGAGGGGATGCGCGCGTGTCTTCGCGACGGCGCCGGGGGCGAGATGATCGCCGAAGTAGGCGCGGCCGGTCTGGTCGAGGGTGTCGTCGTTTCCGCAGATGTCCTGGGGAAGCCCTTTCTGGAACGCGATCTCCTCGCCGTAGTAGAGGCACGGGATGCCGCGGATCGTCCAGAGCAGGTTGTAGGCGACGGCCGCCATCCAGTCGTCGCCCTTGAACCGGTATTTGAAATCGTTGTCGGGGCCGACGTCGTGGTTCTGCAGGAAGGTGACCAGCCGCGTGGCGTCGCCGTAGACCCAGTCCATCGACAGCACCTGCTCGATGCCGCCGAGCGAGCCGCGGCTGAGATTGTCGCGGAACGTTGAGAACAGCGAGAAGTCGAGCACCGAGAAGCCCGAGTCGGGGCCCGAATTCGGGTCGCGCCGGTCGTTTCCGAGGCGGGTGTACCACCAAGGCCGGATGTCGGACGGCCCGTTGTCGCCGCCGAGATCGCCCCACCCATGGCCCTTCACCAGGTTTTCGCCGAACACGAACAGGCCGGGCTTGTGCTTTTTCCAGGTGTTGACATAGCTGAGCAGATCGCCGCGCTCGACGTGTTTGACGGTGTCGAGCCGGATAGCATCGACGCCGAGGTCGAGCCAGCCGCAGATCGCCGTGTTCAGATATTCGCGCACGTTCGCTCGCTCGGTCGCCAGGTCGAGGCAATCGCCGGCCATGTGCTTCGTCTGCAGGGAAGCGGGGCTCTCCCAGTCGCCGCCCGCCATGAAGCCGTTCTGGTGATACCAGGCCGGGTCGAGCCGGTTCACGTCGGTTCCGAAAAAGCGGTTGGGATCGCATTTCTCGGTGGGAAGCACGACGCCGGTGACGGGGTCCTTCAGCGGGACTATTCCCTCGGGATCGCTGGTCTGCCTCTCTCGGAACCAGCCGGGAGCCAGCGGGTTGTCATTGTCTTCGCGCCAGGGCGAGGTATAGTTACCGAGATTCCCGACGTAGGGCCACTCGAACGAGACGCCGGCCTTGCGGAAATACTTGATCGGGAGCCGGTCGATCCAGACCTTGTTCCGGATGCCGTAGTTCGAGGAGTGGTTGATGACCACGTCCTGGATCACCTTGATGCCGCGGGCGTGGCAGGCCTTGATCAGGTCGGCGTAGGTCGCCCCCGGCGACTCGAGGCGCGGGTCGATGCGGGTCCAGTCGTAGGCGTGGTAGCCGTGGTAGTCGAGGCCGCTGCGGTTCTCGACCGGCGGGGTGATCCAGATGGCTGTGAAGCCCAGGTCTCTGATGTAATCGAGTTGCTCGATCAGCCCTTTGAAGTCGCCGCGCCAGTGGGGATCGCCCTTTTTGATGCGGTCGCGGCAGTAGAAGTCGTTCGCCGCGTCGCCGTTGTAGAAGCGGGTCGTGATGAGGAAGTAGATGGTCTCCTCGCGGAAGTCCATTCCGGTTGGCGAGGGAATGGGGGGCGCCGGCGGTTCGGGCGCGGGGGGCGTCGGAGGCTCGGGATTCGGCGCCGGCGGCTCACCCGCGGAGTCGCGAACCAGTTCATACTCTCCCGTGGACGGATCGAAGGAAAAGAGGAATGTGCCCGACTTGTCGATGCGGATCAGGATGTTCCCGGCGCCGCGAACGGCCTTTCCCTTCTGCGGCAGATCGGATTTCTCGGCATCGTCGCCCCAGTTCAACGCCCAGGCCTTGTCGGCGCAGAATTTGTATTCGACGGCCCCGGCATGCAGGAACATCTTCGCTTCCCAATGGTCGCCCTTCACCGCCATCTCCCCGCCCGCAGCGGCCGGGTCCCAGTTGTTGAAGGTCCCCGCGACGGAAAGCGTTTTCCACGTTTCGGCCCAAGACGTCGAGCAGACACCCACCAGGAGACAAACAACCAATATAATCCGTCTCATATATATGCTCCTATTTACTTCGCATTCTGCTGGCTCGTTGTATGTTCCCTGAATCTTTCACGGCATGCCCGGCGCCCTGGAGAATCGATCAGGTCGCTTCTCAGAACCCGCAGTCAGCGTCCCTTCCCGGCGGGTCGTCGGATCGAATCCATGTGTTCTTTCGCCGAAGCCTTCTGATTCTGGAAAAAGGTGCTCATTTCCTTGTCGAGCGCGGCGCCGTCCATCGAGGAATCGGCCAGCATTCTGTCGAGAAACGCCATGTTCTCGGCATGCTTTTGGGCGAAAAACGCTTTGATCTTGCTGTTCTGTTCTGCCATCCGCTGTTTCATCATCTCTCTGCGCCCCTGAGCGGCGCCGACGTTCGATGATCCCTGCGTTGCCAGGAAGGCGTCCCATTCGGCCATCATCTGCTCCCGAAAGGCGCAGTTCTTCTCATACTGTTCCGTCTTGAACGTGCGCACGGCCGCGATCTTCTCTGCTTTGGGCTTTCCGGCGAGAGCGGCCATGAACGCTTTCCCATCGTTGTTTTCCGCTTCCTGGAAGGCCTGCGACTTCTGCCGCTGCGCCGCCATGAACTCCTGCACCGCCTGGCTTCGCCCCAGGTCTCTCTCTGTCGCATACACCCAAGAATTCACCATCATCAGTGTTACCAGCATCACACCATGGAACCACGCTCTTCTCACTTCCGAACCTCCCTTGAAGATTCCGTTCAGACTTGGGGGATTTTGCCCCATGATACCACGTTCAGGAAGGTGGCCAACCCAGTCTCTCCACGAATTCGGGCCTCTCTAGGAGTATTGACATTCCTGTCACTCCCGGAATACATAGGGAGGGTACAAAGACATGCGACAATGAACGTGCCTCGAGGCATGTATTGATTGGAAAGCCAGAGGGAAATGGAGTTAGCACGTGCGTGACGATTACACGACATTCGAGCCCGGACAGCCGGTGTTTTTTCAGGGTGAGGTCAGGCAGGAGTATTACGGGCTGACCCAGGGCCGGTTCGCAAAAGTGAAACTCACCGACTCGAATCCGGATGTCCCCATGGCGGAGCGGCTCGCAAATGCAGTGCTGCTCGAGATTTTCGACGAGCCGGGACAGATCTTTGGCGAGATCGATGCCCTGCTCAAGAAGCCTCACGAGTTTTCGGTCTTCGCTCTCGAGGAGTCAGGAGCAACGCCGATTCCCACCGCCGGGGAATCTCTGCAGAACATCGTGACCGGCCAACCGGAAATCGGTATCAAGACTTGTATATCACTGGCCCGCACCCTTCGGGCGACAATCGAACGGCTCGAAAGGCTTTCCCGGATTGAGAACGACCTGCGCCGCCTCCAGTCTCTTTCGGCCCAGGCGCTCCTCGCGGTCACGAGTGAAATCGAACAAATCCGCACCGGCGCGTTTTCGACGATCGCATCCATCCTGGAGTTCGTCCGAACGCACAAGGCGTTCGACCGGGCAAAAGGCGTCGCCGCGAAAACCTGGCTTTCGAAGCCGGCCCCCTCGGTATCCAACGCAGTCATCCAGGGAGCCGACCTCTCGAACGGAGCGCGCGAGTTCAGCACCGGCACGTTCCTCTGCCGGAAAGGGCTGCCCGGCAACAGGCTATTCATTCTGACCGGCGGAGCGGTCGACGTCGTCCTCGACAATGACCACCGGATCCGGATCGACCGGCCCGGGAGCATCATCGGGGAGATCGCCGTGCTCGAGCGTCTCGACGGAAGGAATCAGGACTCGCTTCGGACAGCCAACGTCGTGTGCCTCACGCCGGTTTCCGCGATCGTGATCGAACAGGAACATATCCGCGACTTTTTCAGCTCGCATCCCGGGATGCTGTCCGGGATGATGTTCGGCCTCGTCACCCGAACGAACGAGACGCTGAAGCTCGTTTCAGGCCTCTGCAGCACGATACGCCGGTTCCTGTTCACCGAACTCGGTGCCATTCTCGAGGCGCATCACGGAATCGCGTCCAGGCTCGACACTCTCCGCAGGCAGAATCCGGCGCTGGAACGCCCGTTCCATTCCTGTGCGAATCAATCGAGAGAAATATACAATGCATTTTCCGCGGCTCTCGGCCAGATCGAGAAGCCCTGATCGTTCGATTGACCGTCCCGAGAAAATAGCTTAGAATGTTGCGTCCCGTCGGGACGTTGCGATATATCGCCAACTATACGATGGGCAGAGCACGGACAACCTGAATTCAGTGGAGGAAGACATGCGCAACCCGGGCGATGTGATCCGAGAGCGATACAAGATCATCCAGTTCATCGGCGAGGGGCGGCACGGCACGATCTACAAGGCCCATGACATGACGGCCGACCGGGACGTCTCGCTGAAGATCCTCGATGGCCCGGCCAGCGCCAATATCGACACGGTGAAACGGTTCATCAAGGAAGGCGAGGTTCTCTCCTCGCTGCGGCATCCGGCCATCGCCCGCATCTACTCGCTCGAGAAGGAGGGCAACCTTCCCTTCATCATCACCGAGTTCATCGACGGCCGTTCGATGGCCGCGATGAAGGACGAGCTGCGCCGTGACCTGCCAGCCCTGTTTCGGGCGTTTCAGCAACTGCTCGAAGGGGTCGAGGAGTGCCACAACCGCATGGTCATCCACCGCGATCTCAAGCCTTCCAATCTGCTGATCGGCAACGACGGCCAGCTCAAGATCGTCGACTTCGGCCTCGCCAAGACACGCGAAAAGCTCACCAAGCCGGGCGTCCTTCTCGGCACACCGGCCTACATGTCGCCCGAACAGTGCCAGGGGCTGGCCCTGAGCGAGGCATCAGACGTCTACGCGATCGGCATCATCTTTTGGGAATTCCTGACCGGCCAGGTGCCATTCGAGTTCGACGAGACCAACCCCGGCGACAACGTAGCCAGGCTCCTCCAGCACGTGACAGCGCCGCTGCCGGCTGAGCGGTTCGACGCCGTGCCCAAGTTCGCCCCTCTGCGGGAAACCGTGTTCGGCATGCTCGACAAGACCCCGCGCATGCGGCCGTCCATCCGCCGTATCATGGCCGACCTCAAGGCCGTCATTCCGCAGATTCTCGGCGCATGACGGACCGAGGCCATCCATGAAGGACCGCCACGCATTCCCCCTGCTCCTTCCCGTTCTTTTCATCGCTGCCTGCCTCGTCGCGACGTTGCTGTCGACAGGCTGTAACGACCAGGGAACCCCGCTTTCCGCGGGAACGGCCGGCGGCACGCCGTGGTTCTACCCGACCATCGCAAGCCTGACCGTCACCGGCAACTCGATCAAGCAGGCAGACGGAGGAATCCTGACGCTTTCCTGCTCTTGGGTCACCGCGACGCCCATCGCCGCGGCAACCGGCGTTGTCGCGCTGGCCAGCACGGTCGCCAATCCTGGGCCGACGGGCATCGTCAGCTCCGGCACGGCATCTGCAAGTTTCAGGGCGTCGGTGCGCGGCGCGGGTTTCTTCGACGAGTTCGCCTCGCCGCTCGAGATTCCCACCAGCTTGGGCGCCGCCTCGACGGAAGGGATCTGGCAGGTCCAGCTCCCCTTCCCCGTCGCAACCGTGGCCAGCGCAACGGTCGGAAAGCATCAGATGCTGCTCTGGATGATCATCGACGGGTACAAGACCAACAGTCTCGCGTTCGAGCTGGAGATCAAGTGACGGGCTGACGGGCAGTCGCTGCGACGTCGCACCCTCCTCCGGGGAATGCGGGATTCCGCATTGCATGGGCTTTTTGTTGTCTGGCATGACGTTTGCGAATCACGATAGTCAAATCATTCTGACACCCAAGGAGTCGCACCATGAACGTCTGGCATTTCACGAACGAAGGCATGGAAAGGTTCGGCGAGCAGCTGAACGAGTTCACTCGCGCCGTCCGGGGCCGCCCCCTTCCCGGCGTCGCGTGGAAAAGCCGCATGGCACGAGTGTTTCCGCAGATCTCGCTGTCGCAGACGGATGACGCGTATCTCATCGAGGCGCCGGTTCCAGGTGTCGAACCAGGCGATCTCAACGTCCAGCTGTCGGGAAACGTCCTGACCCTTTCCGGCAGACGATCTGCGCCGGAGGTCGAGGCGGCCGCCTTCCATCGGCGCGAGCGCCGCAGCGGGAAGTTCAGCCGCATGTTCGAACTGCCAGCCCTCATCGACGCGACGGCGGTCAAAGCCGAGATCCGGCACGGCGTCCTGTATCTCACCCTGCCGAAGGCCCCCGAAGCACGTCCTCGCACGATCGACGTAAAGATCGTCTGACGCTGCGGATTCTCACCTGATACGCTCAGGTATACAATATTTAGTCACATATTTCCGGAGGAGCCTCAATGTCTACTGCCCAGACCTACGAATTCAAGACCGAAGCCAGGCAACTGCTCGATCTGATGATCCACTCGGTGTATTCGCACCGCGAGATCTTCCTGCGCGAGCTCATCTCGAACGCGTCCGACGCGCTCGACAAGCTGCGTTTCGAGGCGCTCACGAAAGACGCGCTCCGCGGCCTGACCGAGGATCTGCACATCCGCATCGAGCCCGACAAGGAAAAGAACACGCTCACCATCCACGACACCGGCATCGGCATGAACCGCGACGAGCTGGTCGAGTATCTCGGCACGATCGCCCGTTCCGGCACGAAGGAGTTTCTCCGGCTGGCTCAGGAAGCCAAGGATAAGGCGCTTCCGCCCGAGCTGATCGGCCAGTTCGGCGTCGGCTTCTACTCGAGCTTCATGGTCGCCGACCGTGTCACCGTCGTCAGCCGCAAGGCGGGCGAAGAGAAGGCGTGGCGCTGGGAATCGACCGGCGACGGCACCTACAGCATCGACGAGGCTTCCCGGGACCACCAGGGCACCTCGGTCACCCTGCACCTGAAGGTCGAGAACAAGGATGACAAGGCCAGCGAGGACGACGAGCATCACGAGATCCAGGATTTCACCACCGAGTGGACGATCAGGGATATCGTGCGGAAATACTCCGACTTCGTCGCCTACCCCATCAAGATGCGCGTCGAGCGCCACAAGCGCGTCGGCGAGGGTAAGGACGCGAAGGATGAGACGACCATCGAGGACGCGACGCTCAACTCGATGAAAGCGATCTGGATGCGGCCCGAAAAAGAGATCACCGAGGACGAGCACAAGGAGTTCTACAAGCACCTCAGCCGCGACTGGAACGACCCGCTCAAGTGGATCATGTTCAAGGCCGAAGGCACGACGAACGAGTTCCGTTCGCTGCTCTACATCCCGACCAAGGCCGGCCACGACATCTACATGCCGGATGCCGAACGGGGCGTGAACCTGTACATCAAGCGCGTCTTCATCATGCACGACTGCAAGGACCTCGTGCCGGAGTATCTGCGGTTCGTGCGCGGCGTCGTCGACGCCGAGGACCTGCCCCTGAATATATCGCGCGAAATACTTCAGCACGACCGGCGCATCACCGGCATCCGCAAGACGATCACCCGCAAGGTGCTCGACGCGTTCAAGACGATGCGCACCGACCAGCGCGACAAGTTCCTCGAGTTCTGGAAGGAGTTCGGCCGCGTGGTGAAAGAAGGCCTGTTCAAGGTCCCCGAGGACCGCGACCGCCTGTTCGACGCCTGCCTCTTCCAGAGCACCTTCTCGCCGAGCGACTGGTTCACGATGGAGGAATACGTGGGCCGGATGAAGCCCGAGCAGAAAAGCATCTACTATTTGACGGGCGAGACCCGCGCGATGGCCGAGTCGTCGCCGCATCTCGAGGCGTTCCGGGCCAAGGGCTACGAAGTGCTGCTGCTCAGCGACCCCGTCGACGAGGTGTGGGTCCAATTCGTGCATGAATACAAGGGAAAGACGTTCCAGTCCGCCGCCAAGGGCGTCGCCGAACTGGGCAGCGATGAAGAACGCAAGAAGGAAGAGGAGGCCCGCAAGGAGAAGGAGACTGCCTGGAAGCCGCTCCTCGAGGCCCTGCAGGGCAAACTCTCCGAGCACGTGAAGGAAGTGCGCCTCTCGAGCCGCCTCACGACCTCACCCGCCTGCATCGTCGGCAACGAATACGACATGACGCCTCAGCTCGAAGCCCTGCTGAAGGCCACCGGCAAGGACGTTCCGCCCGTGAAGCGCATTCTCGAGCTGAACGCCACCCACCCGCTGCTCGAGAAACTGAACGGCATCTACGCCACCGACAAGAACGACAGCCGCATCGGCGACTACGCCGAGCTGCTCTACGGCCAGGCCCTGCTTGCCGAGGGCGGCAAACTCCCCGACCCCGCCGGCTTCAGCCGCCGTGTCGCCGAATTGATGGTCAAAGCCCTCTCGTAATCATTCCTCCCCATCGAAATATCCGGGGCCGTCCGCACAGGGCGGCCCCGGTTCATTTTGTCCGGGCAAGCGGATCATTGATGATGGCGGAAACATCTTGCACAATCGCACCATCTGGAGTATCTATTTATTAGTATATACGGAGGACGAACATGAAAACCGCAAAACTTTTCCAGAATGGGCAGAGCCAGGCCGTCCGGCTTCCCAAGGAGTTCCGATTCAACGGGAAAGAAGTGTTCATCAAGCGTCTCGGAAACGCCATCATCCTCCTCCCCAAGGACGACTGGTGGGCCCCGATGGAACGCAACGCCGGGAAATTCACGGAAGACTTCATGTCCGAACGGGACCAGGGCAGTCTCGAACGACGTGAGGAGCTCTTCGACTGATGCTGTATCTTCTCGATACGAATATCTTCATCTATCTCTGCAAAAGCACACACCCGGCGCTTGCCGCCCATGTCAAAGCGCACGGCCCCGGAGAAATCGGCATTTCAGCGGTCACCCTCGCCGAACTCGAGTTCGGCATCGCGAAAAGCTCGAAGCCAGATAAAAACAGGAGACACCTGCAGGAATTCCTCCTGCCGTTCGAGATCCTTCCCTTCGACTCGGCGGCAGCCATCGAATATGGAGCTATCCGCCATCATCTCGAGAAAAACGGATCTCCGATCGGGCCGATGGACACCCTCATCGCAGCTCACGCCCTCTCTGCGGGCGCATGCCTCGTCACGAACAACGAACGCGAGTTTTCCCGGGTTCCCGGCCTGAAACTCGTGAACTGGTGCAAGTCTTCGCACAGGATCGCTCCCTGAGGGATGCCATCAGGTCTCAGGGCCAGCAAAATCCCCTGCTGTCGTCAGGGCTTCGGGGCGAGGGAGCGGGCGGCCTCGAGGGCGCGCTCGACGTGTTGCTGGGCGCGGATCGGCGAGTCGTAGACCATGCGCACGATGCCGTCGCGGTCGATGACGTAGGTGACGCGACCGGGGAACAGCCACAGGGTGCTGGGCACCCCGAACGCGCGGCGCACCGCCCCGTCGGTATCGGCCAGCAAAGGGAAGGAAAGCCTGTATTGATCGGCGAATGCCCTGTGTTTTTCTGAATTGTCCGAACTGATGCCCAGCACGGCGGCGCCGACCTCGGTGAACGACGGGGTCATGTCGCGGAATCCGCAGGCTTCGATCGTGCAGACCGGCGACTCGTCTTTCGGGTAGAAGAACACCACAACCGTCTGCCTGCCCCTGAAATCCGCAAGGGAAACGGGCTTGCCGTCCTGGTCGTTCAACGTGAATTCCGGCGCCCTGTCTCCGACGTTCATCGCAACCTTCTGGAAAAGCGCATCATTGCACGGCCTTCGGGGCAACCCCGGGGCCGAGATTCGGCTTCGCGCCACCACCAGCGAGGAGGCGGCGAAGCATGTTCCGGACGAGTTCCCAGGCGGCCGGCTCGCACGGGCCGGTTGCGTGGTGAACGAGCAGGTTGTCCCGGTCGAGAACGATGACGTTCGGCGTGCCGTATGCAATCTTCAACGCCCGGCCGATCAGCGCATGCCAGTCGAGCACGACGGGAATCGGGAACCGCTGCTCCCGCCACCAGGCCTCGGCATCCTCGTGTTCGGTCGTCCAGGGGAACTGCGCGAGATTGACATCGTAAAACAGCGCGATACCGCCGGCATCGGCGAATTCTTGCTTGAGGCGCTCGGCCCATCGTTTAATATCATGACGTATATCACGGTGCCCGGTCAGGATCACGACGGGCTTCCCCCGAAGTTCCATACTGTTCCAGCGCTGTCCCTGGAGATCGACAAGGTCATACTCGACGAATTTCTGCGCCGGCACCCGTTTTTCGACCCACGCCGGCGGGAAATCCGGTGCCGGGAATGCCCCGGCCGGACAACACGCCAGGCAGGAAAGCATGCACACGACAACAACGCGATGAATGTTCATTTTCCAGGAAATCTTGGCCGATCGGACGAAAATTCGGAGTCACGGCTGAATGCAGAATACTGTGTACACCAGGAAATCCTGTTTCTGCAATCACGAAATCGGGTGATCCGGCATGTTCTGGATATATACCGGAACAAAGGGTAAAATGCCCACGTTCCAAAAGGGTGCAGTATCGTCGTTTCATGACGTTCATTGCCCCGGACCAAATAAGCGGAAGGAAAGCCTCCCATGCGAACTCTGCTCATTCTCCTGATTCAATTCAAGATAGATTATGTATTAATAGGAATTATAATTTTCATGTCTCTTTTGTTGATGATTATTTCAGCAAGAGGAGAAAAAAAAGATTCAAGGCTCAATGGAGGCACGCTATTTGTCGGAATCTTCGTTCTGTTCTTTATTTCCTGGTTTCTCTGGGTTGCGAGAGACAACCTCATCAGCAGGGAGTTTCACGAAAATATCGCAAAAGCCGGCTCAAATATTGTATTCCATGCTGGCGGGAAAAAGTTGGAACTTCAAGGGAATTCGAACTCAGCAAACAGTCTATTGAAAATCCTCAGGGAGTCACCTGATCGCTACAGCAAGAACTCACACCCCATCGAAAGGTGGGAATTGTCAGTGGATGGAATGAAGGGAACTCTCATTGTTCAGAAAGATTCCTATAATCCCACCTATTTTTGGCTCTCCATCAGAGATGAAGACCGCTACGGCAATAGAGAGTGCTCGATAAAAAGATTCGATTCCAGTGAACTCGCTCGTCTATTGAAGGCTGTAAAAGCGCCATCGATAAATGTCGATCCTTATAAGTGATGAACCGCCCACCAAAAGGGAAGTCATTCCTGTCACGTGACTTGGTATACCGAAAAATATTCATTGGTCTGACGGAATATTCTTTATTTCGGGAAAATTCAGCGTTTCCAGACAACTCTGGTGTATTGCATAAGAGGAGGTCAAGTGGGCGGTACTACTCGTCTTGTATGTTCAGTTGGGGGTGTTAACGTAGATGTTGAATTTGGGTGAACGGAGGTGACAGACCGTGTTCGTCTTGGTCCTTCGGAGACCGTTTGTGAGCTTTTGGTCGTCA
>Ga0116186_1000014_pt1 | contig 201323 bp, 171 predicted proteins | sample AD_JPNNA4_MetaG_FD_89806 | JGI IMG/M metagenome (GOLD analysis project Ga0116186, IMG submission 89806) | Active sludge microbial communities of municipal wastewater-treating anaerobic digesters from Japan - AD_JPNNA4_MetaG | ecosystem: Engineered > Bioreactor > Anaerobic > Digestate | place...
GCCAGACATTGTAGGGTTTCCCCAGATCGAACATCAGCGCCGTGATCACCAGGACATAACCCAGAAAGGCGGTCAAAATCGTCGAGCGGGCGATGGGCTTGTATTCCTTGAGATTAAAAATATAAACCGTCGCGGCTATGGCAAATCCGCCGGCGGCCAGACCGACACCAACCAGAATATCGAATCCGATCCAGATGCCCCAGGGAAATTGATCGGAAAGATGGGTGGTGGCCCCCAATCCATAGTAAAAACGGTGAAAGGTAGCATAGAGTCCCCCCGCCCAGATGGCAGCGAGGACGAAGGTCCAGAAGGTCGGTTTGGGAAGTTTTATTTTCATAAGCACCTCAGCAAAGTGACGGGAGACGATCGTTGATTGGCGGTATCGGCCGCAGGGGTCAAACCCGTTCTTCGGGCGAATCCTGCAACTCGATGCGCCGGTTTACAATCCACCAAATGCCGGCGAGTAAAGCGGTACCGGTCGTCACGATACTGGGGATCTTGTTAAGGACCTTCCAGGTCAGTTTGGGATATGGATCCTGGATCATATTGGCGGGAAAACCGAGGTCTGCGAAGGGCACCGCCGAAAGATAAAGGACCGAGGTGCCACCCGCCTCGCGCAAGCCGTAAAGATGCGGGATGTAGCGATCCGGCTGTGCTTCCATCCTGCGTTGCGCTTCGGCGATCAGTGCGGAGCGCTCGCCAAAAAGAGTCGCGCCGGTCGGACACGCCCGGGTACAAGCCGGCTGATCCCCCTTCTTGAGGGCCTTTTCATAGCAGAAAATGCATTTTTCGATGACGGGAATCGGTTTGTCCCACTGGTATTTGGGAATGCCGAAGGGACAAGCGATCATGCAGTAGCGGCAACCCATACACTTGTGGCCGTCGTAGATCACCGCACCCTCAGGAGTCTTGGTCAAGGCACCAACCGGGCATGCAGAGACGCAGGCCGCCTCCTCACAATGCATGCACTGGCGGCGGATATTGACGCCCTTGCGGTTCTCCACGGCACTCCAGGTATAGGCCGTCAGCAGATTATTGGCGGACGTCCGGGGAAGTCCGTTGATCTCTTTACATGCCAATGCGCAGGCTTCACAGCCTACGCACTGGGTCAAGTCCGTCAGAATAGCGGCTTTCATCCGCTTCCTCCATCTTAGTTTTGAGTGGGCCTGTCCAGAAATTCCTCTACAAATTTGCTCCAGTTGGCATCATCCAGCGCCTGTAAGGCGCCTTGAGCTGGCAGGCCACCATCTTGCATCGCCGGGGCGAGCGCTTGCTGCGGTACAGCTAGGGCGATAAAGTCACGCAACCGCGCCATTTCGGAGCGCAGCCACTGATAAGCCTCTTCCCCGATGCGCATACCTTTGACCGATTCGCTCAGGTTATCCGGCTGCAGCGCCAGGGCCCAGGCCCGGTTGATGTCGTGGTAAAGACCCTGCGGGTCTTCCTTGAGGGCCCTGTTGATCGTCGTCACCGTGCCGGCCATCGGGGCGCGCAGGGTGAGGGTGCGTTTCCCCAACTGCAGCGAGAGGATCGGCTCGCCCTTCTTCACCCGCTGCCCTGGTTGCGGCAGCGAGACCGCATCGATCGAGTGCAGGGCCGAGAGCATCAGGCGGCTGACGCCGAGACGAATCTCGCCGTTGGGGAGGAGGGAACTCCAGAGCTGACCGGAGGCAGCGAAAACACCGCGGGGCAGCAATTCCTCGATGCTGTGAAAAACGGGCCGACGCACAGCCGTCGTGGCAGGCGCGAAGGATTTGGCCTGGCGAAGCTGCACCAGATAATCGGCCAGGATGAAAGCCAGGGCGAGGGCGAGGAGTAATAAAACGGTCATGGTCTGTTCCTTGGTTTTATAGGTGATGGCTTATCGGGTTTCGTAGTTGAAAAATTCAACGCAAAAGTCACGCCATTGAGCATCGGTCAGGTGACGGGCGAAGCCATCGACCAACTCGCCGCCATCCTGCATGGCCGGTAGCAGAGCGCCGGCATGCTCGAGCAAAAACTTGGCGCGCACGGTCTTGAGCCACTGTCCGACCGAAGCCCCCTGCATTAGATTAGCGAGGTTGTCCGCCAGATGCGCAGGCTTGATCCGCAGCAGCCAATCGCTGCCGCTCTTCTCCCGGGCTTCCAGAACGACACCATCCACAGGAATCCGCTGTGCCACCAGGCGGCCTCCCACCCGTGCTTGCCAGGCAACATCACCCTGATGCACAACGGTTCCCTTTTCCGGCAACATAATTTCATCCAGGTAGCCGAATGCATGACGCGAGAAATCATCCATGCCGACCTCGACCATCTCGTCAGAAATAACCCGCGCAAAACTGTGGCTCGGGTGCAGATAATAGGGTGTCTTTTTTGCCATTTTCTGGAAGGAACTGGCCGCTGCCGTCATCTGCCGCCGGGCGGCTCGCTCGCGCAGATAACTGATGCCGACGAAGATCAGGACCATAACCAGCATGAGAAGGACTACCATGATATGCCTCCTTTATTGCAATTTACTTTGATGTCGAATTACTCGTCACGTCGGCTCACAGCAAAGGTCATGCCAAAATAGATAGAAGCGTAATTCATATGACTTAATATTTTAATTATCAATGAGTAATATTAATCGAGCATGCATATTAAATGAACACTGATGGAATGTGTCGATGATTATATTTACAACATATCAGATTGATATAAACCATCAAAGTCTTGTTAATTCAAGTTAATTCAATTTGATGCGGATGATTAATAAATAATCAATTGTAGGCGGTGTAATACGATCAAATGTTGTTTTTGTCAACAAAGTGGCGTGAGACCCTGCTGATCGCACAGCGCTGCGCTACCCGCATCCCCCAAGTCGGCTTCTACCCGGACGTTCGCGTCGGGCAAAGAGGTCGCGAATCAGATTTCGTAGGGCATCCTTCTTTACGCTAATTACTGTTGACAAAATAAGTGCATATTCCTATATTGGAATACTATGCAGGGGTTTTCCGTCGCTGGCGGATATTTCTTTTCTGCTGGGCAGCTTGGCCTGCGACGACACGTCGCAATGCGAGAGGTGGGAGTATGAGACGCACAGGCATCACACTCAGCTTGCTTCTGGGCTGCCTCACAGCCGTCAGAGCGGAAAATTATTTGATAAATGGCGGGCAGGAATCCCAAATCAGCTACCAGATGGTGCAAAAAGTCGAACCCGCGCCCGGCACCCAGAAGCTGGTTCTGAGTTATGTCATCCCCGAAGGATTCGCTTCACCAACCTATCGTCAAAACATCAGCACCTTTCGCCTCACCTTTTCGATCGAACCCTCCAGCCGTGAGGAAAAAACCGATGAGCGCGGCAACCGGATCGTACGGGCTATCTGGAATCGCCCGCAAGCCATGGTTGAGTCGGTCATGCAGTTCACGGCGAGCAACAGCACTGGACTGAAGCCATTACGCACCGACGCCCCGTTCCCGCTCGCCAATCTCAGCCCCGTCGAGGAGGTTTATCTCGCCGCCACCAATCAGGTGCCCGCCCGGAACGACGAAATCATTCGCCTCGCAGCACAACTCACCGCCTCGAGCAAGACCGAATTCGATGCCATACAGCGGATTCTCGCCTGGGTGGTCGATCATCTCCGCTATGTTCTGGTCCCGGAGAGCTATGACGCCCTCTATTCGCTGCGCACGGGCAAGGGCAACTGCCAGAACTATTCCCATATCAGCGCTGCGTTGATGCGCGCCGTCGGCATCCCCTGCCGTATTGTCAACGGCATCACGCTGAAAGAACCCTATGACGTCGAGCTGCCAGGCGGAACCCTGACCCTGCGCATGGCGCAAGGCCGGCACTCCTGGATTGAGGTATGGTTCCCTGACCTGGGCTGGGTGCCTTTCGATCCACAACAGACCGCCCTCTATGTCAGCAACCGCTTCATTCGGGTTGAGGTGGGACTGGACAACGAGGAGACCTGCAATGACGGTCTCATCCGCTGGTCCCAGTCGGCGGGCGCCCAGGGCAGACCGCAATTTGAGGAGAACATCGGCTACACCCTTGCGGCCGATCGTGTCAATCTGCGGGCGGAGAAGCAGAACTACGGTCCGCAAAGACTGCTCTTCTTCCCGCCGGTGGAAGCGCGTTTCACCCCGGTGTCCGCTAGGCCGGCCACACCGCCCCCGCCGCCCGCACCGCCGGCCTCCCAGCAGACCATGCGCCGTTATGCCTATAGCCAGCCCTACAGCCAGGGCAACACCGATTTCCCACGAAACACCGATTTTCTCGCCGCGCGGGGACCAGCGCAGCAAACCGATGACGGCCAGATGGAGATGCGTAAAAACTTTCTAGTCGAGACGGCTGAGTATGTCACCACCCAGGGCCAGCAGTATGCCCAGACCTTCCTCATCGCCCAATCGCTCAAACTGAACAAGATTGGACTCGCCCTCCACAAATTTGGCGGCACCGGACAGCTCTGGGTTGAAATCTATAAGGATGACGGATCGGGTAAACCCGGCGCCTACCTGACGACCAGCCAGTACCTCGCGGTCGATCAGATGAAATATACATCCGGGTATGACTGGGTTGATTTTGACTTTGGCACCCCCGGTCTGCTTCTGCCGCCCGGCCGCTACTGGATGGCCCTCGGGTTCACCGGCAGTCCGATCATCAACTGGTTCTTCTCTTATGGCAAACCAGTCGGCCCCGAGGATGGCACGCGCTACAAAACCCTCTTCGACGAGACCTGGAGCCGCAGCCTCGCCTACGAGTTCAATTATCGCATCATCGGCATGACCGGGGAGTAACGCGAATCATGCGCGGCTTCCGCTGGGCAACGATATGGCCGCTAACGGGAAGAGGGAATGGCTCAAAAGTATATTCTGACGCACGATCTCGGGACCAGCTCCAATAAAGCCGTACTGTTCACGCTGCAGGGACGTTTGATCGCGGAGGCCCGCCAGGACTACGCCGTCCATTATCCGCGCCCCAAATACGCCGAACAGGACCCCTTTGACTGGCTGCATGCGGTGTATACCACCTCCCGCAAGGCTCTCGAAAAGTCCGGTATTAAGGCCGAGCAGGTGGCCGGCATCACCTTCACCTGCCAGATGCAAACTCTTGTGGCGGTGGATGCCCAGGGCGAGCCGGTGATGCCTGCGATCTCCTGGCTCGATACGCGCGGTATGGAGGTCCTTTACGATACCCTCTATCCCCGGCCGCGCATCCAGGGCTATCATCCCTTGCGTCTGCTGCAGTTTCTGCGGATTACAGGCGGTGCACCCGGCCATACCGGCAAGGACCCCATCGCCAAAATCCTCTGGATCCAACGCAACCGGCCGGAACTCTTCGCCCGGGTCGACAAATTTCTCGATGTCAAGGATTTCGTCATCTATCATCTCACCGGCCGGTGGTCGAAATCGGTCGACATGGCGTCCGTCTGGTGGCTTCTGGATACCCGGAAGAACCGCAACCTCTGGGATGAAAAACTCTGCCGTCTCGCCGGTATCACGCCGGATCAGCTGCCGCCGGTCTATCCGAGTTCGGCGATTATCGGCCCCCTGCAGGCGGCAGCGGCGGATCACATGGGCCTTCCGGCCGGCATCCCGGTCATCAATGGCTCGGGGGATATCCCGGCCGCGGCTGTCGGCTCTGGCGCGATCAAGGAGGGCGCCCTCAATATCCGTCTTGGCACCAGCGGCGGCATCTCCGGCCATTTCAGCAAGCGTAAAATCGATATCGCCCATTATGCCGGCTGCGTCGGCAGCACCTTCCCGGAAAAATACTATCTGGCTCTGGCCCATCAGGAGACCATCGGCATCTGCCTCGAATGGCTCGCCAACCGCATCCTCTACCATAAGCAGCGGCTTGCGGAGGAGACGCTTTTTTCCGATGTATTCCAGCTTCTCGATCATCTGGCGATGCAGGCCCCGCCCGGCGCGGCGGGGCTGATCTTCACACCCTGGATGTTCGGCGAGCGCTGCCCGATTGATGACCATAACGTCCGCGCCGGTCTTTTCAACCTCAACTTGCAGCACGGTCGCGAACATATCATCCGCGCCGTGCTCGAAGGCATCGCCTTCAACCTGCGCTGGGCCCTGGAGGTTCTGGAAAAGCTCTACCAGCCGGTCACGGAACTCCACATCATCGGCGGCGGCGCTAAAAGCGATATCTGGTGCCAGATCATCGCCGACATCACCAACCGGCGCATCCGCCAGGTTGCCGATCCCCAGCAAGCCAATGCCCGGGGCGTCGCCCTGCTGGCCAGCCTGGCCCTAGGGCACATCAGCGATTTTGAGTCGATCGCCGACCATGTGGTGATCCGCCAGAGCTATGAGCCCGATCCCGCCCATCGGTTGCTGTACGACCAGCTCTTCAACGAATTCAAGCGGCTTTATCAGCAAAACAAAAAATGGTATGCCCGTATGAACGGCGCAAGCGGACCCAAGAGCCCGGCGTGGGGTGAGTCCGCCTCCTAACCGCCACTTGGTCACCTCAATTCTTTCTCGGAGCAATGGAAGATATGGCTCAGCCGCGCACCGGCACCGTGCTGATCGTCGATGATGAGGCCATCATCCGTGATTCGCTGCAGCAATGGCTGGAGATGGAAGGGTATCGAGTCTTTGCGGCGGAGAACGGCGAAAAGGCGCTTCAGCTCTGCAAATTCGAGTCCTTCGATGTCGGGGTCTTCGATATCCGGATGCCCGGCATGGATGGCATTTCCCTGCTCAAACAAACGCGTCGTGACTACCCGGAGATGGCGGTGATCATGATGACCGCCTTTGCCAGCATCGAGGATGCCGTGTTGTGCATCAGTTCCGGCGCCCATGATTACGTCATCAAACCCTTTCCGCCGGAAAAACTCTCCCAGGCGATTCGCAATCTCATGGAATCCCGGCACCTGCATGCCCGGCAGCAGGGATTGATTGCCCGCCAGGATTTGCTGCAGCAGTTTGCACGGGAGACTACGCCCTTCCTGACACTCGGCGCGGTAACAGCCGTCCTCGCCGGTGCGGCCTGGGTTCCAGGCGCCCGGCCTGAACTGGAAGGCGGGCATGCGGGTGAAGCCCTGCAGCATCCATTGATCGACCACGCACTCGAGATCGCCCGGCCTGCCCTGGCGGTCGTGAACAGTGATCTGAATCGCATCGCCGATACCACGCTAGCGTTGGCTGAACGGGAGAGAGGCACCGCGCAATCGCGGACAACCGGCTCGGGCGCGCTCGCGCTGCAGACCGCCGCACCTTTCGTGCCCTGTGTACTGGCACTGCACCTGCTGATCTCCGCCCTGACTACAGACGACCGGCCCACCCCCGAGATCCGGGCGCTCCGGGCCGTCGCAGGATCCAGGCGACCACGTTTGCAGTTGCTCGCCGCCGGCGGATGGAGTGCAGCAGATCGAGCCCGGATTACGGGAGAGGTGAGGGCTACAGACAACGCCGGCCGCGCTGCGGAGATGGCCCGGCTGCTGCTGCAGCAGATGGGTGCCGGCCTGCAATTTGCAGAAAACCAGATCGTCATCGATTTGCCTCCTGCAATGGAACCGAAGTAACTGCATGAAGGCGGAGACGTTAAAAATCCTCATCATCGATGATGAGGATCTGCTCCGGGAGGGCTGCAGGAGGCTGTTGGAGATGGCAGGCTATGAGGTAGCAACGGCCGCCGATGCGGAGGAGGGATTGCAAAAGGCGGCCTCAGGCGCTTTTGGCATTGTCTTCGTCGATTTCCGGATGCCGGGCATGACCGGTATCGAGTTTATCCGCCGGATGCAGGAAAGCAGCCCCACCACCGATGTTGTGATGATGACCGGGTATGCCAGCATTGAGATGGCGGTCGAGGCGATGAAGAACGGTGCACGCGACTATATCTCCAAGCCCTTTGAAGCGGAGCAACTCCTCGAAATTGTCAGCCGGCTGGCGCGGAGGCATGCGCCACCGGCTTCGCAGCCGGCCGGAGAACTGGATTTTACCCTCCAGGGCAAGTCGATCCGTATCATCGGCAGGGTGGAAGCCATGCAGGAACTCTTTGCCCTGGTGCGCAAGGTCGCGCCCACCGATAGCACAGTCCTGATCGAAGGGGAGAGTGGAACGGGCAAGGAGATGATCGCGCGTGCCATTCACGCCCTCAGCAACCGCAAGAACAAGCCCTTTTATGCCATGGATTGCGGTTCGCTGGTCGAGTCGCTTTTTGAAAGCGAATTGTTCGGCCATGTCAAAGGCTCTTTTACCGGCGCGACGGCGACCAAACATGGCGCCCTGGAGTTGGCGCACGGAGGCACCTTCTTTTTCGATGAGATCGGCAACATCTCCCTGAACGTTCAGGCCAAGGTCCTGCGGGCGATTCAGGAGAAGGAGATTCGCCGCATCGGTTCCACCCAGACCATCCCCGTGGATGTCCGGGTGATCGCCGCCACCAACCGCGATCTGCGCGCCGCTGTCGCGGCGGGAGAATTCCGCGAGGACCTATACTACCGCTTGAGCGTTATTCCAATCCGGCTGCCTCCATTACGCGAAAGAGTCCAAGATATAGATATTTTACTCGATCATTTCATCCAAAAACATAATAAGCGACGACAGCAAAATCCTATTGAAAAGATATCTCCTGAGGTGCTCGACCTCTTTAGGCGATACCCGTGGCCGGGCAACATCCGCGAATTGGAAAACGTTATCGAACGCGCCGCAGTGATCGAGGCGGGCACCGAGCTCCGCTTACACAGCCTGCCACCGCATCTGCGTAGTTTTCCTGGACAGCAGGAGCCGGCTGGTCCGACGGAGCCCCGGTCGCTCGTCGATGTGGAAAAAGACCACATCCGCAAGACCCTTGAGCGCTGTAGGGGCAACATCAGCCATGCCGCCCGGTTGCTAGGCATTGACCGCAAGACCCTTTACGAAAAAATTCGCCGCTACGACCTTTCCGCCTCCTGATTTCGCACCGTCCGCCTCAAGTATCCCGCGGCATTCAGCCCGTACCCTGACCGTTTTCTGAACCGAGACATAGGTTTGTGGAATTTCGCCACAATACAATCTCTCAAAAATGATAGATAAAATCCGGTTCACTTCGACAGGACGATTTTATTTAATATAATAACAGGATATTACAGCAACCATCACCCCACCGGGAAATGGCACGTTTTTTGAACAGGAAATAGAAAACGTACTCCATTCTGGCCTAATTCGATGACTTGTCTAATCGTGGCAAATCCGCAAAAGAGCGTGACGCAGGAGGTGGCACGATTTCTCAGTGCACATGCCGTTACGACTCTGCTGCTCGATGATCCCCTCCAGGCGCTGGAGCAGGCTCAGGGGCAGCATTTCGATCTGATTGTGCTCGATGCCCGGACCCATGGACTGAAAATCGACCAGGCCATCCGCCTGCTCAAGGGGTGCGATCCCGCGGCGCGCATTATCGTACGCACCGAAGAAAATAGCCGCGCCCTTGAGGGCAAGGTCCGCAAGGAACAGGTTTTTTATTATCATGTTGATTCATTGGGCATGAAGGACCTTCAACTGGCCATGGCAGCTGCACTCGGCATTTCCGGGCGTGGCAGTGATTCCAGGTAATCATCGGTATCCACAAAGAGAGGAAATCATGGAACTCCAAGAGGTGTACCAGAAATATCCGAAGAACGATCCCTCGATCCTGATCCCGATTTTGCAGGATATTCAGGAAATCTGCGGGTATCTCTCTGAAGACGAACTGCATCATGTCGCTGCGCATACCCGTCTTCCTGTAAGCCGCGTCTTCGGCGTGGCGACTTTCTATAATCAGTTCCGACTGCGCCCGTTGGGCAAACATGTGATCCGCGTCTGCCGTGGTACAGCCTGTCACGTCAAGGGATCGTTCGATATCCTCACCACGCTGGAGAATGAACTGGGCATTAAGGCTGGCGGCACCACCAAGGATCTGCAGTTCTCTATCGAGACCGTCGCCTGCATTGGCGCTTGCAGCATTGCCCCGGTGATCACCATCGACGATGAGTTCCATGGCGGCCTCACCGTCAAAGCCGTGCAGAAGCTGATCGCTGCAATGAAAAACAACAAGGAATGAGGCGGATATGAATTCATATGCAAAAATCTTTGCCAATTGCTGGCATAGTGCTGATAAACCCTGTGCGCACTTTATCGAGTGCATCAACGATGGTCAAAAGTGCCACCAATCCGCCGAAACCCGGAAACACCTCGACGCCTTCAAGCGGGAAATTCTGCTCGAGGAGCACAAGGAGCCGGTCATCCTCATCGGCATGGGCACGTGTGGCCTGGCCAATGGCGCCAACCGCGTACATGCTGCCATTCTGGCCGAACTCGAAAAGCTCAATCTCAAGGTTCGGGTCATCCCGACCGGTTGTGTCGGCTATTGTTCGAAAGAAGTGATCGTTGACATCAAACTGCCCGGGTATCCCCGCCTCTGCTACTGCCAGGTGAAACCCGAAGATGTTCCTGAGCTGCTGCAGAAGACTCTGGTCGAAAAAACCGTGGTCCGGGAAAAACTGCTCGGCATCTATCCTGCCGAGGGCAGCAATGGTTGGGGCGTGCTGCCGCTCCTCAGTGAGGTGCCCTTTTTTGCCAAACAGAAAAAGCTGGTGCTCGCGAACTGCGGTGTCATCGATCCCGAAAGCATTGACCAATATCTCGCACGCGGCGGCTATATCGGCCTCTCACGGGCCCTCAACAAGATGACCTCCGCCGACGTTGTGAAGGAGATGATCGCTTCCGGCCTGCGCGGACGTGGTGGTGGCGGTTTCCCCACCGGCAAGAAATGGGAATTCGCCCATAATCAGCAAGCTGAGCAGAAATACATCGTCTGCAACGCAGATGAAGGCGATCCCGGCGCCTTTATGGACCGCGCCGTCATGGAGAGTGATCCCCATCGCGTGATCGAAGGCATGGTGATCGGGGCTTATGCCATCGGCGCCAGTGAGGGTTATATTTATTGCCGCGCCGAATATCCGCTGGCAATCAAGCGCCTGGAGAAGACCATCGCCGATGCCAAGGCCTACGGGCTGCTTGGCGACCATATCCTCGGCAGCGACTTTTCGTTCCATCTTAAGATCAAGAAGGGGGCCGGCGCTTTTGTTTGCGGGGAAGAGACCGCCCTGCTTCACTCCATCGAAGGCAAACGCGGCATGCCGCGGCCCCGGCCGCCGTTCCCGGCGGTCTCCGGCCTCTTCGGCAAGCCGACGGTCATCAATAACGTCGAAACCTTCGCCAATGTCCCCCTGGTCCTGCGCGATGGCGCCGGCCAGTTCGCACAAATCGGCACAACCGGCTCCAAGGGCACCAAGATCTTCGCTCTTTCGGGCAAGATCACCAATACCGGACTGGTCGAGGTACCGATGGGCGTCTCGCTGCGCGAGGTGATCTTTGATATTGGCGGCGGCTGCCCCAATAACAAAAAGTTCAAGGCCGTCCAGATCGGCGGGCCCTCCGGCGGCGCCTTGCCGGAGCAGGTCATCGATACGCCGATCGATTATGAGAACCTTAAAACCGTCGGCGCCATGATGGGTTCCGGCGGCCTGGTGGTGATGGATGAAACCACCTGCATGGTCGACGTGGCCAAGTACTTCATGACCTTTATCCAGTCCGAGTCGTGCGGCAAATGTATCCCCTGCCGCGAGGGCACTAAGCGGCTGCTCGAGATCCTCGAGCGGCTGACCTCCAGCTATCGCAGCGAGAAGAGCCCTGAGGAAGCGCTGCAACGTTTTCAGGGCATGGTCTATATGGAACGACTCTCCGAGGTGATCCAGAATACCTCGCTTTGCGGCCTGGGACAGACTGCCTCCAATCCCGTGATGAGTACGCTGCGCTACTTCCGCGACGAATACGAAGCGCACCTCTACGACCGTAAATGCCCGGCCGGTTTGTGCCGGGAGTTGCTGACCTATCATATTGACACGGACAAATGCACGGGCTGCACGGTCTGCGCCCGCAAGTGCCCGCAGAATGCCATTCTCGGCGAAAAGCAAAAGGCGCACTATATCATCGACGAAAAGTGTATCCGTTGCGACCAGTGCCGCGCCAATTGCAAATTCGATGCGATCTTTGTAGAGTAATTTCACACGAGAGGATCCCCATGAAGGTAACGATTAACAATAAAGAGTGCTGGGCCAATCCGGGCGAGACCATCCTTACGGTTGCCGAGCGCGAAGGCATCCAGATTCCCACCCTCTGCTACCTGAAGGGCTTTTCGCCGACCGGCGCCTGCCGCGTTTGCGTCGTCGAGGTGGAAGGCCAGCGCAATTTGATTCCCTCCTGCGCCTTCCCGATGAGTGAAGGGATGGTGGTGCAGACCAACTCGCCGCAAGTGCGCCGGGCGCGGAAAACGATCGTCGAACTGCTAATCGCCAACCATCCGCAGGACTGTTTGACCTGCGTGCGCAATGGCAACTGCGAACTGCAAGATCTGGCGGCACAGTATGGCGTGCGCGATGTGCGCTATGCCGGTGAAATCCGGGGCGGTAAGATCGATATAGCTAGCCCCTCAATCGAACGCGATCCCGAGAAATGCATTCTCTGCGGTCGCTGCGTCCGCGTTTGCCACGAGGTCCAGAATGTCGGCGCCATCGATTTTGTCCGCCGGGGTTTCAAGAGTGCGGTGGCCCCGGCCATGGATGGCAGCTTGAACGCGATCGCCTGCGTCTTCTGCGGGCAATGTATCACGGTCTGTCCCGTCGGTGCCCTGCGCGAGAAAAGTAATGAGAAGATTGCCTGGGAGGCCATCAACAACCCGAAAAAGCATGTCGTGGCGCAGATTGCGCCGGCGGTCCGGGTTGCCCTAGGCGAGGAATTCGGGATGGAACCCGGCAGTGTTGTGACCGGTAAAATAGTCGCCGCCTTGCGGCGTATCGGTGTCGACCGAGTTTTTGACACCAACTTTGGTGCCGACCTGACCATCATCGAGGAGGCCTCCGAACTGCTGCACCGCATCAAAAACGGCGGCACGTTGCCCCTACTCACTTCGTGCAGCCCCGGTTGGGTCAAATACATCGAGCACTTTTATCCCGATCTGCTGCCGCACGTCTCTTCGTGCAAGTCGCCGCACGAGATGGAAGGAGCACTGATCAAGTCCTACTACGCAGAGAAGACCGGCATCCCGCCCCAGGATATCTACGTCATTTCGATCATGCCCTGCATTGCCAAGAAATTCGAAGCGCAACGTCCCGAGTTGAAAGAGGTCTATGCCGATGTCGACGCGGTGCTCACTACCCGCGAGTTGGCGCGCATGATCAAGAACGCCGGTATCGATTTCACCAAACTCAATGACGAGCATTTTGATGATCCCATGGGCGAATCCACTGGCGCTGCGGTCATCTTCGGCGCCGCCGGCGGCGTCATGGAAGCGGCCCTGCGTACTGCGCATTATTTTCTCACCGGCAAGGATATGGATAATGTCGAATTCACGCCGGTTCGCGGCTTGCAGGGTGTCAAGGAGGGCGAGGTCAATATTGCCGGCATCACCATCCGGGTCGCCGCGGTGAGCGGCCTCAAGAACATCGGCGTGATCCTCGACAAGATCCGTTCCGGCGATAGTACCTATCAGTTCATAGAAGTGATGGCTTGTCCCAATGGCTGTATCAACGGCGGTGGACAACCCATCAACTCCGATCCGGAAAAAGTGCGCAAGCGCATGGAAGCCATCTATGCGATCGACCGCACGCTCCCGAAACGAGCTTCGCATCATAACGAAAGCGTGATGCGACTCTACAAGGAGTACCTCGGCGAGCCCAATGGCCACAAGGCCCACGAACTGCTGCATACCCATTACGTTGAACGGTCCTGAGCCCGGACCGGAAAGGCAGGACGTATGTCCGTCGTCTGGACCGTTGAGGAACGCTGCAAGCGGTGCTACTCCTGCATCCGGGAGTGCCCGGCGAAAGCCATCATGGTCGTCAAGGGACAAGCAAAGGTAATCGAAGAACGTTGCCTGGGCTGCGGTCACTGCGTGCGCGTCTGCTCGCAAGGCGCCAAGGCCGTGCGGAGCGGGGTGGAGAGGGTGCTGGCTTTTCTCGGCGACGGAGACGCGGTGGCCGCCATGGTCGCGCCCTCCTTTCCCGCAGGGCTGCCTGGCTTGCCCGGCGAGGTGCTGACTGGAGCTCTGCGTCAAAGCGGCTTCGAACGCGTCGTGGAGGTAGCCTTCGGTGCAGATTTGATCAACCGGGAGTACTACCGGCTGGTCAACAGCAAAAAGACTGCAGAAGGCAAGGAGATTGCGCTCCCGCTGATCACCAGCTCCTGCCCGGCGATCTATGAGCTGATCCAGCGGTATGTGCCGGAGCTGGTTCTCAATCTGGCTCCTGTGGTCAGCCCGATGATCGCCATGGGACGCGTGGTCAAACGCTGCTATGGCCAAGGGATCAGGACCGTCTTCATTGGACCTTGCACTGCCAAAAAGGTCGAAATGTGCGATCCCGAGGTGGCGGATGCGGTTGATGAGGTGCTCACCTTTGCTGAGCTCAAGGAGCTTTGGCGCCGCCTCGGTGTCGAACCCGCTCAAGCCGAGGCCGCGCCGTTCGATCCGCCTTATGCCTATCTCGGACGGCTCTATCCGGTCTCCGGCGGCCTGCTGCGCAGCGCCGGCTTGCCCTTCGACCTGATGAATAACGAAGTGGTGGTCACCGAGGGCAAACAGCGGGTCCTCAATCTCCTCGACAGCCTCAAGAACCAGGAGGTCAAGGCCAGCCTCGTCGATATCCTCTTCTGCGAGGGCTGCATCAGCGGACCCTTCACGGATACTTCGATCAACTTTTTCACGCGCAAACAGAAAATCGTCTCGTATACCGATTCGCTTAGGATGGAGACCAATTATGCCGAGTGGAAAAAGGCGATCCTACAGTTCCAGGATGTGGTCATCCGCCGCACCTTCAAGCCCGGGGACATCAAGGTGGCCGAACCGAGCGAGGATGAAATCCGGCTGATCCTCAAGGAGATCAAGAAGGCCACCTCCTCCGACGAACTTAACTGCGGCGCCTGTGGCTATCCCTCGTGCCGAGACTATGCCCGGGCGGTCTATCAGGGACTGGCCGAGGAGGAAATGTGCCTCCCCTTCGTCATCGAGGAACTGCAGCATACCCAGAAGGAATTGCAGGAGTCGTTACACGATCTGGCGGAGGCCCAGGAGCAGCTCATCCAGCATGAAAAGCTGGCATCAATCGGCCAATTGGCGGCCGGCGTCGCCCATGAGGTAAACAATCCTCTAGGTTCTATCATGCTTTACGCCCATCTTCTCATGCAGCAGTTGAAGGAAGATGAAGCTAAAACCAGGGATCTCCGTTTCATTATGGACGAGGCCAAACGCTGCCAAAAGATCGTCGCCGGGCTGCTCAACTTCGCGCGTCAGGGCAAGCTCAATCTGCGCAAGGTGGCCCTGCAGGAGATTCTCGATAAACTGGTGGCCATGGCTTTCAATCAGCCGCTCTTTAGGATGACGCAGGTGGTGACCAAGCTGGATGAGGATCTGCCGATGATAGAGGTGGACCTGGACCAGATTTACCAGGTCTTTCTCAATCTGGCGGTGAATGCGGCCGAAGCGATGCCTGACGGGGGAATACTGACCATCCAGGCTGCGGCAACGCCGGACCGTCAAAATGTCCAGATCGTTTTTACCGATACCGGCGTCGGCATCCCTCCTGAAAATATCGGCAAACTTTTTACGCCGTTCTTCACGACCAAGCAGATCGGTAAGGGCACCGGCTTGGGATTGGCCATCGCTTATGGCATTATCAAGATGCACCGGGGCAGCATTACTGTAAAAAGCGAGGTCGGTAGAGGCTCTGCGTTCTACATCGAATTGCCGGTGCAGAACACGGTCCATTCTGTAAATTTCGATTTCCAATCCGTGCAGGAGAGCGAAAAATGAGTAAAAAAATCCTCCTCATCGATGATGATGTCGATATCGTTGAATTCAATCGGGTTTTGCTCACCAAGGCCGGCTACACCGTCTGCACCGCATACAGCGGGTCCGAAGGACTGGAAATGGCCCTGGATGAGAAGCCCGATCTGGTCATCCTCGATGTCATGATGTCCAGCGTCGGTGAGGGTTTTGAGGTAGCGCGTCAGATCCGCAAGAACGAGACCATTCGCCATACGCCCATTTTGATGCTGACCGGAGTCAATCGGGAACATCCCTTCAATTTGCGCATCGGCCCGGACAGCGAATGGAACCCCGTAGACAGTTTCATCGAAAAACCGGTGCAGAAAGAGGTGCTGTTGCAAAAGGTCAGCGCCTTGCTGCAGGACAAATAATACTTATCAGAGAGAGATGATACCGCTATGAAAAAGAAAATAATGATGGTCGATGACGACTATGATTTGCTGCAAATCTATGTGCCGGTGCTTGAGAAAGCGGGTTTTGAGGTTGCAACGGCCAATTCGGCAGCCGAGGGGCTTGAGCTATTCCGGACCTTTCTTCCCGATCTGGTGATGGTCGATCTGGCGATGGAACATTTCGATTCAGGCTTTGTCCTCTGCCACCGCATCAAGAGTACGCCTGAGGGCGCCCATACCCCGGTCGTCATCATGACCGCCGCCAGCCATGAAACCGGCATCCGCTTCTCAACCCAGACTGCTGAGGAACGCAAATGGATTCAAGCGGACGAATACCTCGATAAGCCGATTCCGGCGCGGGAGTTGCTGGCTTTCATCAAGGAACGCTTTTTCGCTACCCCGGCGGAACCACACCCCTAGATGCAAATCAAGGGTTCAGAATAGCGTCCCTGACCTGAGGTGGCAATGCCAGCAAGACCGGTCCCCAGACGATCTCAAAGGCGATCATGAAAATTGAGCAGGCACATATTCTCGTCGTAGACGATGAATTCGGCATGCGGGAGGGCATCCGCCGTCTCTTCGAGGCACAGGGCCATCGCGTCGAAACCGCCGAAACCGGACGATCGGGCATCGAAAAGGGAACGGCGGAGGAATTCGACATTTATTTCATCGACCTGCGGATCGGCGATCTTGACGGCGTCGAGGTCTTGGGCGCCATCAAGGAAAAATATCCTGAGGCGATCTGCGTTATCTGCACAGCCTATGCCTCTATCGAGACCGCCGTCGAGACCACCCGGCTCGGGGCCTATCATTACATCGCTAAACCCTTCGCGCCCGAGGAAATCCAGCTGGTCTTCGACCGGGCGCTTGAGCGGCGCTGGTATATCCTGGAAGCGCGCCAACTGCGGCGGGAACAGGAGCGGCGTCTTCTCGAGATCGCTCAGGAAAAATCGCGCATTCGTACGATCATCAACTCGATCGCAGATGGTATCGTCGTGCTCAATCAGGATGCCGAGGTGGTCCTCTTCAATCCGCAATTTCCCCGTCTGCTGGATCTCAAGCAGGAACTGGTACTCGGCCGCTCCATCCGCGAGGTCCTGCCCGATAACCTCCAGGAGATAATCACCGACATCTTTAACCGGAAAGACCGTCTTCAAGGTCTGCAGCAGGAGTTTGTCATCCATCCCCCCGCCAAGCTGGTGGTCATGGCCAACACCACGCCCATTCGCGATGATCAGAACCATGTTCTCGGCTATGTCTCGGTATTACGCGATATCTCCGAGCTGAAACAGCTGGAGCTGCTCAAGTCCCAGTTCGTCAACATGGCCGCTCATGAGCTCAAGGCTCCGATCACAGCGATCCAGGGCTACCTGGAAATGGTGGTGGAAAAATCGTTGGGCGAGGAGCCCGAGGTCTACGATGGCTATCTGCGACGCTCCCTGGAACGCAGTAAAAGCTTGATCAGCCTGATCAACGACCTCCTCAATATATCCCGCATCCAGGCCGGCAAGGTCCGGCGCGAAATAGAGCGTCTTGATCTTTCCGCCCAGGTCCAGTCGGCCAGCGACTTTTTTGCCAACGAAATCGAGAAAAATGGGCTCAGCCTCAAACTGCACCTGGCTCAGGGTCTGATGATCGATGCCGACCGGGAGGAAATCCAGCGGGTTCTAACCAATTTGATCTCCAATGCGATCAAATACAACCGTCCTCAGGGGTCGATCCTGCTGCAAACTAGTCGTGAGAAGGGCTATGCCCAGCTAACAGTCCAGGACACCGGTATCGGCATGAAGCCGGAGGAGAAGGAGAGACTCTTTGAAGAATTTTTCCGGGCCAAGAATCCGCATACCCGCAGCATAACCGGAACGGGATTGGGGCTTACTCTAGTGAAAAAGATCATAGACAGCTACGCCGGACGCATTCAAGCCGAATCCGTCTATGAACATGGAACGACTTTCACGGTCTCTTTTCCCCTGGCCGATAGAAAAGAGAGCCCGGAAAATTAAATTGCTTTATTATTATGCAAATATTCTGTAACTTCTTTATTGATTCAGATGATCGTAGGATGAGCCTTCAATAACATCACGTTGACTTCACGGGTGATATGCAAATCATGCCCGCTATGTCTGATCTCCTGGTCCAGGCCGCCGAACACCGCCGGCAGCTCGGTTTTCCGTTCATCGCGATTACCGGCAGCAATGGCAAGACAACGACCCGTTCCATGCTCAGCAAGATCCTGCAGCGGGTCGGACGAGTTTATGAATTCCAGCACGAGCACCTGAGAGCCGAGGAGATCGCCAGCGAATTGCTCACCCTGCGGGGTGATTTTGACTGGGCGGTCATCAAACTCGGCGCGGCCATTCCGGGTGAGATCCTGCGGGCCGCACATTTGATCCAGCCTCTCATGGCCATCATCACCAATATAGGACAAGCCCACCTGGCTCAATACGGCTCCAGCGAAAAAATTGCCGCCGCCAAAGCCGACCTCCTCACTATCCTCCCCTGCGGCGGAACCGCCTTGCTCAACCGCGATAACGAATTTACCCGGCTCATGGGAGAGAACCTAACCTGCCGTGTGGTCTATTTCGGCCTCAGCCCGGTCTCCGACTATTATGCCGACGAGATCCGCCATCTTGGCCCCGAAGGCACCTCATTCACGATTTTCAAGCAAGGCCGGAGGGAGGCATCAGTCACCATGGCCATCTATTCCCTCGGCGATGTCTATAATGCACTTGCCGCCTGGGCGGCTGCTGCGGAATTCGGTGTGGAGGGAAGACTCATCAAATCGGCCCTCGAGGGCCATTTCGTTCTGCCGAATGGCCGGGGGCGCCTGCACCGCTTCGCGGGCATCCATATCCTCGATGACTCTTATGACGCTACGCCCCAATCATTCTACAAATCGACCAAAGCGCTCCTCAGTTTCCGGGAGCATTCCCGCCGGCTCATCTTTGTCATGGGGGATCTGACCGATCCCCGAGAGCAAGGGCTGGACGCGCACATTATGATGGGGCATTATCTAGCCGGAATGCCGATCGATGTGGTAGTGGTCGTCGGACCGCAGGCCGCTACTACCGCCACTGCCATCGACACGGCGGCGATGGCCCAAAAACAGGTCATTACCTGCCCCGATGTGGCCGCGGCCTTTTCCTGGCTCGCCGGTAACATTTGCACCGGTGATGCGATTTTGGTGGAGGGCGGTGAAAGTGTTGATATGTCGGTTCTGGTGCGCGACCTGGTGCGGTTTGGTACTGAAACATGGAATTCTTACCGATCTGAAAATGAAAAAACAACAACCGTTATCAATTGAAACAGGCCTATGATACTTAAGAATGTGCTTGAAGTATTGCCCCTAAATCTCCTGACTAAGAGCAATCCCGTCGAACAGCCCGTAGTCTCCGCATGCATCTCCGATATGCTCAGCGATGTCATGGCCAAGGCACCCAAAGACTCCCTTTGGATCACCAACCAGACCCACGAGAATGTCATCGCCATCGCTTTTTTCAAGGAATTGACCGCCGTCATCTTTGCCAACGGCGTGGTGCCCAGTGTCGAAACCATCGATAAAGCCAACAAAAAACAGATCGCCCTTTACAGCTGCGAGGCCAATGCCTTCGATATTGCCGGACGTCTCTATACTCTGGGTTTGCGCGGGAGCCATTGAATGCTGCGCTGGTTCTGCGGTGATCTCCACTTGCACACGGTTCTCTCTCCCTGCTCGGAGTTAAGTATGGGGCCAAAGGACCTGGTCGCCACGGCCATAGCGCAGGGACTAGATTTTATCGCGATCACCGACCATAATTCCACAGAAAATGTGGCGGCCTATCAGCGCGCGGCAGCCGCGACGCCACTGCAGGTTTTCGCCGGGATTGAGGTCTCCACCCGGGAGGAGATCCACATGATTGCACTTTTCCCCGGCCTGGCAAGCGCAGTCGATTTTCAGGGATTTGTCTACGACCATCTGCAGGAGGGGACGAACGACCCGACCCTGTGGGGCCCGCAGCTGTTGGTGGATGAAGAGGAAACCATTCTCGGAGAAAGCTCCCGGTTGCTCAGCTTGCCCATCCGTGCTGCCTATGAACGTGTTGTGCAGGAGGCTGTCGAACGGGGCGGAATCATCTATCCAGCCCACATCGACCGCCGCGCCAACAGTATGGTGCGGATCCTTGGCTTTTTGCCAGCCGATCTTCCTTTCAAGGTGATTGAGCTCTCACGACGGGCCAACCCAGACGAATCGGTTGAGCGCTACAGCAGCAGCGGCCTTCAGCTGATCACCGCGTCCGATGCTCATGATCTTCCGCAAATCGGCTGCGTGCGCAGTTGGTTTCGTCTCGAAGCGCCTACCTTCGGTGAACTCTTGCTCGCCTGTACACAGGCGGAGGGCCGCAGGATCTCCATCCTGGAGCCGGAACGGACCGGCCTGCAGAGTCCGGTCACGGCCACCGCCGCCGCTGATGGGAAGGGCGCCTGAGTTCATGCGCGAGCTTTCATTGCATATTCTCGATGTCGTCACCAATTCGATCGAAGCCGGAGCGAGCCGGGTGATCCTCTGGATAGATGAATCGGTCGCCAGCAACCTTCTCAGCATCCGCGTCCGTGATAACGGCCGCGGCATGACCCGGGAGATGATCGAACGCGTCATGGATCCCTTCGTCACCACCCGCACCACGCGTCCCGTGGGCATGGGGCTGCCGCTGCTGCAGCAGGCGGCGCGAAGCTGCGGGGGCGATCTGGAGATCACGTCTGCGCCGGGCGAAGGCACGACGTTACGAGCCACCTTCGCCCTTAACAGTCTAAACCGTGCGCCCCTGGGTGATATCGCCGCGACCGTGGTCAACCTGATCATCGGCGCGCCCGATGTTCATTTTGTCTATGTTCATCAAACCGATTCGGGCCATTTTTCCTTCGACTCGTACTGGATCTATGCCAGAATGGCGGAACGCGACTGTTCCCAATATGAGCTCGTCACCTCCGCACAGATCCGGATCCAGCAGGGCCTGCAACAAATCGGGGCGATCGGCTGAACAAAGTGTGCCAGACCTAATCAACCATTGCCACGGCGGCGAAGACCCAGTGCCGCCGATTCAATCATCTTCAGGAGGAATCTGTCGTGAAAAGTCTGTCAGATCTTCGTGCCATTAAAGACAAGGCTAAAAAAGAGATGGCGGCCCGTGAACAGTCGGCCAAGTATCGCATCGTCATTGCGATGGGCACCTGTGGTATCGCCGCCGGCGCCCGCTCCGTGATGTCGGCCATCCTTGATGAAATGAACAAGCGTAATGTCACCCAGGCGGTGGTCACCCAGACCGGCTGCCTCGGCTTTTGCGACCAGGAACCCCTGGTTCAGGTGGTACAGAGCGACAAGGGCATCACAACCACGTATGGCAAAATTACCCCTGAAATTGCGCGCAAGATCGTCACCGATCATATTCTAAGCGGACAGGTGGTCTCAAGCCACGTTTTCACCCAGGAATAAGCGCGGCAGAGCGTGCCCGTTTCCGGCCGCAGCCCTAATCAACCGCTTTTAATGGAGGAACCCATGACGGATTTATCGCAAGTTGATCACATTGTTAAATCCTATGAATCGACCAAAACGCCCCTGATCTATATCCTGAAGGATGTGCAAAAGGCGTATGGCTTCCTGTCTGAGGATATACTCACTCATGTGGCTAAAAGGATCGATATCCCTCTTAGTGAGATCTATGGCGTCGCCACTTTTTATTCGCTCTTCACAACCCGTCCCAAAGGTAAGCACATTGTGCGCTGCTGCAACAATGCGCCGTGCTATGTCAAGGATTCCACTGAAGTGCTCCAGCAGATCAAGAGCTATCTCGGGATCGAGACCGGGGGCACCACGCCCGACGGACTCTTCACCCTGGAATTCACCAGCTGTCTCGGGCTCTGCGCGGTCGCTCCAGTGATGATGGTCGATAACGAGGTGTATGGCAATCTGACACCCGAGAAGGCGGTTGCGATATTGAAGGATTATAAAGTGAAAGGATCATCCAATGCATAGAATCCATATTCTGGTGGCCATGGATGCCCATACCATTTCACAGGGTGCGCGTTCGGTTAAGGATGCCTTGATCAAGGAGTTGGCGCTGGCCGGTCTTGGCGATGAAGTGCGCGTCGTCGAAACGGGAAGCCTCGGTATCTACGACAAGGGGGTCGTCCTGGTTATTTTCCCCGACGGGATCTACTATGTCGGGGTCCGCATGGAAGATGTCTCCGAAATCATCTCAGAGCATCTCATCAAGGGGCGCGTGGTTGAACGCCTGCAGTATCTCGATATCCCGGCTGCAGAAGGGCAGATGGGCGACAAGCCGGCCCGGGTGGGCAAGCAGCTGCGCGTCGTTCTCAAGAATGCCGGCGTCATCGATCCGGAGAGCATCGAAGAATATATCGCCCATGACGGCTATGAGGCTTTGGGCAAAGCCCTCACCGGCATGAAGCCCGAAGAGGTCATGGAGGAGGTGAAAAAGTCGGGTTTACAGGGCCGCGGCGGCGCCTTTTTCCCGACCGGCCTCAAGTGGAGTTTCGCGGCGAAGGAAAAATCAGATATCAAATACATCATCTGCAACGCCGATGAAGGCGAACCGGGTACCTTCAAGGATCGGTTGATTCTCGAGGGCGATCCACATGCTGTGATCGAGGGCATGGCCCTGGCCGGATATGCCGTTGGCGCCTGCCAAGGCTATATCTATATCCGCGGCGAATACCATATGTCGATTGCGCGCATGCAGCGAGCCATCGATCAGGCCCGCAGCCAGGGTTTGCTCGGTGAGAACATCTTTGGTAGTGGTTTTTCTTTCGATCTAGAGATCCGTGAAGGCGCCGGCGCTTATATTTGTGGCGAAGAGACGGCGCTGATCGAATCCATCGAGGGGAAACGCGGCGAACCGCGTAACAAACCGCCCTTCCCGCCCTCGGTCGGGCTCTGGGGCAAACCGACGATCGTCAACAATGTCGAAACCCTCGCCAATATCCCCCAGATTCTCTTCAAGGGCGCAGAATGGTACAAGGGTATCGGTACCGCCAAAAGCCCGGGCACCAAGGTCTTCACCATGGTTGGCAACATCAATAATCCCGGCCTCATCGAGGTTCCGATGGGCATCACCCTGCGTGAAATTATCTATGATATCGGTCACGGGATCCCCGGGGGCAAGGGCTTCAAGATGGCCCAACTCGGTGGCACGACCGGCGGAATCCTGACCAGCGAACATCTGGACCTTCCGCTCAGCACCGAATCGCTGCGCGAGATCGGCGCGGGCATGGGCTCGGGCGCTCTGCTGGTAGTCGATGATTCTCAGTGCACGGTGGGATTGGTGAAGAATTTTGTCGAGTTCTTTGTCCATGAATCCTGCGGCATTTGCACCCTCTGCCGTGAAGGCAATGGCCGCCTGCTGGAGATTCTCGAGCGCCTGACCTCCGGCCATGGCGCCGCTCGGGATCTTGACCTGATGGAGGAACTCGCCCGCACCATGACCAAAGGCGCCTTCTGCGGCCTTGGCCAGGCGGCACCCATCCCCATCCTCGGCTGCATGCGCTATTTCCGCGGCGAGTTCGAGCAGCACCTCGCCGGCACCTGCAAGGCTGGCCGATGCAACCTGCAAAAATCGGATCAGGCCGCCGCATGATCTGCAGCATCTGTACGCTGAACCACCATTCTATCAACTAGGAGGATGTCACCTTGGATACTGTCAATTTGACCATAGATGGACGCCCGGTAACTGTACCAGCGAATGCGACCGTGCTCGACGCCGCCGAAAAAGCCCTGACCTATATTCCCCGTCTTTGCTATCATCCAGACCTGCCGCCCGTCTCCGCCTGCCGGCTCTGCGTGGTGGAGATCAAAGGCGACCGTCTGCTCCGCACCGCCTGCAGCTGGCGGGTGGCTGAGGGCATGGAAGTGATCACCAATTCGAAAACCGTGCGCGAATCGCGCCGGATTGCCATGGAACTGCTGCTCTCGCGACACCCCATGCGCTGCACTGAATGCGTCCGCAACGGTTCCTGCGAATTGCGCGCTGTAGCCGACCAGCTCGGCATCCGTGAAATCAGCTTTGACTATCGCGAGCGCAAGGGAAACCTGGATACCTCCAGCCCCTCAGTGGTTCGCGATCCCTCGAAGTGCATTCTTTGCCGCCGCTGCGTCCAGACTTGCACGATGGTCCAGAGCGTTAGCGCACTCGGCATGGAGAGCCGCGGCTATGATGTCTGGGTGGATACGCCGTTCAGCAAAGGGCTCAGCGAGGTCGCCTGTGTCGCCTGCGGCCAGTGCATCGACCGCTGCCCAGTTGGAGCCCTTTACGAGAACAGCCATATCCAGCGGGTCTGGGATGCGCTCGATAATCCCGATCTCCACGTCATCGTCCAGACCGCCCCCGCGGTTCGCGTCGCTATCGGAGAAGAATTCGGCATGCCCGCCGGCTCGCTGGTCACCGACAAACTGGTGGCCGGACTGCGCCGCCTCGGCTTCGACAAGGTATTTGATACCGATTTCACCGCGGATCTGACCATTATGGAGGAGGGCTATGAGCTGCTGCACCGGATTAAGACCGGCGGCACCCTGCCCCTGCTGACCTCGTGCAGCCCAGGATGGATCAATTTCATCGAGCATTTCTATCCCGAACTCCTGCCGCATGTCTCATCCTGCAAATCCCCGCAGCAGATGTTCGGCGCTCTCGCGAAAACCTACTATGCCGAAAAGATCGGCGCCGATCCTAAAAACATCTATGTCGTTTCAGTGATGCCGTGCACGGCCAAAAAATACGAAAGCGACCGTGCGGAAATGAACAGCAGCGGCTTCCGCGATGTCGACGCCGTGCTCACCACCCGTGAAGCGGCCACGATGATGAAACAGATCGGCATTAATCTTCAGGATCTGCCGGAGGAGGAGTATGACGCCCCACTGGGGATCTCCACCGGCGCAGCGGTGATCTTCGGCGCCACCGGTGGTGTCATGGAAGCTGCCTTGCGCACGGTCTATGAAGTTCTGACCGGCAAAACCCTTGAAGATATCGAGATCAAGGCGGTACGCGGCCTCGATGGCGTCAAGGAGGCCGAGATCGAGATCGCTGGACTCAACGTGCGGGCAGCGGTGGCCAACGGTCTGGCCAATGCCCGTGAACTCATGAAAAAGATCGTCGCCGGCGAGGCCCATTACCACTTTATCGAAATCATGGCCTGCCCCGGCGGCTGCATCGGCGGCGGCGGACAACCGGTCCCCACTTCCGCGGAAATCCGGAAGAAACGCGCCGCAGCAATCTACCGCGCCGATCAGGCCAAGACCATCCGCAAATCCCACGAAAACCCGGCTGTTCAACAGCTCTACAAGGAATTCCTGGGCGAACCCAACAGCCACAAAGCCCATGAGCTGCTGCACACCCATTATACAGCAAAAACGGTCTATCAGGATTAACTCTGTAGGCTCTGCCCGGGGGGATTCCCCCGGGCAGAACGAAGAGGAGGGAGGCAGCATGACCGACAGCCCGTCGCCCCTGATACTGGTGATCAATCCCGGCTCCACTTCGACCAAAGTGGCGCTCTTTGCAGGCCGTAAAAAGGTCTCGGAGGAGAACCTCACGCATAGCAAGGAGGATCTCTTGCGCATGAAGGGCCTGTGGGAGCAGTTTGATTACCGGACCGATCTGGTGATCGAATTCCTCAACCGTCAAAACCTCAAGGCCTTTTCTCTGGCCGCGGTGGTTGGCCGGGGCGGTCTACTCAAGCCGCTGAGCCGCGGCACTTACCTGGTGGATGACGCCATGATCGCGGACGCGCGGCGCGGCATCCAGGGTGAGCATGTCTCCAATCTCGGCTGTGCCATCGCCAGCAAAATCGCCCAACTCTACGGCAGTGTCGCCTACATCGTCGATCCCGTTTCTGTGGACGAATTCGAGCCTCTGGCCCGCTATTCCGGTCATCCCCGGATCACCCGCAGAGCCCTGTCGCATGCCCTCAGCCTCCGCGCCGCGGCTTTTTGGGCAGCGGAAGCCCTCAAAATCGACGCCAACCACAATAATTTCCTCGTCGCTCACCTCGGCGGCGGCATCTCAATTGCGCCGGTCAAGGGGGGCCGGATCATCGACGTCAATGATGCCTCGAGCGATGGCCCTTTTTCTCCAGACCGCACCGGCAGCCTGCCACTGCAACCCTTCATCGACCTCTGCTTCTCGGGCGAATTCACCCAGGCGGAAATGCGCCAGTTCGTCATGGGCAAGGGCGGTCTGCTGGCCTATCTGGGAACCAACGATGCCCGGGAGGTCGAGAAACGGATCGAGGCCGGCGATGACCAAGCCGAGATGGTCTTCTCGGCGATGGGGTACCAGATCGCCAAGGAGATCGGCGCCATGGCCTGCGTCGTGCATGGCCAGGTGGCTGCTGTGGTGCTCACCGGCGGCCTCGCGTTTTCACAACGGCTGGTCGCCGATATCACCGCAAGGGTAGGTTTTATTGCGCCCGTCAAGGTTTTTCCCGGAGAGCTGGAATTGGAGGCGATGGCCTCCGGTGCTTTGCGCGTTCTCTTGCACCAAGAGAAGGCCAAACACTACCCCAAAGGATGACACAAGGAGCTGCAATGATCAAATCGTTCGCTGAACTGATCGACAGCGCCCGGAAGGGCAGCAAGGTCACCGTAGCGATCGCCGCAGCCGCCGATGAGGCTGCTCTCGGCGGCATGGCAGAAGCCCACGCCCTCGGGATAGCAGATGGCGTGCTTTTTGGAGATGCCAGGAAAATCCGCAGCATTTACCAGGAGATGACGGGGACCGGGGAAGTTCCCTTTCCCATCCAGGACCTGCCCGATGAGGGGGAGGCGCTGCGGGCTGCGGTCGGGGCGGTCCGCAGCGGTGCGGCCCAAATCCTGCTCAAGGGGAGCGTCAAGACCGCGGTCCTGCTCAAGGCGGTTCTCGACAATGACTCCGGTTTGCGCTCCAGCCACCTTCTCAGCGATCTTTTCATCTTCGAGGATCCGACGCTGTCGGATAACCAACTGATGATGATCACCGACGGCGGTGTCACCCTCAAACCCGATCTGAAGCAAAAAATCGAGATCATCGAAAATGCGGTAGCGGTTGCGCACGCCCTGGGCAATGAAAATCCGCGCATTGCGGTGCTTTCGGCCGTGGAGACGGTGAATCCGGCCCTTCCAGCAACAGTGGATGCAGCCGTCCTGAGTAAAATGAACCAGCGCGGACAGATCAAGGGGTGCCTCATTGACGGGCCTTTGGCCCTGGACAATGCGATCTCGCCGGAGGCGGCCCGTATCAAGGGAATTATGTCGCCGGTAGCCGGGCGGGCGGATATCCTCCTTTGCCCCGATATTGAATCGGCCAACATGCTCGCCAAATCGACCACCTATTTCGCACGTCTCCGCCTGGGCCATGTCATCATGGGCTCGACGGCGCCCGTCCTGATTCCTTCGCGGGCGGACAGCGCCGACAGCAAAGCGCTCTCCATCGCGATCGGCAAACTGGTTTGCACAAAATAGCGTGTTACAGTACTTTTAAAGGAGTTATTAATGCTCTTCCCCAACCAGGATGAAAACAAATCGCCCAACCGGCGAAAGCCGAAGATGGAAAAAAAGATCCATTTTTCGATCTGGTATATTCTTTTTGCCCTGATGACCCTTTTCCTCTTCAATGATCTATTTTTCGCGTCGCACGTCCGGGAACTGCCCTACAGTACCTTTAAAACCCTGTTGCGGCAAAATCGCATCTTCGAGGCCGGGGTCGCCAGTGACAAAATCGAGGGACTCTACTTTGGCGGCGATTCCACTGCCATCGGCGCGCAGAAAGCACTTTATGATTCACTTAAAGCAAAAGTCGAAAAGCGCAGTGAATTCAACTTTAAGGAGCTGTTTACTACGGCCAAAAACCAGGAGCTGTTCGTCCAGAAAAACCTGCAATCCTTCACCACCGTACGCATCGAGGATGCGGATCTGGTGAAGGAACTCGAAGCCCACCAGGTGGCCTACGCTGGCAAAGCCGGAGAGGGCTGGCTACGCAGCCTGATCCTGGGCTGGGTTCTGCCCTTTGCCGTGCTCTTTGCCATCTGGGGTTTCGTTTTCAAACGGATGAATCCAAGCGGCGGCATGATGTCCATCGGCAAGAGCAAGGCGAAAATCTATGTCGAGGGACAGACCAAAGTCACCTTCAAGGATGTCGCCGGGATCGATGAAGCCCTGGGTGAAGTGACGGAGATCGTCGATTTTCTCAAAGCTCCGGAAAAATTTCAGCGTCTGGGCGGCCGGATTCCCAAGGGCGTTCTGCTGGTCGGCCCGCCGGGAACCGGCAAGACCCTGCTGGCCAAGGCTGTGGCGGGCGAAGCCAGGGTGCCCTTTTTCAGTATTTCCGGTTCGGATTTTGTCGAGATGTTCGTCGGGGTAGGCGCGGCGCGCGTTCGGGATCTTTTCCAGCAGGCGTCACAAAAGGCGCCGTGCATCATCTTCATCGACGAACTCGATGCCCTGGGCAAAGCGCGCGGGGTCAATATTTACGGCGGACACGATGAACGGGAGCAGACGCTCAACCAGCTCCTTTCGGAGATGGATGGCTTCGAATCCAACGCCGGCGTCATCATCATGGCAGCCACGAACCGTCCGGAAATTCTCGATATCGCTCTCCTGCGGCCGGGCCGCTTCGACCGCCAGATCGTCGTCGACCGCCCCGATATCAACGGCCGCGAAGCAATTCTCAAGGTTCATGCCCGTCAGGTCAAGCTCGAGAAGGAGGTCGACCTCAAGGTGATCGCCGCGCGAACCCCGGGATTCGTCGGTGCCGATCTTGCCAACCTCCTCAACGAAGCGGCTCTGATCGCCGCCCGCCACAATAAAAAGACGGTGGATATGAGCGACCTCGAGGAGGCCATCGACCGCGTCATCGCCGGGCTTGAAAAGAAAAGCCGGGTTATGAACAAACGGGAGAAGGAGACGGTCGCTTATCACGAGGCCGGTCATGCGATCACCGCTTCGACGATTCCAGGCTGTGATCCTGTTCACCGGGTATCGATCATCCCCCGCGGTGTGGCGGCGCTCGGCTATACCCTGCAGCTGCCTACCGAAGACCGCTATCTCATGACCCGCAGCGAGCTGGTGGCCAAGATCACCGTCCTTCTGGGCGGACGGGTGGCTGAACAGATAAAATATGGACAGGTCTCCACCGGGGGACAGAACGATCTTGAGCGTGCCACCGACATCGCACGGAGCATGGTCGTTGAATATGGCATGAGCGACAAGATCGGTCCGATCTCCTATGGCCGCGGCAACCGGGGCATGTTCCTCGGTGCGGAGATGCCGGAGAGCAAGGTCTACAGCGAAAGCCTGGCTGCAAAGATCGATGCCGAGATCAAGGTACTGATCGAAGAGGCCGAAAAGAGTGTTCAGGCCATTCTCAGCGAAAAACGCGACAAACTGGAGATTCTGGCCCAGCGCCTCCTCGAGAAGGAACTCGTCGAGAAGGAAGAGCTGCTAGAAATCCTAAACGGACCGGATCATGGACAAGCCTGACGCCGGCGGTTCGACGCAGCCCTCGCAGCGGCTGGATAAATGGCTCAAAATCGCCCGGCTTTTCAAGACCCGATCACTGGCGACGGCGGCCTGTGAGGAGCGCCGGGTCAAGGTCAACGGTGCGGTGGCCAAGCCCGCTAAGGAGATACGCCCAGGCGATACCTTGACCATCCGCACCCACGGCGGCACCTATATCGAGCTCGAGGTCTTGCAGTTGTGCAACAAAAGCATCGCCGCAGCCCAGGCGCGTCAGCTGTATGAACTGCATGTGCAGGAGCGCACGCCTGAGGAAGTGGAATTAATGCGGCTCTTCTCGACGGCCGTACAGCATGTCAAGCCGGCTTATAAAGGTAGGCCGACCAAAAAAGAACGGCGCCGCCTGGAGCAGCACCGGCGCGATACCAATCCCTGGCGTTAGGGGAGTCTGTTTTTATCGCTTGACTATCATCGTTTAATTAGCTACATTAGCACCTCATCTGAGCAGATGATGGCCTTATATTTCATTAAAAATAATCTATTGCAGTTCATTCCCCTACTTATGCTGTTACCTTGTATCACAGAGGATCTTTTGACACTCCTCGCTGTTTGCAGGATGCCCATGTGGCGAATTTCGCAGCCGTGGTTCCTTTATAAGTTTGATTGTCGATGATTAAGCCCTCTTCCTTCATTGGAAAAGGGCTTTATTTTTTTATCTTGCACCAATTGCTTCACCTAACCAACCCACTGGTACCATGTTTTTAACTCACGGGAGAGTACTATGGAAAAAGGCGGTGTTTATGCCATGGCGCTGGAGCAGCTTGCCTCAGCGGCACGGCTGCTCAAACTCGATGCCAATACCCATCGCGTGCTCAGTCATCCGGAACGTTCCCTGACCGTTTCGCTGCCTGTAGTCATGGATGACGGACGCATCGAGGTTTTCGAGGGGCATCGTGTACAGCATTCGAGTGCCCGCGGTCCCTGCAAGGGGGGCATCCGGTTTCATCAGAATGTCACCCTCGACGAGGTCACGGCGCTATCGATGTGGATGACCTGGAAGTGCGCTACGGTCAATATCCCCTACGGCGGCGGCAAGGGCGGTGTTACGGTCGATCCGACCAAGCTGAGCAAGGATGAACTCCGTCACCTGACGCGGCGGTACACCGTGGCGATCATGCCGATCATTGGCCCGCATAGTGACATCCCGGCGCCCGATGTGAACACCAGCTCCGAGACCATGGGCTGGATCATGGACACCGTCAGCATGTTTCGCGGCAGCACCGTTCTCGATATCGTCACCGGCAAATCGATTGAACTCGGCGGCTCCCTCGGGCGACGCGAGGCGACCGGACGTGGTGTGATGTTCAACACCCTCGAATTGCTCAAACGTCTCGGCAAGGACGCGGCAAAGACCTCGGTCGTCGTCCAGGGCTTCGGCAACGTCGGCAGCGTCAGCGCCGATCTGCTGCAAAAAGCCGGCTGCAAAATTATCGCGGTCAGCGATGTCAGCGGCGCCTATTACAATCCCGCAGGTCTGCCGATCAGTGACATGATCGCGTACTGCGCCACCTCGAAGAACAAGCTGCTCGAAGGCTTCGACGCACCCGGCATCAGCAAAATCTCGAATGCTGAACTACTCGAACTCCAAACCGATGTTCTGGTGCCGGCAGCCCTCGAGAAACAGATCACAGCAGAAAACGCTGACAAGATCAAAGCTTACGCCATCGTTGAAGGCGCCAATGGCCCGACCACACCGGAAGCGGAGCGTATTCTCGTCGACAAGGGCAAGTATGTGGTGCCCGATATTCTCGCCAACAGTGGCGGCGTGGTAGTCTCCTATTTCGAATGGGTGCAGGGAATCCAGTCCTTCTTCTGGACCGAGGACGAGGTCAACAGGAACCTGGAACGCGTCATCGAGAATGCCTTTGCCGCAGTCTGGGATCTGGCCCAGAAAGAGAAGCAGGATCTGCGCAATGCGGCCATGATGATCGCTGTGGACCGGGTGGCCAAGGCCGTCCAGTCACGCGGCATCTGGCCATGATCCGATCTTTCCGGTTGTCGAGCCCCCGCAAGGGGGCTTTTTTTTCTTGATCTTTTATAATAAATATAATATGTTTAAGTGGGTAATACAGTCCACGGCAGGTGCGGGGTATGTCCGCCCTGCGCTGCCATTCTAACGATCAGGGTAATATGGAGGCCGATATGAGCAAAGCAGCAGGTCCGCTGCGGATCCTCGCGATCCTTTTGTTCACCAGCCTCACCGCAAGCGCCCATCCCGATTCCGCACATAGCTTCGAAGCGCGAGTCTATCCGGATTCCTCGAAACCGCCGATTCAGGTCAAGAATCTGCAACTGGAATTTGTTTTTGCCGGTTACGGTGTTTATCTGCCATCCGATTATCCCACGCTGACCGCTTTTCCGCTGGAATCAGGCGAACGGATTGCGATGGAGAACATCGCCGAAGTCGTCTGCAAGGCGGTCAGGGTGCAGTGGAAGAAATATCAGGAGCCGGAAAAGCGGCACACCGACTCCCGGGTGGATGCACAAGGCTACCTGCATTGGAGCGACGTCGAGGTGGAGGTGACGCTCAAGGACTGGAACGGCCAGACCGTCCAGTCGCGCCTTTTCCGCCCTGAGATCTCCGACGTCTATCTCACCGGGACAACCGACCGCGGTGATTTCCGTTTGCAGCTCGACCAGGAGAACGGCAAGTCGGTTCGGATCGAATTTGAGCCCCTATTCATCATGCAATGCACCGGCGACTTCAACCATCTCTTTCCGAACATGAACTGGAAATACTGCCCCCTCTGCGGCGCCTCGCTTAAGAAGGTGAGCAAACGGAAATGAGGCCAACCGTCCGACCTGCCCAGGCGCCATGCCCGAGGAGTCACTGATGGGGATCGCCCGCCCGGCGGCACCGGTGCGGTTGATTTGCGCCCTTTGCTACCGTGAAGAGAGTGACCGGGACAGCGCCTGCGATCAACTCGAAAGGGCCTGGGGCCCGATCTCGGCTCGGACGGAACCGTTCCCCTTCATCCACACCACCTATTATGAGGCTGAGATGGGGGAGGGGCTGCGCAAATTCTATTGCGCCTTCAAACAACTGATCGAACCGATGGAGATTGTGGCGATCAAACTCGCCACCAATCAGATCGAAGCCGGATTGGCCACCGCGGGTCGGCGCCGCGTCAACATCGATCCCGGTTATATCGAAGCCGCCAAGCTTGTGCTCGCCACGACCAAAAATTTCAGCCATCGCATTTACCTTGGCCAGGGCATTTATGGCGATGTCCAGCTTTTCTGGCAGGGGGGACGCTTCAAGAGCAATCCTTGGACCTATGCGGATTATCTGGATCCCGCAATCCTCGAGTTTTTCACCTCCATCCGTCAGGATTTCATGAAAGAAGGGAAGAACCAGTGACCAGCACCTATCAAGCGGCCGGGGTTAGTCTGGAGGCGGCGGAAGCAACGACCAAAAAGATCGCCGCCCTGGCCAAATCAACCTTTAACAGCCAGGTGCTCAAGGAGATCGGCCTTTTTGCCGGTTTTTTTGCCCTCGATCTCCAACACTACTCCGATCCGGTGATCGTCTCGAGCATCGACGGAGTAGGAACCAAACTCAAGATTGCGTTCGCTTCCGGACGCCATGACTCGATCGGCCAGGATCTGGTCAACCACTGTGTCAATGATATTATGACCTGCGGAGCCGATCCCCTCTTTTTTCTCGACTATCTCGGCCTCGGCCGGCTCGATCCCGATACCGCTACCGCCCTGGTCGGCGGCATGGCACAGGCTTGCCGGGAAAATGGCTGCGCCCTGATCGGCGGCGAGACCGCCGAAATGCCGGGATTCTATGCCAATGGAGAATATGACCTGGCCGGGACGATCATCGGCGCGGTCAACCGCTCCGAAATCATTGACGGCAGCCGAATCAGCCCGGGCGATCTCCTGCTCGGACTGCCTTCGACCGGGTTGCATACCAACGGCTATGCGCTGGCGCGCAAAGTACTGTTTGAAGTGCAGCAGGTTCGCCTCGATGACCAGGCACCCTCCCTTGGGATGAGTTGGAGTGACGTTCTGCTACAGGTTCATCGCAGCTATCAAAAGCCGATCCTTGCCGTACGTCGCCATCCCGCCCTGCACGGGATCAGCCACGTCACCGGAGGAGGCATCGCGGGCAACACCCACCGGCTGCTGCGGCCAGGCCTGCAGCTCGAGATCGACTGGCACTGCTGGACCGTCCCGCCGCTCTTCCAGATGATCCAGGAATACGGCCGCATCGCGGACGACGAGATGCGACGGGTTTTCAATTTGGGCATCGGTCTGGTGCTGGTGGTACAGCCCGAGGGCGCAAGCGAGATCATCCAACTTCTGACCGAAGCCGGCGAAGCGGCGTTTGCCTTCGGAAGAGTCGTACCGGAGGAGTCTTGATGAAAACCATAAGCGTCCTCGGAGCAGGAGGGTGGGGGATCACCCTGGCCAACTATTGTGCCCGACTGGGACACTCGGTGCGGCTGTGGGAGTTCGATCCAGCCGAAGCTGCTCGCCTCGAAAGTGAGCGCATCCGGGCCTCAGTCCTCCCAGGCGTTATCATCGACTGCAACATCCTTATCACGGCGGATTTGCAGCAGGCTGTTGAGGATGCTGAAATCATCTTGCAGGTCGTTCCCTCTCAGTACGCCCGCGGGGTCCTGCGTCAGCTGGCGCGCATTCAACTGACCTCCAGACCCCTTTTAGTTAATTGTGCCAAAGGCATCGAGAATGGCTCCGAAATGCGCATCTCGGAGATTGTCTGTCAGGAAATCCCCGAATTTCCCGACGAGTGCTATGCCGTGCTCTCTGGGCCCAGTCATGCCGAGGAAGTCAGCCGGGGGGTCCCCTCGGCCGTGGTTATCGCCTCCAGCTGCGAAGAGAATGCCCTGCTCTTGCAGCGGGAGCTGAGCAGCCGCACCTTGCGCTGCTATCGGAGCCATGATGTCATCGGGGTAGAGCTGGGCGGCGCTCTGAAAAATGTCATCGCCATCGCCGCAGGAATTTGCGACGGTAGTGGATTTGGCGACAACACTAAAGCGGCCCTACAACCACGCGGTCTGGCCGAAATCGCCCGGCTGGGGCGAAAACTGGGTGCAGATCTGATGACCTTTGCCGGTCTTTCAGGCATGGGCGATCTGATCGTTACCTGCATGAGCCGGCACAGCCGCAACCGTTATGTCGGCGAGGAGATTGGCCGCGGCAGGACGCTTCAGGACATTTTGGGAGAGATGGTCATGGTAGCCGAAGGTGTTCTTACCTGCAAGTCCGCCGTGGCCCTGGCGAGACGCTACCATGTTGAGATGCCGATTTGCGAACAGGTCCATCAGGTCCTCTTTGAACAAAAAGAGCCCCTACAGGCTTTGGAAGACCTGATGGTTCGCGATGCCAAGCCTGAGGTCTGGCTTTAATCGAGGTTGCTGTATATCGCCCGGCTGCATGATATCCTGGCCGGACCGGCTAAGATCTTGATCTCATCCGGATTGACTGTTCCGGATGGTAAGGAGGGAGGTACAGCCAGTGTTCAAGAGCATTCTTCTAGCTGTCGACGGCTCCGCCTATACTGAATCCATTCTGGCCCACGGTATCGAACTTGCGCAGCGTTTCGCCAGCCGTCTTTTAATCCTCACGGTCGCCGATGTGCGCATTTTTGAATGGGCTTCCGCTGTCGGGTCGGATGGGTTTATCTCCATCGCCCCTTCAGGCAGCTACCAGGAGGCCTCTCGTACCCTGCTCGCGGAGAAATGCGACAAGATTCTCGCAAAATGCCGTGAACGCCTGGCCTGCACGGATCTGGATTTCAGCATGGAGAAGAGCTTTGGCGCGCCCGCTGACCTGATTCTTGAACAGACCCAAATCGCCGACCTGCTCGTGATGGGCAAACAGGGCGAATTTGCGCGCTGGAATGTCAAGGGACTGGGCGCAACCGTCGATGCGGTCAGCCGCATGACCCACAAGCCGCTGCTGGTGGCAGGGTTGGCGTACCGGCCGATCAGGAGAATTCTGGTCGGCTACGACGGTTCTGAACATGCCAACCGGGCCCTGCAATACGCCGCCCATATCGCGGAGGCCGGACAGGCGACCATCGGTCTCCTCTGCATCAATGACGATGCCGAACTGGCCGCCCATAATTGCGAGCGGGCTAAGGCCTACCTGCAGAGTTATCGCGTCACGGTGGAGAGTGTCACTTTACCAGGCCATCCGGAAGAAGTCCTCGTCCGGTATTGCGGCCTGAAAGACTATGATTTGATCGCAATCGGGGCTTATGGCCATTCACGTATACGGGAGGCGCTGCTTGGCAGTACGACCACGCATCTCCTTCGCCAGTCCACGTTTCCGGTTCTACTGGCGAAATAACACTGCGTTTTTCAAACCCTATTCTTCGGAAAGGATACAATCCACATGGCTGCTACGGTATATATCGCGGAAATTGCCCGGTATCTGGGGCAAGAAGTCACCCTCCAGGGATGGCTCTATAACAAGACCCACAAGGGCAAATTGCAATTCCTGATGGTGCGGGATGGCACCGGGCTCATCCAGGCTGTGATGTTCCGCGATAGCGTGGGAGAGGCGCTGTTTGAAACGTGTTTGGCCCTGCCCCAGGAGAGCTCGATCCGGGTGACTGGGACGGTCACCGAGGACAAGCGGGCGAAAGGCGGCCACGAATTACAGGTCTCGAACCTGGAGGTGGTGCAGAGGGCCGAAGAATACCCGATCAGCCCGAAAGAACACGGCATCGATTTTCTCATGGAACATCGTCATCTCTGGCTGCGCTCATCGCTGCAACATGCTATCCTTAAAGTCAGACATGAAATAATCCGTGCATCTCGTGATTATCTTGACAACCTCGGTTTCACTCTGGTTGATGCGCCGATCTTCACACCGGCGGCTTGCGAGGGGACGAGCACCCTCTTTGAAACTAATTATTTCGACAGCAAGGCCTACCTAACCCAGAGCGGGCAGCTTTATATGGAAGCAGCGGCGATGGCCTTCGGAAAGGCCTATTGCTTTGGACCCACCTTCCGGGCGGAAAAGTCTAAAACCCGCCGTCATCTCACCGAGTTCTGGATGCTCGAGCCGGAGGTTGCCTATTGCGACCTCGAGGGGGATATGCAGTTGGCGGAAGGCCTGCTCTGCGCCATCGTTGAACGGGTTCTGGAGAACCGCCAGGAGGAACTGAAGCGGCTCGAACGCGATCTCAGCAAGCTGGAAGCGATCAAAAAGCCGTTTCCGCGCCTGGATTACGATGCAGCGGCGCAACTCCTCAAAGAAGCCAACGCCCCCTTCATCTATGGGGATGATCTCGGCGCGCCCGATGAGACTCTGATCTCCCAGCAATTCGACCGGCCAGTCATGATCACCCACTATCCGGCCGAGGTCAAGGCCTTTTATATGAAACGGGATCCACAGCGCCCCGATCGCGCTCTCTGCGTGGATGTACTGGCCCCGGAGGGCTATGGCGAGGTCATCGGGGGTGGCCAACGTGAAGATGATTATGGAACCCTGCTCGGCCGGATCAAGGCGCATCAGCTTCCGATCGAGGCCTTCAATTGGTACCTCGATTTGCGACGCTTTGGCTCGGTGCCGCACGCCGGATTCGGCCTCGGCCTGGAACGGACGGTCACCTGGCTATGCGGTTTGCAGCACATCCGCGAGACCAGCCCGTTCCCCCGAACCATTTCGCGTATTTATCCCTGAAAGGACGGTTCATGAATCTGGCAAACAAGATTCGCAGTATCCCAGATTTCCCAAAGCCAGGAATCATCTTCAAGGATGTCACCACCCTGGTGGGGGACGGTCCGGCGCTGCGCGAAGCGGCTGCCCAAATGCTAAGCCGTTTCGCGGGGGAAAAGATCGGAAAGGTCTTGGGCATCGAGGCGCGCGGCTTTATCTTTGCAGGTATTCTGGCATATGAACTGGGGGTGGGCATGGTGCCGGTGCGCAAGCCGGGCAAACTGCCCTGGAGAACGATCAGCGCCTCTTATGCTCTGGAGTACGGCAGCGACTCCCTGGAGATGCACATCGATGCCTTGTTTCCGGGAGAGCGGGTGCTGGTGGTGGACGATCTGCTCGCCACCGGCGGCACCGCCGGCGCGGCCATCGCGCTGACCCGGCAGCTGGGTGCCGAAGTGGTCGGATGTTGCTTCCTGATCGAACTTGATTTTCTCAAAGGCCGGGAGCAGCTGAAACCGGTGCGGGTCGAGTCCCTCATTCACGTCGAATCCGAATAACGGAGTGTTCATGTTCAAGATCCTCGCCATCAATCCCGGATCCACCTCGACCAAAATCGCCCTCTATGAGGATGAAGAAGGGCGCTTTACCGAGACCCTAAGCCATTCGGCAGCCGAATTGAGCCCCTTTGCCACCATATTCAGCCAGTACGCCTGGCGCCAGCAGGCCATTCAGGGGGTCTTGGAGAAGAGGGGGATCGCCCTTGAGGAACTGGATGCCTTCGTCGGCCGGGGCGGGTTGCTGCGCCCGGTCACCAGCGGCACCTATCTGGTGGGCCCGTCGATGTTAGAGCAATTGGAGAGAGCCGAATTTGGCGAGCATGCCTCCAATTTAGGGGCTATTCTCGCTTTCAATCTGGCCTCCCTGCAAGGCCGCCCCGCCTATATCGTTGATCCGGTGGTGGTCGATGAATTATTGCCCGAATCCCGTCTCACCGGACACCCCCGACTGCCCAAACAATCCATTTTTCATGCGCTCAACCATAAAGCCGTGGCTCGCAAGGCCGCGGCTCAGTTGGGGAAACCATATGACCAGCTCAATCTGGTGATCGCCCATCTCGGAGGAGGTATCTCGGTGGCTGCGCATGCCCGCGGCCGGGTGGTCGATGTCAATAATGCCCTCAATGGCGACGGCCCCTTCTCTCCGGAACGTAGCGGAACGTTGCCGGCGCGTGCGCTGGCGGATCTCTGTTTTTCCGGAGAATTCACTGAAAAAGAAATCGCCAGGATGATCACCGGACAGGGCGGCGTTGTCGCCTATCTCGGCGTCAATGATATGCGCCAGGTGGTCGCGCGCATCGATGGGGGGGATGAGACGGCCCTGCTGGTCTACACCGCGATGGCCGGGCAGATCGCCAAGGAAATTGGCAGCATGGCAACGGTTCTTCGCGGCGCCGTCGATGCAGTCATCTTGACCGGTGGCATTGCTCATGACCGCCGTTTCGTGGCGCTGATCGGCGAACGCGTTGGCTTTATTGCTCCGCTGCTGCTCTTCCCGGGAGAGGAGGAGATGGAGGCTCTGGCTTTGGGCGCCCTGCGTGTTCTTCGCGGCGAGGAAACCGCTAAATCGTATGAAGTGTAACTAGTGCCAACGTTGGCTCGTTTCGGCGGCTGGAGGGGTACTCTCTTCCAGCCGCTTTTTTATGCTAACTTCAATTTTTACTTGACAATTACGCCAAAAACCGCTATATTCCATTATGGTTCCAAAGTAGAACCTTTTGGGAACAGGCCATGCAAACCATCACCGTAAAAAAAATCCCCCCCGATCTTTACAAAAAACTCAAGCAAAGCGCTAAGGATAATCGTCGCAGCATCAACAGTGAGATTATCGTCTGTATCGAACGGGCGATTTGCAGCCAGAGGATTGACTCGGGCACCTTTCTAAGGCGCGTCGAACAGCTGCAAAAGGGCCTCGATTTGCCGGTTCTCGGCGAGTCCGGCTTAGATAAGGTTATGGACGAGGGGCGCTCATGATCGTTGTTGATGCCCAAATGGTCGCCGCCCTGCTGCTCAAGAGCGATCATACGCATGTAGTACGACTGGTTTTTCAAAAAGATGACGAGTGGATCGCCCCTCTGCTGTGGCGCAGTGAATTCCGCCAGCTGCTGGCGCACTACCTGCGCAAGAATGTGCTCTCCCTGCGCCAGGCCAGCCTGATCATGCAGGAGGCGGAGAACCTGATGCAGGGCGGTCAGTTCGACATCCCCTCGCTGGAGATCCTCACGGTGGCAGGGAAATACGACTGCTCGGCCTATGCCGCGGAGTATGCCGCGCTGGCCCTCGAACAGGGCGTTCCTCTGGTGACCACGGACAAGGTATATCTCCACAAGTTTCCGTCGATTGCAATAAAACCTGAAAGTTATATCAAGATGACGCTCGTCGACGAATCGCTGCAATCGGAGCTTTCATGAACGCCTCTTTTGATGGACTTTTAAAAAGGGTTACGGGAAAAGTCAAGCGGACTATTGCGGTGGCCATGGCGGAGGATGAGGACGTCCTCCAGGGGGTTGCCCTGGCGTTTGAGCGCGGTATTGCCGATGCCGTATTGGTCGGTGACAAGCAGGCTATTCTCGCTGTGGCCCGGGAGCACGCGATCGACCTCTCCCATTTTGATATTGTACAGGCTAATGGAGAACAGGAATCGGTGGCGATTGCGGTTCAGTTGGTCCGCCAGCAGATGGCAAACGCCCTGATGAAGGGGAAATGCACCACAGCGACATTGCTCAAGGGGGTACTGGACAAGCAGGCTGGGCTGCGTTCCGGTAAGCTCCTCAGCCATCTGGCGGCTTTTGAAGTCCCTGCCTACCACAAGCTCCTCTTGATGTCCGATGCTGCGATGAATATTGCACCCGATCTCGCCGCTAAAACCGCGATCACCGAAAATGCGCTGGCAGCGGCGCGCTTGCTTGAGATCGAAAAGCCCAAAGTAGCTATCATCGCGGCTGTTGAGAAAGTCAACTTTGAATCGATGCCATGCACGGTTGATGCAGCGGCGCTCTCCCAGATGGCGGCGCGCGGCCAGTTCGGTGCAGCGATCGTCGATGGCCCGCTGGCGGTCGACAATGCTGTCAGCTCCAGGGCCTGCGAAGTCAAGGGCATCCGCAGTCCGGTAGGAGGAGAGGCGGATATCCTCATTATGCCTGACATCGAAGCCGCCAATGTCTTTTACAAAACCCTGACCTACCTTGGAGGTTCGCGGACCGCTGGCATCATTGTCGGAGCGCAGTCCCCGATCATTTTAACCAGTCGGGCTGACAGTGAGGAGTCCAAATTCTTGTCCATTGTGCTGGCCATGGCCACCAGTGTCCGGCTTTGATCTCGAGGCGATATTTCGCCTTTTTTCGGAGAAATTCAGTAAATAATTAATTATTGACGGCCTCATTTCGGATTAAAAGGACGGGATGAATCATGAAAAAAGGGTCCCTCTTTCCACATCGTCCAGCCTTGTACATCGCCCTCATTCTGCTGCTTCCGTTGACCTCGGCGGCGCAAACTACACCCGGACAATTTAAGGATGGTGATCCCCTCTTTCTTACCACCATCAAGGGACCGGGTACCATGCTGAGCGATATCGGCACACTTGAACCCATTTACGGGGTTTCCGGCAAGGACTCCACGCTCGATTACCGCCTCTCTGGCCTGGAATGGAGCTACCCTTACCGGAATGCGATCACCTCTGCCGAGGATATCGACAGTCGCACTCTGAATGGGCAAACCCTCTATCTGATTACCGACGGATTGGGGCGTCGGGTGTTCGAATTCAATGCCAACACGTCGGTCGAAACCTGGTCCTTTCCACCACCGCAGAGCGCCACGGACCCGACCGATGAAAAATATCTCAACAAACCGGTTGACGCCTTCATTTATCGGGACATCGCGACTAGCTATTTCAAGGTGGTGATCACCGATCAGGATCGCAACCGGGTCATCACGGTTGACAAAGAGACCAGCAAAATCGACTGGAAATACGGCGATCCCCTGTATCGCGAGGGCAACGGCTTCAACCAGCTCCGCAGCCCGGAGGATGCCGAGAAGATTCCGGGAACCAGCGAATACATCATTGCAGACAAGGGCAACAACCGCGTCATCATCGTCGATTCCAATACCAACAACATTCTCTGGGAACTGGGTTCCGATGTCCTCAAATCACCGGTGGACATTCAGTATAACAACACCAACAACTCCATTCTGATCACCGATCAAGGCAATCACCGGGTCATCTTGGTGGACCGCACCTCGAAATCGATCCTGTGGCAGTTCGGACGTACCGGAGTTGCGGACAGCGGCGCTGTCGGGCTCAAGCTGCCCACGGACGCGGATTTGGTTGAGGAAACGAACCACGTAATCATCGCCGATGCCGGCAATGAGCGCATTATCGAGGTGGACCAGACGGGCCGCATCGTCTGGCAGTTCCACCGCCGCCTCAAGGGGCTGCGCGATGTTGATCGCATCGAGAACGGCCGTACACTGACCGTTTACGAAAACTATCCGGCGCGGTTGGCCTATACCGAGGCTTATGTAGTATCGGGCGCCTACGATCTCGGCGAGTATCATTCTTCGGTCTTCGACTCGCTCTTCTGGAAGGCCGATACCGTCGCAGGCACAACTTCGGCCTGGTTTCAGTTACGCACGGCGGAATCAGCCTTTGCCCTCGATGGCGCCACCTGGTTCGGCCCCAACGGCAAGGATAGCTGGTATACCCGATCCGGCAGCGCATTGAATCCGGTGCATACCGGGCACCGCTGGTATCAGTTTCGTGCGCTGCTAAAGACCAAGGATCCGCTGCAAACAGCTATTATTCGGGGAGTATCCGTCGTCCATCATTACTATGATGTTTATCGGACCGAATCCTACTTTTTCTCGCCCATCATCTCCGAATCTGCGGGTAAACTGGTCTCGCAATGGAACAAGCTCTCGTTCAAGACCATCCTGGCCAAAGAGGTCGAAAAACGGGCGGCGGTTGACATCGAAGTGCGTATCCTCAACGCCAAGAACTCGCAGATCCTTGAGCGCTTTACTGCCAGCAAGCTGAGCGAATCCAATGAAATCACCCTCTCCTCGCTCCCAGCGCTCAAGGGGATTCAGTCCATCTATCTGGTCGCCAGCCTCTCCACAGGCAACTCCTCGATGACACCGATCATGGACAACTGGGAGATCACCTGGGATGCCATCCCTACAGCCAACTCCAGCATCACCTTCACCGACCGCAATGCTAATCCCAAAGCCTATTACCGTACCACGACGACCCTCCCTTCGACGGAAAGCTTCGTCGACAGCGTGTACATTCTGCTGCGCGATCCCGATCTGGAACCCTTCCGCAGCACTTACAGGGTCACAGTTCGGGCCCTCGGGACAAAGGATTCAGTCAAGGTCGATCTGAAACTGCTCACCCTAGGCGGCTTTTTCTCCTCGAAGGCCATCCCTATCCTGATCAACACGAAGGCGGTACCTGACAATAATATCATGGAGGCCCAGGATCGGGATCATCTGGTGGTAAGCTATCAGGACTCGATGACGGCGCTGGATGCTTCGCAGGATACCATTCTCGTCGTCAAGAATACCACCGGGCTGATGACCATCGAAAATACCCGCAAACTGGAAATCGCCAAGGCCAATTTCGGAGATACCTTATTCGTGCGCATCAAGAACGAATCAGATCACAACCTCGATCCGGACCGCCAGGAAACCCTCCATGTTGCGCTCTTCGATAATGTCACAATGGACCGTGAGGAGCTCACTCTCTACGAGGTGGCGAGTGGCGGACGCTTTAACTCAAGTGAATTCATCACCCAGACCGGTGTACCCATCCGGCACAGCAACAACGGCATTCGCGGCAATGGCGAAATAGAGACCATGCCCGGACACAGCGTGGCGGCTGAGTATGTCGACAACCTCACCCTGACCCGCTATGTGCTGATTCCGACGCAGAGCGATACCAGCGCCCGTGACAGCATATACATTTTCTACGGCCGCAAGCCTGCAGGAGCCGAGATCGGCCCCAACCCCTATCATGCCGACCGAAACGGCAAATTCCGCTTGCGCGTCGGATTCAGCACCGATTCGCTTGCGGTCTCTTCTATCGAAATCTTTAATCTCGCAGGTGAACGGGTGCGCACCCTGCTCCCCGGCGTCGATTTCAGCTTCCGTACCGAAAACAACGTCAGTGTGACCAACTCGGATCTGTGGTGGGATTTGAGAAACGATGGCGGGCAGGAGGTCAGCAGCGGGACCTATTGGGCCAAGGTAAATGCCGAGACCCGGGGCCTCACGAGCCCCTCTAGAAGGATCAATTATTTATGTAAATTTGTCATCATCCGGTAAGCGAAGAGAAACCAATTCGCAATTGGTCTATTTCAACGACTTGGCATTGGAGATAAAATGAGATACTATTCTTCCTCATCGCTCAAATGGGTTCCCAGGATCGGCCGGACCGGGCTTTTTTTCGGCCTGCTTGCGGTGGTGGCCACTGCTCCAGCCGTTGCTCAGGACAACAAGGGCATAGGCTTCCATGGTGCCCCCTTTTTGCGCGTCAGCTCCATCGCCCGTGCGGTCGGGATGGGTGAGGCCTATTCCGTTTTTGGCGGTGGCGAAATCACCGGGCTACGCTACAATCCAGCTGCGCCCGGCTTGATGAGCAAGCCCCAGCTCGCCTTCAACCTGCATAACTGGATCGATGACACTCGGCAGGGGGGAACCGCGGCGGCCCTGCCCACCAAATTGGGCGTTTTTTCGGCCGATTTGGGCTATTTCGATGAAGGCAAGATCATCGAACTGGATGAGAATTTTCAACAAACCGGAGGCAGCGCATCGAGCAACGATGTGATCCTGACGCTTGGTTATGCCAAGGGTTTGAAAATCAAGGCAAGCCAGCTCTCCCTGGGGGCCGCTTTCAAGATGCTGCACCAGGATCTCATTGGCGAGCGGAGCACCGCTTATGGCGCCGACATCGGTCTGCACTTTATCTACCGCTTTTTCGGCCTGGCGGCGGCTGCCCAGAATATCGGTTTTACCAAAATCGAACTGTCCAGTCAAAGCCTCACCTTGCCGCAGACCTATCGCGGCGGCGTGGCATTACGTTTCCCGCTCTCGAGCGATTTCCAGCTGAATCTAGCCGGCGATGCATCCTATACCCTGGATGAAAAACCGCGCTATTTTGCCGGGGGCGAGTTCGTCATCAGCGACCTGATCGCCCTGCGCGGCGGCTATAAGATCCATGACATCGAGGCTTCGCGCTGGTCGGCCGGTCTCGGCTTGAACATGCCCGCCGAATGGCTAGGCCGTTCCCGCATCCGCTTTGATTACGCTTACGCACCCCTTGATGAGTTCGAGGATGCGGCGCACCGCTTCTCGGTGCTGATCCGTTTTGGGGAAACCGAACCAGGGATGAACGCGATGATGGCCGTTGACCGCAGCGGCGCCGATGATCTCCTGAAGGAACAGCTGGAGGCCGCCGAGAGATCGCGCAAGGCGGCAGCGGAAGCGGAAAAACGGGCCCGCGCCATGGAGGAAGAGATCGCAGAGCGGCTGGCGCGCATCAAGAAAATTGCCGCCGAGAGCGAAGGCAAAATCGAAGTTGAGCCCAAGACCCGCGAAAAGATTCTGGTCAGCATGCGCATCAATTTCGATTTTGACCAGGCCCGGATTCGACCTGAAGAATTCGCGACTATGCACAAGGTTGCGGATATCCTCAATACCTATCCTGAGGCGAAGGTCCAGCTCTCCGGTCACACCGATTATATCGGCACCGAGGAATACAATATCCGGCTTTCTCAGCGGCGTATCGACAGTGTCATGGTCTTCCTGATCGATAAGGAGAAGGTGGGCCGTTCACGGTTCTTCATGCCTGTCGGCTATGGCGAATCGAAGCCGATTGCCTCGAACGAAACGCCCGCCGGGCGCTTCCGCAACCGTCGCGTCGAGTTCCTGCTCTACACCATGGATACCGTGCCGGAGATCCCTGAAGGCACCGCTATCAAGTCGGTCGAGGTCATCGATGAGCAGACCGTGCGCATCATCTGCAACGGCAAGGTAACATTTAAGACCGACCAGTTGGACAATCCGCCACGGCTGGCTATCGACTTTCCCAAGGTCTTCTTGCTGAATGATATCACCAGCTATGAGTTGAATCGCGGCCCCTTCATCAGGGCCAGGCTTGGATATCATGCCGAAGGTTTCTCCCGCGTCGTATTCGATCTAAACCGGGCCATCGACCTCAAGGTGACGGGGCAGGATAATTTCATTATTATCTCGTCAAAATGAAACCTGAAGAGGGGGGAGGGCGTTAAAACCATCAATCCTCTCCCCTCAAATGCAATGGAACACACCGGTCAACCCTGAGGAGCGCCATGACATTAAAACGACAGTTCACCTTCGCCGCGATGATACTCTCCCTGGCCACGATTTGGAACGGCACGAGCTACGCACAGCAAGGCACGGCCGCTGTACTGAATCTCTATTACTCCAACGATCTCATTAGCTACCTTACCCCCTGCGGCTGAAAGTCGGCGCGCTACGGCGGACTGGCCCGGCGGGCCAGTTTTCTCGAAACCGATATCCCGAGCGGTGATTTCTCGCTTCTGGTCGATGCCGGGGGATTTGCCCGCGGCTTTGATCCCTTCAGTCAGCTGCAAAACCGTTTCCTGGTCAGAGGATTGAGCATGCTCCAGTATTCTGCGCTCAATCTCGGCTACCGAGAGTGGGGCAACAAGCCAGCTACACTCAGGGAACTGGCCCAGGAGTTCCATCTTGCTTTTCTCTGCGGCAATGTCGCTTACAAAGACTCCAGTAAAACCGTCTTCGCACCCTATCTGATCCGCGAACTGGAAGCGAGACCGGGCGCCCACAAGCCCGCCTTCAAAAAAATCACGGTGGCTATCGTGGGGCTCACCGACAATCAGCTTGCACAGCTCTTTGTCAACCGACCGGGCGAGCCGGAACTGGTTTACCGTGATCCGGTAGAAGCGGCCAGAGAAATCATGCCGTGGGTTCGCCAAAAAGCCGATCTGGTGATCCTGCTCTACTATGGAAAGCATGAAAAGATGAAAAGTGTGCTGCAAGGTGTACCCGGCTTTGATATTGTCGTCATGGGGGGAGAGAATTACCTGGTGGCCAGCCAAAACGGCCAAAACGAGCCCCTGCCGATCGTCAGCACACCTTCGATGGGCAAATATGTGGGGATACTGACCTTGCAGTTGGACAAGAAACGCAAGATCATCGGCTCTAGCAGCCGCCAAGTTCCCTTGAAGGAGGATATGACTGAGGATAGCCGGTTCAAGGATCTGGTGAGCGAATACGAAAAGGCTTCGCAAAAATAGAGTAGCATCCGTATGGATAAAAAAAAGCGTCCGGCTCCAGAAGCCGGACGCTTTTTTAATGCCCTTTGGGGATAATTATTTGATGCGGGTGAAGGTGATACGGCGGTTCAGCTGGCGACCTTCGGGGGTATCGTTGCTGGCTACCGGACGATCCGGCCCCATGCCCTTGGTCACCATCCGCGAGGCCGCAATGCCTTTACCGACCAGATACTTGGCAACCGACTCTGCGCGCGCCTTGGAAAGGCGGACGTTCGCGTCATGCTTGCCCACATTGTCGGTGTGGCCCTGGATCTCGACCTCGATCTCGGGATTTTCGATCAGGGTTTTGGCAACCTTGTCCAACGTCACCTTGGATTCGGGTTTGATCTGCGCACTGCCACTAGCGAAGACGATGCCCTCAAGGATGATCTCGGTTCCGACCGCGCCCTTGATCTTTTCCTCTTTTTCCAAATCATCATTGGCATCCAGCGGATTAGTGCCGCGATTAACCTCAACACCGTCGGCAATAGTGCCACCGTCGGTATCCATCCTGGCCGGATTGGTTTTGTACTGGGTCACTTCCTGATAATCTCCCAGTCCGTCGCCATCGGTATCCGGCTTAACGGGCGAGGAGCCGTATTTTTTCACCTCGTCTCCGTCGCTCAGACCATCCTTGTCCGTGTCGCTGAGGAGGGGATTGGATTTATACTTGTTGATTTCGTCCCCGTCCGAGAGGCCGTCGCCGTCGCTGTCCGCTTTCATCGGATCGGTCTTGTTGGTGTTGATCTCGGCACTGTCGCTGAGGCCATCACCATCACTGTCCGCTTTCAACGGATCGGTCAGGTATTTCTGCACTTCCTGAGCATCGGTCAAGCCATCGCCATCGGTATCCGCCTCGACCGGAGAAGTGCGATACTTGCGAAGCTCGTCCCCATCGCTGAGGCCATCGCCATCGGTGTCGGCCACCAGGGGATTGGTCTTGAATTTGAGATACTCTTCGGCATCGGTCAGTCCGTCACCATCGGTATCCGCCAGCTTCTTGTTGGTGCCAATCTCTTTTTCAAGCTTGTTGCTCAGGCCATCCTTATCGGCATCGCCGTCTTCCGAGCCGCCATAGGTGAAACCCATCAGGATGCTGTAATATCCATCCTTGCTGTCTTCACCCTGGACCAGGTACTCGATATCATCCTTCATGGTGAGATTGTAGCCGCCGCTGATTTCAAAGGCGGTCTTCTCGCCGACCTTGAACTGGAGGCCAAGGCCAACCGGAATCACCTGCGTGATCTTCTCGCCGGGATCATCCAGGGCGGCGATTACGGGGATTTCATTATGCTTGTAGAAAAAGGCCCCGATGCCGCCGTAGAGGTAGGGATTCCAGGATGAAAACTTGATGGGACTGACCAGCATGCGGATATCGGCGGGAACAAAATGTGTTTTATAGGTTTTGTTGACCAAATTTCCGGATCCAATACCCAACTCGGCCTGAAGGAGGCCGCTGCCAATACCATACCGGATGAACGCGCGGCTCTGAATGCCTACCGCATCCTTGTTCAGCTTGGAAAGCGAGCCATCGGCATCGGTCTTGCCAGCCGTAGCCCCAATGCCAAGGCCCCCCTTCAACCCCTGGGCCTGATATTGAGCCTGAAGCGGCGCAACAATCAAGCAAACCACTCCTAAAGCCAACGCAACGAGCACCCCGTACTTTTTCATTCTGTTTTCCTCCTTAAGAGTTGATGGATTGATTTACTCTTTTAAACCACCAAAATTCTTTGTAAATTCCCAATATGCTCATAAATAGCTCACTTCATGGGGCTTGTTCCATGATTATTCGATGCCCGCTCACCAAGGGAGGATGTTGATGAATTGCATTAAAAGACAGCTTTTCATCTTGCTGTGGTTCGCGGGAATGCCCGCCCTCACCGCCGGTGAACTCACGACCCTGCCTCGCTTTGCGCTTCCGGTCACATCTCAAGATTTGCACCGGCTCGCCCAACCCGGAACCCCCTTTAACCGCATCGGGCGTAAATGTGCCCTGCTCGGCTTCGAGAGCGGCACCTTCGAGGCCTGGGCTTTTCCTCTTAAACTCTTGAGTAATTTTGAGTTCTCGTTTCAACTTCAAGAATCCACCCGTCCGATGCCCGGGCGCGAGATCGTCCGTTATATCGATGCTGCGCCGGCCTATACGACTCTGACTTTCACTTTTCAATCCTTTGTGGTCAAAGCCCATTATATCACCCTCATCGACCAGCCGGCGGCGATGATCCTGCTCGAGGTGGAGAGCACCACTCCGCTCACCATTGTCTGTTCATTCAAACCTGTGCTGCAGCCGATGTGGCCGGCTGGACTCGGAGGCCAGTATGCCTACTGGGATGATAAACTCAAGGCCTATCTGATCTCGGAACCCACACGGCATAATCATGCCCTGATCGGTTCGCCAGCCGCCGACGGCATCTCGTACACCCCGGCGCACATGCTCAGCGATACACCCAGCGAGTTCAGAATCGTGATCGCCGACCCCAAACAGACCGCAGGTCGCTATCTGCCGATCTATATCGCTGGTGGCAAGGGGGAACGGGATTCAGTCAAGACCCTCTTTCAGAACCTGCAGCGATCGCCACAAGTCTATGCGGAGAAGACCTTTGCCCATTTTCAGATGCTGCTGGAGAACACTCTGCAGATCGAGACCCCTGTAGACGACTTGAACCGCGCCTGCACATGGGCCAACATCGTCCTGGACGGCCTTCTGGTTGAAAATCCCGACCTCGGACGCGGCCTGGTGGCGGGTTGGGGCGCCTCCGGCTCCAGTGGCCGGCCGGGCTTCGGCTGGTTTTTCGGAGGGGACGCCTTTATTAACAGTCTCGGGATGACCGGCCTGGGATGGCATGAAACTGTCCGTGACGCTCTGCAATTCCTTCAGAAATGGCAGCGCCCGGATGGCAAGATGGCACATGAACTCTCCCAAGCCGCGGGATACCTAAACTGGTTCAAGGATTATCCCTATGCCTATATCCACGGCGACACCAGCCCGCTGTATATCGTCGCTTGCCATAATTATGTACGCACCAGCGGCGATCTCGCCTTTCTGCAATCAGCGTGGTTCTCGCTCTGCAAGGCATATCGCTGGTCGCTTGGCACCGACCAGAACGCGGACGGGCTCATGGATAACCGGAAGGCCGGCCTCGGCAGTGTCGAGTACGGCGCGCTGACCGACCTCGCGACGGATATCTATACCGGCGCCCTTTCCGTGCGCATGTCACAGGATATGAAAGAAATGGCCGCCTGGCTGAACGATCGCCGCATCAGTCAGGAAGCTGCTGCCCATCTGCAGCGCGCCAGGGCCTCTTTCGACACCCGATTCTGGAAGGAGAGCGCAGGGTGCTATAGCAATGCCTTCAACGAAAGTGGCGAACAGCTGCCCGATCCTTCCCCCTGGATCAGCACCGTGGCGCTCTTTTCGGCCGGGCAGCCCGATCATGTTCAGGCCTCGATCGAACGGCTGGGCTGGAGCGATCTTTCTACCAGTTGGGGCGTGCGCAGCATTTCTTCTCTCAGCCGCTATTATGAGCCTCTCAACTACAATTATGGTGGCGTCTGGCCTTTTCTCACCGGTTTCGTGTCCACCGCGCAGTACCTGTGCCAGCTGAACCAACAAGCCTATGGACACCTGCTCGCCAACAGCCGTCATACTTTCGTCAATGCCCTCGGCGGGATCAACGAGCTCTTCTCCGGTGATGCCTATCTCTGGCCGCAGGAAGCGGTCTCACAACAGGGCTTCTCTTCCCTGGGCGTCGTTCTGCCTCTGGTGCAGGGGCTTCTCGGACTGGACGGCGATGCCCTGCGGCGCGAAATCCATCTTACGCCGCGCTTCCCCGCCGGATGGAGGGAGGTGAACTGGAGCGGGTACCGTCTGGGCACAAGTCGGTGGTCGATGCACTATCAGCGCACCCCCGGATGCATCCGGGCAAGCCTTGCTGCGGACCATGGGGAGGGATTTGCTGTGACTTTCGCTCCGGCCCTGGGACCTAGTGCGGATATCGATTCCGCACGGGTGAACGGGAACAGAATCCCCTTCTCTCTGATCTCCTTTCCCCAGGCGGTGCAGGTGGAGGTGAAATGGTTACTGACAGGCGGCAGAGCGGAGGTGGAGCTCTTTTTCCATCCCGGCCTTGAGCTGACCTTGCCGGTCCCGGAGGTGAGGCTCGGGGAGTGTGATTCCGGGGTCAAGCTGATCGGCATGGAGAGGCAGGGAAGGGTGATTCATGTGAAAGTGCAAGGCCGGCCGGGACGTGTTTACCGGTTCGACCTCGCTGGCAGCGGCCCCATTGGCGCTGTGTCCGGAGCTGAAAGGTCCGGCGATTCTCTGGAGATAACAATGCCGGAATCCGGATCTGGAGCCTATCTTGACGCGGCATTCACCGTCGAACTCGCCCCCACCGACCTGTAGAGAAAGTACTTGTTTTTTAACTGCTCTTGCTTAAATTAAATTACAGAGGGAGACGCGGCGGCAGTGGGGGAGAGATACGACACTGGAGGGAGTCGCATCATGCTGGCGCAGATTCTCAGTGCGGCCATCCTGGGTATCGATGCCTATATCGTCAAGGTGGAAGCGCACCTGGAGGGTGGACCGCCCTATTTTGCAACGGTAGGATTGCCCGATGGCGCGGTACGCGAATCGCGCGAACGCGTCCAATCCGCCGTCAAGAATTCCGGTTTTGAATTTCCCATCAAACGCATTATCATCAATCTGGCCCCCGCAGATGTCAAGAAAGAGGGCGCTGCTTTTGACCTTCCGATCGCCCTCGGGATTCTCGCCGCAGCCGGAATTCTCCGGCGTGAACCACTCAAAGACTATTTAATCCTGGGCGAGCTCAGCCTGGACGGCAGTCTCCGTCCGATCCATGGCGCCTTGCCGATCGCCGTCTCGGTCGTGCAACATCAACTGCGCGGGATTGTGCTGCCGCGCGAAAACGCCCGTGAGGCCGCCATGGCCCGCGACCTCGAAATCATCCCGGTGCACACTCTGAAGGAGACCGTGCAGTTTTTCAACCGGCAGCTCGCGGTGGAGCCCTTTCGCATGGATATCGACAGCGTTTTTGCCGGCCGCCAGGACTATGGGCCCGATTTCCAGGACGTCAAGGGGCAAGGTCATGTCAAGCGCGCCCTGGAGGTCGCCGCTGCCGGCGGCCACAATATAATCATGATCGGGCCGCCCGGCTCAGGCAAGACGATGCTGGCGAAACGCCTCCCCTCCATTTTGCCGGATCTCAGCCTGGAGGAGGCGCTCGAGACAACCAAGATTCATTCTGTCGCTGGATTGCTACCACCGGATGAGGCGCTGATCACCACACGGCCTTTTCGAGCGCCGCATCATACCATCAGTGATGCCGGCCTGATCGGCGGCGGCAGTGTGCCCAAACCCGGTGAGGTCAGTCTCGCTCACCACGGTGTGCTCTTTCTTGATGAGCTGCCCGAATTCCGGAAAAATGTCCTGGAGGTGATGCGCCAACCCCTCGAGGATGGCAAGGTGTCGATCTCGCGCGCCCTGGTCAGTCTCAGCTATCCCGCTGAATTTATGCTGGCGGCCGCGATGAATCCCTGCCCTTGTGGATTCTATTCCGACCCCAACCATGTCTGTGGTTGTAGCGGGCAGCAGATCAAAAACTATCTCGGGCGCATTTCAGGGCCATTGCTGGACCGGATCGATATTCACATCGAGGTACCAGCCGTAAAATACCGCGAATTGACAGGGTCTAATACCGGGGAACGGTCGTTGGAGATCCGCAAGCGGGTGGAGCGGGCGCGGGAAATCCAGATCCGACGTTTCCGGCAGCATCCGCGGCTCTTTTGTAATGCGCGCATGGATTCTCGGGAGTTGCACCAGTTCTGTCCGATCGACGCGGCCGGCGAGAACCTGCTTAAAACTGCAATCCACAAGCTGGGACTCTCTGCACGCGCCTATGACCGGATCCTCAAGGTTTCGCGCACCATCGCCGACCTGGCAGCGAGCGAAACGATCCGGCCAGAACACCTGAGCGAGGCTATCCAGTACCGCAGCCTGGATCGCTTGCACGCCTGGGGAGGGGGGTGAAGATAAAAAAAGCCCTGTATGCAATACTGGGCTGTAATGAACCGCGTTCATTACGGTGGGAACCGCCTAGACGTTTTTTACTTCCACGCATACCCTCCCGAAGGAGGGGGAGGCCTGTAATACACGCCTAAGAGCTAAGCTCCCATTTTGAAGGTGTTGGTTCAAAAAAAACCGGGTATCACCATACAGGGCTATGTTGGTAACGCTCTACTTGAATATTGCACAATTCAGCGCAAAAGTCAAGCGAAATATGCATGGTTTCTGCCACCCGCCCAACCCTGCACGGCCCAGCACAACAGGAATTCGGTTGCTTTTCTCCCTCTCAATGGCTACATTGCATTGAAATTCCCAAGTGGAGCAAACATCGGGTCAAGCTTATGCGCTATCTGCGATCCATCCTGATCCCGACCGCCCTTTTACTGGCTGCCGCGCCTGCTCCGGCCGCAGCGGTCGAAGAGGCCCCGGTCCTCAAAATTGTGATCAACGGCGATATCAATCCGGTTTCCGCCATGTTCATCGTCCAGTCGATTCATGCCGCGGAGAAGCTCGGATGCACCTGTCTGATTGTTCAGATGGATACCCCCGGGGGCTTGCTGGAATCGACTAAGACCATCGTCAAGGAGATACTCGCCGCCAAGGTGCCGGTGGTCATGTACGTCGCGCCGAGCGGGTCCGGTGCGGTTTCAGCCGGCGTCTTCATCACCTTGGCCTGTCATGTTGTCGCCATGGCGGAGGGCACCAACATCGGCGCCGCCCATCCTGTCAGCGCAGGCGGCGGTGCAGACACCACCCGGGTGATGAATGAGAAGGTGACCAACTATGCCTCCGCCTGGATACGCAGCTTGGCCGAAAAACGAGGTAGAAATCCGGAGTGGGCCGAGCAGGCGGTACGTAAAAGCGTTTCGATCACTGAAAAAGAGGCCCTGGAAAAGAAAATCATCGACCTGATCGCCCGGGATGAGACAGCCTTGCTGGAGGCCCTGGATGGCCGCACCGTGCAGTTGGATGACGGTAACCGGGTCCTCAAAACTCGGAATGCCCCGGTTATCACCCGGGAGATGTCGTGGCAGCATCGCATCCTCTACAAAATATCCAACCCCACCATCGCCTACATTCTGCTCATGCTCGGAATCTACGGCCTCTTCTTCGAACTCTCCAATCCCGGCGCCATTGTCCCCGGCGTAGCCGGCGGCATTTTTATTATCCTGGCGTTTTTTGCCCTGCAAACGCTGCCGGTCAATACCGCCGGGTTGCTGCTGATTCTGTTCTCTATTCTTCTCTTCGTGCTGGAGGTGAAAGTGACCAGTTATGGAGTCCTCACCATTGGGGGGATAATCTCGATGTTTCTGGGTGCAATCATGCTCTTCGATGAGACACCGGGATTTTCAGTCCGGGTTGACTGGCGTGTGGCGTTGACTTTTGCGCTCGTCACGGCGGCTTTTTTCATTTTCGCCCTGGGCATGGCCCTCAAAGCGCGTCTCACTCGGCCGACCACCGGCCAGGAGGGGCTGATCGGCGCCAGAGGCATAGCCTTAGATCCGATATCGCCTCATGAAGGCACTGTGAAAATCCTGGGAGAGATCTGGAAGGCGCAATCCGCGCAGCATATTGCGGCGGGCACACCCGTCGAAGTGCTCAAGGTCGAAGGCCTGGTTCTTACCGTAGCCCCATCACCAGATCAAACGGTCGTCTGAAACGGTATCTCTGTACTAAACCCTTAAGGAGGTTTTATGACGTTGCAGCCCGTCACGGTCGTACTGGTCCTGCTCATCCTGCTTCTGCTCAGTGCGATCAAGGTACTGCGCGAATATGAACGCGCAGTGGTCTTCCGTCTCGGCCGTCTTGTAGGCGCTCGCGGCCCGGGCATTTTTCTGCTCATCCCCTTCGTCGATCGCATGGTCAAGGTCAGCTTGCGCACCATCGCACTGGACATCCCGCCGCAGGATGTGATCACCAAGGACAACGTCTCCATCAAGGTCAACGCCGTCCTATACTTCCGCGTGATCGATCCCGCCAAGGCCGTGGTCATGGTCGAGGATTATCTTTATGCCACCTCCCAGCTGGCTCAGACGACGCTACGCTCCATCCTGGGACAAGTCGAGCTCGATGACCTGCTTGCCGAGCGTGAAAAATTGAACCATCAGCTACAGACCATCATCGACAGCCAGACCGAGCCCTGGGGCATCAAGGTAAGTCTGGTTGAAGTCAAGCATATTGATCTCCCGCAGGAGATGCAGCGCGCCATGGCCAAACAAGCCGAGGCTGAGCGTGAACGCCGCGCCAAGGTCATTCATGCCAACGGCGAGTACCAGGCCGCTAAAACCCTGGCCAAAGCCGCGGAGATCATGGCCGTGCACCCCCAGTCCTTGCAATTGCGCTACCTTCAGACCCTTAGCGAAATCGCCACTGAAAACAACTCAACGATTATCTTCCCGCTGCCCTTGGATTTGATCAAGCCCTTTCTGAAGAGCCTCCCGGCTGAAGAGCCCGCCAGGTAGGCGGGTCGTCGCGAGGCAGGGTCGCACCACCTGGCTGTTGGAGAGGCGAAAGGGCATTCGCCTCTCCTTTGATTTCAATTGAGGAGGCCCTTGCAGCGATGCCGGAACTCTATATCGGTCCAGCCGGATGGAACTACCCGGACTGGAAAGGCGTCGTCTATCCCCCGAAGCTCCCGAAGTCGGTCTCGGAGTTGACTTATATCGCCAATTATCTGAACGTCGTCGAAGTCAATAGCACCTTTTATCGGATCCCCGAGGCGACGGTCAGCGGCGGATGGCTCGACCAGATTCGGTATAATTCCGGATTCCGCTTCATCCTCAAGCTGTGGCAGGGCTTTACACATGAGGGCCGGCCGGCCAACTCGCCTGAAATGAAGGCCTTCCAGTTGCTGCTGGAGCCGCTGATGGATGCAGGAAAGCTGTTGACTGTGCTGATCCAGTTCCCCTGGAGCTTTAAAAAGAGCAATGCGACCCTGATCGTCCTCGGCAAGATCGTCAATGCTATAGCGCCCGCTCCCGGTCATGTCGAATTCCGGCATGCTTCGTGGCACTGCCCCGAGGTTTTGACGTATCTGCGTGAGCACCGGATCGGCTGGGTCAATATCGACCAGCCTGTCATCGGCGCCTCCATGGGGCCGACCCGGGAGCGAACCACCTCCCTGGCCTATTTCCGTTTCCATGGCAGGAATTATGATCACTGGTTTCGTGAAGGTGCGGACAGGAATCAGCGTTATGACTATCATTACTCGTCCAACGAATTGGCGGAATGGTTGCCTGCAATTCAGGAAGTGACGAAAGAATCGGAAAAAACCATCGTAATCTTTAATAATCACTTCAAGGGACAGGCTTTTGCCAACAGCTTGCAGCTTCTGGCTCTCCTCACCGACACCCGCCCCGCCGCGCCGGAGTTGCTCGTCGAGCGATTTCCCGAGCTGCGCAATCTCACCACCTTACCGCCCATCCAAACCACACTCCCCATTTTTTGATATGTTCTGAATCCTTTTCGCACGCCATTCATCCAATAATCACTATTAACGATGAGGTGTGCCATGAATTTAGCGGGTTTGCTGCTTTTATTTGGACTCTGGTTTGTCTTCGTGCGGATCATTGCGCCACGTCTGGGTGTTCCAACCTGAATGTCGGCATCGTGTTCTCCTCCGGAGGGGGAGCGCAGGACAATCGAGGATCTCCAGCACCATTCAAAAGGGGAGGAGTGATCATCCATGCCTATTTATGAATACCGCTGCAAGGGTTGCGGACATGTCTTCGAGGTCTTTCAGAAGGTTGGCGCTGACGGGCGCGGCTTGAACTGTCCGGTTTGCGCCGCACCTGCACCCGAGAAGCTCTTTTCGACCATCGCCGCTTCCATCAAGGGTAGTTCGTCGGGTTTTTCTACCAGCACTTCAGGATGTGGTAGCGGCGGTTTTTCCTGAGCCTCATAAACGCGGACCGGCGGTCCGTATTAAAACTTGGAAAAAAAGGATGAACAAGACACTGCGTATCGTTTTCGGGGTACTTTTCGGCGCTGCAGCCGGTTTCGGTTGGTATTATTTTGTCGGCTGCCGCACAGGGAGTTGCCCTATCAGTGGCAATCCCTGGATCAGCTCCTCCTACGGCGCGCTGATCGGTGTGCTGATGGCCTTGCCATCCGGCGCCAAAAGGCGAACCTAGACTGATAAACCGTAAAAAAAAAGGGCTGCAAATCTTGCAGCCCTTTTTTTATCGCGTTCAGACTGTTTCACCGCTCCATCCGCCAGGAAAGTAAAAAGTTGCGTCCCGGCTCAATGGCCAGCAAGCCGCGGTTGGTTGAAAGATGGTTGCGATAGGCGCGGTTGGCGAGGTTTTCGATGCCGAAACTGATGAACATTTCAGCATCCCTCACCGAAATGCCATGGCTGTTGAGGTATAAATTGTACAGGGTGTAGCCCGGCGTTCGCAGTTCTCCCGCGGCGATGCGATCCTGGGTGGCGAATATCTCTGCTGACAGATCGAAGGATATCCATTTCATGCAGCCGTTGTGATAACCTATCGCTCCATTCAGCGGTGCGATCTGGGGCAATGGAGCGTGAATCAGCAGATCTTCACCATGAACGTAGGCGGCCTGCGCCCAGACAGAGCAGTTCTGCGCCGGTTTGACATCGAGGCGCACGTCCCCTCCATAGAGATCCGCCTTGCCGATATTGGTCTTGAGCAACGCTTTGCGGCTTTCATACGTCCCGGGCATGTCGACGACCAGATCGCGCATCCGATTGTAGAATCCGTTGACCTGCAGCTGAAGCCGGTCGGACCAGAGGCGCAGGCCGAGGTCCACAAAGTCACCCTTCTCCGGAAGCAGTGCAGGGTCTCCTACTTTGACGAGGCTGCCCTGATCGATATATTGATAGCGTTCCTCCAGCGAAGGGGCGCGGAAGGAGCGGGCCATATTGAGCGTCAGGTCCATCTGCGGCAGCAGGCGATACAGAAGACTCATCGTCCCGCTCCAGGAGTTGGTATGGGCAGATGCTGCTGGCCACAATACGACCTGTCCGGATGGTGCCATATTTCGGACGCCGTTGACGATCTCGTACAGCGGATTAAGGGTTTCCTGATTCTCCGTCCTGATCTGATCCAACCTGCCGCCGAGGTTCACGATCAGCCTTTCCTGCAGCAGCCGCCATTCATCCTGGGCATAAAAACCAATGCTGCGGAAGGTGCCATCCGGTAGCGGCGCCTCACCGATGGTGCGAAAGACGCTTTTGCTGACCGAACCATCCGGTTTCAAAAAGTCGATGCGCGTCTCTTTGGTACGATAGCCGGCATACGCTTTTTCCCAGCCATCTATCCCTGCAATAAGGAGATGGTGCTGTCCCGGGAAAAAATTGCCCTGAATCTGCAGGCCGTTGAGGTCGTGGGTGGCCCCGGGAAGGATGCGCAGGGCGTAAACCTTCCGCGCCGGCTGGCTGCCGCTTGCGGGCATGGAGGTAACCGTATGGGGAAAATTTTCGACATCCCGCCAGATCTTCTGGTTGTACCCCTTGATCGAGATTTGCTGCAGGAAACGGGAGAAGTGGCTGATACTATACTCGACGCTGAGCAGTTGGCGTTTTTCAAAGGGGTAGCGCACGGAGGCGGTGCTCGGAAAAACCGGGTAAGCGCCGGGGATGCCGACATCCTTGGCGTAAAAACGCTGAAAATTCAGTTTGATCTCCTGGTCGCGGAAGGGCTTGAAGGCGAGTCGAGTCGAGAGCGCATTATCCTGGAATTGGCTGTTCGTGAGTATGCCATCCGGTGTATGGGTATTCTCCGCCTTGCGCAAGGACCCACTGACGTGTGCATACCAGTTTTGGCCACCGGCGTTCACGGCCGCGTGTCCTCTGCCGCCCTTATTAACGCTGCTATAACCGCCGGCCAGCCGCAGATGCCAGTAGGGATTTTCCTGGTACCAGCCATTCCTGCTGATCACATTGACTACACCCCCGGTTGCACCCGAGCCGTAAAGCGCAGAAGCGGCGCCTTTGATGACCTCAATCCGCTCTATATCATACATATCGAACATGGCCAGGCCGGCAGCGATATCGGTTGCGGTGTCGATGCGGTTGCCATCGATCAGCGTGACGAGGCTGCTACGGCCCAGTCCACGAATGCTGACGCTGGTGGCCCAGATGCCGTCGCGCTGCAGGGTCACTCCCGGCTCCCGGTGCAATGCATCGGCGACGGTCACCGGTGCGCTTGTTTCGAGCTGCTCGCGCGTCACTACGGCCAGCGGCACGGCGGCTTCGCGCAGCGTCGTGGCGTAGCGCAAGGTGGTCACGGTCACATCCGCGACCGGCAGGGGGGAGGAAACCAATTCGAACCGGATTACCGCATCCTCAACGCCGACCGTGACCGATTTGCTCACCGGACGGAACCCGACAAAAGAGGCGCGCAAGGTATGGATGCCGGCGGGAAAGTGCGTAAAACGGAAATTTCCCTCCGCATCGGTCACCACGCCGGTGTTCAACTCGGTACAGAAAACATTGGCCCCTTTCAAAGGCCTGCCGGTGATCTGATCGATGACACTTCCCAGGATGCGGCCGGTCTGGGTCTGGGCCTGGGCCTGAAGGTAGACCAGTAAAAAGAGGATTAAAGCAACGCGTTTCATTTGACTTCCTTATGTTTTTATGATTAAATGACTTGCAGTAGCCAGGGTGCGATAAACCGCACCACAACGCCGAGCACAACTGCGATAGAAAAGGTCAGGAGGGAGGCGGCTAAGGCTTCTTTCCAGCCGACCTCCCTCGTCAGGATGCCGAAAGTCGCTAAACAGGGGAAATAAAAGACGACAAAAATCGTGAAGACCAGGATTTGTTCCGGGCTCATCACGGTATTGACCTGGGTGGTCCCCAGAGCCTGAATCAGCATTATCATGGAGAGCTCTTTGCGCAGCACCCCGAAGATCAGGGTCATGCCGATAGCCGGCGGCAACCCAAGCACGTAGAGAAGCGGTGCAAGTGCCGAATTGATGGCCCGATTCCAGTGATAGACCTCGGACAGGCTGAGGACCAGGCTGCCGGCGATGAGCAGGGGCCAGGCAAAGAGCACAAAATCCCTGCTGCGCAGCCAGGTCTTGGCCAAGATCGTCTTGAGGCTCGGCACCTTGTACGAGGGAATGACCAGCACCATGCCCGGTGTATCATCCGGCATCAGGTGCGCAAGGAGTGTCCCCACGAGGGCGACAACCACGATATTGAGCAGATAGATGAAAAGGGCGGCGGTCCCGCCGAGATAGTAGCCAACCAGACCGAAAATGATGGTCATCCGCGCTGAGCATGGCACCAGCACCGCTGCCACTGCGGCAATAAAACGGTCCCGCGGGCTGGGAAGAATCCGCGTTGCCATGATCGCCGGAACACTGCACCCGTACCCGAGGATGCCGGGCAACACGGCGGTGCCATGAAGGCCGATGCGATGCATGAAATTATCCATGAGGAAGGCGATGCGCGGCAGATAACCGACATCCTCGATCAGCGCCATCCCGATCAGGAAAGGGATCAGGTAGGGCAGGACGACGGCGATGCCGCCGGCGATACCCTGGAGTAAACCCTTGGCGATGTAGGCATAGAACGAACCGGTCGGCAGCGCCGCAGTCAGCGCCTCCTCACTGCGGGTAAAAAGGGTGAGAATCGGTTGCTCCAGTAGCGCTCCGAGCTTGAAGATCAGATTGAAAAACAGAACCAGGACAGTTGCCATAATCACGTATCCCCATACCGGATGCATCACCAGCTGGTCCACCCGGCTGCGCCATTGGTGCCAGGAGCGCCGGGGATGATGGACGACTGTACACTGTTCGAAGAGATGCAGGGACAAAGCATGCCGCTCGGCCGAGATCACAGAATCCGCTGGCTGGCCATGCGCTTCTTCGAGAATGGACTGGTAATGACGAACCTCTGTGCGCAGGTGGGTGCCGTCTGGTTCTAACTGCAGCGCAAAGAAGGGATCCGACTCTAACAGTTTGATGGCGAGCAGCCGCGACGAAATCCTCTGCAGCGGCAGGCACCGCTTCAGGACGCCATCGAGCGCTTCAACCACCTGCTCCACATGCCGACTCATTGGCAACGAGTGAACCGGATGAGGGGCATGGAGAAGATCAAAGGCCGCGTCAAAGAGCGCATCGATGCGCAGCCCCTGCGCTGCATTGGTGGTGATAACGGGCAGCTTCAGCAAGGAACTCAATACACCGGCGTCGATGCGGATACCCTTGCGCTCCGCTTCGTCAATCATGTTGAGACAGAGGAGCATCGGCTTGCCAAGTTCGAGCAGCTGCAGCGTCAACTCGAGGCTGCGGTCCAGATGGGTCGCATCGATGACATTGATAATCAGAGATACAGGCTCTTCGATCAGATAGTGCAGGGTTTCGCGAGCCGCTCTTTCAATGGCCGTCAGCGAATAGATCCCGGGCAAGTCAATCAGGTCGCAGGTCCGGCCTCCAATCGCAACGTGGCTGCTGGTATATTCGACGGTGACACCCGGGAAATTGGTGGTGATGGAGCGGTAACCTGCCACCTTATTGAAGATGGTGCTTTTGCCGGAATTGGGTTGCCCCAGGAGGATGATACGGGGATGCTCCAGGATCAAGGCCGACTGGGTTTCTAGGGTGTTTCTATTCATCGTATCATGCTTCATCCAGATCAACCAGGATCGCAGCCGCCATCCGGTTACCAAGCGCCACGTCAGTGGAATGGATATGAATCAGCACTGGACCGCCCAGTTGACCGCCGCGCACGACGCGGATGGAATCACCAGGATGGATGCCCACCTGATTGAGGCGTTGCCGCAGGCTCCAGCCCCCCCGTATTGCCGCAATCCGTCCATGAGAGCCGGTGTGCAGATCCGAAAGAAAGAGGGATGCCGCCGCGGCTTTTTTTCTGGATGACAACATCCTAACTCTCCAGCGAAGTTGATGCCTCAATCGTTGCATCATTGACGGCGCACTGATGGCACGGCGCGGTGGCCGCACCAAAGAGACCGCAGGTCCGGAAAAGAATGACTCCGCTGCGGTCGCGCTTGGGACAACGGTCGACAAACTGTAGAAAACGGCCGATGGCCAGGAGGCTCTCCTGACTCATCACATGCTCCAGAGTGCACGCCTCGCTTTCGGCGAGATTTCTCTCCAGACCGAGTACATCGGTCATGAACATGCGAATGGCCACATGACGTTCATCCAGCACATGAGCGAGGTGTCGGCCTTCAGCGGTCAGAACAACATGACCATACTGTTCGTGCAAGATCAATCCCTTTTTTGCGAGATTGTTCAAGGCGCTCGAAACGTTGGCGGGGGAGACGCCACGAATCCGTGCGATGTCCTTGACCCGCGCCACACGGTTCTGCCTTTCCAGATCCCTGATGACCTCAATATAGACCTGGGTCAGGTGATCATGTTCGATATTCATAGGACCCCACAAAGAACCGATATTGTTAAATAAGTTAAACAATATTTATTGATATTAATTTACAATTTACTGGCGAGTCCTGCAACACATTTTTTGGATTCTATTAAACTGGGTCCTACCCGGATGTAATCAGCTAGAAATAGGAGGACGAGGGGCGAGAGAGGGCCTGCAATTACAGAATATCTAGGCTTGGTGCACGCGGTGCGAGGATAGCGGGTGGGAGCGAAATTCCGGGGGTACCTCGGCGGATTTAATGTTGACAAAAAGTCAGGTAATAGCTATATTGATTTGTAAAGTAGGCATGCTTTTGGCCGCAAACAAGGCCATCGTGCCATCAACCGTGCACAACCCGGCTTGTGCCTGCAGATTGGATTATGGATGAAAAAACTGCTTCTTTTCCGGCTCATCCCAGGCCTGTTCTGTATCTTACCTTCCTCCCTCGTTGCCACCGATATTCTGGAATTGCACCATAACGATGCCACCGGGCGCCCAGCGGCACCCTGGTCGATCGGCAAGACGGTCACCATCACTGGCGTGGTAACCGCACCCGCAGGGCTCTTCGGCGTCACGACCTTCGACATCTATGTACAGGACAGCACCGCCGGCATTAATGTCTATTCCTCCCGCAGCGATCTTCCCTTTCTCCAACTGGGGGATTGGGTTCGCATGACTGGAACGGTAGGCTATGCGAATGGCGGCATGACTTTTATCAAGGATCCAAGCGCAATCGCCGTTCTGTCAAAGAATCATCCGCTTCCGGATCCACTGCCGTTGACCTGCGCCGAGGTCGCCGGCAGTTTTGGTGCCGATCTCGCCGAGCCCAACGAGGGGCGATTGATCCGCGTCAATAACGTCCACGTTACTGGAAGCAACAGCGATATCTACACGGTCAGTGATGCCACCGGTTCCATTCAGCTCTATCTTGATCCGGATGCGCATCTCCCGCTGCTCCCCGATGGCGCTTTCGACATCATTGGGTTGCTCACCCAGTATGATCCCAGCGTACGCCCGCCCAAAAAAGCGGGCTACCGCATCATGCCCCGGTTCAGTCACGATATCCTCTCTCGGGGCGCACCGCTGCTTGTTCAGCCCTTGCAGGAATCGGCCATTGAACCCACGATGGTGGAGTTGGTCTGGGCCACCGACCGGTCCTCGACGTCGTTGGTTCGTTTTGGGCAGGATTTCCGCCAACCACTGACAACTGCAGGCGACTCAGCCCTGGTCACCACCCATCGGGTCCGGCTCGAAGGCCTGGAGCCGGCCTCTCTCTACAAGGCCGTCGCCTGGTCCACCGATCCCGCCGGCACCATGGTCTCGGATACCCTGCTTTTTATGACGGCCTCCGCTCGTTCGAGCGGCACCATACAAGTCTACTTCAACCAGTCCGTTGACACCTCCAAAGCCTGGCGTGAGGTGGCCCAGGGCCAGACAGACCTCTCGACCGTCATCGTCAAGATGATCAATCAGGCACGGTATTCTCTCGACGTGCACTATTACTCTTTCACGCATGCCGATATTGCCCTGGCACTGGTCAATGCCAAAAGACGTGGTGTCAGCGTCCGCTTTATCGCGGATGACGCCACGGCTACAGCATCCAACGACAAGATCCGCTGGCTGCGGGAGGCCGGCATCCCGGTTATAGATGACTATTTCGGCATGAACGACAGTACGGCGGCGAGCCACAACAAATTCGTCATTATTGACCACCGCGACCGCACCAGCGGGCTTGACGATTACCTCTGGACCGGATCGAGCAATGCCTCATTGGCCGGGGCCACCCGTAACGGCGAAAATATGCTGCTAATCCAGGACGAAACACTCTGCGAAGCCTATACCCTCGAATTCAACGAGATGTGGGGCAGCGCAACTGAAACGCCCGATCCGGCGCAGTCCCGTTTTGGAGCACGGAAGCGGGACAACACACCCCATCGTTTCAATATTGGCGGCCGCTGGATTGAGCAGTACATGAGTCCCTCGGATGATGCCGAGCGTCATATCATCGCGGCTATCCAGAGCGCGGACTACTCTCTTTATTTCTGCATCCTGGCCTTCACCCAGAGCACTATTCTCAATGCGATGCGCAACCGTTTTGCACAAATTTCCGGTTTTGTCATCCTCGGGGTGTTCGATCGCAGCAGCGTTTCCAGCAGCTACAGTGTCTATGCCGACATGGCCGGGGCCGGTTCCTCGCCGTGGTCGCCCCCCGCGGATGTCCATCTCGATGTTCTCGGCGCGGATCTGCACCACAAGTACCTCCTGATTGACGCCAATCAGGCCGATTCCGATCCCACGGTTGTCACCGGCTCGCACAACTGGAGCGACGCGGCCAACACCCGGAATGATGAGAACACCCTCATCATCCATGACCGGAATATCACCAACCTCTATGTGCAGGAATTTTCCGCCCGATACCATGAATCGGGTGGAACGGGTGAGATAACCACCGGCATCCCGGTGGCCGCTGCAGGAGAAGAACCGGACCGGTATGGCCTCCATCAGAATTATCCGAACCCGTTCAACAGCCAAACCACCATCCCTTGCCGGATTCCATCACAAGCCCGGGGGCCGTTTCAGCTGGCTCTTTACACGATGCGGGGTGAGGAAGTAGTGCGGCTTGAAGTGCCTCTCCGCAAGGGCGACCAAGCCGCAGTGGTTTGGGACGGGCGGGATGCCGCAGGTAAGGCCCTGCCCTCGGGCCTCTATTTCGCCCGGATACTCGGCGCCTCATCACCGCCGGTAAAGATCACGCTTATTCGTTAATGAGTTGTTTAAGCGACTTTCACAACTAAAGGACGAATGGTATGTTAATGAAAGCACTGGTTAAAAAGCAGCCCGGTCCGGGGATCTGGCTCGAAGAAGTCCCTGTACCCGCTTATGGCAACAACGATCTGCTGATCAAGGTGACCCATACGGCCATTTGCGGCACCGATCTGCATATCTATAAATGGGATGAATGGTCACAGCGGACCATCAAGACGCCCATGACGATTGGCCATGAATTTGTCGGCATCGTAGCGGCCAAGGGGCAAAATGTCGTCGGGTACGAGGTCGGGGAGCGGGTCTCCGGCGAAGGCCATATCGTCTGCGGACTCTGCCGCAGTTGCAGGGCTGGACGCCGCCATCTTTGCACCAACACCATCGGCATCGGCGTCAACCGTGACGGCTGTTTCGCTGAATACCTCTGCCTACCCGCCAGTAATGCCTGGCATGTGGCCGATTCGATCCCTTCTGAAATCGCCGCATTTTTCGATCCCTATGGCAACGCCACCCATTGTGCCCTCAGCTTCGATATGGTCGGGGAGGATGTGCTCATCACCGGCGCCGGGCCGATCGGTTGTATGGCCGTCGCCATTTGCAAACATATCGGCGCCCGGAATGTCGTCATCACCGATGTCAATCCCTATCGTCTCGATCTCGCCTGTAAAATGGGCGCCACCCTCACGGTCAATGTCGCGCAGGAGAGCATCGCCGCAGCGGTGAAAAAGCTGGGCATGGTCGGATTCGACATCGGCCTGGAGATGTCCGGAAATGCCCAGGCCTTCGAGGCGATGCTTGAAAACATGTACCACGGCGGACGGATCGCCCTGCTCGGCATCCTCCCGAATACCACCGAGATTAACTGGGACCAGATCATTTTCAAGGGACTTCATCTCAAAGGCATTTACGGGCGCGAGATCTTTGAAACCTGGTACAAGATGCAGACCATGCTGCAAAGCGGCTTGAACATCGCCCCGGTGTTGACCCATCGGCTGAAATTTGGCGATTTCCAGAAAGGCTTCGATGCTATGGCCTCAGGCCAATGCGGCAAAGTCGTTCTTGAGCTTAATTAACGTCTTGATTGCGGAGAGTTGTCCATGTATGGAGCATTGCAGGAAGAACTGAAGCGGCTGCTTGGAGAGATCCGCCAGGCCGGCTTGTACAAGCAGGAGCGGGTCATCGCCACGCCCCAGGGTGCGCGGATTGTGGTGCAGGGCGGGAGGGAGGTGCTCAACTTTTGTGCCAATAACTATCTCGGCCTGGCCAACCATCCCCAGGTGATCGCAGCAGCCAAGGGCGCCCTTGAGCGCTGGGGTTATGGCATCTCCTCGGTGCGTTTCATCTGCGGCACGCTGGAGATTCACAAGCAACTGGAACAAAAGATCGCCACCTTTCTGGGGGTTGAGGATGCCATCCTTTACGCCGCATGTTTTGATGCCAACGGCGGCGTCTTCGAGCCTTTCATGTCGGCCGATAGTGCGATCATCACCGACAGTCTGAACCATGCCTCGATTATCGATGGCATCCGACTCGCCAAGGCGCAACGCTATATTTACCGGCATGACGATATGGCCGACCTAGAGGCCAAACTCAAGGAGGCGGCCGGTGCGAAATTCCGCTTGATCGCTACGGATGGCGTCTTCTCCATGGACGGCGATATCGCCCAACTGGGGACGATCTGCGATCTGGCCGAGCGCTATCAGGCGCTGGTAATGGTCGACGACAGTCACGCCACCGGCTTTATGGGCAAGAGCGGGCGGGGGACGATCGAACATTGCGGCGTCCAAGGGCGCGTCGACCTGATCACCACCACGTTTGGCAAGGCGCTCGGCGGCGCGATGGGCGGGTGTGTCGCCGGCCGCAGCGAAATGATCGAGTACCTGCGCCAGAAGAGCCGGCCCTACCTTTTCTCCAATTCCCTGGCGCCGACCATAGCCGGTGCAACCATCGCCGTCCTTGATCTGCTCAGCGGTACCACCGAATTGCGCGACAAGCTGGAACGGAACACGGCGCACTTTCGCGCCCGAATGACGAAGGCGGGTTTCGACATCCGTCCAGGCGTCCATCCGATCGTCCCGATCATGCTCTACGAGGAAAAGCTCGCTCACGCGATGGCCGATGCACTGCTCGAAGAGGGTATCTATGTTGTCGGCTTCAGCTATCCAGTGGTAGCCCGCGGTGCGGCCCGCATTCGCGTGCAGATCTCAGCAGCGCATGAGATCGCGGATCTGGATCAGGCGATCGCCGCTTTCACGTTGGTCGGCCGACGCATGGGAGTGATCAAGTGATGGACCGAAATGAGTGAGCCCGTCATCAAACGCCGGCGCAGCCGCAAGATCCGGATCGGCACCCTGGAGATGGGGGGGGATGCCCCCATCGTCATTCAGTCCATGCTCAACAGCAAGACTACCGATGTGGAACGCTCGCTGGATCAGATTGCCCGACTGCAGGAGGCTGGTTGCCACCTGGTGCGGCTGGCTATCCCCAATGCTGCCGCCTTGCCGAGCTTTGATGCCATCAAAAAAAGGGCCTCGCTTCCGTTGGTTGCAGATATCCATTTCGACTACCGTCTCGCCCTCGGCGCCCTGGACGCTGGTGCGGACAAGATCCGCATCAATCCGGGTAACATCGGCGACCGCGAAAAGGTGAGGCGTGTTGTTGAAAAAGCGGTAGAGTGCCGCGTGCCGATCCGCATCGGCGTCAATTCGGGCTCGGTCGAGAAAGAGATTCTCACCGAAGAGGGAGGACCGACCGTACGCGCTCTGGTGCGCAGCGCTTTGCGCCATGTCGAGCTTTGCCGCGAATTCGGAGCCGAAGATCTGGTCCTCTCCTTGAAATCTTCGGATGTGCTTCGGACCATCGCAGCCTATCAGAGCATCGCCGCGGCCTGTGACTTGCCGCTGCACATCGGTGTCACGGAAGCCGGGACCGTCAAGGCGGGGACTATCCGCTCAGCAGTCGCCCTGGGCATCCTTCTGCACCAGGGCATCGGCGATACGTTGCGCGTATCCCTGACCGGGGATGTCGTTCAGGAGATCATCGCAGCGCGGCATATTCTTAGAAGCCTCGACCTCATAGAGGAGGGGATCACGTTGATTTCCTGCCCGACCTGCGGCCGGACGCAGGTCGATCTGGTTCCCATCGCCGAGGAGGTGGAAACGCGCCTGGCCCATGTGCGCAAACCACTCAAAGTTGCCGTGATGGGCTGCGTCGTCAACGGCCCCGGTGAAGCCAGAGAAGCCGATATCGGGGTCGCTTGCGGGCGCGGTAGCGCCGTCTTGATCAAACGGGGACAAATCGTTCGCAAGATTGCCGAGAACGAGATCGTCCAGACCCTGATTGAGGAAGTCAACAACTGGCCCGAGTAAGGATGCGTTTAAAATTACCGTAATTCATATCGTGGGGTAGCGATCATGAAGAGCAAATCCAGACGTGTCATGGTTCTGGGGGGAAGCGGTGTGCTCGGTTTTCAGGTGGCGCGGCATTTGGCGCAGGAACTGGAACCTAAAACCATCATCATTGTCTCCCTGCACCAGTCCAGCATGCGCCGCTCTCTTGAGCAGTTGCGCAAGGAATTCCCCAAGGTCACCTTCGACGGCGCATGGGGCAACATCTTTTTACGCAGCGCGTGGCATGGCCAATCGCTGAAAGAATTGAGCGCGGACCACGAGAATATCAGGCAAATGATCGCCGATCTCTGCGAGGGTCATCCCACTACAAGTAAAAAATATTTTCTCAGCGATCTGATCCACAAGTACAAGCCGGATATCATCGTCGATGCAGTGCCGACGGCACCTTTGCTCGCTTCCCTGAGAGAGCGCTGGGACCCTGAAGCAATCGCGCGGGATTTACATTCACCCCGCCGCGACCGCCGCGTACCGGGCGAAATAATGTTGTCGTCCCAAACTATTGCCCAGATTGAACGTATGCTGGTCTATCAGCCGCTGCCCCTTTTGATCCAGCATGTTAAAATCCTTAATGAGGCGATGTGCGATGTTGGCACCCATCTCTATCTGAAGATCGGCCTCACCGGCATGGGAGGAATGGGCTTTACAAATCCCTACTGGGGTCAGCTCGACCAGGAACTCGATCTCAAGATGGAACGGGCGGTCCTCGCCTTTGGTCATACCGGATTGCTTTTCAGCATGGCACGAACCCCGGGAGCGCCGGTGGTCAAAGAGGTCAAGATCGGCGCCCTGATCGGCAGCCGCCTGATCGATTACCGGCCGATCGAGTTCCAGGGCAGCCCGGTCGGGCTCTTCCATGCGAAAAGGGTCACCTTGGGAGACAAGCTGCCGCTCTTCACCGACGTGGGGTATGCCCGCCGTGGTGACCTCTCCATGGTTGGCATGCAGACCGCTTACGTCGGCTTTATAACGCAGGGAGAATTTGAAGCGATTACGACTCTGTTCCAGATGGAATACCTGACACCGGAAGAGATCGCCCATACAGTTGTATTGGAAATTCAGGGCCATGCCACACGCTATGAAGTCATCGCGGCCCTGGATTCCGCCATTATGGATCCCAGCTATCGAGCCGGAGTGATGCGCCAGCCCATCATCGCCGAGATGCAGCGGTTGAGCGAGGAAAAACAGACGCCCAGTGTGGCCCTGGGAAAGCTCGGACCACCGGAGCTTTCCAAGCTGCTCTATGAAGCCTGGCTTCTGCGCACCAAATATCGTAAAATAAAGGAGGTGGTCGCTGCCGATCCTGCCCTGATCAGTCATGAGCTGGAAAGCTACCTATTACATCATCCCATACGCCACACCATCGTTTCTATCGGCATCCCCATACTGCTCTCAGACGGAAAAACCCTGCTGCGCGGCCCGCGCATACAGATACCGGCCAGCCGCGGAGAGGATGAGTTGACTGTAACCCCCGACAAGATCGATGCCTGGGCAGGAAAGGGATGGGTGGATCTGCGTCCAGCGAATATAGCCAAATGGCAGGAGCGGATTGGGGCGATGTACGATTCCTGCAGCACCTTGTTCAACCAGGATGCCGGTGATATCCGTCGCGGACCCTGCCCGATAGAGTCCCTCGGCATCGGCGAGATGGTGGGGTGGATTTTTAACAACGATCCCGCCATCCAGGGATTCCGGGTCAAGTCATTCTGAGCGCAAGGTGAGCGGCAAAGGGCATGGGCAATCCGCTTTTGAGCAAACCGGTCCGCTGCAGATTCAGGGGCCACTCCGGCGTGCCAGCTGTCCAGGGCAGATCCTCATCACCCTTCCCGTTTATAACGAAGCATCGCACCTCGGGCAGCTCCTCACGAGAATACGGGCGGTAACAGACCTGGAGTTGCTGGTCATCGACGACGGATCTGACGATAACACCCCCGATGTCATACAAAGCCTGGGTGTGTCTTGCCTGCGCCACAAGCGCAACCTCGGTAAGGGTGAAGCGCTACGATCGGCACTGAAGGCGGCCCGTGCCATGGGGTACGGCTGGATCATCACCATGGACGGCGACGGCCAGCACGATCCGGCTGATCTGCCGGAATTTATCCACGCGATCCGGTCGCAGCAGGCCGACTATTATCTCGGCTGGCGGCAGGGGAGAAGCGGCATCATGCCCCCCCTGCGTCAACTCAGCAACGGTCTGAGTTCGATTATCCTCTCCCTATTCGCGGGGCGGCGTTTTCATGACGCCCAGTGCGGATTCCGCGCCTATCGCACTGATCTTCCCGGCCTCGACGACTGCAACGAGCGGGGATTCCAGTATGAGAGCGAACTTCTGCTGCGCCTCAGCCGTCTCAATCTGAATATAGTCGAGATCACCATCGTCACCCGCTACGATGGCAGCGTAAGCCGGATCCGTTATCTCCGCGATTCCCTCGCCTTCATGCGTCTGCTCTGGCATGGGTTGTGGTGGTAGGATGGCCGGGAGCATCCTGGCGGCTCTGATCATGCATTTTGGTAAATATTTGCTTGTAATCCTCGCGGAAATGTTGTATATTTTCGTTCATTTTCGGGGCGTAGCGCAGTTCGGCTAGCGCGCCTGGTTCGGGACCAGGAGGTCGGTGGTTCAAATCCACTCGCCCCGACCACAAAGCCCATTCGGTTTCACGCGGATGGGCTTTTTTTTAACCTGTGTGAACGAATTGATTTTGATCGAAATAATCTCTATATTTAATAATTATCGATACTGCAGATCATGGACTGAGGGATAGGCCTATGAGTTCTGAATATTCCTTTGGCGACATCGAAAAAAAATGGCAAGCCCGGTGGCGTGAGAGCGGCCTGTACAAAACCGACTTGAACAAGGTGGAGAAAAAACTCTATTGCCTGGTCATGTTTCTCTATCCCTCCGGCGATCGCCTTCATATCGGACACTGGTACAACTATGCGCCAACCGATACCTGGGCGCGCTTCAAGCGTATGCAGGGCTGGAACGTCTTTGAGCCGATGGGCTACGATGCCTTTGGTCTCCCGGCAGAAAACTATGCCATTAAAAAAGGAGTGCACCCGGCTCTCAGCACGGCCGAGAACATCGCCAACATCCGCAAGCAGCTCGAGGCGATGGGCGCCATGTACGATTGGGATCATGAGGTCAATACTAGCCATCCGGATTACTACCGCTGGACCCAGTGGCTCTTTTTAAAGATGTATGAAAATGGCTTGGCGTACCGCAAAAAACAAGCCGCCAACTGGTGCCCCGGCTGCAAGACCGTGCTGGCCAACGAACAGGTCGTCGACGGCCGCTGCGAACGATGCGAGAGCGAAGTATTGAGCAAGGATCTGGAGCAGTGGTTTTTCAAGATCACGGCCTATTCCGAACAGCTGCTGGAGGGATTCGAGAAGATAGACTGGCCGGACAAAACCGTCGCCATGCAGCGCAACTGGATCGGTAAAAGCATCGGTGCCAGCATCCGGTTCCGGATTGAGGGGCGCGACGAGACGATCGAAGTGTTTACCACCCGTCCGGACACCCTTTGGGGCGTAACCTACATGGTGCTCGCGCCAGAACATCCCCTGGTGCAAGTTCTGACGACCCCGGAGCACCAGGCGGAGGTGGAGGCCTACGTACTGCAGGCGCGCAGGCAGCGCGAAATCGACCGGATGTCGACCGAGAAGGAAAAAACCGGAGTATTTATCGGCAGCTATTGCATCAATCCGGTGAATCAGGAAAAGGTGCCGGTTTGGATTGCCGATTACGTTCTGGTCACCTACGGCACCGGCGCCGTGATGGCCGTGCCGGCGCACGATACCCGTGATTTTGAGTTCGCGAAAAAGTACAAACTGCCCATCCGCGAGGTCATATCGGCAATGGGCGTGCCGTGCGACGGTGAACTCACCGAGGCCTACATTTTACCGGGCAAGATGATTCATTCGGGACCCTTCGACGGCGTCGATTCCACGGCCGGCATCGATAAAGTGATCGACTATCTGCAGGAGCAAGGCTGGGGCGGACGCAAGATCAATTACAAACTGCGCGACTGGCTGATCTCGCGCCAGCGCTACTGGGGTGCGCCCATTCCAATACTGTATTGTGATGCCTGCGGCGAACTGCCGGTACCCGAAATCGATCTGCCGGTACTGCTGCCAGAAGATGTTGTTTTTACGGGAAAAGGCGAGTCTCCGCTCTCGACATCGCCGAGTTTTGCAAAGGTGACCTGTCCCCGCTGCGGCCGCGAGGCCCGCCGCGAGATGGATACCATGGACACCTTTGTCTGCTCCTCCTGGTATTATCTACGATTCCTGACACCGGATCTCGCCAGTGCGCCCTTTGACCAGCGCTTGGTCGACGCCTGGCTGCCAGTGGACCAGTATGTCGGCGGGGCCGAACATGCCGTCATGCACCTGCTCTATGCCCGCTTTATCACCAAAGCGTTGCATGATATCGGCTGTATTCATTTTGATGAGCCCTTCAAGCGGCTGGTGCATCAGGGCACGATCACGGCCAAAGGGGCGAAAATGAGCAAAAGTCGTGGCAATGTAGTCAATCCGGACCAATTTATCGCCCGCTATGGAGCTGATACCTTTCGGATGTACATGATGTTTATGGGAGGCTATGAGGAGGGCGGCGACTGGAGTGATGAAGGGATCGTCGGGATTCACCGCTTTCTCAAGCGCGTATGGCGTCTGGTCGAGCAGACTATCGAGCATCCACCGGCTGGATCCACGGATTCCCGCTTTGACAAGGTGCTGCAGCAAATGCACTATGCGCTCAAGCACTGCGGTGCGGATCTGGAGCGTTTTCACTTCAACACCGCGATCAGCCGCTTGATGGAGCTATTAAATGAGGTATCACTTTATATGCAAGATAAGCCCTCATCCGCACAACAGGATGCACGTTTGGCCCATGAGGTGATTCCAACCCTGGTGCTGATGCTGGCGCCCTTTGCACCGCATTTTTCCGAAGAGTTATGGTTCCGGCTTGGTCGGCCCTACAGCATCTTCAATCAGCGCTGGCCGGAGTACGACGAGCGCTGGCTAGTGCAGGAGCGTCTCAACCTTGCGGTTCAGATCAACGGCAAGGTTCGCGGACAGATCGAGGTTGATGCCGCAAGCAGTGATGCGCAGGTGATCGCAGCAGCGTTGCAGGACGATAAGATCAAGGGGTATTTGGAGGGAAAGACCCTGGTTAAATCGATCGTTGTACAAAAGCGTTTGGTGAGCCTGGTGATTCGCTGATTCAATATCTCCAGTTTGGTACAAAACATAAGGGTCGAATGGCTTTCTGCTGTTCGACCCTTATGTTTTGTACATCGGTATCGGAACGGCAAACGCCGCAGCAGGGAGGGAGGATTACGGGTAGCAGGGTTGCAGAAGCGTTCAAATCACATCTGGCAACATTACTATGTTAACATAACTAATATTATGCACAGTTGTCCATGCACTGGGGCCGGTCAAAATCTCCCATTAACGTCAGAATTCACCAGGCTCTTCAGCCTCCTAAACTCTGCATCTCTCGACGCGCCCGGTCCTTCAACGGTGTCTCAACTTTGCTCCATAAAATCTCTTCGAGATTTTGCTTCGCCGTTTCAAGATCCCCGGCCGTCTTTAAAGCCTGCGCATAATAGAAACGCGCATGCAAATTGTTGGGATTCGTCCGCACCGCATCTGCCAGATAGCGCAGCCCTTCCTGGGCTTTGCCTGTTCCCAACAGGCTCTTGCCCGCCAGCGTTAAAGTCACACTGTCCTGCTTGCCCAGGTCGATGGCCTTAAGGGCATACTGGCCCGCTTCGCTTTCGCGAGCGCAGGCGTCAAAAATGATCCCTGCCTGCTTATAGAGCGCTGCCTTATTTGGCGCATACTTGATGGCGGTGCGGATCGCCTCCATGGCGGCGTCACTGCGGCCCAGGCGGATCTGGCAGGACGCCAGCGACGCCCAAATATCTGCCTCGCCGGCCCGCTGAGCCAGATAACGCTGATAGAGCGCCACTGCCCTGGTATAGTCGCCGGCAATATAGGCCTTGAACCCTTCGGCGCAGATCGCCTCGAAATTCTCGTCGCTGCCGGCAGCGCTGCTTTCGCTGGCGGCAAGGTCGGGCGTGACCATGCGCAAGGACTTGCGCGCGATCTCGGCGAATTTGCCGTCGGGATCGAGTTTGAGCACGGCCTTGAAGCAGCGGCTGGCATTGTCCATGTCCCCCTGTGCTAGATAGACCTTGCCGAGACCAAGATAAGATCTTACTTCTTTAGGAGATACAGCAATCGATTTCTCGAAAGCGCGGATCGCTTCACCGTAGTTTTTCTGAATGCTGTAGACCGCGCCGAGGTTTACCAGCGCCATTACATTGGCCGGCTGCAGGATCAAACCTTCCTTGAGAAACCGTTCAGACTGGGCAAATTGGCGCATTTTGGAGTAAAGACTGCCGAGGACGAAATAGGCGCGGCTGTAAAGGGGGCACAATCGTACGGTTTCGATGCATTTGTCGAGTCCTTTGGTATACTCCCGGGACTCAAAGTAGACCAGCCCCATATTGTAATGAAGATCCGGATCACGCGGGCTGAACTCGATCGCTTTGCGCCAAAGGGCCAGAGCGGCGTCATAAGCTTTCTGCCGGGTCTTTTCAAGGGCTTCGCGGTTGAGCTGTTCGCTTTCCGGTGCGGGCGGCGCCACGCTCCAGACCAGCTTGAGGTCGCGATTGTACCACGAGAGTTCGAGACGATCGCCTCCCCCCCGGTATTTCTCTTCGAGGCGGGACAGAAGCAGGCGCTTGTCCGAATCGGAGCTGGGATCGAGATCCGGATAGAGCCGGTTGAGCTCAGCGGCGGCGATCGTCACGGTGTAGGATTTGAGTGCGTCTAAGGGTGCTTGAAAGTCGTTCATGGCTGCAGGATCACTCGCTTGCACACGCTTCCGGCTGCCGGGACGGGGCCGGCGGCCACTGTGCCTTAATATTACTATTATTTAATAATAAAATCAATAAAAAAGGCGGCTTTCCGGCCGCCTTGCTTGTGCGCCAGGCGGGAATCGAACCCACAACCTTTAGCTCCGGAGGCTAACGCTCTATCCTATTGAGCTACTGGCGCGTTGTCGCGTAGTGTCAGGGAACATTGATGCGAGTGATTCGCTGGGCCCGTCCGCTGCTGCTATCAATCTCGATGAGGGCGCCATTGAGGCGAATATTGGCGCTGGCCATACGATACTTTTCGGGCAGAACGGTGGTGAAGCGCTTGATCGCCACCTGGGCATCCATGCCGATAACCGAGTCGTGCGGGCCCGTCATACCGACATCGGTGATGAAAGCCGTGCCCTTGGGCATGATCCGTTCATCGGCCGTCTGAACATGGGTATGGGTGCCGATGATGGCGCTGACCGCGCCATCCAGGTACCAGGCCAGGGCTGCTTTTTCCGCGGTGGCCTCGGCATGAAAATCGACCAGAATGATCGGGGTCTTTTCCCGAAGCCGCGCCACCTCTTCATGTCCGGTGCGAAAGGGACAGTCGATCGGATACATGAAGGTGCGCCCCTGGAGATTGAGCACCCCAACCGGTATTTGCCGACTGGTCAGGATAATCGTGGAACCGCGGCCCGGGGCTTGCGGCGGATAGTTCAGCGGCCGCAGCACCTTTTGGGTGCTGTCGAGATAACTGCGAAACTGGCTGTTGCCCCAGGTATGGTTTCCGCCGGTGATGACATCCACACCGAGAGAAAAAAGCTGTCGCGCGATGGCTTCGGTCAGACCGTTGCCACCATCGGCGTTTTCCCCGTTGGCGATACAGAGATCCACCGCATGACTTTTCTTCAAGCCCGGTAGCAGGCCGGCCACCACATCGATCCCCGGTCTGCCAACGATGTCCGCAATGAAAAGGATATGCAGCGACTTTTCGCTCACTGGGCCATCCAATATACGTCAATTCGCAGAATTATTCAAGCCTTTTGTTGGTTACTTGGCGTAATCGATGGCGCGGTATTCCCGGATAACCGTCACCTTGATTTGCCCGGGGTATTCCATCTCGCTCTGGATCTTTTCGGCGATGTCGGTGGCCAATTGCTCGGACATGGCGTCGTCGATTTTTTCATGCTCCACCATGACGCGCACCTCGCGGCCGGCTTGGATGGCATAGGCTTTGCCGACACCGGCGAAGGATTTGGCCAACCCCTCGAGTCCGTCAAGACGCTTGATGTAGGTTTCAAGGGTTTCGCGGCGCGCTCCCGGACGGGATCCGCTGATGGCATCAGCGGCCTGGACCAGGACGGAGATCGGCGAAATGATGGGTACATCCTCGTGATGTGCGGCGATGGCATTCTGGACAATCGGTCCCTCGCCGTACTTTTTCGCAATCTCCAGACCGATTTCGGTATGGGTGCCATCGGTATACCGGTCGATCGCCTTGCCGATGTCGTGCAGCAGACCGGCGCGTTTAGCCAGATTGCCGTCGAGATCGAGAGCCGCGGCCATCAGACCGCAGAGATAGGAAACCTCGATGGCATGCTGCAGGACATTCTGCCCGTAGCTGGTGCGGTACTTGAGCTTGCCGAGCAGCTTGACCAACTCGATGTGCATGCTGGCAATACCGCATTCCATCAGGGCTTTTTCACCCTCCTCGACGAGTTTTTCCTCCATCTCCTGCTTGGTTTTCTCGACCACCTCCTCAATCCGCGTCGGGTGGATGCGCCCGTCGATAACCAGGCGCTCCAGCGCGATGCGGGCGACCTCACGCCGGAAGGGATCGAAACCGGAGAGAACGACCGCCTCCGGGGTATCATCGACGATCACCTCGACGCCGGTTGCCGATTCAAAGGAGCGGATGTTGCGTCCCTCGCGGCCGATGATGCGTCCCTTCATCTCGTCGCTGGGGAGATTGACGACGGAGACGGTCGTTTCCGTGGAATGGTTGGCTGCCGTGCGCTGGATCGCCTGAATAATGATCTCTTTTGCTTCCCGGTTGGCCTGTTGACGGGCGTGGTCCTTGATCTCCTTGATGCTTTGGGCGGCCTCCTGCTTGGCCTTTTCAATAAGGTTCAGCATGAGGATGCGTTTGGCCTCTTCGTTGGAAATGCCGCTGATCTTCTCAAGGCGGTGGTTCTGTTCCTCGATCAGGGTGTCGAGTTCTGCTTCCCGTTTGTGGACATTTTCCTCGCGACTCCTGAGCCGGCTCTCGATCTCATCGAGTTCCTTTTCCTTGGTGGTCAGCAAATCGTGGCGCCGGTCCAGGTTCATCTCGCGCGCCGTCAGCTTGTTTTCAATCTTTTGCAGGTCCGCGCGTCGGTTTTTTATCTCGTTTTCAAGATTTTGCCGGTGTTTGAAGATCTCGTCTTTGGCTTCGAGGGTCTTTTCCTTTTTGAGGTTTTCCGCCTCTTTGCGCGCATCCGAGATCAGTTTGTCGGCTATTTTTTCGGCTTCGGTAACCTTGCCCCGACCGATATGACGTGAAACCATCCAGCCGCCGATAAAAGCCACTGCGGCAGCCGCGATGGCTATGAGTATGACCAAATAGGTATCCATATACCCTCCACAACGAAAAACCCAGGCTTGTCAAGCATCCTTCTATGATTAAATAAAGCGGAAATTCTGGTGGTTATGCTACAGCACCCCGTAGCACGCCACCGTGCGGAATTTCCCATCGGACTCTTGACAGCTGGGTTTTCACAAATACAACAGGAATTGTCCGGTCAATTTTCGGCCGGGCCGTTCAGACGCCTTTCTTGCCTTCCTCCATGAGTTCCTGAATGTCGATGTCAAACTGATGGGTCAGGGTTTTGACCCGATCCTCAAAGGAATTCAATTTCTTTTTGGACAATTCCCGCTGCTGGAGAAGTTCGTCGGCGATGTTCAGGGCAGCCAATATAGCGATCTGATGCAAAGGACGATTGGGTTTGGCTGTCTGTACGTCGCGCATTTTCTGGTCGACGTATTCGGCAATGCGCTGTACATATTCCACATTGGCATTAACCTTAAGCGGATAATCGGTGCCAAAAATATTCACCTTGAGGATGTTCTTTTCATCATTCATGAAAGTAAGCTTGCATAGGCTTGTGAAAACAGCATGGTCCCGATGGCCTTTCCGTCAGAACCTAACGGTTCTCGAAGGTTTTCAGTTCATCGAGTTTGGCCAGCATATTTTGTACGCGCTCGCGCAGCCGTTCCTCGGTTTCGCGATACTTTTCCAGCATCACCTGCTCAGAGCGGCTTGCCTGTTCGCTGAGTTGCTGGCGGATCTTGTCGAGCTGCAGGCTTTGATCGCTGATGCGCGCCCGCAGTTCACTATTTTCCTCTTCCAACAAGAGATTTTTCTTGCGCATTTCCGCTATAATTCCCAGTGCAAATTGAATGCGCTCTTCCAATACATCCAGAATGTTTTTATCCACAGAAACCTCGTCCTAGCGTGGTCTCAATTCGGCACCAAACTGGGCGGAGAGTCGGGCGAGGATCGCCGCCACCTGCTGCTCTACCTCATTTACTCCCAATGTACGTTCTTTTGAGCAAAAATTCAATGAAAAAGCGACGCTTTTTTTACCTTTCGGCACCTGCTCACCCTGGTAATAGTCGAAAAGATGGACTTTTACGAGATATTCGCCACCAGATTCCCGGATGGCCTGTTCCACAGCCCCCACTGCGATCTCGTCATCGAGGAGCAGGGCAATGTCAAAGGGAATCATCGGAAATCTGGCGATCGGCTGAAACCTGCGATGTACCAGCCGATGCGCGTAGAGCTGATCAAAGCTGAGGACAAGGCCGAAGCAATCGGCCGTCTTGAGCTTGAAACTCTGCAAAACCGCTTCGCTCAGGCGGCCAAAGCTGCCGAGCAGGCTCTGATCCTTGAGGTAGATTCCGGCGCTCTCCGGGGCCCAGTAGGCCCCCTGAGCGACGCCCAATGTAACGCCCTGGATTCCGAGTTGCTCAATCAAGGCATAAAAGAGGCCCTTGATGTCATAAAAGTCAACGGCTCGCGGTTTTCCATACCAGGCGGATTCACCGGTCTCGCCGACCAGTAACCCGGCCACCTGCTTTTCTTCTTCGAACCGATCCCCCCTTTTCCAAGCGACATTGCCGATCTCAAAAAAACGCAGGTTGGGCATCTGGCGGTTGCGGTTATATGCGGCATTCTGGAGCAGTGAAATCAACAGATTGGTGCGAAAAACCGACCACTCGGTGCTGAGGGGATTCAGCAGCTCGACCACTGCGCTGTTTGCCGGAAGGAAAGGCGCCGCCGCCTGGGGTGAGACGAGGCTCAGGGAGAGCGTTTCATGCAATCCAAAACCGGCGAGCAGATGGCGTACCTGGTCCTGAAAGGCCACCCGCGGATTCGCGGTCTGGGATTGATCCAGGGCCACCGTTTGGGCGAAGGGAATTTGATCGTATCCGTAAATCCGGGCGACCTCCTCAATCAGATCCACAGGCCGGGTGAGATCGGGACGAAATGGGGGAACGATGCAGGCGATCAGGTCTGCAGATTTTTCCGCACAGGTGATCTCGAGCCGTTCGAGGATCTCGATGACCTCGGCGGCGGAGAGTTCGACGCCGATCAACGTCTTGACGGCGCTCAGGCGCAAATCAATCTGAGCGCGGGGCAGCGGTTGCGGATAACAATCCACACTCCCGCCAACGGGTGTCGCCCCGGTGAGCGCTTCCAGCAAGCCGCTGGCGCGATCGAGGGCGGGCAGGGTCCCCTCTGGGTCAGCCCCGCGCTCGAAGCGCCGCGAGGATTCCGTCGAGATGGCCAATTGCTTGCTGGATTTGCGGATTCCCAACGCCGCGAAATGGGCACTTTCGAGAAAGACTGCCGTGGTGGTGGGTTGAACCTCCGAGTTGAGACCGCCCATGATACCCGCCAACGCTATTGGTTTTTCGCCGTCGCAAATCAGGCAGGTCCCCGCCTCGATGGTATGGTTTTTCCCGTCAAGGGTGGTGAAGGCTTCCCCCGCAGCGGCGGCGCGCACGACAAGACGTTGCCCGGAGAGATAGGCGGCGTCAAAAGCATGCAAAGGCTGGCCGTACTCCAGCATGACATAATTGGTGATATCCACCACGCAATTGATGGACCGAACGCCCGCGTGATGGAGCCGGTACGCCATCCAGAAGGGCGCCGGCTGAAGTCGAATCGTTTCGAAATAGAGCCCCGAGTAGCGCGGGCAAAGCTCCGGCGCCTCGATGGTTACTGGGATCCGCGGCGGCATTGCCTGGTCGACGGTACGCGAGACAAGCTTTGGCAGCCGCAGGGGACGGCGTGTGGCGGCTGCGATCTCGCGGGCGAGGCCGATGACGCTGAGGCAGTCCGGACGGTTGGGCGTGATGAAAATATCCAGGAGATAGTCGGGCTCTCCCAACCACTGCAACAGATCCTGACCGGGCTGGGCGGATCCATCAAGGAGCATCAATCCCTCCGCCCGGTCGGTCAATCCGAGCTCGGCCTCAGAGCAAAGCATGCCACTGCTGGAAACGCCGCGGATTTTGCGAGCCGAAACCTTGAGGGTCTGGTCCAGGACAGCTCCGGGGAGGGCGAGCGGCACAAGCAGGCCGGCGCGGGCATTGGGAGCGCCGCAGACCACGTCGAGCTCCTCTCCCCTGCCGGCATCGACCCGGCAGATCTGCAGCTTGTCAGCCTGAGGATGTGGCGCGCAGCGGATGATGCGGCTGGCGACCACTCCGCTGAAGGGGCGGGCAATCTCCTCGACGGATTCGACTTCCAGCCCCGTCATGGTCAGGGTATGGGACAACTCCTGCATGGAGAGCGAAATATCGACAAATTCCTTAAGCCAGCTGAGGGTAACTTTCACGGGTTCGGTCCGGGAGATTAGAATTGCTCGAGAAAGCGCATGTCGTTTTCAAAAAGAATGCGAATATCATGAATCTGGTATTTGAGCAGGGCGATGCGTTCGATGCCCATACCGAAGGCATAGCCCGAATAGAGTTCGGGATCGTAATCGACAAATCCAAAGACCGCCGGGTCGACCATGCCGGCGCCGGAGATCTCGAGCCAGCCACTGTTCTTGCAAAAGCGGCACCCCTTGCCCTTGCAGAAGATACACGAAAAATCGTATTCGGCGCTCGGCTCCGTGAAGGGAAAGAAGCTGGGCCGGAAGCGGACGCGCACCTGCCGGTCATCGAAGATCTTTTGGGCGAAGGCCTGAACCGTTCCCTTCAGATCCGCGAAGGAGACGCCGCGATCGACGTAAAGGCCTTCCACCTGGTGAAAAGTGGGTGAATGGGTGGCGTCCGGAGTATCCTTGCGGAAGCAGCGCCCCGGCGCGATCATGCGCACAGGCGGTTTTTGCTGCTCCATAGTGCGGATTTGCACCGGCGAGGTATGGGTCCTCAGCACATAGCGGTTTTCAAGGTAAAAGGAATCCTGCATGTCGCGTGAGGGGTGGTACTCGGGGATGTTGAGGGCGGTGAAATTGTAGTACTCACTCTCAATCTCGGGCCCCTCTTCGATGCGGAACCCCATGCCGACGAAAATCTGCTTAATTTCATCCATCGTTTGAAGGATGGGATGGAAACTGCCGATCTGGGGATATCTGGCAGGCATCGTCGGATCGAATGCAGAGATCGCTTTGGGGCGGTGTTGGAAGGAGAGCGCTGCGGCATCGCATTGCTGTTGCATCGTCTCTTTCAAGCGGTTCAACTCCGCCCCGAGCAGCGGTCGTTCTCCTGCCTCCACCCTGCCGAGCTGGGCAAAAAAGGATTGCAGTTTGCCTTTGCGGCCCAGAAATTCGCTTTTCAGCTGCTCGAGATCCGTCGCTGCGATGGCCGTCGGGAGGCGCTGTGCGAATTCTTCTTGCAGGGCTGCGAGTTGCTGCTGCAGGTGGGACAGGATTTCACTCATGGTTTCAGGCCTTGGCGGTATTAACCAATTGTTCGAATGCCTGGAGATCGTGAACAGCCAGTTCAGCGAGCATTTTGCGGTTGATGTCGATATCTTTTTGTTTCAGCCCGTTGATGAGCGAGGAATAATTCATTCCATACAGGCGGGCGGCGGCATTGATACGCACAATCCACAAACTACGAAACTCGCGTCTTCTGGCTCTGCGGTCACGATAATTATAGGTAAGCCCTTTCTCCACGGTTTCGCGGGCGGAACGGTAGAGGCGGTGCTTGCCGCCGTAATATCCCTTGGCGGCCTTCAAGTATTTATTTCGACGGTGACGCGTGACGACCGGCGAATGTGATCTTGGCATACTTCCTCCAACAGGAACTGTTGCGGGTAAACGATTAGGCGCTTAGCATGCGCTTGATGCGCGGGGTGTCCTCGGCCGAGACGATCGTGGTCCGGCGCAGGGCACGTTTGCGTTTGGGTGATTTTTTGGTCAAGATGTGGCGCGCATAAGCATGATTGCGCCGTACCTTGCCGGTTCCCGTGAGGCGAAAACGTTTTTTCGCCGCGCGGTTGCTTTTCATCTTGGGCATAGAGTGCTCACCTCATGTAAGGGTTGGCTGTTTACTTCTTGACGAAAAAGACCACGAGCTGGCCGCCTTCCATCGTGGGATCTTTTTCGGTTTTGGCGACATCCTGGAGGTTTTCAATGAAGCGCTCCATGATCTTTCGGCCAAACTCCTGATGAATCATTTCGCGTCCCTTGAATTGGACCGAAGCACGGACGCGGTCTCCCTCGAGGAGAAATTTGCGCGCGTGTTTCAGTTTGAATTCAAAGTCATGTTCCTCAATCTTGGGCCGCATGCGGATCTCTTTGGTGACGATGACGTGCTGTTTTTTGCGCGTCTCTTTCTCTTTCTTGGAAAGCTCATACTTGAACTTGCCGAAATCCATGATCTTGCACACCGGCGGAGCGGCATTGGGAGAGACCTCGACCAGGTCGAGTCCGGCGCTCTCCGCCCGGCGCAAGGCCTCATTGCGGCTCACGATACCCACCTGTTCGCCTTTTTCATCCACCAGACGGACGGAAGGGGCATCGATCAGTTCATTGACGCGAGTGAGTTTTTTCTTAATAGCAAATCCTCCTCTAATGATTCTCTGCCTTGACGCGGACTAATTCCTGAATCTCTGAAATCACAGCCGGGATTTCAGCCAATCCACTATCTCCCTTGCCGTGCTTACGAACGGAAACGAGGTTTTGTTCCGCCTCCTTCGCTCCGACAATCAGCATGTAGGGGATTTTTTGCGTTTCGGCTTCGCGTATTTTGTAACCCACCTTCTCGCTGCGGTCATCCATTTCGGCGCGGAGGCCGGCTGCGATAAGCTGGTTTCTGATCTGTTCGGCATAAGGGTGTTGTTTTTCGGTAATCGGCAGCACCATCACCTGGGTCGGCGCCAGCCAAAGCGGAAAAGCGCCGGCATAGTGCTCGATCATGACGCCAAAAAAGCGTTCCAGCGAGCCTAGAAGAGCGCGATGGATCATGATCGGCCGGTGCTCCTTGCCATCCTGGCCGACATAGGTTAGATCGAAACGTTCGGGCTCGTTAAAGTCCACCTGGATCGTGCTGCATTGCCAGGTACGGCCGAGCGAATCCTTGATCTTGATGTCAATCTTGGGGCCGTAAAAGACCCCTTCTCCCGGATCAATCTGATAGTTCAGTTTGGCCTTTTCCAGCCCGGCGCGCAGGGCATCAGTCGCGCGCTCCCAATTATCGATGGAGCCAACTGCGTGTTCAGGTCGCGTCGAGAGATAGATCTCGAGATCGGAGAAGCCAAAGGAACGCAGCATGTGCAGGGTGAAGCCGAGCAGCATGTCGATCTCGTCGTTTAGCTGGTCGGGGCGGCAGAAATGATGGGCATCGTCCTGTGTGAAGCCGCGTACGCGCATCAGGCCATGTAGAACGCCAGAGCGTTCGTAGCGGTAGACGGTGCCTAGTTCCGCCCAGCGGATCGGCAGCTGGCGATAGCTGCGGGTCTGACTACGGAAGATCTGCAGATGGAAGGGGCAATTCATCGGTTTGATTTGATAGAGCTGCTCATCGACCTCCGTCGGCGAATACATATTCTCCTTGAAGAAACCGAGATGGCCGCTGGTCTGCCACAGTTCGAGACGAGCGATGTGCGGTGTATAGACGAACTCATAGCCGTTCTTGAGATGTTCCTGGCGCCAGAACTCTTCCACCTTGTACCGGATGAAACCGCCCTTGGGATGCCAGAGGATCAATCCCGGACCGATCTCGTCGTTGATGCTGTAGAGGTCGAGTTCGCGTCCGAGGCGACGGTGGTCCCGTTTCTTGGCCTCCTCGATACGTTGCAGGTAGGCGTCCAGCTGGGATTTTTTGGGAAAGGCGATGCCGTAAATCCGTTGCAGCATGGGATTTTTTTCATCGCCAAGCCAGTATGCACCGGCCACACTGAGCAGCTTAAAATAGCGAATCAGGCCTGTTGAGGGCAGATGCGGCCCTCGGCACAGGTCGATGAACGGCCCATCGCAGTAAATGCTGGGGGGTTCGCCCAGTCGTTCGATCTGCTGCAGCTTGTACCCCTCCTTGCGCTCGCGGAACAGCGCCAGGGCGGCTTCTTTATCGAGTTCTTCGCGGACAAAAGGGAAATCCGCGGCGACGATCTCGGCCATCTTCTCCTCAATGCGCTGCAGATCTTCGGGGGTGAAGCTGTTCTTGACGTCGATATCATAGTAAAAACCCTCCTCGACTGGAGGGCCAAAGGCGAATTGGGCTTCAGGATAGAGTTCCTTGACGGCATGCGCCAGAACATGAGCGGCGCTGTGCCAAAAGACCTCCATGCCCGCGGGCGAATCGGCCGTCAGAAAGACTATGCGGCCGCCCTGCTGCAGGGGCCGTGCGAGGTCTACGACGGCTCCATCGACCTGAGCGGCGATGGCTTCATGGGCGATCCGGCCGCCAATCCCGGCGAGAATGTCTGCCGGCTTGATGCCTTGCGGGTACTCCGCCGAACGTCCGTCCGGGAAGGTAAGCGTTATAGATGACAAGCGGACATCCTTTCCAGAAGAATTCCTCCCTAAACACGAAACCGCCCGAGGTAGGCGGTCTCTTGGCGCCGGGATTGCGCGCATGGATCACGGGAGTGGGCGGTACTGGATTTGAACCAGTGACCCCTTGCATGTCAAGCAAGTACTCTAACCAGCTGAGCTAACCGCCCGGTGCAAAAATAGCGCCACCATCAGTTCCTGTCGAAAAAAAAGCGTTTCCCGAAGGCAACGCTAATTTTAAAGGGGACCCCTCATCTTTTGGTGCCGAGGGCCGGAATCGAACCGGCACGGACTCAAAGCCCGAGGGATTTTAAGTCCCTTGCGTCTACCTATTCCGCCACCCCGGCACGCCTGCCCTTTCGGCGTTGGAGGCGGCGATCGGAATCGAACCGATGAATAGAGGTTTTGCAGACCTCCGCCTTAGCCACTTGGCTACGCCGCCAGGTGTAGAGCGGGAGACGGGACTTGAACCCGCGACCCCAACCTTGGCAAGGTTGTGTTCTACCACTGAACTACTCCCGCTTGAAGTTCATTAATATAGTTAAATTCCAAAAGTTATGCAAGACTTTTTTTCACATCCGACCATTTTTATCCGTCTTCCGCTTTCGCTTTGGCCGTGATAAATATATGCGCTGTTCTCTGCAAAAACCACTCTTTGCTTCTACTCTACTGTGAAGCCAACAGTGCTGGACTCAACTCTAGGAGGTTCGTACGAATTCTCAAGCCACTGCTGCCCCCCAGACCCTGATCATCTCCTGTGAATCCTGTGGCGAGGTACGCTATCTCGATGCGGTTGATGATGCCGAAGCGAATCAGCTCTTCACCACCTTCCACTGCAAAAAGGGCTGTGACCGTTCCTATTACAGCTATATCACCATCGGCCAGATCGTGCTCGGCACACCACAAAACCAAGCGGCCAGCGATGCCGTCCTCTTCCCGAAGAAATCAACCGTCCTGCCCTAATAAAAAAGCCGCTGAAATCAGCGGCTTTTTGTGGAGCTAAGGAGGATCGAACTCCTGACCTCTTGACTGCCAGTCAAGCGCTCTCCCAGCTGAGCTATAGCCCCTTGTAACCGGATAATAATGTATTAAATTTTACGCTGATTGTCAATCTTTTTTCTCGGCATTTTCGAGGATTGCACGGGCGATCTGCAATGCCCCCTCGATCTGGCCGATATCATTGCCGCTGCCCTGGACGAAGCCGGGCTCTCCGCCTCCGCGTCCCGAAATTCGCTGAATCGCTGCGGTGAAGGCAGGACGCAGGTCGATCTCGCGGGTGCTGGTGGCGAAGGCCAGTGCCGCGCGCGCCGAACGGCCTGCGAACAGGTAGGTGCCCGGACGCCGGCGCACCGCCATCGCCGCCAGATAGCGCACGGTCTCGAGTTCGACATCCTCGAAGAGATGGCTGATGATGACGGATGTTCCCGCTGCGGCACAGACGGCCTCCAGGCTTTGCTCCGCCAGCTGCCGGGTCTTCAGCTCCAGCGACTTGCGCAGCCCCTTGTTTTCCTCCTGCAATTTGATCACAGCAGCAGTCAGGCTCCCGGCATCGGTGGTCAGGTGACCGGTGAGCTCCGCGAGTGTACGAGCGTGGTCTTGAACCAGACGCCAGGCACGCCCGCCGGCCACAAAGGTATAGCGGGTGCCCTGGCGGATCTTTTCGCGGCCGATGATCTTGACCATTCCCACCTGTCCCGTCGAACTGACATGCGTTCCACCGCACGGATCCAAATCAAAATCGGCAATCTCGATGAGCCGGATGGTTCCTTTCACCTGGGGGGCCTTGCGCAACTGCAATCCTTCGGCCGTGGCTTGATCGACGATCCGGCTGGTGACGCGGCGATCCTCCCAGATGACCCGGTTCGCCAAGCTTTCGATTTCCTCGAGGGTTTCCTCCGGCACCTCGGCGGCATCGACCTCGATGGTCGATACCTCCTCCCCTAGGTGAGCGGATAGGGTTCTGATCCGGGCCCCCTGGTAAAAGGCACCTGCAAGCAGGTGGAATCCCGTGTGTTGCTGCATAAAGTCAAAGCGTCGCGGCCAGTCGATGGCGCCGTGGACCGTGGCGGACTCGACAGGGGCAGCGAGCAGATGCCAGATCGCCTCGCCCTCGACCTGGACCTCCTCCACGGCGACACCCTCGATATGTCCGGTATCGTGCATTTGCCCGCCGGAGGTGGGATAAAACACCGTCCGGTCCAGCAGCAACGCGGGTCGGCCGTTGCGTTCGCCCTTTTCCAGCACCACCGCATCCATTTCCCGCAGATAACTGTCGCCTTGATAGAGCTTTTCGGTCATTCCGTTTCTCCCGTGCTATGCAGTTTGCGTTGCAAACGCTGCTTCCTGCGCAAGAACTGCTGGTTCCAGATGTGATGGCGGGGATCGGTGGCCAGTTCGAGGAGAATAGCGAGCTGTTTTTCCGCCCGTTCAACGATCTTCAGCGCTGCCGCGTAATCGCCGCAGCGATGTTCGAGATATTTGGACAGCTCGACGTAGGGCTCGGGATCAAAGCGCGGCGACCGTTCGATCCAGTCCTGCCAGGTCCGGGCCGCATCGCTCCAGTTGCCGCGCCGTTTCTGTATTTGCGCGCGGTGATGCGCCAACTCGCGCGATCCTCCCTCCGCTCCCGGGGGTGCGGCGCCCTCACAGAGGCGCTCGGCTTGATCATAGAGCGCCAGATCGCTCAGGGTCCGGATCACCGGGAGGAGTTCGCTGCTGGTCAGCGTGTCCGCCTTGCCGAAACGTTCCGCAACAGCAACGGTTATGCCCATCAAACTGAGCAGATCCATCACATTATGCTGAAAGACCGGCAATAGTTTGGCCAGATCGCCCTCACGCAGGGTCGAAAAATACAGACTTGGGATGAGTGACCCGGGAATGTCGCCCTGGCGGCGGAACCGCAGCAGTCGGGTTTCCACTTCCGTCAGGGCGTAGGAGGCCAAGTTTTTATAGAGCCGACGGATGCAGTGGAGGAGATCCAGGTGGATCACCCGCTCCCAGGCATAATCAAGCCGGTTGAGAACGCACCGATTCCGGATCAGAGGCAGATCGTAGCTTTTACCGTTGTAGCTGACGATGGCATCAGCTGCTTCCAACTCGGCGTGCAAATCGGTATAGAGGGGACGTTCTGCATCGGGATCGTGGAGGAAGTACTGCTTGATGGTAACGGTCCCCTCCTGGCAACGGGCGATGCCGACCAGAAAAGCATAGGTACCGGCTCCGCCGGTGAGCCCGGTGGTCTCGGTGTCGATGAAGAGGAGGTTTTCCGGCCTGGCGTGTTGCAAGGCCCAGTTCTTGCCAACCAGAACCAGCTGCTCCGGCTGCAAGCTGAGATACCGTTCGAGCGGGAACATCGGAACTTGCGCCGCGGAGAGTGTCTTGTGCCGCAGCCAGAGCTCGCCTCCATTCGCTGGTTCGCGCGCCAGTCCGAGGACCTCGCCACCCCGCAGGGTTCGCGCCGGTGTCATTTCGGGCGTTGGTGCGATAGTCAGTCCCTGCAAAGCAGCCAGTTTTTCCTTGATCGACAGCATAGTCGGTCTCAGTGGAGCATCACCTCCAGCACCTGGAGCGCATGGTGTTTGCCGGTCTCGCCCACTTCGAGCGCCGGTCCCGAGCACGAGGGACAGCCATTTTCGCAGCCACAATGCTGCACCAGTTCGATGCCGGCACGCACGACCTCGCGGTAGATCTGGAAGAGTTTGCCGCTGTGGCCGACGCCGCCGGGATAGCGTTCCCAGATGAAGAGCGAAGGTTTGTGCCAGAGCGGGGACCGCATCATCGGCAGCACGGCAATATCGCGCGGATCGCCCATGATGAAGAGCGGGGCGATGTTGCCCAGAACATTGGCGGCCGCCTTGAGTCCGTCGCTGAACTCCTGCTGCGGAATTCCCAGCTCTTCATGGATGTGCTCGGGGAAGGCGTACCAGAAGGCCATCGTGTGCATGGTCGATTCGGGGAGGCTGATCTTGCCCCAGCCGATATTCTCGTGGGTTCCGAATTTGATCTTTTTATACATGGTCGCCACGCTGGTGACAGAAACCTCGCCATAACCGGCCATAGCCTCACCGATGGATTGTTCCTCACTGATATCAAGAACGCGGAGGTCGCTTTTGAGCTGGGCATCGGTGTAATGGTCTACGGCTACTTCTCGGACATAGGCCTTGCGGCGTTCCCAGTCGAAGTGATCGACATGATATTGCTGGCTGCCGTGAAGATAGATAGCCTCATCGTGGACCATCAAGGGGGCCGCGAACAGATCGATTTCGCCGATCACCCGTTCCTGAGGCATCGTTCGGTCAATGATCACCACATTTTCCTCGGCGGCGCTGCGCAAGCTGATGGCCTCTGCGGGATAGACCTCGGCCATCCAGTGCCAGCGCTCGGCGGCTTTGTGGACGACGCGGTTCTCCTCGAGATAGGCTAGGATCTCCTGCGTCGAATCGACGCCCTCCTCCCCATCCCAGCGGCGGCCGAATCGCTCGTTGAAGGAGAACGGCAGCTCGAAGGCGGCGCATTTGATGTGGCTGAGAAGAATGATGAGATTGTCCGGGTTGATGATCCCCGCTTCCGGGCTCTTCTCAAAGAGGTATTCCGGATGGCTGATGATGAATTGGTCGAGGGGCGAGCTCGAGGCCACCAGAATGGCGATGGCGGCGTCGTTGCGCCGGCCGGCCCGCCCTGCCTGCTGCCAGGTGCTGGCGATGGTGCCGGGATATCCAGCCATGATGCAGACCTGGAGCTGGCCGATATCGATCCCGAGTTCGAGGGCATTGGTGCTCACCACCCCGAGAATTTCACCTCTGCGCAACCCCCTCTCGATTTCGCGTCGTTCGCTGGGCAGATAGCCGCCGCGGTAGCCGCGCACCAGTTCCGCCGGTTTTTTGATGTGCCGCATGAAGTCTTTGAGATAAGTCAACAGGATTTCGACACGCATCCGGCTACGCGCGAAGACGATCGTTTGAATGCCATGGCAGAGGAATTTCCCGGCGATCTTCTCGGTCTCCTGGATGTAGGAGCGGCGGATGCCCAATTCTCGGTTGACGATCGGGGGATTGTAGAAAATGAAGTGTTTGCGGCCGCGCGGTGCGCCGTTCTCATCCACCAGGGCCATCGCCTCGCCGGTAAGATGGTGCGCAAAATCACTGGGATTGGCTATGGTCGCCGAGCAGCAGATGAACTGCGGCTGTGTGCCATAAAAGGCGCAGATCCGTTTCAAACGCCGCAGCACATTGGCGACATGGCTGCCGAAGACACCGCGATAATTGTGGATCTCGTCGATGACGATGTAGCGAAGGTTCTCAAAGAGCTTGACCCATAGGGTATGATGCGGCAACACACCGCTGTGGAGCATGTCCGGGTTGGTGACCACAATGTGGCCGGATGTTCGGATCGCCTTGCGCGCGGTGACCGGTGTGTCGCCGTCGAAGGTGTAACTGCGAATATCGAAATCGATCTCCGGTGAGAGGAGAGCGATCAGGGCATGCAGCTCGGCCACCTGATCCTGCGAAAGGGCTTTGGTTGGAAAAAGATAGAGCGCGCGCGCCTCGCGGGTTTTCAGGACGGCCTGGAGCACGGGGATGTTGTAACAGAGGGTCTTCCCGGAGGCGGTTGGGGTGACCACCACGGTATTACGGCCTGCCAGGATCTCCGCCAGCGCCTGCGCCTGGTGGGAGTAAAGCTGGCGGATGCCATGCCGCTGCAGCGCCGCGACCAGACGCGGATCCAGGGCGCAGGGAAAAGGGGCGAAGACGGCCGGCTGCGGTTCGATCTCGCGCCACAGGGTGACCTGTTGCAGAAAGGCCTCATCCCGCTTGAGCACGTCGATCAGTTGCTCCATATTCATCGTTTCGGACGTCCTCCTCCCCTGTATGCCCTATTTCCGCACCTGATCATAGACCGCACCATATTCCCGGGCGTTCTTCTCCCAGGAGAACTGGCCGGCCTGGACAAACCCCTGGCGGATCATCTCATAGTAGGCGTCCGGCCGTTCACGGAAGAGGCGCATGCCGTAACGCAAAGCGGCTTCGAGGGCATCGACCATATCGCGAACCCAGGGATTGGTTTTCCGCCATTGGACGATGGCCGCCGCTCCAGCGAAGGCACGAATCTGGTCCAGGGTATAGTGATCCGGCCGCTCTCTGAACAGAATACCATTGATATCATGCTTTATCTGATCCGCCAAACCTCCCGTATTCCTAGCAATTACAGCTGTACCAGAAACCATATACTCTATCGCAGCGCCGAAGGGTTCATAAATCGAGGGCATGAGCCCGAAGGTGCTGCCGGACTGCAGGGCCTGATACCCCTGCTGCATCCGGATAGGAAAAACCATCAGATTGCCGTCATACCGGGCGGCCACCTGGTAAAAGTAGTCAAGATCGCTGGGGCGGGTTGCCATCGGCGTAAGAATCACCTTGATCTCATCGATGGCGAAGCGCTCGAGCGCCTGCAGGAGGATGTCATAGCCCTTCTGGCCGGGATCAAGCCGGCCGCTCATCACCAGGATGGGCACCTCATCAGGCAGCCCGGTGATGCTTCCCCCCTGCCAGGTCAGGTGCCCGAAGCGCTCGGGAGGAGAATAGCTTTCGAGAATCTGGAGCAGCTCGGCCCGTTTGGCGCGCTTGATCCGGGCGATCTCCTTGTGCGTGTGTTTTTCGCGGCGGGGAAAGTCGTCCGAGTAAGGCAGAAAGGGACCGTTATTGATGCCATAGACGCCGCCGCGCTGGAAAATGGGCTGCAAATGGGGGGCGAAGTAGCCGGTATGGATCGGGTCGCGGGTGAACTCGTGGGCAAAATTTTCGCTCACCGTGACGATCGGGCCGTCTGCCAATTGCAGACCGATCTCCCAGGCCGTCGCGCCGTGCGAAAGCATGTGTTCAATCCGCACCCGGCGGGCTGGATCGGCGATTTGCATCAGTTCGGCGGCTGAAAAATGGTTATCGAATGGATTATGGATAGTAAAGATAACGCCGCAACCCTGCAAACGCTCTTCGCAAACTGCCTCCTTGATCGTCAGCGCGAGCAGCGCCGTTTGCCACTCCTGAGCATGGACAATGACATGATTGGTCAGGCCCAGAGCAGCGAGAACCGCAGGCAAGGCCTTGCAGAACAGGAGGCTGTTGGCGCGGAGAGCGGCATCGTTGGCTTCAGGTTGATCCTGGAAATACCCGTAGGGGTCGTTCAGAGGATTTTCGGCGCCAAAAAAGCCCTCGGCCCGTAAAAAGTACTCCAGGATCTGGCCCGGCACCGGCGCAGTGTAAGGCGCCGCATAGCACCAGACCTCGACCTCGACCAGCCGTTGGGCGAACAGGACGCTGACTTTTTTGCCGGTGTCACGGAGGGGCGTCTTGGCCATGATCTTTGGGTAGAGGGGAGAGATCAGAATGGCGCGTTTGAAGTCGTTGATCTGCTCCAGCCAGGGCAGTGTGTTGACTGTGACGGCAGCCAGTCCGCCACTGCGGGCAAACCGGTTCTCGAAAGAGGCGAAAACGAGGTTTTCGAAAGCTAAAGCCGCCACGCGGCTATAGATTCGCGCAGTCTCATCGGCTGTAAAAAAGAGACCCATCAGGGACCAGTCTTTATGCCAGGTATCGAATGCAGCCACGGGAGGCTCCCTCCGGAAGATAGATATACAGGATCTTAACGCTTCAATTTAAGCTTTTTTTTCCTATTTGCAATATAATAGATCATCCGGTCGCACGATACAGCGGGATTTCATCGATTCGCGCTTTTTTTCCTTGCAGATGGCCTCTGCAAAAGCTATATTCCTTTACGTTCGCCACTTCTGTCCTGCAGGTTTGGAAACCTTAACCCTTTCCACCGCAAATCTTGAGAGGATGGACGTTCTTGGCTCAACTTTTCAAGCGATGGTCGAACAAACTCCCCCTTTCCTTGGCAGCCCTGGTATTGCTGGCGCTGGCCGGTGCGATAGGCTTCTTTTCCTTCTACGGTTCCCCGCGTTATACCGATGCCGGCTACCGTCCCCAACAACCTGTCCCTTACAGTCACGCCTTGCATGCAGGCGACCTGGGGATGGACTGCCGCTACTGTCATCATGCCATTGAGGCCGCGCCGCATGCCAACCTGCCGCCGACGCAGACCTGCATGAACTGTCACAAACTCCTCCTTCCAGAGAGCAGCCGGTTGATGCCGGTCCGTGAGAGTTGGAGTTCGAACCTTCCTATCGTCTGGGCCAGAGTTCACCTGCTCCCGGATTATGCCTATTTCAATCACAGTGCCCACCTGGCTGCGGGTGTGGGCTGCTCGACGTGCCATGGAATGATCGCGCGCATGGTTGTTGTAAAGCAAATGGCGCCGCTGAGCATGGGATGGTGCCTCGCCTGCCACCGGAATGCGGATCCCAGCCTGCGTCCGGCGTCGGAGATCACCTCGATGGAATGGAAACCGGCTGCAGATCAGGCCCGGTTTGCCGCCGCCCTGCGGATGGAGAGAAAGATCAATCCACCACAAGATTGTTCGGGATGTCACCGATGAGGATGTCCACCGTAAATTCACTGAACCCCGGGCCGGCACCGGACTGCTCTCCGAGTTCTCCGATGGCCTTGAACCTGGATCTACCGAACCGACGACAATTTTTATCCTTGATGGGCGCATCGCTGGCCCTGGCCGGCTTCTCAGGCTGCCGCAAACCCGTCGAAAAAATTCTGCCGTACGTCAAGGGTCTAGAGGAGCGCGTACCGGGCATACCGGTCCCCTATGCCAGTACCATGCCGCTGGGGCTCAATCCGGCCGGTGTGCTGGTTTCAACCTTTGACGGCCGTCCGACCAAGATCGAGGGTCTAGAGGGCCATCCTGCCTCTCTGGGCGCCTCCGACCTCTTCATGCAAGCCGCCATCCTCAATTTATACGATCCCGAGCGGTCGCGGCAGCCGCTGCACGCCGGCACACCTGCAAGTTGGACGGACTTTCTGGGCGCCTGGAAGCAAGAGTTGATCGCGCTGCAGCGCCGTCGCGGAAAGGGCTTTGCGGTCTTGTCCGAATCCTTCGCCTCTCCGACGCTCAGCCGTCTGCAGCGGGAGTTGGTGGCTGCCCTGCCGGAGATGACCTGGGTGACCTGGGATTCCATCAGTGATGAAACCCTGCTTGCAGCTGCCGGGATCGCCTGCGGCCGCGACGCCTATCCCCTGGCGCACTTCGATCGGGCGGAGATCCTTCTCTGCCTGGATGCCGATTCTTTTTATGGTGAAAGCGAGCACCTGCGCCACGTCCGCGGCTTTTCAGCGGGCCGTCAGGTGACTCCAGCGTGCGGCCTCAGGAACCGCCTGTATGTTGTAGAGCCCAGCATGACAGTCACCGGAGGAGCTGCCGACCATCGTCTGCCGAAGGCATCCTCGCAAATCGCCCCCCTGGCGCTGGCTCTGGCGGCAGAGCTGGGTCGGCAGGGTCTGTCGCCCTTTGCAGCTCTGGCGGCACCACCGCTGCAGGAGGAGCTTGAACAGCGCTGGATTGCAGCAGTCGCCCGTGATCTGCTCGATCACCGCGGCAGCGGATTGATCGTGGCCGGCCGCCGGCAGCCGGCTGAGCTGCATCTGCTGCTCTACGCACTCAATCTGGCTCTGGGCAATGTCGGTAAAACGCTCGATTTTTTTCCCATCGAGCACGCCACCCTCCCCAGCACACCAGCCTTGACGAACCTGACGGCCAGGATGGCTGCCGGTGCGATCACCCATCTGGCTATCCTCGGCGGTAATCCGCTCTATGCGGCGCCGGCGGATCTCGATTTCGCTGCCGCCCTGGGCAAAGTCGGCTTTAGCCTGCACCTCAGCGACCGCGCCGACGAGACCTCAGTCCGCACCACCTGGCATCTTCCGGCCGCCCATTTTCTTGAATCCTGGGGAGATAGCCGAAGTGTCGAGGGCCAGTTCAGCTCCATCCAGCCGATGATCGAGCCGCTCTTCGGCGGCCGCAGCACAGCGGAGCTACTGGCGCTGCTCGGCCAGGGGCGTGAGCGGAGTGGCTACGAACTGGTGCGCGAGACCTGGCAAACCATCTTGCCCGCAGACACTTACGAGAAATCCTGGCGCCGGCTTTTACATGCCGGCGTGCACCAGGCGACCTCGCTCGTGCCACTGTTTCCGGAAATGGCGCGCATCGAGGCCCATCTGGCCCGATACCCCCTGCCCTCCTCCTTTACAGATGAGATCGAGGTGGTATTCCAGCCCTCGGCACTCTATGACGGCCGCTGGGCCAACAACGCCTGGCTTCAGGAACTTCCCGATCCCGTCACCAAGATCGCCTGGGACAATCCGGCGCGCATCAGCCGCAAGTTGGCGCATAAGCTGGGCTTGTCCGACGGCGATCTGGCGCAGATCGCGCTTGGTGCACGCACGATCCGGATTCCGGTAAGTATCGTCCCCGGCCAGGCCGAAGGTTCGATCGTGCTGGAATTGGGGTATGGACGGACGAATGCCGGAGCCGTCGGTAACGGGGCCGGATTCGATGTGGGGCCCTTGCGGAGTTGTACAGGCCTGGGTTTTGCCGTGGGCGCAGTGATCGCACCTGCGGGCGGGCACCATCTCCTGGCTTGCACCCAGGAGTTCCCGGGAATGGCCGGACGTCCTCTGGTCCTCGAAGCCGATCTGGAGGAGTATCACAGAAATCCCGGATTTGCCCACAAAGCAGCTGAACACCCACCTCTGCAAAACCTCTGGAAGGAGCACGAGTATACCAGCGGGTATCAGTGGGGTATGGTGATTGACCTGAATGCCTGTATCGGCTGCAACGCCTGCACGATTGCGTGTCAAAGCGAGAACAACATCCCAGTTGTCGGCAAAGAGCAAGTGGCCAAGGGAAGGGAGATGCACTGGATTCGTCTCGACCGTTACTTTAATGGGAATCCCGATAATCCGGAGATGGTGCATCAGCCGGTGGCTTGCCAGCACTGCGAGAATGCGCCCTGCGAGCAGGTGTGTCCAGTCGCAGCGACGGTGCATGACCGCGAGGGGCTGAACGTCATGGTGTACAACCGTTGTGTTGGCACGCGCTACTGTTCCAACAACTGTCCCTACAAGGCGCGCCGTTTCAACTTTTTCGATTACACCCAAAAGATGGACGAATTGAAAAAGATGGCGCAGAATCCGGATGTGACCGTGCGCATGCGCGGGGTGATGGAAAAATGCACCTATTGCCTGCAGCGGATCACCCTGGCAAAAAACAAGGCCAAACTGGAAGGACGCCCTCTGGTGGATGGTGAGGTCAAGACTGCCTGCCAGCAAGCGTGCCCGGCCGGGGCGATTGAGTTCGGCAATCTTCGCGATCCAGCCAGCGCCGTCAGCCGCGCCAGGCTCTCGGAGCGCAGCTATGCCCTGCTCGGCGAGCTGAATGTGCGTCCGCGAACCCTTTTTTCGGCACGCTTGCGAAACCGGAATCCCAAGCTGACGTAAAGATGCAGCAAATCCTTGACAGGATACACTCTTGAGCACGAGTTTACCAAGACACGAAAACTGGATCGAAGGCCATCCTACATTTTCCGGCCTGACAGAACAGGTGAGCGGATTGATCGATCGTCCCACCCCGAGAGGATGGTACATTGCACTGGCGGTGAGCAGCAGCCTGACTCTATTTCTCGTTCTGCTCATCGGTTATCTGGTGAGCACCGGGATCGGCGTTTGGGGCAACAACATCCCCGTGGGTTGGGCATGGGACATCGTTAATTTCGTCTTCTGGATCGGTATCGGCCATGCCGGTACCCTGATCTCCGCCATTCTATTTTTGTTGCGGCAGCAATGGCGGACCTCGATCAATCGTTTCGCCGAAGCCATGACCATTTTTGCCGTGATCTGCGCGCTGATCTTTCCGACCATCCATGTCGGGCGGGTCTGGCTGATATACTGGCTCTTCCCGCTGCCGAACCAGATGTCGATGTGGCCCAATTTCCGCAGTCCGCTGCTCTGGGATGTCTTCGCCGTGAGCACCTATTTCACGGTATCGCTCCTCTTTTGGTATGTGGGTCTCGTACCCGACCTGGCGACCTTGCGCGACCGGGCCAAAACCCGGTTCAAAAAAATCACCCTCGGACTCTTCTCGCTCGGTTGGCGTGGCGGCAACCGACAGTGGCAGCATTACGAAATGGCCTACCTCCTGCTCGCCGGCCTCTCCACCCCGCTGGTGCTTTCGGTGCACAGCGTCGTCAGCACCGATTTTGCCACCAGCATCATTCCGGGGTGGCACACTACGATCTTTCCGCCCTATTTCGTTGCCGGAGCTATCTTTTCCGGCTTCGCCATGGTGACCACCCTGGCGATCATCGTGCGCCGTATTTTCAGTCTCGAGAATATCATCACTCTGCGGCATCTCGAGAATATGTGCAAAATCATGCTGCTCACTGGGCTCATGGTCGGGTATGCCTATGGCGTCGAATTCTTCATCGCCTGGTACAGCGGTAATCTCTACGAGCGTTTCACTTTTCTTAACCGCGCCTTCGGGCCTTACGCCTGGGCTTACTGGATTATGATCAGCTGTAACGTCCTGATCCCGCAGATATTCTGGTTTAAAAAACTTCGCACCTCCGTTCCGGTGATGTTCGTCGCCGCTTTGCTGATCAACGTCGGGATGTGGTTCGAACGGTTTGTCATTATCGTCTCCTCTCTTTCCCGGGATTATTTGCCAGGAGCGTGGGGCTACTACAAGCCCACCTGGGTGGATGCCGGAATCCTGCTTGGTTCATTCGGCCTTTTTTTCACGCTTTTTCTTCTCTTTGTCCGTTTTCTGCCGATCATCGCTATGTCCGAGGTGAAGGCAATTTTGCCGCAGGCACAAGCCACGCCCGCCACTGCGCCGCTCGCGGCCATTGAATCCGAAACCGAGCAGGTCTGATATGTCGAGAGAGCGCAGCAGCCAGGGCATGCTGGCCCAATATGCCGGACCGGACGAACTTCTAGCTGCCGCCCGCCAGGTGGCGGAGACCGGCTACCATCTTTTTGATTGCCATTCCCCCTTCCCGATTCACGGAATGGATGAGGCCATGCGCTTGCGGCGGTCGCCTTTGGGCTATTGGGTCGGCGCCGCAGCGTTCACCGGGGCGACTCTGGCGGTGCTGCTGCAAGGATGGACCAGCGCGATCGATTACCCGCTGATCATCTCGGGCAAGCCTTTCTTCAGCTATCAAGCCTTCATGCCCGTCACCTTCGGCCTGGCCGTGCTGCTCGGGGCTTTCACTGCTGTATTCGGCATGCTGGCACTGATCAAGCTGCCGCAATACTATCACGCCGTTTTTCACTCCGACCGCTTTGCCCAGGTGACAACCGATGGTTTTTTTATCAGTATTGAGGCCGCGGATCCGCTCTTCGATCCCGAAAAAACCCGTACCCTCCTGCTCGCTACGCGGGCATTCCGCGTGGAAGAACTGCTGGAAAAAACCTAATTCGGGGATTGTACGCGACATGACTCGAGTACCTTGCCTAGCGGCTCTATTATTTCTGCTGATCATCTCCGGCTGTCAACGCGGCGCCGAGTCCAGCAAACCGCCACTGCATGCCGTGCTGGACATGGACCATCAGCCCAAATACAAGACAGAAGCCGCGAGCAGTTTTTTCACCGATCATGCCGCCATGCGCATGCCAGTCCCGGGTAGCATCACCGCCGGTGATTGGCATGAGGATATGGCCTTTTACCAGGGTGTGGATGAGGCGGGCCAGCCGCTCGCGATAGCACCGATCCCCACCACGCTTGAGTTGATGACCCGTGGCGCCGATCGTTTCGCGGTGTTTTGCAAACCCTGCCATGGTTTGCAGGGCGATGGTCAGGGAAGCGTCATCCAACGCGGCTTCATTCCGCCGCCGGTGTTTTGGGAAGAGCGGCTGATGCGGGAAGGTGACGGCTACTTTTTTAATGTAATCAGTCATGGCGTGCGCATGATGCCATCGCACGCTCATCAGATTCCGACGGCTGACCGCTGGGCGATTGTAGCCCAGGTGCGACGCCTGCAACATCGGTAGGCGGAAAACGCCTTCACCCCTTATATCCGACGATACTATGAACTCAGAAGAGCTCCATCTCTCCGGAATGCCGCGCTGCAGCCGCTTGGCGGGCTGGTTTGCCCTGGGCGCCTTGCTGCTGTGCGGGCTGGGCGTGGTGCAGAATCCTGCGCAGTTTTATCACTCCTGGCTTGTCGCCGTCCTCTTTGTCCTCTCCATCGCACTCGGCGCCCTTTTTCTGAACATGGTTTTTCACCTGACCGGCGCGGAGTGGAGCTCGCCGGTCCGCCGACTCCTGGAGAACCTCGGAGCGACCTTACCTATCCTCTTCGTGCTGACGCTACCGCTGTTCTTCGGCCTGCAGGAACTCTACCCGTGGAGCCGCGCCGCTACAGTCGCCGAAGATCATTTGATCCAGTTCAAGACCCCTTTTCTCAATTCCTCTTTTTTTATCGCACGTGCCCTGATTTACCTGAGTGTATGGACCCTGCTCGCACTCCGGCTTCGCGCCCTCAGCCTTCAAGAGGACAAAGACAGCGCAGGGCAGCTACCGGCGCGGATGCGCAAGCTCAGTGCAGCGGGTGTGATCCTCTTCGGCCTTACCGTGACCTTTGCAGCCTTCGACTGGCTGATGTCCTTGGATGCCCACTGGTATTCGACCATTTTCGGTCTTTATGTCTTTTCCGGCTTTGTTGTTGCCGGATTAGCAGGCATCATTCTCCTTTCCCGTTACCTGCAGGTCCGCGGGTATTTGACCAAGACCATCGGGATAGAGACCTATCATGACCTGGGCCGGATGCTCCTTACCTTCACCATCTTTTGGGCCTATATGGGCGTTTCGCAGTATTTCCTCATCTGGTACGGCAATATTCCGGAAGAGACCATCTGGTATCAACATCGCTGGCATGGCAGCTGGAGGGCGATTAGCTTGATACTGGTATTCGGCCATTTTATGGTACCTTTCCTACTGCTTTTAACGCGATGGGCGAAGCGGAATTTGCTGATGCTGGGTCTGCTGTCAGGCTGGCTGCTCGTGATGCACGGAGTGGACCTGCACTGGCTGGTGATGCCGGCCCTGCATGCGGAGGGTTTGGTGCTTTCGTGGCAGGATCTTGTATCACTGGTGGGGGTTATGGCGAGCATGATCTGGTGGCTAGGCTGGATTTCCAGCCGGCATCCCCTGGCACCGCGGCTGGCTGTTATAAAACCCTAGGGTCGTGCTTCGGACCCTCCTGCCTCCTTACTTCTTTCTTCCTGAAACCGCTCCCGGCTCCGTATGAATAATCACCCGGCCGAGATTGGGTATTTGGCGACGGAGCGCCTGCTCTATTTTTTCGGTCAATAGATGGGCTTCCTTGATCGGCAGTTCGGCTGCCAGGCTGTAGTGAAACGAGAGGTGGATCTCCCGGTCCACCCTGCGCACCATCAGATCGTGGATGTCCATGCCGGATTGTGTGACTTCCGGGAGGGCGCGCAGAATTTTGCGAATCTCACTGGTGCTCACCTGCACCGGCTTGCGTCGCGACCAGGATTCGCCTACGGGTTCGATATGAGTGACGATTTGTTCGATTCCGGGCAGAATCCGGTGTAGTGTCACTTCGAATTCCGTAGCCCTGGAATGGGCTTGCTCCAGGGTGAGATCCTCATTGACCTCGACATGTTGTTCGAGATAATCCTTGCCGTGCAAGGTGTAAATGCGGATGCCGTGCACTGAGAGTTCCAAGCGTGCGGCGGCCAGGCGGATGACCTGGAAGACCGATTCGTTATCGGTTTCGATTGGATCGAGGTGGACGACCACATCGGATCCGGGCATGATCTTGTGCACCTCTTCTTCAACCGCGGCAGCAATCGCATGCGCCTGCTCAAGCGAGGTATCTCGGGAGACCATCACGGTCAGATCGGCAAAGGCGTCAGGGCCGCTGTGGCGGGCACGAACGCGCCCCACCTGAAGGACGCCGGGCACCTGGATGACCTGATGGATCTGATCCAGCAGGTCCGCTGGAACAGCGTCGAGAAGCCCGCTGATGGTCCGGCGCCCGAGCTGAACGCTGACCTGGATGACGATAATTGCGACGATGAGCGCCGCCAAAGCATCTCCCTTGATCAGCCAAGGTAGGCCGGTCTGTTCGGCGATCAGGACCATGACCAGTCCACCCAACACCACTAGCGAGGACCAGATGTCGGTCGCAAAATGCAGCGCATCGGCCTCGAGCGCCTGGCTGTTGTGTTTCTTCGCAGCACGGGCAAGAGCACGCGAACGGCCATAATCGATCACGATCGCGAGGATAACCACGATAAAAGCCCAGGCATTGACCTCTACGGCAGCAGTCTTGAAGAACAGACGATTGACCGATTCATATATGATCCAGACACAGGTGAGAAGAAGCAGCAAGGTTTCAGCCAACGCGGAGAGATTCTCGACCTTGCCATGTCCGTAGGTGTGTTCGCGATCTGCAGGCCGGCCTGATATGCGCACCGCCAGCAGGGTGATCACGGCAGCGATCAGATCAAGTGCGGAGTGAGCGGCCTCGGCGAGAATGCCCAGGCTGCCCGTCTCGAGACCGATAAAAAGCTTGAATCCCGTCAGAAAAACAGCTGCTAAAACCGAGGTCAGAGCGACCCGTCTTTTCTCCAGATCTCCTGTCTTCAGTGCGTTCGGATCCATTACCGGGTGTTTTTCCTTTCCAGGTCAAGGCGTTCTTGCGATGACCCTGAGTCAAAAATGACCCGTACGCCCTGCGGCCGGGCGGGTGGAACCGTATCGGGGGTGCAGCTCATAAGGACCGGAACCGTGGTAGAAGTACTCACGGCCGTGAGGGTTACGTGGCCCGAATAGGCGCCAGCAGCCAGCGTTCTGCGATCCACTGCTACATTCAGGACAACCGGCTCGGATAAGGCTGTTCCTTGTGACGGTGCGACACTGAGCCAGGGCTGATCCGTCTGGGCAGTCCAACTCAGCGGGCTGCCACTGAGGTTACTGATGAGCAGAGTTTTATCAGCCTCCAGATTGCCAAAGTCCAGCGCAACCGGTGTAATTGAGAAAAGCTGGACAGAGGTTATGGTGCTATATTCTAAGGCGCCGATATCGAAGGCGGAGCCTTGCGGACGTCTGCTGCCGTCATAATCCCTGGAGACGAGCGAACTGACCGTGGCGATTCCGCTATCGATGGCGGGGCTGCCAGTCAGGATGTGAAAATCATTACCGGCGGGATTGGCCAGTTTCGGATCACCGCGCAGAGCGCTGACGGTGGTAATATTGTCACCCGTTGGCAGGGAGGTTGCTCCGTCGGGATCATAGAACAGGTCATGGTCGAAGCTGAAAGTCGCCCCCCGCCAGCTTTCCAGATTACAGAAAGCCTGCCCAGCTGAGCTGTACCAGATGTTGTTTCTGAAATAGGCATGCGCCAACTCCGTGCCCCAGACCATCGCCTGATTTGGCAGTCCGATTTGATAAAACGTATTATTATAGAGGTAGACGTTGTTGGTCCCTGCGTAAAAGGTCATTCCTCCGTTGATGCTGCTCCCCCCTCGCAAGATATTGTTATAAATAAATACATCGCCAATATCCACATTGTCGCCAATATAAATGAAATCCATATTGCCACCACGGAAGAAGCAATCATGAATCTGCACATTTCGGGTATATTTGCCGTTGGTGCCACTCGCCCGTGAGATAAAAATGACACCGCCTCTAGCGTCCGATCCGGCGGTGGCATCCGCAAATTCGTTCCAGCCGATATTGCATTCATCCACGCTCTTGTCGCCACTTACATAATCCGGATGGGTCTTGACATAGATGTTGTGCTTGTAGCTGTCGTAGCCGCAATGTTCAAACATATTGCCAAACACCACGGTATTTTGCGAATTGTCAACCATCACGACGCCCGTCCACGCCTCCGCCAACATATCCTTCATATAATTCCCGACCACTCGCGTATAGTCACCCCAGACCCCAAAAGCAGACGTCCCGCCTTCCACCCGTAATTTTGCGAAGGTAAAATAATTGATGCGTCCATACGGACTATATGCAGCCTCCCAGATCACTCCCCTGGTCGCCGATGAGGTATTGAGCACCGGTGTTTCAGCAGGATACCCAACCAGGGCCTTACGTTTCGTTTCACCCCCGTATGGCCCACGCAGCGCGACAAAGGCTTCGTCAACATCCAGGCGGCTATATTGGCCGGAGCGCACATAGACTATATATTGGCCGTCTCCGGATGGATTCTTGCCGTTGGAGAGGGTGCCGGGGTTGAACATATACAGGTCGCGAAAAGGCCCCTTACTTCCACCATGCGAGGTCGCATAAAGCCCGTCGTTGCTGTTATTTCCCGATGGGGCGATAAAATAGATCACGCCGGACATCACCTTGAAAGGCAGCGGATTGGAAGGAACCCCCCCGACAGTCACCGTGATCTGACCGTCACCATCCTGACAAGAACTGTTGAGCCAGAAGGTAATGCGCTCCAGTCCCCTGGCGGGCCCGGCAGCGCCCCATTCCGCATAGTCAGTGGCCTGGGCGCCATTTACAGTAACGTAACTGCTGCCGCGGGTTGCTCCAAAATTCCGGCCCCAGATCGTCACCGCCGCCCCACGCACCGAAGAACCCTCCCATCCCGATTTGGGACCCCAATCCAGATCGGAAAAAAACAAAACCGGATCCGCCGCTTCAGCAGCAGTAAAGGCAGCCAGGAGCCCGTAAACGAGCGTCACTGCGCAAAGAGTGGCCACATGCAGAATACTTTTCATGTTTTTCCCCATGGATGTGAAGTGCAATGTGAACAACCTTCAAACTAGGCCTCCAGCAGGAATCACGGAAGCAATCCCATCCCGCAGGTGTCAGTCTGTTTCGATCAAGAGCTCAGGTGAGTAAATCGGATGAAATCCAGAGGAAAAGAGAAGTACCATTCGCGTACGTTCCGATTCTGATGGCAAGATAGCCAAATTAGAACAGAATGTCAATCCATAATTCGCATCGACCCCGATTTCAGGCCTGAGATTGTGGCTCTGGATCACAAATCAGGATTTTTGTCGGTCACGCCCCGCTGATCGTTCCTAAGCAACAAAAAAGGGCTATCCGTGAAACAGGATAACCCTTTTTGCATTTTCTTGGTCGGGGCGGCGGGATTCGAACCTGCGACCCCTTGACCCCCAGTCAAGTGCGCTAACCGGACTGCGCTACGCCCCGATGTAAATCGTCCAACAGTTTCGCCAGCTCTCTAAGACCATGTCGCAGCTCCTCGATCACATCCTGGCTTTTGGCTTCATAAAGCGAAAGATTGAGCTGGGCGTCATTGCTGCGCTTGATCTGCGCTAATTTCTGCCGCGCACCTTCAATCGTATATTTTTCGTAATAAAGAAGGCGTTTGATGACAAATAGCAACCTGATATCATTCTTGCGGTAGATACGGTTGCCGGCGCGGTTTTTAGCAGGCCGAAGCTCGCGAAACTCGGTCTCCCAGTACCGCAACACATACGGTTTGAGACCGGTGATGCGACTCACCTCGGCAATGGAATAGTAAAGCCTCTTAATCGCTTTCTCTTCCATCTTGGGCGTGACCTGAGGCTGAGCCTGCTCATCAGATGTATAAAATAGGGATAATTGTTCCAATAATCAAGCACTTTTTCTTGGTTTTCTAAACCCCTGTTTGACCAGAACAGTACCATCGGAACAGAAATCAATGCCACGCTGTATAAAGTTAAACAATTTTTCGTGTTTTCCAAATACTTTCTTTTCAAAGAGCAATGGCGAATCGTACAAGTAGACACCCAATCGAGGCAAAACATAATTCACTTCAAGCGCTATATTAAACCGGCCCATGACCACGCCGGAGCGGTATCCCGCCCGCTTACAGCAGTCCACGACCGCTGCATTGGTGTTCCCGAAGGGATAACTGATGGCATCGATCGTCGTGCCCGTCATCGCCTCCAGCAGGCGTTTTGAACCTTCCAACTCCTCCAACCGTTGCTCTGCTCCCATCCGCGTCAGATCACGGTGATACAGCGAATGAGAGCCGATCTCCCAGCCCGCACCCGCAAGCTCGCAAATCTGATCCTGAGTCATGTGCGGGAAAGAGAGCCCACACAGGTTAACATCCCAATCGTCCATTTTACCCACATAACCGGCCGGCACGAACAGAGTCGCGCTGAGCCGGTGTGCGGCAAGCACCGGCCAGGCATGTTTGTACACGGAAGCATAGGCATCGTCAAAGGTCAGCGCAACGCGCTTTTCCTGGCTGTCCACAGACTGCAGATACGTCCGCAACGGCATGATCGCATAGCCGGCCTGCAGCAGGGTCCGGATCTGACGGGCAAACTGCGGCGGCGTGACCCGAGTGATGGCCAAATCGAAGCGGGGCTCCACCATATGATAAGCGAGAATCGGCATGGGGATCCTGTGAAGATGCGTAAAAGCGAATCGGTGTAGTAACGGCATAAAAAAAGACCGGCATCCGCAGCGGGTGCGGATGCCGGGAATGGCAGTACAGCGGAGGGCGCCGCTGTAGGCTTTTGCCTAGCGGTTGCCGTGCGGCGGCCGGTTGTTCTCCGGGGCGCCAGCCGGCCGTTCCAGGAGAACCTTGCGGCTGAGATCGATCTTGCCATCACCATCGATCTTCATCACCTTGACCTGAACCTCATCGCCGACCTTGAGCACATCTTCGACGCGTTCGACACGGCGATGTTCAATCTCGGAGACGTGGAGCAGTCCCTCCCGACCAGGCAGCACTTCCACAAAGGCACCGAACTTGGCGATCTTTTTAACCTTGCCGGTATAAACCGTGCCGACCTCGACCTCGGCGGTCATTGCCTTGATAATGCTGGAGGCTTTCTCGCAGGCGGCAGGATCGACGGCGGCGATCGTCACTGTACCATCATCATTTATATCGATGGTGGTCTCGGTGCGCTCGACGATCTCCCGGATATTCTTGCCGCCGGGTCCGATGACCAAACCGATCGAATCAACCGGAATCTTGATCGTGACGATACGCGGCGCATAGTTGGAGAGTTCGGCGCGCGGTTTGTCGATAACCGCTGTCATCTTGTCAAGGATGAAAATGCGTCCTGCCTGCGCCCGCTGCAGGGCTTCGCGCATGACGGCCGTCGAGATGCCTTTGATCTTGATATCCATCTGGAAGGCGGTGATGCCCTCCCGCGTGCCGGCAACCTTGAAATCCATGTCACCCATATGGTCCTCATCGCCGAGGATATCGGTCAACACGGCGACCTGATCGCCCTCCTTGATCAGACCCATGGCGATGCCGGCCACGGGGCTCTTGATGGGCACCCCGGCATCCATACAGGCAAGGGAGCCGGCGCACACGGTGGCCATCGAAGAGGAGCCATTGGACTCGAGTACATCGGAGACGATGCGGACGGTATAGGGAAAGAGTTTCTCCGTCGGCATCACTTGCTTGATCGCCCTTTCGGCGAGATTGCCATGGCCGACTTCACGACGGCTGACACCGCGATTCGGCTTGACCTCGCCGGTGCAAAAGCTCGGGAAGTTATAGTGGAGCATATAGGTCTTGCGGAATTCGCCTTCGAGCTCCTCGATGCGCTGCTCGTCGACCTTGGTGCCGAGGGTGACCGAGGCGAGGGCCTGGGTCTGGCCGCGGGTAAAGAGTGCTGAACCATGGGTGCGCGGCAGCAGTCCGACCTCGATGGAGATGTCGCGGATGTCGCTGAGTCCGCGACCGTCGAGGCGGCTCTTATCCTGGAGCACCATCTCACGCATGAGGCTTTTTTCGAGATCATGAAAGAGCTCGGCGATCTTGACGCTCTTCTCCGGGAAACTCTCCGCCAGATCGGCCTGGAGCTTTTCGCTTAGTGCAGCGAGTCCTTCGCGGCGCGCTTCTTTCTCCTTCACGCGGAGGGCACGGGCGAGTTCTTCCTTGTAAGCCGTGACGGCCTCGACGAGTCCGGGAATTTCCTCGGGCTCGGGAAGAGTCATCTTGGTTTTGCCGGCTTCGGCGACCACCTGGGATTCAAGGGCGAGGATCCGGCGGATAGCGTCATGGCCATACTCCAGGGCGGCGATCATATCCTCTTCGGAGATCTCGCGCGCTTCGCCTTCGACCATGACGATGGAGTCCTCGGAGGCGGAGAGGACCAGGTCGATATCGCTCTCCTCTTGCTGCTCGAAGGTGGGGTTGGCAATGAAACGGCCCTCCACCCTGCCGATGCGGACGCCGGCGATGGGCGTCTGAAAGGGGATATCGGAGACGCCTAGTGCCAGGGAGGCGGCGGTGATGCCGAGGACGTCGGCGTCGTTGATCTTGTCGGCTGAAAGCACCCAGACATAGACCTGCACTTCATTGCGGAAGCTCTTGGCGAAGAGCGGACGGATGCTGCGGTCGATCAGACGGGCGCTGAGTACCTCGCCGTCAGTCGGCTTGCCTTCGCGTTTAAAAAATCCGCCGGGGATTTTGCCAGCGGCATAGGCCTTTTCGCGATAATCGACGGTGAGCGGAAAGAAATCGCGTTCCTCCGAGGCTTTCTTATCGGCGACGACAGCGGCTAGCACGACCGTGTCACCCAGCTGGACCCAGCAGGCGCCATTGGCCTGCTTGGCCAACTTGCCAGTTTCCATGATCAGCTGCTGACCTTCAAAATCGGTTTGTTTTCTAACTACCATTGTTCCTCCATTGTGACCAGGCCGTTTCCCCGAGGATGAAGATGCGAGGAGAATGTCTTTTGCAGGCAAGCGCACTGCGCACATTCATGATAGAGTGATATCAACCTGATTCTTGTGAGTAATGCAGAGTCCAAGCCCTGCGTCATCGCAGCCGATTCATTCCTCGCGGCCCTTAGCCGCGTGGAACAAACCGGCTGCGTCTTGCTTTATTGCTATGGTTCTTTAGCGGCGGATCCAGCGGGGTTGGAATCGACCAGATCCGTCGATTTGACGTTAAACTTTTCGAATAGGGTGCGCTTGACCAGATAGAGTGCAGGCCCTGTACCGGTCTTGGCATAGAGCGTAGTGGTATCCTTGTCCTGGCCGAGAAGCAGTTCCCCGAGCAGCGCGCCCTTTTGGGTCACACGGCAGCGGATGCGCGGTTTATCAAGGCCGAAGGGCTTAAGCGCTGTCGCGTTGTCGCTGACGAAACGTTCCGCCGTAGCGTTGGCGAGATCACTCACCAGTCCGGTTATTTTCCAGTCCCGAAGCCGCTTCTCCGCTGGCCTGGTCAGGGTCCAACGGCCCGCCGTGTCCTTCTGGCAGACGAAGGTGGTATCCCCGATACTCAGTTCAAGTCCGTCTGCGGCGGAGACAGGGAAGCGTAGAAGCTGTTTGTCACGCAGGTCATTCAGGGTTACCTTGAGGCTTTTCACAAAGCTGGAATCGACTATAAAGACAGCGGGCCGTGAAATATCTCGGGCATAGAATTCATGGCCTTCGGCCTTGCCGATGGCCAGTGCAAGTGGACCCGATGCGGTTGAGCGGCCGAGTGTATACTGCATCAGGGGCTTATCGAGACCGTACACGCCAAGGCTCCGCGGATTCTCCTCGACAAAGCGCGCCGCTTTCTGGTACTGTAGCGAATTGAGTAAAGCGGAGATCTTGTTGCGATCGGCCGGATAGGTGCCGGGGAATGTGATCTTCCAGTCGCTGCCCTCTTTATTGAGATTAAACATCTCCTGGCCGCTTTTAATTTCCATGGTGCTGATAGTGTTCTGTTCAAAATCGAGGACGCTCTTGTCGCGCAGGTCCATCAGCGATTTATTGAGATTAGACCACAAGCTGCTGGTGCCGAGAAAGACTTCCGGGTAACCGGCTTTCCGGGCATAGACCAGGGAGCCGATCGCGGCATCGTCGCCGATATAGAGGGTATCGGTTTTGCCTTTGGACTGCAGCACCAGGATGGCGCGGGGCGGCAGCAGGCCGAAAGCGGGATAATCGGTCGGGCTTGACGAAACGATGCGTTCTTTTTTCGCCCAGCTGAACATCGAGGCGATGGCATTCCAGGCGTTCTTGTCGCCCCGGATGCGCAGGGGTGCCTGCATCGACCATCCGCTACTATCGCGAGCGGCCTGGAACCCGGCGGGCCAGATCCCGATGGCGGTGATTTCGTCGCCGGAGTAGTTGATTATTTTTTCGTTCGCACTCTTTTCAGCCTGATCGGACGTGTCCTTTTTGTTCATATAAACAACGCCAAGGATGCCCAGTGTGAGAATGAGCGCGAGGATGAGCGTTGTTCTGAATCTCATAGCCTCAAGACTCCAAAAATCCAAAGGTATACAAACCGGCCATGGCTTCCCGATGCAGGGAAGCCATGGCCCATGGTTATTTGCGTTTACGGTAGACGGCGATTCCGGTGGCGAAGATAGCTAATGGCAGCAGGATTACGCCGATATAGAGCAGGGCGCGGGACTGCGTCTGGGTGATCGTGATTCGCCGGTCCTCGGGGTCACGCGCCCGCACAGAGATCAGATCCTCTTCCCCGGCCAGCCAGCTCACCGCATTGAGAAATAGATTGCCGTTCCCCTGGGTGTTGAAGTAACTGTTTCCTGCGAAATCGGAATCCCCGAAAACGACGAGCCGGGTTTTGGCGGCTGTGCCGCTGGCGTCCGATGCCGCAGCCATCTCGGCGGCGGCACAGAGAGTCACCGGTCCGCGTAAATCGGCGCCCGGAGTAAAGGTGATCTCTTTGAGGCCGCTCAGAGGGGAGGTCTCACCCCAGCTTCTCTGGCTGGTTTTGGCAACCTCTTGCCAGGTCAGGCCGGCAGGCGTATTATCAGCGCGGCTGATCGAACGGGCTTCCGGAAAAAAAGTCATCAAGTTGAAATCCTTGGTGATCGCATGCTCGGGATACTGCGAGACGATCGGCATGGTTGGGCCGGCGCCGAAAAGCTGGCCGAAACCCGAAGCATCCACCACGACATCATGGCCGATCTTGTACCCCCATTCGCTGAGAAGAGCCGCATAAGAGTCCGGCGAATCGGGATCAAGTAGTGCCAGCAGTTTGCCGCCCTTCTTGAGATAGGCGCTAATCAGCGATTTTTCGTTGCCGAAGAGATCGCTTTTGGGGCCGGCAATCACCAGCAGGCTGCAATCGGCAGGCAGGTTGTTTTCTTGGGCCAGGACGATCGTGCCAACTTCATAATTCTCATTAACTAGAGCGGTCTTGGCCTTATTCAGACCGTTTTGATCCGATTTTTCCGGATCCTTTTCGCCATGGCCGCTGGTAAAATAGATCTTCTTTTTACCTTCCCGCGTCACCTTGATGATGGCATTGGTGAGCAGCTGTTCTTCACTCTTCTCGATCCGCTCTTCCTTGCCATTACCTTCCACGATAAGGGTGCCATAGGCCTTGACCTGGTATTTTTTGGCGAGTCCGGGCTTCTTGTCCGGATCGTTGAATTCAAATTTCAGGTGATCGGAATAGTGCGCGTACTCGGTGAGGAGTTCTTTGGCCATGCCCTCTTCACCGGATTTAAAAAAGCCGGTCACCTTGACATCCTGTTTAAGGTTTTTCAACAGCGTTCGTGTCTGTTCTGCCAGGCTGAACTGTTTAGCAGCGGTGGTATCCCAGCGCCAGGAGAACCTCGAGGCGAAAATATTGGCGACGACGAGAAGCCCGAGAATGACAGCGATCATCAGGGCAGCGTTGCTGCTATATTTGGCCGATCGGCTGGTCAAGCCCTTTTTAAGTTCTTCGAACTGCAGCACGGCCGATGCAACCAAGAGAATAGCGCCCAGGATCAGCGGCGCATAGACCATCCAGTTCATCAGGCTGGTCAGGGAGTAGATGATCAGGCCGGCCAGGAGGATCAATAGACCCAGCCAGCCGCTATAGACGGCTATCTTTTTCATTATCGGCCCCTCCATTTTGCGGATTCAATAGAGACATAGGAGAGGAAAAGGCCCATGGCGGCGAAGCTGAGATAAAAAACGAGGTGTTTGGTATCCAGGACCCCTTTGGCAAAATCATCGAAATGCTCGATCAGGGAAAAATTCCCCAGAACCTTGCCAACGGCAGGGCTCGCCATGTCCGAGATCCAGCCAATCGCCCAGAAGACCAGGATGAAGGCAACGGTGCTCACCGCCGCGATGATCTGGTTATCGGTGAGGGTCGAGAAAAAGAGCCCGAACGAGATGTAGCACAATCCGAGCAAAAAGAGCCCGAGGTAGCCGGTAAGGATCTGGCCCAGCTCGGGTTTCCCCAGGACAAAAAGGACGGCGATGAACAGACCACTGAGCAGCAGCATCAGCAGATAGAGTCCGGCTGCGGCGCTGAACTTGCCCAGAATGGACTGGGTGTTGGTCACCGGCGAGGTGAGCAGCAGTTCGATCGTACCACTCTTCTTCTCATCAGAGAAAAGCCGCATGGTGACCAGGGGCAGAAAAAAGAGAGCGAACAGGCTCATATTGTGCAGCAGCGGCCGGACCGCCATCATATTGACATTGAGCTTGGGCATGGCCATCCGGTAGTATTGCGCCTGCATGTCCGCTTGCATACACATCTGGACAAAATTGGTCACTAGCAAATAATAAAAGATGCCCGAAATGAGCAAAAAGAGGCCTATTACCACGTAGGCGATCGGGGAGCTGAAATAGGATCTCCACTCCCGATTGAGAATGGCGAGATAGTTATTCATTTGTGATCCACCTCCTCCTCCGTAGTCGTCACGCGCAGGAAGACATCCTCGAGACTGAGCCCCTCGGGCCGCAGTTCATAAAGATCCCAACCCTTCTCGATGATGGCGCGGGCAATGGCGGGACTGATATCGCCCTCGGCACCGCTTTCGATCTGGTAATGCCGGATGCCCTGTGGCGCGGACAGATCGAGAGCGCGCACCTGGCGGACCCCCTCGAGACGACCGAGCAGGTTTTGCACCTCAGCGGCGGGTCCGCTGGAAGCCAAAGCGAAACGCTGCGACCCGGCCAGTTTGCGGGTCAGGTTTTCCGGAGTATCTTCGGCGACGATTTTACCCTTGTCGATGATGACCACCCGTTCGCAGGTCATACTGACTTCGGGCAGAATATGTGTACTGAGGATGATGGTGTGCGTACCGGCGAGGCCCTTGATGAGTTCGCGCACCTCGATGATCTGTTTGGGATCGAGGCCGACGGTGGGCTCATCCAGGATGAGCACTTCGGGATTATGGACCAAAGCCTGCGCAAGTCCGACGCGCTGCTTGTATCCCTTTGACAGCTGCTTGATGACCCGTCCCGAGACGCTGCTGATACCGGTTTTATCCATGGTTTCAGCAATCGCCCGCTTGCGATCGCGCCCGTCGATCCCCTTAATTTTGGCGACGAACTCGAGATAATCGGTCACCCGCATATCCATGTAGAGTGGCGGATTCTCGGGCAAATAGCCGATGCGGCGGCGAACCTCCATGGAGTGCTCATGGACATCAAAACCAGCCACCACCGCCGTACCGGAAGTCGCGGGGAGGTAGGTTGTCAGGATACGCATGGTGGTCGTCTTGCCAGCGGCGTTGGGACCGAGGAAGCCGACGATCTCTCCCTTACCAACCTGAAACGAGACATTGTCAACAGCCATGACCCGCCCGAAATAGCGTGTCACTTGTTTTACTTCAACCATTGGCCATAGCCTCCTTTCTCTTTGTCTGAATCCGGCCTGGACCATGCTCCGGGCGCATCGGGGAGTGGCAGCCGCACCGACACTAACGGCGGATACCGAGTTCCTGAATCAGCGAACGATAGAGCGTGATATCGTTGGATTTCAGGTAGTCGAGCAAACGGCGCCGGCGGCCGACCATCTTGAGCAAACCGCGCCGGGAGTGGAAATCCTTCGGATTCGTGTGAAAGTGTTTGGTGAGCTGATTGATACGCTCTGTCAGCATGGCGATCTGGGCTTCGGTGCTGCCCGTATTGCCGGCACGCTGTCCGTACTTGAGCACAAGCTCTTCTTTTACTTCTTTGGTCAGTGGCATTTAAAAAACCTCCGGTTAGTAACTTTAATGGCTTGATAAAAGTTCCATAGATTTAGCGACATCTTGTTTGATTTGTTCGATCAGGGCCGTCGCAGTGGCGAATCTGGCATCCTCACGGATATAGGCGATGAGTTCGACGTTCACCTCCTGCCCGTAGAGCTGAGCATTGAAATCGATAATATAGGTCTCGATGACCCGTTCCCCATCCGGGAAGGTAGGCCGCTGGCCGATATAGGTTACCGAGTCATAGCTCCGGCCGCCCAGGCGGGAGCGCGAGGCATAGATGCCGGGGCGCGGCACCAGTTTATACTGAGAGTAGGGTTTGAGGTTGATGGTCGGAAAGCCCAGACCGGTTCCCCGCCCTGCTCCATGCATCACCAGACCGTTGATGCTGTACGGGCGACCCAGCATCTGGGTGGCAAGCTCCAGATCGCCCTCCTGCAGGGCCTGGCGGATTCTGGTGCTCGAGATGATCTCCTCGCCGTATTTCAAGGGAGGCAAAGAATCCACGGCAAAGCCATGGTCCTCACCGAGTTTTTGCAGAAGGGCGAGATTGCCGCTGCGTCCCTTGCCGAAGGCGTGATCGTGCCCGATGATGATCTCCCGCATGTGCAGCTTGTTGAGGAGGATATCGATAACGAAGCGGTCCGGCACCATGCTAGCGAAGGCCGGCGAGAAATGGGCGATCACGAGCCGGTCGAGGCCGAGGCCGCTGAGGATCTCGATCTTCTCCTCGATGGTGGTCAGCACCTCCTGCTGCGGCCGGGTGGGATCCTGGAGGACGAGCTGCGGATGCGGCTCAAAGGTGATCATGGTCGCGTGTGCAGGGGCCCGTTCGGCGCGCCGCTTCAATTCGGTGAGGATCGATTGATGGCCGCGATGAACCCCATCGAAGGTCCCCAGCGAGACCACACTGGAGTCGGAGGGTGGAAAAGTATGGATATTCCAGATGATTTGCATTACTGCTCTATCTACACCGTTCAGATTCAATATACTGCGGCAAAGCGGTTACTTCCAGGGCATCCTGCAACAGATACGCACCGATGCGCGTCCGGGTGAGATGCGACAAAAAACCTACAGTGCCGAGTACCAGGGCCAGATCACGCGCGAGGGCACGGATATAGGTGCCCTTGGAACAAGAGACCACAAAATCGATCCGATTATCCGCGACCGCCAGCACCTCGAGGTTGTGAATGACCACCCGCCGGGCTGCGGGCGTCGGCGGCGCGCCGGCCCGGGCGAGTTTGTAAAGGCGCTGGCCGCCGATATGGATCGCCGAGAAGCTCGGCGGCACCTGTTCCACTTCACCGACGAAACGACGGGCGGCTTCGCAGACTTGCTCTCGATCCAGCGGAGCACACCTTTTCTCTTCCGTTATCACTCCGCTGATGTCTAGGGTGTCGGTCGTGACCCCGAGACGCATCCGTCCTCGGTATTCCTTGGGCGCATCGACAAGAACGCTGATATTCCGGGTTTCACTTCCGGTGCAGACCAGCAGGACCCCCTCCGCGAAGGGATCGAGCGTCCCGGCATGACCGACTTTTCCGCCGGCAACGAGTTTTTTCACCAGGCGAACCACATCAAAGGAGGACCAGCCGACCGGTTTGCGCAGGTTGAGAATGAGGTCCGGGCAGCGGGCATCCCGGTGCGTTCCAGAAAGACGGGAAGCGGCTATGACTTCTCCTCCCGGTGTATCTTTTCAATCACATCCTGGATATGGGCGGCATAGCGGGCGGAATCGTCATAGCTGAACTGGATCTCGGGCACATAACGAAGTCCAAGACGATGACCCATCTCACCGCGGATCATGCCGGTCAACTGCTCGAGCCGCTGTGCGGTATGTTCGATGCGCGCCTGATCGCCCAGGACGCTATAAAAGATCCGCGCATGGCGCAGATCATCGGACATCTTGACATGGGTGATGGTGATGAAGCCCAGATCGCCCTTTTTCAGCTCGAAGAGGAGAAAGCGGCTGACCTCTTCCTGAAGCAGGGCCGCAACCCGGTCTGCACGTTTATATTTATTCATGACTCTAGATGATCTCCATCTGCTGACCTATGATCTCTACCTCTCCCTCGGTCTCGATCAGATGGAAGATTTCCGACATCACCTGGTCGATAAACTTGCGTTCGTTGGCAACCAGGGCAATGCCCAGGGTGCTGCGCTGCCATTTTTCGTTCTCGTCCACCTCCGCCACAGAGACGTTGAACTTGTTGCGGATCCGGGTTTTAAGGCTCTTGAGTAGAAATCGTTTGCCCTTGAGCGATCCGCTTTCCGGGATGAAGAGTTCGATCTGATACAGGCCTACCAGCATCGCCATGGCATCATCCTATTCCAGGGTCCGCTTGGTTTCGACCACCTTGTAGGCTTCAAGGATGTCATTCACCTTGATATCGTCATAATTGGCCAATGAGATGCCGCACTCAAATCCGGTGGCCACCTCGCGCACATCGTCCTTGAAGCGCTTGAGCGAAGCCAGTTGCCCATCGTGAATGAGGCGGTCGTCGCGGTAGACCTTGACGCGGTCGCTACGGCTGATCTTGCCTGAGGTGACATAACAGCCGGCAATATTGCCAACTTTTGGCACCTTGAAAACCTGACGGATCTCGACAGTCGCCGTCAGTTCTTCGGATATGGCCGGCGCCAGGAAGCCCTCGAGGGCCGCCTTGATATCGTTGACAATATCATAGATAACGTCATAGAGACGGATGTCCACGTTCTCCTTGGCGGCCAGTTCGCGGGCCTTAGAGGTCGGGCGGACGTTGAAACCGATGATGATGGCGCTGGAAGCCGAGGCCAGGAGGACGTCCGATTCCGAGATGGCGCCGACGCCGCGATGAATGATCTCGACCGCCACTTCATCGGTACCGAGACTGATCAGGGTATCGGTGATGGCCTCGATCGAGCCGTCCACGTCCGCCTTAAGCACCACATAGAGCTGGCGGACCTGGCCTTTCTGGATCTGGCGCGAGATTTCGTCCAGGGTGCGCGGATGGCTGCGCCAGCGTTCATGTTCACGCTGTAGTTGCTGGCGTTTCTGGCTGATTTCGCGGGTGTCGCGCTCGGACTGGAGCACGATCATGGAATCGCCCGCCTGAGGCATGCCGGCAAATCCGAGCACAGCCACCGGTTTGGAGGGCCCAGCCGACTTGACTTTGCGGCCGTGGTCATCGAACATCGAGCGCACCTTGCCGCTGAAAGAGCCGGCGATAAAGGGATCGCCGACTTTGAGGGTTCCAGACTGGACCAGCACCGTGGCGACAACACCCTTGCCGCGGTCCAGCTCCGATTCGATGATGACACCGCGCGCCAGGCGTTCGGGATTGGCCTTGAGGTCAAGCACTTCGGCCTCAAGCAGGACATTGTCCAGCAGCAGCTCGATATTCTGGCCGGTTTTGGCGGAAATTTCAACACATTGGTATTTTCCGCCCCATTGTTCGACCAACACATCCTGCTTGGAGAGTTGCATGCGGATGTTGTCCGGATTGGCACCGGGTTTGTCGATCTTGTTAATCGCGACCACGATGGGAACATTTGCCGCCTTGGCGTGACTGATGGCCTCTATGGTCTGCGGCATGACATTATCGTCCGCGGCGACGACCAGGATGACGATATCGGTGGCCTGAGCCCCCCGCGCGCGCATGGCGGTGAAGGCCTCATGACCCGGCGTATCGAGAAAGGTGATCGGCTTGCCGTCATCGGTCAGGACTTCGTAGGCGCCGATGTGCTGGGTGATGCCACCCGCCTCGCCGGCGATGATATTGCTCTTGCGGATATAATCGAGCAGCGAGGTCTTGCCATGGTCGACATGCCCCATAATGGTGACTACTGGCGGACGGCGCACCAGCTTGGCATCCTCATCTACCTCTTCCTTTTCGAGTTGCTCGAGCAGATCCTCGCCGAATTCCGCCAGGGGCGCCACTTCATAGCCGTACTCCCCGGCGAGCAGTGTGATGGTATCCATATCCAGGCGCTGGTTGATCGAAACCATCATGCCGAGTTCCATACACTTTTTGATGATTTCGGAAGCATCCGCATCCATCAGGCGGGCCAGTTCGGAGACCGACATGAATTCGCTGACCTTGATGATCGGAGTCTCCTCGACCTCGGTCTCGTCATCCAGCTGGATGCGGCGTTTTTTCTTCTTGCCTTTGCCCGGCTCCTCCATCGCTGCCATGGTCTGGCGGATGGTCTCCTGGATCTCGGCCTCGTTGAATGTGATCTTTTTCTTCTTTTTCGGTCGCTTGCGCTTATGCTCGGCCTCCGCCGGCGTAACCGCAGCCGGTTCGGCGGGCGCTTCAGCCCCTTTCTTCTTCCGTTTCCGTTTCCGCTTCTTCTTGTGGCGGCCCTCTTCGGCTTCGATCTCGGCGAGGCGTTCGACCGGAATGCTCTCCTTGGCGGGGGCACCCTCTTTCGGCGCGCGTGCGGCTGGCTTTTCCGTTTCTTCGGCGGGACGCTCCTTTTCGCGCGTCCGGCGCGAAGTCTCCTCAGGCGGAATTTCGATGACAACCAGCCGCTTGTGCGGCTTGGCCTTGACAGGCTCGGGCGGGGCTTCTACCGGGATAGCTCCTGCGGCTTTTGCTTTGACCGGCGGGATCTTGGCGCCGGCTTCGCTAGCCCGTTTGTCTTCGGCAGCCTGAGCCTCCTGGCGGGCTGCTGCCTCGACAGCGGCCGTTTCACGGCGCTTGCGCAGTTCAGGCATCTCCTTGGCCATTTCCTGGGCAACGGCCAGCCGCCGTTCCAGGTTTTTCTGGGCCTCGATCTTTTTAGCCTCCTCTTGCGCCTTTTTCTCGCGCAGTCTGCGGCGAAACTCATATTCTTCATCAATTTGAGTTGTTTTTTCGCCGAACTTTTCCACGACGGCGGCATAGGCCTCGTCCGAGACCAGACTCATCTGGTTGCGCACATCATGGTTCAGTTTGGTGAGGAAGGCGACAAGAGCTTCATTGGAGATGTTGAACTCTCTTGCGACTTGGAATACCCGCTTTTTCACAGACAAATGACACTCCTAATTCTACATGGCGATCACACTGGCATCAGGTTCCATTGGTGGACGCGATTATTGGGTTTCGGCCTCGAGTGCTTCGAGGATCTTCTCGGCCGTTTTCACGCCGATGCCCGGCAGCTGGGTGAGGCCCTCGGTGCCCGCGTTGAGGACATCGCGAACCGAGCCAAAGCCGCCGCTGATCAACAGGCTCTTCTGTTTCTCGGTGATGCTGGTGACATCGGTGATCGCCTTGTCCAGATCGCGCTGTTCTTCCATCAGTTTGCGGAAATCCTCCTCGCGCATCGTCTGGATGTCATAGCCGGTCAGGCGTGAAGCCAGGCGGCGGTTGACGCCGCCCTTGCCGATGGCCAGGGAGATCTGCTCGTCGTCGAGCACGGCACTGACCTTCTTCTCCTCCTCGTCGATGATGATGCGCAGGGGCTTGGCGGGGCTGAGCGCACGGGTGATAAAGATCTCGGGTTCACTGCTCCAGTTGATGATATCGATCTTTTCGTTGTTGAGTTCCTTGACGATGGACTGGATGCGCATGCCTTTCATGCCGACACAGGCGCCGACGGCGTCAATGCGCTTGTCGTGGGAGTAGACGGCGATTTTGGTGCGCTCGCCGGCCTCACGGGCGATGCCGCGGACCTCGATGATGCCCTCGTCAATTTCGGGTACTTCGTTCTCAAAGAGCCGGGTGATGAACATATCGTCGGCGCGGCTGACGACGATCTCCGGTCCACGGTTGCTCTTGCGCACCTCCTTGATCACGGCGCGCAGGGTACCGCCACGGTGATGCCGTTCATCCTTGATCTGCTCGTTCTTGGGCAGGATCACCTCGGTGCGGTTGTCGACGGTCATGAAAATTTCATCGCGGTTGACCTGGCGGATCTCGCCTATGATGATTTCACCAACCCGGTTCTTGTATTCTTCGTAAACCACCTCTTTTTCGATCTCTTTGATGCGCTGATTGAGATTCTGCTTGGCGGAAATGATCAGGCGGCGGCCGAACGTCGAAGGATCGATGATTTCAAGGAATTCATCCCCCTCTTCCATGTCTGGCGCGCTCTTCTGCGCTTCCTCGAGAGCGATTTCGGTCACATCGTCGGTAACCTCGGTGACCACGTTTTTGCTCTGGTAGATTTCAATCTCGCCCTTCTCCATGTTGACAAAGATGGAGTAATTGCCATTCGGGCCGTATTTTTTCTTCAGCAGGCCCAGGAAAATCTCCTGCAAGATCCGGGAAAGGACCTCCTTGTCAATGTTTTTCTCTTTGACAAGCAGGGAAAAGGCTTCGACAATCTCGTTTTTCATAGCTTTTTTCCAATAGAGATCATTTGAATTCGACGACAACTTTTGCCAGAATCAGGTCGGCCAGGGGGATAACAAGTTCCTCCCCACCCGTCTGGAGATGCAGGATCCCTGCGGTGACTTGCAGAATGATCCCCGTGGCGGAACGCTGTTCCGCGCCTTGATGGTAAGTCACCGCTACTTTTCGTCCTTGGTGCCGGATGAAATCTTTTTCTGTCTTGAGCGGACGATCGGTGCCGGGCGAGGAGAGTTCGAGGGTATACTGCCCCGGGATGAGATTAATTTGGTCGAGCCGGGCGGAGATAGCGCGGCTGGCACTGGTGCAACGCGCCAGGGAAATGCCACCAGCCTCATCGGCATAGATGCGAATGACCAGATTGCCCTTGCGTCCGTGGACTTCGAGATCGACCAGGTCGATTGCCATCTCGGTCAGTATCGCTTCGATAATTGCTTTTAAATCATTTATTTCTATCATGCTGTGATTCCGTAACAATAAAAAAGTGGGCCAAAATGGACCCACTTCAGAGTGATAATATATAAAAAAATAACAAACTATGCAAGAAAATTCGCGAGAAAATCAGTTCCCGAGCATGCTAAGGAGCATCAGGGCATCATCCTTTTCAGTCGCCTTGGGATACTCATCGAGAAGACGATTGAGCACCTTACGGGCCTGGGCCGTATTGCCGGCCTGCTGATAGCAGCGTCCGGCATTGAGCAGCATCGAGGGGGTGAGTACTGATTTGTATGAGTCGGCCGCCTTGAGGTAAGCGGCTGCCGCTTCGCCAAGGTTTTTCTCCTCTTCGAGGCAGGCTGCGACGCCGCCGATAGCCGCTGCGCGAAAATAGTCATCCCCTTTAAAGCTGCCCGCGAATTTCTCATAATGTTTGCGGGCGTTGGCATATTCCTTGGTCTGAAAGAAGGCGTTGGCCAGATAGAGCCGTGCCATTTTACCGCTGGTGGTGCCGCCGTAGCTGTCGACGATCGGGCTCAGCTGGCTGATGGCATTCTGGTAATCCTGGGCCTCGAGGGTGCGGGTAGCGCGCGCCAGATCGACACTGGCGCTCCTTTCTGCCCTGATCTGGGAGTAGGAGTAATAGGCCACGCCGGCTGCGACTAGAACCACGGCGCCGACCGCCATCATCAAAATCTTACCGTTCTGTTCAAGCCATTCCTGGGCCTGGAAATAAAAAGTGACCAGCTTGTCTTCCTTAAGCTGTTTCTTGGTGATCTTTTTTCGCGGTTTGAGCATTGGACGTCCAGTTGGTTTATGATCCAAAATTCCGAGTTGATTAAAACTTGATAATATAAGGATGAAATCATCGAAATGCAACAGAAAAGGCGGCGGAAGATGGCCTGCGTCAAGAACTCAATCAGGACGGGCTTCCCGGGCGGAGACGGTAACGATCTCGTAGAGGTGACCGGCGAGGGCCGAGATGAAGATCATGAAGAGGAAGAGGACGAAGATTTCGCCGATCTTGGACCGGAGCAAGCCGAAGAAATGGCCGAATTTGATAAAAATCGGCATGGAGAGCACGCTGATCACCAGGGAAATGACGATGCTCGACCATAGTTTGGCGAAATTTTCCCGGCCGCCGGCGAAATAGGCGATGACGAAGATCATCACTCCCAACGCGAAGGCGACGATGGAGACGGTGGGATGAATCTCGAACCAGACCAGGAAATCACCGCCGCGTTCGCCACCCTGGGCCATGGTTTGAGGATCAGGGATGGGCATAGCTCTCAGGGCCTCTCGATTCAAACACAGTTACAGCTCCCGTTTAGCACCGCTATATGCATAATGTTGTGAAAATATGGAGAAATTGCAAGACAATTTTCCATCCGCATTATTTGAGCGTTCCGCACCCGGCCGATAAAAAACCCTTTGTTCATCGTACTGCACAAAGGGCTTTTCGTCATCAACGATGCAATCTCTTCCTTAGCCCCTGGACTTCTCCAGCAACGGGCGCAGCGATTCCGACACGCCCAGCAGGCCGAAAAGACCGCCACTATGCAGGAAGAGGATGTTCCTCATTTCCCTCAAATGGCCCTTGGCGATCTCCTGCACCAATCCATGCATCGCCTTGCCGGTATAGACCGGGTCGAGGATTACCCCTTCCCGCTGCGCCAGACGGATGAGTGTTTCCAGTTCTTCCGGGCGGGATTTGCCATAACCTTCTCCGGCATAACCATCGATTAGATGTATACTTTTGGCATCCGCCTTTAGCTCTGGATGATACTTCCGCCGCACCTCGTCCAGGATCTCAAGGATACGGGCGGTAAAATAGGCCGCATCGTCGCAGATATTGATGCCGATGACCTCGGTCTCCCAGGATTCGCGTTCCTTGCCAAGGATCAGTCCTGCGAGTGTTCCCCCCGAGCCCACAGCGCAGACCATGGCGTCAAAGTGAATCCCCAGGTGAGCGGATTGCTGCCGGATTTCGCGCACCGCCTCTGCATAGCCAAAGGCGCCCAGCCCATCGGAAGCACCCTCTGGGATGATATAGGCACGCTGGTTTTTCTGCGCGTAGCCGGCGGCGATCTCCTCCATGATTTCCTGGCGGCGGTCGCGATAGGCTTCAGGGGAGATATAGGTGACTGCAGCTCCGACCACCCGGTCGAGAAAAAAGTTTCCAGCCAGCGTATCCGGCTGTGCTCCACGCAGGAGCAGGTGTGACCGCAGTCCCAGCCGGGCTGCCGTAACCGCCGTGGCGCGTGCATGATTGGATTGGACGGCGCCGCAGGTAATGAGCACATCAGCGCGGGCATCGAGAGCGGCCCTGGCTACGTATTCGAGTTTGCGGATCTTGTTGCCGCTGAGATCCATGCCGGTCAAGTCATCGCGCTTGATCCAGAGGGCCGGCCCGCCGAGATCGGCGCTCCAGCGCTTCAAGGGTTGGATCGGGGTGGGCAGCTGGGCCAGCGATAGACGCTGGGGTTCGATTATCGGCATCGCTTATCTCCTGGCGGCTTTGACCGCATCCGCGGCGAGCGCCAGCGCGCCGACGACGCCGGCGTCGTTGCCCATTTGGGCGCGCACCAGGCGGACTCCCTCCAGGGACGCCGCCAGGGCATGGCCTTGCACGCTTTTCCAGATGCGGGCGATGAACTCATCTCCTGCGTCGGCAACCCCGCCGCCGATGACAACGACATCCGGATTGAAAATATTGACGATATTGCCAATACCGCATCCGAGGTAAAAACAGGTCTCATCGATGGTCTCGTTGGCGGCCTCTTCCCCGGTTTTGGCGTTTGCAAAGATCACTTCAGTACTCAGGCCTTCGGGAACCGGCAGATTACGCGACTTGAGTTTTCCGGCATAATTGCGCACCATCGCCGGCGCGGAGGCGTAGACCTCTAGACATCCCGGATTACCGCAGCCACAGAGCGGCCCCTCAAAGTTGATACTCATGTGGCCCAATTCCGCTCCAGAGAAACGCGCACCACGGAAGAGCTGATCATCGATGACAATGCCGCCGCCGATGCCGGTACCGAGGGTCAGTCCGATGACGTTGATATACTCCTTGGCAGCACCATAGCGGGCTTCTGCAAGAATGGCAACATTGGCATCGTTATCCGCCCACACTGGTATGCCAAAGCGCCCCTGCAGATTGCCGCGGATATCGGCATTGGGCCACTTGGGCAGGTTCGGCGTATTGCCAAGCACCCGTCCAGTATTGTAGTCAATCGCTCCGGGACTGCCGACACCGATCCCGGCTATTTCAAGTCCCTGTTTAGTCGCTACCTCGAGGAGTTCTTCCACCGCGGTGAACATTACGGCAAAGACCGCTTCCTTGGATTCCTGGGCGTTACTGGGCAGTTTGCCCTTTGCACGAATCGTCCCATCCTCGGTGCCCAGGGCATATTTTAAAAAAGTCCCGCCCAGATCCAGGCCGATGAAGGCCCTTTCCTTCTGCTCCATTTCTTCTCCTAGTGGCTTCTGCTTGTTCAGGCCTTCGTCTGTTTATTCCAGCACCCTCTCTCCGGCCTCTTGCTCAGCATTTTTTCCTGCAAGCGGTAAAAAGTACCCAATCGCTGCGAGATTTTCAAGTCTTTTCTGCCGAGGCGACCGGGGTTGCCAGCCTTTGGACACCGCAGTGGCTCTGTTCAATGCCGTTCGTGATTTCAGGCCCTCAGGGCTGCAAATTGCAGTTTGCTGGCCCCTTCGTGATACCGCTTGCGATAGGTCTGCTGGATCTCCTCGAGGGTGGCCGCGGTGGTGCTGTAACTTTCGCTTCCGGTGTCGACTATCCACTCCAGGGAACCGGGCAGCGTCCGGTCAATATAGAGGATGCCGTGGAGGTGATCGATTTCATGCTGCAGCACGCGGGCAAAATGACCCCGCGCCTCGATTTCAACCGTATGACCTTCAGGGGTTTCGGCCTTGACGATGATCCGGATATAGCGGGGAACTTGTCCCTGCAGACCGGGGAGACTGAGGCAGCCCTCGATATCCTTCTCCATCTTTTCGCTGTAAGCGATGACCTCCGGATTGGCCAGCACGTATAGTTTTTTATGGTCTATATCCTTTGCGACCAGCAGTTGCTTGTCGACATTGACCTGAGTGGCTGCAAGGCCGACACCGTCGAGCGCCTCCATGGTCTCGATCATATCGGCGATAAAGGTTTCACTGAGCTCGCCGGGCTGGATGCGTCTGGCCGTCGTGCGCAGGGTCGGGTGGCCATATTTAATTACCGGTAAAACCGCCATGAATCTACCTTTGAGGTTAAGCGTGGGTTGATTGCCTGTCTGCACGATAGGAACTGCGGACCAGCGGTGCCGATTCAACATGTATAAAGCCCATCCTGATTGCCGTCTCTTGCCACTCCGCAAACTCACCGGGTTCTATGAAGCGATCGACCGGCAAATGGTGACGGGAGGGCGGCAGATACTGCCCGAGCGTGAGAAGCTGGCAGTCGACGGCGCGGAGGTCGGCGAGGGCGGCCTGGAGTTGGGCGCGGGTTTCGCCAAGGCCCAGCATCAGTCCCGATTTGGTGAGACTCCCCGCCTTTCGTGCCGCAGCGAGCAACGTCAGGGAGCGCCGATAGTCGGCTTGCGGCCGGACGCGCGGGTAGAGCGCCTGAACGGTTTCGAGGTTATGACTGAGGACGTCGGGTTGGGCGGCCAGAATCGCGGCCAGGGCTGAGATGGAGCCGCCGAGGTCGGGGATTAGGACCTCGACCTGGCACCGCGGTGAACGGGCGCGGATGGCGGAGATGGTCGCGGCAAAATGGGCTGCGCCTCCATCCGGAAGGTCATCGCGGGTGACCGAGGTGACCACGGCATAGCGCAATCCCAGTTCCTGGACCGCCGCAGCGACGCGAGCCGGCTCATCGGGATCCGGGGGCTGCAGCCGGCCGTGGAGAACCGCGCAAAAGCCGCAGTTGCGCGAACAGATATCGCCGAGGATCATAAAGGTCGCGGTCTTTCGTCCCCAGCATTCGCCGATGTTAGGGCAGCGGGCGCTCTGGCAGACGGTATGTAGCTGGTGGCCGGCGACCAGTTCCTTGACCTGATAAAACGAGCCCTTGCCGGCGAGGTCTACCTTGAGCCAGTGAGGCCTGCGGAGTTCTTTCGTTGATGACATTAGATAATTTAAGAATAAATTTGGATAAAGGAAGTAAAAAAGTTCGAGCGCCCGTGAGGGGTCGCGCTCATTCGCTCCATTTTTCGCCCGCAACCTGGTATTTTAGGAAGGCATCGCGAGTCCAGGGCATTTTCTGCGCAAAGATATCCGAGATGGCATCGGCGTAAATACGGATCTCCTCCTGAGCGTGGGTGTCGGTGCGCAGGGAGAGAAAGTTCATCAAGGCACGGCTATTGACTGTCCAGTAGAACTCGGTATAGAGGGAGAGCGGCAAGACGATCCGTGCGTGTTCCCGAGCGACGCCGCGCTCCAGCAGTTCCTGATAGAGCGCATAAGCTTGCTGGTAGAGGGCCGAAATCTTGCCCTGCAGCTCGGTATTCTCTTCCTCCGCGAGGAGGTCATAGCGGTAATTGCGGGCTTTCTGGGTGCGCAGGCGCGCCGGAAGGCAAAACTCCTCTTTCATCTTGGCATAGCGGCCCGAGATCTCATTATAGCTGGCAATGCGGTGGCGAAACCACTGCCGGGCCACAAAAATTGGGCACTTGATGTGAAACTTGAAGACCGAATGCTCGAAGGGCGTTTCATGGCGGTTGGCGAGCAAAAAGTCGAGCAACTTATGATCGCGCTCGGGATCGGTCGCCCCCTTGCCAAAGGAGACGCGAGCCGCCTCAACCACGGCCATATCCCCGCCCATGAAATCGAGGAGTCGGACGAAACCATGGTCGAGCAAGGGGATTTCTTGCATAGGTTCCAACGATACACCTGCCTTTCCTAACAACTAATCATATTTGGCAGTTTCAAGTATTTGTACGATTCGCTGCAAAAATCGGCCGGCATAGAGTCCGTCGATGAGCCGGTGGTCATAAGTCAGGCTGAGATACATCATCGAGCGAATGGCGATGGCTTCGTTGATGACCACAGGACGTTTTTTGATCGCCCCGGTGCCGAGGATGGCCACCTGCGGCTGATTGATAATCGGCGTGCCCCAAAGGTTGCCGAAGGTGCCAATGTTGGTGATCGAAAAAGTTCCACCCTGCACCTCATCCGGTTTAAGCTGGCGACTCCGGGCCCGGTTTGCCAGGTCAGACACCGCGCGAGCGATGCCCGAGAGATTGAGCCGGTCGGCATGACGGATGACCGGGACGATGAGCTTGTCCTCGAGGCCGACGGCGATACCGATATGGATCGATTTCTTCAAAAAAATCCTTTCCTGGTCCATCGACGCGTTGATGAAGGGAAACTCCTTGAGGGCTCTAGCTGCGGCATCGATGAAAAAGGCGGTGTAGGTCAACGGAACGCTCTCCCGCTCTTCAAAGGCGACTTTGACGCGCTCGCGATATTGCACCAGCGGGGTAACATCCACCTCGGCGACGGAGGTGACATGGGCGGAGGTGTGTTTGCTGACGATCATGTGTTCGGCGATACGCTTGCGCACATGGTCCATGGGGATGATCTCCTGATCGCCCTCGGGGAGCCCGACAGCGGCGGCGGGTTTGGATACGGGCGCTGCGGGCATCCCGGCCGCTGGGCGGGGCGCAGGTGAGATCGGCAGCGGCGCAGGCGCCGCTGCAGCCGGGGCCGGGGCACCGCCGCGTCGAGCGAGATAGTCCAGGATGTCCTGTTTGGTGATCCGCTGGTTTTCGCCGCGTCCCTGAATCCGCTCCACTTCGGAGACGGTGAGGCCCTGTTCGCGGGCGATCTTTTTCACGACCGGAGAGAGAAAGCGTCGGACACCGGAATTGGTCCAGCCGGCATTCCCGTTGGCAGCGGGCAGCGGAGGTACTGCGGAGGTCCCGGCGTCAGGCATCGCAGCGGGCGCAATTGCTGCGGCCGTCTGCTGCGGTGCAGCTATGCCGGCGATAGCTGTCGGCACAACGCCTACGGATTCGGCTTCATCCATCGAGATGCGCGCGATTGGGACGTTGACCGCTACGGTTTTGCCTTCTTCGGCGAGAATCTCGACGAGGAGGCCGCTGGCGGGCGCGGGGATTTCCGAATCGACCTTGTCGGTGCTGATCTCCAGGATCATCTCATCCTTTTGCACCCATTCGCCGGGCCGTTTGCGCCATTTGACGATGGTGCCTTCGACGATGCTCTCCCCCATCTGGGGCATGACCATCTCTATTTTCATGTCTGGTCCTTTCGCTCGAGCCTGCTTCAGCTGATATCATAAGACAGGGCGCGGTCCATTTCCAGTTGGTTGTTGATCTCTTCCAGCTGGATTTCGAGAGCGCGTTTATGCTGCATCTCCTGGGCGGCGAGCCGGTTGAACATCTCTTCCTCGGTCGGGGTACGGGCGCACTGCCGGGCGCTGATATAGAAGGTATAGGCCTCTTCCTCGCGATGAATGGCGGTCAGGAGGATCTCCCGCATCGAATTGAGTTTTTCCTTTTCAACTTCGGTCATGATGATTCTCCTCGCAGTTAAAAGCGCACCACATCGTGCACCGCCCGGGCGATCTTGGCGGCGTTCGGTCGCCAGTACTCCTCCATCACCGGCGCGTAGGGGGTCGGGGTATCGAGACCTGCGACGCGTTTGAGGGGGGCGTCCAGTTCCTCGAAGGCGTACTCCGAGATCAGGGCGGCGATCTCGCCCCCGATTCCGCCGGTGAGGTTGGCTTCATGAACGATGACGACCCGGTTGGTGCGCCTGACGCTCTCGAGGATCGCCTCGATGTCCAGGGGTTGCAGGGAGCGCAGATCGAGGATGGTCACCTCGATTCCTTCAGCGGCCAGTCCATCAGCGGCTTCAAGAGCAGCATGAAGCATGGCTCCGTAGGTGATGATCACTGCTGCACTTCCCTGGCGAACGGTTCTCGCTTCTCCGAGCGGGACCAGGACCTCCGTGGCGGGGTCGATCTCCTCCTTGATGCGCCGGTACAGGAACTTGTTCTCGAAATAGAGGACAGGATTATCGTCGCGCACTGCACTCTTCAACAGTCCTTTGGCATCATACGCGGTGGCCGGCGCCACGACCTTGAGGCCGGGCTGGTGGACAAACCAGGCTTCAGGATTTTTGGAATGAAAGGCGCCGCCATGAATGCCGCCGCCGGAGGGGGCGCGCACGACCATCGGCACCGCGGTACCGTAGCGGTAGTGCAGGGTTGCAGCGTTGGTGACCAGTTGGCTGAAGCCGGAGGTGATAAAGTCGGCGAACTGCATTTCGGCAATCGGGCGCATGCCGGCGAGGGCGGCACCCACGGCCACCCCGATGATCGCTGCCTCTGAGATCGGCGTATCCATCACCCGTTCTTCACCAAACGTATCGATCAACCCTTTAGTGACCTTGAAGGCACCGCCGTAAATACCGATATCTTCGCCGAGCAGGAAAACGCGGGGATCGCGCTGCATCTCTTCGCGCAGGGCATCGGTGATGGCTTGCAAATAGGTGATTTCGGCCATGGGGATTTTCTCCAGTTATTCGGCGTAGAGGCCTTCTGCGGCCCAGTGGGCCTCGGGCAAGGGGCTGTCGAGCGCGCTTTGGGTGGCTTTTTCGATCTCCTGTCCGAGTTGCTCATGAATGGCGGCGAGCGCAGGGGCATCGAGCACCCCCTCCTTGATCAGGAGGTGTTCCAGCCGGGCGATGGGATCCTTCTTTTCGTACTCCCTCATCTGCTTCTTGTCGACATAAAAGGCATCGTCGTGGGCGGAGTGGCCCACCATGCGGAAGCTCAGACACTCGATGAGACTGGGCCCCTTGCCGGCGCGAGCGCGTTCGACTGCGGCCTTGACGGTGGCATAGACCTGCAGGGCGTCGGTGCCGTCGATATGAAATCCCGGAATGCCGTAACCGATGGCGCGGTCGGAAAGATGTTTAGCGGAGAAGCCCTTATGGGTCGGCGTTGAATAGGCGTACTGATTGTTTTCGATGATCAGGACAAAGGGTGCCTTTTGCACCGCCGCAAAATTGAGCCCTTCGTGAAAATCGCCGATATTGGAGCCGCCCTCGCCGATAAAATTGAGAGTGACGACGGCCTTACCCTGCATGCGCATGCCGATGGCCGTGCCAACAGCGACCGGGATCATATGACCGAGATGGCTGACATTTCCGACGATATTGAGGCGGGTGTCGCTGCAATGGATGCCGCTATCCTTGCCTTTTGAGAGGCTGTTGCCCCGGCCTAGGTACTGCAGCAGGATATTAAGGACACTTTGCCCCTTGGCCAGATGAGCGCCGAGATCACGGTGAATGGGAAAGAGCCAGTCCTCCGGCTCAAGGGCCAATCCGGCTCCGACCGTGGTGCCCTCGACACCGCGGCCCGTATAAACACCACCGACAATGCGCCCCTGTCGGTACAGAGTGATGATGCGTTCTTCCGTAAGCCGCGTCTTGAGCATCAAAGTGTAAAGCTTTACTTTAATATCGTTGGTTATATTCACATCATTTGATGACATAGGGAATTCCTTCCTTCAATAAGCGACCAGGGCTCGTACAGAATGAATGATCCCTTCCAACTGCGGCAACACGGCCTCCTCAAGGCCGCTGGCGTACGGAATGGGCGAATCGAGAGCTGCGAGACGTCGCACCGGCGCATCGAGATGCTCAAAGGCGGCATCTGCAACGCGGGCAGCGATTTCGGCCCCAAAGCCGGCCGTCAGGGTATCCTCATGGAGGACAAGGAGGCGGCCGGTCCTGGCGAGCGATGCGATGATCGCCTCAAGGTCGAGAGGCAGAATGGTGCGCAGATCGAGGATTTCCAGTTCGATTCCTTCCCTTGCCAGTCGCTCAGCGGCCTTCAGCGCCTTGTGAACCAGCATTCCCCAGGTGACAATGGTGGCGTGACGGCCCTCCCGAAGCTTTTTGGCGACGCCAAAGGGAAGGCAATAGTCTGAATCCGGTTCGGGAGCGATCGCATAACTTTGGCGGTAAAGCCCCTTATGCTCCAGAAAAAGGACCGGATCTTCGCAGCGGATGGCCTCCTTGAGCAGCCCTTTGGCGTCCGCGGCATTGCTGGGGTAGCAAATACAGAGGCCAGGAAGGTGCGCGAAAAACCCCTCGATGTTCTGGCTGTGGCACAAGCCGCCGTGAATGTAGCCGCCCACAGGGACGCGGATAACGACAGAGCACGCAAATTGGCCGGCCGAACGCCAGCGCAGGGTTGCCACCTCATTGCGAAGCTGCATCATGGCAGTCCAGATGTAATCGCCGAACTGGATCTCGACCACCGGCTTGAAGCCACGCACCGCCAGGCCGATCGCGGTTCCGATTATGCTCGACTCCGCGAGCGGGGAATTGAAGACACGATCCGGACCAAAGCGGCTGGAAAGTCCCTTAGTAACCGTGAAAACGCCGCCCTTGGGATCGGCGACATCCTGACCATAGATCAGCATCGCGGGATTGGCCTCCAGCGCTTCGGCCAGGGCGTGATTGAGAGCGTCCACCATCACAACCGGAGCGCCGACGCCGGCCGGTTCCGGCGCTATGACGGTCTCAATACGCGAGGAGGCATATAGGTGTTCAAGCACGTGGGCTGGATCGGGGTCGGCCGCTGCTTCTGCGGCAGCGGCTGCCTCCTCCACCGCGTCCCGAACCTCGGCGAGCAGGGCGTCCAGCTGCTCTTCGGAAGCGATGCTGCGCTCGATCAACAGTTTGGCCAGTCTGAGGATCGGATCTGCGGCTGCCGAGGCGGCGAGCTCCCTCTGATCACGGTACTTGCGCTGATCATCAGAGGAGGAATGGGAGAAGAGGCGGATGGTGCGTGCGACGATCAAACTCGGCCCTTTGCCGCGGCGGGCGAGTTCGGCGCAGTGAGCGACGGTTTCAGCCACCTTGAGGAGATCGAGTCCGTCGACTAGATGACGGTGCATGCTCTTGTAGCCCAGGGCCATTTCATAGACCGATGTTCCGGCCGCCTGCACGGAGCTCGGCACGGAGATGGCAAAGGCATTATCTTCGATGAAAAAGAGCACCGGCAATTTATCGCGCGTCGCCCAGTTGATGGCCTCGTAAAAGTCGCCCTGACTGGTCGTCCCCTCACCGGAGGAGACGTAGACCAGCTCATCGGTGCCGCTCTTTTTACAGCCCATAGCCACGCCGACCGCCTGGAGAAACTGGGTGCCGGTCGGACTAGATTGGGAGACGATGCGCAGCCGCTTGTGCCCGTAATGTTGGGGCATTTGCCGGCCCGCAGAAGAGGGATCTTCCGCCTTGGCGAGAAAGTTAAGCAGGATTTCTTTGGGGGTTGTTCCCCAGGAGAGCATGAAGGCGAGGTCGCGGTAGTAAGGAAACGCCCAATCCACCCCGGGTCTGAGAACAAGGCCCGCACCGATCTGGGCGGCCTCATGTCCGGCCGCGCCGATGTGAAAAAAGCTTTTACTCTGCCGCAGCAGGATGAGCATCTTTTCATCCAGCATACGGCTGGTGAGCATCAAGCGATAGCTTTTTAAAAGATCCGTGCTGGAAAAAGTCCTGCCATGGCTCACGGTAGGGCATCCCTGCAGCAGTCGTGGACACGCCGCAGGGCCTATCCCCAGGCGCGCGCAACTGCCGTCTCAGTTAGATATGAATTGCATGGCCATAGGCGTCTTCCGCCGCTTCCTTGATAATTTCGGAGATAGTGGGATGAGCATGCATGGTATGCATGATCTCATCGGCCGTCGTTTCAAGGGTCTTGCCCAGATTCAGTTCGGCGAGGAGTTCGGTGGCCTCGGCGCCGACCAGGTGGGCACCGATGAGCTCGCCGTATTGGGCGTCAAAGATCAGCTTCGCGAAACCTTCGGTTTCTCCCATAGCCATCGATTTACCGTTGGCGCGGATAGGAAAACGGCCGATCTTGATGTCGAGGCCCTGCTCGCGCGCTTTTTCTTCGGTCAGGCCGACACTGGCCACCTGGGGCTGACAGTAGGTGCAGCCGGGGATGTTCTCATAATCGACCGGGGTAACCGGATGGCCGGCAATGCCTTCCGCAGCGGCGATGCCCTCCGCCGAGGCGACATGGGCCAGCCAGGGCGGTCCGATCACGTCACCGATGGCGTAGATACCGTTGACATGGGTGCGATAGTTCTTCTTATCGACGACAATATGGCCGCGGTCGATCTTGACGCCAAGGGCTTCGAGGCCGAGATTCTCAACGTTACCCTGTACGCCGATGGCGACCAGGGCTTTTTCGCCCTCGAGGATCTGGTTGCCGGCGCCGCCGCTGGTGTGGATGCGAACGCTGGCTCCCCCCTTTTCGACTTGTTCCACCCGGGTCCCGGTGAGGATCGTAATGCCCATCTTTTTAAAGGCTTTGGCGACGACTTCCACCGCTTCCGCATCCTCGATGGGCAGGATATGCGGGAGCATCTCCACCAGGGTCACCTTGGTTCCCAGCGTGGCGAAGAAATAGGCAAACTCGACACCGATCGCTCCAGCGCCGATGATGATCAGACTCGTGGGCAGTTTGTCAAGGACCATGGCCTCGCGGCTGCTGATGATCTGCTCGCCGTCGAAGGTCACCCCTGGAATGGCACGCGCACGTGCGCCGGTGGCGATAATCATGTCTTTGGTCTCGATGGTCTGCTCGCTCTGGTCTGCAGCCGTCACCTTGATTTTGCCGGGGGCCGTGATCAGGGCGGTGCCAGCGAGCACAGCAATCTTGTTCTTGCGGAAGAGAAATTCGATTCCCTTGGAAAGACGCGATGCTACACTCCGACTGTGTTTGATAACTCGGGAAAAGTCGACCTCAGGGTCGGCGGCCAGGATGCCAAAATCGGCTGCATGCCGGATATGGTTCAGCAAGGTGGCACTATGGAGTAGGGCTTTGGTCGGAATGCAGCCCCAATTGAGGCAGATGCCGCCCAGTTCGGCTTTTTCGACGACCGCGGTCTTCAAGCCCAGTTGGGCGGCGCGGATAGCGGCGACATAGCCACCCGGGCCGGAACCGATTACCACCAGATCAAATTTTTCCATCAGAGACAACCTTTTCTTACTAGGGTTGAGATGCGAAATGGTTCAAGCTTGCATGGCTCGGGCCAGCCCAGCACCGAAATCATAGCATTGTTGCAGTTCTTCTGGGCCCGGCACCAAGGTGGCTTTAAGGCCGGGCTGGATCACCTTGAATTTAAGGCTGGTGAGGCGCTGATCGAGAAAGGAGACCGCCTCGCCGCTCCAGCCCATGGAACCGAAGCTGGCGCCGATTTTGCCTTTGAGATCGAGCGTAACCAGGCTGTTGAGCAGATCCCAGACCGGCTTGACCGCGTCACCGTTCACGGTGGGGCTCCCGACGGCAAGGGCATCGGCCGCTTCGATGCGATCCAGATGTGCTGCCAGGTCAATTTCCATGGCATCATAGACCTTGACGCTGACTCCTGCATCCTTGGCGCCGCGGGCGATCTCAGCCGCCATCCTCTCGGTATTGCCATACGCGCTGGCATAGTAGATCAGCAACTGGCGCGGCTCATTCACAGGCAGCGGTTCAGACCATTTCTCATAGGCGGCAAGGTATTTTGACAGATCCTGGCGCAGGATGGGTCCATGGCTGGGAGCGATCATGGTGAACTGGAGCTCGTTGATTTTATTCAGGCTGTTACGCACCATCTTTTTAAAGGGCCGCATAATGGTGCCGAAGTAGTGCGCAAAGTCACTCCAGCTGTCGCGGGTAATCTCGTCATTGAAGAGGTGGCTGTCGCAAAAATGGGCTCCGAAGAGATCGCAGGTAAAGAGAATCTCTGCTTCCGGCTGCAGCGTGATCATGGTGTCGGGCCAATGGATGAAGGGGGCGGGGAAAAACTGCAATTGTTTGCCGCCGAGGTCAATGGTCTCGCCGTTTTCGACCGTACGGATGCGAACCGGCCGATTGAGGACATTCTGGACGTATCGGGCGGCCGGTTTCGAGCAGATCACCTCGGCTTGAGGAGCCTTGTCGAGAAGGGCGGCCAGGCTGCCGGAGTGGTCCATCTCGTTATGCTGGATCACAATATAGGCTATCTCTGAATAATCGGTCAGTTCGGCGATATGTTCGAGATAGGGCTGGGAGAACTTGTCCTTGACCGTATCGATGATCGCTACCTTTTCCCCCTTGATCAAATAACTGTTGTAGGTGGTGCCGTTCTTGGTCTGCATGATAATGTCAAAGATACGCAGATCGGGATGAAGAGCGCCGATCCAGTAGATATCCGGCTTTATCAATACAGGCTTCATATCCTATCCTCCCAAATTCTTTAGCTCAATAACTCCACAAAGGCAGAAAATATTTCAAGGCCGATCAAGCCCGCTCGATTTTGATTTTGTATCCTTCAAGTCTGATCTCCTCGACCCTGCAGCTGCCGGCATCCACATCGTTGACACCGATGACATCGGAGTGATGAAAGCAGGTGGTGAGCGCCTCTTCCGGTGAACGGGCGACCCGGAGATTCCAGCAAGGATTGTGGCCGAGGTGATAGACCAGATAGAGTTTCAATTCATCCATTTTGTGGCTCCTGATCACGTTTGTTTTTTGAACGTTTCCGATAGTCGTCGATCGCTGCCTTGAGGGCATCTTCGGCAAGGACACTACAATGCATCTTGATTTTCGGCAAGCCGCCGAGGGCCTTGGCTACCGCCTTATTGGAGATCTGCAGGGCTTCGTCGAGACTTTTGCCCTTGACCAGTTCGGTGACCATGGAACTGGTGGCAATCGCGGCGCCGCAGCCAAAGGTCTTGAATTTGGCATCGGTGATATGACCATTCTCGATGCGCAGAGTGAGTTTCATGACGTCACCACAGGCCGGATTGCCGACGATGCCGACGCCGTCGGCGTCTTCAATCATCCCGACATTGCGAGGGTGTTCGTAATGATCCATCACCGCTTCGGTATATTCATCCCAGGCATCCATTCAGATTCCTCAATGGTTGTGATGATCGTGCGCACCCCAGGCGAAATTTTCGATGTCGATGCCCTCCTTGGCCATATCATAGAGGGGCGACATTTCACGGAGGCGCCTGACGTGGGTTTCGAGCAAATCGAGTAAAATCTCTATATGTTCGCGGGTATTGCTGCGGCCGAGGCCGAAACGGATGGAGCAGTGCGCCAGGGTCTCTGGGACATTCAGCGCCCGCAGGACATAGGAGGACTGCAGGGAGGTCGAGGTGCAGGCGGAACCGGACGAAAGGGCGATCCCGCGGCAGGCCAGCATCAAGGACTCGCCTTCGACGAACGAGAAGCTGTAGTTCAGGTTGTTGGGCAGACGCTGAGTGGGATGGCCGTTGAGCACGACTCGATCGATGCGGCTTTCGATGCCTTTACGGAGCATCTCGCGCAATTCTATCAGCCGGGCGCTCTCGGCGGTCATATCGCGTCGAGCCATCAGAGCGGCGCGGCCTAGGCCGACGATGCCGGGGACGTTGAGGGTACCGGAGCGCATGCCGGACTCGTGTCCGCCGCCATGGAAGAGGGGTTGGAGCCGAATCCCCTTGCGGATATAGAGGGCACCCACTCCTTTGGGGCCATAGATCTTGTGACCGGAGATCGACAGCAGATCGATCTGGTCGCGGACCACCTGGATATCGATCTTGCCAAGCGCTTGAACCGCGTCTGTATGAAAAAGGATGCCGCGAGAGCGTGCGATAGCGCCGATGGCGGCCAGCGGCTGGGTGGTGCCGATCTCGCTGTTGGCCGCCTGGATGGAGATGAGGAAAGTATCCGACCGGATCAGCTGCTCCAGTGCGGCCAGATCGACGACGCCGTAGCGGTCGACGGGCGCTAGAGAGACATCAAATCCCTGTTCCTGTAAAAATTGAGCGGTATCGAGTATGGCCTTGTGTTCAATGGCCAGGGTTATGATATGGCCGGAGCGTTCCGGTCGCTGCAGTGCCAGGCCCTTGAGGACGAGGTTGTCCGATTCGGTGGCGCCGCTGGTGAAGATGATCTCGTCGCTGCGTTCGGCAGAGATCATCGCCGCGACCTCTTCCCGAGCGTTTTCAACGGCCGCGCGGGCGCGGCGGCCGAAATCATGGGTACTGCTCGAGGGATTGCCGAATTCCGTGGTGAGATACGGCATCATCGCCTCAAGGACCTCCGGCTCGAGGGGGGTGGTAGCGTGATGGTCCATATAGATAGGTTTCATAACACTCCTCACAAAGATCCTGCAGCGGATTGGCCCGCTCTCCAGGGGCTTGCTGCCGCCTAAAAATAGCAAATTAAACCGTGTTAATCAAGAACCGAATCTTATGCAACCTGAAATAAGGCCGCCAGCCGAAAAAAAACCGCCTCCGATCGGCAAGGATCGCAAGGCGGTTCTGATGGATGCAACTCCGTAGCGTCCAGAGGAGAGCCGCGTCCTCACCAGGTGGAATTCACATTTTTGGCAGAAGCCACTTCGCGATAGATCGCTTCTTCCGCATTTTGTGCCAGGGGCTGTTCGAGATTCAGCGGCTCGCAAAACGATGATTCGAGCAGGACGATGTGCTGTTCCTCTTCGAGGGCGAGGTCGCGGAAGAGCTGGCGCATATCACTTTCGTACATTCGGCGCGAAACCGTCACGAAAAAGTTGCGGATCTCGCTCTCATTTTTCTTGGCGTTGCGGATGACCTCGTTCGGATCGTCGCTGCAGGGGATCAGGGTGCCCAGCTTGTGTTTCTTGCCAAGATTGAGATAGAGGATCTTCTTGCCGCAGATGGCACTGTATTTACGAATGAGCTGTACGCGGTGGCTCTCTTCTTTTGCGGCCAGGCCCAGAAGAATGGCGATAGCGTCGTCGTTTTTAATCAAGGCTGCCGCTCTCTCGTAATACATCTTTATATCCATCTCGCACTGAATCGCCATTTTCAGAGCGTCCACAGCGCTCAATGTTCCGATCTTGTTCATATAATACCAACCTCCTTCCGGGCATGGCGCATTCCGCCATGCCTGATATCACATTGTATCATCAATATGGAGCCGAATTGCCATTTCTTTTTAAAATAGATATAATGTACAAAATAAAATTAAAATATCAAACAAATTCGGTACAATTTTTGATAGTACGCACGTTCACAATGCTCCCTCCCACACCGGACGAAAATACCCGTCTGCTCTTCTTTCTCTAACGAATCTGCCGGCCCGGGGTTCCATTTCCCGCCGTACCCAAACAAAAATCCTTCGTCCCGGCTGGGACGAAGGATCGATGGAATACAATATTCTGGATGCGGCAGCGGCTAATAGGCTTCCTCCTTTCGGTTCAGATAAATCGCGGGATTGAAGCGCGGATCGTTGTACATTTTGTACTGGCGGTAGACCTTGTGGCGTTTGCGCACCTGGCGCAATTCGAGGAAGAGTTTGTCCAGAGCTACCGCCAGATCCTGGCGCTGTTCGCGCAATACATTGCCGCGGATCTCGCACAGCTCCTTGAGATCAGGCGAGAGATCTTCGCGCTGTGCCTGTTCATCCATGTGAAAGATTTTAAGGGAGAGAATGGAGAGCCGGTCGATCATGCTGCCGGGGGTTTCGGAATTGAGTTCCACATCCCCGCCCGGATTGATTCCGGCCGCGTTGAGAACGTTGTCGATCCAGAGGTCAATGGTTTCGATGCCGTCGTTGCGCTGCTGGTTATGCAGGTCGATGGCGCGTTTGGCAGCAGCGATGGCCTTGTCAGCGACGTCCGTCCGCCGCGCTTCGTCTTCCTGGTGCCAGAGCCAGTAGTTGTGATAGTGAAGGGCCTGGGTCATCCCCTTGGGAGAAAGGCGGTCATCCGGCGGAATGGGGCCGGTCTCATGCCAGAGTTGGGTGAGGTCCTCAAACCATTCGATCAGGCTCATTCCTGAGAACGGTGCGAAGATATCAGTCAAGGATGCCACATGGACTCCTGGGTTCTGCGTCCAGCATTTAATCGATTTCATCGGTCAGGGTAGCCGCTGGGTCCGGACGGCAGCGGCGCCTTCCCGATACACTCTCTGGGCTTAATGTACTATCAAAGGTTTGAAAACGCAAGCGAAATTGTGCAAAATGGTGGCCTGCTCCTTTTCAACGCCAGACCTGTTTGCAGACGCGGAGGAAATTACCCCCGAGGATCTTCTCGACCTCCACACGATTATAGCCGTGTTTGAGCAGTTCCACCGTAAGGTTGGACAGATCGGCGGTGGAACGCAAACCGGCGGGCAGCGAATCGCTGACGCCGTCGAAATCAGAGCCCAGCGCTACATAGTCGATGCCGACCAGATGAACGATGTAATCAATATGAGCGATCACGGTGGCAATGGTCGCTGGTCTTCCGGAAGCGGCGATGAAGGGGGGATAAAAGATCACGCCGATCACCCCGCCCCCGGCGGCAATAGCCCGGATCTGGTCATCGCTGAGATTGCGTTTGTGAGCGCGCAGTCCGGCGGTCCCGGTATGGCTGTCGATAATGGGATTGCGGGTGGTAGCCAGGATATCCTCGATGGTTTTGGGACCGGCATGGGCCACGTCAATCAATATCCCCAGGGAATCGCAAGCCCGGACGACCCTACGGCCGAAATCAGAGAGCCCCACCGTATATTTGTTAAGGTCATCGCAAGAAGCGGCCCAACGGGTGCTGTTATTCCAGGTGAAGGTGAAAATCCGCATCCCGCGGTGATAAAGGTCATACAGTTTGTTGAGATCATCCTCGATCACATGACCACCCTCGACGCCGATGATATAGTCGATGGCCTGGGTGGCTGCACCGATCTCCTCAGCGCGGAGCACAGGCTGCAAACCCCCGGCAGTCAAGGAGACTTCACTTTCGAGCCGGTCGAACATGTCGAGGGCGACATTGAAAGGATGGGTGGGGTATGCATCGGGATCGACCCAGACGGCCAGCACCTGCAGATCGATGCCTCCCTCTCGCATCCGCGGAAGATCGGTTTGCCACCAGCTGTGACGGTCAACAAGGTGGTAGGAGGCGTCGCCGATCATGCGTTCGAGAATATCATTATGGAGGTCGGCTACCAGAGTGTGATCGTGAATGTGCTCGAGTGTCCGCGGTATGTACTCGCTGCCGCTCAGTCCCGTCTCCAGGGTATCGGGGCAGTAGCCGAAGCTGCTGAAGGTAAGGCGATAGATCCCGCTCTTCGCGATTTCGGCCATCTCGCCGGCGGATTGCACTTCCCCCCCGCCCGCGGCAAAGGAACCCAGCCCGCCCCCACCGCCGCCGTCCAGTTGCACCATCTTGCCGCGCAGAGTCTGATTTTCGAAGTGTAGGAGGTAAAAGTAGAGGCCGGCCGCACCACGCGCGGACCATGGGATGCGGTGCGCGCCGGCGTCGAGAGACGCGGTGCGCGCGTCCACCAGCCGCCCGAGCGCGTCGTAGACCTCCAGCCGGACTGTACCGCTCCGCGGCAGAGAGAAGGAAATCGTGGTGGAGGGGTTGAACGGGTTGGGATAGTTGGCGTGGAGCTGCGCCTGCCGGGGCAGATGGGAGACGTCATTTTGCTCGATGCTCGTGATCAGCAGGCTCCAAGTCCCATCAGCGCCGGTGCGTACACTGTCGATGGTGCCACTCTCCAGGGGCTCGAGCGTGACCAGGGCCTTGGCCAGAGGGGTGCCATCCTTGCGGTCGGTGATCTTGCCGCTGATGGTCTGCGCCGTCAAGGGTGCAGTCAGGCCGAGAAGAATTACTAGCAGGGTGCGCGATGACATGGGCAGCTCTCTCTTATGGTCAGAGTCAGGGCGATGCAAGCCTTTTATCCACAGTTTGGATGCTCCAATATACAACTTTTTAACCGTTATGCAAAGGATGCATCGCTCGCAGAGAATTCAAATTGTATTTTATCTTAATTTTGTTTATGTTTTGCCTCAAACACGAGCCGCATCTTATATTGCCCGGGACCGATTCTTGGAAACCCTATTACTGGAAAAGCTCTTCCGGAAGTGCTATTCTGAAATTCCGGACCGCATCAACCCTCTCAAGGGGGACGGTTCCGAGCGGCGCATCTATCGCATGCAGAACGTCTATCGTTCGGTCATCGGCGTCGCCGGCGACAATCGTCCCGAGAATGAGGCTTTTTGTTCTTTCAGTGCCCACTTCGCCCGTTTTCATCTTCCGGTGCCGGCGATTTACGCCCTGGAGTTGGAGAACGGGATCTACCTGGAGCAGGATCTGGGATTTTTTACTCTTTTTGAATGGATGCAGCCGATCCGCGAGCGCGAGGGATTCAGTCCTGCCATTGTCGCCATGTATCAGAAAGTGCTCTCCTGGCTGCCGCACTTTCAGATCACCGCCGGCCGCACGCTCGATTACAGCTATTGTTACCAGCACGCCCGGTTCGGCCGTGAATCGATGCTGTGGGATCTCCGCTACTTTCAGCATCGGTTCCTCGTCAACTTTTACCGTCAGCCGCTGGATTCCCAGGCCCTGGGCCGGGATTTTGTACGCCTAGCTGATCATCTGCTTGAAGAGCCCACGGATTATTTTCTCTACCGAGATTTTCAGTCGCGCAATGTCATGATCCTGGACAATGAGCCCCATTTCATCGACTATCAATCCGGCCGCCGAGGGGCCCTGGAGTACGATGTCGCCTCCCTCCTCTTCGATGCCAAGGCCAACATCCCGCAGCCCGTTCGGGAGGCGCTGCTTGACCATTATCTTGGCGTGTTGCGCGAGGTCGAGCCGGTAGATGAGGAGCGGTTCCGGCGCTATTTTTACAGTTTTGTGCTCGTGCGCGTCCTGCAGGCTTTAGGGGCGTACGGCTATCTGGCCTCAGTCAAGGGGAAGAAGAACTTTTTAAAATCGGTGCCCTTTGCCCTGGCCAATATTGAAATCCTGCTGGAAAAGGCGGAGATTCTGGAAGAGCTGCCCATACTGCAGCGAATCCTCCTCGACCTCGTTGCCGAGCCGGCGCTGCGGCAATTCTGACCTCTTGGATGGACGGCCCATGGCTAAAAGGTTGACGATCACGATTTACAGCTTCGGTTACCATGTATCCGGGATTCCACCTGATCCCGGCGGTCACGGCGGCGGATTCGTTTTCGATTGCCGGGGTCTCCCCAATCCTGGTCGTCATCCGGATTTTATGTGTTTGACCGGCGAAGACGCCGAAGTGCAGCGCTATCTGGAGGCGCAGCCGGACGTGGGCCGTTTTATCGACCATGCTGCGGCTCTGATTGAGATCAGCGCCGCCAGCTATACGGCGCGGGGATTCGAGCGGCTGATGGTCAGCTTTGGCTGCACCGGCGGCCAGCATCGTTCAGTTTTCTGCGCCATAGGCGTCGCGGCGCGTTTGCGAGCGGCGGGGTATCACGTACAAGTCATCCATCTGGATAAACCGGATTTTTCATGAACGCGATGATTCTGGCGGCGGGCTTCGGCACACGTCTGCATCCCCTCACCCAAAATCGGCCCAAGGCCCTAGTCCCGCTGGCGGATCACCCCCTGCTCGAGATCAGCCTGCGGCGGCTGATGGCGGCCGGTTTTGACCGGATCGCGGTCAACGCGCATCATTTTGCCGAGCAGGTGCGCGAATGGCTCGCCGGGCACCCCTATCCCGGCGCGCAGATCTATCTCGAAGAGGAGAGTGAAATCCTCGGCACCGGCGGCGGCATTGCAGGGATGATTCCGCTGCTCGGCAGCGATCAGCCCATCCTGGTCCATAACGTCGATGTCCTCTCCACCCTCCCGCTGCGATCGTTTTACGACGCGCATCGCCGTCTCGAGCCGGAGGCGACCCTGGCGATCCAGCAGCGGAAGACCGAACGGTACTTGGTATTCGATGATCAGGCGCGACTCTGCGGCCGGGCCAGTGCGGAGCGGCATAATCAGGAGCTGATCTGCACCCCCCGCGGCCAACTCCACTATTTCGCTTTCAATGGCATCCAGGTCATCGAGCCCCGGCTCTTCCTGAACGCTCCTACCCACGCCTTCTCCAGCATCGATCACTATCTGGAGGCTGCGGCGGCAGGGGCGCGCATCATCGGTCTGAGGATGGATGAATGGTATTGGCGCGATCTGGGCCGGCCCGCCGATCTTGAAGCGGCAGCCGAAGATATTACCGGGGGTCTGGTATCGGTTGACTAAGGCAGGGTTCAGGCGTCAGGCTCAACGGCTTCCCAGGCCGATTCGATCTGACGCCGCAAGGCTTCTTTTTTCTCCGCGGGCAGAAACGCCCCTTCCACGCCATTCAGGACAATCTTACGCAGCTCCGCAGTCGTCAAATCAAAACTCTTTTGTGCGAGACGGTACTCATCGGTAAGGGTCACCTGAAAGACCTCGGGGTCGTCGGTATGCAGAGCGACCAGGAGCCCCTGGCGCAGAAAACAGGGGAAGGGATGCTGTGCAATTCCGGGGACCACGTTGAGTCGCAGATTGCTGCTGAGGCACTGGGTGAGAGGGATCTTTTCTGCCCGAAGGCGTTCGACCAGCGCCGGGTCCTCCATGGCGCGGGTGCCATGGTCGATCCGTTCCGCCTGGAGCAAGTCAAGGGCATCACGAACGCTCTCCGGGCCGCGCGCCTCGCCGGCATGGACCGTGCGGTGCAAGCATGCCTCGGTCGCGATGGCGAAGGTCCGAATAAATCCTGACTGCGGGAAGAGCGATTCATCCCCCGAAAGGCCGACGCCGGCGATCAGGGGATGGTCGAGGCGGGCCACCTGTTCCACCAGCGCCGCGGTTTTTTCGTCTCCATGGGAGCGCTGCAAATTGACGATCATGCGGGCCTGGATCTGCGGTGCGACTTGCCGCGTACAGAGATCGATCAGATCCACCGTCTCGGCCAAGTCAAAACCGAGGTCGAGATACTTCTGCAAGGCGCAATCAAACTCGACATAAAGAACGTTCTGATTGATCAGGGTCTGCAGCAGCTCACGAACGATCCTCTGCAAATCACCCGGCTGCTGCAGATGGTTTGATACGGTTCGCATGGCGGTGACGAACTGGCTGAGGTCCTCGAAGCGGTAGAGGCGTTCGACCTCGGCACTGCTCTTCGGTACATACCGCGCTCGATTGCGCTGCATCAGGGCAATAGCGGTCGCCGGTTGGATGGATCCCTCAAGATGAACATGCAGCTCGATCTTCGGCATCCGCCAGATGTAATCATTCTCCTGTTCCACTTCTCTTCCTCTTCCCCGGGCAATCCCGCGGCAAATGGCTTCTCCTAGCAACTAATATAGAATAAAAGAGCTGAAATAGCCAGAATAAAGTTATAAAAACGTGACCTTTTCCACAATCAGGGAGACGGCGCCGAATTGTTCATCTACTTTGCCATAGAGCACAAAGGGTCGTTTGGCGGTCATGCGATGGGCGAACTGTTCGTAGGCCCTTGGGAAAAAGGTTGTTTCGTAGATAGCGGTCGTATCCTCAAAGCTGAGGAATTCCATCAATTCCCGGTTCTTTGTCGTCGCCAGTTTGGCGGTTATCAGCCAGCCGATGGTGGTCACCCGTTCGCCGACATACTTCTCCAGATCGCAGCCGCGCACGTGGCGAATGCACGCCATACGCGCCCGATAAAGCTCAAGCGGATGAGCCGAGAGCAGGAATCCGAGAATCTCCTCCTCCATGCGCAGCACATCACGGGCTGAATAGTGCGGGGGCTGCGGCAAATGCGCTGTCTCGAAGGGTTCATTCTCGAAGAGAGAGAGGGTTGCCTGAGGTTTTTCGGACCGGCGGATGGAAAACTGGCGGAGCTGCCAGAGCAGCTGCGGACGGCTTTTTCCCGCCTCGAGGCCATCAAAGCAGCCCGCCTTGATGAGCAGAGCGGCATCGGCTGGTGTAATGGCCGTCCGTTTGAGGAAATCGGCCAGGCTCTCGAAGGGGCCCCGGCGAGCGCGTTCGGCCAACAGAGCCTCCCTCCCCTCGCGTGTGAGCGACTTGAGCTGCATCAGCCCGACGCGCACCTGGCGCCCCTTTCCGGTATACACGGCGCTGCTCTGGTTGATATCCGGGGGCAGAATCTCCAATCCCATGCGTCGCGCTTCGGAGATATAAGCGAAAGTGGAGTAATAGCCGCCCTGATTGCTGATCACCGCTGCGATGAATTCCGCCGGATAGTGAGCGCGCAGCCAGGCGGACTGGAAGGAGACCAGCGCGAAGGAGGCCGAATGAGGTTTGCAAAAGCTGTATTCGGCAAAGCTTAAGATCATCGCCCAGATCTGGTCGCACACCTCCGGTGTGGCGCCGTGCCGGGCTGCCCCGGCATAGAACCGCTCCTGATATTCGGCCAGCTGCCGCTGCTTATGCTTCTTGCCGATCACCTTGCGCAGCCCGTCGGCCGCGGAGGCATCAAAATCGGCTAAGGCGATGGCGACCTTGGAGACATCCTCCTGGTAGACCATGATGCCATAGGTCTCCTTGAGCAACGACTCCAGCCGCGGATGGAGGGGCTGCCAGCAGCCGCCATTGAGGCGCCGGACGTATTCGTTGATGTAGATCGCAGCGGCCGGACGGATGATTGAGCTGTGGATGACCAGGTGTTCAAAATCGCCCTTGCCGGTCTTGCGTTGCAGCTGGCGCATGGCGGGCGATTCGACATAAAAGACGCCGATGGTATCGCCCCGCGCCAGCAAATCCTGTGTAGCCGGGTCCTCGAGGGGATTGATGCGGCGAAAATCGATCTCAAGACCATAATTTTCGCGGATGGCAGCGCGGGCGTCGCGGATGACCGCCAGCGAGCGGTTGCCGAGGATGTCCATTTTGACCAGCCCCATCTCTTCGGCCTGATCCTTCTCCCATTGCACAACCATCACGCGGCTGACATCATGCGGCAGGCCACGATCTCCCGCCTTCGCTGCGTCGGAGCGCTGGAGGATCTTTTTCGCCGGCTGCAGGGGGACATAGCGGTCAAGGCCGTCCGGAGCGATGACAACCCCGCCGCAGTGGACGGAGAGATGTCGGGGGAAGCCGCGGATGCGCTCGGCCAGCCTGAGGATCTCAGGCCATGGCGCCTGCAGTTCAGTGCCCCGAAAAACGGGATGGGTGTGGATCATGGTTTCGATGCTGCCGGGTTGCCAGTAGCTGGTCATCTTTTTGGTGACCGCCCCGATCTCGGCATCCGGAAGGCCATAGACTTTGGCGATCTCGCGCACCGCCGACCGAGCCTTGAAGCAGTTGTGATTGGCGATCATCGCCACACAGCTTTGCCCCCAAGTGCGAAAGAGGTAGTCGAGGATGTCATCGCGCTCATCCCAGGGAAAGTCGACATCAATATCGGGCGGATCGCTGCGGCCGGGGTTTAGGAAACGCTCGAAGAACAGATCGTAGCGAATGGGATCGACATGGGTGATGCCGAGGCAATAGCTGACCAGGCTGGAGGCTGCCGAACCCCGGCCGCAGGTGCGCGGCGCCTGGTGCACCGCGTCGGCGACCACCAGAAAATAGGGGGCGAATCCCTTGGTGTTGATCAGATCGAGCTCATAGTCCATCCGCTGCGCCACAGCCGGAGTGATCTCGCCATAGCGCCAGCGCGCCCCGGCCGTCACCTGCTCCCGCAGCCACGCCTGTGCCTCCTCGCCGTTGGGGCCGGTGAAGGCGGGAAAGATGAAGCGCCCGAAATCGAGATCGAAGGTGCACTGTCGGGCAATTTCACGGGTGTTTTCAAGGGCTTCCGGGGCGTCGGGGAACCGCACTTCCATTTCGCGGGGGGAGAGCAGCCGGGCGTGCGGTGAGGCGGCTTCTGCCGCGGGAATCCGTTCCAGGGTGGTGTTAAGATCGATGGCGCGCAGCAGCCGATGAACGGGGTAATCCGCGTCGTTGAGGAACCAGGCGGCGCAGCTTGCGGCGACCGGGATATGGTGCTGGCGGGCGAAGCGCAGGAGCGGCTCGCGACCGGCGTACGGAACCAACTCGGCATAAAGGTTCTCCCGGGCGCCGCCGGCGAGCAGGGTTTGCAGCAGGGGGACTTCAGGGATCAGGATGACGATATCGGGATCGGGCGGTCCGAGCAGCTGGTCAAGGCGGGCTCTCTCCTCGCAGTGGATCGCGGTGATCAGCCGGCAGAGGGTGTGATAGCCGTGCAGGTTTTTTGCCAGAACAATGGCATTGGCCCCTGAACTCTGGAGATGGGCGCCGACCAGCGGCTGCAGATGCTGCTGCCGGGCCTCGTCGAGAAAGAAGCCCAGGCCGTAGAGACCGTTGGTATCGGTCAGGGCCAGATGGGAAAATCCCAGCCGCACGGCCGCGGCGCAGATCTCGGGGATCGTGTTAGCGCCGCGGCAGAGCGAATAGTGGGAATGGAGATGCAGCGGGACATAGTCCATACGCAAAAAACGCGTGCTCAGATCAGGGGCTTTTCCATGATGGCGTAGGTTTTAGAGAGGTGGGCACCCTCCATGGCCTCACCGACGCGGATGACGAGCACGTTGTCCTCCAGAACCCAGCCGAAGTCGCAGTACTCATAGCCCTTTTTCTGGGAGTAGAGCTTTTGCTGCCAGAGCATGACGCCGTCGATTCCGAGGCGGCGGAACTTCTTTTTCACCCCCATATAGCCGAGCCGGAATCCCTTGATCTTGTTGCGGGTCAGGATCATCCTAGCGGCGCGGAGCAGTTCGCTGCCTTTTCGTCCTGGTTGGACGGCCATGCGCTCAAAGATGTTAGGTACGCCACCAAAAAAGGCGGCCAGCTCGCCCTTAATATAGACGAAAAGGAATAGTCCCTTCTCCATGATCAGCTGCATGTCGTCGACGTTCTTGTAGAACTCCTCGCGGGTGAAGGGGACAAAGCCCCAGTTATCGTTCCAGGCGTCGTTATAGACCTCGAGCATCTCTGCCTTGCGTTCGGCCAGCGGGCGCTGGTCCCAGGTTTCGAGGGTCACGCCGAAGTGGTCGATCACCTTTTTGCCGACCCGTTCCAGTTTTTCCTCCATCGGGCGGTTGACCGGCACCTCCCAGGATTTGACCCGTTTGACCACCTGCATCCCGTACCCCAGTAGCAGTTTTTCGTAATAGGGCATATTATACTGGTAATAGACGACGGGGCGGGTCTCGAATCCGGCGACGAGCAGGCCGGGGGTGGCCTCATTGATCGGCAGATTCTGCGGGCCGCGCATCGCTTCCATGCCCTTGCCCTTCAGCCAGGCCGCGGCGGCATCGAGGAGGGCCGCTGTGACCGCGGGATCGTCGATACTTTCGAACTGGCCGAAAAAGCCGACCTTGTCGTGCCAGTGTGCATTGTGGTTGTGGTTGACAAAGGCATTGCAGCGGCCGACCACGGTATCACCGCGCAGGGCCAGGAAAAAAGTCATTTCGCCGTGCCGGAAGAAGAGGTTGGTGGGCTCGAAAAAGCCGGTGATGCCGAGCAATTTGAAGCCGAGGTACTCATAGTCGAGCAGGGGCACAAACTGGGGATTGTCGCGGTAGTGATGCCAGTGAAACTCGACGAATTTTTTCAGCAGGCGCCGGTCTTGGGCGCTGCGGTTGGAGAACTGGATAACTTGACAGGATTCAGGACACATGGGCGCTCCGGGTTGGATGGTACGGTTCAGTCCCCCATTCAGGCCTCAGGCGAAGTATACGCATTTACCGCGGTTAATCCAAGAGTTTTCACCACCGTCGGCGGATTCGTTTTTTTTGCGCGCCGGCCGTCGCAGCGGACGCTGGCCAGGCGGCGGTGCGGCCGAAGCGAATGACGTTCTCGCCATAGCGGTCGCGGATGCGATCCACGGCGTGTTCGAGGGCCGCGCGCCGGGGCGCCGCGGTGGAGGTGAAGAGTTCGAGCTGGGGGTTGGCGGGAGCGAGCCCCTCCAGGCGCAAGGTGATCTTGCGCAGGCGCACGCGCCGGGTCAGCGCCCGATCGAGGGCGGCTGCGGCGGCGGCGAGGAGCGCCTCCTCACTGTGCGCTGGCGGCACCGCCACCCGGGCGGCCGTCTCGCGGTAATCCGAGAAGCGGATCTCGAGGGCGAGCCGGCGGGCGTGGAGTTCCCCCTGGCGCAGGCGGCGGCAGGCACGGGCGAGGAGGGCGAAGGTCAGGCGCCGGATCTCGTTAAAATCGTTGCAATCCTGCGCCAGTTCGAGGGGTTCGACGATCTCCGGGCAGCGCCGCGGCGGCTGCACCGGGCGCTCGTCGATGCCGCGGGCGCGCTGGAAGAGCAGCAGTCCGAAGCGGCCGAAGAGCATCTGCAGGTGTTCGGCCTGGATGCCGGCGAGATCGTGAATGCGGCAGACATTGAGTTCGCTGAGCTGTTCCCGCACCTTGAGCGGCAGACCGGGCAGGCAGGTGACCGGCAGCGGCGAGAGAAAGCGCGCCTCGTCGCCGTGGCGGACGTCGCAGAGGGCCTGGGTCGGATGCTGCCGGTTCAGCAGGTCGGAGGCCACCTTGCTGACCAGCTTGTTGCTGGCGACCCCGGCGACGGCCACGAGGCGCAGCCGCTCCCGGATCGCGCGCTGGGCGCGGGCCGCGGCGTCGACCGCGCCGCCGAAGAGGCGCGCCGAGCCAGTGAGGTCGAGGTAGGCATGGCCGAAGCGCAGCGGCTCGATGACGGGCGAAAAGTGCCCGAGCAGGTTGAGGAGGGCGTCGGTCGCGCGGCGGTAGAGTTCCGCGTTGGGCGGCAGTACAGTCAGGTCGGGGCAGTATTTGCGCGCCTGGGCGAGGGGCATGCCGCGCGCGACGCCGCAGCCGGCCGCCTCGCGCGAAAGGGCGGCGATCAGAGAGCGCGTTGCGGTCTGGACCGCCACGGCGACCGGGCGGCCGTGCAGGCGCGGTTCGAGCACCCGCTCCACGGCCACGGGGAAATCGCTGACATCGATATGCAGGATGGTGCGCGCCATCGTCACTGCTCCGGGTTATACCACCGTTTCGCGGATCAGGGCGACCACTTTGCCCTGCACACTCCACTCCCCCTCCGGATAGATATCGGCGTGGGCGGGATTCTCGGCATGCAGGAAATAGCGGTCCGCGCGCTGCGCCAGACGCTTGACGGTGGCTTCGTTGCCGATCAGGGCCACCACCACATCGCCGACATTGGCCTGCGCCCGGGCCTGCACCAGCACCAGATCGCCGGGCAAGATGCCGGCGTTGATCATGCTCTCGCCGGCGACGCGCAGCAGAAAATGGGGGCCCGTGGCATGCAGGAGAAACCGCGGTACCGCCACATGGCGTTCGATATTGGCCTCGGCCAACATGGGGGTGCCGGCGGCGATCGAGCCGATCAGGGGGACCCCGCTCTCTTCGCCCGCGAACTCCGCGGCCACCTGGATGCCGCGCGCCTTGTTACGGTCCCAGACGATATATCCTTTGCGGGCGAGAATCCGCAGATACTTGACCGCGGTGTTTTTGGAGGCGGCACCCAGCTCCTCGGTCAGCTCCGCCAGGGTCGGCGGATAGCCCTGCTCGCGCGAGCGTTTGACAATCAGCGCCAGCGCCTTTTCCTGTTTGCGCGACAGCTTTTCCATACCCCTCCATAAAAAAGGGTGAAATTAGTTTCACCCTTAGTATACACATTTTTGGAGCGTTTGTCAAGCAAAAAGTGTCTAAAAAATCACCTTTTCATCGCGGATGCCTGCCGTAAGGTTGAGCACTGCGGCAAGGCGGTTGTGAATCGGAGCGGGCACCTCCTGCTCCCCGAGACCCTGGTAGAGGTGGATGGCGGTGCGCATGGCCGTGATCTGACGGGAGCATTCCGGACAGGTCTGCAGGTGGCGGCGCAGCCGGTCGCAAACCTCAGAATCGATATCCTCTGCAAGTTCATTGCACACCTGTTTCAAGATCGTTTCGCACTTCATAGGCCGCTCTCGATTGCATTAACGCTTTATAATTGGATGCTGCAAAATAAAAAGGATTCACCATCACCATTTTTTCAGGCGCCAGAAGACATAGAAGACGACGACGGAGACGAAGGCGATGCCAAGAACCAGCCAGAACGCGTTCGGCGCTTGCTGCAAGGGGATGCGGACGTTCATGGAAAAGGCACTGACGACTAGGGTCGGCACCATGATGCCGATAGTGATGATGTTGAGAGTCTTCATTAGGACGTTAAGATTATTGCTCACGATCGATGCGCGCGCATCGGCCATGCTGGAAAGAATGTTGGAAAAAATCTCGGCCTGACGATAGCACTGCGAGTTCTCGATCATGATATCATCGAGCAGTTCCTCCTCCTCCTGGATGAAACCGATCTTGCCCGCGTTGTTTTTGAGGCGCTGCAGGAGGATGGAGTTCGAGGTGATGGCGTTGAGGTAATAAACCAGCGATTTTTCCAGGGAAAAGAGACTGATGAGATATTTGTTCTGCATCGAAAGATTGATCTTCTCTTCAAGCTCGTTGGTGATCATGTCGATGATCTTGAGATGCTCGAGAAAGTGGTAGATGGAACGATAGAGCATCTTGAGCATCACATCCTTGAGGCTGACCACCTTGGCGAATTTCTTGTCGTCAAACATGGGCAGATCCTCATTCGAGACCAGGATGATCTTGTCGCTGAAGAAAAAAATACCCATGGAGGTAACCCGGAAAAGGAAGCGATCTTCGACGATATAATTGCGCGGCCGCTTGTAGATCATGGCAATATGTTCAGGTTCGAATTCAAGGCGCGACAATTCGTCGGGATCGAGGGTTGAATTGAGGGTATGCTCGTCGAGTTTAAGTTCGGAGGTAAGAAATTTCTTCTCCGTTTCATCTGGACTGACATAGATGAAAATCTGTGCATCCTCCCGGGGGCAGGCCTGGATCTTTTCGTTCAAAATGTGATAACAGCGCAGCATGGCCTTCCTCTACTCTGATCCAATCTGCCGTACTCAACGCTACAAGATACGGATAATAATTGTCACATGCCAAATAGTATTTTAGGACGCCGCACGTCCTCGCCTTGAAGGTGCCACCTTCGGCTCCGGCCTATGACGGGTTCCGCCGCAACGGTTATGAATTCCATTCATTTTATTGTTGCACTTTCAGCCGGAAAATCGTATAATATGAATATCATTCATTATTGGCCTCTTTCCGAAAGGTTGACTCATGATCCTTCACCATGCATTCATCCGCACCGCCAAGCGGCTGGGCAGCAAGCCCGCAATCATCGACCGCACCTTGGAGCGGCGCCTGAGTTACGACAAAACCCTCATCGCCAGCTTGATCTTCGCCGACTATCTCAAACGCTTCCGCGAGGGATTTATCGGTGTGATGATCCCAACCTCTTCGGGATCGATCCTCGCCACCCTCGGCACGGTCATGGCCGGTAAGGTTCCGGTGATGATCAACTACTCTACCGGGGCGGCCGAAAATTGCGAATACGCCCAAACCAAGTGTGGCTTTTCAACCATCATCACCTCCAAGGCGCTACTCGAAAAAATCAACTGCCGGGTGGTGCCGGGGATGATTTTCGTCGAAGATATCCTCGCCGGGATCAGCGTCAGAGCCAAGCTCAAGGCGGCACTGCGCTCCAAACTTCCGGCCGCCTTGCTGATCGCCACCCTCCCTTCGGCGAAGGAGGACGATACCGTGGTGATTCTTTTCACCAGCGGCAGCGAAAAGGACCCCAAGGGCGTCCAACTCACCCACAGGAATTTCAGCTGCAACATCACTGACCTGATCCAGGTATTTCAGCTCTCCGAAAAAGACCGTTTCATGGGGGTGCTGCCGCTGTTTCATGTCTTTGGTCATAATGCCAATTTCTGGTTGCCTTTGGTGACTGGTATGACCAACATCACAGTGGCCAATCCCCTGGAATATAAAACGATTCCCAAAATCATCCGTGAGGAACAACCCACGCTTATTGCCGGAACGCCGATCTTTTTCGCCGGGTATTTGCGCGAGTCCGAACCCGGCGATTTCGCCTCCCTCCGACTGGTCCTACCCGGTGCGGACAAGACCCCGGATTGGCTGCGCGAGGGTTATCGTAACAAGCACGGCATCGAGCTGATGGAGGCATACGGCACCACCGAAACCAGTCCGGGGATCTCTGTTAATACCCTCGAGGCGAACAAGCCCGGGAGCATCGGCCGCCCGCTGCCCAGCGTTCAGGTCCGTATTGCCGACTTGGAAACCGGTGAGCCCCTGCCACCCAATCAGGAGGGCAAGATCCTGGTCAAAGGAGAGCTCGTCATGAAGGGCTATTTCGACGACCTCGAAGAGACCTCGCTGCGCATCAAGGATGGCTGGTACGACACGGGTGATATGGGGATCATGGATGAGGACGGCTTCCTCTGGCATCGTGGACGATTGAAGCGCTTCGTCAAGATCGGCGGTGAAATGGTTTCGCTGGTGCGCACCGAAAGCGTTCTCGAACATCATCTGCCGCCGGGAATTTCCTGCTGCGTGGTCGAGATCCCCGATTCGCTCAAGGGCGCGCGCATTGTTGCAGCCGTAACAGCTCCGGTGGAAGCGCGGGACCTCCTTAAAAAGATGGCCAAAGAACTGCCGGCTATTGCCTTGCCGAAGGATTTTATCGTGCTGGAGGAGATGCCCAAGATGGGTAGCGGCAAGATTGACTTCCGCGCGGTGGCGAGCCGCGTGCGGACGGTACTGCAAAATACCCGATAACCGCCACTGTATGGAGCTTGCGGGCCCTGCCAATTCGACAGGGCCTTTTTTATTGGTTTTGCATGCGCGTGCGCAGTTGGTCGATGTTGCGTCCAAGTTTGCGCCGTTCCGGGCTGAGAAAGTAGCAGATGAAAAAGATGCCTGTCGTCACCATCACGATGGTGGCGCCCGAGGCGAGGTTGAACCACACCGAGAGGAAGAGGCCAAACCAGGTCGAACCGACCCCGATGAGGATGGAGAGGCCCATCACTTTCTTGAAATCGTCGCTTAAAAGCAGGCCGGAAGCCGCAGGTGTCACTATCAGTGCGGAAACCAGGACAATGCCCACGCTTTTGATGGAGAGGACGATGGTGATGGCGATCAGGCTCATCATCAGCAGATTGAGTCCCTTGACCTTCAACCCCGTCACTTTGGCCATTTCCGGATCGAAGGTAAGCAGGAGGAATTCCTTGAAGAAATACCAGACCGCGCCGAGGACCAGCAGCGCGATGACAATACTAGAGTGGAGATCAAACCGACTGACGGCGAGGATATTGCCGAAGAGATAGCCGAAAAGGTCTGCTTGGTAGCCCTTCATCAAGCCGATGAGGAGAACCCCAAAGGCCATGGTCGATGCGAAGAAGATGCCGACCGCACTGTCCTCACGCACCTTGCGTTCTTCGCCGAGGAACGCGATGCCCCAGGCGGCACCCAAGCAAAAGAAGATGGTCGTAAAGAAGGGATTGATGCCGAGCACCAGACCGAGGGCGACACCGCCAAAGGAGGCATGGGCGATCCCTGCGCCGATGAAGGCCATGCTGCGCAGAACGACATACACGCCGATTACGGCACATACGGTGCCAATCAGGGCGGCCGAGATCAAAGCACGCTGCATGAAGGGATAAGAGAGTATCTCCATAGTGCCTATCTCAGGGATGCGGGTGGCTCGGGCCGTGGGCCGGCGTCGGCACAACCATGTGAGGGACCTGGCCATGCTGGAAGAACATCGCATCGCAGCCGTACATGTCTTCGAGGGTTTCACTGCCGAGCACTTCCTGGGGCCGGCCATGGGCGACCAGACGGCGGTTGAGGCAGGCCACGGCTGAAACATAGCGTGAAACCACGCCGACATCATGGGAGACCAGGATCAGGGTTATTTGCATCTGCTGGTGCATATGATGGACCCACTCGTAAAAACCCTCGGTTGCTCCGACATCGAGGGCAGCGGTAGGTTCGTCGAGGAGGAGAAGCTCCGGCTCTAGGGCCAGAGCCCGGGCGATCAAGGCCCGTTGCCGCTGACCGCCGCTCAGCCGTCCGATCTGGCGTTGGGCGAGATCGCTCATTTCGACGCGTTCCAGGGCCTGATCGACGGCACGCCAGTCTTGTGTTCTGGGTCGTGTGCCGAGGCCGATCTTGTGGCTGCGTCCGAGCATGACCATATCGCGCACCCGCAAGGGAAAATTGAAATCGATCTGAGCATACTGCGGTACATAGCCAATCCGGTCGCGCAAGGCGCCGAGTTGCCCGGGCCTGCGCCCGAAAAGTGTGATGGCGCCGCTGATCGGCTCGATGAGCCCGAGCATCGTCCGCAGTAGAGTGGTCTTACCGGAGCCGTTCGGGCCAAGAATGCCCCAGAATTCGCCGCGGCGGATGCTGAAGGTGATGTTCTCGAGTGCCAGCTTGTCCTGATAGGCCACCGAGAGATTTTCGCAGGCAATGACGATAGGGTTCATTGGGGGCTCATTTCATAACCTCGGCCATGCGGGCCACGTTTTGCCGCATGAGCTGGATATAGCCAAATCCGGGGCGGTCCTCACCGAGCGGATCGAGGAGTATCACGCGGGCGCCGCATTCCCTGGCGATGGTTTCGCTGCTTTTTGTGGGAAATTGTCTTTCGGCGAAGAGGGCGGTGAGGCCGAGTTTCCGGGCGGTTTCGATAATCTGAACCATTTCCTGGGGGGTGGGTTCGAATCCGGGTCTTTTTTCGATCACCGCCGCTTGAGTAAGTTTATAGTTGTCGGCGAAGTAATTCCACGAGGCATGAAAGCAGATGAAGGAGCGCTGCATCCAACTGGCGACTTCAAGGGTGATTGCGTTGTCGAGGCTGCGCAAGGAGTCGAGGTAGTTCTGACAGTTGCGGCGATAGAGGGAGGCGTTGGCGGCATCGATCGCGATGAGAGCATCGCTGATGGCCTGGACCTGGCGCATGGCCAGCGGCGGAGAGAGCCAGACGTGGGGATTGCCGCCGGGATGTTCGTGTCCTGCGTGTTCTTCCGTCAGCGGGCGTATTCCTGCTGCAGTCTCAACAACTGTGAATTGTTTCTTGCCGATCGCATCAATCAACTTGTTCGACCAGAACTCCAGTCCCATGCCGTTGAGTACCAGCAAACGCGCCCGGCTGGTGCGGCGGACTGTTTCTGGCGTCAACTCGAAGGTATGCGGATTGGCGGCGCCGTTCACGATCGTCACCACCTCCACGTTGTTGCCGCCCACCTGGCGGACGAAATCGGCGAGGGGAAAGATGCTGGCGGCGACGACCAGCTTGCCGAGATTCGGATCGCGGGTATCATCGCTTCGGCACCCGAGCAGGACGAGGCTCAGGATCAGAACCATGACTGTGAAGGGCATCCACTTCATTGCGGGTTTTCCACCTTGTCAAGCGCGCGATCCGCGGTTATTTGCGGCTTTCGCCGGTTTTTCATCAAGCGCAGATAGAGTCGCTCCGGCAGCAGCCGCCCGAGCTGCGCGAGGAGGACCATGGGCCATGGGAACCGGATTTCATATTTTTCTTGTTCCAGGCCGTTCAGGATGATGCGGGCGGCGCTGGGGGCTTCGATCATAAAGGGTTTGTAGTACCCACTGTTTTCGGTCATCGGGGTCCGGACAAAACCGGGTGAAATGACCGCCAGATACACCCCGTGGCCCTGGCAGTCGATGCGCACGCTCTCGATGAAACGGTTTAAAGCGGCTTTGGAGGCTGAATAGGTTGCAGCGCCGGGCATGCCCCGATAGCTGGCGAGGCTGGAGGTGACGGCAATGAAGCCCTTTTGTTGCGCCAGCAAGCGGGGCAGGAAGGCGGTGATGAACTGGACCGCGCCCCAGAAGTTGATTTCGAATTCGCGGCGCATGCGGACCGGATCCATATCCGTCACCGCAAATCCGCCGCTGACGCCAGCGTTGAGAATCAGTCCATCCGGCGTCATTCCGGAATCCTGGAGCTGCGCGCAGAGGGCCGTGACGGCCTGAGGATTGGCGAGATCGCAGGACGAAAACCGGTGCCGGTCCATTCCCCCTGGAAGCTCCGCCGCCAGCTGCCGCAGCTGGTCGCTGCGCCGCGCGACGAGGATCAGCCGACAACCGCGGTGGCCCAGCTGGCGGGCCAGTTCAATGCCGATGCCGCTGGAGGCGCCGGTCAGGAGGATGGTCTGATGGTCTAGTCTCATGGCGCAGGGGTGATCGTAAATAAAATCGGGCTGCAAACTGTTAAGTAATGTATGCATTTAGGTTCAAAAATGCAAGCCCATTCCGGAAAGGCCCTGCGATTGTCCCGCGATGATACACCAGGCCATTCCTGCACATTCCTGCCCCCGCCGGCCGGGGAAAGCGTCCTCTAATCCCCATAATAACAGCGAAAATAGGCCACGTGGCATTGGCATTTTATTTGCAATAAAGCAAATTTGAGCATACCCTTTTAGCAGGAGGAGCCATGATTGGACGGAAATTGTCCATATTGGGCATGATGGGGCTGCTGGTCGCAGCTCCGGTTCGATCCCAGGTCGTCATCCAAGCCCAGGTTCTGCAACGGGATTTGCGCCTCTTTTTCCTCAGCGATTTTAACTTTACCGGCCGCAGCCGGACTACCGCCGAATTTTTCAGCGTGACCATGACCAACACCTCAGCTAGCGCACAAAGCTGCTGCCTTCATCTGCGCATCGACAAGAGAAGCGGCGCTCTGCTGGAGCCCCTCGCCAGCGGGACCACCGATCCTTTTCCCCTGTCCGCCGGGCAGGTCATCCGCGTCACCAACGTCAACCTCTTTTCGCAAGCCCGACAGTTCTCGCTCAACGATTACGCCATTGAAAGCGGCGGCGAAACCGTGCGCGACCGGGTCTTGTCCACCGGCAAGCTGCCTTCAGGAATCTACCGGTTCACCTTTCAGATCCAGCCCTGCGGCGGCGGCAGCTTTCCTTCCTCCGATTCCTATATCGAAATAGATGTCTCCAATCCCTCCAGCCTGGATTTGATCGGTCCGGGGGCGCCGGCTGGACGCGGAATTCCGGGACTCTCCCCTTCTCTCTTCCCGATGTTCCGCTGGAGCTCCAATCTCGAGCGGTTCCGTTTGACGATCGCGGAAAAACTGGCGGATGTCCATGATGCGGCCAGCCCGGCTGAAATCATCCAGGACCGCATCCGCTTCCAGCGCAACTTGACCCTCGATCCGGCGCGCAGCGGCAGCCGCTCTGCCGATGGATCCGAATTCATCGCCACGACGAGCTATCTCTACCCGAGCGCCGATGCCTGGCCTCTTGAACCGGGAAAGACCTATTACTGGCAGGTCACCGGACTGGCCGCCGCTCCCGGCGAAGAGATCGGCCTGACGAGCGAAATCTGGGCCTTTACCATCCAGGACGGGGGATCCTCAGCAACGGCTGCCGAAGTGAGCCTTGCCGGCCTCCTGAGCACCTTGCGCCCGGCCGCCGGCGAGCCCCTCTCCGCCTATACAGCCCGGGGCGGCGAGCTGGACGGTTATACCCTAACCGGGCGATTCTGGCTGAATGGCCGCTGGATAACCCGGGAAGAATTACAGGAGATCCTGCTGAAACTCTCCACCGGCGAATACAAGATCATCGAAACCCGGGTGGAATAACCTTATTAAGGAGTTCATCATGCGGAATACCGGAATATCGCGGTTCATCCCGGCGTTGTTCTACGGATTCCTCTCCCTGCCATTGCATGCAGATGCGGAGCCCGAGATTGCCTTTGTCCTCAAAGTCACGGGTGAAGCCCGGGTGAAAAGCGGCACAGCGGATTGGGCGCCGCTCCAAAAGGGGGCGCGGTTGCATGACCAGGACAGGATCCGGACCGGTGCGGAAGCCCTGGTGGCGATCGTCTTTCTCGATGACAAAACGATGATGAAGATCCACGCCGCCTCGGAGGTAAAAATTGTCACCAGCAAGACCGAGAAAGGCCTGCACAAACGGATCATCATGGAAATGGGGCAGATGTGGAGCAAGGTGATTCCAGGCCGCGGCGGGTATCAGGTCGAAACCCCCTCCGGGGTTGCTGCCGTCAAGGGGACTGAATTTTACACCCTGATCGATGAGCAGGGTGAGACGGTCATCATCGGTCTCGAGGGTCTGGTAGAATTCTTCAATGAGATGGGATCAGTCCTGGTTAAGAAGGGTGAGACAGGCCGGGCGCTCAAGGGAAGCTCACCGCGGGTGGAGCCGACGACAACCTTCGACGATTGGGCTGCCGGTGACCGGATCCAGGAACTTGATCTGGAGTACCGCAATGAAGCAGGCACCATCAAACATCTGAAAATCAGGTACAAATAACGCGGGACGCGGCAGCCATGAAGCGAACAGCATTGCACCCGGAGTTGTGCAGCGGGCGGGCTGCGCTCCTGATGCTTCTCCTGGGAGCCTTTTCCCTCTCCGCCCAACCGCTCATTCATCATGTGCCCCCTGAATCGGTGCGGGCGGGAGAGGATGTGCCGGTGCAATTCAGCCTGACCGGTTATATCGGCCGGGTGGTGATGGCTAGAGCCTATTTCCGGCTGGAGGCCGAAACTGCCTACCGTTCTATTGATCTGGTCAGCCAACCTCCCGGCTGGCAGGGTGTTATTCCCGGACGGCTGGTGCGCGGTAGTACCCTGAACTATTTTATCTCTGTCCTGCTCGACAATCAGAACATAATCACCTGGCCCGCAGTCAATCCCTATAATAATCCCCATGTGGTCGCCATCAGTAAGCCTGCAGGGGTGCCTCCCGCAACGGCACTTCCAGCGGACCGAAAAGAGCCGCAGCAGCCTCCGGCCCATACCCCTGCGCCAGCCACTGCGGCCTCTGCAGCGGACACCCTGATTCTTCTATCCCCCGATCAGGGAGGGCGCTATGCACCGGGCGAAGTGATCATCGCCGTCTCCTACTACTCTGAAAGCAGCCGACTCAATCCGCAAAGTGTCCGTCTCACGCTGGATGGTCGCGATGTCACCTCGTCAGCGGAAATCAGCGAGATGCTGGTTTCCTATACGGCCGCATCGCTGTCACCCGGCCCGCACACGGCTATGGTCAGGGCCAAAGAGAGCAGCGGAAGGGCCCTGCCCCCGCTGCAGATCCGGTTTGCGATCGAGTCTAGCATGGAAGCGGGAGCACCCAGGCTGCGTCCCTCCTTTCAGGGACATGCCTGGATGGAGGGGCTCCAGGAGGATTTCGCCGGCAACAGAAATGGCATCGCCATGGCGGGAGCCGATTTTTCCGGCAAGCTCAGTAGCTTTACCTATCGCGCCACACTCTATCTCACCTCACTCGAAAGCCGGCACTATCAGCCGCGCGATCGTTTCGGCTTTTCCATTGCCAGCCGCCTGATCGGGGTCAATTTAGGCGATTCCTATCCGCGCCTGCACGAGCTGATTCTTGCGGGGAGGCGGATCCGCGGCGCTTCCGGCTATGTGCATCTCGGCTTGCTCAACATCGATCTCGTCTATGGCCAGACTCAGAGAGCGGTGAAAACCCGTTTTATCCGGAACCCGGCCGGCCTCCTAACGCCTAGTGTCTACGGCGTTTACCGCCAATCCATCCTCGGGATTCGTCCTAGCCTGGGCGACGGGCGGGTCTTTCAGCTTGGGATGACCCTGGCGAAGATACGCGACGATACCACCTCCATCCAAGCGGGAATTCATCCCCAGGACAATCTGGTCATCGGACCCGATGTCAAGCTCGCCCTTTTTAGCAGCCGAGTGTTGCTTACCAGTGCGGCCGCGTTAAGCGTTCTTACGCAGGATATCTCCACAGGTCCTGCCACAGCGGAGGAGTTGCAGAGAGCGCTGAATACCGATTCAGAGCTGCCCCTGAACCCCGCCGATGTGGCGGATCTTCTCATCATCAATGACAGCACGGTCCCCCTGGATCCCCTTTCGCAAAGTTCGCTGGCTTGGTTTCTTAACCTGCAGATCAATCAGTGGGGGCATGCGGTCAACCTCGGCTACCGTTCGATCGGCGGTCAGTATACCTCGCTCGCCAATCCTTGGCTTCGCAAGGATCTGCGCGGCTTTTATGCGCAGGACCGTTTCCGGCTCCTGCAGAACAAACTCTATCTCGATCTCGGCCTTGAAACCAGTGCGGACAACTTTAGCAAATTGAACGGTAATCCCCGGACTGATCTGCGCACCCTCAAGGGCGGCCTCGCTTTTTTCCCCGGGGATCCCTATCCCCAACTCAGCGTCAACTTGCGTGATCAGCTCCGCGACAATCACATGCGCGAGACCTCCACCGAGCGGATCGCGGTCAGCTCGGTGATGGACACCCTGATCACCCGGGACGATCGCGAAAAGATATGGTTCCGCGACTTGATCCTCCAGGCCACCCAGCCCTTCCAACTATTGCAGGCCAACCATCAGCTCGGCGTCAGCTATATCAGCAGCCGCAACATCGATGAATATGAGAAAGATCGGGCCGCCCGGCTCGCCTCCTCCGGCCTGTACAACCGGGTAGTGCTGGTATCCCTTACGAGTCGCTTTCCGGTTCCTTTTTCCAGCCTCCTCAGTTACAGCAGCAATCGCAGCGAGGGTGCGGCGTTCATGACCATGAAGTATGTGACCCTGGCAGTCAGCGGCGAGTACCGCTGGCTGCAGGACCGACTCAGTACATTTGCCGAATGGCGGCAGGTCTCCTTCCGTCAGGAAGTCGCAGCAGCTTCCGATGCGAGTACCAGGCGCGACCAGCTGCGATTCGGTCTGCGCTGGAATCTCGCCGCAGGCAGCACGCTGCAGGGTGAAGGTCAGTTCTGGTTCCATGATACACCCGCCGTATCCAGCCAAGACCAAACGGAGCACTTCTTCCGGGTACGGTATGACCGGTATTTCTAGGGAAAGAGCAGCCGGGAGCGGCCGCGTATGAACCGGCAGCGGGCCAAAGAACACTGGCGCGCGGCCGCTCTGGTCACGCTGCTTTCGATCATCCTGGGCTTCATTCTGAACTCGCTGACGATGGTCGAAAACCTGCAGTACAAGGCGGTCAACACCCTCTTCAACCTGCGTGGCAAGGTAACGCCCCCGGACACCTCGATCGTCCTGGTGACCATCGATGATCAAACGCTTGCCAGTCTTCCCGCTAAGCTGCCCTATCCTCGCAGCTATTATGTCACCATGGTGGACCATCTGATGGCTGCTGGCGCCCGGTTGATCGTCTTTGATATCGAATTCACCGAGACCAGCGTGGAACGGCCGGGGGAGGACCTGGCGCTGGCGGCTGCAGTCCAGCGCAGCGGCAAGGTTGTGCTCGCCGGCAAGGTGGTCCTCGACATTGGCAGCCGGGTAGTCGACAACCAGCACGTCCTCAAGCCGGTCGATCCGCTCATACGAAGTGGCGCTTCGGTAGGGCTGGTGAATGTGGTCGAGGATACGGACGGCTTCATTCGCCGCTATATCCTTTTTCAGACGACCGGCAACCAGACCTGGTATACCCTGGCCGTAGAAGCTGCCCGGGTTCTGGCAGGTGAAGCGGGAAACGATGCCCCGGCTTACGGTTCGGCGCCTTTCCGCATTGGCGGCAAAACGATTCCGCGCAGCCGCAGCAATACGATGTGGATTAATTTCCGCGGCCCCGCACGTACCTTCCGCACCTATTCACTGGCCAGCGTTCTGGATGATTCGGCTTTCACATTGGAGGGGGACGAGGATACCGACATTTTTTCCCAATATCTGGAGTGGGGGACGTTTCGCGACAAAATTGTCTTTGTTGGGGCGGCAGCCGAGGAATTGCAGGATAATAAACTCACCCCCTATTTCGAGTGGGAGGGCGTAAAGCAAAAGATGCCTGGTGTCGAGCTGCATGCCAATGCCCTGAGCACCCTCCTCCGCGGCGATTTTATCCGTGCCCTGCCGGAGTGGTTCACCCTTCTGCTCTCCCTCCTGCTCGCCTTCAGCTGCGGTTTTGTCGCGCGCTGGGTTCAGGGGATCCGCGTTCTGGCGGTCGTGCTCGGGATTGCCCTCCTCTTCGCCGGTGCGGTCCTTTTCTGCTTTACCCGTCTTCACCTGATCCTTCCCATAACGGCGCCGCTCATTTCCCTGGCGCTCGCTGTGGTTGGACAAATGTCCTACCAGGTCGCCGTTGAACAGCGTGAGAAAAAATACATCCGCCAGACCTTTCAGCAATATGTGGCGCCTACGGTAGTCGAGAAGATGCTCAGTTCCGGCGAGCTGCCCAGTTTCGGCGGCGAACGCAAGGAGTTGAGCGTGCTCTTCTCCGATATCCGCAATTTTACACGCTTCAGCGAGGCCCACGAACCTGAAGCGGTGGCGACGCGGCTCTCCGAGTATTTGAGCGAGATGGTGGAGGTCATCTTCAAGTACGATGGCACACTGGACAAGTTCGTCGGGGACGCTATCATGGCCGTCTATGGGGCGCCCTACGCCTTTGCGGATCATGCCGAGCGGGCCTGCCGGACTGCGGTGGAGATGCAGCAGAGGCTGCGTGAGCTACGGAAGGGCTGGGCGGACGAGACGTTCGGCGGGTTCCGTATCGGGATCGGCATCAACACCGGAAAGATGATCGTGGGCAACCTCGGATCGCGGCAGTTGTTCGATTATACCGTCATCGGCGACCAGGTCAACCTGGCTTCCCGCCTCGAAGGGGCCAACAAGGAGTACGAAACCGGGATCATCATTTCAGAAAGCACCTACGAACAGGTCGCCACCTCCGCGCTGGTCCGCGAACTCGATAAGGTGCGGCTGGTGGGGCGCACCCAGCCCATCCGCATCTTTGAATTGCGCAGTATGGATGCGCTTCCGCAGCTCGAGCAGGATTACCTGATAGATCTCTACACCGAGGCGCTGGAGGCATACCGGTTGCGTCGCTGGAGCGAGGCGCTGATTTCCTTCCGCCGGATTTTGCGCCAATTCCCCGACGACGGCCCATCCCGGCTTTATACCGTTCGCTGTCTGAATTTTCTCGAAACGCCTGCCCCGGAAGACTGGGATGGCGTCTATGACATGAAACAGAAATAATGGCAGTTTAAAAAGGAGTATTCATGATGCAACAGGAAGATCAACTCAACAAACCGGTGGTGGGAGAATTCAAAGGGAATCCCATCCTGACCCTCAACCCCGACGAGCGTTTTCCCTTTTCGTTCGGGTTGTCCAAAGCGCGCTTGATTCTGGCCCATATCGAAGAGATCAAGGCTTTCGTTGAGGAGTACAGCAAGAAATAGCTGTAGTCAACGGACGGTAACGACAAAAAAAAGGCTGCATACGCAGCCTTTTTTTGTTAGAGTCGTCTCAGCCATTGCCGGGCTTTTTCGATATATTCGCTGCCGGGGTATTTGTCGATCACGGCCTGGAAATAATCCCGAGCGTTGGTTTTGTCGTTGAGTGCAAAGAAGCAGCGTCCTAGCATCAGAGTCGCGTCATCCTTCTTGGTGGTGTTCTGATAATTAAAGATTGCCTGGAAGGCAGCGGAAGCTTGCTGATAATCGCGGAGGGCGAAAAAGCATTCTCCAATCCAGTATTGGCAATTGCTGGCAAGAGTGTGGTTGGGATAGCCGGTCAACAGGCTGCTGAAGATGGAGGCAGCCTTGTTATAATCGCGTGCGTAAAAGGCCCGCAGGGCTTCCTCATAGTTATAAGAAAACCCGCCGCTGAGCGTATCCCCTATCGGTGTGGACCTCTGCAGCGTTGTTTCGAGGTCGGCGATGCGTTGATTTTTAAAATCGAGGGTGGAGCGCAGCTCATCGAGCTCGGTCTCCTTGATGGTGATCAGCTGATTGAGTTCGTCAACCCTGGATTTAAGCCGTACATATTGCTCCATGCTCAGTTCGGCGTCTCCGGACTCCATTTTATCCAGTTTGGCCTCGAACATGTTCATGCTACTGTCGCCGCCTGATCGTTCCGTGCCCGAGTTGGATTTGCCCTGCTGTAGGGCGAGGAGATCTTCGCGTTCTACTTTGGTCTTGCCGGAACGCGGGCTGAGGTAATAGGTCAGTCCGACACGGGCGTTAAGGTAGCCATCCTTGTATTTGCCGAGTTCGGCGCCATCGAGGGCATCGCTGTTGCTAAAGCGGTAGTCCATGAAGGTATTGAGGGCGACTTGCGGGGTGATCATAAATTCCACGCCGCCGCCATAGATGAAAGCGCCTGCCGAGGTGCGCTTGTCGCTGAACTCCTGGGAGCCGATCGCCCAGGGCTTGTTACGGGTGTAGGAAGAATTGGTAAAACCAGCGCCGATGAAGAGATAGGGATTGGTGGAGCCGGGGCGGCTCAAGTGGATATTGGCCTTGATATCGCCCGAGAGGACATCGGTGACGAAAGTATTATAGCTGAATCCGTCGTTCAGGGTGCCATAGCCGAAGGCAAGCGAAAAATCGAAATAATTGCCGAGGAGATAGCGCATCATGAACTCACCAGCCAGGCCTGCTCCAGTGTGCAGTACATCGCAATAGGGTTTTTGCAGACCAACATTGAAGCCGAGGCCGATCTTGCTGTTTTTGGGTTGGGCAGAGCCTTTCTCTTGGCCCGGAGCCAAGGCAGCTGAAATCAGCAAAGCCAGTACAACGGCAGAATAGTAACGGCGTTTCATACGTTCTCCCCTCTGCTCACCGCGAGGAAGGTGTTCAGGGTCATCAAGTTCCGAGTCTAGTTAGGTCTCCGATGCGAAAGCCAGGTTGCCCACCACGCCCCAACAAACTTGCAATAATTGTACCAAATACAGGCCCATTGATGAAACAAACACACGACTGCCGGGGGCTGATCGGGAAAAACAGTTGTATCTAATTGTTATTATTACGTCATTTTCGGCCTATATTCCATCTGGGATGCCGGATTACAGGATGGACCGTCGCAGCAAGCGGCTGGCGTTTTTCCGTGCAAGCCTGTATCATTATGCTACAAGCTGGTGTCCGCCATGGCCCTTAACTGCTTATTTGGCATTGTTTAGGCATTAAAAGTTATTAATAAAATACGGTATTGTCAAGCGAATTTGTCTGGATTTTATCCAGAACGATCACCGCAGCAACGCGAATTTGTGTGGCTTGAAAGGGCCAATTCCCGTAATGGCGCAGAGGTAAATACCCCCTGCAGCGGGATGACCGATTGCATCGCGGCCGTCCCAAAAATGGCAGTTCATGCCGCGCGGCAAATTGCGCATGGTTTGGGCGTGGATCACCGCGCCTCGTTCGGTGAAAATATACAGCGTGGCTTCCTCTACCGGTGACGGCGTATAGAACTGGATTTGCAGCCTCCCATCCTGGACCGGTTTGAACGGTGAGGGCAGCGTCCGAACGATGCCAGCCTCCATCTCGGTGGTAGCTGCAGGTGGCGAGATTTCATACGTATAGTCGGCATCCGTCTGGCCCCTGCCGGCGACTGGCCACTGGGTATTGATCACCGTCAGCCGGAGTTCGGTGTTCATGCCGACCGGTCCGAAGGTCAGTGGCGTATTACCGGCGATCGTGTAGCTGCGCGATGCAACGCCTGGATCAAACACGACCAGGGTGTAGATCCAATGCGAAGGGTTGGCCATGGAGGGGCGAATGGTATAGCGGCCGCCACCGGGAATCGAGATGGTGTAATACTGCGTCTCCAGTTCAGAAGCGGCGTTGCTGATGATGAGGGGATCGCTTAGCACCAGCGACTGCAGCGGTGTGATCTCCGGGAAGAGGAGACCATCTTTGAAATAGTGCGCCGTGTCGGCATGGCTGGCGGTGTAGGCATTCCAGATGCTGAAGCTCGCCAGGGATCTTCCGAGGTCACTGCCGGACGCTTGCAAGGCACCATCGAGGGCGTCGAGGGGCTCCCGCTCGCGCAAGCCGTTCCAGATCGAGCGGACGATCCGAGTGCTATATTGTTGCTGGAGCATCTGGATATAGATGCCAAGTCCATAGGTGGCCGAGGAATAAACATGAAACGGCCGATTCGGCGCGAGATAAAGGCTGCGTACATACTGCAGGTAATCATTGACCTCTGGGTAAGCGACATCTTCAAACCAAGTGGATGAGGCTTCAAAGAGAAAGCGGGAATCCATGGTGGTGGAGGGAAAATAGCGGTAGCCTCCCTGCAGCATGTGGAAAAACTCGTGAGCGGCGGTGACATGCAGGGCATCGATCCCCTGGGTCGCGTAGCTACCCCCCTTGAATCTGCTGTCGATGACGATATAACTGTAGTAGCGCAAGCCCGCCGAGCCGGCAACGGGATTCTCAAAGCGGGTTTCGCCATAGGCGGAAAAGCGCATCATGTAAATATCCAGTTCTGGCCCGTCGATCCCCTCATCCGCGGGCGGAGCATTAAAGCCCATGCCGGTCGTGAGCAGGGTGTACACGAACTCGAAAGCCCTTCCCGCCTCTTCGACGAAGGCCGTGGTGGATGAATCACTCCCGGAAAGGGTATAGTGAATCCGGAAATGACCCTCCGCCGTGACCATGGAAAGCGGCAAACGGTCGGCAGAGGGGCGGCTCAGCAGCGGAATCAACAGCGCCTGTTCTGCAGCGGCCAGATCCGGCAGCAGCGCCCTCGCTTCGGCGGCGATCAGAGTCGGACACCCCAGACTCTCCCTGCCGTACGCTTGGTAGAGCGGCGGCAGGAGCTGCGGGTCCTCGGCAGCGATGAGCTGACAGGCGAGGCTCTGGGCTCGGGTGATGCGGCCGGCCTGAAGATCCTGCTGCAACCGATCCTGCAGTTGCTCCGCGGAGCGAGCAGCGCCGGCCGAGAGCAGGACCAGCATGAATAGCGTTACAGTTCGTCTCATGAAAGGGGTCAGTTCTTCAGTCGGAATGCCAGCCGGATTGGCACGCCCATGAAGCCAAACTGGGCGCGGAGCTGGTTTTCGAGATAATTGCGGTAATTCTGCTTGATGCCGCGCGGTTCGTTGGTGAAAATAACAAAGACCGGGGGATTGGCTTTGGTTTGGGTGATGTAGTTCAATTTGACCCACTTGGTTCCGTATGCTGCAGGGTGGTTCTTCTCGACGGCAGCTTGGAGAAAACGGTTGAGTTCCGGGGTTGGGATCATTTTTTGACATTCATCGTAGACCGCCAGCGCCAGATCCAGCACTTTAAAGATGCGCTGTTTTTCGAGCGCGGAGATAAACATCATCGGGATATAGGCGAGGTCTTTGATCGCATCACGGATGTCCGCTTCGAACTTGCGCGCCGTCTGGGACTCTTTTTCCACGGCATCCCACTTGTTAATTCCGAGGACGATCCCTTTGCCCGCGTCATTGGCCGCTTGGAGGATCTTCTGATCCTGATCGGCGATCGCCTGGGTGGCATCGACGAGGACCAGGGCGATATCGCAGCGTTCGAGGGCTTGATAGCTGCGCACCGTGCTGAAATACTCGATGTTCTCATGGACTCGGGCGCGCTTGCGCAAGCCAGCGGTATCGATGAGGATGAGGGTCCGTTCCTTGTAGCGGAATTGGGTGTCGATCGCATCACGGGTGGTGCCGGGAATGGGGGTGACGATCTGCTTGTCGACGCCGAGGATGGCGTTGACATAGGAGGATTTACCAACGTTGGGCCGGCCTAGGATGGCGATGCGGACAGACTGTCCGTGCTCCTCATCGCGCGGCGTCTCTTTTCTGGGCAGAAGGGCGATGAGGGCGTCGAGAAAGTCGCCCATGTTGCGGCCGGCCATGGCGGAGACGGGGATGGGATCGCCAAGCCCGAGGCGGTAAAATTCACCCAGATCGGCTTCGCGAATCTCGTTGTCCACCTTGTTGACAGTCACGATCACCCGGGCGTGATCCCGCTGCAGCAGGTGAGCGATCTCCTCATCCTGCGCGGTGATCCCGGTGGTCACATCGGTGACGAAAAGGATGACGTCGGCCTCCTCGACGGCATAGTGGACCTGCTCGCGGATCGCCTCCTCAAAAATATCCTTGCTGCTGGCGACGTAGCCACCGGTGTCAATCAGATCGAAAGCCACGCCGGCCCACTCCGCAGGCTGATACTTGCGGTCACGGGTGACGCCCGGCTGATCATCAACGATGGCTTCGCGCCGGCGGATGATGCGGTTGAAGAGTGTGGATTTACCGACATTTGGGCGGCCGACGAGGGCAACAACGGGTCTTTTTTTCATGATTTCTTCAGATAGGCAAACAGTTCGCTAAAATTTTCCGCCGGAGCGAAGAGCGGCACATCGAGTTCGCGGGAGAGTTGGCCACCATCCCAATCATCGAGAAACAAGCCGTCAGCGTTGCGGCAGTTGGGCGGTATCAGCAGGAGGTCGGCGGGCATCCGGTCGCGAACCTGCTCCAGAATATCCCTACCGGTCAACAGGCCGGAAACAGTCACGCCACCACCGAAGAACCGGTTGACCACCGGCACCAGATCCACCTCCAGTCCTGCAACTTTCCGAAGAACCGGGAGCACCTCGCGGGCGAGGGTCGGAGCGACCAGCTGCCCGGTCGCGATGACCACCCGTACCGGTCTGACCGCTTTCGGGAAGCGCCCTCTCTGGCGCTGAAAACGGTCGAGGAAATGCCGGGTCATGCCGACACCGTTCTCGATCTGGAAAAAGTCATCGTAGCGCGCAGCCCTCGGCAGAGGCCGGCCGCTGAGTAGATAGAATTCGTCCGCCAGATAGACAAACGCACTCCCTTGTTTGGCGCGGAAACGGCGTTCCCAGGCTTTCTCCTGATCCAGCACCGCCGCCGCATCAGCTGGCGTGACCGGTTGCAGCGGCGTCAGACCAACACGATGTCCGGTGAGACCGAGGGGAACGATGGCCACGGAGCGCACCGCAGGAGAGAATCGGGCCAGATCTGTCAGGGTTCGCTCCAGATGGAGGCCATCATTCCAGCCCGGACACAACACGATCTGGGCGTGCAGTTCGATCCCACCCTCCGCGAGCAAGGCGATTTTTTCCATCAGGCGGTCATTGCCGCGCAGGCCCAGCATTTTCCTGCGCACGTCGTCTTCGGTGCTGTGCACCGAAATGTACAACGGGGAGAGTCTCTGCTCGACGATACGCGCCAGGTGGTCGCCGGTGACATTGGTCAGGGTGACATAATTGCCATAGAGAAAAGAGAGCCGGAAATCCTCATCCTTGAAATAGAGAGCATCCCGTAATCCGCTCGGGTTCTGGTCGACAAAGCAGAAAACACAGCGATTGCCGCAGCAGCGGTACTCCATGTTGGCAAATTCAAGGCCGAGCCAACCGCTCTCCTCCGGGCTGACCTCAACGCGCCACTCCCGGGTGCCGCGACGGAGCACCAGGCTATATTCCTCCTCCGCCGAGTAAAACTGAAAATCGATGGGATCCCGGATTTCATGGTTATCGATGCGGAGCAGTTCATCCCCGGGCAGCAAGCCGAGGCGTGCTGCCGGAGAACTGTCATGGACAACGCTAATTTTCATTGCGTGTTCGGCGCCAAATTTTACGCCGGTAGGAATGGATGCCCACAGAGATGAAAATCTTGAGCGAAGCAGCCAGCGGGACGGCGAGGATCAATCCGACAAAGCCGAGAAAGTGGGCGAAGATCAGGATAGAAAAGATAACCCAGACCGGGTGCAAGCCGACTCGGTTGCCGACGATACGCGGCGAGAGCACCGAATTTTCCAGAATGCGCACGCTTTCCACCGCAAGGATGATTTTCAGGCAGGTCACCATCGGTCCCGGGCTGGCGATGGCGGTCAGAATGCCGACAAAGAGGGTGATCGCAAGGCCGACATACGGCACGATATTCAGCGCACCCGCCATAATGCCGATCAGCAGGGCGTACTCGACGCGCAGCAGCAGCAGAATCGTGGTGGTCAGCACCCCCACAATAACACAGACGATGAACTGGCCACGGAAGAATCCGGCGATGATCGAGTCCACTTTTTCCACATATTCCCGGACCACCCAGCTGGTCTCGATCGGGAGCAGTTCGAGGATCCAGCGCCGCACCTTGTGAAAATCCTTAAGGATATAAAAGAAGAGAAAGGGCGTCAGCACCAGGTAGAGGACCTTGGGCATGATGGATGGCAGGGTTTGGGTGAAGTGAACCCCCTTCTGGATGAGCGTATCGGACATCCGCGCCAGACGCCCTGATACCTCGCGGTTGAGGATTTCCTGGATCTTGGCAATATCCTCCTGGGTCCGGCCAAAAATCGCCGCGCCATCCTCGTTGATCCAGGTGCTTATCCTAGGCGGCAGGCCCATGAAGAAAGAGACGAGGTTTCCGATTTCGTTGATGATTCTAGGAATTGAGAGGATCAGCACAAGCACGAAGGCACCAACGCTGAGAATGACGATAATGCTGACACTGAGGAGGCGGGGTACATTCCGGCGCTCCAGACGGGTCACCAGCGGATCGAAGAGATAGGCCAGTCCAAAGGCGATCATGAAGGGGGTCAAAATATCCAGGGTATCGCGAATGAACCAGAGAGCGAAAACAACGACCACCAGGATCAGCAGTCGGCGGGCGATCGGGTTGTTGTACAGCGGAGCGAGGATCGCTGCGAGAATGATCGCCAGCAAGGGTGGAATCAAGGCGACGCGCATGGTCCAGAAGAACATGGCCAGCAACATGACCACGAAGACGATGAAGAGGATCTCGAAAACGTCGTATTTAGGCTGATTCGGATTCATGCGTTTACGGTCTGGCCTTGGCATCCAGTTGTTTGTTCCATTTCACCCAGTCGTCGGCGGCATCGCTCTTTTCATCGATGGGTGATTTGGCAAATTTGCCATCCTTGCGGACAACAATCTGCTGGCCGCGGACAATTTGCTGCCATTGTTCCAGGCTGACTTCGAAGGGGCCGGGAATCTGCTTCGGTCCGGATACCTCTTGCGGGGGACCGCTCTGCTGCTGACGAGGCATTTTTACCGACCAGGCCGAGACCGGGCCCACCTCCACCTTGCCGTCATAGACCTTGCAGGTGGTTACGCTGTCGGCCGCGACGCGATAGATGGTGCCGCGAATGGCGCAAACGGCCGTTGGGGCTTTGAGCTGAAAGTCCTTTTTACCCGGCTTGGCGCTGGCCGCATTGATCCAGGCATTGCCTTCCGGCATCTCCGCCCTCAAGGTGCGCACCCGGGTCTTGAGGTTTACGTCGACAAAGTGGAAACTGCTGTTCTCACCGATGCGGATGATCGTCCCGTCCAGCATGGTGATTTCACAGCGTGATTCGATCCGCGTCTGGATAAGGTCGCCGTCCATGACGCTGCCCTTGAGCTTGGCGGGAGTCCAGGTGGAGGTCGCCGCTGACTGGATCCGGATGTCATCCGCTGCCCCGAGCAGAAAGGTGATGGTGCCGACTTTTTCGGCCAGAACCGGCAGCACCATCAGGAGCAGCAGCAGTGCGGTCATCCAGCCGTTGAAAGGGTGTTTGCAGGAACCAACCATGGGTCTTCCCCTTCGATGGAATCGTTGCCGCTGCGGCGGAAGACCGGAGTCGAGGCCGATTACCGCCGCAGACGGTGGGTTGCTATTTCATGCGCACGATATCGTTGCGCTGGAAGCCGTTGCCACTGATGATCTTGCAAATCGAGGCTTTGCCGTTGCCAACGTTGTTGTTGACCACCTCGATCACGCCTATCTGAGTCTCTTCCGAACCCAGTGAGGCGCCGGTGTCGGGATCGACCAGCTCTTCGCCAGCGCGGAAAACCAGCAGCTGCTGGCCATTTTCGATGCCCGATGCTGCGCCGGCATTGATGAAGACCTGGGCATCGGCTTTGATCACCTTGGCCTGCCATTTGACGTTGGCCATGTTCTCATCGATCTTTTGGACGATCTCGTCGATGGCCTGGCGGGTGGCCTTGCCCACGATCGATTCATCGAACTTGTCGCGATTGTCGAAATCAAAGGCATTGGTGTTGAGCGATAGGCCCTTTTTCGATTCTGATTTGCGCACATTCTCCGCTGCGAGGATCTCCCCCGTCGACGTGTTCACCAGGCGGACATCGACGGCCACGGTGGCGGAGGTTGTCTTTACACCAAGGCCCAGCCCTTTTTTGGCCAGGCTGCCGCCCATATTGCCTTCTGACCAGCCAAATTCGGTGACAGCGCCGATGACAGCGAGCTCGACACCCAGCAGCTGGCCGACCTTGGCGGCGCTCTCCTGGGTAACGGCACCGGACTGGCCGAGGGCCTGTTCGCTCATGACCTTCTGGATCTCGGTACGTTCGAGCACTTGGTAGCGGCCGCTTTTGACCAGCTCGGTGATCAACATGTCAGCCATCCCTTCGCCGACCGGCTGTCCGCTCCACCAGTGGTATTGGTGGTTGGTTTTGTCCTCGAAGGAAAACACCGCGATACGTTTCTTCATCTGAGCCGTTTGACCCAGCAGGTTGCCGGCCAGCATCATGAGCATCAGCAATGTTGCAACTCCCCCACAGACCGCTTTCATCCTGCGCATGCGCCACTCCTCTCTTGAGATGACCCGCTTCGCCATCGTCCCACCGGTTTATTCGGGTTGGGGATTGCCGGATGGGAGCTGCTCCGGAGCCGGCGAAGGCTCCGCATGGACCAGCTTGACCATGATCTTGTTGGCGGTGACGTTTTGTACCGCCAGCGAATAATTTGCCAACACCCGTTGGTCCAGTTCGCGGGCGAGCTGATCGGCATTGCCCTGAATCTGGACTTCATATTCAGCCGTATTGCCGGCGAGGTTGCGTTGAGTGACCGCCTTGATGCCGCGCGCGGCGAAGCTGAGGGCGCCGCGGAAGTTGGCGGCTTCGTTGTAGTTATTCAGACCGGTTACCAACAGCTTGACCGAATTGGCGCTGTAGACCCGGCTTCGCCACTTTTCAAGGATGCGGGCGATCAGCTCATCACCAAGCAGATTAGCCGCTTTTTCAATCGCCTTGGTCCCTCCCACCATTTCATCGATATGGGGATAGGCAGCCGACTTGCTGCTGGTGGCGATCACGGTGCCGACATCGGCATCGATGACCCGCGCGGTGATACTGGCCTGGCAGGATTTCATGCCGCCGAGATTCACGCCGCTCGCCACCTTGGCCACGGCTTTTCCGGTGATGACCACCTCCGCATCCAGCGCGGCAGCGATGCTTGCGGCGGCTTTGGAATCGCCGTTGATCGCAGCCACGACTGCATCCCGCTCCTTGTTCTGGCGGACGGTTCCGGGATCCACGACTTGAAAATTCTTCTCGAGGAACTTGTTCATCAGGGAGGTTTCCGTGGCGGTCATGTCGACCTGAAAGAAGTGGTACCGGTCGACGGCCTCGCCGATGTTCTGCTCGTCGAAGAGGAACATGACACGGGGGTTCCCCATACTTTGCAGCAAGTTCTGCACCGCCTCGACATCCCGGGAAATGTTGGCCTGGTCGACGGTAGCCAGCATTTTGACCTCATACATATCCTCCGCGGTCTTGCCTTCGCTGAGGATCTTGTAGTTGCGCACATAGCCACGCGTCCAGGAGAGAATCTGATCCTCCATGACCTGATAGTTTTCGACTCGGGTTCGGGAGTCGATCAAAGTGCCGAGGACGAACTCCACCGCCTTGCGTTTGGCATCGTCCATGGCGCGGTCGCGCGCCGCAGGGATGTCGTTGTAGGTAATGGCCCCCAGTCCGGTGGATTCCACCTGGGTACCGCCCGCTGGCGTTTGCGCCAGGGCAACACCGCAGCAGAGTACCAGTGCGTACACGACAGAGAATAGTCTGCTTCTCATCAAGGCAAGCTCCTCAGAGGAAGGTGTGGGAATATGAGCCGGTCGGGATACGAACAATAAAGGTGAGCGGGAACGCGTTGATTTTTCCGCTCACCCTAAAGTACCCGCAAAAGCTGTAAAGCGCCGATCAAAAAGTCATGCGCAGAGCATTCTGAAAATCCCGAATGATCAGCAGAGCGTCGGCGCCCGATACATGGGCTTTGACATCAAAGGCCCCGGTCATTTTGTCCGCTTTCATGATGCCGCGATCGACCATGAGGCAGATGGCGTTGTAGGCATAGTTGCTGGCATTGACATCCGGGAAACGCGAGGGCTGGCCGATATATTTGGTCGCCAGACTCTCATCTCCCGTGGCCATGATCAGGACATTTTGCAGCAACATGGCGTAATCCACGCGGGTGATCTTGTCATCTGGGCGGAAGGTATGGTCGGGAAAGAGTTCCATGCCTTTGGCTTTGACAATTTCCGTGATCCAACTCTTGGCCCAATGGGTATCGATATCGGTCGCCGCTGCCTCGGATGCAGCGGCGGCGGTTTTCATGGCGGTGGGATCTTCAGGTGCCTTGAATCCGGTATCATACGTCGGTACACGCTTCTTGCTGATGAGATCCATCAGTTTTAATTCATCCATGAAAAGCACAGCGACATCGGCGCGATCGATTTCGTCGATCAATGCGATTTTGGCACCCACCTTGGTGCCGGGAGCGGCGCGCTGGATCTTCTGCACCTGTTCCCAGGCCCGGTCCGCCTGACCGGCATAGTCGCCCTTGAGGGCGATGACCTTGCTGTAGGTGTTCACGGCATCACCGAACTGTAAGCCATCCTTGTAGGCTTCGGCCTTGAAAAAGAGGGCTTTGGCGGAGGAGGGATTGATCTCGAGTGCTTTGTCAAACTGCTTGACGGCCTTTTCGACCCAATCGTCCCCCTTGCGTTCCATACTGAGTATGCGGCCCTTGATGATGTAGGGTTCGATGGATTTGCCGTTCTTGGAGATGGATTTATCGGCGAGCTCGTAGGCCTTCTTATAATCCCCCTGGGTAGCCAAAATGATGGCCTGTCCAGCAAAAGCTTCGGCGAAATTGGGATTGAGGGCCAGGGCGCGTTCGAACTCGGACTGCGCGGAGTTCAAATTACCGCGGTCGAATTCATACATGCCGCGGTCGTAATGTTTTTCCGGGGTATCCTGAACCGATGCCTCCTTGATGGGCTTGGGGCCGCAGCCCACGGCCAGAAACGCCAGAATCAAGCCGACAACTGCCAGAATTGATACGCTTGGTTTCATGCTATTCTCCATTTCGCTTGGACCGGTACAGCAGGTCAGTCGACAATGAACATGACCTTGCATTTATCGAGAAAATTCTGGGATGCGGCCGCATTGCGGATAGCTGCAGCCGAAGCGTTGGCAACGACCACGTCGGCCTTGTTCTCGCCCGCGACCTTGATCGCCTTGACGACCAGGGGATTGGCGGTGACCCGGTCGTTGTTTCTTGCCTGGTTGAGATCCTTGTCATAGCCGACCATGCCGATCTGGACCGCCCAGTCCCGGCTGACGTATTTGGAACCGTAAATTTCCTGGCCCGACTCGTCCAGGATTTTGGGGGCCATAGCTGGACGCAGCCCGAGACCCTTGGCATCGATGATCAGGCCGGTATAAGCGCCGGTGCTCTGGAGTGCCGGTGTCGTGGTGCCCTGCGATTGCTGCAGGACAACGCCGGCGGGCACCGGGCGTCCGGCGGGCCAGGGTTGGCCGCAGGTCGGGCAGAGGCCGACCGTGCTGACCGGGCCGAGTGTCAAGCCGCCGCCCTGCGGTAACAAGGCGTCAGCCAGGGCACCGGAGATGGGCATTTCAATGGTGACTTCGATATCGCCTGTGGACATGTACTTGGTTTCAACGACGGTAAAATTGCGGAGAATGCCCTTCACCTTGGTGACGATGATGTCATTTTCGGTCATAAAGTTGCGCACAGTCGTCTCGGAGTCCAGGGTCATCCCTTGGACGGTCTCCAGCAGATTGCGCAGCGCGACCCGCTTGGCTGCTTCCAGGGCGCCGGCGCGTTGCGCAGTTTCGGGCATGTTTGGATTAGGAGCGCCTACTCCGGTGGAACGCAGGATTTGATTGCTCCAATCGATGCTCCCAACGGTCCCGACCTGTTGAGTGACGCTCTGGGCGAGGCAGGGCAGAGCAGCTGCCACCAGCAGCAGGGCGATCAGCATCATTAAACGCTCGATTCTCATTTCAGCCTCCTCAATGCTAGGGGTTATCAGATAGCATAGTATACACTACAGTGCGAACAGGTCCGGTGATAGGCATCACAAAAGGCAGGGTTCCATTCGTTCCGGCAACCGTCTTCATCCCTGGAATCGTGACCGGCGAAACCGGCCCTTATTATGTAACTTGTATATTATTTAACTTAATAAAGTAGCCAGTGATTGTCAAGCGCAAAGTGCGGATTGCCTCTGATCGCGAAAGATGCCGGGCGACGCCCAATCATGAATGAAAACAAGGCGAATGCGTGTTCTATTTCGGTGAGCAAGCTTATCGGGCGAATTTCGTCTGAATGAAGAACTTTTTGCACCTTGTTCCGTTATTATCAATGAATCCAATACCCGGGATGCCAATGGCTTACGTTGATGAGCAGTATGAGTTGATCAGGGCCGCGCAGGATGGCGACCGGGATGCGGTCTCCCGGCTGGTATCAATTCATACGCGTGAGCTCTACAGCCTTCTGCTCTATCTATGCGGCAACCGGAGCCTGGCGGAGGATTTGACTCAGGAGACCTTTTTGCGGGCGTTACAGGCTCTGAAAAAATACCAGTTTCGTGCACCTTTTCGGGCCTGGCTCTTTCGCATTGCTGTCAATCTTTACCGGGACGAACGCCGCCGCCATCAAGTGCGCAAACCGGTCGAGCACGATGTGTCCGATGAAGAGAACATGCACCTTTACACGGCCGATCCCGGACCGGATGCGGTGGCCGAACACAACGAACAGGTTCAGGCGCTGCACAAGGCCCTGGCGCTTTTGCCACGCACCTTGCGTACAGTCGTCGTCATGCGGGATTTGCAGGAGCTGAGCTATACCGAGATCGGAGAGGCCCTGGGCTGGCCTACTGGCACAGTCAAATCGCGTCTTTTCCGCGCACGCAAGGAGTTGGCCGCCCTTTTGCAGCCTTTTATGGAGGAGCCATCATGATCCAGAGACATCCCCACGCTCTGCTGACGCTTTATGTGGAGGGGAACCTGCCCAGGAGACAGGAGCGTGGTGTTGCAGCCCATCTGGCGCGTTGTCCCGCCTGTTCGGCAGCGGTTGCTGCGATGCATCCACTCCGGGAGGCCCTGCAGCGTCTCCCCAAGCCCACGCCTCCCCCCTACCTGGCCCGGCGAATCATGGCCCGATACGATGCGCTGCAAAGGCGGGCAAGCTTCTGGAACGGCTTCGAGGCCATTCCACGGCTTTTCCAGCCCGCTGTCGTTGCGCTGCTCCTGCTCATCACCTTCCTGTTGTTGTGGCCGGCGCGCCAGGAAAGCATCTACGAGCAGGCAACAAAAACCTACGCGGCGGTCTACGAGAGCAATGGCAGCTGGACCGCCCTCGCCAACGATGAAGACGCCCTGCGTTTCGTGCTGAATCAGCCAGGAGAACCACTTCAGGAGAGCGACCATGACCGGTAAAACCAAAGCCATCGCCAGCCTCATTGCGGCATTTATTCTGGGATTCCTCCTTTGCTTTGCCGTCTTCAAGGCGCCGGATTTCAGACGGACGCATCGCGGGCGGCTTTCTCCAGAACAATTTAACGCCACCATCATCGAGCGATTCACCCGGGAGTTGTCACTCAATGCCAGTCAGATTGAAAGCCTCAAGGCTCAGTTGAAGTACATCCGGACACAGCACGATTCCTTGCGTCAATGCAATGAAGCGGCCTTCGGCCGGATCCGGGATCAGTTCCGCAGAGAGTTCAGCAAGGTGCTTTCACCCAAACAGCAGCAGAGATTTATCGAATTCAACCGCAAAGAAGACGAAAAATTCCGCCGGCATCAACCCGCGGACAATTGACCTCAAGCCTAATTAACCCGAATCATGTTTGGTTTTCATGGAGCACAGATACAAATGAAAAAATGGATTATCGCACTCCTTGTTCTAGTGGCCCTTCTGGCCGTCTGGTTTTTCACCCGCAGCAGCAAAGCCGTGCCGGCTGCAGCACAATCCACTCTGCTTCAAACAGACAAGGTCACGCGCGGAGATCTCCGCGTCGAGGTTTCGGCGAGCGGCATTGTCGAGCCGATCAACAAGGTCGAGATCAAGAGCAAGGCGAGCGGCCAGATTGAAGAGATGAAAGTTGAGGAATCGGACCCGGTGCAGCGCGGTGATCTGATCGCCCTGCTCGACCAGAAAGACACGCAAAATTCCTACAATACCGCAAAAGCGGATTTGCAAGTCGCCGAGGCGACGGTGGCCCAGAAACAGAGCGACTTTGACCGCAAATCGGAACTGTATAAAAAAGGGCTGCTTTCTGCGGCCGATTTCGATGCCGCCAAACTGGCTTTGGTCGATGCCCAGGCCCAGGTCGTCCGCGCTAAAATCAATCTCGACAATGCAGACATCCGGTTGAAAGAGACCATCGTCCGCTCCCCCATCGATGGCGTCGTGCTGACCAAGGATGTCGAGGTCGGCCAGATCATCGCCTCTGGGATTTCCTCTGTATCGGGCGGTACGTTGATCGCCACCGTGGCCAATATGAACCGCGTCTATGTCAAGGCGGATGTTGATGAAGTGGATATCGGCGTCATTCAGCCCGGAATGAGCGCGACCGTGGTGGCCGACGCCTATCCGGACAAGGTATTCAACGGCAAGGTCATCCGGATTGCCGCACAGGGCAAAGTAGTCTCTAATGTGACCACCTTCGAGGTCACCATCGAGGTTGAAAATCCGCAAAGCAGACTCAAGGCCGGCATGAATACCTCGGTGGAGATTCTTGTGGCCGACAAGAAGAATGTGCTGCTTGTGCCCAATGAAGCGCTGATGACCCGTAAGGAGCTGCAGCAGGAACTGGGCAAGTTGCGTCTGCTGACGCATCCGGAGGAAGCAGGCAAGCGCGGCGCGATGGCTGGTGGTCCCATGATGGCCGGCGGTGAGCGCCCGGGCGCCGGCAGACCTCCCGCTGCTGGCAGCTTCGCCACTGCCGGTCGTCCGGGCGCTGGAACGCCTGGCGTTGCCGGAGAGCGGCCGCAGACGCCGGTGGGAAATGATGAAGAGCAGGATCTTCGCCGCGGTGTGCTGGTCAAGCAAGGGAATGAGTACGGCATCAAAATGGTGCGGACCGGCGTCAGTAACCTCGACCAGACCGAGGTCCTGGCGGGTCTGAACGAAAACGATGAAGTGGTCTATACCTTCTACTCCCGCGCCACCGAGGCGAGCGCGCAAATGCGCCAAAGGATGACCGCGATGGAAAGTCAGCGCAGCGGCTTTCGCAGCAATTAACCCTTAGTATTCACTGGAGCTTAGAGGAATACCGTGAAAAAAAGTATCTATATGGAATTCGGCGAGAGCTTTAAAATCGCCCTCAGTTCTTTGGCAGCAAACAAGATGCGCGCGGCCCTGACCATGCTGGGAATCATCATCGGAGTCGCTGCCGTCATCGCCATGGTGGGGCTTGGCTCCGGGGCGCAAAAGGCGATCGCCGACCGCGTTCAGGCCTTGGGTTCCAACCTGCTCTTTATCCGGCCTGGCTCTTCCCGTCAGGGTCACATTCACTTCGGCTCCGGCAGCATGATCACTCTGAAAGAAGAGGATGTCGCCGCCCTGAAAGCGAGTGGCCGCTATCTTTCCGCTGTGCTGCCCGAATACAGCCGCAATGCGCAAGCCCAGTTCGGCAATAAAAACTGGAATACCTCCATTGTCGGCACGGTGCCGGAATACGGCGCCGTCCGCAACGTCAAAGTCACGAGCGGCCGCTTTTTCACCCAGGACGAGATGGATAACACCGAGCGCGTGGCTGTGATCGGCACCGAAGTGCAGAAGAATCTCTTCGGCGCAGCCTCCCCGGTCGGCCAGACCATCCGCATCGCCCAGGAGAATTTCGTCGTCCTTGGATTGCTCGAGACCAAGGGGCAGCAGGGATGGATGAATCAGGACGATCAGATCCTCATCCCGGTCACTACAGCGCAGCGCCGCGTTTTTGGAGCAGATTACCTTACCGGTATCACCGTCAAGGTTCTCGATGAAACCCATGTCGATGCAGCCCTTATCGAGGTCGAGAAGATACTGCGCCGCCAGCACCGCCTCAACCGCGACCAGGACAATGATTTTTCCATCCGCAACCAGTCCGACATCATCAGCACGATGCAAGAGACCAACAAGACCTTCGGTTTCCTCCTGGCTGCCATCGCCGGGGTCTCCCTGGTAGTGGGTGGCATCGGCATCATGAACATCATGCTGGTCTCCGTCACCGAACGGACGCGCGAGATCGGTATTCGCAAGGCCATCGGCGCCCGACGCCGCGATATCATGATGCAATTTCTCGTGGAATCGGTGACCCTGAGTTTGGCCGGCGGCACGATCGGCATCATTCTCGGCGTGTTGATCTCTTACCTGCTTTCGGCCCTGGCACACTGGAATACCCTGATCTCACCGGCTTCCATTCTGCTCAGCTTTGGATTCGCATCCGCCGTCGGACTCTTCTTCGGCCTCTATCCGGCCCGCAAGGCTTCCCTGCTCGATCCCATCATCGCCTTGCGCTACGAATAACCGTCAGGCCCGGATCCTCTCCGGGCTTTTTTTATTTCTGCCGCCGCAAGCCGCACACGGACAACCCTTCCCAATAAATTTGACGGCTTTGGGCCATACTGCTTGCTTTTTTCATCGCACGGACTTATATTTCAACACATACCGTCCATATCCTGTTGACTTTTCTCCTCCATCCTTTTAAGGAAAAGCGTCATGAGGACATCCTGTTTACGCTCATGGAGCGGCCCCCTGCGACTGCCACTCCTGTTTATCCTGATCGCCTTCGCCGCGGCTACAGTCTTTCCCCAGAAAGCCGAACTCTACGATGTGCTTTTCGGTGAGAAGGACAAGCAGCTCAAGGCGTATAAAAACAGCCAGGCCGATCTTCTCAGCCCCAATCACTATGCCACGGCGGTCGAGAATTACGCCCGGGCCAAGGAGGACTTTAAAAAAGGCAAGGAAACCGCCGAGGTTCGCAAACGGCTGACCGAAGTCGAGACCGCCTTCAAACAGATGGACAATACCCTGTGGACAGGCAAGGCCATCTTCGAAGAGGTGCTCAAGGCGCGGGAGGACGCCCTGAATGCGCGTGCTCCTGAGTTCGCCCTCGAGGATTTCAATGCCGCCGAAGAGCTGCTGCGCGCCGCCGGTGCCGCTCAGGAGAGTGCCGATACGCAACTCTGCCGTGAAAAAGCCAACCGGGCCAAGGCGAAATTCCGCGAAAGCGAGCTCAATGCCATTAAAAAGAGTATCATGACGCCGGCGCATGCGGCGATAGCCGCCGCTCTCAAAGCGAAAGCGGACAAGTATGCGCCTAAAACCTGCGCCCGGGCCAAGGAACTGTTGACGTTGGCGGATGAAATCCTCAACAGTAACCGTTATGCCGTCTCCGAAGCTACCAGCAAGGCCGAAAAGGCCATTTATGAAGCACAGCACGCCCTGCGTATCACGGATCTGCTGCAAACCCGCAATCTAGCAGGTGAGGATCTGATCCTGCTCTACGAAGAGGGCCTCGCTAAAGTGACCAAAGAGCTGGGGTACGATGCGCCTTTTGACCAGCCGGTGTCCGAAATTCTCGCCACCATGGCCGCATCGGTCAAGAGCCTGCGGGAGGATAAACAGCAACTTGGCCGCGATCTGCAGGAAAAACAGGAACAACTGGAAAAGGAACAGCAGGCGCATGCGGCGGCGCTGGCGCAGTCGAAAAAACAAATTGAGGAGCTGACCGCCAGAAGCGAGAGCAACAGCGCTCTGGCGCAGCAAAAGCAAACCGCCTTGCAGGAGGAACTCACCCGCAAGCAGGCGGAACTGAAGCTGAAGGAGGAAAAGGAAGCCCGCCTTGCCAAGATCCGGCAGATGTTCTTGCCGGAGGAGGCCAAAGTTTTGCTGGAAGGCAACCATCTAATCATCCGCCTGCAAAGCCTCTCCTTCCCGGTAGGCAAGGCCGTGATTCAACCCGGCTATTTCGGGCTGCTGTCGCGGGTGCAGCGCGCCATCCGTGAATATCCCGAAGCGAAAATCGTCATCGAGGGGCACACCGATTCCTCCGGCGACGAGCGTTACAATGAGAGCCTGTCGTCCAAACGGGCCGAGGCGGTGCGCCTGTATATTCTCTCCAACATGGTACTCGCCGAGGATCAGATCGATGCGGTAGGGTATGGCGAGAGCCGTCCGGTGGCCAGTAATGACACCGAAGAAGGACGAGCGCAAAACCGCCGTATCGATGTGATCCTGACGATTGAATAGTTGTGCAGCCCTTCGCAGCAGCATGCCACCGGCCGATTTCGCCGGCAGCGCAAACGGCAAGGCACCATCCAGCGAGGCAAGAGACCCGTTCACCTAATTGCAAGGAGGTTGTAATGAAAAAAATGGTGTTGCTTTTGCTCACGTTCTCGCTGCTGCTGCTCCTGAGTCCGGTTGCCGGTGCTGACAAGCTGCAGCCCAAAACGCAGGCTGGCGACAAGGCGCTGCTCTTCACTATCAACGGACTCGGCGACTTTGGTGTCGGCGGCGCTCCGGCCGGCATGCTGGTATGGGATTCGGAGGATGGCGTTGAGATGACCCATTACCAAGGTCTGGGATTCAAGACCTTCCTCTCCGACGGCATCGCCTTGCGCGTCGGCCTCTGCTATGCCTCCCAGGGTTTGACCACCGAGACCGATGATGGCGACCAGGAGCGGAATTCCTCTGTCCTCTCCATCCAGCCGGCAATCGAGTATCATCTCTACCAGGCCGAGGCGGTTTCGATTTACACCGGTGGTGGCCTCTACTTCGCCAAATCCACGATGACCCACAAGGCGCCCGACACCGAGGACCAGACCTATTCGATGAGCAGCCTCGGCTTCGCCGGTCTGATCGGCGCCGAGTTCTACCCCTGGAAAAGCGTCAGTCTGGCTGCGGAATACCAGATCGGATATGCCTCCGGCAGCAGCACCTACGACGACGGGACCGACAAGGTCGATGGCCCGAAAGCCCATATGATGGGGATCAACACCCTGGGTGTGACCCTGGGAATTCACTTCTAGGCTTTTCCTGTGGCAAAACCGGGCCGATGGTTGGCCCCCCTAAAAAAAGAGCCGTCTCTCATTGGAGGGACGGCTCTTTTTTGAAGCAACGATCTATGGGGTATTGATAGCCCTTGCGCTAATCCATGTTTTTCAATCGAGCGATAGACGCGTAGCGCCCGCCGATGACCATTCAGAGCGCTGGCTACTGATAATAGGAGACGATTTTGGGCCGCAACAGCTCTCCCGGCCAGAACGGCTCCGTCAGATTGGAAGACGCGGGGCGGTAATAAAGATTCACCGAACCCTGGAAGAGCATTGCGCTCTTGGATACAGCCATCCCATGCAGGACATTGCCTCCGCCGAACGTGATATCATTCTTGGCAAAAAACTGGCCAGTTGCGGCTGCGTTACCATGAAAGATGATTCCCTTGGCCGAGTAGAATCCAAGATTATTGCCTAGAGGATCAACCGAGGTTGTCGTGACATTCCCGGTAACATGCACATCCCCCATGACGATAAACACGCCATAACCGCTGAAGCTGCCGCTGAGATAGAGATCACCGGCCACATAGATGATCTCCGGATTTTCCTTGGTGCCAAGAACCAGATTGTTGGCATTCAGTGTTGTCGATGCGCCGGTTATGACCTGGGTGGCTGACGCGATGTAAGCCGAGGGGTCGAAGACAGGAATGGGAATCTGGGCCACCTTGCGGGTAACCGAAGCGTTGGCTGGATTGACATTCGGGACGAAAAACCGGGTAGTGACATTGGGGTGAAGGGTGATGTATTGGACGTAGCTTCCAAAGCCCTCAACCAGTACGCTGCCGTTGGCGCTCAGATCTTCATTGGTGTGGACATCTGCATTCCAGGCTGTATTGCCGTCATCCCTGATATAGATATCGCCACCCAGGTCCAGATCCTTGTCGGAGATCAGGGCAAATTTCATCCAGGGCGGCACTTCATGGGAGTGGGGGATCTGGATGACAGCTTTGACCGTCACGCTTTGATCATAATAGGTCCCGATGGAGGTGACCAGCTTGCCCCATTCGCCCACATTCGGTCCGCCGGGAAACCGGCTGTAGGTGTTCTGTAACTGGATACTCATCTGCCCATTGGCCGCTTGCAGCGTTGTCGCGGTGCAAAAGCTGGAATCTTGCGCAAGCATCATAATGGCATACTCCACACCGCTCTCAGCGAGGCTCTTGGCCTGAATCCGAGCGTATTCCGAGACGGCATTGAAAGTCATGCGGGTGTTGGCCTGCATCATGCTATAGGAGGTAAGACCGAAGATAACCCCCACAGCGACCACCAAAAGAAGCATCATTCGTCCCATACTACACTCACAAATTTTTCGGGTAAAACTTGCGTGTCCAGTACCCCCCGTGTTTGTCCACCTGCTGGGGAAGCCGCACTTCTTTTTCCAGGAGTATCCTGAATTCGATGGAATGCACCTGGGTCTTCGAATAGGTGAGGGCGCCGCTTGCAGTATAGCCGCGCAGGGAAAAATCCTTGACCTTGAACGAAAAATCGCTCCGGGGGGCCAGGCTGGTATGCCGTGTCAAAGTGAAATCGGGGCGCTGGCCTGAACGGATGTAGCTCACACTGTCGGCTGTGCCGTTATTATCAATGTCCGCCCGAAACCGGATATATGTGCTGTCCATGGCGACGATGGTATCCCCCGAGGTAACACGGTAGCCGATCTTGTTAAAATCATATTCGATGACCCGGCCGAATTCCGTCAAGTTGCGTTGTTCAACCTGGGAGATATTATTGGAGTGGGCGCTCATATTGAAATAGGCCGTCAATCCGACAAGCGCCAGCAGCAGTAACCCCCCGACGACAAAGGAACCAACGAGGTCGATGTTGTGCATGCCGCCTCCTCAATAGCTGACGAAACTCGTCAAAACCAGAGCTTGCGGCAGACGCGCTGCTGAAACCGAGATCCTGATTCGTTTCGTCCGGGTTGGTGTATAGCTGACTGTGGTCGGCTGCTGCGGTTTCACATAATTGACCGAAACGGTCGCAGTAAAGTTGCCAGCCCGCGGAGTCGTGAAGACCAGCGGCATGTTCTTGCTGTTGTCGGTGATATAGTCATCGACATCATCGTACCCGCCCGGATACTCATTAACGCCGGGGCCTAAATAAACGGTGAAAGCGTTCACATCAGTCACAGTGGCGCCATTGGTCACCGCCTCGTCGAAGGCCTTGCTCTTAATCTCGTTGGTCAAAGTCTCTGCAATCTCGGCTGCGGTGATGACATATTCCGATTCAAGTTGCCGTGTGGAAGCCGTCATGACCGTTCTGTGGGCGGTAAGGGTGATGAACGAAAACATCAGTACCGCACCGAGAATCAACAACATCTGTGATTGGCTCATCGTCTCAGTTCCCCCGATTTATAACGGGTAGCATCAATTCCGCCCCCTACTCTTTGCCGCGTAGGTAGATCTGCACCGAGCGTGTTCCAGTTCCATTGGGACTTTCCAGTTTGAAATCGACGCTAGCCATCACACTCTTGTCGGTTGTGGGATCAAGAGTATTGGTCAGCGAGACCGCGAAGGTGGTCGTCCCATAGCCGTACATATCGGCTTTGGCCATCAGGTCCGTGCTGGAGAGCTTGCCGGCGGAGGCCGACGCGGTGAGCGAGGAGCCTCTTGCCACGGGATTGCCGTTGATATCGAAAACCCGTACATAAATAGTCGTGGTCTGGCCTGTGGCCAGGACGGTCGTCGGGGTTTCAGCCGAAAAAACGAGCACGGGACCACTGAACACCGCTTCATTGAGTGCAAAAACGACGGCATCCTTACCGGCCTGGTCACGCCCATGTGTCGAGCACATGACCAGGCCGATCCCGTCATTTTCATCCAGTGCCCCCGTACTATTGCGCACCAGCGATCCTTCAAAATCCGGCATCGTGACATCAAGAACCAATCCTGGTGCGTTTGGATTCGGCACGCGGTGTGGAGCCAGGATGGCAGGATCGCCAGGCGCAATAGCTGGTCGCGGATTTGCCGTAACCCAGACGGCAGTTCCGCGGCCATCAGCGTCGGTGCGGGTATTGGTTGTCACAATGCCGGCCGTGCTAGTCAAATAAAGTGTCGTCCCCTCCTCGACGGGATTGTTGTACTTATCCCCAACATAGATCGAGACCCTGAATTCACGTACCGTGCTCCAGCCATCCAGATTCAGGTAATCCAGAGCCACGGTCATGTGGGACTCGACATGGTTGGGATCCGCCGGATCAATCCAGATATAGGGTGGACCGGAACGAACCGTTATCTGGGTTGATCTGGCCTTGACTTCGGGATAATCTACCAGCCAGGCTTCCACTTCGATCGTTCCCGATTTTATCCCGGATTTGCAGAGAATCGAAGCACTGCCGTTGCTGGTGAGCTGAGGCGTAGCCTCACGGGGATTCCCGGTATTGGGCAACAGCATCTCGCCGCCGTCCGGCCCGTTTCGCAGGGCAAAGGCCATGCGGAGCTCTTGCTGGCAGGGCTTGCCGGAAGTACCGATGGCGGTTGCGGTCACCTTGCACTGGTCCGGTTGCCCCGTTTCGGTTACCCATATATAATTGCTCTCCACATTCAGCTGCAGACTGGACGGCTTTTGGCTCGTCAGCACGATCTCGGTCGACGTCTTGATCAAACCCCAGGTGGCGCTCACGCGCGCGGTTCCCGGCACGGTGCCCGCCTTGAGAAGGATTTCTGCCTTGCCGCTGGCATCCGTCGTACAGGTCGCCGGGAGCGCTCCGAGCGAAGTTCCCATCTCGAGTTGCACATCAGGGATCGCCTGGTTGTTGCTGGTCTTTTTCAGCCAGGCCATGATGGATGCAGTAGCCAGCCCGTCCGCCGGCAAGGTTGAGGGCGACACGCTTAGTTGCAGCGTAATCCCGGTAAACTGCACCGCGGCCTCCTTGCTGATACCGGATGAACTCGCCCGTACCAGGGCGGTGACATCCGCTTGCCCGGCATCGCTGCGCAGGTGTACCATCGCCTGACCTCCGGCATTGGTGATCGCGGTACTGTCGATGCTGCCGGCCGTCGTGGAAAATTTGACCTTTACCCCTTCCACCGGTTTTTGCATGGTGTTAAGCAGAGTCGCGATGACCAGAGTTTCCGCAATCCCGTTTCGCAGCTGTTCTCCAGCGATCGAGAGCAACAGCTGGGCAGGCGCGCTGCTGACCAGATTGACGAGAGACGTATCAGCCCATTCATGGAACCGCGCAATGATCAGGATGTTGCTTCCGGGCTTGGCAGCGCTGCGGTAGGAGGCCTTGGCCTCACCACTGGCGCTGGTCACGGCACTACCGGTAATCACACCATCCGAGCAGCTGAACTCAATTTCAGCGCCCGCTATGGGATTATTCGTGGGCGAGACCAGGACGGCACCCACATTCAAGGTGCTGGTGCCATCGGCCAGAAGGTCAGCCCGTTCCGGCAACAGGGTAAGCCTGGGAGGGAGATACGTCAGTGGCAGTGATTTTTTCGGCAGGTTACCATATTCGACGAAAAGGGTATCGGCGCCGGATCTGGTCGCGGCCGTGATATTGATCACGGCGTTGCCCCGTGCATCTGTCTTTCCGTCGTTGAGCAGGGTAGTCATAGCATTGCGAACCTGCACCACGGCGCCAGCCACCCCTTTACGGCTGCTCGTCTCAGTCAGTGCAAGCCGGAGCTGCGTCTGGCTGATACCATCCGCGCAGAGTGTGGATTTATCGAGCTGGGCGGAAAGCGTGAGACCGATAAAATAGAGGATGACCTGGGATTCGGTGCCGCCTGAATCCTGGCTCTTCTGCAGCGCGGGAGCGGCGGAGCCATCCCGGTTGCGGGGAGCCACGCCGGAGAGCATGCCCACCTTGCGGCCGTTTTCATTTGGAATGATGGTGGCTGTGATGGTGGCTTCGATATCCGTTTCGCTGGCGGCACTGGTGAGGGTGGCCACGGCTTCCCCATTCTGGTCGGAATAACTCTTTGGCGTGATCGTCCCGGCGGTTGTGGTGAACCGGACCAGACAACCAGGTAGAGGCAAGCCAATGGAATCAACAATCGTAGCGACAAGCAAGAGTTCCGAGACGCCATCCGCCAGAATGGACGACGCTTCCGCTTGCAGATCAGTCAGCTTTTCATTTCCCGTGAGTTGATCCGCCTCCTCCCCGCACTGCCAGAACAACAGGGAGACTAGAAGGAGGACGCATATTTTCCATCTCAAGTTCTTCATTCTCTCGCTCCCAACGTAGTATAGGCCGCCTGGCGGGCAATCGCCTGATCACCAGCACGCATGGGCAGGGCAGCCATGCCCTTGACCTCGATGCGTCTGGCCACCGTCTGCTGCATTTTGGCCTTGAGAATCTCGGCCTTGCCCAGAGGGGTCACCTTGTTGCCATCACGGCGCACAATTGTGACGGTCTGTTTCACCAGAGCCGCTGTATTGAAACCATTTTCCCAGCTGATGATCAACAGGTTGTCACGTACCTGCTGCACCGTGCCGTTGCGGATCTCCATACTGGGCTGTTCGATCTGGTTGTTCCTGGTCTTGCGCGTTTCCTGCTGTAAGGCCTCGCTGGCTTCGGGTTTGGTCACCGGTGAAGTCGGAACATTTTTAGCTGGAGGATTCGTCAATTCGATATCGCTTGGATCCGGCTGGGCATTGAATCGGTAATGCTGCAGACGCTCCTCCAGGGTCTTGCGAGCCTGGGAAGAGGCATTGTTTTGGCTTTGTCTGGCATAGACCTCGGGAAAGATCGAGGCCTTGATGATGATGATCAGCTCTTTCTGGGTATCCTCATACCGGTTATAGCCGAAGATATAACGCAAGCCAAGGGCATACCAGGGGAGATCCTTGAGCAGGGGGATGCCCTTGCGCATGGTGGTCTTTTCATTGGAATAAAGTCCGGCAATCAGGGTTTCCTCTCCATCGTAAAGCTGAACCAGGGAATTCGCTTCTGATTTTTTAATGATGGTGCTAATCACATCGGGATAGGCTTGACTCCGTTCCACATGTGCCTTGAGGAGGATGACCGGGTTTTTACCTTCATTTTCGATCACATAGGGCGTCACCTGGAGGATGGTGCCGGTGCTGATGAAACGGTCCATGGTATTGCCGGCAAAATCCTTGGTCTTGATTGAAAAATCCTGGCCAACCTGGATCTTGCCCTCATTGCCCGACGTTACCACGACCTGTGGCTGAGCGAGAACCCGGCCGATATTTTGCGAGTCGAAGAGCTTGAAGAGCGCGGTGATATCCACTTTGGCGTATTTGCGCGGTACTTTCACTCCCAAAGAAAAACCGGATTCTGTCACGGCCGAACTCAGGGCGCCGGAGACGTCGATCTTGCCATTGTAGAAGGTACTCCAGTCAATTCCCATTTCACTCAGGGCTTTGCGATCGCCTTCGAAGAAGATCGTTTCAATCTTGACCTCCTTGCTGCCCGGCTTGTATTTAACGGACTGGTCGAAGGCGCTCTTCTCCTGGTCTTCTGCATCGGTTGGCGGCGGTACGACGATCTGGAAAAAGTGTTCCCTGTTTTCGTACCACAGCCCCCGCCTTGCCAGAATGGTTTGCAGGGCCTTTTCCCACGGCATGCTGGTAACCTCGATATTGATCAATCCCGTCTGCTTGGTGGGATCAAAAATAGGTTTGCCTGCGAACCGGATCGCGTATTCGCTGAGCATATCCATAGCGGTGCCGAAATCGAGGCTGCTGCTGAGGGAGACCAGAGATTCGGGCGGCGTATAGTCCGGCTCAGGCAGCTCCTGGCCATGAAGGACGGTAGCCAACAAGAAGAGCAGAATCAGCATTGTATCCCATGCGATCGTTCTCATATCGGACCTTTCAATTTGCACCAGCCGGCAGGATCAGTCTGGTGGTGCCGCCGCGTTCATCTTCCATCGAGAAAGAGAGGGTGCCTTTGTGAACATCGATCTCGCTGAGGGTCCCTCCAAAAATCCGGTCGCCCGACCTCAGCCGGACGGTCCGCCCTTTTTGGTCCTTGACGACTGCGGCACCCGGCATGATGGCCAGCACCTTGGCCTTGCTATCGATCTCCGGAAGACCTTCGGTATTCGTTCGGGGTGCGACACCGGTAGCAGGGGCGTTGCCGCCGGCTGACCGGATCATCTCCTGTATACGGCCTCGGCCGATTGCTGGAGCCGTGTGCATACCCACCAGATCGGTAATTTCAGGCAACTTGCTGTCTTTAGGCGAGATGCTGGTAATCAGTGGCCCCTCCATCCGGTTATACCCGTTGAACTCGAGTACGAAGTGCACGCCGCCCCGGCGGCCGTTACTGGCATCCGCTTCAACCGTGCTCATTTCCAGTTTGTGAACGTCATAAAAGACCGGACCTTCCTCCAGGTAACAAAGCAAGCTGAAAAAGTCGCGAAACGATCCATCACCCTTGATCTCATAGGTCCGCCGTTCCAGTGAAAGGAAGGAATCCTGCCCCTTGAGGGCGAAACTTACGTTGAGCCCGGAATTGGTGCGGGAAAGTCCCCTGAGCAGATAGTCGAAGGTTTCTCCAGGGGATTCCTCCGCCGCCAGAGTGCCTTGCCCTCCCTGACGGAATTTTTCCAGTTCGGCGAGCTGAGACTGCAGCACGGAGCGGTCCTGTTCGAGGGCGAGGAGGTCCTGCAGCCGTTGTTGTTTAATCCGGTTTTCCCGGCGGGCTCGCTCGATCACTCCCGCCCGATGGCCGTAGACGAAGTAAAAACCGCCAGCCAGAACCACCGTCCAGAAGGCTGCGATAAAGAGCGTATTACGTACGGCATAAGTCATTTTACTGTCCTGCCTTTCCGGCCGATTTGCCCTTGCACTCGAGGGTTACGACCAGGGATTGCCTGTTTTCCTCCTTACTATTGACGCTGAGAACGGTGCTGGGCTTGATCAACCGTTCCAATTCGGCAACCTGATTGCGCCGGTTGATCGCCACTTCAGCGATAAGGACGCCATTGGCGCTGCCGGTCAATTTCTGCAAGGCGAAGGGACCGGCGCTCGAGAAGGCTCCGGAGAAATCCTGCAACACCGGACTCCAGCGCACCGAGCGCGCCTTGAGCGAATCCACCAGAGCGGTGCCGGTTTCGAAGGTTGAGATAACCGCCCGTAAACTGTCAACCTCATGGGCAACCAGGCTGAGGCGCGCCAGGTCCATTTCCATGGTGGAGGAGGCATGACGCAGCAGTTTGAGTTCATGCTCGCCGCTGATCAATTTGAAGGTGAGAAATAAGACTCCCGCAAAGAGCAGGCCAAGCATCAATAGGCCGTGCCAGGCGACGCGGTAAATCGACTGACGGTCACGGATCCGGCGCGGCAGGAAATTCTTGCGGTAGGGAGATGGCGTTTTATCGTCCAGGACCTTGACCGCCAGGGCAATGGCTGCCGTCCATGGCGCGGTTCGGTTTTTGAGCACGGCTGCGTGATGGCCGAGGGGTAAATCGGAAAAATCGAACCGCTTCACCTCCACGTTGGCAAATTTGCCCTGGAAATTGGCCACTGCACGGGTCCGGTCGACATCCCCGCTTACAATAAGATTGTTAACGACCGGGATTCTTCCCGAATCGAGCTCAAAGAGGATTTTGGAGTACGCGGTCTCGCAGACATGCTCCGAGTCGGCCCCTTCATGGATAGTAGGCAGCACCTCCTCTATCAGCAACCCACGGAAGAAGATCACCTTGGTAAAGGTCTGGGCGAAATAGACCGCAGCGGTTATCTGCTTCTCCTGCAGGGCCTTGCCGGTAACCAGCGCATGAGAGAGGGCAAACTCGAGGGTATCGATCAGGGCGACTTGGGGCGGCCGCGAGCGCATTATCCGCATCGCTTCAAACAGGGTGGACGAAAAGACCAACGGATCGTCGTGGACGATGGCCAAATAGCGGTTTTTGCCATTGCGGAGATACCCGATGTTGTCCATCTTGGTCTCGGCCGGGGCCTCGACGAAGATGTCCTGCCAAATGGCCTTCTTCAGCTTTTGTGGTGACGAAGGTTGCAGATTATCGATGTTTTTATAGAGTACATACGAATCGATCAAACTGAAGGCCAGGCGGCTTGCGCGTGGGCACATCGTGTGCAGTACCCGCAGCAGGACATCGGCGTTAGTGGAGATCTCTGAGATCGCCGCGGCAGATTCGTTACGGGCGCCGAAGTCGACATCCAGTTCGAAGGGATTTTCGTCGCCCGACCTTTTTTCACGGTCCTTGGCCGTTTCCCCGGCTTTCATCCCACTCAAAGCTCGCTCCTGCGGGATGAGTTGCTGTTCCAGATTAAAATTCTCAAGTAACTCGATCTGGATGCGGGAACCTGCTTTGCTCAGCAGGGCACACGAGAGCTGCTGGCCGTCGATAAAGATACCGAGCGAAAATGTTTTTCCCGACTTTGGCATAGGCTAATAACCCATTAATTCCTGAAAGCGACGTTTATTGTTGGCATAATCCAGCGCGACTTTTTCATCGATCAGCCGTTCATGCACGAGGCGGACGAGATCCTGTTCGAGCGTGATCATCCCCACACGGTTATTTTCGCTGATCATCTGGTATATCTCCTGCACATTGCGGTTACGAATGGCAGCCCGTACCGAAGTGGTAACCAGCAAAACCTCTTTGGCCATGATCAGGCGTCCGTCAATCCCCGGCAGTAGCTTTTGCGAAATAACTACTCTCAGGACATCGGCAAGACGGTTGCGGACTCGTTCCTGCTCCTCCGTCGGCGTTTCGGCGATGATACGGTCGATAGTCTCCACTGCGCTGCCGGTGTGGAGGGTCGAAAAGACCTTATGCCCCGTATCCACGATCTCCAGGCAGGTCATGATGGTATCGGGATCGCGCATTTCGCCGACCACAATGATGTCGGGATCCTGCCGCAGGGCCTGGATGGCGCCGTCCTTGAAGGAATTGACATCACGTCCCACCTCCCGATGGCGAATGATGCACAGTTTGGAGGTGTGGATGTACTCGATTGGATCGCCGATGATAACGATGTGGCCATCCACCGAACGGTTATTGGCGTCAATGATGCTGTCCAGAGAGGTGCTCTTGCCGGAGCCGGTGATGCCGGTAAAAAGAATCAGCCCCTGCTTTTCATAGCGCAACGAAAAAGCCCGGGAAATGACCGGATGAAATCCGAGTTTGGCGTATGGATAGACTGTACCGAGAATGGCACGCATGTTCAGTGCGAGGTGGCCCATATCAAAATAGAGAGAAGCGCGCCAACGCCAGAGGCCCTCCGGACGCTGCATGGCATAGGAGAAATCCACGGCACGCCGGGTGAAAAGCCGTTCCCGCTGTTTGTCCGAGAGCAAACAATGGGCGATAATATCGGTCTGCTCTGTCGGCCAGATACCCAACTCCGTCCTGGGTTTCTTCTGCCCCTGCACCCGGAACCATATATGCGAATTGGCTGTCGCACCTCCCATTTCGATATCCGATGCTTCGAGCTCGCGCATGTGAACGAGAAAACTTTCGAAAAGATTGCGGATCGCACTTCGTTCAGCATTCGAAAGGTGAGAGACAGAATCCGCTATCATCTGCTGCGATTCAAGAAGGTCGATATTCTCCGGGATTTGGCTCAAGATACGGTTGAAGATGGAGTTCAATCCGCTCTCGCGATCCACGACCTTCACACTGTCAACAAATCCATTCATGATCGCTGTCCATGGTTTCCTCGAGGAGTGGATCGCGCGGCTCTTCTGTTCCGATTCCCAGCGCAGCCAGTTGGGACTGGCTCATCTCTTCGTACATATGCTCCAGACTGTCTAAAAGATCCTGTACCACCCGTGCAGAAAAATGGAGCAGATGTGAATAGCCGAGGTTCTGGAAAAAAAGACGCAGCACCTTTCGTGAGAAGACGCAGAGCAGCAGTTCGCTGGTGCCATCTACCTCCAAGGTCAAACTTGCCGCAGTTTTACTGAAGAGCGACGCTTCGCCGATCGAATCGCCGGGATCCAGGATCCGGACGAGCAGTCCCTTATACCAGCAGCGGGCCTGTCCTTTAATGAGGATGGCCATGGATCTGCAGATATCGAGAGAATACTCCTCGCTCCCCTGCAGTTGTACGTACTCACCTTGACTCATCAGCGATTTAAGACTGGCCTCTGGTACGCCGGTGAATATTCTGGCACGGAAATCTTCCGGAATGAGGCCGGCCGTCGTGCCCTGCTGCGGCGCTGTAGTTGCGCTATGCTGTGCCCCATGGTCACTGGGCAGACCGGTCCTGGCGTCGGAGTTCGCAGATGCCGCCGCCTTGCATCCGGCAGTTTCGAGCGGGGCCGCGCTGATTCCGGCGGCATCTGAGTGTTCGGCCCGCACACCGGCAGCAGGCGCAGCTGCCGGATCGGCACCGCTGTGCAGCGGGGCGCAGCCCGTCAGTTTGTCGGCCACCGCCTTCATCAATTCCTTGTGCACCGGTTTGAGCAGGACTTCCCTGGCGCCGTAGCGAAGGGCGGTCTCGAGTTCCTGATGCCCGTTGCGGTCGCTCATCACCACCAGCGGCGAGTCCGGAGCATGCCGCTGCAAACCCTGCAGAACCTGAAGCCCGTTGAGCGCTCCTGGCATCAGCAGATCGACCAAAATCAGATCGAAATGCTTCGCCTTGACGATTCTCAGGGCTTCCATCCCGTCGCTGGCGAAGGTCACGGAATAGACGCCGCCGTTGAGGACGTGGCCAGCCTGTTCGCGCAGCTCGGGATCGTAATCGACGATCAATACTTCACGCATGGCATTCTCTCATCACATTATTCGGTTGTGACCGCGGCGACTTCTTCTAAAGTCGTTACCCCTTCCATCGCTCTGCGGCGTGCGGCGGCACGCAGGGTGGTCATTCCGTTCTTCATCGCACAGGTCCGGATGGCCTCTTCATCCAGGTCCGAGGAGGCATCAAGGATGATCCGGCGGATCTCCGGGGTGAAGGGCAGTACTTCATGAATGCCAATTCGGCCTAAATAGCCATTTCGGCAGCGGGGACACCCCACGGCGCGATAAAAGGTCGTCTGGCGAATCTCTTCCTCGGTAAAACCGAGGGTGACCGCCGCGGTGGCCTCTGCAGCAGGTAGAGGCTGTTTGCAGTGCTTGCACAGAGTGCGCATGAGGCGCTGCGCCACCACCAGGTTGATGGCATAGGCGATCAGGAACGACTCGATTCCCATCTTGAAAAGCCTTGAGACCACACTGCAGGCGTCGTTGGTATGCAGGGTGGTGAAGGTCAAATGCCCCGTATTGGCCAACTTGATGGCGATTTCGGCCGTCTTGGCATCGCGCACCTCGCCGACCATGACGATATCGGGATCGTGCCGCAGAATGGTGCGAACCGCCTGATCGAAATTCATCTTGCTACCGATCTTGAGCTGGCGCGCACCCGGTATGTTGTACTCGACCGGGTCCTCCACCGTCAGGATATTCAATTCCGGCGTCATCACCTGCGACAAGGCCGCCACCAGGGTTGTGCTCTTGCCGCTTCCGGTCGGACCGGTCAGGATCACCATCCCCTGCGGCTTTTTGATGGCCTTGACGAATTCGGACTTGGCGTAACCGTCAAACCCGAGTTTGTCGAGGTCGGTGATGACCTTGCGGTCATCGAGAATTCGAATCACCACGCTCTCGAACTTGCGGCCAAGAGCGGAGGAGACGATCGGCAAAATGGCGACGCGGAACCGGATCAGATAGGAATCGATGATGCGCTGGATGAAACCGTCCTGGGCGGTTTCCCATTCGAAGCGGTCGACATTCTTGGTGCGGTCCTTGACAACGGCAAGGAACGCCTCTGGTTTGATACCCTCCTGCCGGTGCCACAAGGCCAGCCGGCCGTCAAGCCGGATGTAGATTTCGGTGGCATTGCCTTCCTTGGGAATAATATGAATGTCACTCGCTCCCTTGCGCACCGCTTCGACCAGGCAGCCTTCAAAGAGGTTGACCAGCAGGGACTTGTTGACCGCCGACATGAGTTCTTCCTCATCGACGGTATTGTCTTCCTCTTCATCCGCAATGATTGAGACTTCGTCTGCGACCTCTTTAACCAGCTGGAGAAATTCGTTTTCGCGCGGTGCGATGCGTGCGAGGATCTCGCTGACATCCTCGAGTCGGCCGTAAGCCACTTCGTATTTGGTGATGCCAGCGTGAAGCATCAGGGATTCGATGGTGCGCACGGTGGGATCCGGGCAGATGAATATACGGACATCCCGCCCGCGCTCGCTGAAGCCGAAGGGAAGCAGTTTGAGCTCGAGAAACGCTTCGCGTGTCTTCGGATCCAGACCCTTGTAAAAATTTTGCATGAACTCGATCCAGCCATCGGTCAGTGAGGCGGCGCTGAGGCGGATTTCACGGAACGCATAGATTTTGCAGAGAGCTCGGAAGACCATATGACGGTCGTAGCCGAGTTCCTTGATCAACACATCGGCCAGGGTACGCGGGGTGGACGAGTTCTCGATGATGGACTCCGCCTGCATCAGCTTTTCTCGTGTAAAGCGCGCATCCTGCTGCATCAGCTTTTCGATGATGGCGCTTGATACTCTCGGTTTGCGTACCATCCTACATCCCCGGCATCTTGGGCTGGAACAGAGCCGTCTCGGACGAGACGATCGTCAAGGCGGTCATCACCGCCATGATCAGCATGGCCACAATCACTTGAACCCAGTCGATGATCGCCTTCATGCGATAGGTGGTTTCACGCTCGTAATAGTTGGCGATCTGCAGGGTCACGCGTTTGAGCGTTCCCGATTCGGCGCCGGCATTGAGACGGGACAGGGCATTCTCGGTGAAAACCCTGGCCTGTTTCAAGGCCTGGACCAGCGTAGCGCCGTCGCGCACCATCATCGGAATGGTCACTTCCTTGATTTGCTTTTCCATGTATTTGTTGCGGCAGGCCTCTGCGGCGGTGCGGATGACCTCGAGGTTTTCGCCTGAACCGCTGTACATCGAATGGAATACGCGGCAAAAGATTTCGATGGAGGTCTTGTGCATCAGCGTCCCGATGATCGGAACCTTGGTCATGTGTTTGGCGACGAAAATCCGCCCGCGCGGCGTTATCGCCAGACGATACAGAACCAGGGGAATGATGGCCGACATCCCGATGATCCAGGAGATATTGCGCGTCAGAAAGTGGCTGAGATCAAGGCTGGCCTTGGTCAGTGGAGGCAGGGTAGCGCCAAAACTGAGGAAAAGTTCCGCGGTCTTGGGAAAGATATAGCCGACATAAAAGATAACCGATCCGATCAGAACCACTGTGGTGATCGCCGGCATCAGCAAGGCGCTGCGCAAACTCTTGCGAAACTCGTAATCGCGTTCGAGAAAACGTGCGGTATTGTCAAAGACCTCGGCCATGTTGCCACTTTTAGAGGCCACGCCGAGCATTTTGGCGGGGAATTTGCCGAGATAATAAGCCTGCTTGCTAAAAGCCTCCTCCCCATCCTTGCCATCCTTCAGGTCCGTAAGAATTTCCTTGATGACCTTGCGAAGGGCCTTGTTCTGGGTATCGCTTTCGAGTAGCCCGAGGATTTCATCGAAGGGAAGTTTTTCGCGGAGCAAGTCCGCCGAGAGCCGGATAAAGGTGATGATATCGGCATAGGGCGGTTTCAGGCGCAGATCGAAAATCACCTTCTGCACGCGCACGTCTTCAAAGCCCAGACGGCGCAGGGCCACCTCGACTTCTTCGCGCGAAAAGGCGATCTGATCACCCTTCAGGACGGCGCCATCCAGCCGGCGGACCTTATAGAGATAAGCCGCCTTCTGCTGAATCGAGAGAAGCGAAAAGCTGTGCTGCTTGGCCAACGCATCGATCTTGCGCCGGGCCTCCCGCATATTTTTCGCTTCGATATAGCCAATGATGCGCTTTTGCTGCGCATTCAGGCCGTTGTATCTGAACTCCGCCATCCCACCTCACCCAACCTGATTTTTGAAGCCTGTAGAGCGCAATGGGGCCCTGCTCGCACAGGGCCCCACGCGGTAGAAATACCGGATCATGACCTCCCCCCTGAAAAAAGGTCACTACGCAGATAGACCGGTAAAGCCGTGTCAGGCCAGAGTCTGCCCGGCGCGGCTTAGGCCCCTGGTTTCCAGCTCTCAGGAGCCGGCAGTGATCGCCGTGACGACGTTATCCTTGGTCACCGTAACCGTGACGGTATTGGTGCCGCGTTTCGGCGTACCGGTCAAAACCACCGATTCGGCACTGCCTGTGCCGCAGGTGTAAGATCCGTTTTCATTGGTGTATTCGGTGGCACCGGCAGCAAGAGAAGGTACCAGTTTGCGGATGGTAATCCCGGTGAAGCTGTTGCCACCACCGGCCATGCTGGTGGGTTTGATGTAGTACTGCTGCGCCAGGGAGGCGAGATGGATCAGGTCATTGGTCACCGCCTCGACGTTGGCGGATTCGGCGGACGTGCTGAACATGTTGATACCGACCACGACGGCAATGCCGACAATGATCACGCTCAACACCAAGAGCAGAAGTTGTTGCTGTCCCATAATAGTGTCTCCTCACAGCTATTAAAGGGTACGGGGATTTGGGCCGGCTTGGGCCGGACCCTGTGGATTGCGGTGCATCTGGTTTTGTGCCGGGTGGATCACCTCCTTCGTTTTGTTATTTGAACACAATGGACCAGGCATCCATGGTAAATGGAAAATGCGGCCGGGAGCCGCAGCAAGACTGCGGCCATGGATCTCGCTCTGGCCGAAATACAAGCGGCATGCGCCGTTGTTATCACATTGACAGAGATGGATTGAAGTGAGCAGGTCGATGAATGCAGCGCAGATGGTCAGAATCAAGGATGCCGGGCAGAAAGGGTAGCCAAACTATTTACACACGTCCTCAATCACACTCTCGTGATTTCCCCACCCCAATAGTGGCTGTGCAACAATTAATCAAATATGGCGATAGTTCGCCATACAATGAAATATACCATAATGAAATTCAAAATGCAAGTGTATTTTTATTGTACACCTACTTTTTTGATTACGATCACAGGATGGATGTCCCACGATAATGTGCAAGGATTGAACAGATCAGTCTGAACGCTATGAAGCCTTCCGGGAGAACCTATGCAGGGTAAGCGGTGGTGTGGGGTATGGATCAGCATTGCGGTTTGCACGGCCGCCTGGGGCGCGAATGACCCACAGCAACAGCAAGGCCTAGCCTTCGCGGCGGTCCCCAGTCTCAGTTTCAGCAGTGGCGAAGGGTGGGAATACGGAGGGAAAATTTTTCTCTATCAATACGGCAGTGGGACACCGCGGCCCTATCGCTGGCACCTGCTGCTCAACGGCGCGCGTTCAACCGAGAGAAAAAAGGATTATTACGCGTTCCTCGACATACCCCATCTCTGGGGTAGGGGCACACGCCTCTCCCTGCGCGTCGAATACAAGGATTTCGGCCTGGATGAATTCTACGGCCTGGGCAATCTGCCCGAGTATCACCAAGCCTTCACCTCCCCCGGCGATCCGGACTTCCTCTCCCGGGAGTATTACAACTACAAGCACCGCTGGACCGCGGGTTACATCAACGCTCAGTTTCCGGTCTTCGCCGGCCGTCTCCGGTTTCTCGCCGGCCTGGCGGGTCTGCGCACCAGCGTCGGAGCCTACCCCCTGCCCAACCGTTTCGCCGCCGCTTCGCCCTTCGGCACAGCGGGGGGATGGAGCAGCTATGCGCGCATCGGTCTGGTTCGGGACACCCGCGACGCGGAAGCAGCCCCTGCCTCGGGAAGCTGGAGCGACCTCCTCCTCGAAAAAAGCGCTCGTGTGCTCGCCAGCGATTACGACTACAACCGCATCACGGTGACCGACCGCCGCTATTTCCGGCTGCTGCCGCGGCTCGTCTTCGCGCAACGTCTCTTAATTGAACACATGTCCGGCCATCCCCCCTTTTACGAGATGACCGTGCTCAGCGGCTCCTGGCAGCGCTTCGAGGGGCTCGGCAGCAATCAGAGCATGCGCGGCGTCCCAAGGCTGCTCTTCGCTGGCACCACCAAGCTCCTCGGCAATTTCGAGCTGCGCTGCCGCCTTCTCGACCGGCGCATCCTGCATCAGGATCTCACCTTTTACGGCCATCTCTTCCTGGACGGCGGCAAGGTCTGGCTCAGGGGGGATCCGGCCACCCTGGACCACCTCCATTTCAGTCAGGGCGCCGGCCTTCATGTGCAGTGGAAAACCGATCTCATCGGCGCTCTCGACATCGGTCGTTCGCAGTACAAGGACTTCGCTATTTATCTCACCTTTGGGAACCTCTTTTAATCCACACCCATAAAAAAAACGCCGGACTCTTGCGGGTCGGGCGTTTTTGTTTTATGCCGTTGCTTGGATGCATGGCATGACCATGCACTGCGCTATTTGTCGGTCAGGGCTGCAACGCCAGGCAGGAGCTTGCCCTCCATCAGTTCGAGGCTGGCGCCGCCGCCTGTGGAGACATGACTCATCTTCTTGGCGACGCCTGCTTTCTTGACGGCGCTGGCCGAATCGCCACCGCCGATGACCGTCACCGCGCCACTGTTGGCCATGGCTTCGGCCACCGCGTAGGTGCCCTTTTCGAAGCCGGGGACTTCAAAGACGCCCATCGGGCCGTTCCAGACGATGGTTTTGGATTTGGCGATCTCCTTGCAGTACAGCTCGATCGTCTTCGGGCCGATATCGAGACCCATCTGTCCGTCGGGGATGGCCTCTCCGGGCGTGACGGCGGGATGCACCTCCTTGCCCGCCTCAGGAAACTGGGCCGCGATCACATGATCGACCGGCAGCAGCAGGGTCACCTTTTTGGCTTTGGCGATATCGAAAAGCTCTTTGGCCTTTTCGATAAAGTCGGCCTCGACGCGGGAGGTCCCGACCGCGACGCCCCTTGCCTTGAGGAAGGTGTAGGCCATGGCCCCGCCGATCATCAGGCTGTCGACCTTGCTGAGCAGGTTTTCGATGACCAGGAGCTTGTCGCTGATCTTGGCGCCGCCGAGGATGGCGAGCAGGGGGCGTTCGGGATGGTCGAAGACGCGGGCGAAATAGTCCAATTCCTTGGTCATCAGGTAGCCGGAGGCGCCTTTGCCGAGTTTGGCGGGCAGGCCGGCCATGGTGGCATGGGCGCGGTGGGCCGTACCGAAGGCGTCGTCGACGTAGAGGTCGCCCAGTTTGGCAAGCGAATCGATGAACCACTGGCGTTCTTCCTTGCTCATTTTCACGCCGGCCTTCTTGCCCTCTTCCTCCGGGTAGAAGCGGACATTTTCGAGGAGGAGGACATCGCCCTCTTTCATGGCGGCGACCGCTTTTTCCGCTTCGGGTCCGACGCAGTCGGCAGCGAAGGCGACCGGTTTGTCGAGGAGTTTGCTGAGGGCGGCGGCCACCGGTTTGAGCGAGAATTCGCTCTTCTTCACGCCGTCCGGGCGGCCGAGGTGCGACATCAGGATGGCTTTGCCGCCGTCGGCGATGACTTTCTTGATGGTGGGCAGGGCGGCGACGATACGTTTGTCGTCTGCCACCTGTAGGTCGGGGGTGAGGGGCACATTGAAATCGACGCGCACAAGGACGCGCTGGCCCTTCATCTGCAGATCATCGATGGTTAATTTGGCCATGGGGGATCTCCGCTATGATAGGTTAGGAATTGAATTCAAAAATCATCTTATAATTTAGCCATTTCAAGAAAAAAAACAAGGGAAATGAATGGCGGAATCTCCCGGACTCTCGTCCCGACCCAACCTGCCCCAACCGCCCCTCGGCCCTTCCCCTGGTTCCCACCCCAGCCAGCCTTCAGCCGCACCCCAGCTCGGTTTTCCTCTGGCTCACAGCTTGCCCTGCCCCGGCGGCTCATCGGCCTTTCCTCTGGCTTCCACCCAGCCCGGCTTCCGGCCGCGAACCGGCTCAGCCCCACCCGGTTATCACTGCGCCAATCGGCCCAGCGCCTGGCCTGAACCTCTGCCGATTTCTGATTTTGTTCATGCCTAAGCCCGGATTCCCGAATTTCGCCGAAATCATCTTGACTATATTGTAGAAAATAAGTACATTTACACCTGATTTCGCCGGGGTGGTGAAATTGGTAGACGCACTGGACTCAAAATCCAGCGTA